>Ga0256406_1000003_pt1 | contig 522773 bp, 477 predicted proteins | sample RumenRJG_03DNA_FD_185986 | JGI IMG/M metagenome (GOLD analysis project Ga0256406, IMG submission 185986) | Bovine rumen microbial communities from Lethbridge, Alberta, Canada - RJG_03 | ecosystem: Host-associated > Mammals > Digestive system > Stomach > Rumen | place: Canada: Alberta... | reverse complement strand
ATTGGGTTTGTTACATCCGGCAAGATGCAACTTAATCATAAAGGTTGATCCTTTATTTATGCAACTATCAATGTACTATGCCGCCGGGTCAGCGGCTGAGCTATCACATAGAAAAAATGATTGACCCTATATTTATAGCACACACATCGTTTTATTAATATACCTGAGAGCATATTCAGTGTCAAAAGTATGAATTAACAGTAAAAAAAAGATATGAGAGCAGTTGACTGCTTTCATACCTCTTTTCAAAAAAATCTAATTACTCAAACTCAATCGTTCCTGGCGGTTTGCTCGTGAGATCGTAGAATACGCGGTTTACACCGCGAACCTCATTTATGATGCGGCTCATGACGGTCTGGAGCACGTCAAATGGAATCTGTGCAGATTCGGCAGTCATGAAATCGACTGTCTTTACAGCTCGGAGAGCGACTGCATAGTCGTATGTCCTTTCATCGCCCATGACGCCGACTGAGCGCATATTCGTAAGCGCTGCAAAGTACTGGTCAGGCATCCATGCAGGATAATATTTTCGCATGACCTTGTAGTCAGGATTTTCTGCATCAATTATAATTCCATCATTGGCAGCAGAAGCGATAGCGGCTTCCTTTGCAGCTTTATCTACTTCTTCCCTGTAGATTGCGTCGGCATCCTGAACAATCTTTACCTTTTCGCCTGTGACTTCGCCGATGATTCTTATGCCAAGGCCAGGACCAGGGAATGGCTGGCGGGAGACGAGGTATTCAGGAATGCCAAGCTTTCTGCCGACTTCTCTTACCTCATCCTTGAAGAGGTAGCGGAGTGGTTCAACAATCTCCTTGAAATCAACAAAATCAGGAAGTCCGCCGACATTGTGGTGAGACTTGATGACTGCTGATTCGCCGCCGAGACCGGATTCTACAACATCAGGATAAATGGTTCCCTGTGCGAGAAAATCGACTGCACCGATTTTTTTCGCTTCTTCCTCAAAGACACGGATGAATTCCTCACCAATTATTTTTCTCTTTCGCTCAGGCTCTGTGACACCTGCTAATTTCTTGTAGTAGCGATCCTGTGCATTGACACGGATGAAGTTCAGGTCAAATGAACCATTTTCACCGAAAACCCCTTCGACCTGGTCGCCCTCGTCTTTTCGAAGAAGGCCATGGTCAACAAATACGCATGTCAGCTGCTTTCCGACAGCCCTTGAAAGAAGGCCTGCTGCAACAGAAGAATCTACACCGCCTGAAAGGGCGAGTAGAACTTTGCCGTCGCCAATCTTTTCACGAAGCTCGCCAACAGTTTTGTCAACGAATGAGCCCATCTCCCAGTCGCCTGCGCATCCGCAGATGCCACGGACAAAATTGTGAATCATCTGGGTGCCGTATGGCGTGTGGAGGACTTCCGGATGAAACTGGAGACCATAGAGCTTTTCTTCATCGTTTGCGATTGCGGCATATGGGCAGTTTCTTGTTGTTGCAATTGCCTTAAAGCCAGGTGCCGGAACGCTGATGTAGTCGAAATGGCTCATCCAGCATGTCGTATTTTCCGGAACGTCCTTTAAAAGAGGAGATGAAGTATCAATATGAATATCGGTGTGCCCGTACTCCCTTTCCTTTGCACGCTCGACATTTCCGCCCAGCACGTAGTCCATAAGCTGTGCGCCGTAGCAGAGACCGAGCACCGGAATGCCGAGCTTGAAAAGCTCCGGACTGCATGTCGCAGCGCCGTCCTCATAGCAGCTCGAAGGTCCGCCCGTCAGAATGATGCCCTTCGGATCCATTGCCTTGATCTCATCGATCGGCGTCCTGTAAGAGAAGATTTCGCAATAGACATTGCATTCCCTGACACGCCTTGCAACGAGCTGGTTGTACTGGCCTCCGAAATCAATAACAATAACCTTTTCCTGATTCTGCAATTTTTTGCTCCTTAATATTGATTATTATACAGGTTTGATCACCGCAGGAATTTGTCAAAATAAATTTGAGTAGAAAATGTCTGTGGCTTGATTTCGTATTTTAGCACTTGAAAGCACAAAATAAAACAACTAATTAGTAGATGAATGGCCTGAAAATAATATTTTGATACAGAAAATAATATACTGAATTAATATTTCGCAAAGATTGCCGATAAAAGAATTAGAAGTATGATATTTTCATATTTCATTTTACGTTGTATTATTCTCTAATGATGTCTTATTAGTCAGGGCATCGGATTGTATTGACAATAATGTAAGGTGGCGCAATGAGCAGTTTTACAGTAAAGACAAACAATTTCCTCCGTAATCTTTATAAGGATAATCGTACCTATGCGACCAAGTCAAATCGTACTGACATAGAGGCATCAAAGCTTCAGTCTGCAGATGAAAAGGCACTTCGGAATGGCATTGCCGGTCTTTCTGATTTCGACTATGAGGACACAGACAAGAACGACCTCGACAGCACGAAGAAGAAATATTACCACAAGCTCAAAGCGTTCGTTGATTCATACAATTATACTATTGAGTCAGGAGAAAAGAATTCAGATGATTCTTCAATAAAGTCAAAGATCAAGTCGATGAAGTCGCTCACAAAAAAATATGAGTCTGACCTTTCTAATCTTGGCATCAGCACTGACAGCAAGGGTTACCTTTCACTTTCTACGAGCGCCCTTGACAACATCAAGATTTCTTCCTATGAGGATATGTTTGGCTCTGATTCTGAGTACACGAGGGAACTCGCCAAATATTCAAAGAGCATCTCGCATCATATCGACGAATATGCGTGATTTTTGCTAAGTTATAATTAATTTTATGATAAAAGATTCTGGTCACATGCCGTAAATAGCACTGGTTTTTCTAGTTATTAGTCCCTTCTGAAAATATCCCTCGTATATACCTTGTCTTTTACATCATCAAGACAGGCGTCATAGCGGTTTGCAATAATTGAGCGGCTGCGCTTCTTGAATTCGTCAAGGTCGTTTACGATTTCGCTTCCAAAGAAGGTATCGCCGTCTTTGAGCGTTGGTTCATAAATGATCACAGTGGCGCCTTTTGCCTTTATCCTCTTCATGATTCCCTGGATAGAAGACTGGCGGAAATTGTCTGAATTGCTCTTCATGGTGAGACGGAAAACGCCAATCGTGATGTTCTTTTCATCAGAAGGACTGTAGCTGTTCTCTTCGCTGTAGTTGTAATACCCAGCCATCTTCAGCACCTGGTCTGCAATGAAATCTTTTCTGGTTCTGTTGCTGTCGACAATCGCCTGAATGAGGTTCTCCGGTACATCAGAATAATTCGCTAATAATTGCTTCGTGTCTTTTGGCAGGCAGTAGCCGCCATAGCCAAAAGAAGGATTATTATACTGTGTGCCAATACGTGGATCAAGGCAGACGCCGTCAATTATTTCTTTCGTCGAGAGTCCTTTGCTTTCTGCATAGGTATCAAGCTCATTAAAGAAAGAGACGCGGAGTGCGAGATAGGTATTTGCAAAGAGCTTCACAGCTTCTGCCTCTGTTGAGCCCATGAGAAGCGTTGGGATGTCCGTCTTTATTGCGCCATCCTGGAGAAGACCGGCAAAGACCTTTGAAGCATTATATATTCTTTCATTTTTTTTGTCTGTTCCAATGATTATCCTTGAAGGATATAGGTTATCATAAAGCGCTTTTGATTCCCTTAAGAATTCCGGAGAAAAGATAATATTATCGGTGTGATATTTTTCACGGACAGATTTCGTGTAGCCTACAGGAATGGTAGACTTGATCACGATAACCGGGCGTTTATCTTTAGGCTGATTTTTTGTTTCCTTCAAGACGGATTCGATAACTGATTCTACGGCACTCGTGTCAAAGAAATTCTTTTTTGAATCGTAATTCGTCGGTGTTGCAATGATGACAAAGTCAGAATTCCTGCAGGCTTTCGTACCGTCTGATACAGCTGTAAGATCGAGAGTTTTTTCAGCAAGGTATTTTTCAATGTACTCGTCCTGAATCGGGCTCTTTCTGCTGTTGATCATCTTGACCTTTTTAGGAATAATGTCGACTGCCGTCACATGATTGTGCTGGGATAATAGGACAGCAAGGGAAAGTCCGACATAGCCGGTTCCGACGACGGTGATGTTCTTTGATGTAAGAGAAGATGGCGGCACTTCAATATTTTTTCTTTCAATAGCATTAGCTTTGTTGACTGGTATGTTATCATTTTGATTATTCTGGCTTGTTAGACTGGCATTGTTAATTTTATCGCTCGATGTTGAGTCAACAAACATTTCAGCTGGCTCAAATTCAAGCGCATTTCCGAGTGATTCAAGCTGCTGGATAGATGGGACAAAGTCTTCATTTTCGATTCTTGAAATCAAGGCTCTGTTTATTCCTGTCTTTTCTGCAAGAGTCTTCTGCGAAAGCGAAAGAGCTTTTCTGTTGGTGCTTATTGTTGCTGCTAATTTTGAAGATGAAAGTGTTTTCATAATTTAATGTTAATAATAATAACAAATCATTAATATTGCCAATAAATAAATTATCATAATTAAAGTGTAAATGCAATACATAGAAGTGAAATGTTAATAATGATAACATAGTTAATTGAACCATGTAAAAATTACATAAGTAAATTTTTAGTTATATTGGATATTCCAGCTCAATCAGCCCAAAATTTTGTATTGCAAATGAAAATAAAGAAAAAGGAGCAATGAGAAATTCATTGCTCCGAAATGCTATTGATATTATGTAAATAGTTTAATGTTTTATAGAGAATTACTGCTCAAAAAATTTTTTCAATTTTGAATTAATCATAGTTTCTTGAAATCCGATGCCGGGTGCTTGCAGATCGGGCAGATGAAGTCCGGAGGAAGCACTTCTTCAGGATAGATGTAGCCGCAGATCGTGCAGATCCAGCCTGTCTTTTTCTCGGTCTTTTCCGGTGCCGGCTTGATGTGTGCAAAATAATATGAATAGCTTGCTGAAGGCGTACTGCTCAAGATCTTGCCGTCAGTTATTTCGGCAATGAAAAGCGTGTGGCTTCCGAGGTCGACTGTCTTTGTGACCTTTGCTGAAATGTAAGCATTTGCGCCAGCGGTAATATATGGGATGCCGTTGTCAGACAGCGAATACTCAAATTTCTCGAACTTGTCAACATCACGTCCGCTCTGGTAGCCGAAGTGTTTGAAGGTGTCGAAGGTGGAATCTTCGCTAAGGAAGGTGAGATTGAATTCCTTTGATTCCATGATCATGTCATGCGTGTAATCCGTTTTGTTAAGAGAAACTGCAACAGTGAGCGGGTCTGACCCTGCCTGAATGCCGGTGTTGATGATGCAGCCATTCATCTTGTCCCCGACCTTCGTCGTGATGACAAACAGCCCGTAAGTAAAATTCCGTAAAACCTTATCGTCCATACGTTACCTCCAATCTTTTACATAAAGCATTAATTATTTTCCGCGTTTTTTTACGTTAAGTAAGCGATGAGCGGCGGAAAATTTTCTACAACTTTCTCATATTGTATCATAGTGTGCATAGTGGTGTTATGAAAGATTTATGAATTCTATGGACAAAGTTGATAAAAGTTGATGAAAGCTGAGGCGTATGGATATATTTCATTTGCCTTGCCGCTGTTTGGGGAATATATAAGAAAATTCCAGGCATAAAATGGCTACTTTAAGTATATTGTTATTTATGAAGATTTATTATCTTTTCTCAATATTGGTAAATTTGATTTGTTTAATTTATTAATTGTATCAATTTGCTTAATTGCTAAATCTCTGCTTTTCTGCCAAATTATTTCTCCTTAATCAGCTGGAACTCTACCACGTAGCTAAGCAACCTCATGACATATTCTGGCGGGGTTCTTCGGCCGGCTTCCCATTCCTCCAGCGTTCGTACAGGAATACCATATTTGTCTGAAAATTCACGTCTGTTCAGACCAGTCTTTTCACGGATGGAACGTATTCTTTCATTTGTTTCCATACACTATATCCTCCTTTGACTTCTGTAAACAAACGATATGATACCACACAATGACGCAAACGACAAGCAAAAACAAAATCTTTCCATATTCTAAAAATAACCGTATTATGACCGATATAAATAAAAGAGATTTAATAGGAATTTTCAATGAAAATACTATTTTTTCTCGCATGTGCTAAGGACAGGCATCTGTATTTATATCAGGGATGAGATGCTATGATCTTGTAATGATAACAGGCCTTCGCACAACGTATGCATAAAAATTCTTGTTGAATAATTTGCAAACTTATGATAATTTAATAATACAAGGGCTGGTCGAAAGACCCTGGTCCACCTACCGGCGGGGATATTCCTCGCCATATTTTTTTATTTAGGGAGCGAGTATTGGAAAAAATATTGAGCGTTTTCGTAGATGAATCAGGTGACTTTGGCGAATATGAGGATAAGTCACCATATTACCTTGTGGCAATGGTTTTCCATGATCAGAATAAGGATATTTATGAAGATATTAAGACACTTGATCGTCATATTATTGAATTAGGCTTTCCAATACATGCAATCCACTCTGGTCCAATTATCAGAAATGAATCCATTTATAAAGATAGAAAGGTTGCAAAGATTCTATCCAACTGAACGCCAAGTTGTCCAGAGAGATAGCATCGAATCTTCTGAAGCATAAGGATTATCTTGATACCTTTGAAAAGATAATAGTTTATTATGATAATGGTCAGAAAACTCTTACACATATTTTGACATCGATATTCAATACGATGTTTTTCAATGTAGAATTCAGAAAGGTGAAACCATCTGATTACAAATTGTTTCAAGTTGCTGATTTGGTATGTACTTGGGAACTTTTAGCATTAAAGGCAAAATACAGGGGATTTTCAGAATCAGAAAAATTATTCTTTGGTTCTGAACGAGAGTTTAAGAGAAATAAATATAAGATGATACATAGAAAGTGTCTGGATTAATAGCACAGAAATATGTCCCCAACAAAATCTTTCCACATTCTAAAAATAACAGTATAATAACCGATATAAATAAAAGAGATTTAATAGGAATTTTCTATGAAAATTCTATTAATTCTCCCATGTGCTAAGGAGAGGCACCGAGATTTTATCAGGGATGAGATGCTATGATCTTGGAATGATATCGGGGCTTCACACATGGTGCGAGGCCTTTGCATAAATATGGAGTGCTTTGAACGAAGCATAATTTTTTTTATCGTGATTGTGGCGAATAAAGAGATATAATTTAGCCATATGATATTTTCAGTAATAGGTACCTGGAATCAAAAAATAGGTCTGAGCTTATGTAAGATATGATATGAAGAATTCAAAAAATATCAAGAAAATAATTATTGTATATTTTATTGCGGCTGGACTAGTAATATTAGTAGCTTGCCTTTTGAAATTGAAGCCTGATAATCTTGCCAGTATCATTGCGGCGGTAATAAGTGGCTGCTTTAGCGGTATACTTACGATGTTTGGTGTTTATTATACGATAACAAATGACAAAGCAGCCAGAGATGAAGAAAAAAGAATAGAACTCGTACGTAAGATTGGAGAACTTATAGGCGATTTTGAAGCAAATCAGGGATTATATTTTTGGGGTACAATAAAAATAAATAAGCTTTCACACGAACGCCTTCATGCAACTCCGAAGAGACAACAGCAAATAGATACAGAGATAAATCAGATAAGATTTTACGATGGTGGGATACGAGTTCCTGAAAATCATAATGTATTTGCAATAAAAGCACAACTTGCTGGAATTTCAGAAGCTGATACATTGATTAGTGTTCTTGATAGAGTCCGTGAAGAAGATGAAATAATTATTGATTTTTATAACGATACTGATAAAGCGAGTGCATGGATTAGTAATTACAGAAAAGACTTAGAAAAAGCTTATCAGAATTTTCGTGACAAATATCTTGAACTGAAAGAACAATGATTTATTGCTTTCAGTGACAGGCACTTGGTACTTGGAGATAGCTTTTTATCGTTTTTTTTGCAATTAATTTGGCGAAAAACTGACAATATATTAGCCATTAAGATAAATGTCAGTATAAGCAATACTTTATGGAGCTAAAATGAAATTACGTAATGGCACATTTCAGGGAATCGCCAAAGATATAAAGGAAAATAATAAAAAGCTGGTAGTCTATGGCGCCGGAATGATAGGCACGGTCTTTACTGCATGGTACATTGACAATTATGATCTGTTTCCGAATCTCATTTGCTACTGTGACGGTGATCAGAGGAAACAAGGTACTTTCGTCAAAATAGGAGATAATAAAGCACTTATTGAGAGCCCAGATAGACTAAAGGATCTCCCTGAAAATACTGTAATATTCATTACAAATAGTAGCTGCTATCCCATTGTCAAGATGATGGATGAGATGCCGGAGCTTGATGATATTGACGCATACATCATACCTGTACTTCAGGTGTTAGGCGCACATGAAAAACATGCGCCATACCACATAAACACAGATGGCGAGCCCTTAATACCCAAGGTGATAAATTATTGCTGGTTTTCAAGAAAGCCGATTCCTGAAGCCTTAAAGAGATGCATGAATTCATGGCATAAGTTTTGTCCTGATTATGATTTTATCTGCTGGAATGAGGATAACTATGATATTGAGAAAGTACCTTATATGAAAGAGGCATATGAGAAAGAGAAATACAGTTATGTGACTGATTATGCGAGACTTGATATTCTGTATAACCATGGTGGGTTTTACCTTGATACAGATGTAGAGCTGATTAAGAACCTTGATGAATTAAGATATCTGAAAGCCTTTATTGGAACAGAAAAATGGGGAAGCGTGAATACAGGCGGTCTTGTTGGCGCAATACCGTTTCATTCTGTTATAAAGAAAATGCTTGATTTCAGAAAGGGTGTGCATTTTGTTCTTTCAGATGGAACGCTTAATATGACTACCTGCGGATATTATGAGACTACGCCGCTGATTCAGTTAGGCATGAGACCGAATAATACTGTTCAGGATATTTCTGGTATGACGGTTTTTTCTTCAGATTTCTTTCATCCGTTCGACTATATGAGTGCGGAGACTACTATTACTGAAAATACATACTCTATCCATTATTTTAGTGGTGGATGGCTTGATGAAAAAAGCCTTGATATGAGAAAAAGAACACAAAAGCAGTATCAGGAATTGCTGGAACGAATGAATTCTGATGATAAGTATTAATTTTTTATAGGAGTTATTTGAGAATGATAAATGTTTTTATTGGGTCATCAACGAATGGTATTCATCAGGCTGAATGCTTGAAAAAATTATTGGAAAGTAATAATGATATAGATGTATCTTGTGATATTTGGACAGATCCAAGAATATTTAAACCAAGTATTTCTACACTGGGTAATTTGTTAGCAGAAGCTAATAAATTACATAAGAGTAATGGCTATGCCATTTTAATATTTACTCCGGATGATAAAGTATATTTGAACCAAGGAGTAAATAATAATGATATTGAAGCGGTAGTTTCACCTAGAGATAATGTAATATTTGAATTGGGGTTATTTCTAGGCAAACTTGAAGATATAAGTCGTGAACACGTTATGAGTGTGCAACCAGATGATAAAAGTATTAGAATTTTTTCTGATTGGCTAGGCATTTCCTATATTCCATATAAATTTCAACGGAATCATATTGAGAACAGTATGAGAGAGCCTGTGGAGAGAATATTGACGGATTTAAGATGACATGAGGCTATGAAATAAGTAGAAATAATATGTGTAAAGATAAAGTAGTGCATTTTTCTATAGATGATGTTAATAGAAGTCTTCGTTATATTTATCGAAATAATCCGAATTCCATATTCGATTTGACGTTATATGGAACATTACAGAGATGGCATGAACAATATGGATTAAAAGTAAGTATGTATTGCATAAGTCAGATGGACGATTTTAACATCGCATCTGTACCCATTAGATATTCTGGTGACTTTTCTGGAAATAAAGATTGGTTGCGGTTTGGTTTTCATTCATCTAATTCAAATCCGTTTATTCAAGATGATGATTATGAGAGGGGGTTTGATAATGTATATGAAAATATATCAAAAGTAAAGAATATGATGGTTTCGACATCTGATATAAGTCCCAAACTTGGACTGGTTCATTATTATTTAAAAGATTTGAATCTTATTATTGGCAAAAGAGTAATTATTTATGGTGCTGGTGCAGTTGGTAAAAGTTATTATCTACAATTTTGTACTGAAAATAAATGTCATGTTATTGGAATAGCCGATAAAAATTATCAAAACATTAACTGGCAGGGTGTTCACATATTTGACCCATCAAATATAGTCAGAGAGGAATTTGATTATGTAATATTAGCATTAAATACTAAAAAAATTGCAAATGATGTAAGAAAAGAACTTATTGATATGAATATTCCAGAGAAAAAAATACTATGGTTTGAACCTCAAATTTAATAATGTTTTCATAGGATAAATCAAGATAATGGAAGGTATAGTGATTTGGAAAATTTTTTAGAGTATATAGCGTAATATATTAGGATTTGGAATGATGGGGATATTATGAAGTCTATTATTTATGGTACAGGTAAATATTTTTTAGATAATGCATGGTTATTACCTGATGATATTGAAATTGTGGCTTTTGCTGATAGTTCAAAGGAAAAGGCTACATCTGTATCAGGTAAAACTTTTGAGGGTAAGAAAGTATTATTGCCATCGGAGTTTTCTGGCATTGATTATGACAATATTTTCATATTTACATCAAATTACAATGCAATAAATATATTTGAAAACCTGGATGCACAGGGAATAGATGTTACCAAGGTGCGTTTTCTTAGTAGGATTGGTGTTACTGACGAAGAGTGGAAATATAGTATATTGCCAGATCATACCATTATGTCAAAAATAGGAGATATTCAGATTCATGAGAAGACAAGGACAGATATGGATATTATTTATGAAATATTTGCAGAACATTCTTATGCAATCAATATTCCGAAAAATTCGGTAGTAATTGATTTTGGAATGAACGTTGGAATAGCGTCATTATATTTTGCACAAAATACTAATGTAGAAAAAGTATATGGCTTTGAACCATTTCCGGATACATATCAAATGGCTCTTGATATTTTTTCGTTAAATAATATTAATATTGCAAATAAAATAATTCCTCAGAATATAGCTGTGTCAAATTTTGATGGAGTAAAAAGTGTTGCGGTCGTAACCAATCAGCCTGGCTGGAGAAATGTATTTTCAAATAGTGATTCATCACCAAAGGTTGATATAACTTTTAAAGATTCTGCTGAAGTTGTTAATAGAATTTTTCAGAATGAGGGTAATAAGAACTTTATTTTAAAATGTGATACAGAAGGCTCTGAATATCAAATCTTTGAATCTCTTTGTAAAGCAGATTTATTACAAGAATTTTCATCTATAGTAATGGAATACCATGGCTCGCCAAAAGAACTGCTTATTGAATTAACAGACGCAGGATTTAGAACGTATCATACAGGTACGAATATGATGGGAAATATTATTGCATTTCATAAATAATTTTTATGCGTTTTTGAAAAAACAGCTATTAATAATATGTGTGACATATCGGTTATTGTAACAGTATATAATAAGAAACAGTATATAGAACAATGCGTAAGAACTTTAATCTCTGTTTGTGGTGCTGTGGTCGAGATTATTCTTGTTGATGATGGTTCTACAGATGGCACGGCGGATATTCTTACTAATATTGCATTGTGGGATGATAGGATAAAAGTTATACATAAGGAAAATGGGGGTGAGAGTTCTGCACGTCTCGCTGGACTTTATGCTTCAAAAGGCAGTTATATTATTTTTGTTGATGCAGATGACTGGATAGATTCTGATGCTTTAAATCTTGCGATAGGTAGATTGTCAAATAATATTGACATTCTGGTGGGCACTTGGGTTGTGCATGATGGACTCTCTGCTGTTATAGAAAAAAATGGAATTCAGGAGGGAATATATCGAGAAGGAGAAAATAAAGAATATTTTTCAAAAAATATGATTTATTCTAATAGTGTTAATATAATTGGAATTAGTGGTTCACTTAATACGAAAATAATTAAAAAAGAACTTATTGTCAAACAGCTGGAGGCATTCCCTAAAGGTATTACTTATGCTGAAGACGATTTTGTAACATATGCTTGTCTTGCTAATGCTGATGTAGTTGTTGTTACTAATATTCCATTCTATCATTATATTATGCGATATGACTCAATCACTCATAATAATATACCATTTATCTTAACTGATATTAATAAGGGATATCAATATTTCTTGAATCAGATATCGGGAATACCAAATTATTCGTTATATAAAAAACAGATAGAAATATTCATGCAGAGAATGGTAATTTTCGGAATGTCAAAATATATGTCGCTAAATGATAATGCTTCTCTTGATTGGTATCAGTTTGACAGGCAAATCCTCCAGAACGTGAATAATATTATTATTTATGGAGCAGGAAGGGTTGGTAAATGTTATTATCGTCAGTTTGAAAAAGACTCCAATATTAATATTGATGCCTGGGTTGATGTTAATTATCTGCATTATGAAGAAGCTGGTTTACCTGTTAGCAGCATTGATATTATACAAAATTATTCAGATGACATGATAATAATTGCGGTGGATAACAGTCGTGCTGCAATACAAATAAAGAAAAATTTGCTAAGTAGATTTAATATTTCTGAAGAAAAGATGATATGGATTAAGCCTAAAAATATTATTGATGATATGTGTAATGAATTATTGGAGGACAATTAATGAGCGAGCTTGTAAAATATGATACAGATGATTTGATTTACAATCGTTATGATTTGATTCATTCTGATAATGTAAAAGAATATACTTATGAGAAGGATGAAAAAATATATAAGATTCAAGTTTATTTTCATGAGGGTATAGCAGAACCTAATATCTGGGGAAAGAGGTTTCCGCAGGATGTCTTTGAGAATTTTGTTGAAGATGTTTTCAAAGATAAGGATATTTATGCGATAAAAGTTACAAGGGGGAGAAATCAGTACAAAAAATTTCTTCAGGATACAATTGATATCAGAGTTCCGCTTCCAGATAATATGGACGATCTAATGAATCGGATAGCCAGAAAGGATCGTGCAACCATCAGGAGAAAACTCAGGTGGCTTGATGAAAGAATCGGGGATCTGAGAATAGACAGTTATGAAAGGAAGGATATTCCTGATGACATCGTAAATACTTATTTTGTTTGGAAAAAGGCAACAAGAGGAACCAATTATGGGCTTACAGCTCAGGAATATCTTGATAAATACTATGTTACAAATGCGATGATGATGCGAGCCGGTAATGTAGATGTTGCCGTGGCTTTTTATTGCAAAGTCAATGAGCAGGTATTTTTTGAAAATTTCAGCTACAATCCAGAATTGAGCCGGTATTCACCAGGTCTGTTAATGTATGTGAAATTTATGGAGGAATTGATTCAAAAAGGCTGTAAATACAATTACATGGGAGGTGGGAATTATATATACAAGCAGAGATTTGGCTCCGAGACTGAAGCCGCATATATTGGAACAATATACAGAAAAGAAATAGTAAATGAAATAAACAAACTTTTCGAAGAGCATAATATTGAAAATGTCGCATTTTACGGATTTGGCGTATGTGGCCATGATTTTCTGCAATGCTCTAAAAATATCAAAATAAATGTTGACTTTGGAATTGATATGAATGCAGAGAGTACAGAGGACTTGAAAATATACAGACCAGATGATGAGTTGCCTGAAACGGATGCTGTGTTTATTACATTAAATAATAAGAATACAGATGTTGAAAATATATTAGAAAAGAAATTTATAAAGGTTTATTACTGGAATGATATCGTAAAAGAAGCAGCAGAAAAAAGCAGGCAGAATTAACATGCAGGAAATAACAGTAACAGAGAATGACAGAATATTGATAATAGCACCGCATCCTGATGATGAATGCTGCGGGGCTGGAGGCATATTATTTAGATATCCGAAAAAATGCAGCGTTTTAGTTCTTACAGATGGAAGACAGGGACAGGGAGACATCCTGCCAGAGAAGTTAAAGGAAATCCGCCTGCATGAATTTATTGACGAAATGAAGTGGCTCGGGATAACCTCTTTTCATAATCTTCAGATAGAGGATGGCACACTTCTTGCCCATACTGATTGTCTGGAAAATTATTCACTGCTTAATTATACAAAAATTTTCGTGACTGGACTTAATGATTCACATCCTGATCATAAGGCGGCGTTTTTATGTCTGAAAAATGCAATTAATAAACAAAAGAATGTGGTTGTTAATCAGAATAATCTTGACTCATCAAAGGACGTTCGTATACCTCAGTGCTTTTCTTATGAAGTACATACGCCACTTCAAAATCCGACACATTTTTCAGATATTACCAATATTATTTCTGATAAATTGAAGCTCATACAGTTCCATAGATCTCAGCTGAAGGAACTTCCGTATGATGTTTTAGCAGAACAGTTTGCTGCTTTCCGTGGAACCTTATTTCGAATGCCTGGAAAGAAGATAGAAGTATATGAAGAAGTAACTATAGATGAGGTGGATGGTAAAGGTATATCCGAAACAGATATCCTTCTTCAAAAAGAAAGAGTCATTGGCTGGATATTAAAGCGATGGGTGTCGAGATTACAGAAGGGGATAAGGTTTTCGAAATATCTGATAAATAATGGCATACAAGAATTATATGTTTATGGTTATGGAGATATTGGCAAACTGCTCCTTTCAGAGTTATTGGAGGATGGCTTTAATGTGAGAGCAGTAATAGATCGAAGAGCCAGTCAGTTTAATAATGAGATTATTAATATAGTTACAATAAATGAAGCAGATCCTAAAATCCCTGTGATTGTCACGGTTATTGGGGAAAGAGAGAAAATAGAATCCCTACTAACTGAGAAAGGGTTTATTAGAATATTTTTCTTAAAAAATATGTTAGAAAGTGAAGAATAAGTATGAACATTACTGAAAGCCGAAATAGACTTGTGGGTGGAATGTATGAATATGTCAGAAATATTGTATCAAAGGCAATCGCTGAAAAAAAGAGACTAATAATATGGGGATGTGGAAAGGGAGGAGCATTTTTCAGACATATTATTTATGATATCGATGGAAGGCTCACTGTGAAATATTATATAGATGAGTACATGGTACTCCCATTAGGAGGGGAAGGTTTTGAAATATACAGGTCGTCTCTCTTGGATTATATTCATACAGATGAATATATAGTACTTCTTTCTATTAGAAAGGATGAAAAGGCTGAAGATATTTTAGAAAAGCATGGATACATAAAAAATGAGAATTATTATGATGTTCGAGGAGATATCGGTGGAAATTATTTGGAATATCTTGAACGTACAAATAATGATATTAATTTTAGTTATGTTACTAAGGAAGATAGACCAGACATTTATAGTGGAGAATATTACGAAAGCAAACCTTTTGATCATTCTGCAATTGACAGGGTATTTGAGGTAATAAATACTCTCCCATGTGATAAAACTTTTTTTGACATTGGATGTGGCAAAGGACAGATGCTGATGATGGCGTCTATGTATGATATGGAAAGAATCGGAGGCATTGATTTTAATACAGATTTGGTTAATACAGCTAAAAGTAATATGCATATTTTAGGTATTGATGCAGATATTATTTCTGGAGACGCTTCGATTTATAATGGATATGATGATTACAGCATATTTTTTCTTTATAATCCATTTGGCGAAAAGACAGTATTGAAAGTGATGGAAAATATCCAGCAAAGTTATCAGAGAAAAAGAAGAAAGATTTTTCTAATTTATGGAAATCCATTTTATCATAAAGCATTAGTGTTAAAAGACGGCATAGATTTATATAAACAGGTAAGGGTGGATTTATATGATCCATTATTAAATATTTATTCGATAGGTATGGATTATGAATAAACCAATAGATATTGTACTTCCCTGGGTTGACGGAAACGATCCTGAATGGATCAGGGAAAGAAATGAGACGGCAAAAAAATATAGGATTATCAAGGACGCAAATTCAAATGTGCGTTATGAGAGCTGGGATAATCTCCAGTATGTGTTTAGGGGAATAGAGAAATTTATGCCATGGGTGCACAAAATTCTTCTAGTGACTAATGGACAGGTGCCTGAGTTCTTAAATCTTGATAATCCGAAAATAAAATTAATAAAACATTCTGACTATATGCTGGAGGAATATCTCCCGACCTTTAATTCTAATGTAATAGAACTGAATTATCATAGAATAGCAGAGCTAAGTGACAATTTTGTATTATTCAATGACGACTGTTACCCATTGAAGCCAATCCCTGAAACATATTATTTCAAAGGTGATCTTCCATGTGATGAGGCTGTAGAAAGCCCAATCATGCCTGTAGATGTCGGAGCAATCTCTAATTATGCAAGTTTTGTAAAAGCAAATAATGTTCTGTTTATTAACAGGCACTTTAAGAAAAGGGAAGTTCAGGAAAAAAACTGGAACAAGTGGTATTTTTCAGGGTATGGTGAACTTCTGGACAGGAACAGGGGACTGCATTATTGGAATAATTTTGCAGGCTTTCATGATTACCACATGCCAGTTCCTCTGAAGAAATCTACTATGCAGAAAATCTGGGACACTGATCCGATATTGTTTGATAAAATGTCGCACAATCAGTTTCGTGATGCTTCTGATATGAGTCAGTGCGTGGTAAGATATTGGCAACTATGTACTGGGGACTTTGTTCCTCAGAAATCTATTGGAAAGCCGTATCTTGTAACAAAAGAAAATTATCGGGAGGTAGCAGACGGTATCAGGAATCATATTTCACAGATGGTGTGTCTGACGGAAGACTGTACGCCGGAAGAGTTTTCTGTTATTAAGAGGGAAATAAATAGTGCTTTGCAGGAAGTTTTTCCTGATAAGTGTTCTTTTGAAAAATAGTAATTTTTATATCCCCTGTATTGAATTATATCGCCTGGCAGCATCTGCTGCCGGGCTTATTTTTTTCCTTGACGAAATGCGCCGTTGATGATAATGTATGTTAAAGCGTACGTATTGCGACACATATTGCAATGTAGATAGCCTTGAAATCGCATGGACTAGACATTGTTTGCGTACGCTGCGACATGATTGAAACTCGATATTATAAAAATGAATCTGCTTGAAGAAATCAGATTATCTTACTATAATGAAAGGACAATATATGGCAGAGAAGGATATAGCTGAAAAGTTGCTTGAAGACTACAATGACGTTTTTGCGGATATTGCAAATGTGCTGCTGTTTGATGGTGAAGAATCGATAAATCCAGATTCTCTTGAAAAGGCGCAGGAACGTTCAGCGTATACTGCGGATAAAGGCTTTCGTGAACAGGAGCGTGATATTGCAAAGTATTGGAAGAATGGAAATGTCACCATATCGTTTTTTGGAATTGGAAACCAGAGCAACGTTGACAGTGATTCAGCACTGAGGGTTATGGGATATGACGGTGCAGCATACAGGGCGCAGTTGTATACTGAAAAGGATGAAAAAGGCAATTATGTAAGAAACAAGAATCCAAGGTATCCTGTAATTACGATGATACTATATTTCGGAAGTGGGAACTGGACTGCTCCGAAGAATTTAAAGGATTGCCTGAACATCCCCAAAGGACTGGAACCATATGTAAGTGATTACAGCATCAATGTATTCGAAATACGGAAGCTTTCAAGGGAACAGGTAGACAAGTTCAAGAGTGATTTCTGGGTTGTTGCAGATTACTTCTATCAGGTCGAGCATAATAAGGATTATGTTCCAAGTACTAAAAAGATGAAACATGTTGAAGAAGTCATGCGGCTTCTTTCAGCACTGACAAATGACAATCGTTACGAAGTAGCTTTTTACGAAGCAAATCAGGAAGGAAATGGTGATAGTATGGATCCGATTGTTGATAAGATAGAAAAAAGGGGCATGATTATTGGTACAGTTAATACTCTGTTTGATATGAATGTGCCATTAAATGAAATTGAATCAAGGATTATGTCAAAGTATCATCTTGACAGGGAGACAGCTGATAAGTACGTAAAGGAATGTACAAAGGTCTGAGAAAAGGAAATCAGCTATGTTAATAAGTGAAAAAATATTTATCATTCTAGAAGAGCGAGGAATGTCAGAGGCAGCATTTGCCAAGGCAATAGGCACATCCAGAAGCACGGTGAATTCTTGGAAAATCAGGAAGCAAAACCCAAGTTCTGACAAGATTATGAAGATATGTGATGTATTGGAAATTTCGCCAGAAGAGCTTCTTTCTGATGATGATGAACCTGTGAAGCCCAAAAAGGGGAAGAAGGTTCTTACGCAGAAAGAGAAGGAGCTGATTGATGTTTATGAGGATGTGTCTGACTCTACGAAAAAGCGTGTGCTTGACTATGCCAAAAGGCTAAGGCGGATGGAAAAGCGTGTTTCGTCATAGATAAGATCACAATGATATTAGAACAGGAGTCATTATGCCACAGGATCCAATTATGTTATTAAGCTATGTCAATACAAAACTCAGGGATTTCTATAAAGACCTAGATGAGTTTTGTAGTGCGGAAGGTGCTGATAGAAAGGTGATAGAAGAGAAGCTCGGCGCAGTGGGATATGAATACGATACTGCACTGAACAAATTCGTGTGAGAATATTGATGAATATACATGAAAAGCTATTATCCTTCGGCAAAAAGAATATTGATTTGGAAGAACTCTTGAAGATGCTGGGATTATCTTCGCTTGATTCGGAAAAGTGCTTTGAGAAGATACATACCTTGCAGAATCAGGAACTGATTGAACCTGTCAAGTCATCAAAAACGAATGGAAATAATAAATATCCACTCTACAACCGCTACAGAATCCTGATAAAGAATGAGGTATCCGAAGAAACAAAATCAGAAATAAATTCACTCCATCCACGTCTTCAGAGCGGCGGATACTTAATCAGGCATTTTGAACTATATGAAAAATACCGTGATGAAATACAGGTGCTGAGCCGGTACCTTTTTCAAAATTCTGATACCGAATATATTTCCCGAAAAGAGCGGTCATACGAGATTTTTTCAAAGGAAAAAGTCCTAGATGACAAAGGTATGAAGAATCTTCTCAGTATACTTCATATTTCAAAAGACGATTTGAAATTTTACGATACGCCGGAATATTGTTTCCACGATTTTATCAAAGAACGAAAAGATGAGATGACGCTTCTCATCTGCGAGAACAAGGACATCTGGTTTGCCATTCGACGTCTCATGTTCGAAGAAAATATCAGCGACATATTAGGTACGAGGCTTGATGGCGTGGTCTTTGGCAATGGAAATAAGGTTGCTGAAAAGCATGGCGCACTGACAGAGTATGTCCGCTTCATGGGAAATCCCAAAGTGCATTTCCTGTACTGGGGAGACATTGACAGGGAAGGTTTTGATATTTATAGACGCTGCCTTGCAGCAAATCCTAATATTTCCATAGAGCTTTTTTTTAATGGATACAAACTGATGCTTGATTTAGCAGAAGGAAAAAATTTAGAAGACAGCCCATCTGAGAGACTTAATTACGCTGATGTATCATGTCTATTTGCAAATGAAAATAATTTTCAGAATATTGAAGGCTCACAATTGAGTAGTTGCAATACGCATGACGATGCTATTAGTAAAAATGAGGTAACAGCAAAACATAATACAAATACAATATTAAATGATCATGAATATTCCACTCTTGATTCTGCCTTGAAACAAAACAAATTAATTCCCCAGGAAATTGTTTCTTATGCTATACTAAAAAGCAATTGTGAGCAGAATTGACTTGAATATTGAGCTGCCAAAGATAATACCTAAATAAGAAAAGGTAATGGGAAAGGGACAGGAATACACCTCCATGGACTCATACTACGATGAACTTTTAGATGGGTTTGAAAAGCGGATGAAGTTTATGAACATCGTCCGCTTTCTTTCTATTACGAATAATTGCCCGCCTGACATCAGGGAAAATTTTCCTGGCTCTGATGGACTCGATGTCCTAAACAATCTTCTCATGATGACTGTTCTCTACATAAAGGACAGGACGCTTAGCGAAGTAAAAAGCTGCACACTTAGTAATATTTCAGAATTCCTTGTAAATGTGCTCTCACTCATTCCGGAGCAGTATAGGAACATAGATACAGACAGATTGGCCGCATTCTTTGTGACAGACATTCTGCAGAATAAAGGACAGCTCCTTGATTACCTTTCCTATGACAGCACGAAAAAAGATTTTGACAGAAAATATCTGCGTTTAATCAGCGAGGAGAAGGGTTCCTTTCATCTTACCGATGATGTCTTTGATTTTCTATACCGTTCAAAGGAAATCGAGTCTGAGCTTGATTATTCCGTGAACCGTTTCATGATGCAGGAATACATGAAACGGAAGAATTATTCAAAAGCCATGGGTGAGAGCCGGGAGCTCGTTCAGAAAATTCGGAATATGAAACAGAGCATGGAAGATTTTCTGATTCGATGTAAGGAAAATATTGGCAGAATTTCGCTTGATGAATACCAGAAAATCATACTGCGTTTCAGAGGACTTATGTCTGATGAAGATGACGCACTTCGTAAAATCATGCTCTCTGCAAAGAGAGAAAAAGAGGATTTGCAGCGAGCACTTGACAGTGGTATAGACACAGAGGATTCAAGAAAGAATCTGAAATCCTTAATTGAAATTGGAAAAAATATTGGCATTGCGATCAAGGAGCAGCGTGGTCTTATGAACCAGAAAAGCAGGATGTCTGATTCATATGACGAGATTCTGAAGGACAGTTTTGCTGTTTCAAGTTTTGAAAGGCTGAACTTCGAGAAGGACATCATGATTCCGCTTCGCCGTGCGAATGGCACTCAGCTTTCAAACGCAATGGAATTTCTTTTCTGGCCGCTTTCAAAACCAGTCTTCAAAAAACTCTCTACGATCGAGAATTTTTATGAAGAGATGGACAGAATCAGCGACGAGGAAAAGCCAGAAGGCGTGGAACTTAGTCCTACCGAAAATATGGAGGATGAGGAAATCAAGCGTCGAAATAAAATATATTCAGAAATTGCAAAATCCTTTTTCGGATTTGCTGAAAGCAGGACAACTTTTACGATATCAGAGTATATTGATTCGCTTACGATAGAAAAATTAAAATCATGGTCCTTTGAAAAAATTCTTCCGGACACGCTTCTTTCCCTTATTCAGATGAAGAAGGTTGATATCGAAGGCTTCATGAATGATCAAAACATGATCATTGCAGATCCTGAGGGTGAATTCAGTCTGCCGTGGATGCTTTCGGAAGTGCTAGAAGACAGAAAACTTTATATCAAAAATATTACATTTCAAAACATACATAAGACTTTTTCTTATTCTTTCGATAATGAGGAAAGCGAGATAGAAGTCAAGATGTCGGATTTTCTGGTAGATGTGACAAATTAACTTGCGGAGGTTACGATTTGAACGAAGATGCAGTCAGGCTCTTTCATGAGCTTATGAAAAAAGGATATATAGAGCGTTCAGATAATACGACATTATTTTCCCTATATGACGAGGCGGAAGTCAGGGACGCACTTGATATGATGGGGCGTGAGCTTTCGTTTGAACATTTCAGAATCGGTGACAGGATCTATCTTGTTCCGACTGAGGACAACGACCTATTCAACAAAAATAATGTGGACTATAAAAGAGAAATTGTTGGCGGCAGCGACTTAAGGACGAGGGACTTGTACCTTATGAATTATCTTGCCATCTATATTCTCTTCCTGTTTTTCAGGGGCGAGGGAGAGGATCCAAGAATTCGAGATTTTATCATGAAAGATGAGCTGATTTCTGAATTCAACAAACACTGTGAAAGCATAGTGAAAAAAGATCTCTCTGAAGGCGAAAGTAAGGATGATTTCAGTCAGAATATGTACATGCTGTCAGAAGACTGGCTCGGAAAAAAAGAAGGTCTTTCTGACAGCAAAAAAATCGATGAACGCTATGGCATATTAAATAAGGTCCTGATGAAATTCAGAGCGGATGATCTTTTTTATGATGAGGGCGGGAAATTAACGCCCTCCCAGAAGACAATAGATTTGATGCCCTATATGCTAAGAAAAGAGAGAATCATTTCAATAAATAACTGGCTGGAGGAAACAGACAATGCCGAAAATCAGTAAGATTCGCATCGTAAATATTTATTACAATAATGGCAACAGAATAATACCGGATGAGCTCTACAATCTTTATGATGAAGAGCAGAGAAAGGCTGTGAGTACGCTTTTCAATCTCCAGAATGGCGGCGGAAAGACCGTCCTTGTGCAGATGATGATGCAACCTGTTCTTCCGCATGCAAAGGCATCTGACAGGCGAATCGAAGGATATTTTCAAAAATCAACTGACCACGGCTATGTCGTGCTTGAATGGACGAAGGATGGTACTGAAAATGAGCGACTGTTGACCGGAATTTCTATGGCAGGTAGTCAAAATGCATCAGAAAGCGACAGCGGCAGAAGCATCAGGTTCTACAATTTCATGACGGAATATTCTGATGATTCACGCTCTCCTTATGACATTGCATCGCTTGAACTTTCATCGAAAATAAATGGAAGATTCAAGGCTGCTGAGTATGAATCTATTAGAAATCTGTCCAAGAAAAGTGGAGGAAAGCTCATCACATTTTCCTCAGATTCTTCGAATGAATGGGAGAAAAAACTCGCGGAATTCGGCATCTTAAAATCCGAGTGGCGCGATGTAATCGAGGTGCTGAATAAGAAAGAGGGAGGCTTAAGCTCCTATTTTGAAGAGGCAAAGACTTCTGACAAATTAATCCGCAAATTTTTCCTTCCTGCCATTGACAGTAAAATCGAGCATATTGGAACGGATGATGAAGACAGCTCGCTTGAGACCATGCTCATCAATTATTCTAAAAAGATAACTCAAAAAGAGGAGACAATAAAAAGGGCAGGAGCGAATAAGAAAATATTATTACATTTAAATGCATTAAAAGAAAAGGACGATGCCTTGCAGGATTTATCCCACCATCTTTCCGAAGTGACTGGGCAGGCAGTAGGCTTTAAGATGGCACTTGTTTCGGACAGGAAAAATTCCTTAGAAGAAATCGAGAATGAAAAGAGTTTTATAGAAAATCGGAACTTAGAAAAGCAGCATATAGATTTCGAGGAAAAATCTGAGGATTACTATAGGTGCAGTGACGCATTAGAAGAAAAGAAAGCAAATTATTATGCTGCATCGGAAGAAAAGCGTGCGGCAGATTCTGAGGTAGAAAGGCTGACACATGAACAGGATTTGCTTTTAGGTGCTGACTTACGAGACAGGATTTCTGCAAAGGAAAATACAGTAAAAGGTCTTTCCGAAAAGATCAAAATGCGTGAGCAGAACCTCGATGAAGCAAACAAAATCAAGTCCTTAAAGTATTCGATTTTTGTGTCTGCAAATAAGGAGTTATCTGAGAAAGAAGAAACGGAGAAAGAACTTGCTAAAGAAAAGTCTGACATAGAGAAGGAACTTTCGAAACTTGTGGCTGATATTTCCGCTACAGAAAAAGAGAAGGAAAGATTTAAGGAGACCGCCGACAAGGCAGAAGCGATAACCCATACACTTGAAAAAGAGAATGATGCTTTCGTAGAAAAGTATGCCCTGAATGAGCTTCAAAGAGACCTTGAAAAGCACTATAGCGACAGTGAAATAGGCGCATTATCCCAGGAAAGTGAGACACACAAAAATACAATAGAAAGAAAAATCAGGCAGATTCATTCCGACATCAGGCAGAACGAAGTAAAAGTTGAGGAACTTCATGATCAGGAAAAAGTGCTTTCAGGTGAGCTTGAAGGAATAAAGCGTGATATTAAAGATTCCGAGAATGCCCTTGAAGCATATCAGAAGCAAAAAGCAAAGGTACAATTCATTGCAGATAAATTTGGCATCAAAGAATCTGGGATTTTCGATGGCGAACTTAGAACAAGGGTCGAGAATGAAATTAAGATAAAAGATTCTGAGAAAAATAAATTTTTCCAGAACAAAAACGAATATGATGACAGGCTTCATGCTGCAGAGAATGGAAGCCTCCACCTTACAAAGGATGTTTTTGATTATATCTCAAAAAGCCAAATTGAATTTACTACAGGTGAGAAATATCTTTCGACATTGAAAGCAAATGGTTCCCTGTCTGCAGAGGCATTTGATGACCTGCTTGAAAATTATCCTGTTCTTGCCTATGCCATTATTTTTAATAGCGAGTCGGATATGAAGAAATTTGTGTCAGAGGTCGATGAGGATTCATGGCTGTCTTCCGCAGTTCCGCTTTTTACCATGCAGGAATTTTCAGATTTTCTAAATGACAGCGCTCCTTCCGGCAATTTTCTTGCGCGCTATGACAAGTCGTTTTTTGCCAATCCATCTGATTACATCGAAAGAATTGGCAAGAAGATCGCCGAATTTGAAACCAAAATAAATCTTTGTGAAAGTCAGCTTGCAGAGCTTCAGAGTGATATTGAGATTATTCATGCATTTGACTTTAGTGCTTCTTATGAAGAAGAACTGATGGCTTCCATCGCAGATTTGAAAAAAACACTTTCGGAAAAAGAAAAAGCTGTGGAGGCAATCAAGTCTGAAAGGGCAGAATGCAGGGATAAAGGAGATGGGCTTCAAAGCAAACAAAAGCAGAAAGAGAATGACCTTGTAAAACAGAAGGCGTTTATTTCGGACTTGAATGAATTTGTAATCCGCTATAAAGAAGAGTGCGAAAATAGGGACAGCTGGTATGAAAATGATGATAAATGCAAAGAAAAGATAAGGAAACTTGACGCACTGACAAAAGAAAAGGAAGAAAAGACCTCTAGCCTTAATGACATCGCTGTGAAGCTTGAGACAGTGTCGAAAGCAATTTCAGAGTTACAGGGTGTGATTTCTGAAATGGATCATCCTATCGAAGCAGAAATTGTTGATGACGCATGGCGAAACCTTTTCGTGCAATATAAGGAAATCATCAAAAATAAGTCCGCTGACCTTGATTCTCTGAGAAAAGAAATTGAGGATGCCGAGAAAGAAATAAGTGACCTGAAACTGCAGCTTTCTTCGTATCATATAGATGAAACTGAGCTTACAAATATCGAATTTTCAATTGAACTTCTGAATAAGGTAAGGAATGACCTAGCCGAAGCAGCAAAGTTTCAGAAGGAGAAAACAAAAGCCTTTTCATCTTCCGAAGGCGACCTGAAAGTCGCAGAATCAGACTTTAAGAAGGCTCTGAAAAAGCTTGAGCAATATGGAAATGAGCCGCTTCCCAAAACGGAAATTAAAGGAAATTATGAGGAGAGGCTTAGGAAAATAGAAAAGGAACTATCTGATGCTGCAGAAAAGATTTCAAAGTTAAGTAGAAGAGCAGATGCCATCCAGGATATCATCGATGAGCTGGATGAAGAGATAGATATTGCAAATGTTAATACTGAAATTTCTGAGATTACGCTAGAGCCAGATTTCAAGTCCCAGTGGAAGGGCATCAGGACTTCTTTCCGTGAGTACAATAAAAAGCTCACCGATATGAATAATAGTGTGATTACCCTTCTGCAGGAAATTATTTCTGAACACGATGCCTGGGTGCTTGATGAGATTTATCTTAAGTTCCAGAGCCTTAAGAATACATTATCTCAAAGTGGCAATGACACGAACAAATTTTATGTTTTCTCAAAGGGCATTGCCTCGATGACGGATTCGATTCTGAAGATCAACAGCAAGTATGAGACGGACTTGAATGACATCAATAATGAATACAAAGATCTTGTCAACCAGTGCGTCATCAAGGCGGGGAGAATTTATGAAGACCTGAACAGCATTGCTGCAAGTTCGAGGGTTCATCTGAATGGAAATAAGAACCTTACCCAGATTGTGAAATTTGTGATGCCTGCTGAAAAAGAGATTTCAGAAGAAGCCTGCCGTGTGGCAATCGAAGAGGAAATCAAGTACGGTGCAGAAGAGATAAAGAAGCTCATCAATGATCCTGAGAAGTCGTCGGTGCAGATTAAGAACAGGGCGCAGGCAATTGTGTCTAGTGAAAAGCTGCTGCACTGTTATATTGGCAAGGACAATATTCCTGTTTCGGTTTATAAGATTGACAACAGCATCGAGCATTCAGGATACAAGCGATGGGAAGAGGCGCTTACGCAGAATTCTGGTGCTGAACGTTTTGTCATTTGCTTCACACTGATATTAACGCTTATGAATTACTCCAGGTCGAAAGAGGGCATGTTTGCAAATACGAATAATGCGAGCGGCGTTTTGATCCTGGACAATCCGTTCGGAGAAATTACGACAGCCTATCTGCTTGAGCCGGTATTTGAGATAGCAGAGCATTTTAATGTACAGTTAATCTGCCTTACCGCACTGAAGGATGTGAATATTCGGAATTCCTTTAGCAATGTCATCAAGCTCTTCGTTCGTTCCCAGTCTTTGAGCGACAAGGAAATTCTCACGCACGAGGGCAATGAACTGATTGACCATGGCTTTTACAAGGTGATGAATAAGCAGATTTCGTTATTCTCAAGTTGAATTTTCTTTATTAATTAATGATTGGATTTTGAAAAAATTACATAATAAAACTCTCATGAATATCGATTTACTACCACAATGTAGATATCAAATTCATGAGAGTTTATGAATTATGGAGACAAAAGATATAAGAAAATTAGTAAATTAAGCGACACTTGCTTTCTTTGCTGCGTCGAGTGCCTTGGCCTTTTCGAAGCTGTGGAGTTTTGCTTCTGCTTTCTTTTCTGATGCTGTATCAACTCCGTTTACGGAGAAGAGCTTGTCAAGATCCTTTTCATTCATGAGCTTTTCTTCGAGAACGATTTCACGGACAGTCCTGTCTTCACGAAGCGCACGCTTTGCGATTTCAGCTGACTTCTTGTAACCGAGTGTAGGGCAGAGGGCAGTAGCGATGCCAGTGCTGTGCTCTTCAAGGTCTCTGCAGTGTTCCTCATTTGCTGTGATTCCGTCGATGCAGTTTACGATAAGTGTCTTTACAGCACCTGTCATTGCTGTGATTGATTCGAAAAGATCATAGAAGCATACAGGCTCGAATGCGTTGAGTTCCATCTGGCCAGCTTCAGCTGCCATCATGATTGTTGTGTCATGGCCTGCTACGAGGAAGGCTACCTGAGTTACGACTTCAGGAATTACCGGGTTGATCTTTCCTGGCATTATTGATGAACCATTCTGCTTTGCAGGAAGGTTAATTTCATGAAGTCCGCAACGTGGACCAGATGAAAGAAGACGAAGGTCATTGCACATCTTTGAAAGGCTGATGGCGCAAGCCTTGAGTGCTCCGGAAACGGCTACGAAGCCGTCAAGATTTTCTGTTGCATCAAAGAGGTCATCGGCGATTGTCATCTGCTCACCGAAGAGCATTGAAAGAGTATCTGCAATATGGCTCATATAATATTCAGAAGCATTGATGCCGGAACCGATTGCTGTGCCGCCAAGGTTGATGACATGCATTTCTTCAAGGGATTTTTCAATTCTCTTTCTGCAGCGCTTTACGAGTTCGCCGTAGCCGTGGAATGTATCGCCTAATGTCATAGGAACTGCATCCTGAAGCTGTGTCCTGCCCATCTTGCGGACGCCTGAGAATTCAATTCCTTTTTTATAAAGGGAAGCTTCAAGTGACTTTAACTCTTTAAGAAGTCCTTTTGAAAGTGTGATAACTGTCATCTTTCCTGCAGTCGGGATCGTATCATTTGTGGACTGAGCCATGTTTACGTGGTCATTTGGGTGAACCATGTCATATGCGCCAAGCTTTCCGCCAAGGATTTCGTTTGCACGGTTTGCGATGACTTCGTTCATATTCATATTTGCGCTTGTGCCTGCGCCGCCCTGAACAGGATCAACGATGAATGAATCATCGAACTTTCCATCGATGACTTCCTTTGAAGCTTTGACAATGGCTTCTGCCTTTTCCTTTGGAAGAAGGCCTGCCCTGCAGTTTGTAAGTGCTGCAGCTTCCTTGATCAGTGCGAGATTCTGAATGAAAGCCTGATTCATATTGTGACCTGTGATATTGAAATTTCGCTGTGCCCTTTCCGCCTGTACACCGTAGTATGCATCATAAGGTACATCTAACATTCCGATTGAATCTGCTTCCATTCTTGTAATCATTTTTCTTTTCCTTTCTGCCCTTTTTATGGGTAATAGCTTTTCGTTTCTTTAATAATATAAGAATACGAATTCGAGGTATTGGCATGCTTGAAAAGTTTTTAGAAGTATGTCCTTTTGCTTTTGTTGGTGGGATATTATCACTTAAAAAATTAAAAGTAAATATAATAAAGCCAACTTCGAAGAAAACAACAAAATTTGACAAATAAATTTAATTTTGTAAAATAAAAGGCGTGAAATTTAAAAAATAAAATTTGAAATGAATAATTATGCGAAATTCTGAACGAAATATTAATATTGTTAATACAGAATGCTGCCAAATTTCTGATGACATGAAATAATGTATTAGCAAAATAATCATTTGGACTGATAGTAAAAGCTGTCATTATTTATTTAGAAAGAAGGAAAAAGCATGGAACAGATCAAGCTTGACGATTCAGACAGAGAAATTTTAAGGCTTTTAATGGAGAATGCAAGAATGTCATTAAAGGAGATAGCTGAAAAAGTATTTCTCACTTCACCTACTGTGGCATCACGAATCAAGAGGATGGAAGATGCCGGGATTATTCGTGGGTATCAGCCTTCGATTGGGTACAGTGCTTTAGGCTATACAATCAAGGCCTTCATTAATCTTGAGGTTGCGCCGCAGGATAAAAAGGATTTCTATCCATTTATTGAAAGTATTCCGAATGTCATCGAATGCAGCTGCGTGACAGGGGATTATTCCATGATCATTGAAGTGGTGTACAGATATTCTGAAGAACTCGACCACCTGATCAACGAGCTCCAGCAGTTTGGCAGGACAAAGACGCTGATCGCATTCTCGACATCCGTTGAGCACAGGTGTGTTGAGCCAGAGGTGAATGAAGATGCAAGGAAATAATTTGCTTTTGGCAAAATGGCCTATTGCATAGACAAGAACACAAACAAGATAATTGTCCTTACAAAAAAACTAAATTGCAGAAAAAAGTCTACTAATAAATATCAAAATGTGCTATTGTGTGCGGGTGTTTAATGTGCCGATATTTACAGATTAGTTCTTATTTGTATCTTATTTGGAAATTAACACATAATTTAATTACGTTAGAATTATTAAAATTCAAGGAGATGACTTTCGATGGAAAGAATGAGAAGGCTTAGACAGAACGAGGCACTGAGAAGTCTTGTCCGTGAGACTGAGATTTCGAAGACAGATCTCATTTACCCTATGTTCGTAACAGAGGGCGAAAATATCAAGGAACCGGTTGAATCCATGCCGGGAATTTACCAGTGGTCAATCGACAGAATAGACGAAGAATTGGACAGGGTTGTAAATGCCGGAATCCTTGGCATACTTCTGTTTGGAATCCCTGCACACAAGGATGAATGTGGAAGTGAGGCATACGATGACAACGGCGTGACACAGAGATGCATACGACATATAAAGGAAAAATATCCGGAGCTTCTTGTTATTTCTGATATATGTCTTTGTGAATATACATCGCACGGCCACTGCGGACTCATTAGGGACGGCGTCATATTAAATGATGAAACACTGCCGCTTCTTGCAAAGGCTTCGCTTTCTGTTGTTAAGGCTGGCGCAGACATGGTTGCTCCGTCTGACATGATGGATGGACGAATCGGATATATCAGGAATTACCTTGATGAAAATGGATACAAGAATACGCCGATCATGGCCTATTCAGCAAAATTCGCATCTGCGTTCTACGGACCTTTCAGGGATGCTGCGCATTCAGCACCTCAGTTTGGCGACCGCAAGAGCTACCAGATGGATCCGGCAAATGGTCGCGAGGCTGTCCGCGAATGCCTTGCTGATATCGATGAAGGCGCTGACATCATCATGGTAAAGCCGGCACTTGCATACCTTGACATACTGAAGGAAGTAAGAGAAATTACGGACATGCCGCTCTGCACCTATAATGTCAGCGGAGAATATGCGATGGTAAAGGCTGCTGCGCAGAACGGATGGATTGATGAGAAGCGCATCGTGATGGAAGAGATGACCGCCATGAAACGCGCCGGAGCAAAGATCATCATTACGTATCATGCGATTGATGTCGCTAACTGGATATCGTGATAGTATTTGTCTTCGGGAGCACGTAAATGAAGGAAAAAATATGAATAGTAAATCTCAAGATTTATATCAGCAATCAATTAAATACATGCCAGGCGGGGTGAATAGTCCCGTGCGGGCATTTAAGGCGGTCGGGAGAAATCCTGTTTTTATTGACCATGCGAAGGGAGACAGGATTTTCGATGTCGATGGAAATGAGTACATCGACTATGTGCTGTCCTGGGGACCGAATATTTTAGGTTCAGCTGAGGAGCATGTTGCCGAGGCTGTGAAAAAGGCCGTTGAGAAGGGGCTGACATATGGCGCACCGACGGAGAATGAACTGATTCTAGCAGAGATTGTGCAAAAATTAGTTCCTTCGATGGAAATGATCAGGCTTGTAAATTCCGGCACCGAGGCTACAATGAGTGCAATCCGTGCCGCAAGAGGATTTACAAAGAAGAATAAGCTTATTAAATTTCGTGGCTGCTATCATGGTCATTCGGACGGACTATTGGTTCAGGCAGGCAGTGGTGCTCTGACACAGAATGTGCCGGATAGTGCTGGCGTTCCAGCTTCGTGCGTAAAGGACACATTAGTAGCGGATTACAATGACATTTCTTCAGTTGAAAAACTTTTTGAAGAATTTCCAGATGATATTGCAGCTATTATCGTTGAGCCAGTAGCGGCGAATATGGGCGTTGTCCTGCCGGAAAAAGGCTTTCTTCAGGCGCTTCGTGACATCACGGAAAAGCATGATTCACTTCTCATTTTTGATGAAGTAATTACAGGCTTTCGAATTGCCGCTGGCGGAGCAGAAGAGGTTTTCGGCGTTCATCCGGATTTAAAGACATTTGGAAAGATCGTTGGGGGCGGAATGCCGCTTGCAGTCTACGGTGGAAGACGTGACATCATGGAATGCATCGCACCTGACGGACCGGTTTACCAGGCAGGTACACTTTCAGGAAATCCGATTGCGACGACTGCTGGCATTGAGACGCTGAAAATCATAGATGAGAAGAAGGATGAAATATATCCTGTTCTCGAAAAACGTACGAAGAAACTCGCCGACCATTACAGAAAATGCTTTGACGGCATTGCAAATGTAAACCAGATTGGTTCATTGATGAGCGTATTTTTCACGAAGCGTAAAGTTACAAATTATGAGGATGCAATGTCTTCTGATACTAAACTTTTCGCAAAATATTTCAACTTCATGCTGAGCCATGGAATATATGTCGCACCATCGCAGTTTGAAGCGATGTTCCTGTCCGTGTGCCACAGCGATAAAGACATCCAGAAGACCTGCGACGTGGTGTCTGAATTTTTTGAATCTATGCGTAAGTAGTATATTACAGGAAGATTATTCATTATTCGAATACATTTAGTATAAAAAATAACTATTTGATAATAGATTGATTCCATATTAATATATCAGGCGCTGAAGCATGAATTATTCGAAATAGATTAATGAATTTTATATTAAGTTTGTGCAGAGACCTGCATTAGAGTTTATCAAAAAATGAAAGAATTAACAGAACAGCATTATTACGGCGAGAGAATATTATTTTCCGCGAAAGATTTACTGATAAAGAACACTGTGTTCGATGAGGGCGAATCGCCCTTGAAGCACAGCGAAAATATTACCTGCGATACCTGTCTTTTCAAATGGAAATATCCGTTCTGGTATGCAAAAAATATTTTTCTTACAGACTGCACATTATTCGAAATGGCGCGCGCCGGCATATGGTACACGGATAATATTTCAGTGAAGGACACGCTTGTCGAGGCACCAAAGGAATTCAGACGATGCAACCATGTCGAGCTTGACAATGTGTCATTTCCGAAAGCAGAAGAGACATTCTGGAATTGTACTGATATTACTTTGAAAAATGTCACGGCAAAGGGCGATTACTTTGGAATGGGATGTACAGATGTGCGTCTTGACCATTTTGATCTTTATGGAAACTACTGCTTTGACGGTGCAAAAAATGTCGAAGTTCACGATAGCAAATTCCTCTCGAAGGACTGCTTCTGGAATTCAGAAAACGTGACAATCTATGACTCGTTTATTTCAGGTGAGTACCTCGCATGGAATTCAAAAAATGTCACGTTCGTAAACTGCACAATCGAGTCGCTGCAGGGACTCTGCTACATCGAGAACCTCAAGATGATAAACTGCCGCCTCATCAATACGACACTTGCCTTTGAATATTCTACAGTCGATGCTGAAATCACGACTAAGGTTGACAGCATCTTAAATCCATCCTCAGGCACGATCACAGCAGAGCACATCGATGCGCTTTTCATTGAGAAGGATCATGTAGACCCAGGCAGGACAATCATCAAAGTTACGGACGGAAGCACTATGCCAGCAGTGCAGGAAACTGAGTGGAATCATAAAACAAAAAATATTTTGGATACTTAATAATACGCCTCTGGTGAAAAACGTTTCTGCGTGATGCAGGTCCGTGTCGCAGGCAAAATTACGAAAAGTTTTCACCATCGGCTTACTGATTTCAAGTAACAAGAGTACGAACTATGAAATACAATTTTGACAAAACAATCGACCGGCGTAAAACAAATTGTTATAAGTGGGACGTAAAAGAAAACGAACTTCCCATGTGGATTGCAGATATGGATTTTGAATGCGCACCTGAAATCAGGGCAGCACTTCAGAAAAAACTTGATCATGGGATTTTTGGCTATGATTTCATTCCTGACGAATGGTACAGCGCGTACATTAATTGGTGGAAAAATCGCCATGGACTTGAAATGAAAAAGGATGAACTCATTTTTGCAACCGGCGTGGTTCCATCAATTTCTTCTATGATAAGGTGGCTCAGCCACCCGGCTGAAAAGGTTGTAGTCCTTACGCCGATTTACAACATTTTCTTCAATTCAATAAAGAATAATGGAAGAGTACCGGTAGAAGTAGATCTCATTGAAAAAGACGGTCAGTACGAAATCGATTTCGAGGCGCTAGAGACTGCACTAAAAAATCCGAATGCGACGCTGATGATACTATGCAATCCGCAGAATCCTTCAGGCAGAATCTGGACGAAAGACGAACTTGCTCAGATAGCAGAGCTCTGTAAAGCAAACGGCGTCACTGTAATTTCCGATGAAATCCACTGCGACATTGCTGAACCTGGATTTTCCTATGTTCCATTTGCCAGTGTTTCAGATACAGCAAGGGAAATATCTGCAACCTGCTTCAGCCCGAGCAAGGCCTTCAATGTCGCCGGCCTTCATTCTGCAGCCATTTTTGTTCCAAACAGAAATTTGTACCATCGTGTCTGGCGTGGATTAAATACTGACGAGTGCGCAGAGCCGAACTCCTTTGCCATCGATAGCGCAATCGCTGCCTATTCCGAAGGCGGAGAATGGCTTGACGAACTAAATGCCTATCTTGCAGAAAACAAAAATATTGTCCGTAAATACATAAAAGAAGAACTTCCGCAGCTTTCAATCATAGATGGAAAATCTACGTATCTTATATGGCTTGATTGCCGCAAGCTGCCAAACTCTGGTAAAGGTTTCCAGAAATTTCTACGTGACAACACCGGATTATTCCTATCAGAAGGTTCCGTTTACGGCTCGCATTTTGATGGTTTCGTCCGTATGAACGTCGCCTGCCCGAAGGACACGGTACTGGAAGGACTACGACGGTTAAAAGATGGGGTACTAGAATTCTGATCTTTCTCGAAGGTACAAAAATTTGATGCATCTGTAAAAACCATGACTCGGACGTTGGTACTTAGCGAACGCGTCTGATATAGCGTGAGCTTAGTACCACTACGTCGAGTCATGAGCGAGAGCGGGTTTTTCAGATGTTCAAATTTTTGTAACCGAGTTGACAAATTATTTTATGTACGCCCGAAAAAACAGTATTTAATAAGATTTTTACAGTTTTCCGGTTGAATTTTGCTTGAAAAAATTATATATTTGTAAATCGGATATGATATGCAGAGATTATACTCTGTTATATTTTTCTGCGCTTTTAGGGGTGCAAAGTTTATATTTTTTAGGAGGTTTTATCAATGGCAAGAAAAATGAAGACCATGGATGGTAACGAAGCCGCTGCATACGCATCATATGCGTTTACAGAAGTTGCCGCCATGTACCCGATCACTCCTTCATCAGTTATGCCTGAGCATGTTGATGAATGGGCAAATCAGGGAAAGAAGAATGCCTTCGGCCGTACAGTCCAGATTACAGAGATGCAGTCTGAGGCAGGTGCTGCTGGTGCAGTTCACGGTTCACTCGTAGCAGGTGCACTTACATCTACATACACCGCTTCACAGGGACTTCTTCTTATGATTCCGGATCTTTACAAGATCGCAGGTGAAAGGCTTCCAGGCGTATTCAACGTATCCGCTCGTTGCGTAGCTACACATGCACTTAATATTTTCGGTGATCATTCTGATATTTATGCATGCCGTCAGACTGGCTGCGCTATGCTTTGCGCTTCTTCAGTACAGGAAGTTATGGATCTTACTCCTGTTTCCTACATGTCAGCTCTTGAAGGACTTGTTCCTTTCATCAACTTCTTCGATGGTTTCCGTACATCACACGAAATCCAGAAGATCGAGATCTGGTCAGATGATGACTTAAAGAGCTTCCTTGATATGGACGCTGTAAAGAGATTCAAGGACAACGCTTTGAATCCTAACCATCCTCGTGAAATGGGTTCAGCTCAGAATCCTGATATCTTCTTCCAGACAAGAGAGGCTTGCAACGTTGCTTACGATGCACTTCCTGAAATCGTTCAGAAGAGCATGGACAAGGTTAACGCAAAGATCGGTACAGATTACAAGCTCTTCAATTATTATGGAGCACCTGATGCAGAGACAGTTATCGTTGCTATGGGTTCTGTAAATGATACGATTGAAGAGACAATCGATTACCTTGAGTCAAAGGGTGAGAAGGTCGGCGTTGTAAAGGTTAGACTTTACAGACCATTCTCAGTTCCGAATTTCGTAGCTGCTCTTCCTAAGACAGTAAAGAAGATTGAAGTTCTTGACCGTACAAAGGAGCCAGGTTCACTTCATGAGCCTCTTGCTCTTGATGTCATTTCTGCACTCAAGGACACAGAGTTCAAGGATGTTCCTGTATTCTGCGGACGTTATGGTCTTGGTTCAAAGGATACTACGCCAAACCAGATCGTTGCTACATTCCATAATGACAGCAAGCCAGAATTCACAATCGGCATCACAGATGATGTTACAAATCTTTCACTTGATCCTGGACCAGCTCTTGTTACTACACCAGAGGGCACAACAAACTGCAAGTTCTGGGGCCTTGGTGCTGATGGTACTGTAGGTGCCAACAAGAACTCTATCAAGATCATTGGTGATAATACAGATATGTACGCTCAGGCTTACTTTGACTATGATTCAAAGAAGTCAGGCGGTGTTACAATGTCACACCTCAGATTTGGTAAGAAGCCTATTAAGTCTACTTACCTCATCCACAAGGCAAACTTCGTAGCATGCCACAATCCTGCATACATGAGAAAGTTCAACATGGTCCAGGAACTTGTTGATGGTGGTTCATTCCTCCTTAACTGCCCTTGGACAGTTGATGAACTTGACAAGGAAATCCCTGGTCAGGTAAAGAAGTTCATGTATGACCACAAGATCAACTTCTACATCATGAATGGTTCAAAGATCGGTGTTGAAGTCGGCATGGGTCCTACAAGAATCAACACAATCCTTCAGTCAGCATTCTTCACCATCACAGAGATCATCCCTAAGGATGACGCCATCAAGTTCATGAAGGACGCAGCTCAGAAGACATACGGCCGTAAGGGTCAGGATGTCGTTGAGAAGAACTGGGCAGCTATTGATGCTGGTGCTGATCCTAAGAACCTTATTAAGGTTGAGATTCCTGAAAGCTGGAAGGATGCTCAGGACGAAGGTCTTGACTTCCCTGTTGCTACAGAAGGAAGAGAAGATGCTCTTGCATTCGTAAACAACATCCAGTCAAAGGTTAACGCTCAGGAAGGTAACACGCTTAAGGTTTCAGAAGTTGCTCCTTACATGGATGGTTCTACACCTTCTGGTACAGCAGCATTTGAAAAGCGTGGTATCGCTGTAAACGTTCCTCAGTGGAATCCAGAGAAGTGTATCCAGTGTACACAGTGCTCACTTGTTTGTCCTCACGCAGCTATTCGTCCAGTTGCACTTACAGCTGATGAAGCAGCTAAGGCTCCTGCAGAGCAGCTTACAGCTGACATGAAGCAGGTTGACGGCTACAAGTACGCAATCGTTATTTCTCCTCTTGACTGCACAGGCTGCGGTTCTTGTACAAATGTCTGCCCTGGCAACAAGCTTGGCGAGACACTTAAGCTCGTTCCAATCGCAGATGCTATGCCTGAGCAGAAGGGCTTCGACTATGGCGTTTCACTTCCTACTAAGGAAGACATCGTTGACAAGTTCAAGCTTTCATCTATCAAGGGTACACAGTTTAGAAAGCCTCTTCTTGAGTTCTCAGGCGCATGCGCAGGCTGCGGCGAGACTCCTTACATCAAGCTTGCTACACAGCTCTTCGGTGACAGAATGTACGTTGCAAATGCAACAGGATGTACTTCTATCTGGGGTAACTCATCACCTTCTACTCCTTATACTGTTAATGAGGAAGGCCACGGTGTTGCCTGGGACAACTCACTTTTCGAAGACAACGCAGAGTTTGGTTTCGGTATGGTACTTGCTCAGAACGCAATCCGTGATGAAGTCAAGGAAAAGGTAGAGACTCTTGCAGGCAACGGAAACGCTGCAGCACAGAAGTACCTTGACACATTCGCTGATGGCGAGACAAATACAGCTGCTACAAAGGAACTCCTTGCTTCAATCGAGTCTGATACTTCTGATGAAGCTAAGTTCATCAAGGACAACAAGGATTTCGCAGCAAAGAAGTCACAGTGGATCATCGGTGGTGATGGCTGGGCATTCGATATCGGCTTCGGTGGTCTCGACCATGTACTTGCATCAGGCAAGGATGTAAACGTTCTTGTTGTAAACACAGAGGTTTACTCAAATACAGGCGGACAGTCTTCAAAGGCTACTCCTATCGGCGCTGTTGCACAGTTCGCTGCAGGTGGTAAGCAGACAAAGCAGAAGGATCTTGCTTCTATCGCAATGAGCTACGGCTACGTATATGTAGCACAGGTTGCCATGGGTGCAAACCAGATGCAGACACTCAAGGCTCTTCGTGAGGCTGAGGCTTATCATGGTCCATCACTTGTTATCTGCTACGCTCCTTGTATCAACCATGGTATCAAGGTTAACGGCGGTATGAAGGGTGTTATGACAGAGGAGAAGAGAGCCGTTGAGTGCGGTTACTACAACCTCTTCAGATTTAACCCTGCAGCAGAAGGCAAGAAGCTTACAGTTGACTACACGAATACAAAGCCAGAAGAATATCAGGACTTCCTGAACGGCGAGGTTCGTTACATGTCACTTAGAAAGTCAAATCCTGATCATGCTGATGATCTTTACGCTCAGTCAGCTCTTAACGCTAAAGAGCATCTTTCATATCTTGAGAGACTTGAAAAGCTTTATGACACAACAGAGTAAGTTTCATTACTCTTGAATTTAGGCACTGTCCGAAAGGGCAGTGCTTTTTTTGTGCAGGTCGCCATTTTTTTGCTCCTAATTTCACAAAAATTCGTTTACATTGTAATATGAAAATGATAAAATAACTGTGTTTATGTTATGAAAGGATGGTTCGACCATATGATTTACACTTTTGATGGAAATAATGTTAAAGCTCCCACCCCGGATACTTCAAACTCTGATATGGGAAATGAAGTTATTCACACATACGAGGACTTCAATGAGGAAGAAGAGGACTTTGCACCTATAAAGAAACCTGGATTTTTTCAGTCTAGAAGACGTTCTGCCAAAGCAAAAGCACAGATGGAAAATGATGATATGACATCAAAGTCTCTCGATGAGATAAACAACAATCATGGTGCTTTTAAGGATGTAGATCCCGAGTACCAGAAATCATTTCTTAATGCTGTAAATGAGATACCGGTTTCAACAAATAAAAACGAACCTGAAAATTCTCCAGTAAATGACAGCACACCTGTTTCTGAAACTACACCTGTCAATGATCAGGCGCCCGTTACAGACAGTGCGCCAGCAAATGAAAGTACCTTATTTACTGAGCCTGCACCTGCAAATGATGCTCCATCTATTGAAAACGGACCAGAAAGCATTACTTTTAATAATACGCCAGAGACAAATACATTTACATTTGGTCCTTCACAGGAACCTGCATCATCAGAAGCATCATCATCTGATGAAAACACCCTTTCATACAACAATCCATCTGAAGCGACTTATGATTTCAATTCTGAACCAGTAGACACTGGCTCATCTCAGGTATTTGATTTTTCATCATCTGTAGAAGAAACTCCTTCAGAAACGCCATCTTCAGAATCGGAAACAGTTGAGAGCTCAAATGAAGAGCCAGAAACTACAGATGCTCCAGAGACTGCTGCTTCAGATACCGAAACAGCTCCAGAACCAGAAATTCCTGAAAATACACCAGAAGCAGCAGAACAAGAAGCTACTGAAACCGAATCAGCACCATCTTTCTCTTATTCTGCTCCTTATTCATCATATTCTACAACAGATGAGACTTCTGCGCCTGAGACATCTGATTCTTCTTCATATGTGACTTCTTTTGAAACAGAGCCTGTTTCAGATGAACCTGAAGAATCAAATGATGAATCTTCGGCCGTAGAGACTGATACTATATCAGCAGAGACAGAAGATACATCTACTGAGGAGTCTTCTGAGACATCTTCAGCGTATGATTTTTCTTCAACGCCGTCTTATTCCGTACCAGAGACTTCTGAAGAAACAACATCTGTCGCTGAAAATACTTTCGAAGATACGACAGCCGAAACTTCTTCAGAACCAGAAACTGAATCTATTTCAACAGAGTCAGAATCAGAACCTGTTTCAAGCGAGTCAGAAACTGATTCTACTTCTACCGAATCAGCACCAGAATATTCATATACAGATTACTCAACTACCGACAATGCCGAGGAGACAAATGACATGACTACAACAGATGAAACTACATCTTCAACAGATCTTTCTGAAGATACACCTGCTATTACTGATGATATGCTGCTTACCCAGATTGATGCTTTCAAGAAGAATGCCATCAAGCTTTCCGGACTGATGTCACAGAAGCAGAAGGAAGTCAGTGATCTCGAGGATGTTGTCAGCAGAAAAGAAGAGCAGAACAAACAGCTTACCGAGTCTCTTGAGAGAGCAAAGCAGGATTCTGCTGTTATTGAAGATCAGCTGAATTCTCAGGTTGGAAAGATTATTGATTCTCTTAATGCTTCAATTGGTGTAATGAAGCAGGACTTCATCAATTCCAAGGAAGAGTCAGACAAGAATCTTCTTGCAAAGATTGAGTCCAATGGCAGCCTTGATGAGGTAAAGACAGATATCAGCGACATTATCCACAATGAAAATGTTGAACAGTACAGGAACATCCAGAAGCTGATTTCTGAGAACAATAATTCCGAAGAAATCATGAGCTCAATCAAGAGATATATGAAGGGCATGGAGACAAAGCTTTCTATTGCTGTTACATTTACTATTATCAATTTCCTTGGTATTCTTGGTATCTTATTACATTTGTTTGGAACATTTTAATTCATGAGTTTCGAGGCACAGACAAACGGACATGACATCTGGGTGATTGGTCATAAGAACCCGGATACGGATTCGATATGCGCCGCTATTTCATACGCATATCTGAAGAATGCCATTGATGAAGAAAATCATTATATTCCCAAGAAAGCTGGTTCCTTGAATGAGGAGACCAGCTACATTTTGAATCGATTTGGCGTGGATGTTCCTGAAACGGTAAACGATGTCTATACCCAGCTTATGGACTTGAATTTGCGTCATCAGGAAGGCATCAGCGGACATTTATCTCTGAAGAAGGCCTGGGAGCTTATGAAAAAGGAAGGGGTTGTCACCCTTCCTGTTGTTAATGAGAAAAATATTCTCGAAGGCATCATTGTAAATGGTGATATTGCCTATTCCTACATGGATGTCTACGATAATAGAGCTTTAGGACGTGCAAGGACGCAGTACAAAAATATCATAGAGACCCTGAATGGACATCTTCACGCAGGAAATGAGCATGGATATTTCACAAAAGGCAAAGTCGTCGTGGCATCAGGAAATTACGATGCTATGCGAAGTGAAATAGAAAGAGACGACCTTGTCATTTTAGGAAATGTCAAGGAAAGACAGCTCATTGCATTAGAGCAATATCCTGCGTGCATGATCGTTACCGATGTCGATATGGTCGACAGCGAAGTTATAAAGCGTGCTGAAGATATTCAGTGTGTGCTTATTACGACAGCTTATGACACATACACAGCAGCTCGTCTTATTAATCAATCCATGCCGATCAAGTTCTTCATGACGAAGAAGAATCTGGTCACCTTTGAAATCGACGATACGGTCGATTCTGTACGTGACAGGATTGAAAAGGTCAGACACAGAGATTTCCCAGTCGTTGACAGTGAATATCATTATGTCGGAATGTTCTCCCGTAGAATCATGCTTGAAATGCAGCGGAAAAAGGTCATTCTTGTAGATCATAATGAACGCACGCAGGCAGTCGACGGCATCGAAGAGGCAGAAATTCTCGAGATTATCGATCATCACAGGATTGGCACGCTTGAGACGATGACGCCTATTTTCTTTAGAAATCAGCCGCTCGGGTGTTCTTCGACAATTATCTACCATATGTTCTGTGAGAATCATATAGAAATTCCAAAGGATATTGCTTCGCTCATGCTGTCGGCGATTCTTTCAGATACGATGATTTTCAAATCACCTACATGTACTGAAAAGGATGTTCAGGCTGCAAAAGCACTTTCCGAAATTTCTGGAATAGATATCAAAGATTTGGGATATAGCATGTTTGAGGCTGCCTCAGATTTCAAAAATAAATCGGCATCTGAAATTTTTTACCAGGATTTTAAAGTTTTCCATTCTGATGATATTACTTTTGGCGTTGCTCAGGTCAGTGCTGTTACGGAAACGCAGCTTTCTCCTGTTCGAGAAGAATTAAAGAATATTATGCCAAAAGTATGTGGCGAAAAGAAGCTGGATATGGTATTCTTATTACTCACGAATATAATGAGCCAGTCATCAGAAGTCTTTTACTATGGCAAGAATTCAAAAGACACTGTAATCAATGCATTTGGTGATGATACTGCTTCAGATGATTCGCTTATTGTACATGGATTAGTATCCAGGAAGAAGCAGTTTATTCCAGCTGTAATGACGGCTCTTCAGGCAATGTAGTGATTATTATTTTTCTATGGAAGAAATATTATTCGGTGAAGGCAAAATAAATAACGAAACTCCGACAAACCATTATTTTGGGAAACTGTCGGATGACCGGAAGCAGTATGTCATAAAGGCGACGAACGAGGATGTGAAGAAACAGAGGATAGCTTCCAGTTACCTTCTTGAGTCTCTTTTACAGGAGTATTTCGGGATTGCGCAGCCGATTCGTTATGGAATAGAAGAAAATGGAAAGCCATATCTGATGGATTATCCCGATATTTATTTTTCTATTTCTCATAGCGGCAGCCATGTTGCCTGTGCGATTTCCAGGAGTCCGGTTGGCATTGACGTAGAAGACATCAATCGGCCTTCAAAAACGGACTGGAGAAAAGTGGTTCTTTCAAGATTCTTTTCAAAAGAAGAGAGAGATGAACTATTGATACTGAATTCCTACACCGATTTTCTCCGGTGCTGGACTTTTAAGGAAGCAATGTCGAAGGCACTCGACAGACCTCTTTCTGAGGTGCTTTCGGATTATTCTTCCTACAGATACAAGAATCCAGACTGCGTCAGAACCTTCGTTTCGAAGAGCAGGGTAATGACGATTTATTCAGCAACAGAGAACAATACCTTTAAGGGTATTGATATTTAAGGTTGCAGTTTGGGTATTTATCTTTCAGTTTTATACGTTTTTTGATCAATAACGTTTATTAGGAGCAATAATGAAAAAGGTTTTTTCTATATTAGTCGAAAATACGCCAGGTGTAACAAGCCATATTTCAGGACTTTTCAGTAGGCGTGGCTACAATATTGATTCATTTTCATCAGGCGTTACATCAGACCCGAAGATTACGAGGATTACGATTGTGGCATCAGGCGATGAGCAGATTCTTGACCAGATTGAGAAGCAGGTTGCAAAGCTTGAAGATGTTATTGATGTACAGATTCTTAAGCCTACGGATTCAGTTACGACTGAGCTCATGCTTGTGAAAGTCAGGGCTGGTGCAAATGAGCGCCAGGGTGTTCTCTCTATCACACAGATTTTCAAGGCAAAGGTCGTTGATGTGACGCATGATACGATGGTCATCGAGGTCACTGGACATGCTGAGAAGCTTGAGTCATTCCTGGACATGATTGACGACTATGAGATTCTTGAGCTTGCAAGAACCGGTATTACTGGACTTTCTCGTGGCGGCCAGGTAAAGCAGGTTTCGCTTGATGACAGGCTTGTGTATTTACCAGATGAAGACTGAATATTATTTTTCTCACTTGATCAAGAGGACTTACGAATCTGCACGTGGAAAAAGTTTACTTAATCTAACATCTAAATAGTTGTTCACAAAATGTTTAGATTAAATAATTTACAAAGAAATCAATAAAATTTATTATTTTTTATTGATTTTTGTTATACACTTTTACCAATAAAATAGTGTATAAATATTATTGCTGTGTGTTTAATACGGCAATAAAAGGCGAACGATATGGATTTCCATATCAAAACAGGTTTTTGCAGCAATGGTGCTGCAGATAGATTTTATTAGGAGGCATTATTATGGCTGATCAGGCAAGGATTTTCTATGCAGAAGACTGTGACATCTCAAATCTCAAGGGAAAGAAAATCGCCATTATCGGTTACGGCAGCCAGGGCCATGCACATGCACTGAATCTTAAGGATTCTGGATGCGATGTTATTGTAGGTCTCTACAATGGTTCTAAATCATGGAAAAAGGCTGAAGACCAGGGATTCAAGGTTTACACTGCAGCTGAAGCTGCTAAGCAGGCAGATATTATTATGATTCTCATCAATGATGAGCTTCAGGCTGATATGTACAAGAAGGACATTGAACCAAACCTTGAGCCTGGCAACATGCTTATGTTCGCACATGGTTTCAATATCAACTACAAGTGCATCGTTCCGCCAGCTGATGTCGATGTCGCCATGATCGCTCCTAAGGCACCTGGCCATACAGTACGTTCTGAGTACCAGGCTGGCAAGGGTACACCTTGTCTCATCGCTGTTGAGCAGGATGCTACAGGCAAGGCTTGGGATATCGCTCTTGCTTACGGCGCTGGCATCGGCGGTGCTAGAGCTGGTCTTCTTGAGACAACATTCAGAACAGAGACAGAGACAGACCTCTTCGGTGAGCAGGCAGTTCTTTGCGGCGGTGTTTGCGCACTTATGCAGGCTGGTTTCGATACACTTTGCGAAGCAGGTTATGATCCTAGAAATGCATACTTCGAGTGCATCCATGAGATGAAGCTCATCGTTGACCTTATCTATCAGTCAGGCTTCGCTGGCATGAGATATTCTATTTCAAACACAGCTGAGTACGGCGACTATGTTACAGGTCCGAAGATCGTTACAGACGAGACAAGAAAGGCTATGAAGCAGGTTCTTGAAGACATCCAGAACGGTAAGTTCGCTTCTGAATTCCTTCAGGATATGTCAGCTGGACGTAAGGCTCACTTCCTTGCTATGAGAAAGAAAGCTTCTGAGCATCCTTCAGAGAAGATTGGTGCTGAAATCAGAAAGCTCTACAGCTGGAACAATGAAAGCGACAAGTTAATTAACAACTAAACGCTAGCTACAAGCTCGGTTTTAGATAACGAGGAAAATACACTGCGTACATGCTTGCATGTGGAGCAGTGTATTTTTTTGTTATCGTCATCGTGCGACAGCACGATGATTCTTGAAATCGCGAAGAGATTTCAAGAATAAAACGAGCGTAAATATTATTATTTTTTATTTATCGTAATTATGTTATAATTCCAATGTTTGCGGTTTATTATCAAATAAACTAATTTATTTTGGAGGTTTATTACTATGGGAATGACAATGTCAGAGAAGATTTTGGCTAAGCACGCCGGGCTTGAAACCGTCAAAGCCGGAGATCTCATCGAAGCCAATCTTGACATGGTGCTTGGCAATGATATCACGACTCCCGTTGCCATTGACGTTAGCAAGAATATGAAGAAGGACGGCGTGTTCGATAAGGACAAGATCGCACTTGTCATGGACCACTTCGTTCCGAACAAGGACATCAAGTCTGCAGAGCACTGCAAATATGTCCGTGAATATGCAAAGGAAAATAATATCACGAATTTCTTCGACGTAGGAGAAATGGGCATCGAGCATGCGCTGCTTCCTGAAAAAGGACTTGTGGTTGCAGGAAATCTTGTCATCGGTGCTGATTCTCATACCTGCACATACGGTGCACTTGGTGCATTTTCAACCGGTGTCGGCTCTACTGATATGGCTGCCGGAATGAAAACAGGCAAAGCCTGGTTCAAGGTTCCGTCAGCGATTAAGTTCGTCCTGAAGGGTAAGCCAGCACCATTCATCAGCGGCAAGGACATCATCCTTCACATCATAGGTGAAATCGGTGTTGATGGTGCGCTTTACCAGTCGATGGAATTCACAGGTGACGGCATAGCGTATCTTTCAATGGATGACCGCTTCACGATTTCTAATATGGCTATAGAGGCCGGTGGAAAGAACGGAATCTTCCCTGTTGATGAGAAGACAATTGAATACATGAAAGAGCATTCTACCAAGGAATATGAAGTCTTCGAGGCTGACCCTGATGCAGAATATACTCGTACGATTGAAATTGATCTATCAACGCTTCGTCCTACCGTTTCATTCCCTCATCTGCCTTCAAATACGAAGACTGTCGATGAGGCAGGAGATGTTGAAATCGACCAGGTTGTCATTGGTTCATGCACAAACGGCCGTATTTCTGATATGAAGATTGCTGCAGATATTCTCAAAGGACACAAGGTAAAGAAGGGACTTCGTGTTATTGTGATTCCTGCTACCCAGGCTGTTTATCTAGAAGCCATGGAGAAGGGTTATCTTAAGACCTTCATCGAGGCTGGCGCAGTCGTAAGTACACCAACCTGCGGACCTTGCCTTGGCGGCTATATGGGAATCCTCGCATCAAAGGAAAGATGCGTTTCCACTACGAACAGAAACTTCGTCGGCCGTATGGGCGCAACAGACAGTGAGATTTATCTTGCTTCACCTGCCGTTGCTGCAGCAAGTGCAATAACAGGAAAGATCACGGATCCGGCGACTATATAATGCGGTAAATAACTATGATGCATCTATTTATTACTCATCCGGATGTGGCAAAAATCGTTCATTCTGAGATGAGGGTAGATAGATGCAAATAATATAGAAATCGAGGAAATTATGAAATCAGCAAAGGGAAAAGTTTATAAATACGGCGACAATGTAGATACCGATGTCATCATTCCGGCCAGGTACTTAAATTCTTCTGATTCAGCAGAGCTTGCTACACACTGCATGGAAGATATTGACAAAGACTTCGTGAAGAAGGTCCAGAAGGGTGATATCATCGTTGCAAGAAAGAATTTCGGCTGCGGCTCATCACGTGAGCATGCGCCAATTGCCATCAAGGCATCAGGCGCTTCCTGTGTCATCGCAGAGACTTTCGCCAGAATTTTCTACAGGAATTCAATCAATATCGGTCTTCCAATCATCGAGTGCAAGGAAGCATCTGAAGAAATCGCCGATGGCGACGAGGTAGAGGTTGATTTTGAAAGCGGTCTCATCAAGGATCTGACAACAGGAAAGTCATACGAAGGACAGTCCTTCCCGCCATTCATGCAGAAACTTATCGATGCAGGCGGACTTGTAAACTACATAAATGAGGAAAATTAATTCTGCATTTTTTTGACTGAGTATCAGCGTCTTTCGCTCAAATCAGCCATAGGCAAACATATTAAAATTTGAACTTTTTAGGAGAAGAAAATGACAAACGACGAGAAGGCAATTGAACTCCACAAGGAATGGAAAGGTAAGATTGAGACAATTTCAAAGGCAAAGGTAAAGTCAAGGGAAGACCTTGCGCTTGCCTATACACCTGGCGTTGCAGCACCATGCCGTATTATTCATGAGCATCCGGAAGAGGCATACACATATACAATCAAGCAGAATACAATCGCGGTAGTTTCCGATGGTTCAGCAGTTCTCGGTCTTGGAAACATAGGACCACTTGCAGCCATGCCTGTTATGGAAGGAAAATGTGCACTTTTCAAGGAATTTGGCGGCGTTAATGCATTCCCAATCTGCCTTGACACGCAGGACACTGAGGAAATCATCGAGACAGTTAAACGAATTGCTCCTGCCTTTGGCGGAATCAATCTCGAGGATATTTCAGCTCCAAGATGTTTTGAAATCGAGTCAAGGCTTAAGGAAGAACTTGATATCCCGGTTTTCCATGATGACCAGCATGGTACTGCAATCGTCGTTCTTGCCGGAATTACCAATGCGCTTAAGGTCGTACATAAGGATAAGGAAACGGTAAAGGTTGTTGTAAACGGTGCTGGTTCTGCCGGTGTTGCCATCACAAAGCTTCTTCTTACAGCAGGCTTTAAGAATGTCACGATGTGCGACAAGGAAGGCATTATTTCTGAGAATTATCCACATCTCAACTTCATGACAAAGGAAATGGCAAAGGTTACAAACCTTGAGAAGAAGGAAGGAACACTCGCTGATGCACTGAAGGGTGCTGATGTATTTGTAGGCGTTTCTGCTCCGAACATCGTTTCAGAGGACATGGTCCGTTCAATGAACAAGGACGCCATCATCTTTGCAATGGCAAATCCTACTCCGGAAATCATGCCGGATAAGGCAAAGGAAGCCGGAGCAGCAGTAGTCGGCACAGGCCGTTCAGATTTCCCGAACCAGGTAAATAATGTAATCGTATTCCCTGGAATTTTTAAGGGCGCACTTGAAGCAAGGGCAACAGCAATTACTGAGGATATGAAGCTTGCAGCAGCTGCTGCAATCGCTGGTCTTGTTTCAGATGACGAGCTTTCAGCTGAAAATGTTCTGCCGCAGCCTTTTGATCCAAGAGTTGCTGATGTGGTTTCTGCTGCTGTGAAAAAGTATGTAAAATAATCAAAAATTTTTCTCCCAGACTGTCAAAAGTGTGGGAGATTCTTCCTGAAATTAGCAGTAAAAAAATTAATTTTATGTCTGATTACAACATTTTATACAAAATAATAATATTAAAAATGCTTGATATGGCAGGCGGTTCCTTAAACACCGACCTCATCAATTCATTTTTTATTGACAATAATTATACGGATTATTTTACTGTTCAGGAAACGATTTATGAGCTTGTCGAACAGAAAATGATTTCAAATAATTCTGAAGCTAAAGAAAATGATTCAGCAACAACGAATTATGATCTGACAGAGGATGGCAGAAAAACGCTTTCTCTTATGTCTGACAGGATAACTGCTGGGATATTACAGGATCTTACGGATTATTTTTCAAAGAATAAATTAGAAATAAAGGAAAATCAGGAATTATCCTCGAGTTATGATGCTTCATTAAACGGCGGGTTTATCGTGCATCTTTCCATGGGAGATAAGGGAGATCGGAAGATGGATATTTCCATCAAGGTTCCTTCTGAAGAAATGGCGAAGACTATTGTATTTAACTGGAAGAGCCATTTTGATAAGACTTATGAAAGTATTATTGATTCTTTGACTTGATTTTTTGACGATCAGATGATGATTTACATAATCTGATCGTTTTTTTTATTTTTCTGAAAAAACAAATTTCCCTTGCAACTCACAATAAAATGTAATATACTCAATTTGTTTTGAAGATAATGAATTCTTTTTATTACTTATTTTTCCATATTTTTTCATTAATTTTCCTAACTAATGACGAAAAAAGAGGGTATTGAATGAACAGAGAAAGGTATGAGTCACTAAAGGTTGTAGACTTAAAGGCTCTTTGCAGGGCAAGAGGCGTTTCGGATGCATACAAGCTGAAGAAAGATGAACTTGTAAATCTTATGCTCGAGCTTGACAAGCGAGACGAAGAGCAGAAAGCCAAAGAAGCTGCTAAGGCAGCAAAGAAAGAAGCTTCTTCATCAGAAGCATCCAATGAAAAATCCACATCTGAAGCATCTTCAGATGATTCCAAAAAAGAAGAAAAGCCAAAGAGAAAATACACAAAGAAACCTGGCAGAAAGCCTGGAAGAAAGCCAAAGACGGCTAAGAAGACGGATTCAGAAATTGTAAATTCTGAAGATGAGATTATTTCCGATCAGGACAGTGATAAAGAAGTTTCCTCGGAATCAAAAGCTTCAGCATCTGCTGAAATTACGGAATCTACTGAAATTATTTCTGATTCTGATGACACAAAAACAGAAGAAATAAAGAAGTCTGATGCAGAAGCAAAGCCTGAAAAGCCTGCTATACCAGAGGAAGAACTTGAAGAACGTTCCGGCATACTTGAAGTGCTGGATGACGGATATGGTTTCCTCCGGTCAGATAATTATCTTCCTGGCTCCCAGGATGTTTATGTTTCTCCTGCACAGATTCATAAATTTGGTCTTAGAACGGGTGACCTTGTTGTAGGGCAGGTTGCTAAGCACAATAATACCGACAAGTACAGTGCACTTTTAGTACTTAAGACAATAAATGGCGAGCTGCCTGAAAATGTGCTCAGACGGCCTAAATTTGAAAAGCTTACGCCTATTTTCCCGAATTCAAGAATCAGACTCGAGCGTCCTGGCTGCTCAGTTGCCATGAGAATTGTTGATTTTATTTCTCCAATCGGCAAGGGACAGAGAGGCATGATCGTTTCCCAGCCAAAGGCCGGCAAGACTACGCTATTGAAGCAGATTGCTGCTTCTGTAAAGATTTCTTATCCTGAGATGCATCTTATTATTCTTCTCATCGATGAGCGTCCTGAGGAAGTCACAGACATGAAGGAAGCAATCGAGGGCGACAATGCAGAAGTCGTTTATTCTACTTTTGATGAGCTTCCGGAGCATCATAAGAGAGTTTCCGAGATGGTCATCGAACGTGCGAAGAGACTCGTTGAACAGGGCAAGGATGTTATGATTCTTCTTGACTCTATTACAAGGCTTTCAAGGGCGTACAACCTCACAGTTCCGCCGTCAGGACGTACACTTTCCGGTGGTCTTGATCCTGCAGCCCTTCATATGCCAAAGCGTTTCTTCGGTGCAGCGAGAAATATGAGAGAAGGCGGTTCGCTTACGATATTAGCTACTGCTCTTGTTGAGACCGGTTCAAAGATGGATGATGTCGTATTTGAGGAATTCAAAGGAACTGGAAATATGGAACTTGTCCTTGACAGGAAGCTTTCTGAAAAGAGAGTATTCCCGGCCATTGATCTGGCAAGGTCATCTACAAGACGTGAGGATCTTCTTCTTTCACCGGAGGAGGCAGCAGCTTCTACGATAGTCCGCAGGGCATTAGTCGGGCTTAAGAAGGACGAAGCAGGTGAGACGATTCTCCACCTCTTCACACATACAAAGGATAATAAAGATTTCGTAAATATGGTAAATTCAAAGAGATTTTTATAAGATTTTTATGTTATTTGGAAAAAATACTTGCAATTTCTCGAATTCCGTGATATTATTCGATAGTTGTTTTGAACGGGCAGACGCTTGTTCAGTAATTCTAAGTCTTTGCCGGTTGGAAACCGTCAAAGCAGTTTGAAAGGATTTAGAAATGAAGAAAGATTTACAGCCTACATACTATCAGGCTACAGTTACCTGCAACTGCGGAAATACTTTCGTAACAGGTTCTACACAGGAGTCAATCCACGTAGAAGTTTGCTCAAAGTGCCATCCATTCTACACAGGACAGCAGAAGAAGAGCCGTGTCGCTGGACGTATTGACAAGTTCAACAAGAAGTACGGTTTTACTGAAGAGCAGTAGGATTTATTTTGCATTATTGAGAGAGACTAGGTATACGCCTAGTCTCTCTTTCTGTATAATCGTTTACACTCATATCTTACATCTGTCTCTCGCGAGGCGCATTTAGCTGTATCGCCACGATATGAAATCGTGGCATGTCGTCAGAGCACATGATAATGATGCTACGCATCATAGTGCTCTTCCTCTCTCGGCTTCGTGATTTTTGCTTGCGTTGCGTAAGCTCATTCTTCGTCTGTCGACTTACTGAGGTATCGCCACGATATTTGCAAAGCAAAATCGTGGCATGTCGTCAGGGCACATGAGAATGCTGCTATGCAGCATAGTGCCCTTCCTCGGATTCGCTAAGCAACGAGTAAAATCAAGACTCGCTGTGAGACAGATGTGCGATATTCGTATAGACTGCTATGACTATAAAAGAAGCACTAGATTTTGGTAAAGAAAAACTGAAAAATGCCGGGATAGATGATTTTGAGTATGACACAAAAGAAATCCTGGCGAAGGTGACCGGCTTGAAGCCCATGGATTTCTTCCTGCATTATTCGGACGAGCTTTCAGAAGAGGATGAAAAATTATTTTATTCTCTGATTGATAAGCGTTCTGAGAGAATTCCGCTGCAGTTACTTTTTGGCACGCAGGAATTCATGGGCTATTCCTTTGGCGTATCTAAGAATGTCCTTATTCCGAGAATCGATACGGAGACGCTGTGCGAAGAAGCAGAAAAGCTTTCTCATGATAATATGCGATTTCTTGATATATGTACTGGAACAGGCTGCATTCCAATTGCACTTGTGAAGAGGATAAAAGGCTCGAAAGCTATTGGAATCGATATTTCAGATGATGCGATTGCGCTTTCAAGGAAGAATGCAGCTGATCTTGGTGCTGACTGTTTATTTTATCAGGGTGACCTTTATGATGCATTGCCGTCGGAACTTCCGGAAGGATTTTCTGCTGACGGAAACCGTGAAGTGAAATTCGACATGATTATTTCAAATCCGCCATACATTAAATCTTCTGAAATTGAAAATCTGATGCCGGAGGTAAAGGATCACGAGCCGCATCTGGCACTTGACGGTGGAGATGACGGGCTTATTTTCTATCGCCGTATTACGAAAGATGCAGGGACATATTTAAAGAATCGTGGTATACTGATGTTTGAAATTGGCTACGATGAGGGACAGGCTGTGAGAGATATCATGAAGGAAAATGGATTTAAGGAAATATTCTTGAAAAAAGATTTAGCAGGAAATGACAGGGTCGTGGGCGGATATTTCTATTAGCATGGGACATAACTATTTTTTCAAAGCCACTTGCCAATAGTACTTTTTTATGTCCTGTCGGCGATGGTTGTGAGGATTTGAGTATTAATCACATATTACAGTATTACGTCATGTGGCAGAAAGCCACAGATTGGAGAAAATAGCATGTTCGAAAAAATGGAAGATGTTGAGGCCCGCTACAATGAAATCATGCATCTTATTTCTGAGCCTGAAGTCATAAATGATTCAAAAAAATTCCAGAGTCTTATGAAGGAGCAGGGCGACCTGTTTCCGATTGTTGAGTGCTACAAAAATTATAAAAAGGCAGTTTCTGACAAGGCTGATTCAGAAGAGATGCTGAAAGAGGAGTCCGATCCTGAGATGCGAGAGCTCTGCAAGGAGGAAATGTTCGAGGCTGCTGAACGGATTGCGAAATACGAAAAAGAATTAAAAATTCTGATGCTTCCAAAGGATAAGGATGATGACAGAAATGTCGTGATGGAAATTCGTGGCGGTGCAGGCGGCGACGAGGCTGCCCTTTTTGCCGCAGAGCTCTATAGGATGTACATTCACTATGCCGAGAGTAAGGGCTGGGAAACGGAGACGCTCGAAGCTGAAGAAACTGGTCTTGGTGGAATGAAGCAGGTCAGGTTTATGGTAAAGGGCAAGGGAGCTTTCTCATACCTTAAGTATGAGTCAGGCGTGCACCGTGTACAGAGAGTGCCAGAGACTGAATCAGGCGGTCGAATTCATACCTCTACAGCCACAGTTGCTGTCATGCCAGAAGCAGAAGAAATCGACGTTCCTAATATTCCAGAAAAGGACATTAGAATTGATGTCATGCGTGCATCTGGAAACGGCGGCCAGTGCGTAAATACGACAGATTCTGCCGTACGACTCACGCATTATCCAACAGGAATCGTCATTTATTCCCAGACTGAGAAATCACAGCTGCAGAACAAGGCGAAGGCTTTTGCGCTTCTCCGTACAATGCTTTATGAGCTTGAAAGAGAAAGAATTGCTGAAGAACGTTCTGAAAAGACACTTGCGCAGATAGGAACTGGCGACCGTTCCGAGAAAATCCGCACCTACAATTTCCCGCAGAGCCGTGTTACGGACCATCGAATTAATCTTACCCTGTACAAGCTTGACAAAGTTTTGAATGGCGATCTTGATGAGATAATTAATGCACTTAGGGAAGCCGACCAGGAAGAACAGTTGCTGGAGCAGGCGTCATAATGAAAAAAGTTGGAATCGTAATCTGTAATTACAACAAAAAAGATAAAGTGCTTCAATGCATTCAGTCAGTTCTGGAGCAGAAATTCCAGGACTTTGATCTGTATGTCGTCGATAATGCGTCGACAGATGGGTCAACTGATGAGATTAACAGTGCGTACAGAGACAAGGTTGTTTTTATTCCAAATGGCGAAAATCAGAACAACGATAGTGATAGAATTTCTTTGATTCAGAAAGATGGAGATCAGAGCAATAATGCTGACAGGATTTTTCTGATTCAGAATGACGAAAATCTCGGCGGTTCTGGCGGTTTTGACAGAGGACTTTCTGAAGCATCTACGCATGATTACCAGTACCTGATGTGCATCGATAATGATGCCATGCTGGATGAAAATGCAGTCGGTGAGCTTGTGAAATTCTTAGATTCGCATGATGACACTGGGATTGCTGCGTCAATTATTCTAAATTTTGAAAATCCAGATACAATTCAGAATTTTGGGCAGACGATTGATTTTCAGTCTTTTTCTACAGAGCCTTTGTATGTAAATGAATATTTCACTAATGAACTTCCTGAGGTTAATTTTTCAGATGCAGTGCCTGCATGTTCGCTGATGATCAGAAAGTCAATTACAGACAAAATCGGCTTTCTTCCAAAGGATTTCTATCTTTACTGGGACGATACCGAGTGGTGTACAAGAGTGCGAGAATTAGGTTATAAAGTTGCCTCTGTAAAGGCAAGCCAGGCGCTTCATGCGATGGGCGCAAAGAGAGAAGACGTTTCGACTTTTCCGACTTATTATGCCTGGAGAAACTGGATTTATTATTTTATTCTGCATACTGAAAAGAAACGGCTGCCTGAACTTGGCATTACTTTCCTACAATCTATTTATACGATTCAGTGTGAAGGCTATGAAGGTAACAGATTCCACCGTGCTTTGACCGTGATGGCAGCCTATGATGATGCAATTCACGGCAGGCTCGGAAAAGCGAGAGATGGTATCATCGGAGAAATAGAAAAGTCCGGGCAGGACGTGAATTTTGGTTCTGCCAGTAATCTTCCAGAAAAATATAAAGCCGGGCTTGAGATGTTTCTTTTTACAGAGCTTCCGAATTTTATCAGGAATGCTGAGGATATTCATGATAATAAATAAAGATATAATAAACTTAAAAGGCGTGGGAGAAAAGACGCAGGGGCTTTTGAATAAAGCCGGTGTCTTTACTCTTCACGACCTTTTTTATTATTATCCCAGGACATATAGAAAATACAGTTCTCCTGTTAATTCGCTTGAAGAAATAAGTGAGACTGAGCCTACTGCATTTCTTGTACGAATCACGAAAGCACCAACTGTAAAGGGTCGCACGAAGACGCCAGTCACGATTATACGAGAACATACTTCCTTTGGTTTCCCAATCGAAATCATATTTTTCAGGATGCCATATTTAAGGAGTTCTCTTATTATTGGAAAAAATTATGTCTTTTTTGGGATGCCAAAAAACCTGACAGATAATGGGCAGATTACGATCAATGGAACGAATGCGATTGCTGGAAATGCTATCAGACTCGAGCAGCCGGAAATTTTTCCTGAAGAAAAATACGTGGGTGAGACTGGCTCGCTTCAGCCTGTTTACCCACTCGTGAAGGGATTAAAAAATAATACAGTAAAAAAGCTTGTGGAAGAATCTCTTGTAGAGCCTGATGTAATAGAAGATCATCTGCCTAATGAATTGATACAGAAAAATAAACTTCTCTCACTGGATGAGGCGATAAAATCAATTCATTTTCCGTCCTCAGAAGATGCATATAAAGAGGCTCGCAGGCGGCTTTCGTACGATGAATTCTTATCATTTTTTCTAAATTCAGATATGGATTTGGATGAGATATCGGTCTCGAAAAATGAATTTGTTTTAAGCGATTTTTCTTATTATGAAAAAATGATAAAAGAGCTTCCATTTGATCTTACGGATGGACAGAAGAATGCGCTTAAGGATATTCGAAGCGATTTGAAAGAAGAGTACCAGTCGGAGAGACTCATACAGGGTGACGTCGGCTCCGGTAAGACTATGGTTGCATTTCTTTCTATGCTTATTTTTGTAGAGAATCATTATCAGGCATTAATGATGGCACCTACTGAAGTTCTGGCAGAGCAGCATTATGAGAACTTCTGCAAATTCATTGAGGATTATTCCCTTCCGTGCGAAGTAGTTCTCTTAACTGGTGCAGTCAAGGGGAAAAAGAGAAAAGAAGTCTATGAGAAAATTCAAAATATTGACAATTTAATAATTGTTGGTACGAATGCGCTGCTTACGGAAACTGTGCCATACAGAGAAGTCGGTATTGTCATCACTGACGAGCAGCACCGCTTTGGCGTAAAGCAGAGGGCTGCGCTGCTTGAAAAGAATGGCAAAGTTCCATACAGCCTTCTTTTATCTGCGACGCCGATTCCAAGGACGCTGTCGCTGATTCTTTTCAAGCATATGAAGGTATCTCTCATCAAGGATCTTCCTGCAAACAGGCTTCCGATAAAAAATGTTGTCATTGGAAAAGATAAAAGGCATACTGCACTGAATTTTATTCTGAAGGAAATACGGACAGGGCACCAGGCTTACATTATCTGCCCGCTTGTCGAGAGTTCAGAGAAAACGGAAGAAGAAAATGTGACGGAGTATTTCAAGAAGGTGGCAGATTATTATAGAAATTTAGGATTAAATGTCATTGATGGTAATAAATTAAAGGTTCAAGACAAAATTAATTATGCAACATCAATAGATAGTTCTGAAATGGATTCTATTGATGAAAATCGAAATTTAATAAAGAACGATTTGCTAAACACGTCATTTGCTGAGAACAAATACGTATCACAAAATAAATCAGCAGCAAATACAGAAAATGAATCTGGATTCAAGAATGTTATTTCGCTTGGTATCCTCCATGGCCGCATGAAGGATTCTGAAAAGAATCAGGTCATGGAGCTTTATGCAGCACACAAGATAGATATCCTCATTTCTACTACAGTCATCGAGGTAGGCATTGATGTCAAGAATGCGACGGTCATCATGATTGAAAATGCAGAGCGGTTCGGACTCTCACAGCTGCACCAGCTTCGCGGCCGCGTGGGCAGGGGAGATGCGCAGTCATACTGCATTTTCATGAATCTTTCAAAAGAGAATAAAGAATCTGAGCGTCTCAAAGTTATCAATTCCTCAAATGATGGTTTTTATATTGCAGAGCAGGACTTGAAGCTCCGCGGTCCAGGCGATATGCTTGGCATCCGCCAGTCTGGTGATATGGGCTTTGTGCTCGCTGACCTTGTCGCAGATTCTGACATCATGAAGGAGGCATCAAATGATGCCGAGCACATTTTAGCTGAAGACCAGACATTATCTTCTGAAAATTATAAAAATCTCAAGAATGAATATATAATAAATAACACGAAATTCTACAGGAATTTATGATTTTTCCTTCGATGGCTACCACAAAGCTTGTATAGACGCCCTGTGGTAGCCATCAAAATTTTTTTTGGGGGACGAATGGCTACCACATAGCATGAATATGTACCTTGTGGTAGCTGATATATTATGTTGTTACAATAATACAGTTACTATACAAGAAATACGATAATAAATTATCGTGTAACGATAATTTATTATTGACATTTAGACAAATAAGTATTATTATGCTCATAAATCAATCAAATACCACAAGGCATCTATTTGGATGCTGACTTGGTTTTATGATTTATTTCAGTCATGAATCTTTCAATAATATTCATGAAGCAGTAAAAGGATACGATTTATGAGCAGTGAAAATTATACGCCGACAAAATTAGATAAATTCGTAAGAGGACTTCTATCTGTCCTTATTGTTGTAATCATCGTGGCAGTGATCCTGCTGCCGTTTTATTTTCCAAGATTTGTGAATACGCTTGATTCACTGAATCCATATACCTTCAACAATCAGGTAGAACATTACAGCATCATTGGAGACGCCGAATTTTTCTATTCAGTCTATCTGCCAAAGCTGATTTCCCTGATGGCATCAGGCGTGCTTGCCGTTTTCATTCTGATTGAACTTCGAAATCTCATGACGACAGTCGTCAAAGGAAACTGTTTCGTCAGAGAAAATGCAGTTTCACTTCGAAGAATCGGAAATTTTGCTTTTATCATCGCATTCGTGATGCTAGCAAATGTCATCATTCTTTTCTCGCTTTCGGCGCTTGTCGTTGCAATTGTATTTTTCATAGGCGGTCTTTTTGCAAAGGTACTGTCACGCGTTTTTGCCCAGGCAGTTTCTTACAAAGAAGAAAATGACCTGACGATTTAGGATGCTGCTATGATCGTAATCAATCTTGATGTAATGATGGCGAAGCGGAAAATCGGCCTCATGGATCTAGCCAGTGAAGTAGGAATCACGCCAGCCAATCTTTCAATCTTAAAAAATAATAAAGCAAAAGCTGTCCGGTTGGAAACACTTGACAAAATCTGCAGCATCTTAGACTGCCAGCCTGGAGATATCCTGGAATATAGAGATGATGATAGCTCAGACTAAATTCAGTATTCATTCTTAATAAAGAAAATACGATGCACCATAATGGTGTGGATGCATCATTTTAGAAGATTTCATAAGAAAAAAAATAACTGTAGTAGTAAGATACAGTTTTAAGAAAATCAAATAGGAGGACAAAATGGAAAACTCTAATTTTTCTGAACAGGAAACTGTCCAGTCTGTTAAGTTTACACAAAATCAGCAGGCATATTTTGCAGAAATACGACAGAAGCAGGATAAGCAGAGAAGATTTGGCATTTCATATTTTGGCAAAATCTGGTTCATCCCACTGATTTTTGGCGCATTATTTCCACTGTGCCTGTACAAGAATGAATATGGGATTCTCTGGCCAGTATTCCTTTGCATAGCATTATTTCTAGTTCATATGTTAGCAAAAAGACTTAGTGATGGAACAATTGATGAATATGAGAATGTAGATTATGTAGAAAGAGAAAAGTCAAAATTTTCAATTTTTTGCATCGTTACGATTATTCTTCTTTCCATTGAGGTCTGCACAAGCATGTCTTTATCTCTTGTGACACAGTCGAAAGTATTGATGCTTGTAATGACACTGATTTATCTATGGCATGTTTTTGCACCAAAGATTGAAACGGGACTTCTAAATACAATAAAGATACTTGTCATTTCATTTTTTTATCCTCTTACCCGGCTGACTGAACCAATTTCAGACATGAACCATTTCTTCAAAAAGAAAAAAGCTGAAGAGCAGAATAGTAATGCGAAAAAAGGTTCAGCAAGTGCTGTGCTATTAGGGCTTGTCATTTCTATTCCTGTGCTGATTGTTGTCGTTGCCCTGCTTGCAACCGCTGATCTTGTCTTTGGCAAGGCTGTGCACGGAATGTTCAATTGGGTAAAAGTCGCAGATGCGTATGATTATTTTTGGATTATTTTCTTTTGTATTGCTGGAATATGGTTCTCATACTGTGTGGTCAAAGGACTGATTGAAGAAAATGAGTATTTCTCTGATGCCAAGCCTGCGAAAGAAAAGCATAGCGCAACATCTGCAATCGCCTTTTCCATTCCGATTACCATTGTCTATATTATTTTCATACTGATTCAGCTAATCTTCCTGCTAGGACATTTTTCGCTGCCGAAGGGGATGACCTATGCAGAGTATGCGCATCAGGGCTTTTATCAGCTAATAGCAGTGGCAATGATAAACCTCTTCATTATTCTCATCATCCAGCATTTCTTTGATGAAAGCAGGGCATTGAAAGCCGTGCTCATGGTGCTTAGCATTTGTACCTACGGAATGATTTTCTCATCCGCAGCAAGACTCTTTATGTACATCGATGCATACGCCATGACATTCCAGAGAGTCTATGCATTATTTTTCCTTGCTGTTCTTGCTGTATGGCTTGGGGCGCTGATTGTTAAGATAAAGAATCCGGGAAAATCCATTATGAGATTCTGCATTGTGAGTGCCGTAGTGATGTTCCTCTGCTTTGCATTTTCGCATCCGGACTACTGGATGGCAAAATACGACATTGCAAAGTGGGAAAGCGAGGGGTTCACACAGGCAAATTATTTGGAAAATGCAGATCGGATAGATCAATATTATCTGGATTCGCTGGAGCCGGAGGATGCGCCGACAGATCAGGATTTCAAGAATCAGGAAAAGTATGACTACATCCTTTATCAGCTTTCCTATGATGCAGTGCCGGCAATTTCAAATGAAAAACTTAGAAAGCAGGCTTTAAAATCATATAAAAGCAGTGATGGCTTTTATGGCAATGGTAATTCGGCATCCATATACAGGAATGAAGTTCCGAATGAATTTCAGAAGATGAGAAATTTCAATTTCTCAAGATATTTTGCCGGGCAATAATGACAAAATTTCTTGTTGCTTCAAAAACATGTACAGTATGCAATATGTCTGAACAAATTTCCTGTTACTTAAAAAACTTGTACAGTATGTAGTATTTCTTCACAAATATGAAGAATTGTCAAGCCTTCACTTCTGTCACGTGATCGAGTGTAGGATGAACTACCATCGAATAATTCGTATAATATACCACAAAGCCGGGTGCAGAGCCATTCGGCTTTTTTACTTCTTTTTTTATGACATAATCGACTTCCTGCTTCTCATTGTCTTTGCCTGTAGAAAAATATGCGGCAACTTCAGCAGCAGTGACATAGTCTGCATCAGGAACTTCTTTGCCCTCAGTACGGAGAATCACATGTGAACCAGGAATCGTCTTTACATGGAACCATAAGTCATTTCCATTTGCAAATTTGAAAGTGAGGTAGTCGTTCTGAAAGTTGTTCTTCCCCACAAAAATATCAAAGCCGTCGTTTGTTACAAAATGCAGAGGTTCAGACTTCTTCATTTTCTTCGGCTTGCCTTTTGGTGCATGGTATTTCGTGAAGCCGGCGTCAGCAAGCTCTTTCTTTATCTCGTCAAGTTCCTCAGAAGTGTCTGCGATTGTAAGTGAATTATCGATTGATTCAAGATGTTTTATTGCGTTTTCAGTCTCTTTGATTCGTTCTGTCACCTGCTCCTTCGTGCGCTTCATCTTTTCATATTTTTTGAAATATTTATTGGCATTTTCCCTTGGCGTAATTGAAGGGTCTAGAGGAATTGTGAGTTTTTCTCCAGTATAATAATTATCAACTGTGACAGACTTTGCGCCTTCTTCTGCCGTATTTCCATAGGTGTGCAGAAGCTCGCCATAAACCCTGTATTTATCAGATTTTTCAGTGTCCTTGAGTTGCTTTTCCTGAATGGCGAGCGTGTGCCTGTTCCTGTCAAGGATAGTCTCAACTGTACGCTTCAGATCATATGCCTTTTGCTTCTGGTTTTCCTGATGATTCTTTTTTGAATAATATTCCTTCAGCATCTCTGACACAGTATCAAATGTCTTTTCTTCATAGTCGCTGAAATGTGTAAGGGTAATGACAGAAAAGTCCTTATTTTTTTCTTTGACCTGATCAAAATAGACCGAAGGTGAGAAGGAAGCAGCATTAATTTCAGAAATAATCTGCTCAAAAACCCTTGACAGTGTAGCCTTTTCATTTTCTGTAAGAGAATTTATATTGGCATCAGAATCAATCCCTGCCCTGAAGCACATCTCAATTGCAAGAGATGGAGAGAGACCTGTGAAAGAATCAACGATGCAGTGCATCACAGTATCATTTTTCTCGGAAATTTTGGTAAGAAATGCTGCGGCAGAGAAATCAAGTGGATTTTCCTTGCCTTCCTGTGCCGGGATGAAATATTCTTTTCCTGGCAGAACTTCCCGGACTGAACTCATCATCGCATTCACATGCTTGATAGAATCTATGATGGTGCCATCCTCTTTTGTGAATATGATATTTGAGTGCTTGCCCATGATTTCGACATAGAGATATTTGGTAGACAGGTCGCGCATCTCATCGGAGTGCTCGATTGAAAATCGGATGACACGCTCCATGCCAATCTGTTCGACCTTTAGAATCGTGCCGCTCTGCATATGTTTTCTAAGGACCATGCAGAAATTCGGCGCAGAATCAGGGCTCTTCTTCTTCTCATCTGTAAGATACATGAGCGGGAGAGAAGCATTTGCAGAAATTAAAAGAAGATAGGTTTCACCTCCGTGCTTTATTGTGACAAGAAGCTCATCCTTTTCAGGTTCAGCAACCTTCTGTATTTTTCCACCAGTCAGTTTATCATCAAGTTCAAGGGCAAGAGCCCTTAACGTAACGCCATCGAATGCCATTTTTATTATTCCTTTTCAAAATATTTCATATATTATCATATTTAAGCTACCACAATCCACACATTTTATCATTGTGGTAGCTGATTGAGAAAAACAAAAATGCAAATTGGCTGCCACAATTGAAAATATAGGCTTTGTGGTAGCTGGTTGAGAAAAACAAAAATGCAAATTGGCTACCACAATCGAAAATATTGATTTTGTGGTAGCCAAAATCATAAAAACAAGAAAATGCCATGAATTTGCGAATCCAGTTTGACTAATATTGAAAATTATAATAGAATAAGACGATTAAAAGCGTACCAACAGCATTTGTGCGCCAATTAGGAGAAATAAATGGCAATTTCAAGCATGACAGGTTTCGGAAGAGCAGAGACGGACGAAGACGGACGCCGGCTCTCTATTGAAATCAAGTCTGTAAATCACAAATACCTTGACCTTTCAATAAAGGAACCAAGGAAGCTTTCATTTTTGGAGCCACTCACTCGTGACAAAATAAAAAACAGTATTTCGCGCGGCAAGGTCGAGATTCAGGTCACATTCCAGGCAAACAGTGACAATGCAGTTTCTGTAGTATACAATGCGAATATAGCTGGAGAATATATTAAAAGCGCAAGGCTGATGGCTGAGCGGTATGGGATTTCTCCAGAAATAAAGGCATCAGACATCATGTCTCTTCCGAATGTTTTCGATCTCGTAGAGAATGAAGATTCAGAGGAACTTCTCACAAAACTCTATGAAAAAACGCTCGATGAGGCAGTAAAGAATTTCTGTCAGAGCCGTGAAAAAGAAGGCGAGCGGTTAAAGGCAGATCTTCTTGAAAAACTAAAAGAGATGTCTGAGATTGTTGCAAGGATTGAAGTTCGCGAGCCTGAAATCATCAAGGAATATGAAGGAAAGCTTGATGAGAAAGTAAAGGAAGTGCTTGCTGATTCTTCTATAGATGAGAGCAGAATCCTTGAAGAAGTCACGATTTACACGGACAGGATCGCAATAGATGAGGAAATAGTAAGGCTCAAGTCCCATGTTAAAGAAGCCACAGATACGCTTACAAATGAATCCGCAGTTGGCAGAAAAATGGATTTTCTTGCGCAGGAGATGAACCGTGAGGCAAATACCATTCTTTCAAAATCTACGGATCCAGAGGTAGCGCATGAAGGTGTACTTCTAAAGACCCTGATTGAGAAAATCAGAGAACAAGTTCAAAATCTTGAGTGATTTTAAAATGGCTAAATATTTTTGCCATAATAATATGTAAATCATTATTGCTGAATAAATAAACAAAAGCAATTATTGAAAAGTATTAATACAAGAAGTAATCTGCAGTAATATCGCTGCAGCAAAATAATAAATAGAGGCAGATCATGCAGAACGAAACAGGTTTAATAACAGTACTCTCCGGATTTTCCGGAGCAGGCAAGGGTACGATCATGAAGCATCTTCTTCAGGAATACCCTGACAAATACCATCTTTCCATTTCAGCCACGACAAGGAAGCCCAGGACTGGCGAGGAAGATGGCAGGGAATATTTCTTCAAGACAAAAGCTGAATTCGAGAGGATGATAAAAGATAATGAATTTCTCGAATATGCCCAGTTTAATGACAACTACTATGGCACACCGAAGAAATATGTCGAAGACCTTGCAAATTCAGGACACGACGTCATTTTGGAGATTGAAATGCAGGGTGCGCTGAATGTAAGAAAGGTATTCCCGGAAGCACTTCTTCTCTTTGTGACACCGCCTGATGCAGTTTCGTTAAAGAACAGGCTGGTTGGCCGCGGCACAGAGTCTCCGGAAGAAATCGGAAACCGTCTCGCTATTTCAGATCAGGAGTCATTTTACATGGAACAATATGATTATCTCATTGTAAATGATGACCTTGAAACAGCCGTAAAGAGCGTACATGACATCATTGAATGCGAACATCTGAGAGTATCAAGAAGCAAGGGATTTGTGAAAAAAATGCAGAATGACCTCTCAATCTATAAAAAATAATGCTTTGTCAATGAAAAATCTTTGACAAGATAGAAAATAATTATTACAATATCACTTTGTTTTGAATTTTTATTAGGAGGACAGTTAATATGATACATCCGTCGTATGTAGAGCTTATGGAAGTCGTAAACGAAGGCGTTGATGTCGGAGATGAGCCAGTAATAAACAGCCGTTACAGCATTGTTTCTGCAACTGCAAAGCGTGCGAGACAGCTCATTGACAATCCCGATTCCGTACTTCTTCCAAACGAAGAGGGAAAGAAGCCTCTTTCCATAGCTGTTGACGAATTATATTCAGGCAAGCTCAAGATCCTTACTGAAGAAGAAGCTGCTGCTGAGCAGGTAAAGCAGGACGCATATGATGAAAATATGCGTAAGAAGAGAGAAGAAGAGGCTGCCAGAAAGAAAGCTGAAGAAGAGGCAAAGGCCAAGGAAAAGGCTGAAGAAGATCTTGATGATGTCTCTTCAGAAGATGAAGATGTCATCGGTGATACGGAAGAAGCAGATGATGGTATCGATGATTCCATAGATGATGGAATTGATGATTCTGAAGATGCTCAAGGCTCAGACGACGCCGAGTAAGTAATTATTATCATGATAGTATTTGTACAGTCTCTTGGCTGTGATAAAAATCTCTCTGATACAGAACATATGCTTTCGGCTCTAATCAAAAGCGGTTATGAGATTACAGATGATGAGACTGCAGCAGATGTCGTCATTGTAAACACATGCTGCTTTATTCATGATGCACTTGAAGAGAGCATCAATTCTGTTATTGACTTTGGCAGACTCAAGGAAGATGGAAATGAAAAAGCACTCATCGTTACTGGCTGCATGGCAGAGAGATATACTGATGAGATAAAGACTGACCTCCCTGAAGTGGACGGTGTCATTGGCACTTCATCATACGACAAAGTGCCTGAGATGATAGAAGATATTCTCAAGAGAAAGGGGATTTCTTCTGATTCTACGGACGAAGATGGTCCGGTAGTTTTGAAGGATGATCTGTCAAGACTTCCGGATGAATCAGAAGGCAGGATCAGGACAAATCCCATTCCTTATGCATACCTAAAGATTGCTGAGGGCTGCAACAAGATGTGCTCCTACTGCGTGATTCCTTATGTCAGGGGACCTTACCGTTCAGTTCCTATGGAGTCTCTGATTAAAGAGGCTGAAGGTCTTGCTGCAGATGGGATTAAAGAATTAATCCTTGTAGCACAGGAGACGACGCTATACGGAACAGATATTTACAAGAAGAAATGTCTTCCGGAGCTTATCAACAGGCTTTCTGATATTGATGGGATTGAAGCCATCAGGCTTCTCTATGCGTATCCGGAAGAATTGACAAAGGATGTCGTTGATGTCATTCGCTGGAATAAAAAAGTCCTTCACTATATCGACATTCCGATTCAGCATGCATCGGACAATATTCTGAAAAAGATGGGCAGGAAGACGACGAAAGCAGATCTTCTCGATGGCATAAAAAAGATGCGTGGTCTTATTCCTGACATTGCAATCCGAACGACTGTCATGGTTGGCTTTCCTGGCGAGACGGAAGAAGATTTCGAAGAACTGAAGTCTTTCATAAAGGAAGTAAAGTTCGACCATCTCGGTGCTTTTACTTATTCAAGGGAAGAGGGCACAAAAGCTTATTTTTTTGAAAACCAGGTGGATGAGGAGACTGCACAGAGACGATACGACGAAATCATGTCTATCCAGAAGGAGATTTCGCTAAAGAAGAATCAATCTCTTGTTGGAAAGACATTTCCTGCAATGATTGAAGGATATATGCCTGAAGATGGCGTTCTTTCAGCCAGAATCTACAGAGATGCGCCAGGTGTTGATGGGACTCTTTTCATTGAAAGCGACCATGAATATATTTCAGGAACTATATTAAAAGCAAGGATTACAGAAGTAAACGAATATGATTATAAAGGAGAATTAGTTTCATGAATCTTCCGAACAGGCTTACAGTTACGAGAGTCATACTTATTCCGTTTTTTGTTATTTTTCTATTATGCTGGCATGGGACAGATCTTGATCCTGTGATGCGTCTCATTGCAGACATTATTTTCATTGCAGCATCCATTACGGATGCGCTTGACGGACATATAGCAAGAAGCCGAAATCTTATCACGAATTTCGGTAAATTCATGGATCCGCTTGCAGACAAGCTTCTTGTTGTTTCTGCATTTATATGTCTTATGTATTTGGGACAGATTCCGGTATATTTTGTACTTATCGTAGTAGCTAGAGAGTTCATCATTTCCGGTTTCCGTCTCATCGCTGCAGAGAACGGCCTTGTCATTGCAGCGAGCTACTGGGGCAAATTCAAGACTGCATTTTCAATGGTGACTGTTATTGTTATGGTTCTTACTATTGACAATAAGTATCTTGTATTCGCACCTGACAAAGTGAACATGTTCTTCTATATATTAGGACAGATTCTGATGTGGATTTCACTTGTACTTACTGTGATTTCCCTCATTGATTATATTGTAAAGAACAAAAATGTCCTTAAGGAGCAGGGATGAAAGAAGCACAGAGGCTTTTTAACATTCTTAAATTACGAAAGCTTACAATTTCTACCGCTGAATCATGCACTGGCGGTAAGATTGCTGCAGCGCTTACAGATATTCCGGGTTCATCGGCAGTTTTTTCAGGCGGCTTTGTCACATACCAGGATATTGGTAAAGAGAGGGATGTAAATGTTTCAAAAAAATCTCTTGAAAAACACACGGCTGTGAGCCTTGAAGTTTCACGTCAGATGGCTTTGGGCGCGTTGAAGAAGACGGGGTCAGACATGGCGCTTTCTACTACAGGTGTTGCAGGACCTGGTAAGGGCGAATATGGAAAACCGGTAGGACTTGTTTATATTTCCTGTGCATTTAGAAATAAAGTAGTTACCAGAAGATGCTTTTTCAAGGGAAGCCGTGCTGCAATCAGACTTGCAGCTACCAAAGAAGCATTCAGGCTTGGCCTAGACACTTTTTATAAATATGGTATCAAAACATGATTAGAGTAATAGCAGGTTCCAGAAGAAGCATTCCTCTGAAAACACTCGATGGAATGGCTACACGACCTACACAGGACAGGATAAAGGAAACACTTTTCAATGTGATTCAAATGGAAGTTCCAGGTTCGAATTTTCTTGATCTTTATGCTGGAAGCGGACAGATCGGTATCGAGGCTTTATCCCGTGGTGCACTTTCTGCTACCCTTGTGGATTCAAAGAAACAGGCCATTGCAATTATTAATGAGAATCTTGAAAAGACGAGATTCATTGATGATGCAAAGGTTTATTGCAGGGAAGCAATTGATTTCGTCAGGTCATATTCAGGAAAGAAATTTGACATTATCCATATGGATCCGCCTTATGCTTTAGGCGAAGAGAGAACCTGTCTCTCAGCCATTAAAGAAGCAGATATATTAAATGATAACGGTCTTGTCATAATCGAAGCCGTTCGTGAAAATGATATTGAAAATCACATTCCGGATGGTTATGATATAGAGAAAGTCAAAATATACAAGACAAACAAGCACATATTTTTGAGGAAAGCATAAGTGAAGACAGCGATTTATCCGGGAAGCTTTGATCCGGTGACATTAGGACACTTAGATATCATAAAGCGTTCTGCTGGAATGTTTGATAAGCTGATCGTACTAGTTCTGAAGAATAGTGCGAAGAAGTCTCTTTTCACTGCAGAAGAGAGAGTTTCCATGATGGAAGGCCTTGTCAAGGATATGCCAAATGTTTGTGTTGATACAAATGACGGACTTTTGGTAGATTATGCAAAAGAGAAGAACGCTACAATCGTGATCAGGGGTCTTCGCACGACAACTGATTTTGAATATGAGCTGCAGCTTGCTCATACGAACAATATGGAGTATAAAGAACTGGAAACCATTTTCCTTGCTACTGGCATGGAATATTCTTATCTTAGTTCTACTGTAGTAAAGGAATTTGCTTCATATCATGGTGATATTTCAAGATTTGTACCGCCAGAGATTGTTCCTCTTGTAGAGGCTAAATATAAATAAGGTTTGTTCATGTATGATTATTAAGGAGAGAATATGACAAGCGAAATTGAAAGCATTATTGAGGACATTGAAAAATATATCGATAGCTGCAAGCCAAAGGCTTTCTCAAGCACCGAGATTATCGTAAACAGGGATGAAATCGAGTCATATATCGACGCTCTGAAAGAAAAGACACCGCAGGAAATAAAGCAGTACCAGAAGATCATCAATAACCGTGAAGGTATTCTTGCTGATGCCCAGAAGAAAGCAGATCAGATCATAAAGGATGCTGAAGTGCAGACTACAGAGCTTGTATCTGAGCACCAGATCATGCAACAGGCATACGCACAGGCTAATGAAGTTGTAAATCTTGCTTCAAAGCAGGCTCAGGAGATGGTTGACAAGGCTACTGCAGAGTCAAATGAAATCCGTTCTTCAGCTATTGCTTATACAGACAGCCTGCTTAATAATATTCAGGAGATCCTGGTAAATTCCATCGATACCACGAAGGCTTCTACAGACAGCTTCTTAAATTCAATGCAGGGATACCTTACTACGGTAAAGCAGAACAGAATGGAACTTTCTCCGAATCCAATAGATACAGTTATGAATTCATCTGCTCCTGCAAGCGATTCGGCAGCATCTGCTGCATCTGAGTCAGCACTTGACAAGCTTAGCAAGAAATCTTCAAATAGTTCAGATAGCAATGATATTGAACTCAATGAAGATCTGTTCAACAAAAATTGAAAGAAATAACAATTAATAAAGCATCAGAAGGAAAGTCATTGTTCAAGTTTTTGAGCCTTTATTTCAAGGCGGCAGACAATGGCTTTCTTCATAAAATGCTTCGAAAAAAGAATATCGTTTTGAATGGAAAAAAGGCTGATGGCACCGAGAAAATCAAGGATGGCGATGTCGTCAAGGTCTTTTTTTCTGATGATACATTTTCTAAAATGCGGGGTGAGGCAGCTTCTGATGTACGATTCTCTGAACTTAGTGGGCAGGCTCACGAAGATCCGCTGTCACAGGATTCGAAATATTTTAAGCCTGACATCATTTTTGAAGATGAACATATCATCGCCGCAAATAAGCCTCCATTTATACTTTCCCAGAAGAGTAAGCCTACTGATTTCTCAATGAATGAGGATCTGATTCTTTATATGATAAAGTCGGGACAATTGAATCAGGAGGATTTCCGCTCATTTCATCCTTCCGTTGCAAACAGGCTTGACAGAAATACATCGGGACTTATTCTTTTCGGTAAGACTTATGAAGGTGCGAATTATCTTTCCACTGCACTTTCTGAAAGGAATATCGAGAAATATTATCTTGCATTTGTTTATGGAAAAATAGAAGAGCCTTTTGATGTAGAGGGCTATCTCACGAAAAACGACCGTGAAAATTCAGTAAGTATTTCTGCGTATAAATCAAATGGTGCAACCTATATAAAGACAGGTTTTGAGCCGGTCTCCTGTGTAAATGGAATTACTTTACTCAGGATAAAATTATACACTGGAAAAACGCATCAGATTCGAGCACACCTTCAGTCGCTAGGACATAATGTACTTTTTGACATGAAATATGGGAATCCTGACAGGGATAAGGCGTTGATACGAAAAATTACTTCTTCTGATGAGCATCTGCCGAATAGGTTCTTACAGGTGCTTGGAAAGAGGCAGTTTCTGCATTCTTATGAAGTAAAGCTTTCTGATGGCAGGGATTTCAAGGCGCCTATGGCGAAGGATATGGAACTTTTCTACAAGATTATGGAATTCTCCGGAATTGATGAATAGGAATGTTTTTTGGTAATTGAAATATAACGAGTTGAATATCTGGATATGATTTAGAAAGCATACGAATGGGAACATGGGAATCGAGGGGCCTCAGGGGCTCGGTCTTGGAAGACATGATAAACAGGACGAATGCACTGTACCGCGAAAAGCAGCTCGCCCTCATACAGAAGATTCCGACGCCGATCACGCCTATCAATATCGATAAGGCGACGAGGCATATTACGCTGGCGTATTTTGATGAGAAGAGTACGGTCGATTATATTGGCGTTGCGCAGGGCATTCCTATATGCTTTGATGCAAAGGAATGCGCGAAAGATACATTTCCGCTTCAGAACATCCATGAGCATCAGATCGTGTTCATGAACGATTTTGAAAAGCAGGATGGAATTGGATTTTTCTTAATTCATTTCACGGAACAGGATAAATTCTATTATCTGAGGATGTCTGAGGCAAATTATTTCTGGGACAGAATGAAAAAGGGCGGGAGGAAGAGCTTCACAATCGATGAGCTTGACCCAAAATATTTCTTTGATCATCTCAAAAATGCCTACATTCCCTATCTTGAAATGGTAAACCGGGACATTTCCGAGAGAAATCTTGATACGGACTGATTCATTTTCATGCTGCTTAGGAGGCATTACCTGCAATAATATCCAAATAATCAGCTAATCGTTGATAATTATTTGTTGACAGCATTACGATACTATGCTAATATGCTAGCACGCTAAAGCATTCTTTAAACTTAATGTTTTGCGTCTGCTTTATTGTGCTAAATTATTAAATCACAGCTTAATTATTTTTGTTTTAGCGCGTTAAAGCGTGTGTTTGACAGACAATGCATTATATGTTAAAAGTAATGATTGCGTTTGTGTGAAAATTACCACAAAATACAGAATATTGCCCATTCAATGGCTAATGGCAGCCAAAACAGGAGACAGGATGAATCGAAAAATACATACGCCCGAAGGTGTCAGGGATGTATATGGAAAAGACTATACTGACGAAGAGATATTAAAGAAGAGGATTAATGACAGGATTCTTTCTTATGGTTATGAGGGAATCAGGACGCCGACCTTTGAGTTTTTCGATGTTTTTTCAAAGGAAATTGGAACCACGCCGTCAAGGAATCTTTACAAATTCTTCGACCGTGAGGGAAATACTTTAGTTCTTCGACCGGATTTTACGCCTTCTATCGGCCGTCTGGCTTCGATTCTTCATGATGGTTCTGATGAGCCGCTGAGATTTACATATTCAGGCAATGTATTTGTAAACCGCACCTCGTATAAGGGGCAGTTTAATGAGAGCACCGAAGTAGGCTGCGAGCTCATCAATGATTCATCTGTTGAAGCAGATGCTGAAATCATCTCACTTGCAAAGGATGTGCTTGAGAGCGTCGGATTTTCTGATTTCATTATTTCAGTTGGACACGCAGATTTTCTCGGAGGACTCATTAAATATGGAAATCTCTACGCGGATGAAGAGAAGATCAGAGACCTGATCTTAAATAAGAATTTCTTCGGTCTCGATGAATTCCTTGGAAAGACTTCAATCGAGCCTGATATCAAGAAGCTCTTCAAATACCTTCCAAAGAATTTTACTTCGATTTCTGATGAGAAGGAGCTTATCAAGCTTTCAAAGCCTTATCCTGTCATTCGCAAAGCACTTGAAAGAATGATAGAGCTTGAAAGTCTTCTTAAGCTTTATGATGCTGATCAGTTTGTAACATATGATTTCTCACTCATCAGCAAGCGGCAGTATTATACCGGTGTCATGATTTCAGGCTACACTTATGGAAGCGGCGAGCCCATCCTTAGCGGTGGACGTTATGACAATCTTCTTCATAATTTCGGCTTCAGCGCACCGGCTATCGGTTTTGCGATTTTCATTGATTCTATGATGACGGCTGTCAGGAGCCAGGGGATTTCTTTTGAGTCTGAGAGAAAATCCAAGACTATTGAATATACTGACAAAGACCGTGATGAGAAGATCAGGGAAGCAATTGAACTAAGGGCGCAGGGTGTTGATGTGAAGCTGAATCACAAAGGGTGAATAAAATGAAAAAGGACGATTATCTTATTTTTGCTCTTGGAAAAGGAAGGCTTGCACGACATGCTGCAGAATGTCTGATGAGCATTGGGCTTGACTGCGAGGAAATCCTAGACAAGAACACGAGAAAACTGATATTTACAGACGAAAAAAATAAATGCAAGTTCTTCCTTGCAAAGGGACCAGATGTTCCGACCTACGTTGAATACGGTGCTGCCGACATCGGGATTGTCGGAGAGGACACGATTCTCGAAGAAAACAGAAACATCTTTGAGGTCATGGACTTAGGCTTTGGAAAATGCCGCATGTGTATCGCGGGACCTAAAGAAGCGGCAGAGCTTCTTAAAGGACGTGAGCGAATCAAGGTCGCTACGAAGTACCCGAAGATCTGCAAGGATTATTTCTACAATGAAAAGAACCAGACAGTTGAAATCATTAAGCTTAACGGTTCTGTAGAGCTTGCGCCAATCGTCGGGCTTTCAGATGTCATCTGCGATATCGTTGAGACCGGCTCAACGCTGAAAGAAAACGGACTTGTCGTTCTTGAAGAGGTATGTCCGCTTTCAGCCAGAATGGTTGTAAACCAGGTTTCTATGCGTATGAAGAATGACAGGATTACAAAGATTATCAATGACTGGCGGGATAAATGCCTGAGTTGATTTTTCCGACATCAGGAAATGAAAAGTTCAGAAATTTTAGATATAGTGATAATTTGTCAGAGGTGCATCATGAGTCTTGAAATTGAATTAATTGACAGTAAAAATAAGGAAAAAGTAATTAGCGAAATAAAGGGCAGAGGCCTTTCAAAATATGCTTCCTATGAAGAGGGTGTGAAGGATATCGTTTCAGACGTGGCAGAAAATGGTGACAAGGCTCTTTTCTCATACACGAAGAAATTCGACGGTGTCGATATGGACCCTTCAAAACTCATTGTCACAGATGATGAAATAAAGGAAGCGTATGAGACGGTTTCAAAAGACCTTCTCGATGTTATTAGAAAGGCACTTGTCAGCATCCGTTCCTACCATGAAAAGCAGAAACAGAACGGCTGGTTTACGACAGGCGATGGCATTATTTTAGGTCAGAAAGTCATCCCTCTTGAAAATGTCGGTGTTTATGTTCCAGGCGGAAAGGCAGTTTATCCTTCATCCGTCCTCATGAACATCGTTCCTGCAAAGGTTGCCGGCGTAGAGCATATCTATATGTGCACGCCTCCGGGAAAAGACGGCAAGGTTGCTGATTCCACGCTTGTCGCAGCACATGAGGCTGGTGCAGATGTCATCTACAAGGTCGGCGGAGCACAGGCAATCGCAGCAATGGCATTCGGTACAGAATCCATCCAGAAGGTCGACAAGATCGTCGGACCTGGAAATGTATATGTTGCCCTTGCAAAGAAGGCAGTATTTGGAAATGTATCAATCGACTCAGTTGCAGGTCCTTCTGAAATCTGCGTACTCGCAGATGAGAGCGCAAATCCACGCTACATCGCTGCCGACCTTCTTTCACAGGCAGAGCATGACGAGATGGCAAGCGCAATCCTTGTAACAACATCAAAGGATTTTGCTGAAAAGGTAAAGACCGAAATCGAAGGCTTCGTACCACAGCTTTCAAGGAAAGAAATCATTTCAAAATCCTTAGAGAATTTCGGACATCTTCTTGTCGCAAGCGATATGGAGGAAGCTTATGACCTCGTAAATGCAGTTGCATCAGAGCATCTTGAAATCGTCACAAAGGATCCTTTCTCAGACATGACGAGAATCAAGAATGCCGGCGCAATCTTCCTCGGCGCATATTCATCTGAACCGCTTGGAGATTATTTTGCAGGACCAAACCACGTGCTTCCAACAGGCGGCACGGCAAGATTCTTCTCAGCACTTTCTGTTGATGACTTCATCAAGAAATCAAGCATTATTTCTTATTCAAGGGATGCGCTTGAGAAGATTCACACGGATATCGAGACCTTTGCAAAGTGCGAGCAGCTGACTGCACATGCAAACTCAATCGCGGTACGTTTCGAGTAGTATTAGAATTCAGGGAGAAAATTATGGCTGTCACAAAGAAAAGAACGGCTGAAATCGCAAGAAAAACAAGGGAAACTGACATTTCTCTTTCAATTAATCTTGACGGTACAGGCGAGTCCGAAATAAATACCGGAATTGGTTTTTTTGACCACATGCTTTCCGCATTTTCAAGGCACGGATTTTTTGACCTGAAGGCAAAATGCGACGGCGACCTCTATGTTGACTGCCACCACACGATTGAAGATGTTGGCATCGTTCTTGGCCAGGCTATCAATAAGGCTCTCGGTGACAAAGCGGGTATCAGGCGTTTTGGCTCAGTCATGCTTCCGATGGATGATGCGCTGATTGCCTGTGCAATTGATCTTTCCGGAAGACCATATTTAGGCTTTGATTATGAGTTCAGGGTCGAAAGAGTTGGCTATTTTGATACCGAGATGGTCAAGGAATTTTTCCTTGCCGTTGCTGAAAATGCAGGTATGAACTTACATATCAAAGTAATGAGTGGCGAGAATGCACACCATATCATTGAAGCCATGTTCAAGGCTTTTGCAAAGGCACTTGATGAAGCTGTCACGATTGACCCAAGGATTACGGGAACATTGTCTACCAAGGGATCATTACAGTGAGAATTTCAGACATAAAAATGTTTTGAAATTTGCGGCTTGACTTACGTAATATTCAAAATCACTACAAACAAAAAATAAACAGGAACATATCATGAAAAAAGAATTAATCTCAACAATATATTTAAAGGACGGCTTATCAGTAAAGAGTCCTGATGATTTTTCAGTAAAGGAAGACGCACTTGAAAAAGCCATTAAGCTCAACGACTGCGGCGCTGACAGGCTTATTGTTTTTGACCTCTCAAGTGAAGATGACGAGCACGAAATAAACCTTCTGAAACTCCGTGAGATTTCTTCTAAAATTGACCTTGAAATCCTTGGCGGCGGCAACATCAAGCGTCTCGAGGATGTAAAGAAGCTCCTCTATGCAGGCTGCGACAAGGTCATCATGAATGCTTCAAAGCCTGATTTTGAAGATAAGCTTGAAGAGGCTTCAAAGCGCTTTGGAAAGGAAAATATTTTCATTTCTACAAAGGACAATACTCTATTTGGAAAAGACTTTGTAAAGGAAAATGCTGCTGGATTCCTTCTTCTTGATGAGAATCTTGCGAAAGATGGAATGATTTCAAATGATGGCAGCTTTTCATATATCGTCGCTGTTCCTGAAAATAATGTAGATGAGATAGCTAAAATTCTTTCTGGTGCCGATGTTTTTGGCGTGACATCTGATTTTTTAAGCAATCCTGACTTTGATTTCAATGGCTTGAAAATCGCTTTAAAGGCAAAGGGTCTTGATACAGATACATTTGATGCAAAGCTTCAGTGGTCAGACCTCAAGACAAATTCAGACGGCCTGATTCCTTGCGTCGTTCAGGACATTAAGACTGATGAAGTCCTGATGCTTGCCTATATGAATGAGGAATCGTTTAATAAGACACTTGAAACAGGTCTCATGACCTACTGGAGCCGCTCACGTCAGGAACTCTGGACAAAGGGAATGACATCTGGTCACATCCAGTATGTAAAGAGCCTTACTGCAGACTGTGATTTTGACACGATCCTTGCCAAAGTAAACCAGGTCGGTGCTGCCTGCCATACAGGCGCTCACAGCTGCTTCTTCAATGAAATTGCAAAGAAGGAAGTAAAAAATAAGAATCCTCTTGAGATTTTCGAAGACGTCTACGGCGTCATCATGGACAGGAAGGAACACCCGAAGGAAGGCTCCTACACGAATTATCTTTTTGACAAGGGTCTTGACAAGATTCTTAAGAAGGTCGGAGAGGAGTGCACTGAGCTCGTCATTGCAGCAAAGAATCCAGAGCCTCAGGAAATCATCTATGAGGAATCAGATCTTTTATACCACGTGATGGTTCTGATGGCAGAAAAAGGCGTCACATGGAATGATATTACAAGAGAGCTTGCAAAGCGCTGAAATATTAAACTTTATTATTTTTCTTCACTAAATATTATTTTTGAAAATTGTTATATGTCAGAAAGTTTTCCTTGACAAGACGCACCAAAGCTAGTATTATAGTGAAGTTGTCGCACGGCTAGGTGTAAACTGCGATTCTGCAGTGCCGAGAGCCGGCGTTTTTTTAGGAGGTATATTTTTATGTACGCAGTTATTTCAACCGGCGGAAAGCAGTACAAGGTTGAGGAAGGTGACACACTTCGTGTAGAGAAGCTCCCTCAGGAAGCTGGAGAGAATGTTACATTCGATCAGGTTCTTCTGATTGGCGGAGATGAGACAAAGGTAGGAAATCCTACAGTTTCAGGCGCTACAGTTGATGCATCTGTTATCAAGGTTGGCCGTGCAAAGAAGGTTCTCGTTGGAAAGTTCAAGCCTAAGACAAACTACAAGAGAAAGAACGGTCACAGACAGTATTACACAGTAGTTAAGATTGATAAGATTAACGCATAATATTGATTAAGGCAGTATTTTATAAAAAAGACGGTCATTACGGTTCATTTGAATTTTCCGGTCATGCCTTGATGGGCTCTTATGGAAAAGACATAGTCTGTGCAGCGGTTTCCGTTTTGGCACTGAATGCAGTGAATTCCATCGAGAAGTTTACGGATGATGAACTGAAGATTGAATCAGACAAAGAAACAGGTTTTCTGAAGGGCATTTTCGAAAAGGTTCCTTCAGACAAATCCGAACTCTTACTCGATTCACTTACCTTTGGTCTTTCAAATATTGCCAGCACTTATCCCAAAAATTTGTCTTTAGAAATTAAGGAGGATTAGGTCATGTTAAATTTAGACCTTCAGTTTTTCGCTCATAAAAAAGGAATGGGTTCCACAAAAAACGGCCGTGATTCCGAGGCAAAGCGTCTTGGCGCAAAGAAGTCTGACGGACAGGTTGTAAAGGCTGGAAACATCATTTACAAGCAGCGCGGTACACATATTCATCCGGGCACAAACGTCGGCAGAGGCGGAGATGATACACTTTTCGCTCTTACTGACGGAGTAGTTCGTTACGAGACAAAGCGTGGTGACAAGAAGTTCGCTTCTGTTTACCCAGTCGCTAGTGAGAACTAAGATCATAAAGAAGAACTATTATGAGCCCGACCTTTATGGCCGGGCTTTTCAATTACCATGGAAATCCTTATTTACTTTTTCGTTTGTTTTGTGGCAAATTTTGTCCTATACTATTGGATAAATCACAGGAAAAAATGAGGATAATTTGGAGAACATCATGTTTGCAGACAGAGCAAAAATAATAATCGCATCTGGCAAGGGTGGAGACGGTCATGTTTCTTTCAGAAGAGAGAAATATGTTGCTGCAGGCGGTCCGGACGGAGGTGACGGCGGCAAGGGCGGAGACGTGATCTTCGTCGTTGACAAGGGCCTTAACAATCTTTCAGATTACCGTCACAGGAGAAAGTTTGCTGCCGGAGACGGTGAGGAAGGCGGAAAGCGCCGCTGCCATGGCAAGGATGGAGCAGATCTCATTCTCAAGGTTCCAGCTGGTACAGTCATAAAGGACGCAGCAACAGACAAGGTCATCTGCGATATGTCAGGCGAGAACAAACGAAAAGTCATTCTCACTGGCGGCAAGGGCGGCAGAGGCAATATGCACTTTGCCACATCTACGATGCAGGTTCCGAAATACGCTGAAAACGGCGGCGATGCAATCGAGCTTGAAATAAAGCTTGAACTGAAGCTTCTTGCTGACGTTGGCCTCGTAGGCTTCCCAAATGTCGGAAAATCAACGCTACTTTCAAGGCTTTCAAACGCCAAGCCGGAAATTGGAAATTATCCCTTCACGACGCTGAACCCTATTTTAGGCTATGTTGAGACAGGTGATGGAAATGGCTTTGTAATGGCAGACCTTCCTGGACTCATCGAAGGTGCTGCAGATGGTGTCGGACTTGGCCACGAATTCCTGCGACATATCGAGAGAACGAAGGTCCTTGTACATTTAATTGATTTATTACCGCTTGAAGAGGACAGAAACCCTTTACACGATGTAAAGGCAATAAATCACGAGCTTATGTCCTACAGTGCCGACCTCATGAAGAAGCCGCAGATTCTCGTATTAAATAAAATCGATGCTGCACCTGAAAAGGCAGAAGAGGAGAAAGCAAATCTTGAAAAAGAGTTTGCAGGCAGGGGCTATAAGGTCATGCTGATTTCTGCCGTTACAGGCCAGGGCATTGAAGAGCTAAAGAAAGAGATCATAAAGACACTTGAAGAACACAAGGGCGAAACTGAATTCTTCGAAAGTGAATACGATCCGAATACTGACAGAATCGAGGCTCTTCCGTATACCGTTTCTATTGATAAGGAAGGCGCATACTGCGTTACAGGTCCTAAGATTGACAAGATGCTCGGCTATACGAATCTTGAATCTGAGAAGGGCTTCCTTTTCTTCCAAAACTTCCTAAAAGATCAGGGCATCATCAAGGAAATGAAGGAAATGGGGCTTCAGGAAGGCGATACTGTCAAGGTAAACGACCTCGAATTCGAGTACTTCGAGTGATAACATCAATAATTATTTAACATGATCAATGAATGTTGATTGATTGCAAGGAGAAAAGAAAACATATGACAAACAAGAACAGGGCATACCTCACAAAGCTTGCAGTTGATATTGATCCGGTGCTGATTCTCGGCAAAGAGAATCTCACGCCGGAATTTACCGAAGAGGTAATAAATGCCTTCAACAAAAAAGAACTGATAAAGATTGGCTTACAGAAAACTGTCACTGAGGACATCAATGAAGTGGCTGAAAAGCTTGCTTCAAGAACGCATTCACAGGTAGTCCGGGTAATTGGCCGAAAAATCATCCTTTACAAGAAAGGCAAGAAGCCGAAGATTGAGCTTCCAGAGAAGGAAACGGCGTAAGGAGACTATATGAAAATCGGAATTCTCGGAGGAACCTTTAATCCCATACATAATGGCCATATTTTCATTGCGAAAAAGGCAATTGAGCTGCTGCACTTAGACAAGATGATTTTTCTTGTCGCAGGCGAGCCGCCGCACAAAGGCGTGGCAGAGAACACCTCCCGCTTTGCAAGGAATGAAATGGTAAAGCTTGCAATTGCTGGTTCTGAGGGAATTTCTTCGAGTGATTTTGAAATATTTTCCGTAAAGAAGGACTACACTTATAAGACAGTCGAGCTTCTTTCAAAGGAGTATCCTCTAGATGAATTTTTCTTTATCATTGGCGAAGATTCATTGTTTGCTTTTGAAAGCTGGATGCATCCAGAAATCATTGCAAAGTATGTGACGATTGTTTCTTTTGGAAGAAAAATAAAATATGATAATGGCGCGAAAATAAATGACGCTTACGGAATTTCTCCTGAAGAAAAAGCAAAAGCACTTTCGTTAAAATATCAGGGAAATTTCCTGACACTTTCCACTGAAGAACTGCCATATTCTTCATCAGAAATAAGGGACATTCTCTTAAAGCGGGAGGACATTGATGATTTCCCGGATTCACTTCACGAAATGCTTCCGGAAAAAGTGCTTGATTTTATTCTAGAGAGACGTCTCTATGAGAAATTTGCATTGATCCGGGGCTCTGAAAGAACCTTTGATTTTGACGGAATTACTGAGACTCTGAAGGGAGTCTTAAAGAAAAAGCGCTTTATCCATACGTTAGGTGTTGCAGATACATGCGCTGCGCTTGCCGAGAGATACTGCCTCAATGAGGAGATTACCCGTGCTGCAGGACTACTTCATGATAATGCAAAGAACATTCCGACAGAGAGTTATTTTGAAATCTGTGCAGAAAATGATCTGGATGTCACTGAGGCTGAGAAAAAGGCACCGTATTTACTTCATGCGAAGGTAGGCGCATTTCTTGCCAAGGCAAAATATGGCGTGGTAGACTCTGGCATTATTCATGCGATTTCCGTACATACGACTGGTGAGCCGGCCATGGATCTGCTGTCAGAAATACTATTTGTTTCTGACTACATCGAGCCAAACAGGAATAAGGCAAAGAATCTTGCGGAAATCCGTGAGGCGGCCTTTTATGACCTGAATCTCGCAACATATATGATTCTTTCAGACACGCTGGATTATCTCAGGGAGACCAAGGCAGAAATCGACGAAAAGACAGAAGAGACGTATAGGTATTATAAGAAAATTATAGATGACAAGCGGACATTGTATTGACAAAAATGGAAACATGAAGTTATGACGATGACTTCACATTATGCAAAATAATCAGCAAACAAATGAATTATTAACAAGAAAGGACACTTATGCAGGACGAAAAAAAAGCACTACTAGAAATTGTAAATGCCCTGAAGGACAAGAAGGGCGAGGACATCGAGGTAATAGACATCCGTGACATCGCCACATTTTCAGATTTCTTCGTAATCGCTAGCGCAGATAATGCAAACCAGCTTCGCGCACTTCAGCAGAATGTCGAAGAAGTCATGTATAAAGAAGAACATATGAATCCAAAGCAGGTCGAGGGAAACAAAGCTTCTACTTGGATTCTGATAGATTTCGGCGACATCGTAGTACATCTCTTCTCAGAAGAAGACAGGCTTTTCTATGATCTTGAGAAGGTCTGGAAGGACGGTAAAGTCATTAATCCCGAAGAACTGTAGACGGCAAAAATATGTTTGATATTGATAAAAAAGTATGATATTATTTTGAACATGAATTAGCTCTGTGGATATTTTTAGCAGGGTTACAAGCGGGAAAACATTTGAAAGAAGTAAGCTAGGAGGCTGTTATGGCAAAAAGGAAGATTTCAGCAAAGCAACAGGAGATTCTGGATTTTATGAAGCTTCAGATTCTGAAGAAGGGGTATCCGCCTACAGTCCGTGAAATCTGCAATGCAGTGAATCTTCGTTCTACATCGAGTGTATTTTCACACCTGAACAAACTTGAGAGCGAGGGCTATATTAAGAGAGATCCTGCGAAGCCAAGAGCCATTGAAATCGTCGATGACGCTTTTAATACCGAGCGAAAGAATATGAACATCGTGAATATTCCTATTGTCGGCCAGGTTGCTGCAGGTTTGCCGATCCTCGCTACAGAAAATATTGAAAGCTACTTCCCTATGCCGTCAGAGTATGTTCCTTTGAATCCCTGCTTTATGCTGAGGGTCAAGGGCGATTCCATGATCAAGGCCGGCATATTCAGCGGCGACACCATCATGGTAGAAGAGAAGAATACAGCAGAAAATGGCGACATTGTAGTAGCCCTTATCGATGACTCCGCCACCGTCAAGACCTTTTACAAAGAGGAGCAGTTCATTCGTCTCCAGCCAGAGAATGACACGATGAACCCGATCTACGTCAAAGAATGCAAGATTATGGGCAAAGTATTCGGGGTTATGCGGTTTATGAAGTGATGATATCTAAGAAATTGCGCAATTTCGTATTATATTTTGTACGCTTCAAAAAGTGATTCGATTCCTTTGTGCAGATACGGCTTGTATTTGTCGAGGCTGCATGGCGCATCGCCGACGATGGCTGAATAGCCAGTGGAATTGATGAATTCAATGATCGTAAAGAGCAGGATCTTTGGATCCGCACATTTATAATTATTTTCATCCAGGACAGCGAGGAAATTGTTGTAGACATTATTGATTTCCTCCCTGTCCTTTTCGTTTGAAAAATTCGACTCGGCAATGTGGGAAAATACTCCCCATGAGAGATTTTTGGAAATGAAATTAAGCTGCAGGCGATTATTTCTGAAGCATTCAAGGATGGCATCAGAAAATGCAGCAATGCATCTCAGGAATTCCTTCAGTCATGAATGATATTCAGGACCTGACTGAGCAGGAGCTTCCAATCTATGTATCAATTGCAGTCATCCTTTCACTGATTGCGATGCTTCTTCTCACGGATTCATTCGTGGTACCGTTCCTGTTTCTTATTGATATAGGTTACGCCGTTCTCTACAATATGGGTACGAACCAGATGTTCGGAAAGATTTCCTATATCACAAAGGCAATAGCAGCTATCCTCCAGCTCGGTGTCACGATGGATTATTCCATCTTCTTGCTCGGTTCCTACAGAGAGAATAAGGAGAGGTTCCCTGGAGACAACAACAGGGCGATGGGCCATGCGATTGCAAATACCTTCAAATCCATCATCGGTTCGTCGGTAACTACAATCGCAGGCTTCATAGCACTCTGCTTCATGAGCTTTACCCTTGGTTTTGACCTTGGTCTTGTCATGGCGAAGGGCGTTCTCTTCGGCGTTGTCACCTGTATCACAGTCCTTCCGTCACTCGTGCTCTTATTTGATAAGCCAATTATGGCGACGACGCACAGGACATTGCTTGGACACATAGATAAGGCATCGGATTTCATCACGAAGCATTATCCGATCTGGCTTATTATTTTCGCCATCATGTTTGTTCCGGCACTCTACGGCAACAATCATGTAACGAATTATTATGATATGTCATCATCATTGCCGAAGAACCTGGTTTCCCAGATCGGCAACCAGAAGGTCACCGACGATTTCGGTTCTTCGACAATAGATATGGTTCTTTATGATAAAAATCTTCCGGCAAAGACAAAGAAGGAATTAATCGATTCAATCAGCGATGTAAAGGGCGTTAATTACTGCATAGGTCTTGAATCACTCGTCGGAACATCGATACCTGACGAGATGATTCCCTCTGATGTGAGAGAAATGCTTCAGTCAGATGAATATGAGATGTGCTTTATCGGTACAGACTACTATGTAGGTTCTAATGAAGCAAACAAGCAGACGGACGACATTAATGCAATCTTAAATAAAGTAGATCCAAAGGCAATGCTTGTCGGCGAGGCACCTATGACGCACGACCTCGTAGATGTCACGAACACAGACTTCATCAATGTTAATGCCGCATCAATCATTATCATTTTCGTAATCCTGCTCCTGATATTCAAGTCGATTACGATCCCGATCATCCTCGAGGCGGTCATTGAATTTGCGATTTTTGTAAACATGTCTGTGGCATATTACTCACATACTGCAGTTATCTTCGTTGCGTCCATCGTACTTGGCTGCGTACAGCTTGGTTCTACTGTCGATTATGCCGTGCTTCTTACCAGCCGTTTCCAGAAGGAGCGCCAGAGAGGCCATGACAAGAAGGAGGCAATACAGATTGCCCACAGAGCCTGCATGCCTTCCATCATTACATCAGGTATTTCCTTCTTCGCCGCAACATTCGGTGTTGCCGTATATTCAGACATCGACATCATCAAGTCAATCTGTACAATGCTTGCACGAGGCGCATTGATTTCAACAGTTGTCGTTATCTTCGTACTGCCTGGCATGTTTATGATATTCGACTGGGTAATCGAGCACACGACAATCGACTTCCTCGGTGTGAAGGCAGAGGCCAGGGCAAAGAAAAGAGCAGAGAAGCTTGTCGCACTTGGGAAGAGTGAAGAGTAATGCATGTTTTAGCTTCAGTTGATAGTAATGATTTTTCGGCACAATTAAATGTGCATATAAATAATTAAAAATGGAGATAGATTGAGAGGTAATAGAAATGAACAGAAATAAAACATTACTTTCTGTAAAGCCTAATAGGAAAAGATGGATGGCACCAACAGCACTTGCACTTGCCGCAATCATGGGTGTCACAACTGTAATAACAACACCTGTTTATGCAGCAAATACGACAACAGTTTCTACTGAAGCTGATTCTGATACGTCAGATTCTTCCAGCAGTTCATCCAGTTCAAAGGACAGCACAGTCACAAAGGATGAGACTGTATATGTAGTTGCTGATGCAAAGGGAAATAAGAAGACCGTCACTGTTTCCGATCAGCTGAAGGGCGCAGGAGAAGAGAGCACTGTACAGGATTCTTCAACACTTTCAGATATCCAGAATACGAAGGGTGATGAGACATACACAGGAAGCGGAGACAGCATGACCTGGAAAACTGATGGTGAGGATATTTACTATCAGGGCAAATCAGATGCAGAGCTTCCTGTAGGTGTCAATTTTACTTATTATCTTGATGGCGAAGAAATAGAACCGCAGGATCTTGTCGGGAAATCTGGAAAACTCACAATTGATATCGAGTACACAAATGATACCGAAACTACACTGACAGTCGATGGAAAAGAGCAGACAACAAAGGTTCCTTTTGTCATGATGACAGGTATGTTCATGCCATCTGAGAAATTCTCAAATATTACAATTGATAATGGCAAGATTATTGATGACGGTTCAAAGTCAATCGTCATAGGCTTCGGCATGCCTGGTCTTTCAGATGCACTCGATCTTGAATATGTAAAGAACAAGGCAAGAAATCTTGATTCAGACAATCTCGGAAATCTCGATGATGCCACTATTCCTGAATCCGTTGAAATTACTGCAGATGTCGAGGATTTCGAGCTTGACTCTACATATACGATTGCCACAAGCGATGTATTCAGCGATGTTGATATGAGTGATATTACATCACTTTCTGATATTGATTCGAAGGTAGACGAACTTGAAGATGCTACGCTCAAGCTTGTTGATGGTTCAAAGGAACTTTCTGATGGTACTGAAAAGTTAAATAAGAGTTATGCAGACCTTGACAATGGTATTGCAGATCTGAATACTGGCGCAAAGACATTATCAGATGGTATGAGCCAGTACAATGACGAGGCCATCCAGCCGATAGTAAGCAATCTCAACTCACTTTCAGGCACAGTGGACAGAATGGATGCGCTGAAGAACGGCGATCTTTCATACGATAATTTCTCAGGTATCTCCGATGACATGGACGGCACGGTCAAATTCGTTATTACGACCGAGTCCATCAAGGCAGCTACCGATTAATAAGCCATTTCCTAATTATCTCCCAAATCTTTTCTCCAAGGAGCAGGGCATCAAACCCCTGCTCCTTCTTTTGCGTTATCTTGAAGAAATTCATTTCAGATATTATAATATTAAGAATTGATGATGAGACAGAAAGATACATTCGTGAGAATGAAAAGGTTACCATATAATAGCAAATTCTTATTGAAAAGCATATGACAGAATTACAGAAAAAAGAAGCTGCAAGGCAGTTTTATTACAAATGGAAAGATACAACAGGAGAGAAGCAGTTCGACCGGACTTTCTGGCTTGAGCTCCTGCAGAACGTATTTGGTGTAGAAAACGCCCTTGATTACATTACTTTTCAAAAGACGGTCATCATTAATGGTCATACAAATTTTATTGATGCATATATAAGTGCTACAAAGGTTCTTATTGAGCAGAAGAGTGCAAATAAAAGGCTTGATGCAAAAGAAAGACAGTCTGATGGCACTTCACTTACTCCATATGAACAGGCAAAAAGATATAATGACAACCTTCCTTATGATGAGAGGGCAAGATGGATAGTCACTTCTAATTTTAGGGAAATTTGGATTTATGACCTCAATATGCGGGTTCCGACTCCGATCAAGATTCGTCTCATAAATCTCCGGGACAGTTTGCACAGCCTTGATTTTCTTGTAAAACATGAAGTTACTCATATTTCTGAAGAAGTCAGAATTTCTGTTGATGCCGGTGAACTAATAAATAAGATATACAATGCTTTTCTTGAACAATATGCTGATAAAACCAGCGAATATACATTGAAAAGTTTAAATGTTTTATGTGTTCGCCTGGTATTTCTTTTATATGCAGAAGATGCAGGACTTTTTGATAAACATGCGCTTTTTCATGATTATCTGATTCAGTTTATTACAAGAGAAAAGAGACAGGCTCTTTGTACTCTTTTTCAATATCTTGACAAGAATCCAGAAGAGCGTGAAATAATAAAGAAAGAAAATTCTTATCTTTTTGATGATTATCCTATGCTTTCTGCCTTTCCATATGTAAACGGCGGACTTTTTCGAGATGATGATATTGAAATTCCGCCTTTTACAGAAGAAATAAGTACTCTTATCATACGGGATGCCAGCGAGAATTTTGACTGGTCAAAGATTTCTCCGACAATTTTTGGTGCAATTTTTGAAAGCACGCTGAATACTGAAACCAGAGCAAAAGGAGGCATGCATTATACTTCGATTGAAAATATCCATAAGTTGATTGACCCGCTTTTTCTGAATGACTTGAAAAATGAGCTTACTGAAATCGAACGCATTGAAGTAATAAGAGACAGAAACAGGAAACTAAAAGCCTTTCAGGACAAGCTTTCAAAATTATACTTTGTTGATCCAGCTGCCGGAAGTGGAAATTTTCTTACTGAAAGTTTTCTAAGCATTCGCCGTCTTGAAAACAGAGTGATAAAAGACCTGACAGGTGGACAGATGTCTTTGGGAGATGTTGTAAATCCTATAAAAGTTTCCATTTCCCAGTTTTATGGCATTGAGATAAATGACTTTGCAGTAACAGTAGCAAAGACTGCTCTTTGGATTGCAGAGAGCCAGATGTTTAATGAGACAGAAGACATTCTGCTGATGCAGATGGATTTTCTGCCGCTCAAAACCAATGCAAATATTATTGAGGGAAATTCACTTTCACTTGATTGGGATGAGGTTCTGCCAAAAGACAAAATTACATACGTTATTGGAAATCCACCATTTATTGGTGCAAGGATAATGTCAAAAGCCCAGAAAGATGATGTGCTAAATATCTTCGGGAAAAACTGGAAAAATGTAGGAAATCTTGACTACGTCTGCTGCTGGTACAAAAAGATTACAGATTTTATCAAGAATACAAATATCCGTGCTGCCCTTGTTTCTACGAATTCTGTTTCTCAGGGAGAGACTGTTGCAGATCTCTGGAAACCGTTGTTTGATGAAGGAATACATATCGATTTTGCTTATCAGACATTTATCTGGGACAGCGAGGCAAAGCAGAAAGCCCATGTTCACTGCGTCATTATCGGATTTTCTTCAGCAGAAAATAATAAAGAAAAAGTAATATTTACTACTGAGAAGGATGGTAGTATTGTAAAGTCTATAGCAAAGAATATTAATGGTTATCTCATTGATTCAGATAATGTGTTTGTTGAAAGCAGGCAGCATCCAATCTGTAATGTTCCTGAAATTGGTATAGGAAATAAGCCGATAGACGATGGAAACTATCTATTTACTGAAGAAGAAATGTTAGAATTCATCAAAAAAGAACCGGAATCTGAAAAATATTTTCATCCATGGTATGGTTCAAAGGAATTTATAAATAGGACACCCAGATATTGTTTATGGCTTGGTGATTGTACGCCAAATGAGCTTAGACAGATGCCAAATGCTATAAAACGGGTTGAGGCGGTAAGAGAATTTCGTTTAAAAAGTAAAAGTCCAGGAACTAATAAACTAGCTGAAAGGCCGACACATTTTCATGTAGAAAATATGCCAGATACAAATTATATCGTGGTTCCCAAAGTGTCATCTGAAAGAAGAGAATATATCCCTATTGGATTTATGACTCCTGATATTTTCTGCAGTGATCTTGTATTTATGATACCAAACGCAACGCTTTATCATTTTGGCATATTAGAATCAAATGTTCATATGGCCTGGGTAAATGCTGTTTGTGGGCGGCTGAAGAGTGATTATCGATATTCTAAAGATGTCGTATACAATAATTTTCCCTGGCCTACTCCTACCGAGGAACAGCGAAAGGAAATAGAGAAGACAGCGCAGGGCATTCTTGATGCAAGAGCAAAATATCCTGACTCATCTCTGGCTGATTTATACGATCCGACATCAAAGGCAAACTGCCCTGAGCTGATTGCTGCCCACCGCAAAAATGATATTGCAGTAGAAAAAGCTTATGGTTTTGATGTAAGGAATACTTCAAAGACAGAGTGCCTGAACAAGCTTTTTCAGATGTATAAAGAAATAATAACAAAGAGCTAACAAATGCAGAAAGACGAACAAATGATGCCTGTCAGGATTATCGGATATGATGGGGCTGCATACCGAACGCAGATGCTGGATGGACAGACTGATATTCATCCAGTGCTTACATTAGTTTTATACTTTGGGCTGGATCATGAATGGAAACAGCCGCTACATCTCAAGGATGTGCTAGTAAAGGATGACATCCCCGTAGAGATCATGGACCTTGTAAATGATTACAAGATTAATGTCATCAATGTAGCCTGGCTGAGTGATGAAACTATAAAGAAGTTCAAGAGTGATTTCAGCGAAGTAGCTTTATTCTTTAGGAATAAGAGGTTGAATGCGAACTATATTCCAAGCAATGACAAGGAAATCGTTCACGTAGATGCATTTCTTAAGCTGCTTTCAGTTATGACAAAAAATAAGGATTTTGAGAGAATCATTGATTACATGAATACACAAAAACAAAATACAAATAATGTTGAAAAGAGGAGGTTTACTATGGATAGCGTAACTCAGAATCTCATACTGATGGGTGAAGACAAAGGAAAAAATGAAGGCAGAAATGAAGGTATAAATGGTTCAATTGATATTATGAAAGGCTTAAATCTTTCAAATAGTATTATCGAAGAAAAGCTTATGACCACTTACCATCTAGATAAACAGGAAGCTGAAAGATATATTCGTGAGAATGAAAAGGCTACTACATGATCTGGTTCACTAGCGATCTGCATCTCGGACACAATGCAGTGATTAATATGCAGCACAGGCCGTATAAGGATGCTGCGGAAATGAATAATGCGCTGATTCACAACATCAATGAATGCGTGAAGAAGAATGACAAGCTTTATATTTTAGGCGATGTCAGCCATCATATTACACCTGAGGAGACAAATGAGCTTGTGAGCCGCATCAATGGACGAAAGTACCTGCTGCTTGGAAATCATGATGTTGTAGGCGAGCCGGAGATCTGCCCTTATGATGCTTCTCTCTTTGAATTTGTTGGAAATTACCTCAAGATAAATGATTACGGAATGAATATCATCATGATGCATTATCCTATGCTGACTTGGCCGAAGGTTACGGCAGGCAGCGTGATGCTGCATGGGCATATTCATTCCGACAAGAGCTACAACGAGGCAAATAAGAGATATGGAATCAGACGTTATGATGTCGGCGTCGATGCAAACGATTATTATCCTGTGAGTATTGAGACGATAAAGGCATTCCGTGATGCGACGCCTGTTTCAATCACCTCTAGTAAGAATCTCTATATTCCTGGGCTCTGGCAGCCGGATCCTGTGCGCCTGCTTGATTTTTCAAGCGAACATCCAGACAGGATTCTGCATGTCCACATGGGCTCCGAAGCTTCTGAAGAAATTCCTGACTGGCAGGAAAATGATGATATCCTACAAAGAACCGTTGCTGATGCGCATTCTCTTGGCAGCAGTGAGTGGTGCGTGACTGTAAAATAATTCATGAGATTGAAACTGCATGATATTACAAAGAATCGATGAAAATAATATTAATAATTGTCATAGTAATAATTTTATATCTGCTGCTTCTGTATGGCGTGTTCAGGGTAACATTTTCGACAAAAGGGCATAAGGAATATTCGCCCTTGTCATTTCCGAAGGGAGAGCAATATGAACCTCTCAGTTTAAGAATGGCGGAATTAGTAAATGCAGCGCTCAAAGTTCCGTACGAAGAAGTCTATATAGATTCCTTCGACGGACTGAAGCTGTATGGCAGGATTTACAATGGTGATCCAGGCAGGCCGGTTGAAATTCAGTTTCACGGCTGGAGAAGCAATGCAGTCCGTGATTTTGCAGGCGGCAGTGCGATTGGCAGGGAAGCCCATAATACCGTCATCCTTGTAGATGAAAGAGGCATAAATAATAGCGGTGGCAATATGCTGACCTTCGGAATTCTTGAAAGGAAAGATGTTTTATCATGGGTTCAGTATGCGAATCAGAGATGGAATATTCCCAGGATTTTCCTGTACGGAGTTTCCATGGGCGCAGCAACTGTTCTGATGGCGATGGACCAGAACCTGCCATCAAATGTCACAGGAATTATCGCTGACAGTCCTTATACTTCACCAAAAGCAATTATCTGCAAGGTAGTTCAAGACATGCATCTGCCAGTCACGGCAGCTTGGTTTCTGCTTCTTCAGGCGTCACGCCTTTTTGGTCATTTCAATATCAATGAATCAGACGCTGCGGAATCAGTGAGGAAAAGTGACATTCCAATACTTCTGATTCATGGCAATCAGGATCGATTTGTTCCATATGAGATGAGTGAAGAGATAAAGAAAGCTGCAGGAGAAAAGTGCACATTAGAGATTTTTCCAGGTGCTCCGCACGGAGTATCCTTCCTTTTTGATGAAGAGCGATACCGCAAGGTAGTAAATACGTTTATTGATACACATAGCTATGGAATTAACAGAATTTTTTAATGAAAATCCAAAGGCTGCCATCGCATTTTCGGGGGAGTAGATTCGAGCTACCTCCTGTATGCGGCAGTTTCCGCAGGTGCAGATGAAATACTGCAAAAACGGAGAACTCTGCACGCCTACAGGTGCTGCATTACTTACGCATTTCGTATCCGATTTCGGTGATCTGCCAGTCATTAAGACTGAAAAAATCGGCTATGGCATGGGCAAAAAAGATTTTGAAGTAGCAAATTGTGTCCGTGTGCTGCTTGGTGAAACTTCTGACTATGAAGATACAGTTACAGAACTTACTTGTAATATCGATGATATGACGCCAGAAGAAGTTGGTTTTGCCACGCAGCAGCTTTTCAAAGCCTATGCTCTCTACATATCTTTCCCTTTGCTATGATACGAGGCGCCATGTACCGTAACGCACTTACAAGCAGTGTTTCCGGTGGTCTGAGCGTGCTTTATGCTATACGTTCTATAGGAATAAATCTCTATGGCAATATTCTGATGTTCGTACCTATCGGCTTCCTTTTTCCGTTTACCCATCAGAAACGGCATACTGCCTGGGATATCTTCTTTCCGGCACTATTTTCTTTTTGTATAGAATTTATCCAGTATTTGACCGGGCGAAGTGCGGATATCGATGATATCATTCTGAATTGGATTGGAGGACTGCTCGGATATGGAATATTCCGTCTGTTATATTTTTGCCATAACAAAAGCCAGAACCGGAAGAAGCGCGGTCATTTTTTATGCCCTGACGATTATCGCGTCTATCTGGGAGGATGCGGGGAAAATACCATTAATAGAAATCGAAGTGGTATAATCAGATTATATCTGACTTGAATAAGCTGCTGTGGGGAATAATATAGTCATAGATATTAACTAAGGGGGATTTTATGAATTTTGGCAGGAAGGCCGGGCGGATAATTAAGACCTTATCCGTCATTTTTATTTTATGCTTCACGCTTTCAGGGTGCGACCTTGATGACTACTCCGATTATGACGACTCCTATCAGGAAGAAACTGATAGCGGAATAGAAGAAGCTGAAAGCACGGACTCGGGAGCCGATGATTCAGGCGCGCTGGCGGAAGAGGACGCCGATTCGGGAAGCACCGACCAGGAAAGCGGGAGTATCGAGGAAGAACAGCAGGACGAATCTGATGGAGATGCTTCTGCTGACGGGGATACTGACTCAACTGAAGCTGATTACCAGTATACCGAGTGGAATCCGGAAGAATATCCCGATATGTACAGGGTATCGGAAGAAGCCCTTGTAAGCGATCCAATGCCGGAAGCCGGCGTGATCAAATACGGTGGCTTTGACGCCCTCGGGCGCACGCTTCCTGCGGAGGCTGTCCTTACTCATGACAATTACGTCTACGGACAGAGGGAGAGGGCAGATATCGAAGACATAACGCCTTCCGGATGGGGCGACAACCCGAAGGTAAGCATCACATTTCCCAACGGCGTGGTCTACAACGGCTTCGCATGGAACAGGAGCCATCTGATCGCGCATTCACTCGGAGGCGAGGACGCTGCATATAATATGATTACCGGGACCAGAGCGCAGAATGTCGGGGACAACAGGACTCCGGGAGGCATGGAATACTGCGAGACCAAGGCCATGGACTATCTGTCATCGCATCCGGACAATTGCCTTTATTATTCAGCAACCCCGGTATATGAAGGCGACGAGCCCATACCAAGGAGCGTCTTCGTCGACATGTATTCCGATGACGGCTCGATAGACGAGGAGGTGGAGGTATTCAACGCGCTCCCAGGATTCTCTATCGACTATATGACAGGCGCGATTACGCCTGATGGTGAAGGCTTGGTTGCAGAGGAGCCGGCAGGAGAAAGCACGGACGCTGCGGAAAGCCAGGCAGTATCTGAGGGAGACGACTCAAGTGTTGTTGACGAAACTAACGCCACATATATAGCGAATGCCAACAAGAGCAGCAGAAAGTTCCATAAGGCAAGCTGCGGGAATGCGGCGAAGATAGCCGACAGGAACAGGGTGTACTCTAATGACAGGCAGGAATTAATCGATGAGGGATATACCCCGGCGAAATGCTGCAACCCATAAAATTAAGAGATTGTCAGGAAGTATTACCTTTCACAGGAGCTGCTGGCTTACCATGTAGATCCGGATGCCGGGATTAGTAAATAAATCAGAATTTAAGGATGCAATGAAACAGAAAACATTAAAATATTAGAAGATTATTAATAATGTGATATTAATCACATATTATGTATGAAAAAATGTGATTGAAACCAAAAATTATCTATGCTAAAATTGACAAGCAAAGAAATGTGGTTTTGCGCCATATTACATAAAAAAGATTGTTATTATTTTTAGTGAAAATCTGTGGGGTAATACTATGTATAGACAGGCGATTGAGCAGCTGATTAAGTGGAAAAACGAGCCGAATCATAAGCCACTTATTATCGAAGGGGCGAGACAGGTAGGTAAGACCTATCTTATGAAGGCGTTTGGGAAAGAATATTACGAAGATACTGTTTACATCAATTTCGATCACAATGAAACGATGGAGCGGCTTTTTCAGCCGGATCTTGATGTTCATAGAATTATTACAGGCCTTGAAATTTATTCGGGAAAAAGGATATCGGAAGGGGATGTCCTGCTGATTTTTGACGAGGTGCAGGAAGTTCCTAATGCCCTCGCTGCCCTTAAATATTTCAATGAAAACGCACCGGGAATAGATCTGCTCTGTGCGGGGTCCATGCTTGGAATTGCCCTGCATGAAGGCACATCATTCCCCGTAGGAAAGGTAGAATTCTTAAAGCTTTCCCCAATGTCTTTTGCGGAATTCTTAAAGGCACATGGCGATGAAAATATTCTAAATTTAATAAAAAGCCATGATTCTTCCATGCTTTCAATATTTGCAAATAAAATCAGCGAGCTCTTGAAGCAGTATTTTTTTGTCGGAGGCATGCCGGAAGTCGTTTTAGAGTTCTGCGATACCGGGGATTTTGACAAGGTCCGTATTATCCAGCATAGGATAATAGCTGCATACGAGCAGGATTTTTCAAAGCACGCCCCGAATGAAATGGTGCCAAGAATCAGATATGTTTGGGAAAGCATTCCATCGCAGCTTTCAAGGGAAAATAAGAAATTCGTTTATGGTCTCGTGCGGGAAGGCGCAAGGGCAAGGGAATATGAGAGTGCCATCATGTGGCTTTCGGACTGCGGCCTCATACATACGGTTCACAGGATTCGGGATGTGAAATTACCGTTAAAGGCATATGAGGATCTGAAAGCATTTAAGATTTACCTTGTAGATGTCGGCCTGCTTTCCTGCATGGCAGGTCTCGATGCAAAGACTCTGCTGGAAGGAAATGATATTTTTGTTGAATTTAAAGGCGCGCTTACGGAGCAGTATGTACTCCAGGAGCTTACATGTATTGATGAATTAAAAGACAAAATTTATTATTATACAAATGACAGGAGCACTTCTGAAATTGATTTTATCATAAGCAGGCATTCCAAAATTATTCCTATTGAAGTGAAGGCGGAAACTAACCTTCGGGCAAAGAGCCTTTCAGCATTTCATGAAAAGTTCAAAATAAAGACTTCGATCAGAACTTCAATGTCTGATTTTTCAATAGAAAGCTGGCTAATTAATCTGCCCCTGTATATGGAGTCTGAAATTCTTAATATTCTCGATAAGAGAAATCAGAAAAAACTTTCATGAGGGCATAGATTCTGACTTCATGAAGAGCTGATTATTGGAGAATCTGAGACAGGTCTCATGGGTACTACGAACCGCTTATTGCTTTTTATGATCAAATGAGGAAAATTTATGCGAGATTTTGGAGAAGTAAAAAAATGATTGCCCGCTTTGTTAAAGCGAATCCAGTTTTCGTAATTGCAGGCATAGCAGCACTTGTATCCATGCTTTTTGTTCCTCCGAACCCAGGATATTTCTCATATATTGACTGGAGAACGGTCGGGCTTCTTACGTGTCAGCTCATTATTATTCAGGGGTTGATGGAAAGCGGTGCTATCAAGCTGATTTCCAGCGGAATAGTCTTGAAAGCACACACGACAAGGAGCCTTTCAGCAGTAATGATCTTTACCTGTTTCTTTGTTTCAATGCTTGTTACGAATGATGTGTCTCTGATTTCATTTGTGCCGCTGACGATTCTGATGCTTTCTTCGGCCGGCGCAAAGGATCTGCTGATTCCAGTCGTGGTTTTGGAGTCGGTGGCAGCAAACCTAGGCAGCATGCTGATGCCATTCGGAAACCCGCAGAACCTCTATCTTTTTAATCTCTCTGGTATGTCAGGTATCAGCTTTATAAAAATAATGCTTCCATTTACGTTGATATCCTTTGTACTGATACTATCTTCATGCCTGTTACTTCCAAAACGTGATATTAAGCAAAAGCCTGATGGCACAAAGATGTTTTTCGGGAATAAGGAGAAGATTGAGATTGCAGGAAGCCTTTTCCTGTTTCTTTTATGCATCCTGGCTGTCTTTCACATTGGAAACGTCTTTACTCTTCTTGTACTGTGCATTATCTTTTTCCTAATTGCAGATAGGAAAGCATTTCGAAAGGTAAACTATGTGCTGCCGCTGACATTTATTGTCTTTTTCATTCTTACCGGGAATATCCAGGCTTTTCCCGGCTTTTCTGAAACATTGTCACATTTCATTGATGGGCATGAGATGATTACAGCGGTCTTAGCAAGCCAGGTGATCAGCAACGTCCCTGCAGCTATGCTGCTGTCATCATTTACTGGTGATTACCATGCGTTGATTGTCGGAACTGATATCGGCGGCCTGGGCACGCTTGTTGCTTCGATGGCGTCGCTGATTTCCTTCCAGTTTTATTGTGGAGTTGAAGGCGCAAAGAGGGGAAAGTATATATTGGAATTCACCGTAGTAAATATTTCGTTTTTAGCAGTTTTACTTATTTCTGCAATATTTTTTCACGGAACGTCCTGATGATTTGTACCCTCTTTACCGTCGTCTATTGACTTGTTAATCTATCAGGCTAAAATGGAGATTGATTTCAAGATTTATAGTTAAGAAGGATAATAAAAATGATGAATAGCAGTGCCTGGCAGGACAGCCTCAGAAGGCCAGTCGCCCTATGCGGTCATCATCGCATGCTCAGACTCCAAGGTAATACCTGAAGCAATATTTTCTGCCGGAATAGGCAGCCTATTTGTAATAAGGACTGCAGGAAATACGATAGGTCCAAACGAGCTCGGAAGCATAGAGTATGCAGTCGGACACCTTGGATGTCCTCTTGTCGTAGTGCTCGGACATACCCACTGCGGTGCAGTGGATGCAGCCATGCATGGAGAAGCCGAAGGACATGTCGCTACAATAATAAAAGAAATACAAAGCTCAATAAAAAGCGAGACTGATGCAAAGAGAACTTCAATTATAAATGCGGAGCACAGCGCATCCGTAATAAGTGAAAATATATCCGGAGTAAAGGTCGTTCCGGCATTATATGACATTGAGACAGGAAGAGTAGAATGGCTGTCATAAACATAACCCTCATATTAAACTGCATCCTTCAGATAATATCAATCTGCATTGGAAATTTCAGCATGCGCAAGGTCACGAAGATACTCATCATCCCGCTGATGCTGGCATCATTTTTTATTGATATGGCTTACATTGGAGGATATGAGTTAAAGCCCGTATTGTATGCAGGGCTGCCTGTTTTTATGGGGCTAATATTCGGCTGGCTTGGTGACATTTTTCTTCTCAAAGATACAGGGTTTGTCAAGGGGCTTGCATGCTTCCTGCTCGGTCATATCTTTTATATTATTCATTTCGCCCGGAATAGCGGCATCAATGAAAATCCTGTATATTTGTTTGTATTAATCCCTTATGCAGTTTTTTTTATAATCATTTTGAAAAAGCTCATGCCTGTAGTAGATCATAAGATGAAGCCCCCGGTGCTATGCTACATGTCTGTGATTATTACAATGGGAGCATTATCTTCCTGCCTGAAAAATCAGATGATGGATATATCATTTCATTGCATCACGGTTTCGCTTCCTCTTCATATTTTTGCCGTATTAGGATCCACGCTATTTATTATTTCTGACACGATATTGGCATTCAATACTTTTAGAAAAAATCAGAATAGATTCAGAAGTGCACTTGTCATGATTACTTATATTCCTGCACAATTTCTCATAATGATGACTGCATGCTATGGCATATAACAAAGTAAAGCAGAGTAAAAGGCTATACTTTACTGACAAATCTCAGTTTTTCTGGCTTATCTCGAATCCAGTATATCGATGCCTTTAATTTGACAAATGTAACACAAGGCCGATTGCCCCGGAGGAGAGCACGGGAGCAAAAATCGAACTATCGGATAAATATCTGTTTATCCGATAAATAGTGCTTGAATTTGGCTGGAGAGTGATTTATACTAAATATACTGCAAATACAGTAAATATGCGGCTTTTCAGATATTGCTTATGATTATTTATGTGAAATAATTATTTTTGAATTTATTTATTTGAATATTTATCTGGTAAATACAAATGGGAAAAGATTCAGAATTTTATAAAGAGAAAAAAAGAAATCAGACGCTGACCTTGAGACGGCTCATTGATAAGCTTCCTCAGGCAGCTATTGATTATATTCATTCCAAGGAAGTCACCACACAGACAAGCACGCTGGTGTCTTATTGCTATGACCTGATTACATTCTTTCAGTTCATCACTGAACGAAATCCCGTCTGCAAAGGCAAAGATATAAAAGACATTGGTTACGACGTCATCAGAAGCCTCACATCTGAAGACATTATCGAATACCAGCGTTATCTGGAGCTAAATGTCGGCGAAGGCGCTTTTCATGAGGAAGGAAAACGTGCGATTGCCCGTAAAATGGCGCCACTCAGGGGCATGTTTCTTTACCAGTACCAGCACAAAAACATCAAAGAAAATCCTATGGTTTTGGTACCGTTACCAAAATTAAAGAAGGACAAAAATATCATCCGTATGAATAATTACGAAGTTCAGGCGATCATGAACTGTGTAAATGGTAATACCGAACAGATGTCCAAACATCAGAAAGCCTTTGCGGAAAAGACAAAACAGAGAGACACTGCGATTCTGACGCTGATGCTTGGCACAGGAATCCGTGTCTCCGAATGCAATGGATTGGACCTTAATGATATCGACCTTCGTGTAAATACGCTTACGATTGTACGAAAAGGCGGCGGCCAGGATCTTCTTTACTTTGGTAATGAAATCCATGATGCATTAGCCGACTATATTGACGGCGAAAGGAAGGCCATCACGCCTCGTGAAGGCCAGGAAAAAGCCCTGTTTTTCTCAATTCAGGGGAAACGGATGTCAGTTGATGCAATTGAGAATCTCGTGAAGAAATTTGCAAAGATGGCAGTTCCGAACAAGCATATTACGCCGCATAAACTTCGTTCCACATACGGCACAGCACTTTACAGGGAAACAGGTGACATCAGACTCGTTGCAGATGTCCTGGGACATGAAAATATCAATACGACTATTGATTATTATGCAGCAATTGAGGATGAACATAAGAGACAGGCAGCCAATGCAGTGGATTTCAACAAGCCTGACACAACTGGATCATGAAGATAAATTACACCCCTATTTCTTCAAGATTTTTAACAAAGCCCTATCAAATTGACCCTTTAGCGCAAATCGAAAATTATTTATTTTGCCTCATTCTCAAAGTCTTCAGCAGCTTTTCAAAATATTCCGGCAGCGGTGCATGAAATTCCATGTATTCATGTGTCATGGGATGTACAAAGCCTATTGTTTCTGCGTGAAGCGTCTGCCCTTCCAAAGTAAATGGGCATTTTTTTGGACCATAGACAGTGTCGCCGAGAATCGGATGCTTGATATAGGCCATGTGAACCCTGATCTGATGCGTACGTCCTGTCTCAAGACGAAATTCCATATAGGTATAATCGCCGAATCTTTCGAGCACCTTATAATGCGTGACAGCCTCTCTCCCATCAGGAACGACAGCCATTTTTTTACGTTCATTTTTTGCGCGGCCAATCGGGGCATTGACAACGCCTTCATCATCAGGCACGTTTCCAATAACGATTCCGACGTATTTTCGCGTGACAGAATGTGCCTTGATCTGCTCAGCAATGAAATTGTGCGCCTTATCATTTTTACATACGATGAGCGCGCCTGTCGTGTCGCGGTCAATCCTGTGGACAATTCCAGGGCGTTTCTCACCATTTATTCCTGACAGAGAATCTCCGCAGTGATACAGCAATGCGTTTACCAGCGTATCATCCGTATGTCCGTTTGCCGGGTGAACGACCATGCCCTTTGGCTTGTTTACAATAATGACATCATTATCTTCATACAGAATGTCAAGCGGGATATCCTTTGCCTTGATCGGCACTTCCTTAGGCGCATCAAAGGAAATCTCAACTTCATCATTTAAGGAGAGCTTGTAACTGTCCTTTTTTATATCGCCATTAATACGGATTTCTCCTGAATTAATTTTTTTCTGCAGAAAGCTTCTTGAAAAATCAAGCATATTTAAAGACAAAAATTTGTCGAGACGCATCCCGACATAATCTTGATCAATAATATAATTTTTATTTTCTTCAGATAAATTTTCTGGCATAAAATCAGTCCATATAAAAAAATACTGCGAAAATATTATGCTGCAAAAAGAATCATTTATCAGGATTTATTTGCATGTACAGCCTTCATGATATCAACATCCTTATACTTAAAAAGGATCAGGATAAATAAATAAATCACCGAGAGCGTCACGCAGATATCTGCGAAATTAAATACCGGGAAATCAATGATTTCAAAGTAAATAAAATCCCTCACATAGCCTAGGAAAACTCTGTCTATGAAATTTCCAAGTGCACCGGCAAGCAAAACTGCAAGATCAAAATGAAGTGCAAAGAATTTCCTTTCATCAGGCAGCTTTATAATAAAGTAAATAATTATTGCCATAATGATTGGCGTCACAATCAGAAATACAAAACCCTTTCCGGAAAGCATTGAAAATGCCGCACCCTTATTCTTGAGATAATGCAGGACAAGCACATTTTTAATGATTACAAAATCCTGAAATTTTAGCGAGGCAGCTGCCATGGCCTTTGTAAGAAGGTCCACAAAAACTAAAGCAGCTGTTATGAATATGATGAATGGTTTTATTTTTTTCATATGAATAATTGATCTATGCGGTTCGTGGGACAATATCTGCCTCATGATAATCAGCTTGAAATAGTATCTTACATCAGGACATAATTGATCGCATCAAGAAGCTCTTCATCAGAAACAGTTCTGTCGATTTCAGCATTTCCGACAGCCTTTAATACGATGAACTTGATTTTACCTTTTTCCATCTTTTTATCAGACTTCGTGACAGCAAGAACCTTTTCAGCTGTAATGCCTAGTCCTTGAGAAAGCTCAGCGGGTACTGAAACAGGAAGCCCGTAAGAAATAAATGTATTCTTAATGTCAGAAAATTCTTCTTCTGAGATAAATCCTCTCTTCATTGAAATATATGAGGCAGCTACAGAGCCGATTGAAACGCCATAACCATGAAAGAGATTGAAATCAGAAAGCTTTTCAATCGCGTGTCCAATCGTGTGTCCAAAATTGAGATGTGCCCTTATACCCTGCTCCTTTGGGTCCTCTTCTACTACCCTGCCCTTTATCTCACAGCTTCTCTTAACCGTCTTTTCAATGAGAGCCGGCTCAAGAGAAGAAATGCCAGAAACATTTTCCTTCAGGAAAGAATAATAATCCTGATCTGCAATCAGTCCATGCTTGATGACTTCAGCCATGCCAGAGGAAAACTGTTCACGTGGCAAAGTAGAAAGCGCCGAAAGATTCATATAGACAAGACGAGGCATATAGAAAGCGCCGACAATATTCTTGAACTCATCAAAATCAACGCCTGTTTTCCCGCCGATAGATGAATCTACACAGGAAAGCAGGGTCGTAGGCATCTGTATAAAAGAAATGCCGCGCAGGAATGTTGCTGCCGTAAAGCCTGTCATATCACCAATGACACCGCCCCCGAGAGCGACCAAAAGGTCAGATCTGTCGAAATGATTCTCGACCAGAGCCCTGTATAGAATCTGGACATTTTTAAGATTCTTTGATGCTTCTCCGGCAGGTATCTCAAAAGTGATCACATTTTCAAAGGCACCGGAAAATACGCTGTAAGCCTCTCTCAAATAAAGTGGAGAGACATTTGAATCCGTGACAATGCAGACCTTGCCATAAGGCTTCTCACGTGAAGAAATGACCTTCTCGATGAGAAGGTCATAAGAATTCTCTAATACGATATCGTATGAAGGCTTTCCTTCATACGTAATAGGTAAAATATCAGACATATCAGAAACCAGTCTTTATACCAGAAAGATTTGCGGTATCCATGAGTCCCTGTAGATCTCCTGAAATATCGATGCTCTTTGGCGTGATAGCAAAAATGTAATTTGAAACCTTCTGAAGATTGCCGTCAACTGCATAGCAGGCACCTGACATAAAATCGATGATCCTCTGTGCAACTGAAAGATCTAGACCTTCCATATTCAGGATGACTACCTTCTTTGAAAGAATGGTATCACAAATATCCCTTACGTCATCAAATGATGCAGGCTTCATCACCTTTACTTCTGTGCTGTTCGCACTGTAGACATTCTTCCTTTGTGAAGAGCCTCTCATAGGAGTAATCTTTGAAGAAGGTTCAGCCTCAACTTCATCATCTCTAGATTTGAAAAGAGCATTTCTTTTCTTTGGCGCTTCGTCCTCTTCTTCTAATTCCTCATCATCTTCATCATCGTAATCATCATCATCCATTTTCATGGAATCCATAATCTTATCAAAAAATCCCATTTCATTCTCCTGTCTTTACTTTTATGTAGTTGCATAATTTCTGGCACCGAAGATGGCTGTCCCTACACGTACCAGAGTGGCACCTTCTTCGACTGCGATGATATAATCATTGGTCATTCCCATTGATAGAATGTCCATAGAGACATTATCAATGTTTTCACCTGCAATGTCAACTGCTAAATCCTTCATTTTGTGGAAAATCGGTCGATTTTCTTCTGGATCGTCAACATATGGTGCTACAGTCATAAGGCCTTTAACCCTTACATGCTTTAGTTCAGCGATTTCTGTAACAAGCTGCTTTACATCTTCAGGCTTTACGCCGAACTTAGAAATCTCGTTTGCAGCATTTACTTCGATAAGAATTGGGACCTCATCTACGCCCTTCTTTGCAGACTGGACTTCGATTTCTTCGGCAAGACGAAGGCTGTCAACGGAATGAATGAGTGCAACCTTTCCTACGATATATTTAACCTTATTACGCTGAAGATGACCGATCATATGCCAGTTTATGTCCTGAGGAAGAATCTCGATTTTATCGCAGAGTTCCTGAACCTTGTTCTCACCAAAATCACGGCTGCCAGCATCATATACTTCCTGGAGCATCTCTGCAGGCTTGGTCTTTCCAACAGAAATCAGCGTCACATCTTCAGGATTTCTGCCTGCTCTCTTACAAGCTTCATCAATATTTTTTCTTACTTCTAAATAATTTTCCTTAAGCATTTCTTTGCCTTTCTATATAGTAAACTAGTAAAGTAAATCATTTTCTTTCACGTCACTGCCATTTAAGATGATTCGGTCATAGTTCGCAATGCCATAGTCAGTACCTTTTTCCACAATCGTATAATCATCATTTGATGACATAATATTAATGATCTTGAAAAGCGCATAGCCCTTATTTACACAGTAAACACCCTGCTTTTCATCGATATCCGTTCCGACCTTATAATTTTCACCAGTATCGTAACTGATCAGCACATCGCCTTTTTTCAATACCTCACTATCGGTGTAATAGAAATTTTCATCCTCATAATAAAAGGTAGGATTTATGATATCGGGTTCTTTTGAACCATTGTCAAGCTGTACTTCATCATCGGAACCATCATCGCTTTTCTTGACATAATTTTTCGGAATGCCAAAAAAAGACTTCTTCACAATAGAAGAATTCGGAATCTTCAGGCCCTTCTTCTGATCAAGCATAAGCGTAACATCAAGGAATCTGAAATCCGCATATCGTTCCATCGAATCATCAAATGTCACGATGAGATATGTCTGTCCGTCTTTATTTGCATAAGAAATCACACCGTATGCAGTAGCATTATCTTCAGCAAATTTAACAGCGATATTCTGCGTGTCACCTAATAATGTGACAAGCTTTTCGGAAACGGGTATAACGATCGACCAGTTGTCATCGGTCACTAATTTGTAGAGAGCATCCCCATTCTTTATCGTCATGTTCGGGGTCATGATGGCCTCGCTGTATGACTTCTTGTTGAACATATCCGGAGTGAAATTGTCCAGCGTGACGCCTTCATAGCCATCTGTCTTTAATACCAGAAGACCTGGCTTCGGCGCATAAACAGGGAAATAGGTGCCGGCACCTTCTGCCTGAACAATGGCATCCTGATTTGCTGCCTGTGCGGCATTATTCCTGATAGAATCAAGCGAATCCTTCAGTGTCGTCTTGAATACATAGACATTGTTGAAATTCTTATCAGAATAGGATGTGACATATTCAGAAAACATTTTCTGAAAAGAAGATAATTCCGTATCGGAAAGTGAAATATTATCTCCAGAATAATTCGACAAAAGATTCGTAATCTCGCCAGTCGAATCTATAGAACAGATCAGGCTTCTGACACCTACTCTGGACCTGTCGGATGAAAAATAATATACATTTCCATCCCTGTCTGACGGCATGATCTCTTCCTGACGTATCGCAAGAGCCGTATATTTGTCATCGTAGGTAATAGAACCCTCATTTACTTCATAAATTGAAATATTTTTTGAAGTAGAATAAGTGAAAATATGAAAAAGCAGGTATATCAGAATCAGCGTGCAGATAATCATACCTACATTCAGCTGGATATTCCTGTGAAATCTGATAATATTCGAATTTTTATTTTCAGATTTCTTTTTCAAGAGCTTCCTCCATTTGCAAAGCCTTCAAGCATTTCCTTCTGCAGAAGGTATAAATTTGTTCTGGCATCTGCGCCGAAAACAATTGAAATAATGCCGTCATTATTTGAATTCGTAGAATAAAGGACAAGGCAGTAGCCGGCATCCCCGGTAGTACCAGTCTTTCCTCCGACTACTGTGACACCGTTGGGGTTCTTTCTCTTTCCGCTGATATACTGAACAGTATTCTTGTATATCTCTTCATGAGGATTTCCTGAAGCATCGGTGTAATTGCTGTCGTAAGTCACAGTGCTGATAATATTTATGAAATCAGGGTTCTTTATTGCCTCGCGGAACATAAGATACATGTCATAGGCTGTCGTATAATGATTCTCATCCTGAAGCCCATTCGGATTCATGAAATGCGTACCCGTAGCACCAAGGGTTCTGGCCTTATCATTCATCATGCCAACAAAGGTATCTACATCCCCGCCAACAGCCTCAGCAATAGCAACCGCAGCATCATTCCCGGAATTCAGCATCAGACCATAGATTAGATTCCGAAGAGAAATCTGATCTCCCGGCTTTAAGTTTATCGTAGATGAATCTGATGCCTGATCACAGGCATTTGCTGAAACGGTAACAATTGAATCAAGATCTCCTTTTTCAAGTGCCAGCAGGCAGGTCATTATCTTTGTCGTGCTCGCAGGATAAACACGCTGGAAACAGCTTTTTGAATATAATAATTCGTCAGTGGTATCATCTATTGCTATTGCCGATGTCGCTACCTGTGCATCTGTATTTTCAAGATGCAGATCACTTCCATCTGTCACGCAGATATTCCATGAAAATGGATCGAGGGATGCATTTCCAGGAACATCATCCGCCGTGGTAAACATAAGTCCATATTTCGATGAATAACCATAGACATCGAATTTGTTTTCGACTTTCTTTCCACAACCGGCAAGTGGAAGAATCAGGACTGCTGATAATAAGATTGAAATTAATTTATTTGTACGCATCACGGAACTCAAAGTCTCCTCTTTCAAGGGCTCTTACTAATAACTCTGCTGTTGCAAGATTTGTAGCAAGCGGGATATTGTGGGCATCGCAAAGCCTGACGATTGGATTGACATCAGGTTCATTTGACTTTACCTTCAAAGGATCTCTTAAAAATATGACAAGATCCATGTTATTATGCTCTATCTGTGCACCTAGCTGCTGGGTACCGCCGAGATTTCCAGCAAGGAATTTATGTATATTCAGATTTGTAACCTCTTCTATAAGACGCCCTGTTGTGCCTGTAGCAAACAGCGAGTGCTTCTGCAGAATTCCATGGTAGGCTATGCAGAAATTCTGCATTAATTTTTTCCTTGAGTCATGTGCAACGAGTCCGATATTCATATTTCACCTCCATAATATCTTGAACCTAGCGGCTTACCCTCGTCCAGATAATTTTTCTTTGCCTGTAGGCCTATATTTAAGACCAGACCTATGCCGACATAAAGAGTGACAAGTGAGGTCAGTCCATAGCTTACGAATGGCAGCGGGAGTCCAGTATTTGGCATAATACCTGTGACAACGCAGATATTGACAAAGCTCTGAATCGAAATAATAGAAGCAATTCCGATGCAGAGGAGCCTTCCAGATGTGTCCTTTGCCTTTTTGGAAACCTTGACACATTCATACGCTATAATAAATAATAGCACAATTATGATGATAGAGCCAATAAAACCTAATTCTTCTCCGGCAACTGCAAAAATAAAATCCGTATGTGCCTCGGAAATATAATTTCCGTTCTTTACGGAAGTAGCAGATTCATTGTAGAGACCCTTGCCAAAAAACTGGCCTGAACCAATTGCCATCATAGAATTCTGCTGCTGTCTGGCATCATCAGGATATTTTTCCGGATGCAGCCATGCCATGATTCGCGTGTCCTGATATCCGGTTAGAATAGAACTTCCGCCTCTGTACAAAGAGACAAGGGTAAAAGTAATAAGTGGAACGCTGATTCCTAATATGATGGCTATGATCTTTCCAGAAAATCCTACAGCAATCAGCATGAAGGACAGCACAAGAAATGTAACTATAGTTGTTGAAAGATCAGGTTCCTTCAGAATAAGCGCAAGCGGTATCATCATTAAAATAAATGTAATGAGATTTCTCTTCGGCTTATTGATATCTTCCTCATGATTCATCAGATACTTCGCAAAAAACATACAGAGAAATATCTTGCCGATTTCAGAAGGCTGGAAACGGATTCCATTGTCTCCACCGATCTGAAGCCATCTCACGGCACCATGGGAATTATCTCCGAGTACAAGAACCATTAGTAGCAGAATAATGGTCAGTATATAGAAAACATAATAGTACTGAAGCAGAAACTGGTAGTCGATCAGGGCAAAAATCGTCATGATAATAAGACCAAGAACCATGCCGATAATCTGCTTGTTCTGGTAGTTTTTATTTGCAGAGCCGATGACAAGTATTCCAACAATAGTCAGTGCGACACAGGCAATGATCAGTCTGATATTAAGATTTTTCAGTCTGTAATTTCTAAACATTTAATCTCCTGTACCATTTGCATTATTACTTGAAAATGCATCAACGGTATCTATATTATCATATCCAGGTACTTTGAAATAGTATCCCACGATATTTCTTGTGACTTCTGCGGCATTGTGCGAAGTATAACCGAAAGGAATTCTGGTACATACAGCAATCTGCGGACTGGATGACGGTGCATAGCATATAAATAATGCATGGTTCGGACGGTTCTTTGATTCCTGAGCTGTACCGGTCTTTCCTGAAACCTCAATTGGAAATTCATCATAAACAGAAAGATTCTCGACAACCATTCGCATTCCGGAATGAATGGCACCCCACTCAGCGCTGTCAAGACAGTCTACTGTGCTGTCTAAAGAAGGACCATAAGTCCCAATCGTATTCCCATCAGCATCTGCGGAATGATCCAGGACAGAAAGCTTATATACATTTCCAGAGCTTGCCAAAGCTGTGGCATATCTAGCGAGAGAAATCGTCGTGTAGTTGTTATCTGACTGGCCGATTGCTGCCATGACAGGATATTCTGTTGCGATATGAGGTGTATTTTCTTCTATTTCTACTCCTGTCTTTCTGTTAAGGCCGTACATCGTTGCATATTTCTGTATTTTTGAAATACCGTTTTTATCGTTGTAATTCGCACCGCCTGCAAGCCTCCAGCCGACTTCATAGAAGAAATAGTTACAGGAATCACGCAGTGCTTCAGAAACATTTATGCTCCCGTGTGTCGTATGGCTCTGGGTGTAAATCCAGCACCTAGGCTGGTTTGAAACCTTTGTAAATATACCTTCATCGGTGATTGGTGTACCAGTAGATATGACGCCTTCTGCCATACCTGCCGTTGCAGAAATAGGCTTGAAGGTAGAACCAGGGGCCGTGAGCTGCTGTGTAGCATGATTGTACATTGGCGCAGCTGCTGTGGTATTAAGATATAGATAATAATCAGTATCGACTTTGTTTGCCAGCCTGTTCGTGTCATATCCCGGATAGCTGACAAGAGCCTTGGTAGCACCTGTATTTGGATCAATGATAACACATGAACCAGAGCATGGATCAAGTGCAAGCTGTGCCGGAGTAATCTCCAGGGATTTTATTTTGTCTTTCAGAAAATTGTATGCGGAAATTGAGCCATCAGCTAATGAATTTCTTGTCGCATCATCAGGACTTAATATTCCCTGATCATAAAGAATGGCACATAGCTCATTTCCAGAAACGATATCCTGCTTCACTGCATATTCATAGCATATTTTTTTGTAAGCAGAATCTTCAGCAAATTCTGTACGAATATAGTCAAGAAGGTTATTTAATAATTCTTCATTATCAGAATATCTGCTAGCCTGGACATACTTTGAGGTATCAATCCAGTTCATTGAAATACAGTATGCAAGGTAATCCTTTACAGAAAGAGACTGGGCTTCCCAAGCTTTCTGAGTCTCATCATTTTCGTCAATTTTATCCTTGTCAAGAATATTTTTATTCTTGAGCATTCTTATCGTATAGGTAGAATAATCCTGATATTCCACAGGTAGATTGGAATAAACATTCTGCTGTCCGCCGGTGCTCAGTTCATTAATTAATTCATCTGTTGCAGAATCAACCTTCGAAGAAAGCTTGGCATATACTGTTTTTTCAAGGTCTGTCGCATCAGGATCATTCATCTGTTTCACATTAATAAGGCCATTCTTCAGAAATGAAACATATGCATCATAAACAGGAATCAGAATATCGGAATTTCCTGATGGATTGTTGTATTCCTTGATATTTGCAAGCTTTGAATATACAATGCCGGCAATCTCCTTCTCAAGAAGCTTGTATGTCGCTACCTGAAGGTCAGAATCTATTGAAAGGTAAACATCGCCACCGGAAACCGCATCCGTATGTGACTCTACGGAAATCTCATTTCCGAGATGGTCTACGAATACAGATTCTTTTCCTTTTGTGCCGCAGAGGACATCATTTGCATACTGCTCTATTCCGGCTTTTCCAATGGTATCGGTAAGGTCATATTTCTTGTCATTGTCCGGATCTTTTGCAATGAGCGCATCATACTCATCTTTAGAAATCTTTCCAGTATATCCGATGATATTTGAGAAGCATTCCGCATTTGTATATACTCTCTTCGTCTGATCCTCAATATCGACGCCAATGAAGTCAGCAGAATTTTCTTTAATATAGGCTACGCCTTCCTGATTTACATCAGAAGCAATTGTCGTAGAAAGATACTGCTGGTAGTAATTCAGCCCCATATTGTAACGGATGACTGCAATCTTATATCTTGTGGCAGCATCATATTTTTTTGAAATATTATATTTTTTGTCACTGTAGAGATAATTCATGAGCTCTTCCGCTGTGCAGGTTGCTTCATTAAGCCCAGCCTTATCATTCTGTGTGAGCTGGCTTGTCTTTGTATGACCAAAGATATCTGCACGAAATCGCATCTCTGAAGTGCCTGAATCCTTGAATTCATAAGTACCGTCAGAATTCATGATGATGCCAAAATCAATATCAATAGAATTTCCCAGCCGTTCCAGATTTGTAATAATCTGATTCAGCATGGAGTTGATTTTCTTATTCTTCTCTTTTGTGCTTTCATATGTGCCGACATCTTTTATCGTGACAGCATAAGAAAGCTCGTTTGTAGCGAGGACTTTGCCATTGACATCGTAAATATTTCCCCTGGTAGCGGAAATCTGCAAGTTTCTTTTTGTAAGAAGGGTATAATTCTCCTGATATTCAGAGCCTTTGATGATCTGAAGATAGAAAAGCCTGCTGATCAGCACTATTGATGACATAAGAAAAATAAAAACGATAATGCTGGTACGTGAGGAGAAAAATTTATTTTTTATGTATCTAAATAAGTCACCCAAAACTTCTAGTGCTCCTAGGCTCCGTCTTATGAATCCACTGATTCAGACGAATCAGCGGTAGATAAAAAATAAGCGTGATGAGAAGTGTATAAACTGCTTCAGGCATCATGACATTAAAGAAATAATAAACAAATTCGTACTGCTCTCTTGGCATATAAAGGCAGAGATAAATAATAATACCATAAACAAGATCACTGACAGCCACATATAATAATGGGAGCTTTATGTCATCGCCAAAAAATGCCGTCCTGAAGGAACCATTCAGAAAACCTATAACAAGGTAAATGAGAGCGAACATTCCAAACCATTCGCTAAAATATAAATCAGCAATAAAACCAGCCGTAAAACCAACAAACATGCCTTCCATCCTGCCGTTCATAAACCCGGCAAATGCTGTCAGAAGTACGAGAAGATTTGGCACAACGCTGGCTAGCTCAAGATGGTTAAAGACTGAAGTCTGAAGAAGAAATGCGACAACAATGACAGCCAGGATAGCCATTATTCTTTTAAAATAATAAAAGAACTTGCTCATTCACCGGTCTCCTTCAACTGCATGATGACTAATACTTCAGAAAGATGCTTAAAATCAACAACTGGTGTCACTGTACCAGATTTTGTGAGATGATTTGAATCTTCTGAAAGACTGCTCACATAGCCGATCAATATGCCGGGCAGGTACTTGTCTGAAATATTGCTTGTGACAACTGTATTACCCTGAACTACTTTATTATCAGCATCTTCAAGATTCGTAAGTGAAATATAATTTCCTTCTGTCATATCCTTAAGACTTCCGGAAACGATGCAGTCTGAACCTGTCTCGGCAATCTCTGTGCTGACATTAGAAGTATCGTCAATGATGGAACGGACAATAGAATAATTCTTTCCCGTTTTTGTGACAATGCCACATAGTCCTCCGTCAGCTAGTACGTTCATGCCGACTTCTATGCCATCATTTGAGCCTTTATCTATTGTAAATGTGGAAAACCAGTTGCTGCTGCCACGGGCAATGACACGGGCTCCGGTCATATTATAATCACTATAGGTCTGCGAAAGACCATATAGATTCCGAAGATTGTCAAGCTCGTTCTGCTCCAGCTGTACTTTTGAAAGGTCATTTCTTAGTTCTTCGACCTGATTCTTAAGATCTTTATTTTCCTGTATCAGCTCGGCATTTGTCTTCCGCTCTTCTGCAGATTCATTTATCCTGTCTGAAACATATGATATCCCCTTCTGCATCGGTACGAAAATGTAGCTTGCGACATCAGAAACAATTCCGCCCGAAAAATTCGAAGCATAACTCAAAAACAGGAATATTACAGAAACAGTAACCAGAAAAAATAAAATATACCGGCTGTCAATATGTCGTCTGTTTCGTCTCATATTAAATAATTAAAAGAAAATCCGTGACTTCATATTGTACCCAAATCTCTTAAAGTGTGGATCTTTGAGTACTCTGTTTAGTCCAGTGCAAACTGTCTCTTCACCCTTTTCAGCAACATTAACGTCAATATTTGTGATACTTTTGATATATTCGTCAATACCCTTAATGGCTGAAGAGCCGCCAGTAAGATAAATACCAGAATGAACGATGTCTTTTGCCAGTTCTGGCGGAACCTTTTCCAGAAGGATCTTGATAGAATTCGCAATACTTGCAAGGTCATCCCTTATTCCTTCATAAATAGTAGCGGCATCAATATTCATCTCAATCGGTAGACCAGAAACAACATCTCTGCCTACAATGGTCATTGTGCCTTCTGCGCCTGGAAGTGCTGCGCCAAGGGTCTCTTTCAATGACTTTGCCGTCTTTCTGCCAATAACAAGATTGAATTTTCTCTTTAAATGAGTGACGATTGAGTCATCTAATTTATTTCCGCCAAAAGGAAGAAGGTTCGAAAGAACAAGGCCACCAAGAGAAATACAAGAAATCTCAGTCGTATCTGCACCGATATCTACTACCATCACACCGGTAGGCTGGGTAATATCAAGGCCAAGACCTAATGCATCAGCAAGCGGCTTTTCACAGAGCATAACACTCTTAGCCTTTATCTTTGTCTTTGCAAAAATATCATAGAAGGCCTTTTTCTCAACCTCTGTGATATCGGTAGGAACGGCGATGAGAATTTCAGAACCCTGAAGATGCGCATTGATCTTGCTGTTCAGCATCTCAAGAAGCATCGCCTGCATATTATCAAAATCTGCAATAACGCCATTTACAATAGGGAATGAAACATTAATAGTTTCAGGTGCCTTTTCATACATTGAATATGCTTCATCGCCGTAGGCGTACATCTTATCTTTATCTACAATTGCAATTGTATTTTTTTCGTTTGTAATTTTGCCTGAAGCTTTGTCATAGATCTTCAGGTTGCCGGTTCCCATATCTATGCTGTAACCGTTTGTCATCAATTTGCTCCTCGTGTAACTAAATTTATCTTTTATGAAACTTATTTATTTTAGCATATTAGAGTGCTTTTTGAAACATAATATTTACTGAAAAACTCACGTCGCAAAAAAATGTACATCTGAAAAACCCGTTCCCACTCATGACTCGACGTAGCGGTACTAAGCTCGTACTAGTATCAATCGCTAAGGTATCGCCACGATTTCTCAAAATCGTGGCATGTCGTCAGAGCACATTAGAATGCTGCTACGCAGCATGGTGCTCTTCCTCGCATTCGCTAAGTGCCGACGTCCGAGTCATGGTTTTTACAGATGTATCATTTTTTTACTCCGCTCGAGTAGTACTACAGTTTCACAGTGTCAGTAGTCCTTCATCAACGAGTGCCTGAATGGAGGAAAGGATGCCGAGCTTGCCCTGCGGCCAGGTGAGGGAGCCCTGGAAGAAGATGCGGTAAGGTTCACGGAGCGGGCCGTCTGCAGAGAGTTCGATTGAGGAACCCTGGACGAAGGAGCCGTCTGCCATGATGACCTGATCATCATAGCCTGGCATATCCCATGGCTCAGGGGTTACGAAGGAGTCGACTGCGCCGGCCTTCTGGATGCCACGGCAGAATGCGATCATCTTTGCACGGTCATTTAAGTCAACGGACTCGATGATATCCGTTCTCTTCTCTTCTTTTTTCGGGGAGACATTAAAGCCAAGCTTCTCGTAGCAGGCAGATGCAAAAATAGCTGTCTTTTCTGCGGCAGCTGTAACTACAGGCGCAAGATAAAAGCCCTGATAGAAGCTCAGCATCATATTAAGCGAAGCGCCGACTTCCTTTCCTAATCCTGGTGAAGTAAGCCTGTATGATGCATTTTCAATCATCTCTTTTTTGCCGCAGAGATAGCCGCCGATTGGGGCAAGTCCGCCGCCCGGATTCTTGATGAGTGAACCGACAATCAGATCAGCACCGACTTCAAGGGGCTCCTTCTCGTCTGTGAATTCGCCATAGCAGTTGTCGACCATGATATGTACATCCGGCTTTACGCTTCTGATAAAGCTGATGAGCTCTGCGATTTCTTCAATCTTGAGGCTTCGTCTTGCAGCATAGCCACGCGATCTCTGAATCGTAACAAGAGCAGTCCTGTCATTAATTTTTTTCCTAATGTCATCAAAATCAAAGCTTCCATCTGGAAGAAAATCAGACTGAGCATAGGTAATCCCGTATTCAGCTAACGAGCCCTTCGAAGGACGGATACCGATGACTTCTTCAAGTGTATCGTATGGTTTGCCTACTGGGGAAAATAATTCCTGGCCAGGACGAAGATTTGACATCAGAGCCAGTGCAAGTGCATGTGTGCCGCAGGTAATCTGTGGACGAACAAGTGCATCCTCGCCCTTGAATGTATCCGCATACACTTTTTCAAGCGTATCTCTTCCGACATCATCGTAACCATATCCGGTCGAACTGTTGAAGCACTCCGTGCTCACACGGTTCTTCTGCATTGCCTTTATTACTTTAAGCTGATTAAATTCAGCCATCTTGTCTACTTCGTCAAATCTCGTCTTCAGAGAATCAAGGATTTCTTCGCCAAAATCAACGACTTTGTCTGAAATCCCGAGTTCTCTGTACATGTTCTTAATTTCCATTTTATCTCCTTATTTTACGTGCTCCCGAAGACACAAATTGTTTAGTATATATTGCTGTATTGCATTCATATCTGTGAAGTCTGATTTGTTGATGAATACAGCATCGGGTTCACGGCGGAACCAGGTGAGCTGGCGCTTGGCATAATGTCTGGTTTCAAGCTTGATCCGTGCGACGGCTTCGTCCAGCGTACATTTTCCTTCAATGTAGTCGATGAGCTGTCTGTAGGAAAGCCCCTGCATGGAGACATCTGTCTGCCTCAGTCCTTCGTCATAGAGTGCCTGAACTTCGGCGAGCAGACCGTCATCCATCATCTTGTCAATTCGCCGCTCGATGTTCGAATATAGCTTTTCTCTTTCATCTGTGAGCACAAAGAACCGGAAATCATAGGGCGAAGTCCGTCCCCGCTCTTCTTCATTATGCTTTGAAATTGGCTCATGATTCTTCTCGTAATATTCGATTGCACGAATCACACGTTTCACATTATTCTCATGAATCGTCTCATAAGAAACCGGATCTATATCCTGTAGTTTCTCATGAAGCGCATGATTTCCATACTTTTCAGCAAACTCACGCAAATCCTCACGAATTTTATCATCATTGCCTTCGTCTGTAAAGTCAATGTCATAGAGAAGTGCCTGAATATAGAAACCTGTTCCACCGACTAGAATAGGAATGTGATTATTCTGATAAATTTTTGAGAGAGCTTCATGCCCTAATACACTGAAGGAATGAACATCAAAAGCCTCGGATGGCTCCGCGACATCAATAAGGTAATGCGGGATGCCCTGCATCTCTTCTTTCGAGATTTTTGCAGTCCCGATATTCATTCTTTTATAGACCTGCATGGAATCGCAGGAAATGATTTCTCCGCCGATTTCCTTCGCAAGCTCGACAGAAATCGCAGATTTCCCTGCTCCAGTCGGGCCGCCGATAATCAGCATTTTTTTATTATTTTTACTCATAAGTATAGTAGTTTAAAACGATTAACATAATGATAACAGAGGATATTACTTAAGTGTTCTTAAGTACTCACACAGTTCATCATCAACCCGGTAGCTTTCCATGCATTTCTGAATTGATTTCCTGTGTGTCCAGGGCTCTAATCTCTTCTTCTCATAGTACGGCAGAATTTTATCTTTCTGGTATGCAATTGCAGTTGCAAAATACCAGGCGGTCATCATGCGAAGATAATAGTCATCGCTCTTTTCCTTAGGCGCTTTGTATGGTTTTTCAAAATTTCTTGACAGGTAATCCTCTTCTGAATCAATCACCATTTCTGGAAATCTTTCTTCGAAAACGCTGTCGCCAAGGCAGCAGTTCATGAGAAGAATCATGCCAAACCGCTTCACGTAGACGTGTGTATCAGATAGCCACTTTTCTATGTATCCACTTTTTATAAGCTGGTCAGGATGTTTCTTGAAAACATTTGGCGTCAGAGGGTCTGATTCTGACCATGATCTGATCGTAGGAATATATAAGTCAAGTGCCTCACAAGTCCTGTCAAAATCCTTGAGTTTGTCAATGAACATACCATGCATGATGCTCTCTTCATAGTAATTGTGGGGAAGAGACTGCATCAAGGCAAGGCACTTTTCATTTTCTTCCTTCCAGAGATTATTTGCTATTTTCCTAAGAGCGGGCATGCGGACACCGATGATTTCATCCTTCGGAATCGTCGGATTAAGCTTCGCAGAAAAATCCCTGTATTTTGAGTCAGCATTTTTAAATAATATTTCTTCGAACATGATATATATAGTTAAACTCGCAAACTTCGTTGGCACTCTTACGAATCGCTGCTACTTGACTCTAAAACACGTATCTAATCTCCCGCACCTGGAAGTAAGTTTCCCCACCGCCGTAATGCTAAGGGTTTTCTTGCTGATAAAAAAACAAAAATTTCAGAGCCACGGATCTTCCTCAATCACCTGCATCTCAAGGTAATCAAAGTCGATTTCATCAATGAAATTTTCAACATAGAATCTGCAATCAGCATTTTTTTTGAAATCTGAAATTGTTTTATCAAGCCAGATTGGTCTCGACAAATCAAATTTCAGGCAGGCCTCATCAAGAGCATTCATGATTTTATGCGTCCTGGTCTCGTCAGAAAAATCTTCTATTGTCGTATCATTTTTGAGTTTATTTTCTTTCCAGACTTTAAACCAGATTTTCATAATTTCCCTAAATCCTTTGGACCGAAGCTCTGCGGCAGCAGATCCCTTAAAGTGAAGGTCTGATAGTCATCTACAGATTTTGCCAAAAAAATAATAAAATCATTATCGCAGAATTCTCTCATGACCTGACGGCATACACCGCATGGAGCACAGTATTCATTTGGCTCCTCACCAGAAGGACCACCTGAAATCGCTATTGCTTTGAAAGCTTGAGTTCCTTTACTTACTGCCTTGAAAATCGCTGTTCTTTCTGCGCAGATGGTTGGCGTGAATGCAGCATTTTCAATATTGCAGCCTGTGAATATTTTCCCATCGTTAGTAAGTACTGCCGCCCCGACATTCCAATGAGAATATGGGGTATAGGAAAAACTTCTCATGTCAAGTGCTTTTTGTATTAATTCTTTTCGTGTATTCTCGTCGATGTTCATATTATCTTTATTCTTTTAATAAACATGAAGTTTACCCTGATTTAATATTATTGTTAACATGATATCACATCTAAATATAACAGAAAATAAAACATAAATTTAATTGAGTTTTGTATTTGTTTTCATACAGTAATCCTGTAGGAAGCTTTGAATGTTCCGCCTGGATAGAGCATATTTTCATACGCTCTGTCTTTAAGCTCGCCATCAAATGAAGCAGCATCTGCCCTTCCAAACCATGGCTCTACACAGATAAATGGTGCATCTTTACCTGCCGGAGACCAGATGCCGGCAACAGGTGCCTTGAATGAGATAGAAAGATATTTCTCACCGTCCTCATAGATGGAAGCCTTGTCAAACTGGCAGTTTTCCATAATGAGCGCGTCATCCTTAAATAATTCACGGTCTGGAATTAATGCGCCCTTCTTTAATTTAATCGTTTCTATCCTGTCAGAAACAACACCATCCTCAAGGTATCTGGCATTTATTTCTTTGAGGTATTCTCCATCCTTTGAAAGTTTCAGATAGTATTTGTTTTCAGATAATTTCTTTGACTTTTCAGGTGCAAACGGGCAGTTGAATGCAGGATGGCCTCCAATAGAAAAATATAATAGCTTCTCATCCGTATTTGTGACATCCCACTCTGTCAAAAGTGAATTTCCTGAAAGCGCATACTTGTTCGTCAGCTTGAAATGAAATGGATATTTTGAATAGGTTTCCTCACTGTCTGTTAATTCAAATGTAATTTTGTCATTATCCTTTGAAACCTTCTTCCTTGAGAATTCCATATCCCTTGCAAAGCCGTGCTGTCCCATTGGAAAAATCTCTTTTTCATAAGTAAAGCTGCCACATTTGAGCGAGCCAACAAAAGGAAAGAGAACCGGCGCATGCCTGCCCCAGTATTTGCTGTCTCCTTCCCAGATATACTCTCTTCCATTCTTTTCAAGCGAAACGAGTTCTGCGCCCTTTGAGTTAATTTTGGCTGTGATGCCATCTTTCCTGATTTCGTATTCCATATGATCCTCCTTTTTAAGCAAATCATTTATTAGTTTTGCTCATCTATTTTTAGGCACACATTTAATAATAATCCTACATTGATTAGTTTATTCTAAATATATCGAAAATGAAAGATTTAGTTTGCTTAATTATCATATTTTTAATCTGACCTTATTTTCTCTTTCCAAAACCAAAATGGTATGAACAAAAATCCCGTTCTGGCCTTATTGAATATTATTATTTTGAATATTTATTTAATATCACATATAGATTATCATCTGCAACTATCAAATGAAAACTGATTTATTTAGAAAGGTAAAGAAATGGCTGAAACAGAAAACAGATATGAACTAAACAAGGATTTGGCAAAGATGCTGAAGGGCGGGGTCATCATGGATGTCACGACACCGGAACAGGCAAAGATTGCAGAGAATGCCGGTGCATGCGCAGTCATGGCACTTGAAAGAATCCCTGCAGACATCCGTGCAGCAGGCGGTGTTTCAAGAATGAGCGACCCTGCAATGATAAAGGGAATACAGGAAGCTGTTTCGATTCCTGTCATGGCAAAGTGCAGAATCGGACATTTTGCTGAGGCACAGCTTCTTGAAGCCATTGACATTGATTATATCGACGAAAGCGAAGTACTCTCTCCTGCCGATGATATTTATCATATCGACAAGTGGAAGTTCAAGGTTCCCTTTGTCTGCGGCGCAAAGAACTTAGGCGAGGCTTTAAGACGAATCAGCGAAGGTGCTTCCATGATTCGTACAAAGGGAGAGCCTGGAACCGGGGATGTTGTACAGGCAGTTCATCATATGCGCATCATGAATTCAGAAATCAGAAGACTTACATCAATGCGTGAAGATGAGCTTTTCGAAGCGGCAAAGGAGCTGCAGGTACCATACGACCTCGTAAAATATGTTCACGAAAACGGCAAGCTTCCTGTCGTAAACTTTGCAGCAGGCGGTGTCGCAACGCCAGCCGATGCAGCACTCTTGATGCAGCTTGGTGCTGAGGGAGTCTTCGTCGGCTCTGGCATTTTCAAATCAGGTAATCCTGCAAAGCGTGCCGAGGCAATCGTAAAAGCTGTCACAAACTACACAGATGCAAAGCTCATCGCCAAGCTTTCTGAAAATCTTGGTGAGGCAATGGTTGGAATCAATAAAGATGAGATTACGCTCCTTATGGCTGAAAGGGGAAAATAATATGACAGCAGGCGTACTCGCACTCCAGGGTGCATTTATAGAACATGAAAATATGCTGAAGGAACTAGGCATTTCATCAGTTGAACTACGTGAAAAATCTGACCTTGATAAACCTTTCGACTTCCTCGTGTTGCCGGGAGGTGAATCCAGCGTACAGGGAAAATTACTGCATGACCTTGACATGTTTAATGAACTTCAAAATAAAATTCAGGACGGAATGCCGGTCTTTGCGACCTGTGCCGGTCTTATACTTCTTGCTGAAAATATTGAAAATGATGAAAATTCGTATTTTAAGACTTTACCAGTCACAGTAAGACGAAATGCATACGGCAGACAGCTTGGCTCATTTTCTACCGAACTTGATGTGAAAAATATCGGTACAATCCCTGCCACTTTCATCAGGGCACCCTACATTACATCTGCCGAAAATGATGTTGATGTTCTCGCTAAGGTAGACGAAGAAATCGTCGCCGTACAATACAAAAAACAGCTTGCGATTTCATTTCATCCAGAACTTGATCATGATCTTTCTATGTACAGATATTTCCTTCAGGAAATTGTGCATAAGAAGTCAAGTTCAGAAATCTATCCTTGACTAATAATTTTCCAGAATTTAAGATAATACATGCTGTTTTGTTGGAAACCTTTGTATTATTTTAATTATGGATAATTTACTTTTCAGTCTGAATGCCACGCTGCCAATCTTCTTCCTTATGATGATTGGCTATATATTCAAGAGAATCGGATGGATAAAGCCGGAATTTGCATCCGGAATGAATACCTTCGTATTCAAAATTGCACTGCCGGTAAATCTCTTTTACCAGCTTTATGATGTAGACGTCTATTCTGCCTGGGATGGCGGATATGTGCTTTACTGCTTTGTTGCGACGCTGGTATCTGTAATTATTGCATTTCTTATTAGTTTTCTTTTGAAAGACAAAAGCATAAGAGGCGAATTCGTGCAGGGTGCATACAGAAGCTCGGCTTCTCTCCTTGGAATGGCCTATATTGAAAACATCTACGGTGAAAGCTCAATGGGACCACTAATGATGCTTGGCGCAGTGCCTCTTTATAATGTGATGGCTGTTGTAGTTCTTTCAGTGATGAATCCGGAAAATCCAGGTCTCGACAGAAAATCCCTGAAGAAATCAATAATCGGTATTGCAAAAAATCCAATTATCTGGGGCATTATCATTGGCTTCCTTTGGGCTCTATTAAAAATTCCGCTTCCAAAGATGTGTGCAACTACTGTCAACTACATCGGCCGCCTTGCAAGCCCGATGGGACTTCTTGCTCTCGGCGCATCGCTTGAATTTAAGGAAATAGGTAAAAAAATAAAGCCTGTGCTCCTTGCAAGCTTCTTGAAGCTCATCGGATTTACAGCTTTATGTGTTCCGTTTGCTGTAGCATTAGGCTATCGGCAGGACAAGCTTCTCGCAGTCCTTATTATGACCGGTTCCGCATCAACAGTCGCTGGCTTTGTCATGGCAAAAAATATGGGACACGAAGGAACCGTTTCCTCCGGAACCGTCATGCTCACGACTGTGCTTTCATCATTCACACTGACCTTCTGGATCTGGCTGTTTCGGACACTTGGCATGCTTTAATTAATTTGCTGAATTATTGTATGAAATAAGACTGAATTCATCTCCATCGTAGGTAAGAATCGTATAGCTGTCATTTTTTAACCCATTATCTTTTAGATATGGGAATTTTTTCTGTAACCAGAACGATGCAGAAGAATGTGCGGCCACAATGACATTTTTTCCATGATTTTCTTCTGTTTCAACGATTTTCTTCATTGCATGATCAAAACGCTGAATGAATGTATATTTATTTTCACCACCAGTAACAGGGACAAAATTCTGATCATCAGCATTCCCAAAATCTGTTACTTCAGTTCCATATTGAGCTACCGCATCACTTAATGGGAGATTTTCGGCATTGCCAAGGTTAATGTCATCTAAACCTGACATGGTGATAATTTCTTTATTTTCAGAATCCCAGTAATTATTCTGAGAAAGTACCAGACTTTCTGTAGTAACTGCCCTTTTCAACTCACTTGAGTATGCATTTTGGAATTTGATATCTTTTAGAAATGTCCCTAATTTTTGAGATTCAGTAATACCTGTGTCTGTAAGAGGCGAATCACTTCCACCGCCAACATTGATATTATTCACATTGGCTTCCGTCTGGCCATGCCGGATCAGATACACAGTAACAGTCCTTTTTTGCTCAAAATATGTATGAATATCATCCCTGAATATAACAAAAAGATATACTGCAAGAAGAAAGCAAATTATCAAAAGAAGAACTATTTGAATTTTATTCTTTTTTGAACGCATATCATATCCACAAATAAGTTAACGATTTCTGCTAATTTCGATTAATATAATGCTTTGGACTTAATAAATCAAGTTAATTAATCTACGATTCGCTTAAATCTCTTGTCCATTTCATAATGGCTGATTTCAATCATCGTCGGCCTGCCGTGTGGACAATGGAAAGGGTTGTCAAGCGTAAAGAGCTCTTCGATCAGTGCCCTTGCCTCTTCTTCGGAAATCTCAGTATTTCCCTTTATTGCCGCCTTGCACGACATTGTCGCAACACGAATCAAAAGGATATCGTTTGTGACCTTGTCATTTGAAAATTCAAGATCATTCAGACTCGACAGAAATAATTCCTTTGGGTCGATTGAATACATATTTGCAGGAACAGCAGAAATCGAATAATCCTTTCCGCCGAAGGAATCGATTTCATAGCCGAGTTCTTTATATGCATCCTTGTATTTTTCGTAGATTTCTATTTCATTTGGAGAAAGCGAAACAATGATAGGCGGCGAAATCTGCTGGCTGGTCATTGTTTTTTCTTTCAGCTTCTTCATCGTATGCTCATACAGCACTTTTTCATGAGCAGCATGCTGATCAATGATATAAAGCCTGTCATCGAATTCCACGAGCCAGTAAGTCTTGAAAACCTGACCAATAATTCTATGCTGCTTCAAGTCATCGGCAGTAAAGAATGAAAGCTGCTCGGGCTTCTCTGATGAGAATTTGGAGGCGGGTGTATTTATTTGTACTTCAGATTGCTCATTTAATGTTGCAGTATTTTCATATCGCCCAGCATAATATTCATCACTCTGTATGGCACTTTCTGTTTTCTGCTTGTACTGCTCAAAACGGTTGGACTCTAGGAAAGAAGGTGGAAGTTCCGATTTCTTAGATGTGATGGTGTTATTAATAATTGCTGCTGACTTTGTACTTCCAATAGATGAAGTACTTTCTGCTGCCGCTGACTGCTGATTATTTAGAGCGTTTGCATCATTCTGATTTGTCTCAAGCACTTCTCCCGTATTTGTATCGACCTTCGCAGCAGTTTCTTCTGATAGAATAACATCCTGTACATCTTCGGCTTTTTTGAGCCTGTTTCTTACAGCCTCGAAAAGCACTTCGTAGACCTTCTCATTATCAGAGAATCTGACCTCTGTTTTTCTCGGATGGACATTGACATCGACAAAGGCACCGTGAAAATCAATATTCAAAATTGCAAGCGGATACTGATGCAGCATCAGGTATCCCTGGTAGGCATCCTCGACTGCCTTTGAAATGATTTTGCTCTTTATGTAGCGGCCGTTTACAAAGAAAATCTCACGGTTTCTGTTGCCACGGTGAATAACAGGCTGACCCAGAAAACCACTGATCGTGCAGAATTCGTTTGAAAATTCCAGTTCATACAGATTTCTTGCCGTGTCCTTTCCCATGACCTGGTAGATCGTGTCAGAAAGCTTGCCATTGCCTGAGGTAAAGATTCTCTCCCTTCCCTGTCCTGTTACAGTAAATGAAATGTCAGGATGTGAAAGTGAAAGATTCTGAAGAAGCTCATCTATGTAGTTTCCCTCAGTCATTGAAGACTTTAAGAATTTTCTTCTTGCTGGCGTATTGTAAAAAAGATTCTTAACGATGATAGTCGTGCCCTTCGGACAGGCCATCTCAGTGAATGCTTCTTCTTCACCACCATCGATTTCAAAGTGGGCGCCAATCAGCTCATCTTCGGTCTTTGTAAGCATCTCAACCTTTGAAACAGCGGCAATGCTTGAAAGTGCCTCTCCCCTGAAGCCAAGCGTGGAAATGTCGTCAAGATCTGAAATCTCTCTTAACTTCGAAGTCGCATGTGGCAAGAATGCAATTTTTACTTCATCGGCAGGGATGCCGCATCCGTCATCAGAAATCCTGATTGAAGTCGTACCGCCATCCTTATAATCAATTGAGATGTGCTTTGCTCCTGCATCAATCGCATTTTCCGTAAGTTCCTTCACAACCGATGAAGGCCCTTCGACGACCTCTCCTGCGGCAATATGGTCTATTGTATTTTTTGATAATTGTCGTATTTCGTTCATATTGTTTAACTCACTATTATTGAGTTGCAGCGAGTAATTATTTGATTTTATCAATAAGTTCAGCCAGTGTATTCATAGCCTCAATCGGTGTCATAGCATTGATATCAATGCCTTTCAGTTCGTCGACAATGGCTTTGTCGGTCTCGTATTCATACATATCAATGTCCGGCATATCATCAGTCGTATCTTCGAAAGAATCATCACCGTCGCCAGAAGAAGCGATGCTGTCAAAAAGCGAGTACTGCCCGCTGATGAAATTCTTATCATGCGGCAGCAGGCTGGATCCTGAAATATCATTTTTCCTGAGCTCAGTTGAAATCTGGTCGGCGCGCTTTAAGACCGGTCCAGGAAGTCCGGCAAGTCGTGCGACTGCAATACCATAGCTCTTATCCGCACCGCCCTTTATGATCTTCCGTAAGAATACCAGATCCTTACCATTTTCCTTTACGGATGAGCAGTAATTGTCGACGCCGTCAAGCTTTCCTTCAAGCTCGGTAAGTTCATGATAATGTGTGGCAAATAACGTCTTTGCACCGATATGCTTTTCAATGTACTCTACGACTGCCCAGGCAATTGAAAGTCCGTCGTAGGTCGAAGTTCCACGGCCGATTTCATCCAAAATCAGAAGTGAATCCTTTGTCGCATTTTTAAGAATGTTTGAAACCTCATTCATCTCGACCATGAATGTTGACTGGCCGCTCGAGAGATCATCTGAAGCACCGACACGTGTAAAGACGCGGTCAACAATACCGATATTTGCGCTTGCAGCAGGAACAAAAGAGCCTAACTGCGCCATCAGGACAATAAGCGCAGTCTGCCTCATGTAGGTGGATTTTCCTGCCATGTTAGGACCTGTGATAATCGAAATCCTGTGCATGTCTCCGTCTAAGTATGTGTCGTTTGAAATAAAAGGCTCATTCGGGCGCATTTTCTCAATGACCGGATGGCGTCCTTCCTTTATGTCAATGATGCCATCCGTATTAATTACTGGCCGCACGAAATGATTTTTCTCAGCAATGTGGGCAAGCGAAAGCAGTGCATCAAGAATGGAAAGTGCCTGCGCCGTCTTCTGAATTCTCTCCGCCTCATTTATAATCTTTGAAAGTACATCATTGAAAATATCTTTTTCAACTGAAATAAGCTTTTCAGAAGAACCAAGGATTTTATTCTCAAGCTCCTTCAGTTCAGGAGTATAAAACCTCTCTGCATTTACAAGGGTCTGCTTTCTGATGAAATAATCTGGCACCTTGTCCTTGAAAGAATTCGAAACTTCAAGATAATACCCGAAAACCTTATTATATTTTATTTTCAGATTCTTAATGTCAGTCTTCTCTCTCTCCTTTGCCTCGAGCTCAGAAAGCCAGGTCTTGCCGTTTGTCTCCGCTTCACGAAGCTCATCAACAGAAACATCGTAACCAGTCTTAATGATGCCGCCCTCATGAGTCGAAAATGGAGGATCGTCAATGATCGCCCTGTCAAGAAGGTCGTAAATGTCGCGTAAAGGATCAACCTCTGCAAAAATTTTCTGATTCAACACGCTCTTTACTTCTGAAAGTGCAGAGATGATTACAGGTAATGTAGAAATCGAATTTTTGAATGCAATCAAGTCCTTTGGAGAGGCAGTTCTATAAGAAATTCTCGTTAACAGCCTCTCAAGATCATAAACACCCGAAAGCTCGTCACGCAGATTCTCTCGGAGCATGATATTCGAATAAAACTCTTCTACGCTGTCAAGACGTTCTTCAATATCTTCTTTCTTAAGAAGTGGACGGATTACCCAGTTTCTAAGACGTCTGGCACCTGCAGCAGTCTTTGTCTCATCAAGCACCCAAAGCAGAGAACCCCTCTTATCCTTATCCCGCATCGTTTCGGTTAGCTCGAGATTCCGCCTTGTGGCAAGGTCAAGAATCATATAGTCGCCGTCATGCAGGATGTTAAGATGCCTGATTTCCGGCATCTCAATTTTCTGCGTATCATAGAGATAGAGAAGCAGCGCACCTGCAGCCCTGATTGAAACATCCCTGTCAGAGAGACCAAGGCTCTCAGCAGACTCGACCTTGAACTGTTTCTTTACAGCATTTACAGTTTCATCTATGTCAAAATAGCTCTTGTCGATTTCTGAAGGATGGATTCCTGCCCTGTCAAAAAAGGCCTTATTGAAAAATCGGCCCGAGAAAAATGGCTTATTTGCAATGATTTCGGCTGGGCTTAAGCGGTCAATCAGATTAATGAATTCGTTTACATTATTTGTACCTGTTACAGAAAATTCGCCTGTCGTGATATCTGAAAGTGCAATACCAAGGGATGGTCCATCCTGCACGATGGACATAATGTAATTATTTCTGGTCTCGTCCAATCCGGCAAAATCGATATTCGTACCAGGCGTCACAATCCTGATGACATCTCTTTTGACAAGACCCTTTGCCAGTTTCGGGTCCTCGACCTGCTCGCATATTGCGACCTTATAGCCTTTCTTAATGAGCCTGTTCACATAGGTATCAACAGCATGATGCGGAACGCCGCACATCGGCGCCTTCTCTTCTGTACCATTTGCCTTCTTCGTAAGCGTAAGTTCGAGCTCTTTCGAAGCCGTCAGGGCGTCGTCGTAGAACATCTCGTAGAAGTCACCGATCCTGTAAAATAATAAAGTATCCGGATAATCCTTCTTCGTTTCCAAATATTGCCGCATCATCGGCGAAATTTCATCCATCGTAATTCCTATTCTTAAATAAATACTGTATACTCGCTCCCGCACGGACAATGCTATCTCACGCGAGACGCCTCGCGGCTTCGTGATTTTTGCTTACGTTGCATAAACTCATTCATCGCCTATCGGCTCGAATTCGTTAAGCAACGAGTAAAATCAAGACTCGCTTTGAGACAGCATTGCCGTGCTCGCGCTCGATTATGCATTAAATTACAGTTACTCATCCTGTAATAATATGTTCAGCCACTCTGATCCCGTCGACTGCGGAGGACATGATGCCGCCGGCATATCCTGCTCCTTCACCTGCAGGATATAGTCCTTGTATACCTTCAGCAAAGTAAGTAGCATCATCACGGACAATTCGTACAGGTGAAGAAGTCCGTGATTCGACACCGGAAAGGATAGTATCTCCGTCGCCGAAGCCTCTGATTCTTTTATCAAAGTATCGCATGCCTTCAATAAAGGTCTCATAGATTTCTGTCGGGAACAGCGTATCGAGGCGGGAGAAGCGGACTGCACCCTTTGTCACACTTTCAAAGGAGCCATATTCCTTCGAGTCGCGCTTCTTTACAAAATCCCGGAAAAGCTGCTGCGGGATATTACCGCCGCCGAGATCATAGGCTTTTTTCTCAAGATGGTCCTGAAAAGCCATCGCCTTCTTCGCATCAGCACCAAAATCCCTTTCTCCAACTGAAACAATGATGGCAGAGTTCGCATTCTTCGAGTCTCTGGCATTGTAGCTCATTCCGTTTACTGTAAGTCTTCCATTTTCTGCAGAAGAATTTACAACATAGCCGCCCGGGCACATGCAGAAGGAATATACACCCCTGCCATTTGCAGCTGTATAGGTAAGCTTATAGTCAGCAGCAGGCAGGATATCTCCCCGGTGCTTTCCATACTGGCTGAAATCAATAAAGTCCTGTGGATGCTCTACGCGAAGTCCTACTGCAAAAGGCTTTGCAGTGATGTTTATGCCATCCTCCATGAGTCCTGAAATCGTATCTCTTGCAGAATGCCCTATGGCTAGAACAATATGGTCAGAATAATATTTTTCTCCGCCCTCAGTCTCGACACCGACAGCCTTCTTTGAATATTCAGGCACAGAAGCCTTTTCAAATAGTATCTTCTCAACCTTCGTCTCAAAAAAGAATTCCCCGCCAAGCGAAATGATGCCATCCCGCATATTTGAAATTACTTTACGAAGCTCGTCCGTACCAATATGCGGCTTTGCATCATAAAGAATATTTTCTCTGGCCCCAAATTTATAAAAAGTGTTCAGAACAAAATGCTGCTTGCCATCACGATCTTTCGAGCCGGTATTCAGCTTCCCATCAGAAAAGGTTCCCGCACCACCTTCACCAAAGCAGACGTTTGTACGCTCGTTCAGTACATTGGTCTTAAAGAATTTTTCTGTCTCCTCTGTCCTTTTCTCGATTGATGCGCCGCGCTCAAATATGATTGGCTTAAGTCCTGAAAGTGCCAGAATATATGCAGCAAAAAGACCTGCAGGACCGGATCCTATGACAATCGGCCGCTTTTCAGAAAGCAGCTTCTCTGTCCTTGGCGGAATATAAGGATTCGGCTTATATTTATCAATATGAACAGTACTTCCATGATTATTCTTAAAGAAGATATTCTCGTTTTCCGCCTTTATCGCAATAGAAAAATTTACAAAAAGCTCAGGTTTCTTTCTTGCATCAAGAGATTTTTTCAGTATACCTTCTAATGAAAAATCTTTTTCAGGCACACGAAAGAATGCTGAGACTGCTTTACTAACAGCCTCTTTTTCATCTGTCATTTCTTCAGGTTTTATTTTTATTCCGCTGATTTTTAACATATTGTCACCGCACTCCCCGCAATATGCCCTGTCGCAAACGCCCAGGAAAGATTATAGCCTCCACAGATGCCATCCACGTCAAGTGCCTCGCCTGTAAAATAAAGTCCGGGCACCTTCTTTACCTCCATACTTTCAAGATCAATTTCTGAAAGCCGTACACCGCCAGTCGTAGTCTGTGCTCGATCATAGCCAAGAGAACCTGTAATCGAAATTCGAAGATTTTTCGCACAGGTAACAACTTTCATCAGCTCAGAATAACTAAGTGATGATGCCTTCATCTTTACATTTATTCCAGCTCGTTCAAGTACAAACGGCACCAGCTTATATGGCAGATACCCGGTAAGCGCCTGGCCTATGAGCCTATCCTTTCCGCATTTTTTCAAATACAGTGAAACATCATTCAACAAATTTTCTTCAGTTGATTCAGGAAACAGGTCAAATACCATATAAGGCTTTTTCCCCTTAGCCATGAGTTTATTCGCAGTTCCTGAAAATGACAGCACAGGAAGTCCTGAGACATTGTCCTTATTAAACTGAATCTCTCCTATTTCAGAGTATAGAATCTTTCCATCAAGGCAGAGACTTGCAGCGGCATGGCATCTTACACCATCCACTTGAGCAGAATAATCCTTTCCTGTCTGAAGTGGAACCAGTGCAGGATACGGTGGCGATTCTGAAATGCCAAAGGCCTTGGCAAAGGAATAAGCGTCCCCAGTCGAGCCTGTCTTTGGATAAGAGAGCCCGCCTGTAGAAATAATCACTGAATCTGAAAAATAATCATCATTCTCTGTACGAACTTCAAAAACGCTGTCTCTTTTTGCAATAGAAACTACTCTCTCAGAGAATCGAAACTCAGCGCCTTTTTCCTTAACAGCTTCAAAGAATAAGTCCCTGAAGGCTTTGGCATCACCGCTGTAAGGATAATAATAGCCATTTCTTAAAAATGCTGGAATTCCAATCGATTCAAAAAAAGAAATAATATCTTTTTTTGAAAATTTATTAATTACAGTATTGATATTATTCGTAAATTCCAGGAGTGTTTTTCTTTCTTCAATTGACTCAAGATCTATCAGCAAATCAGTATCTTCAGAATGAAAAAAGCTAGCGGTTAGTAATTCATTCGTAAAATTACATTTCCCATTTCCTGTCACCGACAGTTTTTTCCCAGCCCTGTCATTTCTTTCTATCACAAGAACCGGGTGCTTAGGTCTCACAGCTTCATAAGCTGCCATCAGACCTGATGCCCCGGCTCCTATTATTATGCAGTCGTATTTTTTATTCTTAGTAGACGCCATATTTATAATACATGTATGCTCTTTAACCAGAGAACGATTTTATGTCCTTTAGGAAGCTTTTCTATATCCTTTTCATTGATTCCATGCATGAAAATCATAATAAAGAAATAAAAAACCATTCCAAACAGGATTGCAATAATGGTAGAAACCAGATTTGACTTTGTAAAAGCATGAAATACAAAATAGATCAGATATACAAAGATTCCCATTACAACGGAACATGCGCCTGGAACAATATATATTCTCATAATATTTTCATGTACATGACTGTATTTATGAATTGCAATTCCATTTAATATGCACATTAACAGCGCATAAAAAGCATTTGCAACGATTACTGCATAGATATTCAGCTTAAAACCAAAAAGCAGTACCACAAGGAAAAGTGCCTGGGCAACAAGCGCAATAGCTGCATTTCTTACAGGTATTCTTAGTTTGTCAATGCCCTGCAGCAGTCCATTTGAAAGAGTCGATAAAGAGAAGAAAAGTACAGAAATGCCACCAACCTGCATCATTTTCTGGGATACCGGATCTGGATCTGCAAAAAGCATCATCATAATTGGTCCCGCAAGTACAATGAGTCCCACCGTACATGGAAATGCGACAAGCATGATGAATCTTGTTGCCTGATTGATCTGCCTCTTGACTTTCTTCATATTTCCTTCATGATAGGAAGTCGTAAGGGTAGGCACTACCGATGAAGCCATAGCGGATGCTATTGAAATAGGTACATTGATAAGGACCTTGAACTGACCTGTATAAACACCCCACCATTCAGAAATGATCTTTGCGCCATAGCCCTGGGCAGTGACAATATTTTTGAAGATTGTCTGATCAATGATCGAACTGATATTGTAAATGGTAGTTGATAACAGTACAGGAACTATCGTAAAGAAAAGTACCTTCATGATACTTCCATATTTTTCATAATTCCTGTAATGGTCTCCCTCTACCTGTGCCCTGAATTTCGAATAGAAAATAAGAAATACAATAACCAGAAATATAAGGGCAATAAGCGCACCGCATCCAGTACCAAGCGTACCTCCTGCAGCACCATAGGCAGGACCTAAATGCTCATCATTTAATATCTTACCCGCACGCTTACCATAATCAAAAAGCGAATAGGCAGCGACGATACTTATTATCGCATTTGTGATCTGCTCTGCAATCTGCGAAATCGCAGTCGGTGTCATGGTATTCAGTCCCTGAAAAAATCCCCTGAATACACCGGCAATTGCTACGATCAATAAAACCGGTGCCAAGACCCTCAGTGCAAGAACAGAATACGGCGTTTTTAGCAAAGTACCCGTAAAGAAATCTGCAAAAAACCATACGATGCACATGGCAATTGAGCCAGTAAGTGCTGCAAACATCAGGGCGCCCTTGAAAACACGCATAACATTTTTCAATTCGCCCTGAGCCATTCTAGCAGCTACTATTTTTGAAACAGCAAGCGGAAGGCTGTATGAAGATATAATAAGAATAATATTATATATTTCATAAGCGGTTCCATAATAATCATTTCCAGTCTTCCCAATGATATGGGTAAGTGGAATACGGTATATTAATCCTATTATCCTGCTGATGATTGATGCCACAGCAAGTATTGAGCCCTGTAATATAAAGCTTGTGTCGCTCTTTTTTACTGCATTGGTTTTTTGCATTTTCGGGTAACTTCCTTAATTGTTCATCTGGTCTGCAGTCTCATAGAATGTGTTCTTATCTTCACCAGAATTCTCGCAGAGCTCAAACCATGTCTTGCCAGGATTCAGTGTAATTTCAGTTCCATCCGCATAGTAGAATCTTGTCACACCACTGTCAGAACTCTTTGTCCATGTGACATCAGTAATGGTACCATCTGTGATAAATTTACCCTTGCCAGAGCCGTTTAATGTAATATTCAGATAATCTGTACCTGCATAAATCTGTGAAGGTACATACTCAATGATAATATTCTTGGCTTCACACTGGTTGCCATCGATAGCATCCTTCTGTGCAGCGCCAAACTGGTATCTCTTATAAGTCTTTGAATCCTTGTCATAAATGAAATATGGCTTATTGTTCGGGAAATACAGTGATAATGCCTCACATGGAGAACCATTTGCTATGGCATTGTCCTCTGTAGGGCCATAGAACTTGAAGTGCTGCTCATATCCTGCTGGAAGATCTGTACTGTAGCCTTTCTTTTCGATACCTGCATTGATTCCATCAGTAGAAGCATATGCATTATGCGGTGCCTTCTTATCTGAAGATCTGTAGAATACTGTCGTACCAACAGAGCCGTCAAGACCATTTAAGTCATCAACGATGCCAGTCTTTAATAATTGTTCTGCAACAAGATTCTGTCCATAGTGAACATAGATTGCATCATATTCAGCAGAAATATATGCATAATAAGGACGGCAGGAACGAACATTACCAATTCTATCCATATTGTCATAATTGTCGAATATAGCCATCAGTCTTGTAATACCACCTTCTGCAGGACATTCATAAACGATACCCGCCTGGTTCAGACCATACTGTGGAAGACATGCCTTCGTATTCTCAATCATACATGATAAAGGACGCTTATTTGCCTTTGACTCGTCAATAGGAAGACCTGTCAGAATGCTTAATGTATTTGAATCAACATTGTAGACATCCTCATTTGTATTATCCACTGCTCCACTGCTGACATTCAGATCATCATAGATTGATGAATCTGGTTCTGTTGTAGAGCTTGTCTCATCGGTCTTATTTTTATTCTTTGTACCAAAATAAATAATAAGTCCCAGCGCTACGACTAGTGCTGCTACGATGACAATCAGGATAATAAGCTTTGTTTTTCTGTCCTGACTCGTTGAATTTTTCCCACTCATCTTTTAATACCTAACCTTTCCATAACCTCTCTTTGTCTATCCTCCATAATCAATCTGTCACTGTCTTCAATATGGTCGTAGCCCAGTAAATGAAGCATAGAATGACAAATCAAAAAAGAATATTCTCTTTCAACGGAATGTCCATATTCCTCTGCCTGTTTCTTTATTCTGTCAATATTTAACACAATATCTCCCAGCATGATCTCATCAGTGTCAGGATTTACATCATCTGAATTCACCATGAGTTCATCATAAGGGATATTAATATCAAACTGGATCAGTGGAAACGAAAGAACATCTGTAGGCGCGTCAATGTCCCTGAATTCTTTATTCATCTCCTGAATTCCCTTGTCATCAGTAATTGTGACAGAAATCTCACATTCATAGGGAAATTTCAGCGTATCCAGAGCGGCCTTAACTGTGTCCTCACAAATTTTCTTATAGTCGAATGAAAAATCTATATTTACTTCTTCAGAAAAAATAATATTCATAACCTACTCAATATTCATAAGGTCACATTCAGCAAGATGATCCCTGATTCTTAAGAACTGATTGATGCTGAGCGTCGATTCATCATAGTAGCCCTTTGCTGAAAGCTCATTAAGAAGCTGAATGATCACCATGCTCTGATTCCATCCACTGGAAAAAGTATCTTTTTTCTCGCTGTCTAAAATCTCAAGTCTTGTGACTACCTCATTTGAAATGTCAACGACTGCTTCTTCCTTTGTTTCAGGAATGTAATCCTTCAAACCATATTTTGAAATAATCGCTGTCACATCATTTGGAAAGCAATGGTTCACTGCTGCTTTCACCGCATTTTCACGTTCCGGCTCACCATAAACTTTACCAAGCCTGTAGTAAAAGCCTGCAGCTGCTATGGTATTTTCATCTAGTCCAATCAGCTTTGCAGATTCACGGGCAGCCTTCTCAACACGCCTCGCATGCTCATACTCTCTCATCGAATAATGCTTCATATCCTGTACAAGAGAGTAATCATTATCAAGGATCGAATCAAATGTATTTTTTTCTTCTTCCGAAACACTTTTCTGGAAGTGCGGAAAAACAAAATAATAAATGATGCAGTCTGCAGCCGCTTCCAAAGCACCAATCAGCAGATTTTCTTTCTCATACGAAGCATGGGAAAAATAATAAAAAATCTGCGGCAAAATAAACTGAATCAGAAAAAGGGTAATCAGAGATAAATATGAAAATCCGTTTTCTTTTCTATTGTCTGTCAAAAGTGCTGCTGCAAGAAAAATAATGATGGCATTGCTTACAACATAAATACTGCTCCCTAATATTACAGAAAATATAATAATTAAAAATATCCCGGCTGGTAGTGAAAGCCTCATGTCCATAAAAGCTGTAAGTATTATTGCAACAATTGCAGCTGGGAAAAAATATTCGGGCAAAAATGCGCCAGCAAATATGATGGCCAGAGAAAAAACTATTGAAATAAAAATATTTCTGTAACTAGTGCTTTCATAAGAAAGCCTTCCTGACAGTCGGTATGTCCGAAGCTCCAGAAAGAAAATAAGCAGGAACATCATTGACAGAATACTCGTTAAAATAGCTGTATCTGGAAGCACGCCTTTAATAAAAGATAATGCAAATACGGCTGCAATAGTAAATAATGCAATCAAAATCAGATATGCTATTCTTCTGACAGAAATATATTTTTCTCCAGGCTTTTCAATACTATTTTCTAGATTATTTTCTTTTCCTTCCTCTTGCCTTGCTTTCATATTCTTCGTATGCATTCACAATTTTCTGGACTAATGGATGCCTTACGACATCGGCACCAGTGAGATTAATGAATGAAATGCCATCAATATCTGAAATCACCCGTCTGGCAAGCTCCAGACCTGAAACAGTATCAGCTGGAAGATCCTTCTGGGTAAGGTCTCCTGTCACAATGATCTTTGAACCAAAACCTATTCTCGTGAGAAACATCTTCATCTGGGAAGGCGTCGTATTCTGTGCCTCATCAAGAATAATAAAAGCACCATCAAGCGTCCGTCCTCTCATATAAGCAAGCGGAGCAACCTCAATAAGACCTTTTTCAGAATTCCTGAAAAAATTCTCCTGCCCCATGATCTCATACAAGGCATCATAAAGTGGTCTCAGGTAAGGATCGATTTTGCTCTGGAGATCTCCTGGAAGGAAGCCCAATTTCTCACCGGCTTCAATCGCCGGACGGGTAAGGATAATTCTTGAAACATCTCCCCTTGCAAATGCACTGACAGCCATTGCCATAGCAAGATAAGTCTTTCCAGTTCCTGCAGGACCGATTCCAAAGGTAATCATATTCTTTCGAATAGAATCTACATACTCCTTCTGCCCCAATGTCTTCGGCTTCACAGGCTTTCCTGTGACTGTATGGCAGATAATGTCAGAATCAAGCTTTTCTATCGCCTTCTTGTCAGAATCTTTTTTTAGTGAAAGAAGATAGCTTACATTCTGTTCGTCAATCACATCACCATTTTGGGATTGTTTTGAAAGTTCCTGAAGAATAAAAACGGTTTTATTTACCGGTCCCTCTTCACCTATGATCTTGATCTTGTCTTCACGGGAAATGATCGTCACATGAAGCTCCTTTTCTATGAGCTTTATGTTTTTATCAAATTCTCCAAAAATATTTCCAAGTTCCTCTGCAGGCAGGCTAATCTGTGCTTCCGTATACAATCTCCTACTTCTAAATTCTGTTGGACTATCCTGTAACAAGCACCCTCACAAATCCAACATTTTGTATTCTAACACTTCAAACTAACAAATACTAGTATTTCATTTTATGACTTTACATTAATACAAAATAATTTCTTACTGGGCTTCACCTGTAGAATCTGCTGCCTGATCCTGCGTGGCAGTGTCTGCCGGCGTCTCAGGAATAACCGCATCAGGTGAAGGCATATAAGAAAAGCTGCCTCTGTAAATAGCACTTGAAAGCTTATTCTTTGTAATTGCAACCGCTGATAAAATATGCTGCCCTTCCGGAACATCTATAGGACCTGTATATTTTGTAGAATTTACTGAGGGCTCGCTCTCATCCCAAGCATAATATATGACGGCATTCTTCTGATTGCAGGTAATCGTAATCTGAGTCGGCACAGTAAAAGTCCCGCCATCAGGATTCACTACTGGCATATCAGGTGTCTCATAGGATATGGAATATTCATTCGAGACTACATCTCCAAAAAAGCCATCCCGATTGATACATCTGGCCGTAACAACTGTTTTACCATCTGTAATTGAGATTGGGTCTCTATATAATGTACCATTGGTTTTGTCGGGAGTACTTCCATCCAATGTATAATAAATATCTAAATTTTCAGAATTCGAAAGGACGAGTTCGATATCATCATCATAATTTCCGCCTTCTTTTGAAAACTCAGGAACGGGAACAATGTATTTTGAAATTATTTTCTTCTGTTCATCAGTCACTGCGGATGCATTTAATTGTTCAAGTTCAGAATAATCCGGCTCATCCTTTGCCATATTGACAAGCCCGATAAATGCATCATATTCTTTATTATCTTTTTTCAGGGAAGATTCATAGTATTTCTTTGCATTATCATAATCTTTTAGCCTGTAATAACATGTACCGATATCTGAATATAAGGATGCTGAATTATCAATATTTGAAGCCACAAGAAAATAAGACAAGGCGCCGGCATAATCACTATTTTTAAATTTTTCTTTGCCAAGTGAAATCTGGTTCGATGGTGAAAAATAATAGATCAGAATAGAGGAAACAGCAATTAATACGATGACTAATATTATGATTCTTTTTTTTGTGACTACAGTTTTAAAAAAAGACTTGGATTTTTGAAGAATGGCATGATCGCCAGGCGTATCTTCTTTCTCTTTATTATCTTTTTCAGATTCCGTAACAGTGGAATCGTTGTCTGAAGTGGTTTTTTTTTCATCAGAAACAATGCCCGGGAGAATATCTTCCTCGAGGGCATTATAATCAGGTACCATTTGCACAGGCTTGCCGCACTTGTCGCAGTAGACCTTGCCGTCTGCTATTTCGTTTCCACAATATTTACACTTCATAAAATAATATATATGTATTACTCACGTCGCTCGAGTATGATATAAATTGCAGTATGTACCCTATCTCATTCTATGTGATGACGAAATCAGTGTATTCTGCATGAGCATCGCAATGGTCATCGGGCCGACACCGCCTGGGACGGGTGTGATGAAGGAGCACTTATCCTTGACGGCTTCGAAATCGACATCGCCGCAAAGTTTTCCGTTCTCGTCACGATCCATACCGACATCGATGACGGCAGCACCATTCTTGATATATTCAGGAGTGAAGAATTCAGGCTTGCCGATGGCGGCGATGAGGATATCTGCCTCTGTGCATTCTTTTTTGAGATCAGAAGTATGTGAGTGGCAGATTGTGACTGTTGCATTCTCACGGAGAAGAAGCATAGCCATCGGCTTGCCGACGATGTTCGAGCGGCCTACAACAACCGCCTTCTTTCCGTCGAGTACGACTCCATATCTATGCAGCAGCTCAATGATGCCATGAGGTGTGCATGGTAAGAAGCACTCATCCCCAATCAGCATATTTCCTACATTTACAGGATGAAAGCCATCGACATCCTTTTTCGGAGAAATGGCATTCGTAATCTTCTTCTCATCAATATGTTTCGGAAGTGGAAGCTGCACCAGAATCCCGTCGCAGTCGCTCCTATTATTCAGCTCATCAATCAGCTTCAAGAGCTCTTCTTCTGTCGTGTTCTCAGGTAGCTCATAGGATAATGACCTGATTCCAGTATACTCACATGCTCTCTTTTTATTCCTGACATAGACCTGCGAAGCCGGATTTTCACCAACTAAAATCACAGCCAGCGTCGGCTCTACACCGCCCTTCTTCAGCTTCGCAACTTCATCCCTGACCTCGTCCTTAATATCCTGTGAAGTTTTCTTACCATCAATTATTGTCATTTATTTATTCCTCATACTCACGTCGAAAAAGTACTCAAAAATCCTCGCTCCCTCGCGCTCGAGTTTACTGAAAATTACAATATACTCGAGCGGAGTAAAAAAATGATACATCTGCAAAAACCATGACTCGGACGTCGGCACTTAGCGAATGCGAGGAAGAGCACCATGCTGCGTAGCAGCATTCTAATGTGCTCTGACGACATGCCAAGATTTTGAGAAATCGTGGCGATACCTTAGCGTTTGATGTAGCATGAGCTTAGTGCTGCTACGTCGAGTCATGAGTGGGAACGGGTTTTTCAGATGTACATTTTTTTGCGACGTGAGTATTACTGCAAAAATTAGAACAGTCCTGTGATGCGTCCGTCGTCATCTACATCAATATTGAACGCAGCCGGTTCTTTTGGAAGCCCCGGCATTGTCATGATGCTTCCGAGTGTTGCAACGATGAAGCCTGCGCCAGCAGATGGATAGATTTCACGAACCGTGATTTCGAAGTCCGTCGGTCTTCCAAGCTTCTTCGGATCATCAGAAAGCGAATACTGTGTCTTTGCCATGCAGACAGGAAGATTTGCAAGTCCCATGTCCGTGCAGCGCTTAATCTCACGCTCTGCAGCCGGGCTGTAATTTACCTTCGAAGCGCCATAGATTTCTTTTGCAATCGTCTCAATCTTTTCCTTGATAGAAAGCTCATCCGGATAGAGAACATGGAAATCAGACTTCTTCGTCTCAAGCGTATGAAGAACTTCCTTGGCAAGATCAATTCCGCCTTCACCGCCCTTTGCCCATACTTCAGAAAGCGCAAAGTCGCAGTCTCTTTCACGGCAGAAGTCCTCTACAAACTTGATTTCAGCATCCGTATCAGTAAGGAATCTGTTTAAGGTAACGACAATCGGAACACCATATTTCTTAATATTTTCGATATGCTTTTCAAGGTTCACTATGCCCTTCTTCAGTGCGTCGAGATTTTCCTCGGAAAGCTCATCTTTTGGAACGCCGCCATTATATTTAAGTGCACGGATAGTTGCTACAATGACAGCACAGTCAGGAGCAATGCCTGCCTTGCGGCACTTAATGTCCATGAATTTCTCTGCGCCAAGATCAGCACCGAAGCCTGCCTCCGTAATAGCAATATCGCCAAGCTTCAGAGCAGCCTTTGTAGCCTTTACCGAGTTGCAGCCATGTGCAATATTTGCGAAAGGTCCGCCATGGACAATGGCCGGATTTCCCTCAAGCGTCTGGATCATGTTTGGCTTTATGGCGTCCTTGAGAAGTGCCGCCATAGCACCGACTGCCTTTAAGTCCTTTGCTGTAACTGGCTTTCCATCAAGGTCATATGCAACAATAATCTTTGAAAGCCTGTCTTTCAGATCCTTCATATCAGTAGCAAGGCAGAAAATAGCCATGATTTCTGATGCAACCGTAATGCAGAAATGATCCTCTCTTACGAAGCCGTCACCCTTTGCACCAAGGCCGACGACAATATTTCGAAGGACACGGTCATTCATGTCCATGCAGCGCTTGAATACGATCTGTCTCGTATCTATTCTAAGCGGATTTCCGTGCTGGATGGAATTGTCCAGCATGGCGCATAATAGATTATTTGCAGAGGTAATGGCGTGAAAATCGCCGGTAAAATGAAGGTTTAAGGCCTCCATAGGAATAACCTGTGCATAACCACCGCCTGCAGCGCCGCCCTTTATTCCGAAGCACGGTCCAAGTGAAGGCTCACGAAGTGCGAGGCAGGCCTTCTTTCCAAGCTTGCCAAAAGCTTCTGCAAGACCAATTGAAGTCGTGGTCTTTCCCTCTCCAGCAGGAGTTGGATTGATCGCGGTGACAAGGACTAACTTTCCATCAGGCTTGTCTTCAAGTTTTTTCAGTGCTTCGTCAGAAATCTTTGCCTTATATTTTCCATAAAGATCGAGATCATCCTCTGAAAGGCCTATTTTTTCAGCAACTTCAGTAATCTTTAACGGTGTAACACTCTGTGCAATTTCAATATCACTTTTCATAGCACTTCTCCTTCTATCAAGTCAAAACGCAATGTATGTATTTTATCAAAATAATAACTGTATGTAAAATGAAAACGCAAATCTATGCAATCGTTTCCAATGCATTTATCCACCAAAATTAATAAGCAGAAAGCATTATTTCTTATTCATCATCTTCATCAGCATTAGAAGCATCTGAACTACCTGAAGTAAGATAATTTTCAAAATCTTCCTTCTTCATAAGTACACGCCTCGGCTTCGTACCGTCTTCAGGACCAACTACTCCGGCTTCGCCAAGCTCATCCATTATTCTGGCCGCACGGTTAAAGCCAATCTTTAAATATCTCTGCAGCATTCCGATGGAAGCCTTCTGCTTGTCAGTAATCAGCCTACCGGCATCTGCAAAATAATAATCTCTGCCGTCATCAGGTGCATCACTGCCTCCACCTTCAGAGCCATTGGAAGTGTTTCCGCCATTTCCAGAGCTTGTAGTCATAACATTATTTGCATGATTTTCTATTTCTTTTGAAATGGTTTCGCTTTCATTCTTTGTCTCTTCATCCACATTATTATCTTTTATGAATTTGACAACCTTAGACACTTCGGAATCATCTACAAAAGTTCCCTGAACCCTTATAGGCTTTGCCAAACCTTGAGGGAAATATAGCATGTCACCATGCCCTAAAAGCTTTTCAGCACCATTCATATCTAAAATTGTTCTTGAATCTACACCACTTGTTACGGCAAATGCAATACGGGATGGCATGTTAGCCTTAATAAGTCCAGTAATAACGTTTACAGAAGGTCTCTGTGTTGCTATGACAAGATGTATTCCCGCCGCACGTGCCAGCTGTGCCAGACGACAGATCGATGACTCAACCTCTTTTGATGCAACCATCATGAGATCAGCAAGCTCATCTACGATAACAATAATCTGAGGCATCTTCTTCTCAGTCGGAACGATTTCACCAGCTTCATTTGGCTCCATTATTTCGCCATGGGCAACCTTTTCATTAAATGACTTCATGTCACGGACGCCGGCATTTGCAAATCGCTCGTACCTCTTTGTCATCTCATTTACAGCCCATTGAAGTGCACCGGCAGCCTTCTTTGGATCAGTCACAACAGGAACTAATAGGTGTGGTATGCCATTATATACAGAAAGCTCAACAATCTTTGGGTCGATCATGATGAATTTAACTTCATCTGGGGTTGCCTTATAAAGAATACTCATGATAATGGTATTAATGCAGACAGACTTACCTGAACCGGTAGCACCAGCAATAAGTACATGCGGCATCTTTGCAATATCAGAAATAATAATATTGCCAGCGATATCCTTTCCTGCAGCAAAGGCAATCTTTGATTTACTGTTACGAAATGCAGAAGATTCCATCAGTTCCCTGAAAGTAACCATTGAAGCTTCTTTATTAGGAACTTCAATACCAACAGCCGCCTTTCCAGGAATTGGCGCTTCTATTCGAATGTCAGGTACAGCAAGGTTCAGCTTTATATCATCTGAAAGATTGATGATTTTAGAAACCTTAACGCCTGCATTTGGCTTTATTTCAAATCTTGTGACGGCAGGTCCCTGCATATAATCAGTGACTTCCGCATCTACACCAAATTCAGTAAGGGTACGCTGAAGCCTGTTCTTCATCTCAGTAAGGCTCTGTGCAGTTGAGCCTTTTTGAGCAGAATAAGGCTTTAGTAACTCGATTGTAGGAAAAATATACTTTTCATTTGAAGATTTCAGAGGCTTAGAAATTGAAGCCGTTTTTGCACTCCTTTGCTCTTTTTCTCTGACTTTTGCAGCTGGCCTCAATACATCTTCAGGATTCTCACCAATATTATTACTTTTTGTAGTGGATTTTCTGGAACGTAAAGGTACCCAGTCATCTTCATCATCTATCTTTGCGTCAGTAGATTCTTTTATTATTTCCTCATCGTTTTTCTCAGCAGGTGGTATTTCAGAAACAGATGCCGGCTGATTTTCATCAGAAACTGGATTTACTCTGACTTTGGAAACCTTATGTTCAGGAAGATTATCAGCTGAAAGCTCATCTTCAGAAGCATCAGAAGCTTTATTTATCCCATCCATTGAAGGTGCAGAAACCCTGATGATTTCCTTTACTTCATCAGATTCTTTTTTAGCTTCTTCAGCTGAAGCGACAAGATCTGTGGCAGGCGTAACGCCCTTACCATCAAGGTTCTGCATTGCATTTTTCTTTTTCTCTTCAGCTAGTTTCTTTCTCTGTTCTTCAGCAGCCTTTGCCTCTTCACGTTCTCTTTTGTGACGTTCAGCCCTCTCTATGAGCTCTGCCTGTTTCTGTTCCTCTCTGTCGTGCAGCCTTTCTTCGTGAAGACGCCTTCTCTCCTCGGCTCTCATTTCCTTTGTCTTTGCACGGTCTTCATTTGTATCTTCTGAATACTCATGCAGCATACGGACAAAAGAACGTCCGGTCAGAACAATGAAGGCAATGACCATACAGATCACTGTGACAATAAAGGCCCCGTATATTCCAAATGCCTTATAAAAAATCATTGCAAGAAGACCGCCAAAAAAACCGCCTCCTGCACGGGTCTCATAAGCTGTAGTAAAAGAGTATAATGCATCAGAAGACACTCCGCCTGTAACAATCAGATCTGCCAGGGTAGAAATAAACCACAAAATAAATAATATCGAAATAATTTTCGTTGAAAGATGCTCATTATTCAGATTCGAAAAAATAAATAATGTGCCAAGCAGTAAAATTGCAGGTAGCAGATAAGCGATTACACCAAAAAGGCCAAAGCTTACCTTTGAAACCGCACTAATTACTACCCCGCCAATATTAAAAATACCGAGTACAAGAAGCAGGGACAGTGCCACAATAATCAGAAGGATGACGTCGAATTTTATTTCATCCCTCTGCCTTACATTTTTCTTTGTGTTTCTTCTTTTCTTTGCTGCCATAATCTTAAAAAAGTCATATGAATGCGTAACGACTCATATGACTCAAATAAAAACATAATAAATAATTAATTTGATATCAGAACTGCTCGCCAATCAGGTAATTGTAAAGGTTCTCATACTTATTCTGGGAATTCTTCCAGGAGAAGTCCTTCTGCATGCCGCGCTCTACCATCTTGTTCCACTCAGCCTTCTTCGTGAAATATACGAACTTGGAGTAGTTTACGATGTTCAGAAGCTCATCACCATTGTAATTCTTGAAGGAGAAGCCGTCACCTGTATGCTCGTATTCATTGTAAGGCTCGACCGTATCCTTCAGACCGCCTGTCTCACGGACGATCGGAACTGTACCATATCTGAACGAAATCATCTGTGTGAGTCCACATGGTTCAAAGCGAGAAGGCATCAGGAATGCATCTGCTGCGCCATAGAGCTTTCTTGCAAGATCATCAGAATAACAGATATTTGCAGAAACCCTGTCAGGATATTTCCAAGCATAATGGCGGAACATATTCTCATATCTGCCCTCGCCAGTACCGATGACAACAAGCTGGGTATTCTCATCGACAATGCCCTCGATGCAGTAATTAATGAGGTCAAGTCCCTTCTGGTCTGTAAGTCTTGAAACAAGACCAATCATGTATTTGCCAGTATCGACTGTGAGGTCCATATCCTGCTGGAGACGCTCTTTATTTACTTTCTTCAGCTTGCGGAAATTCGTGACATTATAATTCTTGTAAAGCCTCATGTCCGTATTCGGATCGTAGGAAATATAATCGATGCCGTTTACAATTCCCTGCATGTCGAAATGCCTTGAAGAAAGCAGTCCGTCAAGACCCTCGCCATAATATGGGGTCTGAATCTCCTGAGCGTAGGACTCAGAAACTGTAGTAATATAATCAGCGTAAACAAGACCGCCCTTAAGCATATTTCCGGCCTTATTGAACTCAAGCTTGTCCGGTGTAAAGAGGCTTGGATCAAGTCCTGAAAGTCCCTGAAGCGTCTTAATATCCCAGATTCCCTGGAATTTAAGATTGTGAATGGTCATGATTGACTTGATGCCCCAGAAGAAAGGATTTGCCTGGAATTCGTTCTTCAGATATACAGGAATGAGTCCTGTCTGCCAGTCATGGCAGTGAATAATATCCGGCTTGAAGTCGATGACAGGAAGCATGGAAAGTACAGCCTTGTCAAAGAATGTGAACTTTTCCATGTCGTATCTTGTGTCTGAATATGGGTAGAAGCATTCAAAATATTCAAGATTGTCGATGAAATAATATGTAATGCCCTCATATTCATATTTCATGATTCCGACATATTTCTCGCCAATATAGGGACCGCATGCCATATTGAAATTTGTGACATATTCGAACTTGTCACGGAAGTATGGAGGTATGCAGGTATAATTCGGAAGAACCACCCTGATGTCCCAGTATTCTTTGTTGAATTCTTTTGGAAGTGCACCAACTACATCAGCAAGACCGCCAGTCTTTACAAACGGTACACATTCACTTGCGGCAAAGAGAACCTTTTTCATGTCAGAATCCTTTCTTTAGAAAATAATCACTCTTCTACATTTGAGTCATCCCAATTGTGGAAGACCTCCTGAACATCATCATCATCGTCAAGAAATTCGAGAATCCTCTGAATGTTGGCAATATCTGTTGCGTCATCAAGTGTGACGTAATTCTGCGGAATCATCGTGACTGAAGCATCAGCCATAGGTATTTTATTCTCTTCAAATTTGTCACGGACAGCCGGGAAATCATTAGGATCAGTAATAATAATATAATCCTCATCCTCTTCCTGGAAATCCTCTGCTCCAAAATCAAGAGCAGTCATCATAAATTCATCAGGATCCGTCTCGTAATCCTCTTTTGAAACGACAATCTGACCCTTTTCATCGAACATATAGGAAACGCAGCCTGGTGTGCCGACATTTCCATGTCCCTTTGTAAACGCATTTCGAACATTTGCAGCAGTACGGTTCTTATTGTCGGTAAGCGTCTTTACGATAATGGCTGTACCTGCAGGACCATAGCCTTCATAGGTAACTGTAGTATAATTTACGGAATTTGCATCGCCTGCAGCCTTTTTAATACCACGCTCAATCGTGTCATTCGGCATGTTTGCAGCCTTTGCCTTAAGAACTACCTCACGTAGCTTTGAATTGTTGTTTACATCAGGGCCGCCTTCCTTGACAGCTACTGCAATTTCACGGCCAATCATGGTGAAAACTTTACCCTTGGCTGCGTCATTCTTCTCCTTCTTGTGCTTAATGTTTGCGAATTTTGAATGTCCTGACATTTCTAATAAACTTCTTTCTATTGATTTACGGCAGAAAAAATAGTTGATTTATGCCGCATTGCTAACTTGTTTATTCTATCATTCTTTAGGTTGTGTTTCAAGATTCTCTTTTGCCAGCTTCTTCTTTACGCTGATAGATGTAATGACACCGCCTTCGACATCCTTGACATGGAAAATATAATCCCCAATTTCGACATTGAACGCAGAATGATCTTTAGGAATAGAATCATGCTTCATAATAAGGTATCCACTGATTGTCTCGATGTCCGTCTCACCGAAATCAATGCCAAACCTCTCTGAAACTTCAGAAAGCGGCGTCTTACCGCTCATCGTATAAAGCTCGCTTGAAAGCTTGTTTATTGAATCCTTCTCATCATCATGTTCATCCTCGATATTACCAACAATTTCCTCAAGAATGTCCTCCATGGAAATAAGGCCGGAGGTCTGTCCATATTCATCGATGACGATCACCATGTGCAGCTTCTTATTCTGCATGCGGGAGAAAATCGTGTTAATTCCGTGTGTCTCAGGAACAAAATCACAGTCCTGAAGAATTCCGTCAATGTCCCTGATTTTCTCATCTAAGTATTTTTCATCGGAGCCATACAAAAGAACCTCACGCATATGAAGGATGCCAATGATATTATCAAGATCCTCCAGATAAACCGGCATTCTTGAAAACGAATTCTCATTAAAAATCTTCACTGCATCTCTTAACTTTGTCTCACCGTCCAGAGCACAGATATCATTTCTATGGACCATGATGTCCTTCGCATCCTTGTCGTCAAATTCGAAGATGTTCTGGATCATCTCTGCTTCTTTCTGAAGGAATACGCCCTTTTCCTGGCCATTATTTACCAGAGAAATGACATCTTCCTCGGTGACATTCTTGTACTCTTCCTTGATATTTACATGGAAAATTCTGGCAAAAATCCCGGCAATAAAATCCGAAACAAAGATCAGTGGAGTGAAAATAATCTCAAAAAATCTGAAAACCGGATAAAAGGAGTAAAGCAGATTCTCATGCCTTCTCGTACCAACAAAATAAGGAACATAGACAGAAAGCGAGAGAAAAATCAGCATCGAAGCAATGATGCATACAATACTCCACAGCACTTTATAGTCATTTTTTTCAAAAACTTTTACAAAAAAACTGCTGCAGGAATATGCTGCGAAAACTGTCATAAGAACTGACAGAAATGTATATGTTTTTATGAGGATGGAAGGATGAAGCTGGTACCAGTGCCCTCTTTTGTAAAATGCAGGTCTTTTTTCTTTATATTCGGAAAGATCGCTGTCGCTTGCAGCAGAAAATGCAGAAGTAAATATAGTGAAAAAGAATTCAAAAATTAACGAAAGTAAAAATATTAATATAAGCCATCGTTGCGCGGGTACGTCCATACTTGTCCTTTCATGTACAATAATATTTTTCTATTATAAAGATTCCAGCGTGTCCACAAGTGTCCCGTTGAGATAATATAGCCTAGGAATTCTGTCTCCAAGCAGGCACGCAAATTCATAATTAAATCTTCCTGAAAGATCACCAAGATACTCAAGAGTAATTTCTTCATCGCCGTCACGACCGACAAGCGTAACAAGATCGCCAACCTTGACATCATCTATGTCAGAAATATCAACCATTGTCTGATCCATACATACACGGCCTAAAATAGGCGCTTTTTTGCCATGAATCAAAACATAGGCTTTGTTTGAAAGCGTCCTGGCATAGCCATCTCCATAGCCAATAGGAACAGTGGCAACCTTCATAGGTCTGTCTGAAACAAAGGTTCCGCCGTAGGAAATAGATGTACCAGCAGGAATATCCTTGATAAAACATACTCTTGCAAAAAGAGATAATACCGGCTTCAGCGGGAAGCTGTGATCCACATCAGGTGAAGGCCAGAGACCATAGAGCGTGATTCCGGCACGGACCATATTGAAAGAGTCCTCAGGAAATCTCAGAATTCCAGCGGAATTATCGCAGTGCTTATAATTAAAATGAAGTCCTCTGTCTTCAAGCATCTTTATCATCTGTAGGAACTTATCAAACTGCATCTTTGTAAAGGATACATCTTTTTCATCTGATTTAGCAAAGTGCGTAAATACACCGTCGCTCACAAGATGAGGAAGCTTAAAAATCTCGGCAATCTCATCTGCAGATTCTTCGTTGACTCTGTAGCCGATTCTACCCATGCCTGTATCAATCTTTACGTGGCACTTGACATCGTGATTTAATCTTGTACCGACTTCTGAAAGCTCTTTTGCCTGATCCATAGAAATGACTGCAGGGCAGATATCATTCTTTACTAAGTCTTCATAGCTTTCTGGAAATACATAGCCTAAGATAAGGATCATGTCCTTTATGCCTGCATTCCGAAGCTCAAGCGCCTCGTCGATCGTCGCAACTGCATAGCCTTTTACGAGGCCTTTTTCGCTCAATACCTTTGCAATCGGAACTGCGCCATGACCATATGCATTCGTCTTTATGACAGCAAGCATATTTGTCCCGGCAGGGAGGTTCGCCTTCATTGAAGCGATGTTGAAAATCAGGTTGTCTAAATTTATTTTTGCAAAAATTCTGTTCTTATCCATTGCTCTTATCTATCTATTAAGCTCCTACGCTTATCAAAATGTCCTCAAGTAATAATTTCCTTCATTGCAACTGGGATGAAATCAAGTACATCGCTTGTGAGGACGGAATACTGGGTGAGGGTCTGTCCGGCGAGGGTGCCTGCAAGACCGTGGATGTACGGTCCAATGAGCGACGCTGTGTAAGCATCGTGGCTTTCGGCGGTGAAGCCTGCAATAAGTCCTGCGAGGCAGTCACCAGTGCCACCCTTGGAAAGGGATGAGTCACCGGTAGTGTTTCTGAAGATATTTTTTCCGTTCCTTGCAATCAAGGTCTTATGTGATTTCATCACAAGAATAATATTATATCTTTCTGTGAACTGATTTGCAATTTCTATTTCATGTCCAATTATGTCAGAAACTGGCTTTTTTATGAGCCTGGACATTTCGCCAAGATGCGGTGTCAGGACGACATCTGTTTTCAGTTCAGAAAGAAGCTCCATATGCTTAGACAGAATATTGATTCCATCCGCATCAACGATAATCGGAACCTTGGCATAATAAAATACCTTCTGAAGGAGTCCCAGTGCTTCATCACCTGTACCGATACCAGGTCCTATCAGAATTGAATCTGCATCATTTATTGCTTTCGTAAGAGAAATACTGTCTGATGAAAGAATAACCGCTTCCGGAAGCTTGATCTGGATAATCTCACGATTCTCTTCTGCAGTAACGATACGTACCAGCCCACATCCGGCAAGGTATGCAGCCTTTCCGGCAAAAAAGCATGCACCAGCCATCCCCTTCTGACCGGCAATGATCAGTGTCTTCCCATAAGTTCCTTTGTTCGACTCTGCCTTTCTAACAGGAAGCATTTTCTTCACATCGTTTTTTTCAAGTTCAAATACATTCATTGATGAACCCATATTATCCCCTTAACGCATCCAAGAAAAAAAACTGTATCAGCCCTTTTTCGTATCAGCCTTGAAATCCTCTTTCTTCTTGTGCTCATCAATCTTTGAGCTGTCAGAAGAAATTTCCTTTACACCGCTTTTTCCAGAGTTATCATTATTTTTCTTTTCATCATTTGCGACTTTGTTGATCAGATTTTCTGAGTCGGCCACATCAAAAAGATTCATTACATTTTTTCCAAAAATATCGTGCATATAGGAGTAAATCTCTTTATTATTGATCTCACGATTCTGTTTTTTAATAATATTTTTCTTCAGCTCGACTCTTACATTTGTAATCCAGTCAGAAATTTCATTGATTTCTTCAGAATTTGAGCGGAGCTTTCCATAGCAGAAAACCATAGTAGCCATCATGAGCTCATTATCTTTTTCCTTTATAAGTTTAGGAATGTCTAATAGCTCATCCTCATCAGAGGCGATTTTTTCGTTGGTCTCATTAATCAGCCTGCTGTTATCGTCCATGACCTTATTATTTTTTTCGTCCATGTTTGAAACGATATTGCTCATAAGGCTCATTTTTACTTTTTTTAATTCCTTGAGCTCATTATTCAGTTTTCCCTGGCGGGCGAGAAGTTCATTTAGTTCCTCTTCAAGCTGTTTCACATCATCAGGCTTCCCTGAAATCGCAAAGAGCCTGTGCCACTTCTGGTCAAGCACCAGAACTGGAATTTTTGCTGTGCTTAAAGCTTCACGAAAAGAATTCTCATCAAGACCCATTTCCGCTCTCCCTCAGAACTTCTTCCCTGTGGTACGACAGCAGCATCAAACTGTCAAACAGGTGGACGTTCTCGACAACGACATCCTTCGGCACATTTAAGTCAATATGGGTAAAATTCCAGAATGCCTTTACACCGCATTTTACTATATCATCGCAGACCTTCTGCGCATCATCTTTGGGAATCGTTAGAATTGCTATATCAACATTATGTGTCTCAAGAAATTTTGGAATCTCATCATAATGCTGTATCTTCTCACCAGAAACAGTCTGCCCAATTAATGCAGGATTTACATCAAAAAGGCCGATGATCTTAAAAATCTTCGCAGAAAATTTAATATAATTCGTAATTGCATGGCCAAGATTACCAACACCGACAAGTATCATCGTGTGGATGCTTGAAATACCAAGTATCTTGCCGATTTCATCATAGAGAAAATCGACATTGTAGCCATAGCCCTGCTGACCAAAACCGCCAAAATTGTTAAGGTCCTGGCGGATCTGTGAGGCCGTGACATGCATCATGTCAGAAAGCTCAGATGAGCTGATTCTTTCAACGCCTCTCGATTTTAATTCTTCCAGATAACGATAATATCTTGGCATCCTCCTGACAACTGCCTTTGAAATTTCCTTATCATCCATTTTCTAACTCCAAATCTTCACACCGCAAAAATTTTTGCGGCCTGTCCTCCATAATAATTACTCTTCCGATAATACTTCCCAATCAGAGTAAAGCTGTTCAAGCTCTTCCTTTAATTTATTCTGCTCTGCCATCAGGTCATTTAACTTCTTGCTGTTCTTCTGATTTTCTGGCTTCAGGAAATCCTCATCAATCTCTGAAACTTTTCCTTCGAGCTCAGCAATCTTATCTTCAAGCGCCTTTACTTTTTTATCATGCCTTTCCTTCTCAGCCTTCAGCCTTTTCTGCTCAGCATAATCAAGCTTTGCATCAGAAACATTCTCAGAGCCTTTCGCCGCAGCAGCATCCGCAGTATCGTCTATCAGACCATTATCGCTTTCAGTGAGTTTTCTCAGTGAATCACGTTTCTCGACATAATAATCATAATTGCCATCATATTTCACGAAATGGCCATGATATAATTCGTAGATGACGCTTGCGACACGGTTTACGAAATACCTGTCATGCGAAACGAAAAGAATCGTACCCTCATATTCGGTCAGTGCCTTCTCGAGCGCTTCCTTCGATTCCATATCAAGATGGTTCGTCGGCTCATCTAAAATCAGGAAATTCGAGTCTGCAAGCGACAGCTTCGTAAATGCGACTCTCGCCCGCTCACCGCCTGAAAGCGATTCTATTTTCTTTTCGATTTCATCATTCTTAAAAAGAAATCCGGCAAGTGCCTTCCTGACCTCGCCTTCGGTCATCTTCGGGTACGTATCATGAATCTCCTCGAAAATGGTCTTTGTCGAATCAAGCCTCTGCTGTGCCTGATCGTAATAGCCGATATTTACATTGACACCGAAACGTACATGTGCTTCCTGCGGCTTTGAAACATCTCCTAAAAGCTGCTTTAAGATCGTGGTCTTTCCTGTACCGTTGTCACCGATGATCGCAACTTTTTCACCACGCTTGATCTCAAAAGAGATGTCACTGTAAAGCGTTTCTCCGTCATAGGATTTTTCAAGACCAGATACAGATAATACGTCATTTCCTGACTGAAGCTCGAAACGAAACTTCGGCCGCATGATGGCTTCAGAATCCTTTTCGTCCTCGATGATTTCGGTCTTATCAAGTACCTTCTTTCGGCTCTCGGCACGCTTTATTGATTTCTCACGGTTGAACTGCTGGAGTTTCTTTATGACCTCTTCCTGATGTGCGATTTCCTTCTGCTGCTTCTCCACCTGGCGGTGAAGGGTAATCAGGTCATTTTCCCTCTGCTTTACAAATGCCGTGTAGTTTCCAGCATATAGGTGTGCATGTCTCTCAGAAAGATTCAGTACATGGTCGCATACCTTATCGAGAAAATACCTGTCATGGCAGGCAATCATGATGGCGCCCTTGTATTTCTGAAGGAAACCTTCGAGCCATTCAATTGATGAAATATCAAGGTGGTTCGTAGGCTCATCCAGTATCAGAAGATCTGGTGAACTCATAAGAATCCTGGCAAGTGAAAGCCTGGTCTTCTGTCCGCCCGACAAAGTCTTTGCATCACGTGAAAAATCATCTTCCGTAAAGCCAAGTCCGAAAAGCGTCCCATTCACTTCGCTCCTGTAAGAATTTCCACCCATTGAGTCGAAAATATGCGAGGTGCTCTCATATTTTTCCATCAGGGCAGGAATCTCATCATGTGAGACGATCGACATCTTTTCTTCCATCTCATGGAGCTCTTTTTCCATCGCGAGAATGTCTTCTCTTGCGTGAAGAACATAATCAAAAATGGTTCCTTCCAGAACCTGGTCTACGTACTGATGAAGGAAACCAATTTGTACATCTTTTGAGATTGAGATATTCCCACCGTCGTGCTCCTGCGCACCAGTGATAATCGAAAATAATGTCGACTTTCCTGAGCCGTTCCGGCCTACAACTGCTAAGTGTTCGCCTTTGTCAATATCAAAAGTGATGTCGGATAAAACATCGACATCACCAAAACTTTTATTTAAATGTGAAACATTAAGTAGCATAAATATTAAAGCATCTTTTCAAGGTTTGCACGGATTGCCTTGATGAAATCCTCTGTGTTAAGCTTTACAGGATTCGGGTTCGTGGTAATAAGTGCAAGGTCACCTGTCATCTTACCAGACTCTATTGTGTCAAGCGTAGCCTTCTCAAGCTTGTCTGCAAAATCCTGTAATTCCTTGATGCCATCAAGCTCGCCACGCTTACGAAGCGCACCGGTCCATGCAAAGATAGTTGCAACAGAGTTTGTAGATGTCTCCTCGCCCTTTAAGTACTTGTAATAATGTCTCTGAACTGTGCCGTGAGCAGCCTCATATTCATAATATCCATGAGGAGAAACGAGAACGGATGTCATCATGGCAAGTGAGCCGAAAGCAGATGAAATCATATCACTCATAACATCACCGTCGTAGTTCTTCAGAGCCCAGATAAAGCCGCCGTGTGACTTCATGACACGGGCAACTGCATCATCAATGAGTGTGTAGAAATAAGTAATGCCAGCCTTTTCGAACTTCTCCTTGTACTCATTGTCATAAAGATCCTGGAAAATATCTTTAAAAGTATGGTCATATTTCTTTGAAATCGTGTCCTTGGTTGAGAACCAGAGATCCTTCTTGATTTCAAGTGCGTAAGTAAAGCAGCTTCTAGCAAAGCTCTCGATTGAAGAACGGACATTGTAAAGTCCCTGAACTACGCCACCATCTTCACCGAAGTCGAAGATGGTCTCACGTGACTCGCTGCCATCCTTGCCAGTGAATACAAGCTCAGCCTTGCCGGCACCTTCGATCTTCATTTCAGTGTCCTTATAGACATCACCGTATGCATGACGGGCAATAACGATTGGCGCATCCCAGGTCTTTACATTAGACTCGATACCTTTTACAACGATTGGCGCACGGAAAACGGTTCCGTCAAGCATCGCACGGATTGTTCCATTAGGGGACTTGTACATTTTCTTAAGATGATATTCATCCATTCTGGCGGCATTCGGCGTGATCGTTGCACACTTTACTGCAACACCATATTTCTTGGTGGCATTTGCAGAATCGATAGTGACCTGGTCGTCTGTCTTGTCACGGTTTTCAAGTCCGAGGTCATAATACTCGCTCTTTAAATCTATAAATGGGAGGATGAGTTCGTCCTTTAAGATCTTCCAGATGATTCTGGTCATCTCGTCTCCGTCCATCTCGACAAGGGGTGTCGTCATCTTAATTTTGTCCATAGCCTTATCCTTTCTCTGCGCTTATTTCTTTATTACAAAGTTCAGAATTCTTCCTGGTATGTAAATTTCCTTGACAATCGTGCCGGTGAGGCGGTCGCCAAGTGCTTTCTTTCCTTCAGCAAGTGCAGAATCCTTATCGATATCCTTCGGAAGCTTGATGACAAGCTTTGTCTTGCCGTTGAGCTGTACAGGAACGTCGATTTCGTCTTCTTCCATGAGCTTCTCGTCGTAAGTAGGCCAGCCTGAATTAAAGACTGTGTCTGTGCCGCCAAGTTCGTGGTAGAGTTCTTCTGCAATATGCGGAGCAAATGGAGCAAGAAGCCTTACATAAGTCGTAAGCGTTTCCTTGTCGACTCCGCCACGCTTCTCAAGGTCAGCAAATGTATTATTGTATTCCATGAATGCAGAAACAACTGTATTCAGTGAGAATTTCTCAAGTCTCTGCGTAATGGTATATACCATCTGGTTTCTAAGGCGGACAAGCTCTTTTGTTTCCTTAACGTCCTTGTCCTTCTCTTCCATGCAGATACGGTAGAACTTTGAAAGGAATCTGTAGATTCCATCGATGCCTCTTTCATCCCACTCGCAGTCAAGTTCTGGAGGTCCTACGAAAAGCTCATAGAGACGAAGTGCATCGCAGCCATAGTCACGGACGATATCATCAGGAGAAATGACATTTCCCTTTGACTTTGACATCTTGATTCCGTTCTTTCCGGTAATCATGCCCTGGTTGAAGAGCTTGTGGAAAGGCTCATCAAAATCAACGACACCGATGTCATGAAGGAACATCGTATAGAATCTTGAATAGAGAAGGTGAAGAACTGCATGCTCAACACCGCCGATATACATATCAACAGGAAGATATTTATCTGCCTTTTCTCTGGATACTAATTCCCTGTCATTCTTGTTGTCGACATAGCGGAGGAAGTACCATGAGGAACCAGCCCACTGAGGCATGGTATTGGTCTCTCTCTTTGCCGGGCCGCCGCACTTAGGACATGTGCAGTTTACCCAGCTGTCGATGGCAGCAAGCGGGCTTTCGCCTGTTCCTGTAGGCTCATATGATTTTACGTCAGGAAGACGGAGCGGAAGTTCTTCTTCCGGAACCGGAACGGCGCCGCACTTCGGGCAGTGGATGATCGGGATTGGCTCGCCCCAGTATCTCTGTCTTGAAAATACCCAGTCACGAAGCTTATAATTCTTCTTCTTTCTGCCGTAGCCCTTGTCCTCGATAATCTGAGGCGCTTCTTTCTTAAGGACTGCAGATTCCATCCCATCCCATTCGCCGGAATTAATCATGACGCCTGAAGCTTCTGTATATGCACCGACATTGTCATCGGAAACTGTTCCGTCGGCATTTGCAATTCCGTTCATAGGGATACGGCCGTCTGTTGCGACTGAGCCATCCTTTGAGATGACCTGGATGATCGGTATATTAAACTTTGTAGCGAAAGCATAGTCTCTGTCATCATGGGCAGGAACGCACATGACTGCACCTGTACCATAGTCAGCAAGAACATAGTCTGAAAGCCAGATTGGAACCTTCTTGCCATTAATCGGATTAATAGCATAAGAACCTGTGAATACGCCTGTCTTTTCCTTGTCCTGCATTCTGTCGATGGATGAACGAAGGGAAGTCTTATAGATATAATCCTCTACCGCCTCCTTCTGCTCAGGTGTAGCAAGGGACTTTGCCATTTCATGCTCAGGAGCCATTACCATGAAGGTGCAGCCATAAAGCGTATCAGGTCTTGTGGTATAAACTGTGATCACCTTGTCAGAATCAGCGACGTGGAAATCAACCTCTGCACCGTAGGAACGGCCAATCCAGTCTGTCTGCATCTTCTTTACCTTTTCAGGCCATTCAAGGTCGTCAAGGTCATCAAGAAGCCTGTCTGCATAAGCCGTAATCTTCAGCATCCACTGACGGATATTCTTCTTTGTAACAGGTGAGCCGCAGCGCTCACATTTTCCATTTACAACCTCTTCGTTTGCAAGACCAGTCTTGCATGAAGGACACCAGTTGATCGGCATCTTCTTCTCATAGGCAAGGCCGTGCTTGAACATCTGGATGAAAATCCACTGTGTCCACTTGTAGAAATTAGGATCCGTTGTATTTACTTCCATATCCCAGTCATAGATGGCTGAAATCTGCTTAATCTGGCGCTTGATATTCTTGATATTTGCAGCGGTAGAAATAGCAGGATGCTCGCCCATCTTGATGGCGTAGTTCTCTGCAGGAAGACCGAATGCATCCCAGCCCATCGGGTGGATGACATAATAATGCTGCATTAATTTATAACGGCTCCATACATCAGAAATAACATAGCCTCTCCAGTGGCCTACATGAAGACCGTTGCCTGAAGGATAAGGGAACATATCAAGGCAGTAATACTTGGGCTTGTCAGTATCCTTTGGATTTACCGGCTTTTCCTCCCAGATTTTGTTCCACTTGTCCTCAATTTCGTTGTGATTGTAAACTTTCATCTTTTGCTCCTAATTTATTTTGTGGCACATCTTTGCACCTAAAGTAAACTACTTAAAGTTCGTTAAGATTTTATCATACTAATTAGTAATGTCAATTATGTTTTTAATTTAGCACTTTACTATGGCATAGACATTCTCATTTTTGAAGATCAGCCTGTGCATACAAACTGCCAATTTTATCTTATGCTGTCCCTGTATTTCTTTGACTCAGACATGAGCCGCATCAGGCCTTCGACATCGTCATTTTCGATTGCCTTTTTGTATAGCTCAAGTTCATGAGAATAGGAATCGATCATGTCAAGCACCTGCTTCTTATTTTCGAAAATAATGCCCTGCCAGAGTGCCGGTCCTGATGAGGCAATTCGGGTAATATCCTTGAATCCGCCTGCGCAAATCTGTTGCAAAACATTGTCATCATTATCCGAATCAACTGCCAGATGAACGAGAGATGACGCAATAATATGCGGCACATGGGAAATCACGGCGACTGCCCTGTCGTGCTCATCCGCTGTCATAAAAATAAGCCTTGAATGAAATGCCTCAGTGATAATATCAAGAAAATCCTGATTTACTTCATGCTCTGAAACAATGATGTATGGCGCATTTGTTAATATTTCAGGATCAGAAACATCATAACCACCGACTTCTTTTCCAGTCATAGGATGTCCGCCAATAAACTGTTTTGAAAGGCCAAGTTTCTCAGCTTTATCCATAATAGGCTTTTTTACAGAACCGACATCAGTAATCAGCGTCTGCTCTCCTACTACATCCTTCAGGCTCTTTAGGTAATCAATATTGTCCTTTACAGGAGCGCATAAGAAAATAATGTCACAGTCGTGAAAATCCTCAGGCTTAAGCAGCGCCGAATTTGTAATAAGGCCATCCCAGTATGCCTTCTGGACTGTCTCCTCACGCCTTGTTGTTGCGATGATCTCAATATTTTTGTCATAAAGCTTAAGTGCTTTTGCAAGGCTTCCGCCAATCAGACCAAGACCTAAAAATCCAATCTTTTGAAATTTCATATTTTCCTCTCAAAATTTTTCTGTCTCGAATAGTAAAATATCCGCTAATTGATAATAAGACATCAAAGAAATAATTTTCAACAAATCAAAATTATAACTATTATTTCACAAAAAATCTATTTTATATTGAAATAGTTTTTGGTATTATTAGAAAAATAATGTTTTTTCATCCGTTTCAAAAATACGGATAGTTTTCATAAATAAGGAGTGTTCTTAACATGGCAAAAAGCCTTAAAGGTGACATCACCGTTCCAGGGGATAAATCCATTTCACACAGAAGCCTGATGCTTGGCTCTATTTCAGAAGGCAGAACCAGAATAAAGGGCCTGCTTCGAGGTGCCGACTGCCTCTCTACTATGAGCTGCATGCGAGACCTCGGTGTTTCTATTGATGATGATGGAGACGAAATCGTCGTTCATGGAAACGGCCTTCATGGTCTGAAAGCACCGTCAAAGATGCTTTATACTGGAAATTCCGGAACGACTACAAGGATTCTTTCCGGAATACTTGCCGGACAGCCGTTTGAAACTACACTTACCGGAGATTCTTCTATTGAAAAGCGCCCGATGAAGAGGATTATTGATCCACTCACTCTTATGAATGCGGAAATTTCTTCTGTAAAAGGGAATGACTGTGCACCGCTTTCAATAAAACCCTCCAATCTTCACGGTATTAATTATGACTCTCCTGTCGCATCTGCGCAGGTGAAGTCCTGCATATTACTTGCCGGCCTCTATGCTGATTCTCCTACTACTATCACGGAACCTGCACTCTCGAGGAATCACACTGAGCTTATGCTAAAGGCTTTTGGCGCAGATATTGAGACGGGCGGATTTTCAGCCACACTTACTCCGGGAAATGAGCTTCACGGACAGGATGTTACTATTCCAGGAGACATCTCTTCTGCTGCATACTTCTTAGCTGGAGGGCTTATTGGAAAGGATTCCGATGTCTTCATCCGAAATGTGAACATCAATCCTACAAGAGCCGGAATCATAAAGGCAATAAAAAGCATGGGAGGCTTCATAGAATTTTATAATGAGAGAACTATTTCAGGCGAGCCCGTTACAGATATTTATGTAAAATCATCCCATCTTCACGGTACTGAAATCGGCGGTGAAGACATTCCAACACTTATCGACGAGATTCCGATTATTGCTGTTCTCGCTGCAAATGCTGATGGCCAGACCATCATCAAGGATGCTGCAGAGCTAAAAGTCAAAGAATCAGACAGGATAAAGTCCATTTCCGAAAATCTCACAAAGATGGGCTCTGACGTCATGCCTACATCAGATGGCATGATAATCTACGGCGGTGCAAAGCTTCACTCTGCAAAGATAAATACAGAAAAAGACCACCGAATCGCGATGGCCTTCACTATTGCATCTATTCCGCTTGATGAAGATAATGTATTAGATGACAGGGACTGTGTGAAAATCTCATGTCCGGATTTCTTCGAAACCCTTGACAGCTTAATACAATAGAATTAATTCTAACAATAAAAAGATCCGGCACAAAAATGCCGGATTATTTTTTCACATATCAGACTTCACTCATCTTCTGGAGTGCGGCTTTCTCAGCCTCCATATCCTTCTTCATGCAGCAGTTCTTATACTTCTTTCCAGAACCGCATGGGCACGGATCATTCCTGCCGACCTTTTTCACCTGACGCTTGAAGGTATGGGAAATCTTCTGTTCCTTATAAAGCTCCTTGCGCTTCTCCTCATCAAAAATCGGCTCCCATTCAGGAAGATTATAAAGCCAGTCAGCATCAGACTCTACCATGTTCTTGTATAGCTTCTCAAGGTCAATATCCAGTGTGACAGGTGTCTCATCTTCGAGAGCGTCTACATCGACCTGCGCAGATAGGGACGAATTAATTCCATCAATAAAGCCTGCCATCTGTACAAGTGTAATACCGAATCTTTCAGCAAGTTCCTTTACAGAGCCTTCAATATGGGTCTCAGGAGTCTTTAAGATTTCTGCATATATTCCTTTTTCAATAGGGAACCAGTTTGACCAGAAAGCCTGAAGCCTGTTTCTGTCCTTCTCTTCATATCCCTGCTTTTTCCATTCACTATAAAGTGACATTTCATTACCTCTTTCAAAATTATTTTGTATAAATTGCAAACGCTGCAATCATTGGCGTTTACATACTGCCTCATCGCAACATTGACTATCATACTCTATTTGAGATGATATTACAAAGGTTTATTTTTTGACAGTCATTCATTATTTTGCTATCATTACGTCGCAATTAATCAATCAAAATTACGAAAGAAAATAATATGAAACAGAAAATAAAACAGATACTTGCAATCATAGGCATTATCGTTCTTGTCGGAATGTATGTGCTCACGATCATTGCCGCAATCTTTGATAATCCAAAGACAATGACCTTTCTTGGAATCTCCGTAGTTCTTACCGTCATGATTCCAATCATCATCTATTTCATTCTTTATCTCTTACGCGGCGGCGATGATGATGCCGCGACGAAAGCACTCAAGGGCGCCGAGGAAGACAAGAAACACAAAAAAGATAATTGATAACTACTTGATAATTAGAAATTGCGACGCGCCCTTTACAAAAAACCCGCTCTCGCTTCGTGATCGACGCAGCGGTACTAAATTCGCGCTGTGCGCTCATTAAGTGCCGGCGTACCGATCAAGAGTTTTTTGCTAAAGGACACGTCGCAATTTCTTTTACTAATACTTTATCAATTCAATATTTTCTTCGTACACCCCACAGTACGATTCCGAATATAATCAAAAATACCGGAAGAAGTACCGAGAATAGAATTCCATAAATCATCACAAGCTTCTGTGATACTGTGATATAGGAATTATTGTAGGACTTTGATGGAATAGATACCGTATCTGAAATCTTATCCGGAACAGCCGAAGATATACTCTGGCTGAAAAGCTTCTCATTTCTTCCTGAAACTATCTCATTCGTATTATCAACAAAGGTATATGCACTTCCATAAAGTGTAAGCTGGCCTCCTGCAGAGGTATCTACCCTGAGACCTACAGTAAGTGGTCCTGCGATATCACTGTCATCCTTTGTAATTGTACCATCGCTGATATTATTTATATCATCAGCTGTTGTATATGCTCCCTTGATGAAGGATGAATCGCTTGTCGTAAGGATCGGCGTATATGTATTTCCAGAACCGTCATCGGAATTATACTGCATAGCAACAGAATAAGGTGTGATTACAGAAAGCTTTCCAATGAGGTCAGTAGTCGCATCCGTAGATTCTACATTTGGAAGAATAAAAAGCTGTGAACTGCTGTAATAATCAGCATCATTCTCGACGACAATGCCATCCGGAACAGTAACGCCATATTCTGTAAGCATTGCCTTAAGATTTGTAAGCTTACTTACGGCACTGAATTCGAAGTTGATCATTACCTTTCCGCCACCATCAATATAGGCTTTGAGCTTTGTCACATCATTCATCGAAAAATCAGACTGCGGTGCATTAATGATGAGTAGATTGCAGTCATCGGGCACAGCATCGGTATTCAAGAAACTAAATGAATCATCTTCAAGATTAAGCTTCTGAATCGCAGCTGAAAATGTACCGCTGACGGCTACTTCATCATGGCCAGTAAGTTCATAAATCTTTGGCATATCCTTTGAAGAAACATAAGTCAAAGCAGAGATGATCTGACCTTCACCATCGTAACCTGTCGTGTAAGACTGGTACGTGCTGTAATCCATATCTGTAAGGAAAATGTCGCTTGCTGATACAACCTTAAACCTTTGTGAAGATGCAGCTGTCGTAGCAGAACCTGAAGAGGCTGCTGCACCAGAGCCATTAGAAGTTGTAGTTGAATTATTCACAACAATAAGACTGCCTGCAGATAGTGAATCAGAAGTATACTGCTCAGCAAAGGATGGATTTGTTGACGGGTCAACATACTTTACCTTAATATGGCTGTTTGTCTCCTTCATTTCCTGAAGCGTCTTCTTTTCGATATCTGAAACTGCAGACTTCGTGCCATATACATAGATCATGGTGTCTGTCTTGTATTTCTTAAGATAACTCTTAGTTTCCTTTGAAAGCTTGTAAAGCTTCTCCTGTGTAAAGTCAATCTCACTGTATTTTACAGGAACTTTCTGAATAAGAACATTTCCACATATTACTGCTGCAATAGCTATGACAATTCCAGTTGCAGAAAATGCTGTGAATGAAAATGTCTTCTTGCTGATCTTGTATCTTCTCTTTTCAATAACCTGAATGGTCAGGAAAAAGCATAGGAAGATAATAGATGCATAATATACGATGCCCTTCAGAGATAATACTCCGCTGAATAAATCATCACATGGTCCAATAATATTAAATATGGAGACGAACTTTGTGAAAAGGTTGTCTGCCCCGAAATTACTTACCATCGTATTGGAAAACATTCCAAACAGAAGGATGACATAGGTGACAATCGCAGCGATTATTACATTCTCAAAAAGGGAAGAAATAAATAATCCGATTGCTATCTCAGCAGCTCCAAAAAGGAAAAATCCAAAGATAGAAAGATAATTTTCACTTACTGGAATCTCACCATAAAAATGCATTATGAATGGTGTAACGCAGATAATTCCGCAAAGAATTCCAAATATCAGCAGCATAGCCAAATATTTTCCTGCAACGATTTTGAATACAGAAACAGGTGCTGTATAAAGAAGCTGATCTGTCTTATTCTTCCTCTCTTCTGCAAATGAACGCATGGTAAGAATAGGAAGCATGATTGTAAATACAATCGCAAGGAATGATAATGGATAATTAACATTTGCATATCCATTTAACAGATTATAGGTTGTCATCTGGATTCCGAAATAAACAAGGTTTATCCCAAGAAAAAGCCAGCCTACAACGTTCCTGAAATATGAGAGGAAATCCTTCTTAAATATTGCTTTCATGAATCGGCCTCCTCGTCATCTTTATTTTCATTATTTTCTTCTAATGATGCTTCTTCTGTATCAGAATCCTCTGAAGATGTTACTGTGTCATCTGACGTAGTTTCTTCTGTGTCAGCTGCTTCGGATTTTTCTGACTTTTCTTCTACAGAATCGTCTTTCTTTCCGAAAAATTTCTTTTTCTTCTTTTCTTTCTTAGCGTCAGCCTCATCTGCTTCTTCCGATTCAGCTTCCTTTTCAAGCTCTTCCTTGAGACGCTTTTCCTCTTCATCTGACTCTTTCGTGATTTCAAGGAACATATCCTCAAGCTCATTACCTGTCTGCTTCATCTCGAGGATAACAACATCCTTTGAAGATAATGCCTTTGAAATATCAGCCCTGATATCTTTATCGGTGTCTATAGTAACAGTATATTTGTAAGTATCCTCTCCTGCTTCATCTGCAATGACATTGACTACATGCTTTACGGACTTTAAAGAAGAAACAGCCTTATTCCTGTCTCCCTGTGCAGTAATGACAAGCGTCTTTGCCTGATGTACATAATTTGAAAGAAGCGAAGCCTCAGTATTTACGATGAGCTTTCCATCATTAATGATAATGATATTATCGCAGATTTCACTGACCTCAGACAGAATGTGTGAGCTTAATATGACAATATGCTTTTCCTTTAAAGATGCAATGAGATTTCTGATTTCGATGATCTGCTCTGGATCAAGTCCGACTGTAGGCTCATCAAGAACAATAAGCTCTGGATCGCCGACAAGCGCTTCAGCAATCCCAACACGTTGCCTATATCCTTTTGAAAGGTTCTTAATAAGTTTGTTCGAAACTGACTCAAGACCGGTTAATTTTATTACTCTTTCGAGCTCGAACTTTCTCTTCTGCTTCTCAACCTTCTTTAATTCTATTACGAACTTTAAGTATTCAGTAACCGTCATGTCTGTATATACAGGCGGAATTTCTGGAAGATATCCTATGTGCTCCTTTGCTCTTATAGGATCCTTTAAGATGTCAAAACCGTCGACAGAAACAGAGCCGGAATCGGCACTTAAGTATCCTGTCATGATGTTCATGGTAGTGGATTTTCCTGCACCATTCTTTCCAAGAAGACCATAGATTTTACCAGGTCTTAAGTTAAAAGTCAGGTCTTTGATCGCAGGATTGCCATTATAAGATTTTGACAAATGCTCTACTTTTACCAAAACAACCTCCAAAAAGCAATTTACAAAAACATGTCACAGTAACATTTGCTGCGGCTCACCAAGCATTGAGAAACATAATAATTTATTATACTCGACTTACGTACTTGAGAACTTTAGCAAAGTACTGTGACAAAAATGTGTACTATGTATGTAATTTAAGTTAAAACAAAGCGGTCAAATGTCCCATTGTCTACAGGCAGTGGGATATTCAAATTAATTTGTAAGTTACCTTACGATAATATCGTCACGGCTTGGTCCGTTTGATACATACTTAATCGGGCAGCCGATTTCCTTCTCAATAAACTCGATGTAATTCCTGCAGTTCTCTGGAAGGTCCTCGTATTTCTTTATGCCGCGGATATCTGTCTTCCAGCCTGGGAGAGTCTTATAAACTGGCTTTGCCTTATTGAGGAGTGGCGTAACAGGGAAATCCTTTGTCTCCTTGCCATCGATTTCATAAGCAACGCAGACAGGAATCTCATCAAGGTAGCCTAAAACATCAAGAACTGTGAAAGCTACTTCTGTAGCGCCCTGAAGCCTTACGCCGTATCTTGAGGCAACACAGTCATACCAGCCCATTCTTCTCGGACGGCCTGTTGTTGCACCGTATTCACCGCCATCACCACCGCGGCGACGAAGTTCATCAGCCTTAGCCTCGTCAAGAATTTCACTAACGAAATCACCGGCACCTACAGATGATGAATATGCCTTTGAAACTGCGACAATGTCCTTTATTTCATAAGGAGGAATGCCGGCACCAACTGCGCCGTAGCCTGCAAGAGTAGATGAAGAAGTAACCATAGGATAAATGCCGTGGTCAGGATCCTTCATGGTTCCAAGCTGGCCTTCAAGAAGAATTTCCTTGCCTTCCTTGATAGCGTCATAAAGGTAAGTTGAAACATCACCAACGTATGGTGCAATCATATCTCTATACTCATGAAGAGTGTTCATCAGTCCATCAACAGTAAGCGGATCATGATGATAGAACTCTGTAAGGATGCAGTTCTTTTCAGGAAGAATCTTCTCGATTTTTGACTTTAATAAATCATCATCGAAAAGCTCGCAGACCTCAAAACCGATCTTAGCAAACTTGTCTGAATAGAAAGGAGCAATACCTGACTTCGTAGAACCAAAGGAGGCCTTTCCAAGCCTCTCCTCTTCAAATGCATCGAAGTCCTTGTGGTATGGCATAACTACCTGTGCACGGTTTGAAACCATAAGCTTTGGCGCAGGAACATTCCTGTCTGTAAGGGACTTGATCTCATCAATGACCTTTGGAATGTCAAGGGCAACGCCATTTCCAATAATATTCATAATGTTCTGGTGGAAAACGCCTGAAGGAAGTGTATGAAGGGCAAATTTGCCATATTCATTCACAATAGTGTGACCGGCATTTGCACCGCCCTGGAAACGGATGACGATGTCCGCCTGCTCAGCGAGCATGTCTGTAATCTTTCCTTTTCCTTCATCACCCCAGTTTGCACCAACAACTGCATGTACCATGTTTTAATGCTCCTTCTATTAAATATCATTATTAACTCGGTCGAATAAAAAAGGTATATTTATTCTCCCTCGGAATAATCCTAAAGTCACGAGTCCATCGTGTCGTCGTATTCAAGCATGTCTTCTATAAACGACTGGCTCGATGTGATGGCAATTGAGCCAGGTCCGATGTGGCAGGCGATGGAGAGTGCAAGCGGGGCGATCATGATTTTGTGTCCCGGGAAGCGCTCCATTGCCTCTTCACGGAAGGTTTCTGCCTCATGGCGGTTCATTGTGTGCGCCATAGAAATGACGCAGCCCTTTCCTTCCTTGTCATGGAACCTTTCAGCCTGATCCTTTGCGATCTGGTCAAGCATGACCTCTTTGGCCTGCTTTATAGTACGGACTTTTGCAAAGCTGTCAAGCTTGTCACCCTGAATCTGAAGAACCGGCTTGATATGGAAAAGCGTACCAATTGCCGCAACTGCAGGTGTCAGCCTTCCGCCCTTTTTCAGGTACTCTAATGTATCTACCATGATGTAAATCGTAGATTCATGCTGATGTTCTTCAAGATATTGCTTAATTTCAAGCGCAGATTTGCCCTTATCAGCTAATGCCTTGGCTTCATATACAGAAAGCTTCTGAGTAACAGATATTCTCTTGTTGTCAACTACCTGGACTTTCCCATCATAATCATCGGAAAGTAATGTAGCAGTAGAACATGAACTTGAGAGGCCAGAGGACATCGGAATATAAACGACCTCGTCATGATCCTTTAAGAGCTCATCCCACTTATCCATGACATCGCCGACTGCAGGCATGGATGTGGTAATCCTGGCTCCCTCAGCCTGCTTTTTATAAAAATCCTTCTGCGTAAGGTTTTTTCCTTCGTAGAAAAGCTCATCATTTATGTAGAAAGGCATCGGCATAATGTAAACGCCGATTTTTTCAGCTTCTTCAGGACCAATTCCGCTGTTCGTATCTGCTAAAATAGCAACTGACATAAACACTCTCCTAGTTAGTTGTAATTAAAAAGTTTATAAAAATTTAATATTTGCAACTTGCTTATAATAACACAATTCAAATAAAAAACAAAACAAAAGATTCGCATTATTACAAATGAAGATGAATGTATATGACCAGCACAGTAATCAATCGTTATTTCAGACATAAAAATAGCCCCGCTTTCACGGGGCTTAAAATTAATATTTAATTAATACATTCCTGGCTGAGGAGCTGCTGGAGCAGCTGGCTCCGGTTCCTTGATGTCAGCAACAACAGACTCTGTTGTAAGAAGTGTAGAAGCTACTGATGTAGCATTCTGAAGAGCTGTTCTTGTAACCTTTACAGGATCAAGAATACCAGATGCAATCATATCAACATACTCTTCTGTAGCTGCGTTGAAGCCATAGCCATCCTTCTGGTTCTTTACTTCGTTGATGATGACTGAGCCTTCAAGACCAGCGTTATCAGCAATGTAATAAAGAGGAGCCTCAAGAGCCTTGAGAACGACGTTTGCACCTGTCTTCTCATCGCCTGTAAGTGTATCAGCAAGAGCCTTTACATCCTTTGCAGCATGGATATATGCAGAACCGCCGCCTGAGATAATGCCTTCCTCAACTGCTGCACGTGTAGCATTAAGGGCATCTTCCATTCTGAGCTTCTGTTCCTTCATCTCTGTCTCAGTAGCAGCACCAACACGGATAACAGCTACGCCGCCAGCGAGCTTTGCAAGTCTTTCCTGAAGCTTTTCCTTATCGAAATCAGAAGTTGTCTCTTCGATCTGCTTTCTGATCTGGCTGATTCTAGACTGGATGGCATCCTTCTCGCCTTCGCCATCAACGATGATTGTATTATCCTTTGTAACCTTAACGGACTTAGCCTTACCAAGCTGATCCATTGTCGTATCCTTGAGTTCAAGGCCGACTTCTGAAGAAATAACTGTGCCGCCTGTAAGAATAGCGATATCCTGAAGCATTTCCTTTCTTCTGTCGCCATAGCCAGGAGCCTTAACAGCTACTACATTGAATGTACCACGAAGCTTATTAAGGATAAGTGTTGTAAGAGCTTCGCCGTCAACATCTTCAGCGATGATGAGGAGCTGCTTACCCTGCTGAACGATCTGCTCAAGTACAGGAAGGATTTCCTGGATGTTTGATATCTTCTTATCAGTAATAAGGATGTAAGGCTCGTCAAGAGCTGCTTCCATCTTATCCATATCTGTGCACATATAAGCTGAAATGTAGCCGCGGTCAAACTGCATACCTTCAACGACATCAAGCTCTGTCTGCATTGTCTTTGATTCCTCAATGGTAATAACGCCATCGTGTGAAACCTTTTCCATTGCATCAGCAACCATGGTGCCGACCTCGTCATTGCCAGCTGAAATAGCTGCAACCTTGGCGATCTGATCTTTACCGCTGACCTTCTGTGACATCTTTACGATTGAATCAACAGCCTTGTCAGTAGCCTTCTGCATACCACGACGAAGACCAACTGGGTTTGCGCCTGCAGCGAGGTTCTTCATACCCTCCTGAACCATAGCCTGTGCAAGAACGGTAGCTGTTGTCGTACCATCACCAGCAACATCATTTGTCTTTGTAGCTACTTCCTTAACAAGCTGGGCACCCATGTTCTCAAATGGATTCTCAAGCTCGATATCCTTTGCGATTGTAACACCATCATTGGTGATCAGTGGTGCACCATAGGACTTGTCAAGAACTACGTTCCTGCCCTTAGGTCCAAGTGTAACACGAACTGTATTAGCAAGCTGATCAACGCCTGCCTGGAGAGCCTCTCTAGCCTCAGCTCCGTACTTAATTTGCTTTGCCATTTTAATACTCCTTTAATTACTCAACTACAGCTAAAATATCTGACTGCTTTACGATGATATACTGCTCATCATCAAGCTTTACTTCTGTACCAGCATACTTAGAATAGATGACCTTCTGGCCTTCCTTTACCTGCATTGTGACTTCTTTGCCATCAACAACTCCGCCAGGTCCAACTGCGATAACCTCAGCCTCCTGTGGCTTCTCCTGTGCAGCAGATGCTAAAATAATACCTGACTTTGTCTTCTCTTCAGCTTCAAGCTGCTTAAGGACAACCCTGTCAGCTAACGGAACTAATTTCATAATAAAGTGCCTCCTTGTAGTCTAAAATTAATTTGTTAGCACTCGTTTAGATAGAGTGCTAATCAACAATTGTTATAATAGTAATATATGCAATTACTTTCAAGTGTGAATATTGCACAAAAAATAATGTTAAATATGAGAATTAATTGTTATTTTTGCGAAGAAGTGCTAATTCATCATCGTCGAAACCGGAATCTTCAGGAACAATATCAGATGAAGAAGAATCTTGAGCTGGAGCCCCAGCTTCGAAGCCTTCTGCCTGAGACTCTTTTGATAATGGATCACTGCCGGAAATTGTTGAATCAGGCTGTGCATTATTCACTGCAGTTTCTGCAGCGCTGACCTCATCTGGTGCTGAAGCAGACTCCGTATTTTTCTTTCTGAACAGATTGTTATTATTCGACTTCTTATTATCTTTCGTCTTTTCCTCAGGGATTTCCTTTGGCTCTGCAATTTCCTCAAAATCTGCTTCGATATCAGCCTGCCTGTAGCTTGATGCTTTATTCTGTATCTCCGGCACTGAATAATCGGCATGGTCATCCTGCTTTTCAGCCTTCTCTGCCTCTTCCTTCCTGAAGTATGCAGAACGGATTGCCGTAATAATGATGGAGAAAATGCCAAGGCCGCCAGATGCAATGACTAACGAATAATATAACATCTCATTCTTGGAAAAGTCAGTCTTTATCTTTGTAAGAAGAAGGATTGCATAAACTAAGATCAGAAGGGCAAATATGAGATTCAGCCACCAGGCCTTTCCACGCATGCCCATGAGCTGGATTGTGCTCTGCAGGATCATAACAGCAAGAACTAAAAGAATCACACCAAGCGCAATGTAAAAGCTTACGTCAAAGCTCTTCGCATTTACAAGAACAACCACACCAATTGCTGTGACTAGCACGCCCCCTGAAAAATCGTAATTCGTGATTTCCTTATAGCCGTGTCGCACAAAGAAATTCAAAATAAGGTATATACCGAGTGCCAGAAGCACACCGCCTATTACATAGGCAAAATATTCTACCTTCATTGAATCCACAAAAAGCATCAGGAAACCAATCAGCATGCAGAATGCACAGATGATAAGTTCAATTAGTAATCCTGCAAAACTCCTCTGAGCTTCCTCTTTCTTTTTAGATGCCATTTTTGCCTCCATTACAGATTATCAAAATAAAGCTTTATATCAGCCGGTTTCTCAACCACTGCCCTGCAGCCATACTCAATCAGCGTCTTCTTCTCACCAAAGCCATAAAGAACACCAAGGCAGTCGATTCCAAAAGCAGTAGCACCTTCAGCATCAAAGTAAGTATCACCGACAAGATAGGATTCTTCCTTTTTCATGGAAGGATTTCTTCTGAAAAGTTCTGTGAGGACTTCGATTTTCTTTTCAATATTCTTCGAAAAATCCGCACCGCAGATGTCATCAAAATACTTTGCAAAGCCTACTTTTTCTAACATTGCCTGACAGGAAGTTTCAGTCTTCGAAGATGCTACAAAAAGCGAATAGCCTTCCTCCTTCAGGCCTTTAAGTGTCACATCAAGGCCGTCATAAGGCTCGCACATAAACTCACCTTTTCTGACATATTCAGCCCGGTAAATATGCATGGCCTCATCTACTCTGTCAAGAGGAACGCCAAGCCGTTTCTTAAAGGAATCGGTAAGCGGAGGTCCAACGCATTTCCTAAGCACTGGCTCAGGTGGAACAGGTAAGCCCATTTTCTTCAGGGTAAATTCCAGACAGTAGTAGATACCCGGTGAGGTAAAAAGCAGCGTTCCATCTACGTCAAATACAATATTTTTTATCTTTTGATTCATTATTCATTCCTATGGTATGATTTATTTCACATGCCAAAATAGCGAAAGTATTATTAATGTTAACGTTTCGTGCCCTTAGCCGCACGCTTGTTGATCTTCATATTCTGAAGGATTACTTTCTTTCCGTCAACCTCAACTGTATGATCTATTCCTTTTTTCAGAAGATACACATCAGTGACTTCATCCTTTTCAGAAAGTGAAATACCCTTAACGCCAAGCGCATTTTTCTTCTGTTCTGGCACTTCAGATACATCTATTCGAAGGAAATAATGATTCTTCGTGCGGAAGACAATATTGTCATCTGACTCGACATTATGAATAAATACAAAGCTGTCTCCGTCTCCTAGTTTCGATGCCATGACCGTTTTTCTTGAAATAAGGTCAAATTCTGTACCATCGATGATCTTTATCAGTCCTGACTTCGTTGCGAAAAGAAGCTTCTGCTTAATAATATCTGACATGACACCAATAAATACGATATTTTCCTTTGAACTGTCGAAATTCGATGCATTATCGATTGGCATGCCCTTGTCCTTGAACTTGACGGTCGGGATATCCATAGCCTTCAAAATATGCATATTTCCAGTATCAGTAAACAAGCAGAGCCTGTCGGTGTTCTTCATCGTAAAGAGATAGCGAGCTTCTGTTTCTATCGCCTCTTTATTTCTTTCGTATGTGGCAAGATCAAATTCCTTTGCATAGAAGAATCTGTCGATCATCACGCAGACATCCGTCTCTTCTATTGGCTTTTCTTCAAATACAGCTTCTGAAATCACATTGATTTCGGTCTTTCTCGGTTTCTCAAATTCCTTCTTGATTGACTTTAAGTCTTCAATGATGGTCTTTGCCATGGAAGCCTTGTTTGAAAGAATGTCAGTGTACTCGGCGATTTTCTGCATCGTCTCTTTATATTCTTTTTCAAGCGCTTCGATTTCAAGACCGATGAGTTTATAGAGACGCATCTCAAGGATTGCATCTGCCTGCCGCTCGGTAAAGAGTAATTTGGCGGCATCCTTCTTTGAAGCTGCTGACTTAAACTTTATTCCTTCTGTAACGCCATGGACAAGGCATTCCTTTGCCTGGACACGGGTCTTGGAACCGCGGAGAATTTCAATGATAAGGTCGATGACGTCGCAGGCCTTGATCAGACCTTCTTCGATTTCCTTCTTGTCACGGGCTTTCTGAAGAAGTGTCGTATACTTTCTCGTTGCAAGCTCGTACTGGAATTCAACATGATGGCGGATCAGAGGAACGAGGCCGAGTGTCTCAGGGCGTCCATCTGAAACTGCAAGCATATTCACGCCAAAGGTGTCTTCAAGACGGGTCTTCTTGTAGAGTAGATTCAGGACATTGTCAACATCAGCGCCCTTCTTAAGCTCGATTACGATTCGGATTCCATCCTTGCCGGACTGGTTTGAAATATCGGTAATGTCATTTGTGACCTTTGTTTCTACGAGATGTGCGACATCATTTAAGAATTTGCCGATGCCTGCGCCGATCATCGTATAAGGGATTTCAGTGACGATAATATTGACCTTGCCATTCTTTCCCTTCTCAATTTCGGTCTTGCCACGGAGACGGAGTTTTCCAACGCCTGTAGAATAAATTGCTTCAAGCTCATCTGCATTTGCGACAATACCGCCTGTCGGGAAATCCGGTCCCTTGATGTATTTCATCATCTGCTTCGTGGACATGTCCGGATTTTTCATGTAGGCAATACAGCCATCGATGACCTCCCCTAAATTGTGAGGAGGAATGCTTGTTGCCATGCCGACAGCGATGCCTTCTGAACCATTGATGAGGATATTCGGAATCCTGACCGGAAGGACGGTAGGCTCCTTTTCTGTCTCATCGAAATTCGGCATGAAATCGACAACGTCCAGGTCAAGATCTTTTAAGAATACTTCCTCAGTAATCTTCTGCAGTCTCGCTTCTGTATAACGCATGGCTGCGGCGCCATCGCCCTCGATTGAGCCGAAATTGCCATGGCCATCAACTAATGGAAGACCCTTCTTAAAATCCTGCGCCATGACGACAAGGGAATCATAAATAGAACTGTCGCCATGCGGATGATATTTACCCATCGTATCGCCGACAATTCTTGCAGATTTCCTGTATGGGCGATCTGACCTTATGCCAAGCTCGTACATATCATATAGCACACGCCTCTGCACAGGCTTAAGACCATCCCTTACATCGGGCAGCGCCCTTGAAATGATGACGCTCATCGCATAGTCGATGTAGGACTTTCGCATGAGCTCTGAATATTCAGTTCTGATTATTTCTTCTTCTGCCATATCTTTACCAAATGAAAACTATAAAAGTCGCTCCCGCACGGACAATACTGTCTCTCGCACGTCGTCTCGCGCCTCATGGATTTTTGCTCGCGTCACATAAATTCGTGCTGCGCTATCGCTTGCACTCATTAAGTGACGAGTAAAATCCATGCGTGCTGTGAGACAGTATTGCCGTGCTCGCGCTCTTACTTGCAAGTAAGTAAGCCGATGGTGAAAACTTTTCTGCGTGTGCATAAAGTGAGTAGTGCAAAATAGAAAAGTGCATGTTCACAAGCGCAGATTTGCCATGGATGGCAAATCTAGCCGAACGCGCCTGGATGGCGCATAAAGGCGGCGCGTAAATTTGAGGTCGGTGGTGGCACTTTTCGTAATTTTGCCTACGACACGGACCGCATCACGCAGAAACGTTTTGCACCAGAGGCGTAAATTAATTCACACGTCGAGTTCTGCGGTGCGGGCATTGTCATAGATGAACTGCTTGCGCGGCGGAACATCGTTACCCATCAGCATTTCCGTGACGTCTGATGCCATGCGGCCGTCCTCGATTTCAACCTGCTTTAGCTTGCGTCGCTCAGGATCAAGCGTTGTCTCCCAGAGCTGCTCCGGATCCATTTCACCAAGACCTTTGTAACGCTGCAGGGTGAATGGTCCTTTATGCCGCTTCCTGTATTTCTCAAGCGCCTCATCATCATAGAGGTATTCTTCCTTACCATTCTTTGGCATAGCCTTATAGAGAGGCGGCATTGCGATATATACATGCCCTTCATAGATGAGTTCTGGCATGAAGCGGTAAAACAGTGTAAGGAGAAGCGTCGAAATATGCGCGCCATCGACATCGGCATCGGCCATGATGATGATCTTGTCATAGCGTAGTTTTGTAATGTCGAAATCATTTCCGTAGCCCTCTGAAAAGCCGCAGCCGAATGAATTTATCATCGTCTTGATTTCAAGATTCTGAAGTATCTTGTCCATTGAGGCCTTCTCGACATTTAAGATCTTGCCTCGAATAGGTAAAATAGCCTGATACATTCTGTTTCTGGCAGTTTTTGCGGAACCGCCCGCAGAATCTCCCTCGACAATGAAAATCTCGCATTTGCTTGGGTCTCTCGACTCACAGTTTGCTAATTTTCCATTTGAGTCAAATGAAAACTTCTGCTTTGTGAGTAGGTTCGTCTTCGCCTTCTCCTCAGACTTTCTGATCTTGGCAGCCTTTTCCGCACAGGAAAGTACAGTCTTTAATGTGTCAATATTTCTGTCGAAATATAGCTGGATTTCATCCGTCGTAACTTTATTTACTGCCTTTGCAGCATCCTGATTATCAAGCTTTGTCTTGGTCTGACCTTCGAAACGAGGATCACGATGCTTTATTGAAATAACCGCTGTCATTCCGTTTCTGACATCAGCACCGGTAAAGTTCTGGTCTTTGTCCTTTAGAATTCCAAGCTCTCTTGCATAAGAATTCATGACCTGCGTGAATGCAGTCTTAAAGCCTGTGATATGCGTTCCGCCCTCTGCATTATAAATATTGTTGCAGAAGCCTAAGATGTTTTCATGAAATTCATTGCAGAACTGGAATGCGACCTCGACCTTGATGTCATCTGAGATTCCGCTGAAATACACGGTGTCGTGGAGTTTTTCCGAAGTCTTATCAATATCATTTACAAAACCTACCAGCCCGTCTGGCTCATGAAAGGTTTCTGTGTCCGGCTCGTCTCCACGAAGGTCTGTATAAATAATCTTAAGCTCCGGATTTAAGTATGCTGTCTCGTGAAGGCGGCTTTTTATGTCGTCCTCTTTGAATCTCGTATGCTCGAAGATTTCCGGATCAGGAACGAAACTTATCTTTGTTCCTGTCTTCTTTGACTTTCCAATAATTGGAAGAAGACCCTTCTCAAGCTCTATCACCGGCTTGCCCTGTTCATATCTGTCGTGGTAAATATTGCCATCACGTGAAACCTCGACATCAAGCCAGGTAGAAAGCGCATTTACGACAGATGAGCCGACACCATGGAGACCGCCAGAGGTCTTGTAGGAAGCATTGTCGAATTTGCCGCCGGCATGAAGCGTGGTAAAAACAACTCGCTCAGCTGACATGCCCTTTGCATGCATGCCGACAGGGATGCCTCGGCCATTATCCTCTACTGTCGCAGAACCGTCCTTATTCAGTGTCACTTTGATTTCATCGCAGTAACCTGCAAGATGCTCATCGACGGAATTGTCGACAATCTCGTAAATCAGGTGGTTTAAACCCTTTGTCGAAGTAGAACCAATGTACATGCCTGGGCGCATGCGCACAGCTTCAAGCCCCTCGAGTACCTTTATTGAACTTTCATTATATGTTTCTTTTGCCATATTTTCTCTTCCCTGAATTTCATCTTTTGCCGCATTATCCCATGCACAATCAGATGAAAACGGTTTTATTATTTGTCAGATGTTTTTTTACAGCGATGTCCTGACAATCTTCGGCCTGTAACCAGCCTTGTCAAGTGCCTTCAGAATCTGATCCTTATGCTCTGTACCAAATGCCTCAAGTGTAATGCGAAGCTCAACCTCAGCCTGACGGTTCGTGGTAACGAACTGATTGTGCTCGAGCTTGATAACGTTGCCCTGTGTGGCTGCGATTGTCTCAGCGACAGCAGCAAGCTCGCCCGGCTTGTCCGGAAGGAGTACTGAAACCGTGAAGATTCTGTCTCGGAAAATAAGTCCCTGCTGAACAACGGATGACATCGTGATGACATCCATGTTGCCGCCTGAAAGGACTGATACAACATTCTTGCCTTTTTCTTTGAGATGGGAGAGTGCTGCGACAGAAAGTAAGCCGGAATTCTCGACAATCATCTTATGATTCTCAACCATGTCAAGGAAGGCAACGATCAGCTCATCATCCTCGATTGTGATGATGTCGTCGATGTTCTTCTGGATGTATGGGAAAATGTGCTCACCAGGCGTCTTTACAGCAGTACCATCAGCGATTGTGTTTACGGTAGGAAGTGTTGTAACTTTGCCATTTTTAAGAGATTCCCTCATGCAGGCAGCACCTGCAGGCTCAACGCCGATGACCTTAATCTTTGGATTTAATATCTTTGCAAGTGTGGAAACGCCTGTTGCAAGTCCGCCACCGCCGATTGGGACAAGGATAATGTCCACAAGAGGAAGATCCTTAAAGATCTCCATGGCGATCGTGCCCTGGCCTGTTGCAACGACAGGATCATCGAAAGGATGAATCATGGTGTAGCCGTTCTTCTCTGCAAGCTCAAGTGCCTTTGCATAAGCTTCATCATAGACATCGCCCGCAAGAACGACGTCTGCGCCATAGCTCTTTGTCCTGTTTACCTTGATGAGAGGGGTCGTCTTCGGCATACAGATCGTTGCCTTGCAGCCATATTTCTTTGCAGCAAATGCAACACCCTGGGCGTGATTTCCGGCTGATGCCGTAATCAGTCCCTTCGCACGCTCCTCGTCGGACAAGGTGCTAATCTTATAATATGCACCTCTGACCTTATATGCACCTGTGACCTGCATATTCTCAGGCTTCAGATAACAATGGTTACCGGTCTTCTCTGACCAGTAATCTGAATACATCAGGTGGGTTTCACGCGTCACCTCGCTTACCTTTTTGTAAGCTTCGTCAAAATCTTTCTTCTCAAGCATATTATTTACCTTTCCATTCACTACGTGCTCCCGAAGACACAAAACTATCACGAAAAAGGCGCATTCAGCGGTATCGCCACGATATTTGCGAAGCAAAATCGTGGCATGTCGTCAGAGCGCATTAGAATGATGCTACGCATCAAAGCGCTCTTCCTCTCGCGGCTTCGTGATTTTTGCTTGCGTTGCATAAGCTCATTCATCGCCTATCGGCTTACTGAGGTATCGCCACGATATTTGCAAAGCAAAATCGTGGCATGTCGTCAGGGCACATGAGAATGCTGCTATGCAGCATAGTGCCCTTCCTCGAATTCGCTAAGCAACGAGTAAAATCAAGACTTTTTCTTAGATAGTTTTGGTCTTCTCGCGCACTTGTAAATTGCTTATTTCAGTCTTCCTCCGCGAAGAGTGCATCAACGTACTGGTTCGAGTCGAATTTCTCAAGGTCGTCGACAGTCTCGCCTACTCCGATATACTTGACAGGAATGCCGAGCTCGGAGTGGATGGCGACTGCAATGCCGCCCTTAGCAGAACCATCCATTTTTGTAAGGACAATGCCGCTGATGTCACAGACAGATGAAAATTCTCTTGCCTGCATCAAGGCATTTTGTCCAGTAGCCGCATCAAGCACAAGCAGTGTCTCACGGTAGGCTTCCGGGAATTCGCGGTCGATGACCTTGTTCATCTTTGAGAGCTCATTCATGAGGTTCTTCTTGTTCTGCAGACGCCCTGCTGTATCGACAAGAAGCACATCCGTCTTCCTGGCTTTCGCTGCGTTTACTGCATCAAATACGACTGATGAAGGATCCTGTCCTTCATTTCCGCCTATGATATCGCACTTTGCACGCTTTGCCCAGACTGTAAGCTGCTCATTTGCGGCTGCCCTGAAGGTATCTGCCGCAGCGATAAGCACTCTTTTTTTCTGCTTCTTCAGCTTCTGTGCGAGTTTGCCGATTGTCGTAGTCTTGCCGACTCCGTTTACGCCAATGACGAAAACAACTGAAGTCTTATTTTCGAAATCGTATGCGGTCTCGCCGATGTTCATCTCTTCCTTGATGGTGTCCTTCAGAAGTTCACGGCATTCTGCAGGCTTCTTCAGTTTCTGCTCTTTGACCTTTTCTTTCAGGTCTTCGATAATCTTCTCAGTTGCTTCAACACCCATGTCAGAGGTAATCAGCACTTCTTCGAGGTCTTCATAAAATTCATCATCGATTTCTACGCCGCCAAAGATATAGGCAAGCTTCTCACGAAGAGATTTCCTGGACTTAAATAATCCCTTGAAGAGCCGTGCCCAGAAGCCTTCCTTCTTTTCTTCGGAAGATTCCTCATCATCTGAAGTTTCTGCTTCAGCAGCTGACTCTGTATCTTCGGCAGCGTTTTCAGCAAAGGCAGATGCTTCAGCAGCAGAGGGATTATCTTCAGGTGCACCCCCTGAAATCTCAGCGTCAGAATTCAAATCTTCAGTCTCGCGATTTGCCCTGTCATCTTCTGCAGACTCCGGAGCACTTTGCTCATTTGCATTTTCAGCATTCACTTCAGAAGTTTCAGAAGCATCTGCATTCTCTAATTCTTCAGTCTGATTATCTTCAGCCTCTTCCTTATTTTTCTTCTTTCCCCATTTCCACATACATTTCTCCTTGGAAATTCAGGTCATATTCTCGCATATAACACACGCATCGACAGGTAATCAGTTCGTCAGCTGGTTCTCAATCAGGTTTACAGAGACGAGCGTCGAAACACCCTTCTCCTGCATTGTAATGCCATAGAGCCTGTCGGCCGCATTCATCGTGCCTCTACGATGTGTAATAATAATAAACTGCGTATTTTTTGTCAATTTGTGCAGATAATTTGCATATCTGTCAACATTTGAGTCATCAAGGGCAGCCTCTATCTCATCGAGAAGGCAGAATGGTGACGGCTTCAGATTCTGAATAGCAAAAAGCAGGGCGATTGCAGTCAGCGCCTTCTCTCCACCTGAAAGCTGCATCATGTTCTGAAGCTTCTTTCCTGGCGGTTCAGCAATAATCGTAATGCCACTTTCCAGAATATTGTCTTCATCCTGAAGCTGGATATCTCCGCGGCCGCCGCCGAAAAGCTCCTTAAAGACTTTATTAAACTGCTCCTTTATATCCTTGAAACCGTCGGTGAAACGCTCTGTCATTCCCTTGTCAAGTTCATCGATGAGGCCGCGCAACCTGTCACCGGCATCTACCAGATCATCGTGCTGCTTCTTTAGGAATTCGTATCGCTCAGAAACTTCCTTGTATTCCTCAATCGCATTTACATTGACTGAGCCCATATCCCGGATTGCATTTTTTATATCAGCAAGTTCCTTACGCAGCTCATTTTCATCGGCATTTTCATCAACCGGGATTTCAAGTGCTTCATGCGGACTAAGCTCATATTCTGTCCAGAGGTAATCAATCCTTGACTTCCTGTTTTCGTCAATCCTTTCCTTTTTCGTATCAAGACGGAGAAGCTCTTTTTCGAGATTCGTGATCTTCTTTGTGACCTCTTCTTTTTCAGCAAAGAAATCCTTGTACTGGGAATTCAGTTCCTCTCTCTTCTTCTGTTTTTCAGTCCTGTCTGTTAAGATGCTCTCATCAGATGATTCGCAGGCCTTCAGCGTCTCCTTGATTTCATCAATGTCAGACTCCATCTTCTGACGGTCAACCTCTTCAGCGAGTGACTTGTCATAGAGTTCCTTTAATATTCCTTCAGTCTTCTTTAATTCCTTTTCCGTTCTCTGAAGATTTTCATTTGAGAAATTGAGCTTCTGCCTTGCAGATGACTCATCTACCTGTACTTCTGAAAGCGTCCTTGTCGAAGTTCCCTCAATATAAGTCTTTTCGTCAAGTTCGTTCTGTAAAGCCTCAATCTCTTTATTAAGCTCAGCCTCTCTTGAAATTGAATCATTCAAAAGGGAATCAGACTTGGCCTTTTCATCTTCGATTTCTTTTAATTTGTCATTGAGAGACTGGCCTTCATTTTCTATGGAAGAATAAGATGCCTTGTCTTCATCCTCGCGCTTTTTGGCATTCTGAAGCTCAATTAAAATTGAGTTCCTGTTTACAAGCGCATCCGAAAGCCCCTTTGCATTGGCTTCGAAATCATCAGCCATAAGGGCCTGGGCAACTTCAATGTCAGAAATCCGCTGCTCGATTTCCTTTATCTCATCACGGACCTTTTCAAGTTCCCTTTCAGACTCATCAAGTGAACGCTTTCTCGAAAGAAGGTTTCCCTTATTCTTGTAAGCGCCACCCGAAAGCGAACCGCCTGGACGAAGAAAGTCGCCGTCAAGCGTCACGATATTATAAGAAAAATGATTCTTTCTCTGAACTGCGAGCGCTGAGTCAACATTATCAGCGACAATGATTCTTCCAAGAAGAAAATCCACAATTTTCTGGAATTTTGAATCGTAATCTACGATTTCAGAGGCAAGGCCGATAATGCCTCTCTCTCGTAAAACAGAAGTATCATTCAGCCCATGAGGCGTCACCGTTGTAAGCGGCAGGAATGTAACCCTTCCGAGACGGTTTTCCTTCAGATAAGAAATCATCTTTTTTGCTATTTCTTCATCCTCAGTAACGACATTCTGGATGTTTCCGCCGAGCGCTGTCTCGATGGCAGTCTCGTATTTACCTTCAACAGAAATAATGTCAGAAACCGGACCAATAATGCCAGGATATTCATCCTTCTGCTCACAGACGAGCCTTACGGCATTTCCATAGCCTTCGTACCGTTCGGCCATGGCCTTCATAACATCGAGATTTGACTTGATCCTTGTCTCTTTTTTATTTGCTTCAAGAAGGTGCTTCTCAGCATCAGCTTTTTTAACTGCCCAGTCATTTCGCTTTGCCTTGAATTCGTTGTCACGTTCCTGAAATGCCTTTACATTTTCCTCAGCCTTTGCAAGCCTTTCATTTAATGAAGACTTCTCTTTCTCATTTGATTCTTCTTTTGTCTTTCGCTCAAGAAGTCTCTTCTGTAGCTCGACCTTACGGAGACGTATCTGCTCAGAAAGCGTCTCATTCTTCTGTGATGCAGAATGGATCTCGCCCCTGTTTTTCAAAAGGTCGACAAGCTCTGCCTTCTTTTTTTCAAGCTCATTGGAGAGATTTTTGATTGCGTCTTCCAGAGAATCATAATCCTCCTGAACCTGCGAGAGTCTCTCAGATTCAATGCGAAGCTGCTCTTCACATTCATCTTTTTCTTTGGAAAGCGTTTCCTTTTCTTTCTCTTTATTTGCTTTTTCCTCCTCATTCATCTTGATACGGTTTTCAAGATCTTTAGATGACCTTTCAGAGGATTTTATTCTTTCAGAAAGAATAGAAATCTGCTCGTTTAATTTTGCGCGGTTTCCTGCATTCTCATCTTTTTTAATATCTAATTCTTCGAGCTCTTTATCTATCGCCGCAATATCATTTTCAAGATTTAAATATTTTTCCGTAATGGAATCATTTGCTGCTTTTTCAGTACCAAGCTCACTATTAGCGTTATCAATGTCCTTCTGGACAGACTCCGCCTCTGAATCAAAGGTCTTCTTATCAATAACAAAAAGATTGATGTCAAGATTCTTCTGTCTCTCTTTTTTATTCAGATAATCCTTTGCCTTATCCGCCTGCTTTTCAAGGGGACCGACCTGCTTTTCCAGTTCTGAGAGAATGTCGTTGACACGAAGAAGATTGTCCTCCTCTTCCTGAAGCTTTTTTATCGTCTCATTTTTTCTCTTCTTGAATTTGACAATGCCGGCAGCTTCATCAAATAGCTCACGCCTGTCTTCCGGACGGCCGGAAATAATCTTCTCAATCTGGCCCTGCCCGATAATCGAGTAGCCCTCTTTTCCGATACCTGTATCGTAAAAAAGCTCGTTTACATCCTTAAGACGCACGGGCGAACCATTGAGTAAATATTCACTTTCACCTGAACGATAGACACGACGGGCTACAGAAACTTCATCATAATCAATAGGAAGCACATGATCGGAATTATCGAAAACGATTTTCACATAGGCGTATGAAAGCGGTTTCCTGTTCTCCGTTCCTTCAAAGATGACATCCTGCATGGATTCACCACGAAGCTGCTTTGCGCTCTGCTCACCTAAAACCCAGCGCACGGCATCGGCTATATTAGATTTGCCTGAACCGTTCGGGCCTACGATGCCTGTGATTCCATTGTGAAAATCGAATTTTATCTTGTTTGCGAAGGACTTAAAGCCCTGCATTTCAATACATTTTAAGTACATTTATTACCAAATTTCTATTTTTACTGCAATATCTGCGCTAATATTCTTTCAAATAATCAATCAGAATAATTTGCAAGTCTTCAGCGCATTATATGCTGCTTCCTGCTCTGCCGCCTTCTTCGAATGTCCCGTGCCACGGCCTATTATTTTACCATTTAGGGTAGCATTAATGCAAAAAGTTTTGTTGTGATCAGGTCCGGACTCCTCAGTCTCTACGTAAGCAAGCTTGCCGAGGTTCTTTCCCTGGATCTTTTCCTGAAGAACCGTCTTTGAATCATGGAAAAGCTTTCGCTCCTCGATGTCCGTAAGTATATATTTAAGAATAAATTCCCTTGCAGGCTCGATTCCGCCATCCAGATAAATCGCACCGATGACGGCCTCAAGCGCATCAGAAGTAATCGACTTCAAATCCCTTCCGCCTGTCTTTTCCTCACCAATGCTCATCCTGATGAAATCTGGAATTCCAAGAGATTTCGACACATCAGCAAGGGTCGGTTCACATACAAGTGCAGCTCGAAGCTTGCTCATCTCACCTTCCGGATAATCCGGATAATTCCTGTAAAGAAAATCACTTGAAACGAGTTCGAGTACGGCATCGCCTAAAAATTCCAGCCTCTCATTATCAGAAAATTTCGGCATCTTTGTCTCATTAGAAAAAGAACTGTGCGTCAAAGCATGGGTAAAAATAGACTCATCCTTAAAAATATATCCGATTTTTTCCATTAATGCATGGTAATTCGTATCGTTCATGGTAAAAAAACCTATAAAAAAAACCCTTTTACATAAAATAAAAGGGTTCAAAAGCAAAAAAAATATTTAAGAATCAGTCCTCGTTACCCTCGGTCTTTTTGATAAGCTCGACTGCGTCTTCAACAGTCTTCAGGCTGTTTTCATCAATCTCATCTGTATTTATCTCAATGTCAAGCTCTTCCTCAACACCCATGATAATCTGGAAAATATCAAGAGAATCAGCACCAAGATCATCAACAAAAGTAGTATCAGGATGAATCTCATCCTCATCAACAGAGAGGACCTCTGCTATAACCTTCTTAAGTACATCAAGTTCCATAAATAACCTCCAACAAGAATAATAATAAACTATGTGTACAGATCAGACAGAAAGCTTTTCAGTAAGCTTCCCGCTGATATCCTGTTCTTTAAACGTAATACACTGTAAAAGCGAATTCTTAACCTCAGTCCTTTTTGCCGAACCATGCGTCTTTACGACGAGGCCCTTCAGACCAAGAAGCGGTGCCCCGCCATATTCTGAAGCATCGAAAGCACTCAGGCTCTCTTTAAGAGAATTCTTCACCATAAGAGCACCAAGCTTTGTGCCAAGGTTCTTGTAAAAAGCCTTCTTCATCACATGTCCAAGGGACTTTGCCGTGCCTTCCATCATCTTTAGGACTGCATTTCCAACAAAACCATCGCAGACAATGACATCGGAATTCCCTGCTGTAATGTCGCGTGCCTCAATATTTCCAATGAAATTAATGTCCGCACAATCCTTTAACAGAGGATAAGTGTCCTTAACTAAGGCATTTCCCTTTCCCTCTTCTGCGCCATTTGAAAGAATGGAAACTGTAGGATTCTTCCTTCCTATGACATATTCCATATAGATGGAACCCATCTTTGCAAATGAAAGAAGGTGCTCAGGACGGCAGTCTGCATTTGCCCCTGAATCAAGAAGCAGTGAAACTCCCTTTTCCGTAGGGATAAGCGGTGCAAAAGGAGCACGCTTTACACCCTTCATTCTTCCGACTATGAGCTGGCCACCGACAAGTACTGCACCGGAATTCCCGGCAGAAACAAATGCATCTGCCTTTCCATCACGAACAGTCTTCATGCCAACGACAATAGACGAATCCTTTTTATGATTGATTGCATTTACAGGGTGCTCAGCTGTCTCAATGACCTCTGTAGCATTTATTATTTCAATCCTGTCCTTGTCATATGAAAGTTCTGAAAGATTTTGCTTTATAATATCTTCTATACCGACAAGCAGGACCTTTAACTTGGAATTCTCCTTTAAGGCATCAACAGCACCCAGGATAATCTCCTTTGGCGCATTATCTCCGCCCATTGCATCAAGTGCAACTACGATGTAATCTTCCAAAATATATCCTCAAAACATAAAACCCCTGTGAGATTCTTAATCTGACAGGGGAGTCATTAAGCTTAATCCTGGGCGATAATTTCCTTCTTATTGTATGAACCGCAATTCTTACATACTCTATGAGGCATCATAAGCTGTCCGCATTTAGGACACTTCACAAGAGTAGGCGTGCTCATTTTCCAGTTAGCTCTTCTTTGATTTCGTCTTCCCTTTGAAGACTTATTCTTAGGACAAATAGACACTTTATCCACCTCCTTTAGACATAACAGATGTGATTATACAGACTTGACATTACCTTGTCAAGTAAAACTTTGCTAAACAATTCGCACGTACACAATAAATAAATTACTGTGAATTGTTATTGAAGCAGCGCAACTGTCTGTCTGCAGATCTCTAGCTCTTCATTTGTAGGAATGACATATACCTTTACCTTTGAAGTAGGGGTGGAAATCTTTACTTCCTTTCCGCGGAGCTTGTTTGCTTCTTCATCGAGCTCGATGCCAAGGAAGGAAATATAATTCATGATTTCTGCACGAACATAGCCGTTGTTTTCACCAATTCCGGCTGTGAATGCGATGACATCTACGCCTTTCATTGCCATGGCGTAAGCACCGATGTACTTAGCAACCCTGTAGGAGAACATGTCAAGGGCAAGTGCTGCTCTCTCATTCTGTACCATGGCAGCTTCTGCAAGGTCACGGAAATCTGATGAAAGACCAGAAACGCCAAGGACGCCTGACTTCTTATTTAATATAGTAAGAACATCATCAACAGAAATATGCTCGCGTTCTGCAATATAATTTACAGCGGTTGGATCGATGTCGCCTGAACGGGTTCCCATGATCAGACCCTCAAGAGGTGAGAAACCCATCGTGGTATCGAAAGACTTGCCAAACTTTACAGCACAGAGAGATGAGCCGCCGCCTAAGTGGCAGACAATCGTCTTCAGCTTATCATAAGGCTTTCCTACGATTTCAGCTGCTCTCTTTGAAACGTAAGAATGTGATGTGCCGTGGAAACCATACTTTCTGACACCGTACTTTTCATAATATTCATAAGGAATACCATACATATATGCCTTCTGAGGAATTGTCTGATGGAAAGCGGTATCAAAAACAGCAACCATAGGCGTATCAGGCATCAGTTCTCTGCAGGCATTTATTCCGATAATATTTGCAGGGTTGTGAAGGGGAGCAAATGGCGTACATTCATCAATGACCTTGATGACGTCATCAGTAATAAGCGTAGGTGCAGTAAATTTCTCACCGCCATGTACGACTCTGTGTCCAACTGCGCCGATTTCATCAAGACCAGAAATAACACCAGTCTTAGGATTTGCAATAGCGGTCAGAACCTCTTCAATTGCCTCCTTGTGTGAAGGCATCTGAACATCCTTCTGTTCCTTGTCGCCGCCAGTCTTCTGGTATGTGAAATTGCCGCCATCGATGCCAATTCTGTCGCAGAGACCTTTGCAGAGCATCTCTTCATTTGAAGAATCTATTACCTGATATTTGAGTGTCGTACTGCCGCAGTTGATTACTAAAACCTTCATAAACTCGCCTTTCCAAAAAATAATCAAATTGTTCTCAAAAAAAACCTTTTAATTTATATCACATCGTTAAAAAAATATCAATCACATATCTGATATTATGTTTGAATTTTTATCATAACAATTGCAAATACTTCTAATAATATATGAAACACCCTACAGTTCCGTCACTTCTCCGTTGATCGTGGCATGCTTCATATCCTCAATAGGAATGACAAGGCACCTCACACCGTTTACAAAGGAAGTATCAATGGAATCTGCCATGTCAGGTCGGATTTTGACATATAGATCAACATCTGTATCATCATTTTCTTCAGAAACACCGGCATTTTTAAGCTTCTCCTGAAGCTCGTGAACCTGTTCCTTCAACTCGTTTTTTTCCTCACGAAGCTCATGATCCTTCATGATTCGGGAATCGATTAAGTCTTCTGCAAGCGGCTTGTCATCAGAGAAAAATTCCTTATAGTCCTCAACGATTTTGTCAGAACGGTCTTCTGAAACACCGCTGTCCGTAAGGACCTCTTTCATCTTTTCATCTGGAATGATGAAATCTTCCTGATCCGGATTTCCTTTATTTATCTCTTCGTCACGCTCGATCAGTGAATTTATATTCTCCTGGACATTGACCTTTATATCGTCTAAATTGTCATTATTCTCGCCGACACGGTTCTCAATAATATTGTTGAAAGCGGTCTGCTTCTGTTTGGCTGTATATTTGCCCGGGCATGCGAGTCCGTTCTCCCAGAATTCCCTGTGCGGCTCCTTGACATTCTTTGTATAAACAAGGACATGATGTATGTCTGCAGCGCGGTCTGTAAAAGCAGGAAAAAGAAAAGCCGAATCCGGGACACTGACGACCCATTCCCTGTCCTTCGGTGCAATCTTGTTCTCATCCTTGTGATATGAAAGCGTAGGCTTGTCAAGATTTACCGGGCAGATGGCACAGATCAGATAATTATACACATCCTCTGAATCTCCGAGACCAATATCATCGGTTGTCTTCATCGGAACGTCATATGCATCATAGAAAAATAATATGAGGTAATTCGACGGATAGTCGTATGTCTCAATAATCCTGTCATAAACAGCATTTAATATATTCTCATCCTTTAAGGCAGAATCCCTGAGTGCCTGAAGCGCCTGGTGAAAGGAATCCTTCTGCATTTCTATCTCTGTAGGAAAATCAAGTGTCAGAAGATTGTTTCCAACTGTACCGGAAAGGCATTTCTTAATAATCTCTAAATATTTGAAAAATTCTTCTTCCGGCAGGCTTAAAAATGGTTCATCAAATGTAAGGATCTTATCCTTGGTGGAATCAACATAGCAGCCTGCAATCTGTGAAACTGAACAGCCGTCCTTTGTGTATCTCCTCTTTAATTCGTTTACTTCTTTTTTATTCATCTCTTACTCAATTCAAATACTTCTTTTCAAACTCTTCAACCTTCAGCGGCTTGTCGTAAAGGTAGCCCTGAATAATGTCAACATTCATGTCCCTGAGCTTTTCCTTCTGCGCTTTCGTCTCGACACCCTCAACAATGACATCCATATTTGCGTCACTTGCCATGTCAGAGATATTCTTTACAAATGAATCTGAAAAATCATCCTCACCAATTCCAGTGACAAAAGACTTGTCAATCTTCACTTCATCAAGAGGCATATCTTTAAGCCTTGCAAAGGAAGAATAGCCTGTACCAAAATCATCAAGCGAAATACGTACACCTAATTTCCTGATCTCCTGCAGCGTTTCTGCAAGGTAATTCGTGTCCTTCTCAGCAATGCTTTCTGTAACCTCTAAGACAAGATTTCCAGGATTAAGGCCGGAAACCGAAAGTGCCTTCTTTATCGTAGCAACAATGTCCTTCTGCATGAGCTGGATCATTGAGAAATTCACATTAATCCTGAATTCAGGATGTCCATAATCGTTCCAGTAGCGGCACTTCTTCGTAGCTTCTTCCAGAACATGATCTCCTATCTGGACAATGAGTCCTAAATATTCGGCAACCGGAATGAATTCATCCGGATAAACAAAGCCAAGTGTCGGAGAATTCCATCTGACAAGCGCCTCTGCTCCGACGCAGTGACGGTCAACCCTGTTTGCATCTATGAGCGGCTGATAATAAACGACAAATTCATCAATATTCTTTGCGACAGCCTCATGCATGGCACTTTCTATTTCAAGACGCCTCTTTGAGAACGCATCCATGTGTGGATTGTAGTACTCTGTCTGACTCTTCCCACTTTTCTTTGCCACTCTGAGTGCAAAATCAGTGTGCTGAAAAATATCTGCTGGCGTATCTCCATCCTTTGGAAAACGGGAAACACCCATGCACATCGTGCAGTAATACTGGGCATCACCAATCTGCCATGCCCTGTTAAATCTCTTTTCGAGCGCACTTACAAGTCTTGGCAGGACATCTTTATATATAGAAGGCAGAATGATGGCAAACTCATCACCTGAAATATTGTAGGCATAAGCACGTTTTCCGCAGATCAGTCTCAGTGCCTCCCCTACTTCTTTAAGAAGACTCTCGCTGTTTTTTGTTCCAAGACCTTCATTAATAGCCTTGAAATCATCAAGATCAATAAGAAGCAGTGCCCCGTCATCTCCAGAACGGACAGCATCCTTTATCTCATTTTCAATATCGATATCGAATTTGTGCTTGTTGTAAAGCCCAGTGACATAGTCAGAATTAGATTCTACGAAAATCTTCTTCTCGTAATTCTTCATTCCTGTGATGTCTGTGACTGTGCCTAAATAGACATCACGGCCATCATGCCACTTGATATTTGCAAAATGGATTGAAAAATACTTTTCAGCATCCTCGGCATAGAATTCTGATTTTTCTTCATTCAATGCATGTTCATACAGAAAACGGCTGATTGCACGGCGGTCATTATCGTTATAGAACATCGAATCATATGGTTCGTTTGAATAGAGTATCATCTTGTATACGGAATCAAAGACTACTTCACCGCATGAAGAATTCGCAAGGATAGATTCCAGCGAAGAATATGAGCTCTTCAGGGACTGTTCACTGTTTCTCTTTGTATAAATGGTCTTCAGCACCTGGCGGACATCCTCGGCAAACTGAAGGTCAGGAACTGTAAACCGCCTAGGAGAACGAATATTGACAAAACAGATATAGAAAATATTTTCAACGCCTGTCACAAGCGGAAGAAAAATTCCTGCAGTAATATTGAACCGTTCAAAGAAAGTCTTAAATTTGTCAGGTAATACAGAGTCAGAAGAAATCGTATATGGCCTGTCCGTAAGAAATGGCAGTGTCTTTAGTTCTACATGGTCGAAAATAGGAAGCAAAGCTATTTCCTCTGAAACGGACCATTCAGTTGGCATAAATACCATATTGCTGTCTGAACGTTTCTCCAGAAGAAAAGCATTCGATACGGAAAGATATTCTCCGGCAGATTTCAGAACATCTTCTGCCGCATCAATAAAATACTTTTCTGTTTCAAGACCTTTAAGAATTTCTGCAAGCGCTTCATTTCTCCTGGCAGAATTCTTTAGTTCTTCGCTTTCATCTTCTAATTTCTTGATCTCATCCTGAAGACCGGAATTTTTGTATACCTCTTTGAAATAATAAGAAGTGAGTTCTGAAAACAGCACGCCAACCTGCTCAAAGTCACGGTCATTGGTAACGAAAATATCTGGAGGAAGCACAGTATCTGAAGGAACCTTTGCAGAAATAATGCCGATGATGGATGCCTTTCTGGTAATCCTGTTCGCACTATCCCTGATGCATACTGCCTGAAGCCTCATAAACGGGCAGAATGTCTCTCCCTCGATCAGTGTTTCCGGACTCTCATCAATGAATGAATTAATAATGATCTGTTCCTTTTCAGAATCAATATACTGTTTAATAAATGTCCGGACCTCATCGGAATATTCCGGTGTATAAAGAAGCTCGTCTGATTCATCAAAATATTTGATATAGACATGATTTACAGTAGAAAAATGCTTTAATAATGATTTGAAATCATCATTTATTTCAGAAATACCTGAAAGATTCATGAACCCCTCCGGAAAAAATCTTGTAAAAAGAATACTATTCTGCCTTTAAGATCAACAGTACAGAAAATAATACTCTGTCAACCTAATAAACATAAGTATTTTACTCTAATAATAAAACTATGTCAAAAAGAATAAGGAGACTAGCATTTATGCATTTTTAATAATTTTTCGTTTTTATTTTTGTGAGTTTTGTATGAATACTCTATTGTTAAATTTAGTTTTCGTGCGTATACTAAAGGAGCATTAAGAAATATCCACCCCCAATAGATATTTCCAAATGTTTCCCCTTTATATTTTTATAACCCCCTTTAAACAACCCTCCCCAAGGGTTGTTTTTTTATGCCTTTGTATATATTTGTTATACTAACTACTACAAAATATGCGGTCAATATCGGAATAATAATATTATAAAATTTACCTGCAAAGCCATAAAAGAAAATCGAATATAAAAAGCATTGAACCATCATCAATATAAAATTTGTCATATTGTATTCAGCTGTCATTAAAAACACCAAAGTTGCAATAATAAAATATATTGTATAACTATATTATGAAAAGCATAAAAAATAAGATAAGCCAATGGAGGATATGAGTGTTCACAAGGCTCTATTGAAGTATCAAAATAGGGATTTTTGTCTTTAGTAAAACCAATTGTATTAAGGCAATCTGCTAAAAAATTGCCCGTCCTTCCAAAAAAGACATTATAGAATCGGCTATCGGTACCTTGTAATAATATGCACGCAATCCAAAGAAAAAGTGATACAAACATTATCCCTATAAATATCTGATTACGTTTTTTAGCTATATTTCTCATAATATCTTCACAAGTGCTCATAAATAGAAAAAATTATTAAAATTGCAAATATTATGGCAAGAACAATTAATCGTTTATCTCTAAAAATGACTTCTACAGGATCACCGTCAGAATCACCTTCAATATCAAGGCTGTAACATAATGCCATTACTATAATGAGCGGAACTGAACCAAATAAAATAACTTTATTATTTGTATCATTTGCCCACATTGAATAAAAAACTATTGACAGTGCAAGACAAAGGTACATATTCTTATCAAGAAATGAATAATTATAATGTTTTAGAACTCCTCTGGTGCTATTTTTTTCATTTATCATTATCTCATTTCTTCTCTTTCCAAGCCCCAAATAAAAAGATACAGAAAGAACTGTTAAATACATCCAACCGCTAAGCGCAATTCCAGTAATAGTTGCTCCAAAAATAAGTCTAAGAATAAATCCAGAAACAAGTATTACAATATCCAATATCGGAATATTCTTCCACCCATTACTATAGAGAATGTTTAACACAAAATATACAAATAGACATAAAGCAGAATAATATGATGAGCCATTTATTATGAGTGCAGCCTCACAGGAAATAGCAAGAATCAACGCAATTATCACTTCTGCCTTTGCACTTGAAACTGTTACTGCCCCAGATGCAATAGGCCTGTTTTTCTTTGTAGGGTGCTTCCTGTCCTTTTCAACATCTTTAATATCGTTAATAATGTAGACACTTCCAGCAAGAAAGCAAAAAGCAAAAAAGCCAATAACAGCATTCATGAATAAATGCATATTAAATAATTCCCTTCCAAAAATAAGTGGAAAGAATATTATCAAATTTTTGATACAATGTTTGGGTCGAAGTAAACGAAAATAATTTTTCAAAACAATTCCTATTTTTCTGTATTCTTTGGCGTGTTATCATCAAAATTGATGCGCTCTTCCTCAATAACCAGAGGCCTGTGCATGACCCTCTGGTTTATTGCCATAATATATTCTCCAAGAAAACCAATAAAAAATAACTGAAGTGAGCCCAAAAAACATACTACAATAATAAGCGGGGCGATTCCAGCTGGAAATCTATCCCAATAAATAAGTTTTAATATTAAATAAACTATTCCAATAATAAAGCTGGCAAGCGATGCAATAAAGCCTATTATTGTTGCAGCACGAAGACCAGCCTTCGTATAGGATGTAAAGCTCAGCATCGCTGCATCGTAAAGAGTAAAGAAATTGTTGTGCGTCTTTCCCGCACGTCTCTTCTGCTGCTCATAAACAACATCCTTTCTCTTAAAGCCAAGCTCTGCAACAATTCCACGAAGAAAAGGAGTAGGATCATTTAAATTCTTCAAGACTTCAATAAAGGATTTATCGTAAAGACCAAAGCCTGTAAAATGCTCAATCTGCTCAACACTTGACATCTTCTTTATGAGCTTGTAGTAGCAGGTACGAAGGAAACGCATAAATTTATTTTCCTTGCTTGTTGCCTTTATACCACAAACTATTTTCGCACCTTTTTCCCATTCATGCACGAAGACTGGTATCATTTCCACGGGATCCTGAAAATCACAACACATAGTAATAGTGCATTCACCTGTAGTCTGGCACATAGCATGATAAGGCGAATTAAACTGTCCGAAATTCTTAGCATTAAAAATAGCCTTAACCTTTGGGTTTTTCTTACAAATTTCCCTTATCAATGGTCTGGTATTATCTGTCGAATCATTGTCAATGAATAATAGTTCATAATCATACTGCGGCAGTTCTTTTGTAACAATGTCGACAACCGCATTGCTCATTGCTACGACATTCTCCTCTTCATTAAAGCAGGGAATCATTATGCTGATTTTCTTCTTTTCTTCTTCCATTTTTTTTATTCTCTATACTTGCTTGATAATATTTTCCAATAACAGCGTATCAAATTCAAATAATTATTTTAATGTCTTCCTGTATTCAATTACTTTCTTCACGCCATCTTCAAAAGAAGTTTCGGGTTCATAACCTGAAGCTTCGATAGTCTTTGAAATATCAACATCGAGATTCACAGTTGGTCTCGAAGTATCTGCTTCAGCAAACTCTGATTTCGCATTTTCAAAAAGTGAAATAATGGTATTAATGTAATTCTTTAATGAAGTAGATTCCTTTCCAGCGATCAGGTATATGCCGCTCTCTGCATCGTTTGTCCCAAGACGGTAAATCATCTCGCCTGCATCAGTGGAATAAAGAAAATTCCATATATTCGTAGCAGCTGAAAATGATGCCTTTTCACCCTTTAAGAATGTATCTACAGCATAAGAAACAAGCGTACTGTCACTGTCATATGAACCATAAACGCTGAAAATACGAAGTGCGACGTGTTTCATTTCATATTTGTCACAGAGTTTTCTGCTCAGCATCTCAGCAGATAGCTTTGCCATACCATAGGCAACGACAGGATCTGGTCTTGTTTCAGGTGTAATCCTTTCAGTCTTCAGTCCATATTCAGCCTGTGAGCCTGCAAAAACAAAGCTTTTGCAGCCAAGTCTGTGCGCAAGTTCAACCGCATCGAGTGTGTATTTCACATTTTCTTCCTGCAACACCGGGTCATCACGGAAATTCCTATTTGTGTTTCCCCATGCAAAATGAAAGAATGCGTCATATTTTTCTTCCTGAGCCTCAATATCTTTTAGTCCTGCAAGGTCATAAAAACAAAGCTTAATATTCTCTGACTCAGGCAGACGGCTGAGCTTCGGAGAATTCTTCCTTGCAATGGCAAGAACCCTGTCACCTCTCTTTAAGGAAGCCTCAATGACAGCCTCTCCTATCATGCTTGTTGCACCGGTAACAACTATGTTCAAATCAATCCCTCAATAACTATCTCGTAATAAAATAATATATCTCGAATAAATATCGATTAGTAAATAAATCATAAAGTACGTGCCATCCCAAAACGAATGATGTGATGGTACAACACTAAAACATAAGCACATATTTTGGTTAGTTCAAAATATCCAAAATTTCAACAGGCTTCTTCGCAACGCCTAATAGCGAATTCACTTTGATCTCATCGCCTTCTCGGAATCCAAAGCCATAGGTCACAGCGATAAATGAAACGCCCGCTTTCTCAGCACCTGTTCCGTCATGCATCGTATCTCCGATCAGCACGCTGTCTTCCTTAGCCCCTCCCATTTCATTTATGCACATATCTACGATGTCCTCTTTCTTCAGGACATTCATATTGTCGGCACCGTGCATTGGATCGCAGTATTCATCGAAATGATAATGATTCAGAAGATTCAGTGCATAATCTTCTCTCTTATATGTTGCCACTGCGAGCTGATAGCCTCTTTTTTTCAGCTGCTCGCATAGCTCATAAATGCCATCATAAGGTTCAGCCTCAAGAAGCGTCTTCGTGCTGTAAAAATTCCGAAATACATCTGCAGCTTTTTGCGCTTTTTCTTTTGAAACGCCATAGGTATTCATAAAGGAAAGCTGAATCGGTGGTCCGATGAATGTCTTTAAGACTTCATCAGAAGGCATTACGTAGCCTAATTCCTTGATCGTATAAACCACAGCATCAAGAACGCCCTGCCTCGTATCAAGAAGCGTGCCATCAAGGTCAAATATTACATTTTTTATTTCCGTTGCTGCCATATGTTACATTCTCATTATCTGATGCAGGTTCAATTGTCATCTGCATTCTGTACTCACCACATACATAAACTGATGCAGTATATGAATAATTTCAGGCTTTGTATTGTGCCTCAGCGAATTCATCCCTATCGAGGAATGGCTTCATATCATTCAGTGACGGTGAAACAATCCTTCCATCAGGAAGCACCTTTGAAGATGACTTCGGCTCAAAATTCTGCTTCCAGTCAACGACTGCTTCAAGTATGCACGGGCCTTCTGCAGAAAGATAATTCTCCAGAATCTCGTCTGCATTATTTTCCTTCTCAAGCCTCATATATGGAATGCCAAAGGCCTTTCCAAGGATTTCAAAATCAGGGAAACCGACACCGCTTGTCTGATCAATGCCAATGAATGGCGGCTTGAAAAGGTTCGTCTGTGTCTGTCTGATTGAGAGATAACCGTTATTATTGAGAATGATAATCTTGACATTGAGCTTATTATAAGCAATCGTTGCAAGCTCCTGGATATTCATCATTACGCTGCCATCGCCATCAATGCAGATTGTCCTTCTGCTGTTGTCAGAAACAGCTACACCAAGTGCAGCCGGAAGACCATAGCCCATCGCAGCGCAGCCAGAATTCGTAAACATCCTCTGTCCCTGCTTTACCTTTGCAGCCTGAAAAGTAATAACACAGGCACTGCCATTTCCGGTGATGATCCTGTCATCTGCATCAAGATGCTCGAAAAGCTTCTCAACAAAAACATAAGGATTGATATCCTTGTCATCTGAATGATAGGATGGCAGAACTGCAGGATATTTATTAAGCAAATTTCTGCTGAATTCAACCCACTTCTTATGCTCAGGAACTGGCGTAAAGTCAGCCTCAAGCATCCTGTCAAGGAAATCTGAAAGATCTGCATGAATAGGAAGGTCTGCATGAATCGTAGGCTTCATAAGCTCCCTTGGATCAATATCGACAATCGCCTTGAAAGCCTTGTTTGCAAAATCATAATGTGTATAGCCAATCATCCTAATATTCAGTCGGCAGCCAAGGCTGATCAGAAGATCCGCATTCTGAATTGCGAAATTACCTGACCTTGTACCGACTGTGCCAGGCATTCCCACAAAAAGAGGATTGTCGTAAGCAATCGTGTCATTTGCGTTCCATGCTGTTACGACAGGAATCTGGTATTTTTCCACGAACTTTAAGAACTTGTCCTCCGCTCCGGCAAGCCTTATGCCAGTGCCAGCGAGCACGAGCGGAGCCTTTGCAGATTTAATTTTGTCAAGAATAATCTCTATTGAAGAATCGAGTACTTCTGGCGTTCCCCAGAATACTTCCTTTTCTGGATCAAAATGAATGAGCTCATCAGTCTCGATATGCGCGCCCTGAATATCTAGCGGAATATCAAGCCATACAGGTCCCTTTCTTCCGTGCGTGGCAAGATAATATGCCTTTTCGAGATGGTATGCGATTTCTTTTTCATTTGTGACCATGACTGCATACTTTGTCATGTTCTGTACAGAATCGATAATATTGAATTCCTGATCGCCGAGCTGACGGAGGTTCAAGTCCTGGCATGACCAGATTGTAGTCTCACGCTTTACCTGTCCTGAAAGCACGAACATAGGGATGGAATCTAGCCAGCCACCCATTACGCCAGTGATTGCATTTGTTCCGCCAGGACCGCTGGTAACGCATGCTAATGCAATTTTTCCTGTCATTCTCGCATAGCCTTCAGCTGCAATTGATGTAGCCTGCTCATTGTGATTGAATGTAACATGAATGTCCTTGTTGTGACCGATAGCATCATCGAGATGCATCGCACCACCGCCTGTAACCATGAAACAGTCCGTAATGCCCTGCTTTGCAAAATATTCAGCTATATAATCAGAAACCTTGATGTTCATTTTTTACTCTTTTCCTTAGATTGCCCCAAGATTGATATCCTCAGTCTCCTGATATCTTGAATATGTAATGAAATTTATCTTCATAGATGAGAAGTCTGTCACAAGAGCCTGGCGTATATGCTGGTTTAAATGAAGAGCTTCCTGCTTAATGAAACTATACTCCATGCGAGGATTGAAGTAATTGTCCTCTACGTCTGAATAGCCATCAAAGCCTGCACATGAAATTTCTGTCACGCCGCAGTTCTTCAATACCTTTAATAACATAAGGAAAGAATTGTCCTTTATCTTCTCATTTGCTTCAAGGAGTGGCTCACGCATCACTACGAAATCAAAAGGCTTATTCTTTGAAGAAACATTAGTAGTAGCTATGATCTTCACTTCCCTATTCTTTATTTCAAGAAGAGAATCCGTAAGTGTCAGATATCTGTGGGAATTCGTAACGAAGACATAATCTACATTAAATTCGCCTGGTATGTAATTAATAGAAATAATTGCCGGCTTCTTTTCTTCAATGTAATTCCTAACCTTGTCATTCTGGAGTTGTATGTTCTTTCCAGGACCTATAAGAAGAATGTCTCTTCCCTTAAGATCCTTAGAAAGTCTCTCGTATGAATCACCATCGAAAAGATACTGACTGCTGTAATCGTCATAGGTCCTTTCACCAATTTCTGCATCATAGAGGAGCTTCTTCGGCTCAGGCTCAATCTCACCTAAAATATTGTTTACATCAGAAACGCTGAGGTTTACCTTCTTCTGGAACTGCTTTACGTAGTTCGGATGGCACTTATTAAGTGCGCAAAGGTAGAAATAAGTCTTATATCCCCACGGATTCTTTGCATAGAAATCCATGATTGATTCATCAATGGCTTCAAGCATAGGATTAATTTTATAATGTTTTTCGTGATGCTCATTTAAGTGCATGGCAAGAAGTTCAAGTGGACAGTTTCCAGCGCTCTTTCCCATTCCAAACAAAGTGGCATCTACAAGGATTCCCCTCTTATTGAAATTTTCAAGTTCTTCTGGATCTTCAGGAACAAAATCCACGAAAGCCCTTGCATTTGCATAGGCAAGCTGAAAATTGTTGTGCGCATGGAAGCCAATATAAATTTCCGGGTCAAGATACTTGTCAAGTACAGAATAGATATGGATTAATTTTTCTGGAGTCAGCAGTCCATATGTGTCAACCATGCTGACAGCATAAGGCTTTACCTTATTTGCGAGGTCGCAAAGTTCCTTTAGCTTTTCATCCGTATAGGTCGTGACTGAAACAAGCTGTGCAGTGGCAAGGTACCCAAGCTTCTTCAGCTCGCCACAGAACTCAAGTGCATCATACATCAAATGCTCCTTGAAAATTACTCTTATACAATCAATAAATGTCTCTGATGCAGGTTGTATATGAGGCAATGTACAAGTGCCAAAATCAATCATAGCATCAACAATCTCTGGACGTTTTTCAATACTACCAAATACCTTGTTTGTGTCTATTGCATCTGGCATAATAGTTCGATTGATGTCAAATGGTCTCCTCTCATCCAGAAATCCAACTTCTATCATCTCAACATCTGTATCAACAAGGCGCTCAAATATACTCGAAATATTGTTGTGACCGAATTCCCAGTCATTTACATAACCGCCATCCCTGAGGGTACAGTCCAGTAATTTAATATCTTTCATTTTGTAACTCCATTATTACAAATTGTATAAATAATTATCATTTTCTGAAATTTAATAAGAATGATAATCACAAGCTGTCTTACTTTAATAAGATAAATTTTATTCAATCAATATTGCAGAATTCCCTAATCTCATTCTGCATTATTTGCTTAACATCCTGCTTTTTAATATAGGCATTGGAGAATTCAACAATTTTCTCCATAGCAGTCTCAACATTCCATCTAGGCATCCAGCCGAATGTGCTTTTAAGAAGGGAACAATCTAACTTAAGGAAATTTGCCTCATGAGGACCACCGTCTGACTTGTTGATCCAACTTGGTCGCTTTCCAGTCTCCTCAGCCCACTTATCACAGAACAAATCAATAAGATTTCCCGTCGTCCAGCAGTCAGTGTCATCAGGACCGACATTATAATTCCCTGCATACTTTTTGTCCTGATACTGCTTTTCTGCAATCATGAGATATGCTGTCACAGGTTCGAGAACAAATTGGTATGGCCGGGTAGAATATGGATTCCTGACTATGATGTCCTCTCCTTTCTCCATCGCACGAACAGCATCTGGGATAATCCTGTCCTTTGCAAAATCTCCACCGCCTATTACATTTCCTGCCCTTGCTGTAGAAATGGCTGGCGAATCTTTCTCGCTAAAAAAAGAACTCTTATAAGAATGTGTGACAAGTTCAGAACAGGACTTTGAATTCGAATATGGATCAAAACCATCAAGTTCCTCATTCTCCCTGTATCCCCAGAGCCATTCTTTATTTTTATACACCTTATCTGTCGTGACATTGACGAAAGACTTTACAGACTTTGTCAGACGAACACATTCAAGAACATTCACAGTTCCCATAACATTCGTCTCATATGTATATCTTGGACTTATGTATGATTCACGTACAATTGGCTGGGCAGCCATATGAATGACAATTTCAGGCTGTACTTCATCAAAAACTGACTTTAGATGCCCAAAGTCTCTGATATCGCCAACTACAGAAACCATTCCTTCTGCAATATTGCAAATCTCAAAAAGTGACGGATCTGTCGGGGGGTTAAGTGCATACCCAGTGACCCTGGCTCCCATCATCTTCAAAAGTTCACACATCCATGAACCTTTGAAGCCAGAGTGACCTGTAACAAGTACTCGTTTTCCCTGATAAAACTCTTTATTTATTATCAAAATTCAGCTCCCAGATTTTTACACAAAACAATAGTAATAGTAAATACAATTATTACTGTTTCACAGCCTCATGCACCATCTCAATCATATAGTCAAGCTTATCTTTTGTCATTCCTGGATAAACGCCAATCCAGAAAGTGTTGTTCACGATAAAGTCTGAATTCTTGAGGCCACCAGCTACCCTGTATGCATCCGTGCCACGAATCTGGTCAAATGCAGGATGGCGGATGATATTGCCGCTGAAAAGAAGCCTTGTCTGTACATTGTGCTCCTCTATATATCTAGTCACCTTATTTCTGTCTAATCCAGACTCAGGCTTTACAGAAATGAGGAAACCGAACCATGAAGGCTCTGAGTTCTCTGCTGCCTCTGGAAGAATCAGGACATCAGAAAGGTCATCGAACTGCTCCCTTAAATATTTCCAATTCTGCTGACGGATCTTAATGAACCCGGGGAACTTCTTCAGCTGCTCAACGCCAACAGCGGCCTGCATATCGGTGACCTTTAAATTGTAGCCCAAGTGGCTGTATACATATTTATGATCGTATCCGTGTGGAAGTTCAGACCAGTCACCGTCAAACCTGTGACCGCAGAAATTATCATGCCCAGAAGGGCAGATGCAGTCGCGTCCCCAATCGCGGTATGAAAGAATAAGCCTGTGAAGAAGGGGATTATTTGTATATACGGCTCCGCCCTCGCCCATAGTCATATGATGCGGCGGATAGAAGGAAGACGTTCCAATGTCTCCCCATGTACCTGTAAACCTTGTCTCACCATTAATAGTATATTTGGAGCCAAGCGCATCGCAGTTGTCCTCTACAAGCCAGAGATTATGCCTGTCACAGAACTCCTTTACTGCCTTGATGTTGAAAGGGTTTCCAAGCGTATGGGCAATCATAACTGCCTTTGTCTTATCAGAATAAGCTTCTTCAAGCTTCTCAACATCGATATTGTACTGCGGTATTGTGACATCTACAAATACAGGAACTGCCCCATACTGAATAATCGGATTAATCGTAGTAGGGAAACCGCATGCAACGGTAATGACCTCGTCTCCCTTCTTAATCTGCCTGTCACCAAGCTCTGGTGCAGTCAGCACAGAGAAAGCAATAAGATTTGCTGAAGAACCGGAATTTACAAGATGAACAAACTTCGCTCCAATCCATTCGCCAAATTTTTTTTCAAACTCATCGCAGAAACGCCCTGTTGTGAGCCAGAAATCAAGTGCGGCATCTGTAAGTGCCATCATTTCTTTTTCATCATATATTCGTCCGCCGTAGCCAATTCGATCGCCAGGCTTGAAAGGCTTTTTATCTGAAGGTTCCTTGAAATCATGGTAGTATTCTGCTACCAGACCTTTGATTTTCTCCCTTGCCTCCTCTTCTGAGTTCCAGTGTTCCATTTTTCTCCTAACTTTACAATATTTTTAAGCACAATATCACATTATGCCTTCAACGATATTCTTCAATATATTTACCACTTTATCCATGGCGCAGTGCCATTCTCTATCATGTTTTCAAGAATATTTTTCTCCCTGATTGAGTCCATGCACTGCCAGAAGCCCTTATGCATATAGCTCATAAGCTCACCCTCATTTGCAAGCCTTTCAAGCGGTTCTCTCTCAAAAATCGTATTATCATCCTGTAAATAATCAAAAATCTCTGGATTTAATACCATGTAGCCTGCATTTATTGGGGAACCATCAGATGAGCTTTTCTCCCTGAATGAACGGACAGAATTCCCCTCTCCTATATCAAGAACACCCTTGGACTGATCTATCAGAACTGCGGTAAGCGTAGCTATTTTCCCATGAGATTGATGAAATTCAAGAAGCTTTTTTATATCAACATCGCAGACACCGTCACCATATGTCATCATAAAGGGCTCATCGCCAATATACTTCTGAACCCTCTTAATCCTGCCGCCTGTCATCGTATTTAAGCCAGTGTCAACAACAGTGACCTTCCAAGGCTCTGCATGCTGGTCATGTATTGTAATTTTATTTTCCTCTGTCAGATCAAAGGTCACATCAGACTGGAATAGAAAATAATCCCTGAACCATTCCTTTATCATATGCTGCTTATAACCAGCGCAAATAATAAATTCATTGAATCCATAATATGAATATTCCTTCATGATATGCCAGAGAATTGGCATACCGCCTATTTCAATCATAGGCTTTGGCCTGTATACAGATTCTTCCGAAATCCTTGTGCCCTTGCCACCTGCTAATAAAACTACTTTCATATATTCTCCTAATTAACATCTGGAAGTATTACTTTATCTATTTAACGATGCTTTGTCAACTTTTCATTTATCATAAACATAAAAAAGCGGCCTTAAATTTCACAATTAGTAAAATTTAAAACCGCAATATTATTATTTATTATTAGCTAATCAGCAGACAACCTGTGTCCAGCTGAACTTGTCAGGAAGCTTGCCCCACTGGATTCCTGTGAGTGTATCATAAAGCTTCTGTGTGAGCTCACCTGTCTGGTTGTTGTTTATTGTAATCTCATCGTCCTTGAACTTGAGCATTCCAACAGGAGAAATAACAGCAGCTGTACCTGTACCGAATACTTCCTCAAGCTTGCCATCATGACCGGCCTTCATAAGGTCTGTAGCCTTGAGATGTGTTTCATTTACCTTGTAGCCCCAGTCCTTAAGGATGGTAATCATAGAATCTCTTGTAACACCTGGAAGAACTGTACCTTCAAGCGGTGCTGTATAAATCTCTCCGTCAATCTTGAACATGATGTTCATTGAACCAACTTCCTCTACGTATGTCTTTGTAGCACCATCAAGCCAGAGAACCTGATCATAACCCTGTGCCTCTGCCTTTACCTGGCCTGCGATAGAACCAGCGTAGTTGCCGCCGCACTTTGTGAAGCCTGTACCACCGGCTACGGCACGAACGAGCTCATCCTCGATCATGATCTTTACAGGATTAAGACCTTCAGCATAATATGTGCCAACAGGGCTTGTGATGATCATGAACTTATATGAAATAGCCTGATGAACACCAAGAGCCTCTTCTGTAGCGAACATAAATGGTCTGATGTAAAGTGATGTATTTGGAAGTGAAGGAACCCAGTCCTTTTCAACCTTTACAAGAGCCTTAACAGCCTCTACGAAATCTTCAACAGGAACCTCAGGCATGCAGAGACGCTTGTTTGAATTCTGCATTCTCTTTGCATTCATCTCAGGACGGAAAAGCTGAATCTTTCCATCTTCTCTTCTATAAGCCTTGAGGCCTTCAAAAGTCTCCTGTGCATAATGTAAAATCACGCATCCAGGCTCAATCGGAATAGGTCCATAAGGAACGATTCTTGCATCATGGAAACCAACGCCCTGGTCCCAGTCCATTACAAACATGTAGTCTGTAAAATACTTTCCGAAGCCGAGATTGTTCTGATCTGGCTTTTCCTTAAGCTTGTCTGCTTTTTCAAAACGAATATCCATCTTTGCCTCCAAAAAAATTTTTTCTAGGCTCGCGAACTGCGTTCGCTCGCTATAAAATTGCTGCTTCGCAGCTCATCAGGTACAGGCTTAAGCCTGTACCTGAAAGCAAGATATCCAACTGCCTTATGGCAGTTTGATATCTTGCAAATTTTATATACTATAGTTTTTTTGTGTTTTTATGTCAATGTTAATTTTGTAACAATATAACTATTATTTGAAATAGTCACTCTGAAAATTAATAAATTGGCATTAAACAGATGTATTAACAACAAATAATAATTATATTTCAGTCTTCTACGACCTTGATATGAAGTTCCTCTAGCTGCTTGTCCTCAACGCTGTCCGGTGCCTCGCTCATAAGATCTGAAGCATCCTTTACCTTCGGGAAGGCGATGCAGTCACGGATTGATTCTGCATGCGTCATCAGCATGATCATTCTGTCGAGACCAAGGGCAAGTCCTGCGTGAGGCGGAACGCCATACTTAAATGCAGTTAGAAGGAATCCAAACCGCTCTTCTGCCTGCTCCTTTGTAAAGCCAAGTGCCTCGAACATCTTCTCCTGAACATCATTCTGATGGATTCTGACGGAGCCGCCACCCATCTCTGTGCCGTTTAATACGATGTCATATGCGTGTGAACGGATCTGGCCAAGCTTCGTAGGATCAGAAAGCATTGGAAGATCTTCCTCATAAGGCATTGTAAATGGATGATGCATGGCAAGGTATCTTCCCTGGTCATCAGACCATTCGAACATTGGAAAGTCAACTACCCAGAGGAAGTTGAACTTACTTTCATCGATAAGTCCTAATTCATGTCCGAGCTCGACACGAAGCTGTCCCAAAACTTCCCTTGCAACCTTAAATGTATCTGCAGTGAAAAGAAGTAAATCTCCCTGCTCTGCTTCGCACTTCTTAATATAAGCATTCTTTTCATCATCAGAAAGGAACTTCGTAAATGTAGATTTTTCAGTTCCATCGGATTTAAGTGCAATATAGGAAAGTCCCTTTGCGCCGCAGGCCTTTGCCTCTTCGACGAGCTTGTCAAGCTTCTTTCTTGACATATCGCCCTGTCCCTTTACATTCATTGCACGGACAGTGCCGCCATTTTTAATGGCATCTGCGAATACTGAGAATCCGGAATCCTTTGCAATTTCAGAAACATCGACAAGCTCCATGCCGAATCTGGTGTCAGGCTTATCTGAACCGAATCTGTCCATTGCCTCTGTCCATGGCATACGCTGAAGCGGAAGTGGAATGTCATAATTCATTGTCTGTTTGAAGACATAGGCGACGAGCCTTTCTGTAAGGCTCATGACATCATCTGCATTTACAAAGGACATCTCAAGATCGACCTGTGTAAATTCAGGCTGACGGTCAGCTCGAAGATCCTCATCTCTGAAGCATCTAGCAATCTGGAAATACCTGTCGAAGCCGGAGCACATAAGAAGCTGCTTAAAAAGCTGTGGTGACTGAGGAAGTGCATAAAATGCGCCTTTATGGATACGGCTTGGTACAAGGTAATCCCTTGCGCCTTCCGGAGTAGACTTTGTAAGCATTGGCGTCTCAACATCGATAAAGCCTTCATTATGCATGAATGTCCTGATGGCATTTGTGACTTCTGATCTGAAGAAAAGATTCTTCTGGATGTCAGGACGGCGAAGGTCAAGGTACCTGTACTTCAGTCTGATTTCATCCTTTGTATCGATGTTTTCCTCTATAGGGAATGGAGGCGTCTCGGATTCAGAAAGAATTCGGATGTCATCGACTAAAAGCTCCATTGTGCCGGTCATTAAATCTTTATTTACTGCACCGCCACGCTTTTGAACCTTTCCTGTAACAGCAAGAACGAACTCACTTCTTACTGCATAAGCCTTCTTGTAGCCTTCCTCGCCGATGACATTTTCATCAAACAGAAGCTGCATTATGCCGCTTCTGTCCCTCAAATCTACAAAGATGAGGCTGCCTAAATTTCTTCTTTTCTGAACCCAGCCCATCAAAGTAAGGGTGGAACCAATATCGCTTTCTGTTAATTCGCCACAACGCTTGCTTCTGTGCAAGCCTGACATGCTTTCTGACATCACTTTATCCTTTCAAGAAAATAATATAAATAATCTACGCTTTCGGTGAAAACAACTTTTCACCTCAAGCTCAGTCAATCTCGATTGTAAACTTCTACAATATCCTCATATCCTTCACTAGCAAGATTTTCCTTCTGGAATTTCTTATTTTTAGCCATGCGGACAACAAGTACTGTATCACCTTTGGAACGTAATTCAGCGGCTTCCTTCATGACGATTGAGAGTTTCTCTGGGGAGAGTCCTTTCTCAAGTAGGTAGGCTTTCTTTGTACCGCCAGTAGGAATCTGGAAATCGTTCTCAAGAAGAAGTAAGATAATTCGCTCGAAACCGATTGAGAAACCGCAGGCTGGAACCGGGTGGCCTGCGAAGAGGCCGACCATATTGTCGTAACGTCCGCCGCCGCCACAGGAAATGCCTAGGTCCTTCATGCGGATTTCAAAAATCGTTCCTGTATAATAGCTCATGCCACGGACGAGCGTTGGATCAAATACAAGGTTGAAATCGGCATTCTTTACTGCATTTACAGCGGTTTCGATTTCATTCATGTTTGAAACGACATCATCAGAAAGGAAATCCTTGAGCTCGTTCTTCAGGAAGACAAGACCTTCATGAATTGTCTTCTTATCTGAAAGACCATCAAAGAGATATGTGTATTTCGAAACTGCCTCCTCTGAATAGCCGCTTTCGATGAGTTCAGACTTTACACCGTCAAGACCAATCTTGTCCATCTTATCAAGCGTGATGAATACGTCATCAAGGCTGTCCTCAGCAAAGCCTGCATAGGAAGCCATTGCCTTCAGTATCTGTCTGTCATTGATATTGATATCGAAATTCTTAAAACCAAGCTTTCCTAAAGTCGTAGTCGTCGCAGTAATAAGCTCGATTTCTGCCAAATTACTTGGTTCGCCTAAGATATCAATATCGCACTGTGTGAACTGTCTGTATCTTCCCTTCTGCGGACGGTCAGCCCTGAAAACAGGTCCGATCTGCAGCGCCTTGAAGGGCTTTGGAAGGTCGTTCTCATTATTTGAATAATATCTGGAAAGGGGAACTGTAAGGTCGTATCTCATGCCATAATCGACAACATCGCTTTCTGTATGTGCATTCTCAACATCAAGCTTTGCACCGCGCTTCAGAACCTTGAAAATAAGTTTCTCGTTCTCACCGCCCTGTTTATTTGAAAGATTCTGGATGTCCTCCATCAGCGGCGTCTCAATTGGCGTAAAACCGAACTTCCTATATGTATCCTTGATCACGGACACCACATAGTCCCTGATTTCTGCCTCCCTTGGAAGCACGTCCTTCATTCCGTTAACTGGTTTCTTTGTCATAATATCCTCTTCCGTTCAATCATTTCATCGACACGCTGGATGTAAGTATCTATGTCCTTCACATTTTCTGAGCGCGTGATGGTGCGGCCGTGGTCGGAGACATATTTCGAGTCCGCGCCGGCACCGAGTGCTATTATAGGTTGTTTCTCTTCCATAATCAAGATATTATATAGGCACTCTTTTCCTGAAGTTGCAAATCCGCAGTTCTCGAGATTGCCTGCCATATTCTTCTGACGATAAAGATAATACGGAGATAATTCCATGTCCGCAGCTGCCTGATAAAACTTATCAAGCGTCGTATTATCGTTCTGAAATGTGCAGTCTTTATATATATCCCATTCTTCCGTAAGCCTTGCGGCGCGCTTTCTCGCAAGCGAATGCACGGTCAGGCTGTCCGGATGCATGGACTTGATTTTTGAAATCGTATTTTCGATTTCTGCATCTCCTTCGTTTGGAAGCCCGGAAATCACATCCATGTTAATATTGTCAAAGCCCATGTCTCTCGCCATTTCGAATGCCCTGATGACATCATCTACAGTATGGTGTCTGCCAATGAGATCTAACGTCTTCTGGTTCATGGTCTGCGGATTTATGGAAATCCGGTTTACATGATGCTTCTTCAGAACAGATAATTTCTCAGCGGTGATAGAATCAGGCCTTCCCGCTTCGACGGTCAGTTCCTTTAATGAACGAAGATCAAAGGAGGCTTCAATTTTCGTAAGCAGTCTGTCCAAATCTTCTGCTGAAAGCGCAGTCGGTGTCCCACCGCCTAAATAAATCGTATCAAGATGCTGATACAGGAGCTCTGCAGATTCTGAAGAATTTACTGCTCCTGCATTATTTTCAATGTCTTTCGATGCATTGTCTGAATCCAAATTTTCATCAATAGACGAATTGCCTGGATAATCAACTGCGCTCCGTATTTTCTCAGCAACCCCGTCGATTTCCCGAAACAGCGCATCAAGATATGAAGACACCTTATTTCTGTATGCCCCGATTGGCGAAGATGCAAACGAGCAGTATAAGCAGATTGACGGGCAAAATGGAATTCCAATATAAAGAGAATAGCCTGATTCATAATCGAACGAACTTAATATCTCATGCTCTCTTTTCGAAATGGACATCGCAAGGTCGATTTTCTCATCAGAAATAAGATATTCATTCTGGAGAAATGCGCGTGTTTCGTCATCAGATTTACCCGCTTCAAGAAGCCTTGTCGAAAGCTTTGTCGGGCGGATGCCGGAAAGCGTTCCCCATGGCAGCATTTTCCCAGTCTTTCGGAATAGATATTGATAAAGGATGATTTTCAGATTATTCTTTGTCTCTCTTCTGTCCGGAACGATGTCAGCAGAAAAAATATTCTTTTTCGTGCTGTCAGAAAGCGTAATCTGCCCATCCGAAAATTCAAGCGTAATATCAGGTATTACATTGCTTTTGAAACTGTCTTTTGTAAGGATTTCTTCGTTTGGATAAAATTCGCGGGCAAGCGAATCGGCATCATATATGAAACTCTGGTCGGTACATAATATATTCATCTTTAGTATTTTTCTATTGTCAAAAGATTATGCCTGTTATTATGGCATAAACACTAAAAAAAATTGTTTGGAGTGTCAGGCTTAATGAAATGACAATATTTAAGATTCATTTATTATTGCAGATATTGATTGCATCTCTTCTCAAATCCAATGCTGGTCTCCGGTCCATGGCCTGTATAAACTCTGGTATCATCGGGAAGTGAAAAAAGCTTATCCTTCACAGAGTGCACAAGCTTTGATGTAAAGCCGCCAGGATAATCCGTCCTTCCGATTGACTCGCAAAAAAGTGAGTCGCCTGCAAAAACAGCTGCAGCGTCTTCAATATAATACGAGCATCCACCAGCAGTGTGTCCAGGTGTGGAAAGCATCTTGATTTTTGTGCCACAGAAATCAAGGACATCACCGTCATTTAAAAGTACATCAGCCTTATAGCTTTTTGTCATTCCGACAATCATAGGAGAAAGATTGATGGATGGATTATTCAGTGTCTCTGTTTCAAGAGATGAAGCGTAGATTGGAACCGCATCTGATGAAACCGCATACCCTGCCTCAACGATTTCCTTCCTCAAACCCTCTGCCCCATCAGCATGATCTGAGTGTCCGTGTGTGAGAAGAATTGCAGAAATCCTGATTTTTTTACGCTCAATGGTTGTAATGAGTTCTTCTGCCTCCGGTCCTGGATCAATGATCACACATTCCTTCGTATCGTCATTTATGAAAAAATAGCAGTTCGTCGGAAGCGGACCAACCTCATAACATTCAATTTTGTATTTTACATTCATCATCCAGCCGACCTCTTGATATCCAGCACGCTCTCTATCTGCGAAATCTTCGATGAGAGTTCGGAAACTTCCTCTTTGTTCTTTGCATTAAACGTAATCGTAACGGTCGCAATGCCATTCTTTGCGATTCTTGATGTGACCTGTATGAGATCAATATTTCTCTCGGTAAATACCTTTGAAATATCAACGAGAAGTCCTGTCCTATTATTACCATAGATTTCGAGACAAGTCTTGAAGACTTCATTCTTCTTATTCTTTATGAAGTCAGGCTCCCACTCAGCTTCTATGAGTCTCTGCCTCTCAAATTCAGGGAGATTGATGACATTCAGGCAGTCTGTCCTATGGATCGTAATGCCACGGCCTCTTGTAATAAATCCAACGATTTCATCGCCAGGAAGCGGATTGCAGCAGCGTGAAAATCTGACGGCCACATCCGGAATGCCATTGATCATGACGCCGGAACGATTCTTACCGGATGTCTTTTTAAGCTCACCAGTAGGAATCTGAGGCGCAGCCTTCGTTCCCCTTGCAATCTTCGTGTCAGCATCGGCAGCATTTTCAATCGTGCCGTTGTGGGCATTTACGATATCTTCATCTGTCACAACTACAGGATGATCCTTCAGGTACTCCGAATACATCCTGTTTACGACAGTGCCCTCTTTCAGTGAATTCTGACCAACAGCAGCAAGCACAGAATCCCAGTCGTGATAGCCGTATTTTCTTTCAACGCATTCCTGGTACTCAGGTCTGTTCAAAAGCGAAACTGGAATATTTTTGCCCTTCGCATTATTATTAAGAAGATCGCGGCCCTTCTCAATATTTTCTTCCTTGGACTGGTTCCTGTACCACTGCAGAATCTTGTTCTTTGCCTGTGTGGACTTTACGAAATTGAGCCAGTCCTTTGACGGTCCCTTTGAGTTTTGGGATGTGATGACTTCTACACGGTCGCCGTTCTGAATCTTGTAGTCAATAGGAACTAATTTGCCATTCACCTTTGCACCGACCATCGTATTTCCGACGGCAGTATGTACGCTGTAGGCGAAATCGATTGGCGTCGAGCCGGATGGCAGGTTCTTGACATCTCCCTGTGGCGTAAAGCAGAATACCGTGTCAGAGAAAAGATTGAGGTCGGACTTGAGAAGGCTCATGAATTCTTTATCATCGCTCATGTCCTGCTGCCATTCAAGGATCTGGCGGAGCCATGAAAGCTTTGCCTCTTCTCCAACGACAGTCGCACCCTCGCCGGATTCCTTGTATTTCCAGTGCGCAGCAATACCATATTCAGCAGTACGATGCATCTCATATGTCCTGATCTGCACCTCGAATGGCGTGCCGTCCGGACCGATAACAGTCGTATGCAGCGACTGATACATGTTCGGCTTTGGCATTGCGATATAATCCTTAAATCTGCCCGGAATAGGCGTGAACAGCTCATGGATAACGCCAAGAGAAGCATAACAGTCCTTTACGTCATTTACGATAATTCGGACTGCAAAAAGATCATAGATCTGGTCAAGCGTCTTGTGCTGGGACACCATCTTTCGATAAACAGAAAAGATGTGCTTTGCCCTTCCGCTTACCTCGCCTTCGATCTCAGCATCATCAATTGCCTTCTTTACAATGTCTACAAGGTTCTGCACATAGGCATCTCTCTCGCTTTTCATGGAAGCAATTGCCTCAACCAGGCCATAATATGCCTCAGGCTCAAGATATTTGAGCGCAAGGTCATCAAGCTCGATTTTCAGCTTGCTGATACCAAGCCTCTGCGCAAGAGGTGCATATATTTCCTGCGTCTCAAGTGATTTCTCTTTCTGTTTTTCAGGACGCATGTATTTCAGCGTACGCATGTTATGGAGACGATCGGCAAGCTTTATGATAATGACACGGATGTCCTTTGCCATGGCTAGAAACATCTTTCGAAGGTTCTCTGCCTGCACTTCAACCTTGTCATAGTCATAAGAGAGATTGGTGAGCTTTGTGACGCCTTCGACAAGCCTTGCAACTTCAGGAGAAAACTCCCTTGCAATATCCTCGTCAGTCGCCGGAGTATCTTCGACTACATCATGTAAAAGGCCTGCTGCAATCGTTTCCTTGTCCATTTCAAGATCTGCAAGGATAAGCGCAACTGAGAGCGGATGAATAATATAAGGCTCTCCAGATTTTCTCTTCTGGTCGACATGACATTTTGCGGCGTAATGGTAGGCCTTGTCAATCATAGAGAGATCTGTATTTGGATGATATTTCCTAATCCTGGCAACAAGTGCTAAATAGATGTCCTCAGGATCGGAAAAATCTTTCGTAGAAATAATGCCGCGGTTTGGTGAAGTAATGGATTCTTCCCAGCGAAGGAGTTCGTCCCTGTCCATATCTTCAGGAGGCACAAGTCCTTGCGGAAGAGTGATAGAACCACGTTTTGAATGGGCGACCTTATCAGCGTAAGCAGCCGTGACCTCTGCAGAAGTGCGGAGCTTCTTTTCGCCTGGCTTCATTACATTCTCAGTATCTTCTTTCGCATGCTGGGCTAAGTCTTTTATTTTCTTTTCTTCTTCATCAATTTCACTGCTCAAAATGCCATGCCCCTTTCGAAAGAACAAAATCACGAGTCGCACACCGATATCTTAATAATAGCGGCATAAAGACTTTGAAAGAAGATTATACAAGAATCACCCCATCGTTTCAAGAATTGTTTATGTTTAGATTTTGTGACGCTTCAAACCGCTTCAGGTCCTCATCTGTCGTAATTTTGAAATTATTCTCATTGCCTTTTATGAGTGCAATATCAAGACCAGCAAGTACGGCAGGCTCACTGCTTCCATTAATTTCAAGAATTTTATCAGGCAGTAAGACAGTATTGGATAAAAAATATTTTTTATATTTAAACGCCTCAGGAGCCTGTCCTGCAAAGAGTTTTTCCCTTGGAATAAGCTTTGAAACCCTTTTCCCATCCTGTGAAAAATATACAGTATCTTTCATAGGTAGAACCGGAAGTGCACCATCATGCATTTTTGCTTCATTAATCACATCTGAAAGAATATCAGCTGACGTATTCGGTCTTGCTGCATCAAGTATTGCGACGATGTCATCATCGGAAGTACTATCTTCTATAGAAAGCAGTGCATTATATATTGAAAGCTGCCTTGTTTCTCCTGGGTCTGAAAATGATAATGGCTTCATAGAGAAATCGTCTTTCGCAGAAATATTTTCATATTCTTTAAGAATCGAATCTCTCCACCTTTCATCTGCCGCAATAATAATCTCCTGTATTTCAGGACAGCAAAGGCAGTTTTCAAGAACATACGAAATGATCATTTCCCCGCATACACTGATATATTGTTTCGGTACTTTCGAAGACTTCAGCCTAGTGCCTTTTCCGCCTGCAAGAACAATCGCTTTTGCCATTTTACTCCTCTACTATCGTAATAAATTTATGGTAATCAAATTATTAATCCCCATCACCTTGATAAACGGCTCCTTCTTATCCCTCATTAGTTCAAAACCCTTTATTAATGCACCGTTTTCAAATGAAAATCTGTGTGTAATCAATTCCTCCGGATGGATTTTTCCTGATGAAAGCATTGCTAGTACAATATGCCAGTCATCATCTACGCTATGCGTAAATGATGAATTCCAGGTGCCTGTGACGGTAAGCTGTTTTCTTAAAATTTTCCAATAAACATTCTTTTCAAATGTCATGTCGCCGGAAGGATTTCCGATGAGCTGCAGATGCCCGCCCGGCTTTACTGCCAAAAGGCCTTCCGAAACAGTTTCAGGCGTTCCGGCACAGTCAAAAAAATATTCAAACGTATTTTCTTCAGGCACCTCTCCCCTTTTGAAGCACTTTACATTGGAAAAGCCCAGCGCATCCAGAAACATCTTTACGAAATGTCCGATCGTCCCCATGCCGCAGATGGTAATGGGAATATTTTTATCAATGCCATCATGAACATTAGCATCAGTGTTATTTTCATCAGCTATTGCAGTTTCTTGAAAAATATCCTGCCCCATGCACCTCCTGATCGCATGAACAGCCACGCTCATTGGTTCAAACATCGCTGCCTGCTCAAACTGGACAGTTTCCGGAAGCTCGATCAGGTTCCAGACAGGCACCCGGACATATTCTGCAAAGCCACCATCCTCACGGGAGCCAAGATAGCTATAGTGCTCGCACATCTCGTATTTTTTTTCTTTGCACTGTGCACATTCAAAACAAGGGATCAGTGGAAAAATTCCAACATGTTTTCCAAGCCATTTCTTTGTCTCTTCTATTGCGTCATCCGATATTTTTACGACTTCGCCAGAAAATTCATGTCCTATGATCGTAGGAAAATGGTAGGTGCCGTTCTTATAAACCCTTGGAATATCAGAGCCGCAGATGCCGCATGCCCTGACGTTTACTAGGACAGTATCCTGATTAAGTACCGGTTCCGGAACTTCTTCATATCTTAAGTCATTAATACCGTGAAGATTATATGCTTTCATTTTTCCCCTCGTATTATTTGATTTTTTGTACTAAATAAACATATCACAATATGCTCTGCTAATTCTCAATTGAACTCAGTACTTCATAGTGCACTTGTCAACAAAACATTATTAGTTTACTACATATGATCAAGGAATTGTTAATTTGAAAAAAATCTTTTTTATTTTCTGAAATATTTTATAATATTTAGTAACCTTTGATTATTATTTTCGTATTACAGGGTAAGGGAAGTTAACTTTCGATAAAGGAGAAATAAATGGAAGATACTGAAATCGTGGATTTATATCTAAAACGGGATGAGCATGCCATAAAAGAAACTTCAGTTAAATATGGTGTTAAGCTCCGCTCTCTTTCTTTCCGCCTTTCAGGAAGCAAGGATATTTCCGAGGAATGCGAAAATGACACATATATGAAGGCCTGGGAGACAATTCCCCCGCAGGAGCCAAGGGATTACCTTTTCCCCTATCTCGGCAGGATCATCCGGAATCTCACGATTGACTATTTCAGGAATGAAAATGCCATGAAAAGGTCACACACCTATGTAGAGCTTTCCGATGAGCTTTCTGAATGCCTTTCCGGGAATACGGATGTCGAAAGCGACATCACGACTGAAGAGCTTACTGAAATCATCAATGATTTTCTAGGGAGTCTTTCCAATGAGCAGCGGAACATCTTTTTGAGGCGATATTATTTCTTTGACAGGGTCTCTGACATTGCAAGGGAATTTTCGATTTCTGAATCAAAGACAAAGACCATGCTTTTTCGGATCAGGGAAAAGCTTAAGGAAACTCTTTTGAAAGAAGGTTACACCGTATGAAAAGCGATGAATTATTAAAAGCCATCGGAAATGTCGATGCGAAATATATAAATGAGGCAGACAAATATTCGGAAACGAACTCTTCAGAAAGTTCTGAATCAAAAAATAATATTTCTGATATTACTGATGCGAAAACTCATAAATCTGCTAAAAAGCCTGTGAAAAAGAAAACCATGACAACCTTCAGCCAGGTCTACCGTGCAGTTCTTTCGATGGCTGCTGCTGTTGCACTAATTTTCATCTTCGTTTCTGCACTAAATATTTATAAGAAGAATAATTCAACTGCTTCAAGCACTGACGTCGCTCTTGACACCGGAACGACTGAAGATGCTTCTGATGAATCTACAACAGACGGATCTGCAGGAACGAATGATTCCTCAAAATCCATAGATAATTCTCTAGGCGAGAAATTTTCACTAGATACTGCTTCTAACGAAGATAATGCGACTACTGAAAGCTCAACAGAAGATGCTGCATCAACGGATTCTGCAGATTCAGATGATCTCGGTAAGCAGCTCTCCGCCTCTAATCCGAAGGCAACTGTCACTACCGTAGCAGGCAGTGATTACTCATTTTCTGTTGAAGTTCCAAGCGGGCTTGCTTATTACAATACCTTAGATGCAGACAACGGCTCTGTGAAGATCAACTACCTGTCTACTAATGATCCGGCAATCATCCTCTACCCGGATGACAGCAAGGAAGATTATCTGCAGGATGGAAATGTCGTTTACATAACCTACAACAAAGATGGCGACATTAAAAATGATACAGAGCAGGCATATGACTACATCATATTTAATGGCGCAAATAAGGGACTTATTGCAACGAACCGATCTGACTGGTCAGAGAAATATGCAAGTGAACTCGAGCATGTCTATGGCAGTCTGAAGCTTTCAAAGTAACTGAGCATAAATGAATTTAAGACAGAAAATGGCAGCCAGAACCGCCATATAAGAAAACTGAGAGAAGAACTATTAACCTTTTAGCTTTTTTTATTAAAATAGTCTCTAATTATTAGCCACGTTCCAGCTGCCATGAAATTTAGTGCATACTTTACTTCCTAATGGAAGATTTGTCAATAAATTAATTAATATTTTACACACAAAAAGAAGCTGTGCAGAATGATTAATTCATTTTGTACAACTCCTTTTATTTTTCACGAATAAATCTTGAAAAATTCTTTTGTCTGCTACCAAAACGCCTGGATATGTCGTTTTTTGATAGTAATTATATTTTAGTTCGTATCATCAACCGTATAGTTCGGAGCCTCTTTTGTGATATGGATATCATGAGGATGTGACTCCTTCAGTGATGCAGCAGTGATCTTTACGAACTGTCCTTTCTCCTGAAGCTCAGGAATTGTCCTGCAGCCGCAGTAGCCCATACCGGATCTGATGCCGCCGACCATCTGGAATACAACATCTTCAACAGCACCCTTATATGCGACACGGCCTTCAACGCCTTCCGGAACAAGCTTTCTTGCGCCTTCCTGGAAGTATCTGTCTTTTGAACCGTTCTCCATGGCAGCGATAGAACCCATGCCACGGTAAACCTTGTATTTTCTGCCCTGGTAAAGTTCGAAGTCACCAGGTGTCTCGTCGCAGCCTGCGAAGAGTGAACCCATCATGCAGACATTGCCGCCTGCTGCAAGGGCCTTTGTCATATCGCCTGAGAACTTGATACCGCCATCAGCGATCACAGGAATTCCGTACTTCTTTGCAACTTCGTAGCAGTCCATGATGGCTGTAATCTGTGGAACACCGATACCAGCAACGATTCTTGTCGTGCAGATTGAGCCAGGTCCGATTCCGACCTTAACTGCATCTGCGCCAGCCTTGATGAGGTTCTCAGCAGCATCGCCTGTTGCGATGTTTCCTGCGATGACCTGAAGATCTGGGTATGCATCCTTGATCTTCTTTATAGCATTAAGAATATTCTTTGAATTGCCGTGAGCTGAGTCAACAACAACACAGTCAACATGTGCCTTGTAAAGAGCCTCTACCCTGTCCATCATATTTGCTGTGATGCCGACGCCTGCGCCACAGAGAAGTCTTCCCTGTGAATCCTTTGCAGAATGCGGGTACTGAATCTGCTTCTCGATATCCTTTATCGTAATGAGTCCCTTAAGATTGCCATCCTGATCAACGATAGGAAGCTTCTCTTTTCTGGACTTTGCAAGAATCTTCTTTGCTTCGTCAAGAGAAATGCCGACGGGAGCTGTGATGAGATTCTCGTAAGTCATGCATTCCTTGATTGGTCTCGTATAGTCCTCTTCGAACTTAAGGTCACGGTTTGTGATGATTCCGACAAGTTTTCCATCTTCTGTAATAGGAACGCCTGAGATTCTGAATTTCTTCATCAGGTCTTCTGCATCCTGAAGTGTATTGTCAGGTGAAAGATAGAAAGGATCAGTAATGACTCCGTTTTCAGAACGCTTTACCTTGTCTACCTCATCTGCCTGTGCCTCTATGGACATATTCTTATGAATAATGCCGATGCCGCCCTGACGAGCCATAGCGATTGCCATCCTGTGCTCTGTGACGGTATCCATAGCCGCACTCATAAGCGGTATGTTTAACTTTATGCTCTGTGTAAGTGTCGTTGATAAATCGACAAGATTCGGTGTGATTTCTGAATACTGCGGTATGAGAAGTACATCATCAAATGTAACTCCTTCTTTTACTATTTTTGCCATTTCTACCTTCCTTTCTGAAAAAATATGCGGTCGAATTACCTGACCAGCAAATGGCTTACTTCCACTCGCAAATTTCTCCTAAATGTATCAAAATAATTAAGCAAAGTCAACACGAAATAAAGTTAATTTATTAACGAAGATTTTTAATGAATCGATATGATGTTACAGTTCACGCATACTTAATATACAGAATAATGCGTGCTTGCACGCAAATTATTCTGTATGTAAGTATGCTGGGAGCGCCTTTTCATGAGTAATTTTACTGCGTAGCAGTGGGAGAGCTCACGAAGTGAGCGTAAATTACGAATGAAATGGCGCGTGAACTGTAACAAATATTTGACACATTCAATACTAATAATTAAAATACAGTGCAAAGTGTTTAATATTGATTTATTAGGTTTATTAAATGAGACTTCGCCCTTGTATAGATATTCATAACGGTACAGTAAAGCAGATCATCGGCTCTTCTCTTTCTGACGAAGGAGATACTGCCGAAGAAAATTTTAAGGCTGTAAAAGGCGCATTATACTATGCTGAGCTTTTCAAGAAAAACAATCTAAAGGGCGGACATGTCATTATCTTAAATAGCAAAGACTCCGGTTTTTACCAAAGCTCAAAAAATGAAGCGCTCTCTGCTCTTAATACATATCCAGACGGTTTTGCAGTAGGCGGCGGTATTAATTCTGAGAATGCCGGTGAATTCATAGAAAATGGTGCAAGCCATGTCATTGTGACAAGCTTTCTTTTTGAAAATGGCATTTTTTCAGACTACAGGCTGAAAGAGATTTCTGAAACAGTCGGTCCTAAGCACCTCATTATTGATGTAAGCTGCAAGAAGTCTTCTGATGGCAAATACCACGTCTACATTGACAGATGGCAGAAAGAGACTTCACTTGTCGTTTCTCTTTCTCTTTTTGAAGGACTATTTGCTTACTGTGATGAATTCTTAATTCACGGAATAGGTGTCGAAGGAAAAAAGCAGGGCTTTGATGAAGAACTGGTCGAGATGCTTGGCAGTGCTGCTCCATTCACAAGACCGATTACATACGCTGGTGGCATTGCTTCTTTTGATGACGTAAAGAAAATAAACGAGCTTGGCAAAGGCAAAGTCGATGTCACGATTGGCTCTGCGCTGTCTATTTACGGTGGAGCTATGGACTTTGATGAGACGGTGAAATTATTTCAGACACTAAATGAAGACTAAGCAAAATAATTATTATTTTAAAATTAATGAAGGAACTGAAAACCGTATTTTATATTAAGGTGGGAAATATGAAATTTACAAAAATGCACGGCTGCGGCAACGATTATGTATATGTTGACTGCACAAAAGAAATGATTTCTGAGCCTTCCCAGGTTTCAATGTTCGTATCGGACAGGAACTTTGGCATCGGCTCTGATGGTCTTATTCTGATTGCACCTTCAGAAACTGCAGATTTTAGAATGATTATGTTCAATGCGGACGGCAGCGAAGGCGAGATGTGCGGAAACGGAATCCGCTGCGTGGGGAAATATGTATATGATCACAAGCTCACCCAGAAGGAAGTCCTGAAAATCGAGACAAAAGCCGGTATCAAGACGCTTAACCTTCACGTAAAGGATGGCAGGGTTGAGACTGTAAGAGTCGACATGGGAGCCGCAGAATTCGACTGCAGAAAGATTCCAGTTACTTATCCAGAAAACAATATGATCAATGAGCCGCTTGAGGTTGGCGGAAAAATCTATAATGCGACCTGCGTTTCAGTCGGAAATCCACACTGCGTTGTCGTCATTGATGAGGATGTAAACAAATTAAATCTTCCAGAAATCGGCCCAAAGTTTGAAAACAATCCTCTCTTTCCTAATAGGATCAATACAGAATTCATCAATGTCATTGACAAGCAGCACTTAAAGATGCGTGTCTGGGAAAGAGGCTCTGGAGAGACCTTAGCCTGCGGAACAGGTGCCTGTGCGTCAGCGGTCTCCTGCTTTACGAATGGCTTCATTGATTCAAAGGTAGATATAGAGCTTCTCGGCGGACATCTGACTGTCGAATATGACAAAGACAATAACCAGATTTATCTTACAGGTCCTGCCACTGAAGTCTTCTCTGGAGAAATCACTTTTCCAAAGGATTTCGAAAAGGATGATGTAAAGATTTATACATGTTGATCAATAGAAAGGCAAGAAGAAAATGAACGTAAATGAGAATTATCTGAAACTCCCTGGAAGCTACCTGTTTTCCACGATTGCAAAGAAAGTTGCCGAATATACGGCTGCAAATCCTGACAAGGATGTAATCAAGCTTGGTATCGGTGATGTCACCCAGCCTATATGCCCGGCTGTCATCAAGGCACTTCACAAAGCAGTGGACGAAATGGGAACACCTGAAGGCTTCCACGGTTATGCTCCTGACCTCGGCTACAGCTTCCTCCGTGAAAAGATGAGTGAATGCGATTATAAAGCAAGAGGCTGCAACATTGAGCCTGACGAAGTATTTATTTCAGACGGCGCAAAGTCAGATTCAGGAAATATTCAGGAGCTCTTCTCAGAAGATGCTGTCATCGCTGTTACAGATCCCGTTTATCCTGTATACGTTGATTCAAATGTAATGGGTGGACGTACCGGCGTATATGATGAAAAGACCGGTGTCTGGTCAAATGTAGTTTATATGCCATGCACAGCTGAAAACAACTTCATCCCGTCATTCCCTGACAAGGTTCCGGACGTCATCTACCTTTGCCTTCCGAACAACCCTACAGGAACGACTTTAAAGAAAGACGAGCTCCAGAAGTGGGTTGACTACGCAAATGAGCATGATTCTGTCATTATCTTTGATTCCGCTTATGAGGCATATATTTCTGAGGATGATGTTCCTCACACAATCTATGAGTGCGAAGGTGCAAGAACCTGCGCAATTGAAATCCGTTCCTTCTCAAAGAATGCAGGTTTCACAGGCCTTCGTCTCGGCGCTACGATTGTTCCAAAGGACTTAAAGAGAAATGGCGCTTCACTTCATGACATGTGGGCCCGTCGTCACGGCACCAAGTTCAACGGCGCACCTTATATCGTACAAAGAGCCGGTGAGGCAGTTTATTCTAAAGAAGGTCAGAAGGAAACAAAGGCACAGGTCGCATACTACATGAAGAATGCTTCCTACATCCTAAATGGACTGAAAGATGCCGGCTACGAAGTATATGGTGGCATTAATGCCCCATATATCTGGCTGAAGACAAAGGACAATATGACATCTTGGGAATTCTTTGATTATCTTCTTACAACTGCAAATGTCGTAGGAACACCTGGCTCAGGCTTCGGTCCTTCAGGCGAGCACTACTTCCGCCTCACCGCTTTCGGAACCTACGAAAACACAGTACGTGCAATTGACAGGATCAAAAAGCTTTAAATAAAACAATAATAAACGATTAGTCCAACGACCGCCCACACTGCGCCGAAGCAGGCACCGAAAATCACATCTGACGGATAGTGGATTTTCGCAAGGACTCTGAGGTGGCAGATCATTGCACCAAGAATTAGTATGACTATGCCAACGATTACGCCGACTGTCATATTTAGGGAAATGGAAAGAAACAGAATTGTAAGTCCAATTACAAATGCAGAAAAAGCATGACGGCTTGGAAAGCTCCTGCCCTCATTTTTCTTTTCAATCAAAGGTTCTTCGCCAGTCACGGCGAAGGGCCTTTTTCTATTAATGCATCTTCTAAGAATAGAACAGAAAATGAAGCCCGTGAGCGGAATCAGAATCATTGGAATAAAAACATCCTCTGCGAGAACTGCGCCATGTACAATTAGCGACGCCTTGAGCGTCAGGGAATTTTCAATAACGCCGAATTCAGAGAGGAAGGTAAATACCAGTGCAGCTGGATAAAGCGCAAAAATAATGATGGTAAGTAATCTGTCTGAAATTTTTATGAGTTTTTTATTCAATATATATTTAGCCTTATCTACTATTTATCAATTTCCTGTGGAGTCTGTCCCGCTCGTACCACTGCTGTAATAATTTTTGTTTACATACTGTCCATTGTTCTTTATATAGGTCTTGACGTCTTCTACAAACTTTGTCCATGCAGCAGGATGTTCTACGAAATATTTTGGACAGTCCTTTCCTGTAATATCATAGTGTCTGATAATGTCAACGGATGGATCAAGATTAAATCTGCCGCAAAGCCATGCGCATAAATAAACACAACTCTGGTACGTGGAATCATTGAATTTGCCAGTATCATCCGGAATACAGCATTCGATAGAAACAGAATCAGCATTCCTATCATTTGAAGCATAGCACTGCTCACTTGTAGGAATGCACTGGATTATTTCACCATCCAGGCCAATGATGAAATGGCTGCTCGCATGCGTAAGTCCTGTATCCTTAAGCCCCTCAAAGTAACTCCTGTTCTGCGCAGCAGTAGTGCCAGGATTTGCCGTATAATGAACAACTATAGCATTTACTTTTTCAAGGGCGAGCTGGGGCCTGGAAAATTCATTTGGCGTCAGCAGATCAACTGTCATCTCGGGTCTCGTCGTGACAATGAAAATCTGCTCATTCTTTTCTTTTACTTTTTTGATTCCGGAGAAAATATAAAAAATAATCGAGATAAATCCTACTAACGCAAGACCATATAGTATTCCGTTTCTAATTGCTCTTTTGATTCGAAGTGCTCTGTAATTTCTTTTTTTAGACATCTTCATTAAGGATTCCAGACTCTTTTCCAAGCCTGAAAAGCTCCTTCATATCATCATCAAATTCAGCTGATTTCATCTCATATTTTTTCAATAATGTACATAAATATTCAGTATTTTCGTCTTCAGGATGAAAATCTGCAAGACCTTTTTTAATTACATTATCAAGCTTTTCTGGGGCAGAAATAATATCAGGATCAATATCTATTTTCTGTGAAATGAGACCGGCTGCATAGTAATATTCATAATTTCCAATCAGAATGGAAAGATGATTTGTAATTTTGTGATCTACACTCTGCTCTGCAAGTAATGGAACCATGGTTTCTCCTACGATGCAGCTTCAAGGTAACCCTTCAGCTCTGGAAGGACTCTTTCATCAAATGCCTTTTCAGCATCCTTTACATCTTCGTCAAGAACAAAGGCAATCTCCTCAAACAATCTCTTTCCAGCAAACTGCATAATCTTCTCATCTGAGCTCATTACTTTTTTACCCTTGGCAAGACGCAGTTCTTTTCTGATATAGATGGACTTTACGACTGTCGCAAGCTCGTCAATATCGAAGGCAGAAATCTTCTCTTTGAAAATCTCTGTGATGGCACGAGGATTGCTTCCCTGAATAAATGGGAGCGAAGGAACCTTGTCTAGTAAATCTGAAATCTGATCACTTGTAAGAATGTCACGCATACGGACTGTCGAATCAACAGGGGTAAGAACAGTAGAATCTTTTTCGAATATAGGTCTCAGGGAATAATATAATTTCTCCGAGCCTTTGCCGCTCATAGCCTTTTCACTGATGTCCTCAACAACGCATACACCGGACTTTTCATGCATAAGATAATCTCCGACTGCATACATTTTCATCTAATCACCTGAAATCTAAAAATCAATCCGCTAATCAACAGTTGAAGTATAACATAAAATTGTACAAATTTAAAGAAATTCCTGCCTTATGATAGCAAAAAGATTGTCCGTAAGAGCTGGATTATGGCGCACTCCGTGCTCTGTATACATTAAGATTTCAGTCTGTTCTTCCTTCGTAAGAGGCCTCTTTTTCTTCTTAGTTTCCGCCAGATCAAAGAGCATCAGAAACTCCAAATATAAAACTGAAAATAAATATTGTCTCAGGACAAAGTAAGTCTCATAGCTCTTAAGATACAGCTGATTAATATTATATGAAAAATATGATCTGTATTTATAAATTAACCATGGATTCTCCGCAGTCATATTTTCCATTTCTTCATTGAAAAAATTATCCAGTCGGCTTATGGACATCTTTCCAAAAAGGTCATCATAGTCCTTCAAAATTTTATAAAATCCGGGCTCCCTCAGGGACAAATTCCCATAATTTACATGATTTATGATCATCCTGTCCATTGTCCTGACCGGGAAAAAGGCATATCCCGGCTTCTTTACAAGTGAAAATTTGTCATCATCCTTTATGAATTCTGCATCTTCGATTTTCGTATTGTCATCGTTAATATGAATCTTAGAAAGTTCATCAAGTCTGTTTCTTACGATCAGGCTGTGTTCCCTGTAAATGTAAAAGTATAAGTCATAAATCATATCAGTGAGCGATTCCCCGCCCTGCCAGATAAAGTCATCGATTTTCTGTCTGTCCTTCATAAGAAATTTGAGAAATTTTTCATCGTCATTTTCTACAATCCAGAACGGAGTCATTTCCGGATAATCTGAAAAATGCTGCCTTCCGGGATTTTCAATAAATAATCTGGCCGCTTCATAGCAGGAAAGTTCCAGCGTAATCTCCTCAAAATCAGAATATAATACAGGTTCCTTTGGGTATTCCCTGCATATAAGTGCCATGAGGTCCTGCCTGCCTTTTAGTTCGAAGCTGCATAATTTTTCTTTTGTAAGAAAAGGACAATGTCCAAATAGTTTCCTGATAAAGTGGTCATCCTTTCCAGTGACAGCCATTCGAATGCATTTTCCTTTCATCCCAGGTTCAGCTTGAAAATTAGCGTAAGTCTCATCATCCACAGGAATTTTCCAGCCATGGCAGCAATTAAATGGACATTCTTTATTCAGGCATTGGAATTTTTTTACGAGGTCTATAGCTTTTACGTTCATAGAAATATATTAAAAAAGTTTACAAATAATAAAATTTCATCTTGCATAAATTATAACATATATGTTAAAGTAATATTAAATTTTTATTAAACTATTTAGGGAGGAAAATGTTTTCATTATCTTCCCATCGTTTTCCTTATCTCGAGGCAATATGAAAATAACAGGCATAGTCGCAGAATTCAATCCCTTACATAATGGTCATAAATATTTAATTGATTACGCAAAAAATTATTTACGAAGTGATTACATTATTACTACAATGAGCGGCGACTTCACCCAGCGTGGTACTCCTGCCCTTCTTGACAAATATACCCGTGCAGATATTGCCATTCACGAAGGAGTAGATCTTGTAATTGAAATTCCATCTATTGCTGCTACCTCAAGTGCTGACTATTTCTGTGAAAGCGGTTTCTATGCCTTGAGAAATACCGGAATCGTGACAGACCTGATCTTTGGTGCCGAAACTGCCGGAATCAATCTTTTTGAAAAGGCCGCCAGGATTCTGAATGATGAGCCTGAGCTTATGAGCACAGATATTTCAAACTTCATGCGGCAGGGGTTCACATATCCGCAGGCTGTTGCGAAGGCACTAAAAAATGTCACAAATGATGAAAAATATGTCAGTCTTTTCTCAAGTGCAAACAATCTTCTTGGCATCTACTACATGAGACATCTTCTCAAATCAAAGGCATATATTCTGCCTCACTGCGTCTCAAGAAATTTCGTGAATCATCATGAGCGAAAAATAGACATGAATTTCACATCATCCACGAATATCCGTGAATTAGTGAAAGCCCATGATTTATCACGGCTGTCAGCTGTTATGCCGGAATATTCTTATGAGAAGCTTCTCGAAAAGTATCATGCAAACGAAATTGTATTTGAAGATGATTTTTCATCGATTCTTCATTCAAAGCTTTATGAATTAAAGAAGTTCGATAAATATGCTGACATAAATTCTGACCTGTCAAACCGTATTATGAACGAACGCGATGAATTCATTTCATTCAGTTCATTTGTAAGAACAATGACACCGAAGAATGTCACAGCATCCCGTATTTCCAGGGCGCTTTGCCATATTTATCTTAATATGACAGAAACAGAGCGTGAAAAATTCCGTGATGCCCATTTCTGTCCATATCTTCATATTTTAGGCTTCAGTGAGCGTGGGGCAAAATTATTATCATGCATGAAAACACGGGCGCTGGTCCCATTTTTCGTCGAATATTCAGAGACAAAATCATTTAATAATAAAACAGCAATCCACTCGCTCAATCAGGACATCTTCTGCTCTGATCTATATCGCGTCATCCAGACACAAAAAACCGGGAAGCACATTGAAAGAGAGACTTCCCGGAAATTCAGTATCACAAATGTAAGGAATTGATCAGTGATGGAAAAGCCTGATTCCTGTAAAGCTCATCACCATACCATAAGAATCAGCTGTCTCGATGACCTGGTCATCACGGATTGAACCACCCGGCTCTGCGACATAGGTTACACCGCTCTTTGCAGCACGGTCGATATTGTCGCCAAATGGGAAGAATGCATCCGAGCCAAGTGAAACGCCTGTCAGCGTATCAAGCCATGCTCTCTTTTCCTCTGCAGTAAAACGCTCTGGCTTAACAGTAAATACCCTCTCCCACTTGCCATCAGCAAGGACGTCCTGATTATCTGCACCTATATAGATATCGATTGCATTATCCCTGTCCGGACGCTTTACATCATCACGGAATGGAAGGTTTAATACCTTTGGATTCTGTCTTAAATACCAGTTGTCTGCCTTTGAGCCTGCAAGTCTTGTGCAGTGAACTCTTGACTGCTGTCCTGCACCGATTCCGATTGCCTGGCCGTCCTTTACATAGCAGACTGAATTTGACTGGGTATACTTCAGCGTAATCATGGAAATTGCAAGGTCACGCTTTGCCTCTTCTGTGAGATTCTTATTTTTTGTGACAATCTTGTCGAAGAAATCAGGACCGATGTGAAGTTCATTTCTGCCCTGCTCAAAAGTAATGCCAAATACCTGCTTCTTCTCAATTGGTGCAGGAACATAATCAGGATCGATCTGGATGACATTATAATTTCCTTTTTTCTTCTGCTTCAGGATCTCGAGTGCCTCAGGTTCATAACCAGGTGCAATAACGCCGTCTGAAACCTCGCGGCGGATAAGCTTTGCTGTAGGAACATCGCAGACATCTGAAAGAGAAATAAAGTCACCGAAGGAAGACATTCTGTCAGCACCTCTGGCTCTTGCATAAGCATTTGCAAGAGGGGTGAACTCCATGTCCATGTCATCAACCCAGTAGATCTTCTTCAGAACATCTGAAAGTGGAAGACCGACTGCTGCGCCTGCCGGTGATACATGCTTAAAAGATGTAGCGGCAGCGATTCCTGTTGCCTTCTTAAGCTCGCTTACAAGCTGCCAGCCATTTAAGGCATCAAGGAAATTAATGTAGCCTGGCTTACCGTTTAATACTGTGACAGGAAGCTCGCCTTCCTCCATGTAAATGCGGGATGGCTTCTGATTTGGGTTGCAGCCGTACTTCAATTCTAGTTCTTTCATGTGTTCCTCCTAAGTAATAATTATTTGTTCTTATTAACAATGCGTGTCTCATATTTTCCAGTTGCGATATCGATATAGCGGACGAAAAGGGAGACTTTGTTGTCCGGGTTCAGGTTGGTCCAGACGAGATCGGTGAATTCGTCTATGGAGCCCTTGATGTCAACACGGGTTGGATCGCCCTCAAAAGATGGAAGCGGGTTACCATCACCCATGTACGTGTGGATGAAACGCCCTTCACCTGCAAGCGGCTTGTCATATGAATAAATATAACGGAGCGTGCAGTCTGGATTTCCCTCTGCAGACTTTAAGATGGAAAGCTTATATGAAAATGCGCCATCCTTTACATTCATAAGGGCTGAAATCCTAGGCGTGTAGTTCGGTGCATCAGGTTCAAAGGTCCTCGTATGAAGCGCCTTACCGAGGCACTTTCCTTCCTTCAGAAAGTCGTAAATCGTATCCGTCTGATCACCATTTGTGACAATCGTCTGGTTTCCAAGGACGCGGACTGGTGCATAGATGATGAGGCTTGGATCTTCCATCTTCGAAGGATCGAAAGCTTCGGTACGGATGCCCTCGCCATCCTCTACGAACACTCTGTTTCTGGAATTCTCCGAACGGCCCATAATGAAATATGCTGTAACTGCAAATTGCCCACAAGGTGTCACGCCGACGACGATGCCTCGTCCCGGGTATGTGTTACCGCTCAATTCTTTTGCTAATGACTTAATTTCCATGCTAATCTCCTTATTATTATAATCCTATACTCACATTCCCGTCCTCGTCCAGTCGATTGGCGTAACGCCATGCTCGGACAGGTACGCGTCGCATTTCTTGAAGTGCCCATTTCCGAAAAATCCATAGCTTGCAGAGAACGGGCTCGGATGCGCCGAAGAGAGGATGAGATGCGAAGGATTTCGAAGAAGCGGAATCTTCGACTTTGCATCATTTCCCCAGAGCATGAATACGACCGGCTGAGAAAGCGAATCGATTTTTGAAATGCACGCATCTGTGAAATGCTCCCATCCGATGCCATGGTGTGATCGTGCAGCCCCTTCACGGACGGTGAGCACTGTATTTAATAGGAGCACCCCCTGCTCTGCCCAGCCACGGAGATCTCCGCTTGCCGGCGCAAAATCCGTGTAGCCATATTCCGATGAAATCTCTTTATATATATTCTGAAGAGATGGCGGAATCTTCACCCCCGGCCGGACCGAAAATGAAAGTCCCATCGCCTGTCCTTTTTCGTGATACGGATCCTGCCCTAATATGACGACCTTCAGGTGGTCAACAGACGTAAACCTGAACGCACTGAAAAGGTCCTCTACAGGCGGAAATATTGTATGCTCTGAATATTCTTTTTCAAGTGTCTCGATCAGCTTGGAATAATACGGCTTCGTATATTCCGCTGACAGAAGCTCCCACCAGTCAGAAGGAAGTTCTGGTAGCATTATGCGCCTTTCTAAGCAAATGCAGACATTACTGTAAAGTATGTTGCCCCACAGGAAATATCAGAAAATTCTATAGTCTGACCGGAACATCGTTCTCACGAAGATATTCCTTCAGGTCTCTGATTTCCAATTCCTTATAATGAAACAGCGAAGCAGCGAGTGCAGCATCGGCATTGGAAATCTTAAATACATCAAGAAAGTCTTCTTTCTTTCCTGCACCGCCTGATGCAATGACCGGAATCTTAACATTTTCAGCAACAAGCTTCGTAAGTTCAAGCTCAAAACCAGCCTTTGTGCCATCACAGTCCATACTTGTAAGAAGAATTTCTCCGGCACCAAGGCTTTCAACTTTTCTCGCCCATTCTATCGCATCAATGCCGCAGTCCACACGACCGCCATTCTTATAAATGTGGTAGCTTCCATCAGGAAATTTCTTTGCATCGATTGCAACTGTGACGCACTGTGAACCAAACTTTATAGCTGCTTCAGATATGAGTGAAGGATTCTCTATGGCAGAAGTATTTATTGAAATCTTATCAGCGCCTTCACGGAGGATTGCCCTGAAATCATCAACGGTCCTGATTCCTCCGCCAACTGTAAAAGGAATAAAAAGCTGGGATGCGACCTTTTCAACAAGCTCTGTTACTGTCTTCCTATGATCCGAAGATGCAGTAATATCAAGAAATACGACCTCGTCAGCACCTGCCTTATCATAGGCCTTTGCAACCTCGACAGGATCACCGGCATCACGAAGATCTACGAAATTAACTCCCTTTACAACCCTGCCGTTATTAATATCAAGACATGGAATAATTCTCTTTGTATACATAAGCCACACCTAAAAATCAAATAGAAAGGAAATTGTTAAGAATCCGAAGTCCAATTTCGCCGCTCTTTTCCGGATGGAACTGGCATGCAAAAATATTATTCTTTTCAACTGAGGCATGAATCGTCACACCATATTCTGTCGTTGCTTTTACCACATTCTCATCGTTTGCCTTAAGATAATATGAATGTACAAAATAAGTAAAAGCACCTTCATCAATCCCTTTGAATAACCTGCCGTCATTCTGAAGATGAAGTGAATTCCAGCCGATGTGCGGAATCTTTAGGCCTTCTCCATCAGGAATTCTAATTATCTTTCCAGGTATAAGAGAAAGACCTTCCACCCCAGGACTTTCCTCACTCGATTCAAAGATGACCTGAAGTCCAAGACAGATGCCAAGAAACGGTATCTTTTCATCCGTGAGTTTTTTTATGATGGGCGTAAGACCATACGCATTTAAATGCTCCATAGCATCCCCAAAGGAACCTACGCCAGGCAGAATCACATGGGAAGCCTTAAAAATCTCATTTTTATCCCTTGTGATACATGCATCTTTTCCAAGGAATTTCACTGCTTTTTCAACGGAACGAATATTTCCTGCATCATAATCAAGTATTGCTATCATTGGGTCTCTCCGTTTACATAGCCATTTTGTTTCAAAATATCATTTATAGAAACCGTGTACAAAACCCTGGACTTCTTTGAATAGATGTTTTCTGCATCTTCTTCAGAAAGCCCGAATTTGTCTGATAATTCAGAGGCAATTTCTTGTTCCATTGCATCATAAATATCGTCAATCTGGAGTTCTGTTGCCACAGGCTTATTTACTTTATAATAATGGACTCCCTTCACAAGGGCATCAAGCGCCATATCATATTTCTCTGCATCCATACAGGTCTTGTACTCATCATAAGCGATCGAGAGTGAAGACATGATCTTTGACTTGCGAAGATATGGCTCATCGGTGTCTTTCAGCTTCAGTCCGGAAAATAGTACATAGGCCTCATGATAATTCCCGGCATCATAATCTTCTTTTGCTGTCGCTAGCTGATTCCTGTGAGAAACAGCATTAGACATGATCACTACAAGAAGAACAATTGACAGAGCCAGTATGGCATTGATTGCGATGGCTGCAGTCGGAATCTTCGGAGAATTGTCTGGAGGTTTCGGAGCCTTGACTTTTTTCGGCTTTGGCTGCTTCTTAGGCTTTAGCTTATTCTCTTTTTTCTTCTTTTCTTTCTTCTTCTTTTCCTTCTTTTTAGGTTCTTCCTTTTCCTCTGAACCTTCTGGTGTAGCCGGCGAATCAGAAAGTTCATTTAAGATTTTCTGATCTTCTTTTATAAGCTCATCAGTAGATGGATTCTTTGGCGCAATATCAACAATTCCCGAATCATTGGGATTTTCATCAGGAAAACCATCTACATCAGAAGGATTCTCATCATCAGACTTTGAAAAAATAATTTTGATTTTTGAAATTAAATTTGAAAAGAAGCTGCCTTTTTTAGGCTCAGCATTTCCCTCAAGATCAGAAATGGATGCATCATCATTCTGAAGGTCAGCGAATGGATCATCTGAATTGTTTTCAACTGTCTCTGCAGACTGTTCGAACTGGTCTCTTGATTCAGGCAATTCCTCTGAATTCTCATCTGCATTCAGCATATCGCCAAGATCAGAAAATTCCGAAGAACCATCCAGGAGCGAGTCCAAATCCTGATTCTCTGCATTTTCATCCATTAGTGGCACCTCTTTTGCAGAGGTATCGTTCAGATCAAAATCATCTGGAAGTTCAATATCAGCAAAATCAGAGGCATCGTCTGAAGTAGAATTTTCTTTAGTATTCTCTTTTGATGCGCTTTTTTCTGAATCTTTTATGTCATTTTCAATATTTTTGACATTTTCATCCGAATCACTAAGAGAATGAATGTCATCGCCAACATCGCCATTTTTCGCGTTCTTTACAATGTTGTCGATATTATCCAGAACAGAGCTCTGCTCTTCTGTGTCTTCCTTCGCATTTTTATCTGACGGAAGATCATCATAGACAAAATCATCACCTGATGAATCCGGAGCAGAAGTAGTCTCATCATCAAGACCTGAAAATTCATCGATTTCATCAGCCGGAGCATTCGCATCAGCAAATGAAATATTCCGGCTGCCTTCGGTAACATCGAAAGAATGAGACGGCTCATCGGAAGAATTCTTATTATTCTCAGCATCTAATTCTCTGTCGAATTCCTCGACAAATTTATCCGCACTGCCATCATTCAGTTCATTTTCAAATTCCTTCAGAAAATCTTCTTCTGAAAACGCCTTTTTCAGGTTTTTTCTTTCGATTGGTTTTTCGGTATAGTGATCAAGGCCTGACGCTTTCAGAAAGTCATCTTCAGGCTTTATATCATTTTCCTGGGCGATTCGTTCTGCATTCTTCCGCTTTTCTTCTACGGACGCCTTCTCCACATCGCTCTTTTTCTGATTGATAGAACTTAATAGATTGTCAAGATAATCTTCGTCGCTTGCCATTTATGAACGTTTCTCGTATTTATCAATGAGCGCGTCAACAGATTCAACAAGTTGACCAATTTCGGGCTTTGTGAGCTGGGCATCAGCACCGACCGACTCACCCTTTCTACGGATCTCATCATTGATGAGCGAGGAGAAAATAATGACAGGGATATCTTTTAGTTTGTCATCGCTCTTGATAAGCTTGCAGAGTCTGTGACCATCCATCTGTGGCATCTCAATATCTGTGATGACACAGTGGATATCCTGAAGTGCCTTGCCCTCGTCCTCTTCAGACTTCATATAATCCCATGCTTCCTTGCCATTTGGAAATGCATGGATATTCGTATAACCGGCTTTGTTCAGGCTGTCCTGAATCAGCTTTGAAAGTAAAGGAGAATCCTCTGCAATAACAAGAGGAGACTTCGATCTGTCCGCATCATTACGAGGCTTGTAATTATCCATGTCTGAAACCTTCAGACTTGTCTCAGGATTAATATTTGACATAATCTTCTCAAAATCAATAATGACAACAAGATGATCGTCAAGCTTTATAACGCCAGTTGCTACCCCGCTGTTTTCTGCAGAAATAGTAGAATCAGGCGTATTAATCTGCTCCCATGAAACCCTGTGGATGCCAAGCACCTGGTCAACATGAAATGCTGTATTCAGATTATTGAAATTCGTAATGAAGAAAAGTCCCTCACCTTCTGGAAGATCTGGATAACCTAAACATTTTCTGAGATTGATGACAGTGATCATCGTATCCCTTGGCATAAAAATACCTTCCACAAATGGATGGGAATTCGGAACTGGAGTGACATGCTGAAAAGTAAGAATCTCACGAATCTTTGCGACATTAATGCCATAGTAATTGTCAGCAATTTTGAATTCAAGAATTTCAAGTTCATTCGTTCCGGATTCAAGAAGAATGTTCGTATCCATAGTAAACCCCCTCAATTAAATAGAAACATTAAAAGCTCCGCTATCGGACTTTGCCTTTATCACATAACCATTCAGATCGCCTGAAAGTACATCGCTGCTGAATTCAAATAATAATACCAGCTTTTGTGAAGAGCCGGCCTTAATCGTACCAGTAAAAGTAGAAAGACTGTCTGGAGCCAGTGTATCTGATGAATACATCGTAGTCCCTCCAAATGTACAGGTGTAGGTAATATTCAAGGCAGAAAAATCTACCTTTATGTCATTGGAAGTGGAATTCGTGCAGGTGAAATCAAACTCCATGAATCTGTTTCCATCCTTCGGACTAAGGTCCATAAGTCCCTCTATCGTATAATTGTCAACAGCACTGACATCACTTAGTGAGAAATTTAGCCCCTCAATCCCAATAATATCAGAAATGCTTTTCGTCTCTTCAGGAACAGCGCTTTCTTCAGGCTGTACAGAAGCATCCACAGAATCAACTGATGCAGTAGTTTCAGAACTTCCAGATGAATCTGCTGAAGTGTCATCAGCTGCATCAGTCGAAGCCGCACCGGATGAATTCATGGCGGAATACGTCGCCTGAGATTTTGGACCATAAAAAGCAATTGCCTGGTCTTCCTCCCTATTGTACTTGCGGATAATCGATGCAGAGTACATGGAAATCTTCTCTTCCTCATCAGAAGTCAGGCTGATCATGCCACATCCGGAAAGGGAAAGGACCATACATAATGCTAAAAAAATGCTGAAAAGCTTTCTGCTCATTCAATACTCCAAAATAAACAAAATCTTTTATTACTTTAGCATTTTAAGGCAATTTTTTCAAGGTAAATTAAACAGTTGTCAAGCTTTCATTCTAAGGAAATAATCCAGCAATTCCTGCACATTTATTTGATTATCCCTTATCAAGCGTAAAGTAAAATACGACTCCCCCATCAACATTATAAACCCCGTAATCTCTGCCGTGGAGCTCCATCACTGCCTTTACGATTGAAAGTCCTATTCCGGAACCGCCATATGCACGTGTACGTGCCTTATCAACCTTATAGAATTTCTCAAATACATGCCCGATACTGTCTTCCGGAATATTATTTCCAGTATTCATGACAGAAATCTTCACGCCGTCTTCAATCTCCTCGAGCCTGATATCAATTATCTTTTCTCCTTCACAGTAATGAATAGCGTTTGTAAGATAATTTACAAAAACCCTTTCAATGAAGAAATCGTCGCCTACGACATAGTACGGCTGATCATAAGGGAATTTCACCGTAATTCCATTTTCTTCTATCAGGAGCTTGTTCTCGCCAATGGTACCCTTTATCAATTCAACGATATCAAATCGCTCAAGATCAAGATTATACTGGCCGCCTTCGAGCTGATTTAAGTCTAGGAGTTCCTTGACTATCGTATTCATCTTCTTTGCTTCGTCAGAAATGACATCGGCATAGTATTTCTGGTCTTCAGGATCGGTAAATATGCCATCAGAAAGACCCTCTGCATAGCCCTGAATCAGGGCAATAGGCGTCTTCAGTTCATGCGAGACATTAGAAAGGAACTCACGACGTCTCTTCTCATTGTCATTCAACACGGATATATCATGCTTCAGAGAAAGGTTTGCCTGCTTAAGCTCCAGAATTGTCTGTTCCAGCTTTTCAGACATTGAGTTCATATTCTCACCAAGCTGGTCGAGCTCGTTCATACGCTTTCTGGGTACGTACTTCGCATTGAAATCAAGATTTGTCATGCTCTTTGAAATCTTATTGAGCTGCTTTACGGGCTCAGTTATTTTTTCGCCAATGAAATAAGAAACGATCACTGCCACACAGATGACAATAAGGGCGATAAAAAGCAGGAATGAATTCGAAATCTTTGCGCTTTCTTTAATAGACTGCATACCGGCTCTCATGATAATGATGTTTCCATCGGACAAAGTACCCCAGAGAATCAGGTATTGCTCACCCATCCTGCTGTCTTTTCGAAGCTCAATGGTATAGCTTTCCTCATTGAGAACTATTTTATCGCCATCCTCCTGTTCGTTCGAAAACATGACCCTGTAGAGCTGGGAAACCAGCATGTCTTTTTCATTCTGGCTCGTAAGAACCGGCACTCCATTAGAAGACGCAATCAGAATCTGTAAATTATTTCTGCCGCATATTTTTTCAAAAGTAACTCTGTATTTTGCGGTATAAAGCGTCCCATCAGCGCTTGCTTCATCAAGCTCACTGAAGGATTCCTCCATGGCCTCTTTCTTGTACCTAAGGTATATTTTCGAGAGGAATACGGAGTTCATAAAATAAACAAGACTGAGCATAACTGCAGTCACGAGTAAAATCGAGATTGCCAGCTCAGTCGAAATGCTTATGTTTTTTCTGTGTGGAGTTTTAAAGTTAATTTTGTGCTTCTTCATTGGTATCAAACTTGTATCCCATGCCCCAGATCGTCTTAATATAATCGCCACGTTTGCCAAGCTTGCTTCTCAGTTTCTTGACATGGGTATCAATGGTCCTTGCATCACCAAAATAATCATATTCCCAGACAGCATTCAGAATCTTTTCACGGGAAAGAGCGATTCCCTCATTCTTCATGAAATATGTGAGAAGCTCAAATTCCTTAACAGAAAGAGGAATCTTTTCATCGTCAACAGTAACCTCATGTGCAGCCATATCGATTTTGATGGCACCTTTTTCGATGATTTTTTCATCTTCAGGCAGAGCGCCTCTGCGTAATACAGCGTGGACTCTTGCAACAAGAATCTTTGGTGAAAAAGGCTTTGAAATATATTCATCTACACCAAGAGAAAAGCCCTGAAGCTCATCTTCTTCATCACTCTTTGCAGTGAGCATGATGACCGGAACCTTTGAAGTCTCACGGATTTCCTTCAGTACTTCATAGCCATTCTTTTTCGGCATCATGACATCAAGAAGAATAAACGCAATATCCTTTTCATCATAGAATTTCTTCAGTGCTTCTTCCCCGTCACCTGCCTCAATGATATCGTAACCCTCACGAGAAAGATAATCATGAAGGAGTTTCCTTAAACGCTGTTCATCATCTACTACCAGTATCTTCTTTGTCGGCATTTTGATTCACTTCCTTTTTATTTAATTCCTGTTCCCTTTTATCTAGTTCCTTTTCTTTTTCGTCAAGCTCGTCCTGCCACGAAGAATACTCATCTGTGATCTTCGTCCTGTAGTTCACGATCGTAGGAAGGTTGCTGCTAAGCGAAATAAAAAACATCACGCATACCGTCACTATCAGAATAATGGTGACCGTAAGCGTGACGTTATACTTTCCTTTGTATTTCTTTACAGCACCAGATAGCTTCTTGTTTTTTTCAGTCAGCTTCACATTCTCTTTTCGAAGAAGTGCATTGTCATATTCTCCTGTCGTATCTTTCGATGTCAATTTCTGTGGGATAGGTAATACCTCAGCATCATTGATATCATCGAGTGAAAGAAGATAATCCTGCAGCTTCTTTAAGAACTCATAGCCTATGATAGTATTAAACAGATCCTGCTCTATCGCCTGCTGGTAAAGTCGAAGCACCTGAGCAGGATCTGACATATTAACTTTATTTTTCAGATATTTAATAATCTCACTGTCTTTTTTGGCTTTTTCGTAAGACGCATCATCTGAAAAAAGGAAACCTTCAAGAAGTCTATTCTTTGCTGACATTTATTCGTCAAACAGGATAAGCGCCGTTTTCTTTGTCAGCAACTGATGGGTCTACGCCTGTTTCCTGTGCCTTTCTGTATTTGAAAAATTCCATTGCTACCTGTGAGAAGAGGGCGTATGAAAGTACATCCTCATCCTGCTCCTTGTAGTCCTTGATCTTCTCTTCGTAGTCCTTGAGCTGTGGCTTAAGGAGATCTGCAGGACGGCAGGTAATCTGATTCTTCTTGTCATCGCCAAGAACCTTGTCAACGATTTCAGGATTGAAAGGCTTTACAGTCTTTCCATACTTACCAAGGAGAAGGTCCTTTGTCTGCTCTGTAGCAACCTTGTATCTCTCACCCACCAGGACATTGAATACTGCCTGCGTACCAACAATCTGTGATGATGGTGTAACAAGAGGCGGCTCACCAAGATCCTTACGAACCCTCGGAACCTCTGCAAGAACTTCATCAAGCTTGTCAAGCTTCTTCTGCTCTGTGAGCTGTTTGATAAGGTTTGAAAGCATTCCGCCAGGTACCTGGTAAAGAAGTGTCTTAATATTTACGCCTAATACCTTTGTAGAGATCAGGCCGTTCTTGATGTACTTTTCACGGATAGGCTTGAAGTAATCAGCAATCTCAGCAAGAAGATTCTGGTCAAGACCAGTATCATACTCTGTACCCTTGAAGGCTTCTACCATGACTTCTGTAGCAGGCTGTGATGTGCCCATTGCAAAAGGAGAAATAGCTGTATCGATAATATCGCAACCGGCCTCAACTGCCTTCATGCATGTCATAGAAGCGACACCTGAAGTGTAGTGGTTGTGAAGCTCGATTGGAAGTGATGTAGCTTCCTTCAGAGTCTTTATCAGCTTTGTAGCTTCTGTAGGTACGAGAAGACCTGACATATCCTTGATACAGATAGAATCAGCACCGAGTGACTCGATTTCTTTTGCAAGATTTGCCCAGTAATCAAGCGTGTACGCATCACCGATGGTGTATGACATAGCTACCTGGGCATGTCCGCCTTCCTTCTTTGTAGCCTTGATAGCTGTCTCAAGGTTTCTCATATCATTGAGGCAGTCGAAAATACGAATGATATCGATACCGTTTGCGATAGACTTCTGTACGAAGTATTCTACGACATCATCTGCATATGGCTTGTAACCTAAGATGTTCTGACCACGGAAAAGCATCTGAAGCTTTGTGTGCTTGAATCCAGCTCTTAATTTTCTAAGCCTCTCCCATGGATCTTCATGTAAGAAACGAAGACATGCATCAAATGTAGCACCGCCCCAGCACTCTACGGCATTGTAACCTACCTGATCCATCTTATCGATAATCGGAAGCATCTCTTCCGTTGTCATACGGGTTGCCATGAGCGACTGATGTGCGTCTCTTAAGACTGTCTCTGTAATCTTCAGTGGCTTCTTTTCAACCTCTGCCATTGTTTTCCTCCTTTTAGAGAACTAATATAAAATAATATTATGTTAAAAATGTGTTCGATATTAAAACATTCTGTGATAATCACCAAATATTTCAAACGGCTGTGCTGCAATCAGCATAACATGTTTGTAAACAATTCAATGTCATCAAACCCCGAATATTGCCATGAATACACCGGCTGCAACTGCAGTACCGATAACGCCGGCAACGTTAGGTCCCATAGCATGCATTAGAAGGAAGTTTGTAGGATCCTCTTCTGCACCGACCTTCTGTGAAACTCGGGCTGCCATAGGAACGGCGGAAACGCCTGCAGAACCAATCAGAGGATTTACCTTGCCGTGCGTGATGTGGCAGAGGAGCTTTCCTAAAAGAACGCCGCCTGCAGTACCGAAGATGAATGCAAAGAGTCCTAAGAGAACGATCTTCAAAGTACTGAAATTCAGGAATGCCTCAGCTGATGTAGAAGCGCCAACTGATGTACCAAGAAGGATAACGACGATGTACATCATTGCATTTGAAGCTGTCTCTGTAAGCTGTCTGACAACGCCTGACTCCTTGAAGAGATTTCCAAGCATCAGCATACCAACAAGAGGAGCTGTTGTCGGAAGTACTAGGCAGACAACTGTCGTAACTACGATAGGGAAAAGAATCTTCTCAAGCTTTGATACAGGACGGAGATTGTCCATCTTGATCGCACGCTCCTTCTTTGTCGTGAGTGCCTTCATGACAGGTGGCTGGATGATCGGAACGAGTGACATGTATGAATATGCAGCCACTGCGATAGGTCCCATCAGTGAGCTCTGTCCAAGCTTTCCTGCAAGGAAGATAGATGTAGGTCCATCAGCACCGCCGATGATCGAAACGGCTGCTGCTGCCTGGTCTGAAAATCCAAGAAGGATGGCAAGAAGGTAAGCAACGAAGATACCGAACTGTGCTGCTGCACCCATCAGGAAACAGATTGGGTTTGCAATCAGCGGTCCGAAATCTGTCATCGCACCGACACCAAGGAAAATCAGTGAAGGAAGGATAGACCATTCATCAAGTGAGAAGAAATAATACAAAAGTCCGCCGACACCATTTGATGTCTCGGCAGGTGACGCCATAATATCCGGATAAATATTCACGAGGAGCATTCCGAATGCGATAGGAACCAGGAGAAGCGGTTCATATCCCTTCTTTATCGCAAGATAAAGGAAGATGAATGCGACAAAGATCATGATGACATTGCCGACTGTAATATTTAAGAATGCTGTCTGGTGAATAAAGTTCGAGAGTGTCTCTCCAACGTATTCCATGGAAAAAACCTCCTAACCAAATCAGTCCATAGTTGCAAGAAGATCTCCAGCCTCTACTGCCTGGCCTACAGAAACCTCAATACTCTTAACAGTTCCGTCTTCAGGAGCAACTACAGGTGTCTCCATCTTCATGACTTCAAGTACGAGAATTGTCTCGCCTCTCTTGACAGCGCCTGACTCCTTTTCAATCTTGTAAACCTTGCCGGCTGCGCCTGCTGTAATCTGCTTAGCGCCCTTTGCGCCGCTTGCTGCTGGTGCAGGTGCTGGAGCTGCCTTAGGTGCAGCTGCAGGAGCTGCAGAAACAGAACCGCCTTTTTCCTCTACGGTAACATCATAAGCTGTACCGTTTACTGTAACTGTATAATTCTTCATCGTGAGTATCCTCCTTAAATTCTTCTAATGGATCTGACTACAAAGGAGTCAGTAAATTCTTCGATTGACATGTCATTCTCGTATGCAAGGGCTGCGGCGATAGCTGCGGCAATCTCTGCATCATTTCCAGCTGCAGGTGCAGCGCTTTCAGCCTTTTCACCCTCAGCTTCAGCAGTCTTGTGCTTTTCATCATACTTCTTCTGTAAATAAGGAATAATCCTGAAAGCATAGATGAGAAGTGAAAGAATGATGAGCATAATAAATACAATGCAAATGCCCATGACTGTATTCAGTCCGGCCTTACCCATCTTCTCGCCAAGACTGTAAACTGCGTTTACATTGATGGCTGTAGGCTGCATATTGTATTTCGTATAGGTTGTGACAAGTGTCGCATCTCTCTTTGTGCAGTGCATCGTAAGAGTTGTGACTATTGTCTTTCCTGCGTTCTCAACCTTAAAATCTGTAAAGCCCTTGAAATCACCAACAAGCTTTGATGTCTCTGACCAGCCGCTGAGCATGTCATAATACATCTTGTACTGTTCCTTTTCAGTAGTATCAGTTGTGGCTTTCATTTTGGACTCATACTGAGAGACATATTGATCAGCCTGATCAGGTGTGAGCTGAATCAAAACCTTTGCAATCGACTCAGAAGACTGCTCCAGCTGATCTCTTGTGACGCCATTATAAGTCGTATCAGGCTTTTCGCCACAGCCTGTGAAAACGAGTGACAAAGCGAGAAGGACAGGAGCCAGAATAAATTTTCTTTTTTTCATAAGCTCCTCCATCTTAATATACTTCCTTGGTAGCAAGGATTTCAAAAGCATCGATAAGGTATTTTCTTGTATCAGCAAATGTAAGGATTCTGTCGATGTAGCCATGGGCTGCTGCGTTCTCAGCACCAAGTGCCTTCTCAGCAAACTCCTTCTCTATCTCAGAAAGATCCTTGTCTGAATCTCCCTTGATGATAGCTGCTGCATTGTGGGCATCCATTGAACCCATTTCTGTATCTTCGTATGCGTAAACCATGTCAGCGCCTACTGACTTTGCATTCATAAGAAGATAGCTTGTGCCGTATGCCTTGTTCAGATATACCGTAACCATAGGAACGGAAGCCTCTGCAAATGAATAAACAAGGCCTGCAAGTGCATCCGGAAGTCTTCTCTCTGAAGCTTCAGAAATTTCATAGCCTTCAGCATTGACAAGTGAAAGAACAGGGATTGAGAAATCATCACAGAAGCCTAAGAAGTCAGAAGCCTTTTCTGAACCGTCTCTTGTAAGAACGAACTTTCCATCCTTTGCCTGGTTTCCGATCACACCGATTGTCTCACCGTCAAGCTTGATAAAACCAGTAACCATTTCTTTTGCAAAGCCTGGCTTTGTCTCAAAGAAGAAATTGTCATCTGAGATTTCAGAAGCATAAGCCTTGATGTCAGAACGCTTTTCAGCGATGCCGACGGATGCACGGTTCAGGTCATCTGTGCACTCTTCGAAACGTCCGCCGTCCCTGTCTGAAAGAGGAATCGTAGCGATAAGCTCACGGATTTTTGAAGCTACCTCAGCCTCAGAACCTGTGAAATCAATCTTGCCTGAATTTTCAAACTGGAAATCGCTTGACGAAGTATCAAGCTTCTCTTTATTATTTCCTGGAATGGCATCAGGGGAATTTAAGAATAATTTGGAATCCTTTGTCATGAAGCAGAAATCGCTCATAGCTGTAAGGACTGAAAGTCCGCCGCCGCACTCGCCATAAACTGCCATAACCTCGGGAACGATGCCCTTTGCATCAGATGCCTTTTTAAGAATAGAGCCGACTGCCTCAAGCGCGTCAACTGACTCTGAAAGTCTGATGCCCTTTGAATCTAAAAGCCCTATAACAGGTGAGCCTGTCTTCATGGCAAGGTCATATAATGCAATAATCTTCTTTGCATGTATCTCGCCGACAGTTCCACCAAGTACTTCAGGATCCTCGGCAAAAATAAATACAGGGTCACCATCAATAATACCATGTCCTGTAATCACGCCGTCTGAAGGAGCTTGTGCTTTTCCATCAGTAAAATCTGTGGATCTCTGCTTTGCAAGAGAAAGTGTCTCAACAAAGCTGTTTTCGTCAAGAATAGATTCAATTCTTGATAAAGCGATGCTTTTTACGTCACTCATAATTATCCTCCATAAAACAAACTTTTTATAATATACTGATAAATTTTTAACAAATCAAGAGTTAAATTAGAAAAAATGTAAATTTTTCATAATACTTTTTATTACAGAAATTGCGCAAGTGCCATTTCTTTGTTAGCCATTCTTCTTAAACGGAATGATATTATTTGGAACCGGCGCACTGCCCTCGCTATCCTTGTCCGGATCGGCGGGCATAATCTTTAGAGCCTCTTCTTCTGCCTCAGCCTTGAATCTCTCAGCATTTCCAGGGTCAACCTGTGGAAGGTCGTCAAGAGACTTCACGCCGAAAGAACGGAGAAACTGCTCTGTCGTACCGAAAAGAATAGGTCTTCCTGGCGCATCGAGACGGCCAACTTCCTCGACAAGATTGTACTCGACGAGCTTGCTCACGGCATGGTCTGATGAAACGCCGCGGATTTTTTCAATTTCAGCCTTCGTAACAGGCTGCTTATAGGCGATAATCGAAAGCGTCTCAAGCAGCGTGTCTGTAAGCTGGTACTTCTTCGGCTGCTTTGCAATTTTTATAAGATATTTGTAGATTTCAGCTGCTGAACACATCTGATAAGAATCTTCAAGCGGGATGAGCCTGATACCGCGATTTTCCTGTTCGTACTGATGGCGGAGCTGCTCAAGATAGAAGATGCATTCGTCGTAGCCAATGCCAAGTGCATTTGCAAGCGAATCAATCTTTACGGAATCCCCCATTACGAAAAGAATGCCTTCTATGGCGGATAGAATGTTTGAATTTGTGCGGGGTTCTGAAGAATTTGATTGATTCTGAATGTTGTCTTCCATTTTTAATATTTTGTAACTTTCTTATTATTTATGCTGCAAGTCTCGACTCTATGATGATGTCTGCAAAAGTTCCGTCCTGGGTCGTGTGAATCTCTCCTGCTTTCATCATCTCAAGAATTGCAAGAAATGTGACAATGACTTCGGTCTTCGATGACTGCTTTGTGAGAAGATTTCTGAATGAAAATGTGTGGTGATTCAGTAGGTAGGACGTGATGTAAGCCTGCTTTTCTTCTACTGTGACCTCTTCCTTTCTTATCTCCCTGAAGCCGCTTCGGATAGGGTCGACACGGTTCTTCTGACGCTGAAGTACCTGCTGGAAAATCTCATTCAGCTTTTTCAGCGTAAGGCCGTCTAGCAGCGCATCGATATCGACAGGCTCTTCATACTGCTTCACCTCGTCTGGAATCGTAGGTGCCTTGTAGAAAATCTGGTCGGCATCCGTCTCCATCTCGCGAAGTTCCTTTGAAACTTCCTTGACCATCTTGTATTCGATGAGCTTGTCGACAAGCTCCTGCCTCGGATCCTCAGACTCTTCTTCATCAGCCGTTTCCTGCTTTGGAAGAAGCATCTTCGCCTTTATCGAAAGGAGCGTCGATGCCATCACGAGAAATTCGCTCATGATGTCAAGGTCACGCCTCTTCATCTCATCAAGATATGCCATATACTGGTCCGTAATCTCGGCAATAGGGATGTCATAAATATTGACCTTGTTCTTCTCGATCAGGTGAAGAAGAAGGTCAAGCGGTCCCTCGAATACCTCAAGCTTAAAGTTCAGTTTCTCAAAAGAATTTTCCATTATAATTTAACCCCATCATCTTGTTAAACCGAAAGGTATTATAAACAATATCTTGTGGATTAGCAAGAACTTTTTAATTCGTATTTGTATGGAAAATTCTGATGACGCAGAATATCACTGTGTCATATATTCCTTCAGCACATCGATGGTCTCGTGGTAATATTTCTTGTACTTTCCTTTTTCGTTCGAAAGCGAGGTCTCGATGATCTCAACACCATAGGTGGAAAGCATCATGAGAATGTCGTCACGCCTGTCATCGGGAGTGAAAAAATATACTTTCGTTTCAGTTCATCATTTTCAAGTTCAGAATCATGCCACTCGGTAGCAAGAATATCGTCAGTAAAATCCGTATCGTAACGCCGCGTATCCTTCGGGATATACTTCATCAGATTTCTAAGCTCGATCCTGATATGCTCGAAATCATCTATTCCTGCATTTTCAACATAATTCGTATGAAGAATCTTCTGGATGAGATCAGTCTTTGCCTGAATCTCCGGAATATTTGCAACGCTGGCAATTCCAGTGACATGTTTCATAAGGTCTGTTCTCGCCTTTGAATATTTCTTTCCAGTAAGATGGGCAAGCTCGATTCCGTACATCAAGGCATCAAACCGGACCGCATTTACTTCATCATCATCCGGAAGGATTAGTGGCGCGAGCTCATCACGGACAAGCAGGGTATCCTCATAAGTAATCCCCTGGTAATTGTTCTCAGAAGAATAAAGATCCACATATTTAAGATGCTGCCTTACTGCAAAATTTTTCCGGTTTAGCTCATTGACCTTGTGTGCCATCTCATGCACAAGCTCTTTCCGGTATGTCTTCAGACGATCCGTCTGGTATTCTACATCCTGAAGCTTGTAGCTTATCTCAAATTCAAGATTGAAGATTGCACCCTGCAAAGCAATCATATTTGCAGACTGCTTTCCCTTATTCATACGGAAAAATTCGAAGTTCCCGCAGAAGTCGAAAATATAGAATTTGTCCTTATCTTCCCCATCTATAAGGCCAGGACAGAGTCTCGTCCCACGTCCAATCATCTGCCAGAATTTTGCCTTGCTCATCACCTTTTTGAAAAATACGAGATTAAGAATCTCAGGCACATCGATTCCCGTATCAAGCATATCTACGGAAATCGCAATCTGAGGCAGCTTATCCTTGTCAGAAAATTCATCTATTGCACTCTGAGCATAGTTTATCTTGTTGTCAATGACCTTGGCAAAATCATCCGGTAAGTATGGATATTCCTTGTGAAATACCTCTAAGATTTTTTCAGCATGATTATGATTCTTTGCAAAAATAATCGTCTTTCCGATTTTCTGTCCATAGTCTACCATGAGACCCTGGGTCATAAGGATATTTAATACTTTGCGAATCGTATCCTCATTGAAAAGCCAGGTATTCAGTGCGGATGAATTGATCTGCTTTGGAAGTTCGCCGTCTTCATTTTCAAAAGTCTCCTCATACGCTTCTTTGTCCTCATCAGATAATTCGTCATAGACTATGCCCTGTTCCACAAACTTGAGCTGTGTTTCTATTGACTGAAAATCCACAAGATATCCGTCCTGTACTGCCTGTGCAAGCTCATAGCCGTAGGTCGGCACGCCGGATTCTAGCTCAAAAATAGAATAGGTATTCTTGTCAATCTCATCCTTTGGCGTTGCAGTGAGACCAACTAATGGTGCATCAAAATAATCAAAAATATCTTTGTATTTATTATAAATAGACCTGTGCGCCTCATCACAAATCACCAGGTCAAAATGACCGCAGGAGAAAATCTTTCCATCATCATCCTTTGCCTCGTCAATGAGTCCGATCATGGTCTGATAGGTAGAGAATACGCAGTGCGCATTGTAATCTCCCTTGTCTTCACATAGATTTGTACAGGAAAGATTCGGCAAGAGATTAACAAAATTTCTCTTCGCCTGCGTGACTAAGGACGTGCGGTCTGCAAGGAATAATATGTTTTTAACCCATCCTTTATTCAGAAGTACATCGCATAATTCTATGACTGTTCTTGTCTTGCCTGAGCCTGTAGCCATGACAAGAAGCGCTTTTCTTCTGTTTTTCTCACCGAATGCATCACAGACAGCCTTAATGGCAGCTTCCTGATAATATCTGCCTGCAATGTTTTTGTTTATGGAAATATTCTTAAGGCTCACTCTCATGGAAAGAAGATTAAACCACTTTTCAAGGTCCCTCTTTGAATAAATGGCAGCACATTTACGCTCCGGATACTGACCATCGATAATCCTAGTCTCAAAACCATTCGTCAGGAATATGACCGGGCGTCTTCCAAACTGCTTCTCTATCGAATCAGCATAGAGCTTCGCCTGCTGCCGTCCTTTCGATACATCGATGCAGGTTTTCTTTGCCTCGACCACAGCAAGCGGCCTCATGGTATCATCATAAAGAACATAATCTGCAAAACCTGTTTCAGACGTATTCGGAAGCCCCTGAAGCTTTACCTCATTCAGCCAGTCTTTTCCTTCTACCCATCCTGCATCCGAAAGCATCGAGTCAATATAGATTTTTCTGGTCTTGTACTCAGAAAGATCAAGAGGCTTAGGAACATAGCTGTCCGACTTCTCTTCACGGCGCTTGGTGAGCTCCTCCTTTAAGGCCTCGTTCTCTTTCTTTAAGGCCTCAAGCGAGATTTCTTTATTACTCTGTTCTTTTAATTGCTCTTCTAATTCTCTATTCGCCTTTTTAAGAGCTTCAACCTCATCCTCGCTTAAAAGCTGAGTATTCTTAAGCGATGTATTCTCATTAATAAGTTCTTCGACTTCGCTGTCAGAATATGTCTCCTCTTTCTTTAGAAGTCCCTCATCAAATTTCCTCTCCTCATATTCATCCGCATAGCAGTATGCGACAAAATCCATAAAAATAAAAAGATTCTTCAGACAAAGCTTCGCCTCATCAAAAGAAATCTTTTTTGAACTGTGTGCAGCACTGTTCCCAAGCCGCCTTATTAAATCAAGCCTCTTCCAAAGATCATCATCTACAATGCTTCGAAACTCCTCCGTATGCATGAGCGTAATAAGCGAGTCCTGATAAGGCATAGTAAGCTCTGCATCTACAGAGTACATCCACTTGATCTCAAACTCCATTGCCCTGCGGCAGTTAATCGTACATGCCGCCGGATCAATACTTATGAGCTTCTCTGCAGATATCGCCGTATCAGCAAACGTATGAAATTTCCGCTCTTTTTTAAGAAAGTCGAAGTTGGTCATTTGAAATCAATAATAATTAAGCACTATTGCTCTTCTTGCCAAATATTTACATTGCGAAGCAGAAAGCATTAATTTGTCTTTGCCACCATGAATTTCACTATGATATTTATTCAGCCTTGATGGAAGATATCTTACGCAGGCATTAATATTCATACAATCTGCAACAGTCACTTTTACAATAGTCCCATCAAGTCTCATATGCATATCAAACACTACGTCTGAATCTGAACGATAATAACCTCTATCTACAGACAGACCATTTCTGTCCTTGAATGCTGCTGAAGATAACTCGCCATTTTCCTTCCAGAACATATCTCTTGGCAAAACTGCTCTATAAAGTTCTTCATCACTATAAAAATTATCATCCATAAAATTCACTAATAACCTTATTCAATGAATCAGCAGATAAATCCACTACAAAATTCAGCTCCCTGCCATTGCTATCAATTGAAAATACTGATGCTTTATCAGTATTTCCCACCTCAAATTCCAGATATGAATCGTTCTTGCCATCATACTCAAGCTGTATAGTGTCCTTGGCTGTCGGAAAAATTTCAGGCTGTAGGGTCAGTCCACATACAATATCTTTGATTTTGTCAATAACTACTGTCGAAAAATGTTCTGCCCCATTTCCATTCCAATCATCATTAAGATTAGCTATTTCCTGAAGTCTGGCAATATTTTTATTTAATGCACTATTATCAACAGCGGTATCAAAACCTTCAAAGGAAGTCACATCAATATTCAATTTTTTCTTGTCATAAATAGTATTCGAAACTGACATAACGACCTCCTTAACTATTCAAAATAAACATTACTATTTAGAATAATACAATCATTTTTAGTTCTTGTCAAATACATATGTTTGCATTTTTCATAATAGATTATTCATAGCAATAACAAAATAATATTAAAATTTTGAACAGCAGATAATAGATTTATAATCTCTTTACAATGATAATATCTGCATTCCTGCTCCCAATGTGTAATCATATCTGTCCTGTCCAAAATATACTTTGGAATATGAATATCGACATTATGATCATTACACTTTTTGATAAGTTTATCCAAATCATGTCCCCAAAGATTCAGGCCTTTTATTTCTGCCTTCAATTTTATCGTCTTCTCAACCGCCTGCTGCATATGATATGCTGCAAGTAAGCGGACAGATTTGTCTTTATCCTGATAATTATTTAGCACAAGTTTTAAGTCGGCTTTTATTAAAGCCTTATAAAGCTTTTGTTCCTTCGTCATAAATCACAATTCCATCTTTTTCAATCTGCTCCCACAAAGGAGATTTCTTTACTGCTGCAATATCTCTTTTCCCACCATAAGACAATAAATCAAACTCATTTGGAAAACTATCGTATAAAGTATATTTAAAATCTTTATATCTTTTATTTGAGCCAAATCTTGCTGTCGTCATTGAGTTATCTTTTGGTTCAATATATAAATCAATATCCGAATCAGCATTCTGTTCATTTCTTGAATATGAACCAAATAAAATTACTTTACCCAAAATGTCAGTATATAAATTGCATATTTCCTGTAATCTTTTCACAACTTCATCAGTCATAATATCACGCTCGTTTCCCAAAGAACTAAGTGTTTATCTAGATAAAATAATTATAACATCATTCTCTCAATTATCCAAAATATTTCTGCATCAGGCTGTCAAATAAAAGCTGTGTTTCGTCTAAGGATTTCTGGATAGCGGATTTGGATTTGGTGACCTGAGTGACAAAATCTGCAAACTGCTGCTGAAGACTAATTGGTGGCGTTAAAATAGAAAACTTTTTAATATTATCAGCATTCAAATTTGGCTGGTTTCCACCTTTAGCTAAACTTCTCAATTTATTGTATGAAAATTCAAAATATTTCCATAAATATATGGAATTAATATCTTTTGAAGGTAATATACAAGCACATGCCTGATTAGTACAAGCCTTTATACCCAAATATCCTGTCATACCTCTTGTCTTACCTTGACCGTACATAGCAATTAAAATTGTTCCTTTGGGAACGACTTTAGCTGAAGAGTTCTTTAATCCTTGTTCGGTAATATACTCTTCAGAATGAGTTATCACATTATTTTTTAATTCAGTAGTTTTTATCCAAGGAATATTACCATTGTTCCAATTCTCATATATTTGACGATTAGGAGTTCCTCCACTTACTACATTTGTAATTTTTTCTAATATAGTATACTGATATTTATTACTTTGCTCAGGATCTCCAAACATCTCGACAAATCGGGCTTTGATGAGTTCATCCATCATTGCAAGTTGATTTTTTCTATATTCAAGTATATTTTCTATCAACTGTAATGTAGAAATTATCTCTGACTGTCTATCCAAGTTATCATCATAATTGAATTTGAAATTACCTAAATCCGCTTTTTTATATTCGGCATGCAAGCACCAGAACGTATTCCCATTAAACGATTTTGCTGGCTTTTTAAGGCGTAATATAAGTACTTTGAATTTCCTTTTACATCATACAAATAATAACAATGTGCTCCACACCAAAAAGGATGCTGCATGTAATTAACATACCCACAAGAATTACCGCCCTCACTGATAGTTATTGTATTTCCTTCAACATTATAATCTGACCATTTCCCAGAAGGGTTGATACCACCATTTAAATAAGCATATGTGCCATCACTTAACAAATTATCTCCGTTTATTTGTTGTCCTTTGGAATATTTTGCAATTTCATTAATACAAACTCTATGCTTCATATTTTCACTCACAAATCCGAATTGTGCAAGCACATAATTTAAGGGTTCTGTTACCTGTTATAATTTATTATTAAATTCTCGGCAACCCCTTATAAATACTAACTTTTCTGTAGGTGAACTTTCCCTTATGTATTCCCTTGTGTTATATCGTTTTACAAGGCATTACGAACCTTCATAAGGGCAAAAGCAAGGGAAGCAAAGTCACATAACAAAGTATAACACAATATGAATGGACTGTGTGAACTGATTGAAATGCTTTTTAGATATTACAGAAAAGAGGATTGATTGAATGAACATAATATATGCAGATTATAATATTTTCCACAACAGTATTGATATATGCACTTATGCCGGATATATTTTGCGGATTGACTGTGCAAAAGCAGAGGAAGGCTTAAAGACTACACCTAATTCAGAGTGTGCCTTGAATGCCCTTGCGATAGACAGTCCACTTGAATATGCAAGGCTTTACCTTGACGGAACTATGCAGATGTGGATAGATGCGGAGGACAGTTTGGAATTGTGGTAGTTGTATGGGCGGATTGCTATGAATTAGCAGTCCGCCTTTTATGTACGCCCAGCCGGCGCACGTTCTAATGGGTGAAAGTCTCTAATCCGCCCTAGTAGTGGGAAGGATACAGCCAAGACCAAGGGTGTCCTATTCATAACACAGATTATGATTAACGTGAGGGGAATCTGAAGGAAGGCAACTCACACCAGTTTATGAGGAACAATTCTCGGAAAATAGTTTTGGCTTTTGCACGAAACGAGGCGCGCATGACGCTCTCAGACAATGCCAAAAGAACGTAAATGATGGCTATGTATATGTGGTGGATATAGACTTGGAAAAGTTCTTTGACACGGTATGCCAAAGTAAGCTGATTGAGGTATTGTCACGAACCATCAAGGATGGCAGAGTTAGTCTCCTACTCGATAAAAACTCAGAAAATATGAGTGGGATATGAATAACATGCATGATACAATAGAGAGTGAAATTTTAATTTTTAAATAAAGATTTCAGAATATATATCTAAAAAAAAGAAAATGCTTGAAAATCCAAAAAGACATGATATCATTATAATTGAAGTATTCATGAAAATATAAAAATGCCAAGAATACACAATATTGTTCCGGTCTTTCAAAGACGGATATTCATCAAAATGGGTAAGTTAGCCTTTGAAATTTGTTGGGGGCATTTGGAACTTTCAATGCGTTAATAGTTGCGATTACAATTGCGATTTGGATTTTCCAATTTTCTAGTGCTTTGTATAAGTCTTTCTTGTAAGGACAGCTACAGCATAGTTTGTGACATATTATAGTGTGCTATGGCATAATAAGAAACGAGAAAACTGTTATGGGATTGTTATATGCAATATTTTCAATTTTTATCACACTATTTTTCCCCAAGCAAATCACAGATGTGATTTGTTATGGAAGACATCGTGATAGGGAAAATATAAAGAGTAAAAAAATATATTGTCTTATATATGTTTTCTGGGCATTATTTTTTGGTCTGTTTTGTCTTATGATGGGTTCGGCATCAGGACTAAATAATACATTTGATAGAGTTTTGGATTATTATGGATTGAATTTTGGCGAATATGATTATTTTGAGGCGGCGTCCATATATGACGAGCATGATTATAAACATGAAGGTGATTTCACTCTTGTATACTATATCAGAAAAAATGAAGATAATTTAGATGATTTAATTAAACAAATTGTTCAAGAAAATAATTCTATATACAAAAGATATCAACTCAGTGAAGTTGAAGTGATATATGAAACGAAAGGTATTTATTACATATGTGAAAAGGGGGAGGTGATTGCAAAGGTAGTAGTAGAAAACGATGGATTGTTAAAAAAAGTAAGTTATCAATGGAGTAGAGAAAAATTAGAACAAAATCTAGGAGGGTAACAGTATGGTTAGAAAAAGAGAACGTTCATTATGTGCCATCGTTGTAGCAATTTGTTTCGTTGTATCTCAGTCGCTATCAGTTTATGCGGCCACAAATTCTACACTTACATCACAACAGCTTGGGACAATTTTTGATGGAGTGGAAAGTATAGTAGTTCAATTAGAGGAAATAGGATTGTCAGAGGCAGATATAAGTGAATTATTTCATCTGACTCCAAGAGAAAATGGGTTTTATGCACAAACATCTACGCAGACAATTCCGTATACGGGAACATTTGTGGCAGAAGCAGTAGACGAGCCGCAAATGTCTGTGTACAGTAGTAGTTATAATGGTAATTTACCCAGTTCTGATACTGTTCAAAAAGAGCGCCTAGAAAATATATATGGAGTTGCATTACAGTATTTCCATTCAGATTATTATGAGGGAAGTGATGCCAATGGAACAGATTTTGGAAATTACTTAACATATTTATATTTGTCACATTACGTTGATGGTCCCGGCAGAGCACCAACTGCTAATGATTTGCCATTTATTATTTCCTCTAGTGATATAAGTGCATATAATACTTTTTTAAATAGTGCACATTTATCAAGTTGGGCAACAGAAGTAGCAAACTTGGGAGCTGCTATCTATTCTGACTGTGACTATTTTAGTTCTATTAATGCAATTAATACTGTAGATCAAATTATTAATCAGGGTGTAAATGATGCGACTATGGCAGCAGTAAACGGGTATAATACGGGTAGTGCATTATCAACAATTACACCATTGATAAAATCATATATTGTGGGTCATCATGCAACAGCCTCGGATGAAGAAGAATTAACACAAGGAACGCTAGATTATGTTAATAGTCAATTATATGCACTTAATTTTTATGAAAATTTCGATGAAAATATTACCAATACGATAGTGAGTATTCTAGCAACTACATTTATCAGTGCAATTTGTAGTAGCATTTCTCTAATAGGGGTATGTGTTTCAGTGATTCCTTTATTTGTTTATGAATGTACAGGTTTGATTCAGACAGCAGTGTTGGTTAATTTGCAATATTCCTTTAGTGGAAGATATGCAGTTAGAACCGGAATTTACTTAGGAATATAAAAGACAAGAGAATCCACTGTTGAGTGTATGCTGTTGAATATTGCAACGGCTATGTATGAAGTGTTGACATTCACACTCGCCATTGTACTTATGAAATTTTTAGAAAAATGTGACTATTTTTACAGAATCAATAGGGGCGATTATCTCGCCCCTTTATCTCTGCTTCGATAAGGTTGACTGGCGTTCTGTCGGTCAGACTTTTCTTGATACCGCTGTAACTTTTCGTGCATTGATTCAGCTTTTGGAGTGGATTTCTCTCCGTAGGTTTCATCCCATTTGTCACATTCCCTCTGATATGCGTCGGTGGCACGCTGTGCGGTATAAAACGCTGTGTAGAAATCCTGTACCGTTGCAAATCCATGCTGTCTGACAATGCCGGATAATCCGGCTTTGAGGGTTCGGATTTCCTCGGTTTTGGTGGCAATCTTGCTTTCAAGCTCCCTTTTCTTGGTAAGCCTTGCAAGTCCCTTTAAATCACTTAATTCAATCTCCAGTTTATTCCGTTCACGCTCTGCTTCAAAGATAAGGTTATTGCGTTTATCAAGAGTAACCTTGACCTTTTGAAGTCTTGGGAAAGCGGCTGCTTCCGGTGGCATAACCGGTCTTGGAGGTATTTGTGGCTTGGGTGCTTCTTGAACCTCTGCTTCCGGAACAGTTGCGGTAACAGTAACACTTGATGGCTTAGGCTCTGTTATTGTTTCCTTAGTCGGAGCAGTAACAACATCTGCGGTGTTCTCTGCTTTTATAACAACTTTGCTTCCATACTCTTTTTCAAGAGCATCATGGAACAGCTTGTTTTTCAGCTCTCTTGCGGCAGTCAGTACCTTGGAAGTTAAAAGTGCTAACTGCTTTGTTGCAGTAAGTATGATGTTCTGCAACAAATATGGTCTGTTCCCCCATGCTTCAATGGACTGTCTGATACGGTCTGTGATAAATTTTTTCTTTATCTGCCGTATCTCATCCTCCGGCACCTGGCTGACAATAGCTCGGTCTACTTCGTGATTCCATTGCATACGAACCTCGTTATTTTCCTTTATCTGTTCCGCTTTGGGATTGTTCTTACCAATTTTCTTGGTGGCAAGGTACAATCCGTTTTTATCGAATACATGGAGCTTTTCCTTATCGTCCTCTGTCAGAAGATTGATAAGGTCGGTATAAAAGCGTTTGGCTTCGTCCAGATAATGCTCCTGCTTGAACAACTTGTTCTTGGCGGTAAATAAGGTTCTTTCATAGACTTCGCCTTTTTTGATAATCTTACAGCCTTTGCGGACTTTCCCACTATCATCCAGTATCTCTTTCTTGGTGCGTACATGCTTTTTCTGTTCGTTGAAGAACATATTGCGTGTTGCAATCTTTTTTATGGGTTCCGGTAACAGTTCCCTTTCGGAAAAGATGAGATGGATATGATAGTTGGTCTTGCGTTTGTTATGGTGCAGGGCTGATACACATTCCACACCATATTTTTCCTTAAAGCGGTTGGTAAACATCTGTAACAGCTTGTCGGGATGATATAGGTCGTGGAAAGATTCCGGCAGGGCTATAATCATTTCCCTTGCTTCGATACATTTCCCTTCCGTACCGCTTTTTAGAAATTCCTGCTGATTAAATCGGGCAAGCTCCGTCCAGTAGTGGCGGTCTGTGGTTTCATAGACTGCATACAGATTTTCCTGCTTGGCGTGACTGGATATATAAGTAATCCTGCCACGGACATTGTGGAGCTTGCTCATCTGAATAAATGAATTTCTTTCGATAGTGCTTCCTCCTCTCATAAATTCTTAGGGAAAGAGGCGGAAGGATTATATAAGTGAGTGGACAGCTTAGGCTGTCAGGTTACGAACACTATGCCGTATCCGGCACATCCTCAAATGCGACAGCATTTGGAATTTACGCTTGCGTAAATTTGCTCCCTGCAAGGGCGAAATACCCAGAGTACAAATCGAAGATTTGTGCGAAGGGTGTATTTCGCTCTCAAACGCCGAGGGCTTGTTTGATGCATTTATTTGGATAATGCTTTGGAATTTAGATAGTTACTGTACTTGTTACTGCACTATTAACAAAGTTACTGTACTTTCATACTTAACTTTTGTAAAAGTTACTGTGCTTGTTACTGTACTTTTTCACATGACCCAAATTCATAAAAAACAGTTACTGTACAACATACTGTAAAATCCGGAAAATTACTGCACTTTTTAATATCCAATTTTCCAATTACAACCCCTTTCCCTAAAAAGTTCCGGTTGCTACCAGCGGAAGCACATGATATAATCTATTTGCGTGTAGGTATATCATGGCTTCGGTCTGATACATACCGGAGGGCGGTTTCATAAGAAGCCGCCCTTTTACATTGCAGTTTTTCGTGCAACTGCTTTGACAGTATTCTTATCCCTTAAGTCCCTGCCCTCGTTGGCTTCCATAAACATCTCCAAGATGTCCGTCTTGATAAGGACTTTTCTCCCCACCTTCAACACAGGAAGTTTCTTCCACTCCACCAGATTCCGGAGAGTATTTCTTCCGATACCGGTGTAGTCGGCTGCTTCCTCAATGGATAAGGCAATCTTCATTTCTGTCATTGAATCACCTCCCTGCCACTTGCATTATGCAATTTTGGTTGTGGTGATACTATAACGCTTTTATATTCTTTTGTCAAGCGTTACGGAATTTTAAAAATAATTATTAAGTTGCGTATTGCAATTATAATAAAAGTATGATATATTCATACCATACCGAAAAAGGAGGCGTATCAGAATGAAGGATAAAGAGTTACGCAAGCTAATCGGTAGCAGGGCAAAACAGCGAAGATTGGAATTGGGATTGAAACAGCCTTATGTAGCTGAAAAGATGGGAGTCACGGCTTCCACCATTCAGAGATATGAAGCCGGAACAATCGACAATACCAAGAAGCTGGTGCTTGAGGGACTTTCAGAGGCACTTCATGTATCTGTGGAATGGCTCAAGGGAGAAGCAGAGGAATACGAAACAGACATTACGGATAAAAGGGAATTACAGATTCGTGATGCAATGAGCAGTATTTTAAACCGCTTACCCTTTGACCTTAATAATGAGGAAGCTGACTTCTCGAAAGACCTACTGCTACTGATGTTGCAGGAGTATGAGTTGTTTATGGATTCGTTCCAGTTTGCCTGCAAGAACTTTAAGGGCAACACGGAGAATGCGGACATAGCAGCCACCATAGGTTTTGAATCGAATAAGGAATACAACGAAATCATGTTTCTCAGGGAGATTACCCACAGCGTCAATGCCTTTAACGACATGGCAGATGTGATAAGGCTCTATTCCAAGAAACCGGAGACAGCCACACAGAGGCTTGCAAATCTTTTATCGGAGGATTCCGAATCGGTATAATTAGGCAACCGGAGTTATGATATACTTACACGCAAGAAGCATTTCATCAGTTCCGATTGTCCGGTCTCGAAAGGAGCAATAACGATTATGGCAAAAGGTTCTGTAAGAAAAAAAGGAAAGAAATGGTACTACCGCTTCTATGTGGAGGATGCCAGCGGAAATCTGGTACAAAAGGAATTTGCGGGTACGGAAAGCAAAAGTGAAACGGAGAAGCTGTTAAGACAGGCAATGGAGGATTACGAAAGCAAGAAATTCATTGCAAAGGCTGACAATATCACACTCGGAGAACTGCTCGACATCTGGGCGGAGGAAGAATTGAAGGTCGGCACATTAAGCAATGGAACAGTCGGTAATTATCTTCAGGCGGTCAACCGGATTAAGCAACACCCTATCGGCGACCGCAAGTTAAAAACAGTCACTTCGGAGCATTTACAGCAGTTTATGGATTTGCTTACCTTTGGGGGAACAGCCGGAAGCTTCGTTTCCAAGGGCTACACAAAGGATTATGTGCATTCCTACTCGGCTGTGTTACAGCAGGCATTCCGGTTTGCAGTATTTCCCAAACAGTTTATTACATTCAATCCCATGCAGTATGTGGTATTGAAAAGGAAAACGGATGATGTGGATTTATTTGCAGAGGATGACCTGCCGGATGCAAATGCAATGGTGCTCACCCACGAAATGTATCAGAAGCTGTTGGGGGAACTCTCCAAAAGAAGCAGGGATGCAATCCTTCCGGTTCAGATAGCCTACTATGCAGGGCTTCGACTTGGAGAGGTTGCAGGACTGACTTGGCAGGACATTAACCTTGAGGAACAGTATCTGACCGTAAGGCGTAGTGTCCGCTACAACGGAACAAGACACAAAACAGAGATTGGTCCCACAAAGCGTAAAAAGGTGCGTGTGGTGGACTTTGGCGATACACTCGCTGAAATCCTTAAAACCGCTAAAAGGGAACAGCACAAGCAACGCTTTCAGCACGGACAGTTGTACCACAAAAACTATTACAAAGAGGTTCGGGAAAAGAATCGTGTGCATTATGAATATTATAATCTTGATGGCACACAGGAAGTACCGCCGGATTATACGGAAATTTCCTTTGTATGTTTGAGGTCGGACGGACGTCTGGAACTTCCAAGCACAGTAGAAATCGCTTGCAGGAGTGCCAGCCGGAGGGTGCCTGAGTTGGAAGGCTTTCACTTCCACACATTAAGGCATACCTACACCACCAATCTTCTCACAAACGGGGCACAGCCCAAGGATGTGCAGGAGCTGTTAGGTCATTCCGATGTGCGTACCACAATGAATGTTTACGCTCACGCCACAAGGGAAGCAAAGCGGACTTCCGCAAGGCTCTTGGATAAGGTTGTGGCGCAATAAGAAAAAAACTTTCCCTTGTAAGTTGCCCATAAGGGCAAAAACAAGGGAAAATACATACAGTTTCATAGTTTAAGGCTCTGAAAGCCTTGTAAAATAAGGAAAGTTAGTTAGATAATTCGATAAATCCGAATTGAGCGAGCTCTTGCGAGCGATGCTTCTTGACGGTAGGTCAAGAAGATTTTCTCAATTTTCTAAAAATAACTTATTCATCCAGCATCTTCTTAAGCTCTTCAAGCTCTTTCGTTGCCTCACCATCAAGTTCCATTATCTTTGCCATTATTTCTTCTGTCGGAGGATATTCGACAGGCTTATACTCGACCTTCTTATACTTATTGATGGAGAGATCATAACCGTTATCAACGATTTCCTGCTTTGGAACCATAAATGATTTCTCGGTTCTTTCACGCTCCATTTCTTTGTCACGATTTCTGAAGCGTTCTATGATATCAGGGATATCGTTTTCCTTGACCTCAGATCTCTTATCATCAAGGCTGAAGCCATCGGAGCGCATATCATAAAACCACACATTATCTGTGCCGCCATGGTTCGTCTTTGTGAAAATCAGTATTCCTGTTGACACGCCAGCGTAAGGCTTGAATACGCCTGAAGGCATTGAAATGATGGCTTCAAGTCTCTGGTTTTCTACAAGCTCTTTCCTTATTGCCTTATGTGCTGTAGATGAACCAAACAGAACGCCATCAGGAACAATGCAGGCACATCTGCCGCCAACCTTCAGCATACGTATAAACAATGCAAGAAATAGAAGTTCCGTCTTCTTCGTCTTACATACCTTCAATAAATCTGACGACACAATGTCATAATCAAGGCTGCCCTTAAACGGTGGATTTGCCAGAATCAGAGAATATTTATCCACATCAGGATTCTGGTCAGAAAGGCTATCACGATATTCAATAAAGGGATTCTCTACACCGTGCGTCATCATATTCATCGCACCGATACGGAGCATCGTCCTGTCCATATCAAAGCCAGTAAACATGTGGTTCATGAAATGGGCTTTTTTCGCTTTATCATAGAAGATTTCTTCCTTGCGGTTTTCACGAAGCCACTCCTCAGAAGCTACAAGGAACCCCGCTGTCCCACACGATGGATCACATATTAATTCGTCTGCAGTCGGTTGCATCAGTTCAACCATCATCTTGATGATGTGCCTTGGCGTCCTAAACTGTCCGTTCACGCCAGCAGTAGAAAGTTTTGACAAAAGATACTCATACACATCTCCCCTTGCATCCGTATCTTTGATTTTTCCAATCTGCTCATACAGGTCATCCATTGCATCAATGACTTTTGAAAGCATCAGCGGCGTTGGAATTTTGAAAATCGCATCATCCATATATTTTGAATATGCGCTGTCCTTATCAGAATGGAGATTCTTAATAAAGGGGAATACCATCTCCTGCATTACCGAATACATTCTTTCAGAAGGGAAATCATGAAATACAGACCACTTGAGCTGGGAGCCATCAATTACCCTGTCGCCAAGCTTTACCTCTTTTGAAAATATACTTTCATACGGAAGTCCAAGCATAGCACTTTCCTTTGCGTGCGTATTATCTGCCTCGTCGAGGTCATGAATGAACATCAGATATGTCATCTGCTCTATGACATCAAGGGGATTCGTAAGACCGCCCGTCCAGAATATTTCCCACAGGCTGTCGATTTTATTCTTTAGTTCTCCTGTAATCATCGATTAATTCTCCTTATCCCAGAATAAATATTTTTTCATTAATACAGTTTCTTAGCTGTATACTATTCAAATTATTGGTCAGTAAGTTTTTTCCTTAAGTCTTTACCCAGTTTGGTCAACCGATATTTCTGGTTAGGGCTATTGGGTGAATCAGGCTCTGTCATTTCAATGATTCCAGCATTTAACGCTTTATTCAAATAGCTCTGTCGAAAATATTTTCTATTTGTAATATTTAGTTTTTTTTGTAAATCGTCACGCGTCATTTCATCTGACATTGCTAATACAAGCTTCTCAACTTGGGGGGTGCTTGGGAGGTACTTGGGGGGTACTTGGGGGGTACTTGAGGGGTCAGCTTGTTGGGTATTTATCTGTTCAACCCCTCTAGGAATAGTCACGAGTACACCACCGCAGAACTCCTGAAATTCTGGTTTCTTGAGTCCCGCCTTTTCAAAGCCTTCTGTAATCTTTTCAATACCGCGTCCCCATGATTCAATGAAACCTGCCTTATAGAAAATCTCTGCAAGATTTTTATTCCGCGGTTTTGAATTATGCTTTCCAAGAAGGGTATCTATCGTAAATCCTTCTGGCAGCCCTCCATCATTCCATAGTTCAATGTGATCATTATAGACTTTCATCTGAATATGTGCACCGGTCTGGTCACGGTGAATGATCGCATTAAATATTGCCTCACGAAGGGCATCCTCAGGAATTTCAAGAGGCTCTATTCTCTGCAGACCTTCATAGTGTATTGGAGAAATCAAATATTTGGATTTGAGAAGGTCGATTACATTGTCCGCCATTCGGATGTAATCCCCTCCTACTGAATCCTGAAAAATAAGATCCGTATCGCCGTCATCAAGCGATTTTTCAGGCATTCTGCCATTTTCTACGCCGCGCCTGAGAAAATATCTTACAGCCTCTTCGGATATGTCATCGATGGTTGCGCCATAACAAATGATTCCATCCCATGACTGCCCCATCTTTTTTAGTAAAAATTGCTGCAGAGCCGGACCTTTTAGTTCCTGCTTCGTTGCACCAGAACGATAGTGATATTTCCCCTGATAGGAAATCGGAACATTGCTCGGCTGAACTATGATTTCAAGATAATTCAAATCACCTTTTTTCTTTTTATTGACATCCGCAACAATACCAAGGGTGTTAACAATCTTATTTGGAATATCCTCCATAAGACTTTTGATATCCTTCACACCACAAACATTGCCATCATCATCGACACCAATAATACATTTTGCCACCCTGCGCATTTGCAAAACCGCAAATCCACTTCAAATATTCGTCACGCCAGGATTCTTTGTATTCAATATTCTGGTCTTCCAAATTGTCCCTCTTCTAGTATTTCAAAAAATTAGTCAGTTTATTTTACCATTTTCAGGCTTTTCTAACAATAATATTGCAGCCAGAAACCAAAATAGGTACTGAGCTGTCCCAGTACCTATTCTAAAAGCATATGATTTTTTGTCAAGTTATCCTAGAGCATTTAAATGCACAAATCAATCATTTTTTCGCACATATTCCGACGAGACCGATAACCCCTGCGATTATCAAAACCGGAATCGCAATATAGAAAAGTCCTGCTGCAAAAAATGCAATTAGAATGATCGGCAGGAATATGATGGTTCCGATGATTTTGAAAATGCTCCACGCTGCCCTCACTGCAACGCCAATCATCTCTCCAATAAATACCAGCATTAAGATTCCAAAAAATATAGCTAACATGTGATGCTCCCTTCAAATACATGCTGTTCATGTTATTGTTATATTAATACCGAATATAACAATATGCAATCCTGATTTGAAAAATCATTCATCCCAGCCGATGCTGAATCTATAGTGAATCATGATGTGGTGAAGCGATTCATTTTCTGCAAGATTGATTTCACTTTCATCAGACGCATGCGGAAGCTTTGGTTCGTCCTCTTCTTCTAACTCGACTCTGATCCACTCGTACATGCTGTCGTGCGCATCATCAAGCGCATCATCAAGAGACTCTCCCTTGAATTCACACATCTCAAGATCAGGGAAATATCCCTCGTATTCTGTGTCACTTATCTTCTTTACTACTGCCGGATATGTAAATGTCATAATAATCCTTTCAAATTTCCATATATCACAAATTCACAAAACAGTATATCATTTCCTCTCCTAATTTTCTTCACTTTCTTTTATTTTGGTTGTATAATTTATTTCATTAGTAAGCAAAGCCTCTGACTTCAAGCTGAGGGAAGCTTATGAGATAACCAATTCGATGATCAATATATTACATTTTATATGCGAGAAAAACATTCAGAAAATAAAGAAGAAAAATTAAAGAAAAAAGAGGCCCGTAAAGAAGCCCACGAGCGTGTCGAGAGGAAAAGCTCAAGGCGGAACAGCATGCTCCGCTTCTTTTTTACTGTCGTCGGCATTTCTCTTGAAATCGGACTTATTTTTGCAGGTTTCAATGTCTTAAACGATAAATATGAAATTATTTCTATTCTCACAAGAGTCGCAGGCATGCTTCTCGTTTTTTATATATATGCAAAACCAAAGACTTCTGCGCTCAAAACGCCATGGATGGTTCTTATCTTAGTGGTTCCTGTTTTTGGCATACTTATGTATTTCCTGATCGGCTTAAATGGCGCGACGAGGAAAATGAAGGCCCGGTTTAATGAAATAGATCATAAATTATTTCCAATCCTTCACCAGAAGGCTTCAACAGCATATACACTCCGTAAAGAGGATAAAAGTCTCCAGAATCTTTCTGGCTACCTAATGAATTATTCTAACTTTCCTGTATACCAGAATACGGATGTCACCTATTATTCTGATGCGGCAAAAGCGCTTGAGGCACAGAAGGAAGCCCTGAAATCCGCTAAAAAATTTATTTTTATGGAATATTATGCGATTGAAGACCGTGAAAGCTGGGCGGGCATTGAAGAAATCCTGAAAGAAAAAGCCGCCGAAGGCCTGACTGTACGTGTCTTTTATGACGATATGGGCTCCATCCAGTTTCTTACAAAATCCTTCAGGAACCGCCTCGAGTCTGAAGGCATCCACTGCCGTGTCTTTAACCCATTCTTCCCTGGATTAAATGCATTCTTAAACAACAGGGACCACAGGAAAATCACCGTGATTGACGGCCTTATCGGTTTTACCGGCGGCTACAATATTGCAAACGAATATTTTAATATTACCCATCCTTATGGATACTGGAAGGACACAGGAATAAAAATTGTCGGGGATGGCGTGAAAAATTTAACGGTAATGTTCCTTGAAATGTGGAATGCCATCAGGTCAAATGACATTGATGATAATGATTTTTCTGAATTTTTCCCGGAAATGAATTATCAGGCTCATGAAAAGGAGGGCTTCGTGCAGCCTTATGGCGACAGCCCGCTAGATAATGAGACGGTTGGTGAAAATGTCTATCTCGCTCTTGCCGGTATTTCGAGAAAATATCTCTGGTTCATGACGCCCTATCTCATTATCACAAATGAAATGACACGTACCCTCCGCCTTGCTGCAAAATCTGGTGTAGATGTAAGAATAATAACGCCCGGGATTCCTGACAAAAAAATGATTTACCGTGTCACACAGTCTTATTACAAGCCTCTTGTAGACGGAGGCGTCAGGATTTTTGAATACACGCCGGGATTTACGCATGGAAAGATGGCCATTACAGATGACAAAGCGGCAGTATGTGGAACCATAAATCTTGATTACAGATCATTTTATCATCACTTTGAGGATTCCTGTCTCATCATGAATAAAAATGCAGTCTTTGACATCCGGGATGATTTCGAAAAGACTTTTGCAGAATGCCGCGAGGTCACTGAAGAATACAGAAGCGGAAAATCACGCGCCATGGACTTTGGGCAGGTGATACTCAGGATGTTTGCGGGGCTGTTCTAATTACCACGAATCTCCTGAAAATTCGCTCTTTCTCTCCCTTGTCATGAGGTCGATCACAGCATCCTTTACAGGATAATCTTCAAATAATACCTGGTTTACGGCTTCGACAATAGGAAGGTCGACTTCGTATTTTTTTCCGAGTCCTAAAGCTGCCTTAGCAGAATAAATTCCTTCGACAACCATCTGAACTTCCTTCACGGCATCATTCGTAGACATGCCCTGGCCTATCAGCATTCCGCATTTTCTGTTTCTGGAATGCCGGCTTTCACAGGTCACGATGAGATCACCTATGCCTGTAAGGCCATTCAAAGTATCCACTTTTCCGCCCATCTTTACAGCTAGGCTGGTCATCTCATGAACACCTCTCGTAATCAGGGCAGCCTTTGCATTATCGCCGAATCCAAGTCCATCAGACATGCCGGCAGCAAGAGCGATGACATTCTTGAGCGAGCCGCCAAGCTCGATACCAAGGACATCAGAACTGATATATACCCTGAAAGAACTATTCATGAATACAGACTGTACAAAGACAGCAGTGTCCTTATTTCTTGCTCCGCTGACAACGACGGTCGGCATCTCTGCAATCACTTCTTCTGCATGGGACGGACCGGAAAGAACGGCGACGTCGCTTCCCGGGAGCACATCCTTTACGATGTCTTCCTGGGTGAACAAAGTATTCTCTTCTATTCCCTTTGAAACAAGGACGATTCTCTGTCCATCCGGGACCAGATTGTTGATCTTCTCTGCAGTCTCTCTTGTCGCAGTTGAAGGCACAGCAAAAACTAATAAATCCTTATCCCTGCACGCCTCTTCCAAATCTGCCGTATACTTTAAAGCCTCAGGGAGCTTGCTTCCCGGAAGCTTGGGATTTTCGCGGCTTTTGCGCATCTCTTCGACCTGAGATTCCCTGTGCGACCAGAGCACAACATCCTGATTATTTTTCACTAAATGTGCAGCCAGCGCAGTTCCCCACGACCCTGCACCTAACACAGAAATATGGTACATATCAATAATTCCTATATTATCCATTGAGCGCGAGAAGACCAAAACTATCTAAGAAAAAGTCTTGATTTTACTCGTTGCTTAACGAATCCGAGCCGACAGGCGAAGGATGAGTTTACGCAACGCAAGCAAAAATCACGAAGCCGCGAGAGGAAGAGCGCTTTGATGCGTAGCATCATTCTAATGCGCTCTGACGACATGCCACGATTTTGCTTCGCAAATATCGTGGCGATACCGCTGAATGCGCCTTTTTCGTGATAGTTTTGTATCTTCGGGAGCGTATTGTTTAATGTTCATGGTGCAGCGACACCTTGCTTTCAGTGTGGTGCACGAGCCTCCCTATATTTGCATGGTGCTTGATGATCGAAACTGCACCACAGAAGACGCCGATAAAGAGCGCTTCGTACTGGTACAGCCCGTAATCAACGACACCTGTAAGACAAAAAATGATGGTCTGCACGATGAGTGCAGCGCAGGCTAAGATCGAGCTCAGCGACACATACTTCGTAATAAATACCGTGATGAAAAATGTCGCTATAAGTATCGGCGCCTCGATTGGATAGCCAACAAGCGACATGCCAAAATCTGTCGCAATTCCTTTGCCGCCTTTAAACTTCAGGTAAAATGGAAAATCATGTCCAAGTACTGCGCCGAATGCTGCGTACAGTGTCAGTATTTTCGTCGAGTCGTGATCAACTATATTTCTGAAAATAAAGTAAACAATGATTGCCGGCACGATTGCTTTTAGGATATCAGAAATCAGCGCAATTACCGCTGGCTTTACGCCAAGGATACGAAGTGTATTCGTTGCTCCGATATTCCCGCTCCCCTTCTTTGTGAGATCGTTTCCAGTGACTTTGCCTGCAATATACCCGAATGTAAAAAGCCCGCATGCGTATCCAATCAGGAGCGCAATGCATCTATAAAGTATCATTTATCTTCGTTCCTTTCACGAATGATGAATCGTATCGGAGTGCCCCTGAAACCGAAGGTCTCGCGGAGCTTGTTCTCGATGTATCTCACATACGAAAAATGCATGAGCTTCTTGTCATTTACAAAGAGCACGAATGTCGGCGGCTTTACGGCAACTTCTGTCATGTAGTAAATCTTTAAGACCCTGCCCTTGTCTGTTGGCGGCTGCTGCATTACCATGGCTTCTGCGAGGATGTCATTTAGTACGCCTGTCTGGATTCGCATATTCTGCGCTGCCATGATTTCATCTGCCCTGTCAAAGAGCTTCGTGACACGCTGTCCGCTTTCCACAGAGATGAAAATAATATCCGCATAAGGCATGAATGAAAGCGTGTTCCTGATCTTCTTTTCGAATTCTCTCGAGGTATTCGTGTCCTTCTTGATGAGGTCCCATTTATTCACAAGAATCAGAACGCCTTTTCCGTTTTCATGGGCGATGCCTGCGATCTTTGCATCCTGTTCCGTGACGCCAGTCTCAGCGTCTATCATCAGGAATATGACATCGGCTTTCTCAACAGCAGAAACTGCGCGAACCACGCTGTAATATTCGAGATCCTCTTTAACCTTGCTCTTTCTTCTGAGGCCTGCCGTATCAATGAGAATATATTTCCTGCCCTCATAGGTGACAATCGTGTCGACTGCATCACGGGTCGTACCAGCCATGTTTGAAACAATGACCCTGTTCTGCCCTGAGAGCCTGTTTACAAGGGAGGATTTTCCTACATTTGGCTTTCCGATAATAGCAATCTTCGGCGTGTCATCTTCCTCATCATCGCCGCTGTCTTCAGGAAAATACGAAATCACCTTGTCAAGCATGTCGCCAAGTCCGGACATATTTGCAGCAGAAATTGGGATAGGATCTCCGATGCCAAGATTGTAGAATTCATAGACATCGTTCTGGGATTTCACGAAGGAATCGACCTTGTTTACGACAAGAACGACAGGCTTCTTCGAACGCCTAAGCATATTTGCAACATCACTGTCTGAATCCGTCACGCCTTCCTTTACATTCGTAAGGAATATGATGACATCTGCCATCTCAACTGCAAGCTCTGCCTGATCACGCATCGCCTTGAGAAGTGCATCAGAAGTCTTCGGCTCAATACCGCCGGTATCAATGAGTACGAATTTCCGGTCAAGCCATTCGACATCAGAATAGATTCTGTCCCGCGTCACGCCAGGCGTATCGCTTACGATTGAAATACGCTCGCCTGCTATTGAATTAAAAAGTGTGGATTTGCCAACGTTCGGGCGCCCCACTATTGCAACAATTGGTTTAGCCAAAATAATCTCCTATCCATATAGAAATGCATTTTCATAGTATTTTAATGTATTTCCCATAATAGTGCAAACATCAAAACGAATCTGCTGACTCTGAGGAATATGATGCGTCATCCTGTAATAATCGCAGACCTTCATGATCTTCTTCTGCTTGTAATAATTCACCGCGTATTCGGGAGCTCCCTTTGCATCGTTTGTGCGGTATTTCACCTCAGTGAAGACAAGGACATTTCCCTTTCTGGCGATAATGTCAACCTCTCCGATACGGCAGCGGAAATTACGCTCGACAATCCTGTACCCATTTTCCGTCATATAGTCTGCCGCAACATCCTCGTATTTTGTGCCTTCTTTCCTCTTATTCAATAAAATCCCCTTTAATTGAAAAATCCCTTCTTCTTCGGCTTATTTTTATCCAGCTTCGCCTTTACCTTATCCATGCCATCAACAAAGACGAGAATCTGTGCAACGACTTCATAGAGATCAGGCGGGATTTCGTCACCTATTTCAAGCTTGGAAAGCGTCTCGGCGAGCGCAGAATCCTTGTAGAAAGGAACGTCATTCTTCTTCGCTTCTTCTATGATCTTTTCTGCCACATGCCCCTTGCCGCTTGCGAGAATCTTCGGTGCATCATCTCCTGGTTCATAGGAAAGGGCTACGGCTGTCTTCTTTTTCTCTGCCATTACGCTCTCACATCAAATGAATATCTGGAAATCTTGCTTCCGGTATTCATATCCTTCTCCAGCACATCAGTCACAATATTGTGCTTATCTGTCGAATTTTCAATGTCAATCTTCGCATTATATCCGAGATTCCTCAGCCTGCTCTCAAGGATGTGCATATTATTTTTGATAAGCTCGTAGGACTCGTCATCTTCCATGAAGAATTTCGTCGTGACGTTCTTCATGCGCATCTTTACAGAAATGTCGGTTGAACCCAAATGCTCGAGGTCAAAGTGAAGAAAAGCGCTTACCTCATCATCCTCAGCATTGCCCTTTTTCTTATTCGTATAGACATAGAGGTCTGTTGTGGAATTCTGCCCGGAAAGCCTGATTGGAAGCTGGATATAGGCAATGTTCTGATTCACTTCATTCACGAAATTGATGTTATTCTGAATCAGATTTGCAGACTTTCCTATAGGATTGTCAGTCGTCTGAAACATTGAATCTGCCATATTCTTCATAAGACTCATGTCTGCCGCTGTCTTCTTAAAGAAATTCTTTACATTTTCAGGATCTTTCAGCTTCGCAGGATCCATGGAATATTTGTCAGAAAGCAGGCTTGAGATCAGATTCTTGAAACCGTCAGCCTTTAGAAGTTTTGAAAGATTTGCCTTCGCTGAATCGTTTCCAGATTCCTTTACAGCATTTAAAAGTGCACCATATATGTCCTTGTTTGAGACATCAGCACGAAGTACTCCGTTTTCGTCAAGAAGGCTTTTTACGCTTTCCGTGTCCTTAAAATCATTCAGAGCAGCCGCGATATTATTAAGCGTTTCTTCGTCATAGTTTCTATATATGCTGTCTGCAGGCAGTTCCGAAAGAGCTTCATCAGAAAACAGGGATAATGTGACATTCTCTGTCTGGACCGCTGTATCATCTGCATAGTCTTCTGAAACCTTACCAGCATTTGCAAGATCTTCAACATCCTGCGCTTTTACAGTGTCAGACACCGCCTGCTCTTTTGAAGGATCATTTATTACATCGCCATTCCCAATGTCAATATTAATATTTTCAGTATCAGAAGGTGCACTTACGAAATCATCTGTGATGATTACTGTCGTGCCCTTCTTCATCGCATCAGAAATTGATTCTGTATCATCTGAAACCGTCGCAGAGCCAGCACCTTTTGCAGCTGCATCAGCTATCGCTATTTTGGAACCATCTGCTGTTTCTTCAGAAATAATACCAGGGTCAACATCTGCTTTTTCTGAAATGGATACATTGTCAGAAAGCATATTACTGATTTCAGTGAGAAAAGTCATCGCATCATCTGCTGAGACATTTTGAGATAACAGCGCATCCGGAATACTAGATGAAATGTCGTTTACGAGGTCAAGCACGCTATTTTGTTCAGATTTGAAATTCTGAAGCTGCTCGATCATATTATCGGTGACTGGAAGATTATTTCTCTGAAGAGTAAGAATTGATTCAACATCGGCATTTGAATGAAGCATCAGTGCCCGCGCCATTTCATTTAATGAAGAAGAATCAATCGGCAGAGAATCTTTCATCATGTCGTTTACCATTGAAAGATTCTTCTCGTTTACATCGAGACCTGCCTGCGAAAGCGCATCGAGAAGCGTGGGATTATTTGTGGCATCAGATGAAAATGGACGGATCTGAACCTCCGTATCAGTTGACGATTTCACCTCGAAAAATAGGGACTGGCCTTCTGAAAGATCGACCTTTCCTGTAAGCCTCGCATCAACGGACTGCCCGTTTGACAGGGAAAGTGTCACACGGTTTCCTTTGACATGGCTCACCGTGCCTTCAAATATCTGTCCTTCAGAAAGGATATTTGCAGACTGAACCAGCTTCTCCACGCCCTTCTCCTTTTTCGAGACCTTCGAACCGGCAGAAGGAGTATTATTATAATACTGATTTACTAGCGTGGTAATGTTCATAAATTCTCTCCCTGACAATCCTCTGAAAATTTAAGCAGCCGCTAATATTCATATAGAAAATATCTCAGTGGTCACCAAGATTTTTCAGAAATGTCTTCCTGTGTATAGGCGTGAGGCCGTATTTCTTCAATGCCTCATAATGCGCCTTCGTGCCATAGCCCTTGTGATGTGCAAAGCCGTATTCCGGGTACTTTTTGTCATACTCGAGCATAATATGGTCCCTTGTGACCTTAGCAATGACAGATGCCGCCGCAATCGAGACAGATGCCGCATCACCCTTTATGATAGCAACCTGTGGAATGTCGATATCATCAAGGTGAACTGCATCAATGAGAAGCTGTTCTGGTCTTACGCTCATAGAGTCAATTGCCTTTTTCATCGCTAGCTTTGTCGCATTTAATATATTAATTTCATCAATGACATCATTTTCTACGATGCCGACACCGAAAGAAACAGCCTTCTCCTTTATTTCTGGAAAAAGCAGCTCTCTTCTTTTTTCGGAGAGTTTCTTCGAATCATTTAGATATAATAGCTCTGCATCCTTGGGTAAGATTACGCAGGCAGCAACAACCGGTCCGCAGAGTGGTCCTCTTCCTGCCTCGTCAATTCCTCCAATAAGGCTCGTCACAGGATAGTACTTCTCTTCGTACCTGTGCATTTCCTTTAAGCGTTCACGCTCTTTTTGTAATTTTTCTTCTGTCATATTTTACTCGTAGGACTTCACTGTAAAAGAACCGTGGTGTTTCGGTCCAAGCGTACATATCCTGTTAAATGGATAGATCCGCACCCATGCACGCCCGATGATGTCGCTTTTTTGGATAAGGCCTACATCACTGAAACGGCTGTCTTCAGAATGATTCCTGTTATCCCCCATCACAAAATATTCGTCATCGCCGAGGGTAATTGGAGATGATGCCATCCCGGCATCTTCTATTTTCGCAGCACCATAATCCTCTTCCAGAACGACTCCATTAATATATATCTTTCCATTTGAATCAATATATACAGTCTCGCCTGGAAGACCTATAATCCGCTTGATATAATCTGTATTTTTCTGATACTTGTATGGAAAGACAATAATATCATACCGCTTTGGATCTTTAAATCTGTATGAGATCTTGTCTATGATCAGATTGTCACCATTCTGAAGCGTCGTCTCCATTGACGAACCATCGACGATTGTTCTCTGCCCAACAAACTTAATGATACAGAAAATAATGACAAATATAATAGCAAGATAAAAAATCAGTCCAAACAGATCCTTTGCTGTATATGGAGTCGCCTCATCACTGTCTTTATCTTTTACTTCTCTGTTCTTTCCCATGTTATACGTCCAAATTTCCCGGATTTCAAATCATTGATCATTAATGTCACCGCACGATTGATATCCGGCTCCCCGTCCTGTTTCTTAAGATTCTTTGCATCTGCAAAGTCATAAATAATCTGGTCAGGTGCATTATCGTCTTCGACTCCGTACCTTTCCCTGATGAGTCCTGGATAATTCTCTTTAAGATAAGATAAAGAAAATTCAAGCAGCTTGTCCGGATCGACATTTTCAAGCGGAACTGCACCAGTAATAGCAAGCCTGTAGAAATCCTCATCCGTAGAATAGGAAGGCTCCAGAATCCCAGCTGTGTCAAGCACATAAAGCCCCTTTCCGCTGTTCACCCACTGGTTTCCACGGGTAACGCCAGGCTTGTTTCCGGTTTTAAGTGAAGATCGTCCCATAAGGGAATTAAGGAATGTCGACTTTCCTACATTTGGAATCCCGATTGCCATCACCTTGACTGAAGAATTCTTTATACCGCGCCTCAAATCCCGCTCCCTCTTTGCAGCTGTAGCCTTTGTAATGGCTGCTGAAACCTTACTCTTCATTGATTTGTCATTTGAAGAAAGGGCAATCGCATTCTGTCCATTTTCGGCAAAATAATTTAGGAACTCATTTGTCACTTTCTCATCTGCAAGGTCAGCCTTGTTTAAGATAATAAGCCTTGGCTTTGAACCGGTATTTGAAATAGCCCTGTCTGGTGTGCTCAGGATGGGAATTCTTGCATCATGAAGCTCCAGCACCAGATCAACAGCCTTGATATCTTCTTTTATCTTTTCAAGGGACTTTTTCATATGTCCCGGGTAAAATGTATTCTGCATATTATTCCTATTCAGAAAGCATAATTATCATTGTTCAGCAAATGCTGCCGCTAATATGAAGTGGATTTTCTACTGCACCACACCGACTCTCGGAAACGTCGCATTCCACCATATTTTTCCAAGAATCTCTGATTTCTTGACTGTTCCAATTGAAGAGAATCGGCTGTCCTCGGAATGGTTAATATTGTCTCCGATGACAAAATACTGTCCCTTTGGAACCGTGCCCTCGGTGCTAAACAGCCCGGCATCCTTTATGTTGTCATCGATCGTCGAAGTCTTGTAAGCCGTATCATTAATATAAAGAATATTATCCTTTATGATGATCTTGTCGCCGGGCAATCCAACCACGCGCTTGACAGAATAATTGCCAAAGGAATTTCCTGAAGGGTAAAAAACGATAATGTCGCCCTTTTTTGGCGTTCGCACATGATAGATCAGCCTGTTTACGAGCAGCTGATCGCCCTGGGAAAAATTCGTCTCCATCGAATCGCCGTTCATCTCGATCCTGTATCCGAAGGAATAGGAAACAAAATACGAAAGCGCAATCACTGCAACAATCTCACTTAGTAAAATGACAAATCTGATGACCTTAGGTTTTTCAAGTTTCCGGCGGCGGCGCCTGAAATTGAGGCCGTCCCGCTTTAAAGTAAATTTCATAAGTATAAAGAGAAAGGGCAGCCTGCCGGCTGCCCCTTAAAATTACTGAACCTGTTCCTTGACCTTTGAAGCCTTCCTGCCGACTCTGTCACGAAGATAATAAAGCTTTGCTCTTCTGACTTTACCTTTGCGGACAACTTCAACCTTGTCAACATTAGGGCTGTGAAGCGGCCATGTCTTCTCGACACCGATGCCGTTTGAGAGCTTACGAACTGTAAATGTCGTTCTGTCTCCGCCGCCCTGAATCTTAAGGACTATTCCTTCGAATACCTGGATTCTTTCACGGTTGCCTTCCTTGATCTTTGCTGAGACACGAACTGTATCACCAACGTTGAATTCAGGAGCTTCCTGCTTCTTCTGGGAATTCTCAATTCCCTCGATAATTTCCTTATCAGTCATTTTAACCTCCAAAAATAAATCTTCTTGCTGTGTAAAAAATAATGTATGCCGGCTGATAAAAGCCTGACCAGTCACAGTAGAGGAAGGTCCACTTGTTCTCCGGGTGCAAATAGCACACCGACGAAACAAAATAATATCAAAACTCAATAGAAAAATCAAGTATTATTTGAATTTCTGATGAATTTCTCATACAAGTCCGGGCGCCTTTTCTTTGTGCGCTCGATTGCCTGATCTCGCCGCCAGGCATCTACTTTTGCATGATCTCCTGAAAGAAGGATTTCAGGAACTTTTCTTTCATGCCAGATTTCAGGTCTTGAGTACTGCGGATACTCTAAAAGATCATTTTCAAAAGATTCATCTGAAGCCGAATCGTCATTGTGAAGTACTGACGGAATCAGCCTTGACACCGCATCCATAAAGGTAAGTGCCGGAAGCTCCCCGCCTGTCAGAATGAAATCTCCCATGGAAATCTCATCCGGCGCAATCTCTTCTATGACCCGCTCATCAATTCCTTCATAATGCCCGCAGAGAAGGATGATGCTCTCTTCAGTTGAATATTCCTTTGCTATGGATTCATTAAAGGTACGGCCCTGTGCAGTGAAATATACTGTCCTTACCGGCTTTCCTTCTGAGTCACCTGATGCTTTTTCATACGCTGCCTTCCAGGCATCATACACAGGCTGAACCTGCATGATCATCCCTGCACCGCCTCCGTATGGATAGTCATCAGTGCTGTGATGTTTATCAAGCGAATAATCCCGAATGTTTATGGAAACGCTTTCGATGAGGCCTTTCTTTACGGCACGTCCCATGATGCTTTCTGACATATAGAAATCTATAATCTCAGGGAATGTCGTAAGTGTATAAAACTTCATTTATTTTCCTCATCAATAAGCCCCGGAAGAAGGTGTACTGTCATCTTCCCACCGTCAATATCAACATCTAAAATGCAGTCGTGAATCGCAGGAATCAGCACATCTTTGCCATTTTCCATACGGACAGAATAGACATCATTTGCACCGGTCTCGATGACATCATTTATCTTCCCGAGCGTCTTTCCATCATCTGTGACAACTGAAAGACCTAAAAGATCAGGAATATAATATTCATCTTCTTCGAGAGGTTCAAGCTCATCCCTGTCAACATAGACCTCAGTGCCTATGTACCTTCTGGATGTTTCTATGTCATCTATCCCTTTCATTTTCAGAAGAAGCTCGCTCTTTATCCTGGAAATATGTTCCACATCAAAGCACTCATAAGAGCCCTTTCTGAGCAGGTATACATGAGGAATTTCAAGAGCGACACTCAAATCTGAAATCGTAGGATGAATTTTTAATTTCCCGTCAAGACCATGTGTGGTCGAAATACTGCCAATTCGTAAATATTGAAGCTGCATATCAGTCTACAATATCAACGAAGACCTTCTTGTCTTCCTTCTGGGCTGCAGCCTTTACTACTGAACGGATGGACTTTGCAATGCGGCCCTGACGGCCGATGACCTTGCCCATGTCCTTTTCATTTACATGAAGCTCGAGAACAGTAGTGTCATTTTCCTGTCTTTCGTTTACAACGACATCGTCTGGATTATCAACAAGCGCCTTTGCAATTACTTCAACTAATTCTTTCATAAGCATTACGCCTTTCCAGGATTATTTTGTAATGCCAACAGTCTTGAAGATCTTGCTGACAGTCTCTGTAGGACGGGCACCCTTTGCAAGCCACTCATGTGCCTTTTCCTCGTCAACATGATATTCAGATGGATCCTTTGAAGGATCATAAGTACCGATTGTCTCGATGAAACGACCGTCTCTAGGCATTCTCTCATCTGCTACAACAATACGATAGAAAGGATTCTTCTTCTTTCCAAGTCTTGTAAGTCTGATCTTAACCATTTTTGTAAATACCTCCAAAAAATATAAAAAATAATATATTGAAAACGATTTTGTCGTTTCAAACTAAGTAATCAGAATGGCATTCCCATGCCACCCATTCCGCCCATGCCAAAGCGCTTTCTCTTGCCATTCTTCCCAGGCTTCATGAACTGCTTCATCATCTTCTTTGATTCATTAAACTGCTTGATGAAACGGTTTACGACTGCAATGTCAACGCCAGCGCCCTTGGCAATTCGAAACTTCCTGGATGGATTTAAGAGATCTGGATTCGCTCTTTCTTCCTTTGTCATCGAAAAGACGATGGCTTCTGTCCGGGCAAGCTGCTTTTCATCGATGGAATCCTGAGCCTGCTTCATTTGTTTGGCAGAAACGCCTGGCATAGATGGAAGCATACCCATCATCGCTCCGATTCCACCCATCTTCTTCATCTGCTGCATCGAAAGAAGGTAATCATTGAAATCAAAGTCAGCCTTCTTTGCCTTGGCGCTAAGTTCCTGTGCAGCCTCTTCATCGATGGAATTCTGTGCCTTTTCAATAAGGGAAAGCACATCTCCCATGCCGAGGATTCGTCTTGCCATGCGATCCGGGTAGAAAGGCGTCAGGTCTTCCGGCTTCTCACCCATGCCGCTATATAGAATCGGCTTTCCAGTGACTGCCCTGATGGAAAGAGCGGCACCGCCTCGGGTATCGCCGTCAAGCTTCGTCAGGATGACGCCGTCGATTCCGACCTTCTCATCGAAGGTTCCGGCGACATTCACAGCCTCCTGGCCTGTCATCGCATCGACTACAAGAATCGTCTGTGCTACGTCAACCTTTTTCTTTATATCTACAAGCTCCTGCATCATGTCTTCATCAATCTGAAGACGTCCTGCAGTATCAAGGATCACAACGTTTTGATGGTTCTTCTCAGCTTCTTCGATTGCCTTTTCTGCAATGACGACAGGCGATTTCTTGTCTCCAAGTGTGAAAACCGGAACACCGAGCTTCGCACCATTTTTCTGCAGCTGGTCAATAGCAGCAGGCCTGTACACATCGCAAGCTGCAAGAAGCGGCGTCTTGCCCTTCTTCATCATCTTAAAAGCAAGCTTTGCGGCAGTCGTCGTCTTGCCGGCGCCCTGGAGACCGCACAGCATAATGACTGTGATTTCCTGGCCGGGGCGATACTGAATTTCTGTAATGTCAGAGCCCATGAGCTCTACGAGAGAGTCATTTACGATCTTGATGACTGTCTGCGCAGGATTAAGACCGTTGAGAACATCCGAACCAATCGCCTTTGCCTCGACATCCTTTGTGAAGCCCTTTACGACTTTGAAATTTACATCAGCTTCGAGAAGGGCAAGACGTACTTCCTTAAGTGCGGCCTTTACATCATCCTCTGAAAGACGGCCCTTTCTCTTGAGGTTCGTAAATACATTCTGAAGTTTTTCTGAAAGGCTCTCAAATGCCATATCAAAGTTCCTCTGTAACGTTCTCGGACATTTCCTTTATCTTCGTAAAAATGTCTTGTGAATCAGTATCCCCTGTCTCTATTGCGTGCTTCGTGCCTGCGTCAGAAAGCTCTGAAATCTCACCGATCTCTTTTTTCACCTTCAGGAAACGCTCTACGAGTGAAAGCTTTTCTTCATATTCTTCAAGAGCCTTCGTGCAGCGCTTCACAAGATCGAAGACAGACTGCCTCGAAACACCGTGCTCTTCTGCTATTTCATTCAGTGAAAGATCGTCAAGGATATATTCAGAATAAATCTCTTTCTGATGGTCGTTCAAAAGTTCGCCATAGAAATCATACAAATATCCAAGAAATACTCTTTTTTCCATAAAGAGCATTATATAGAATAATAAAAGTTTGTCAAGTATTTTTTATTGACAGAAATTAGAAAGAATAATCGAGCGTTCTTCAATGATCTCACGAATTATTTCTTCGGAAGATGCATCAGCATTTACATCGGGATGGTATTTTTTCACAAGGGCATGGTACTCCTTCTTCAGAACATTCAGATTCGTGTGCGCCTCTTCGGTAAAGAATCTGCGGCGTTTCTCAACAGTATTATTGTGAATGGATTTCCCGGCAAACTCATCATTTTCTTCCTTAGTCTTTCTGAAGAAAGGATTTTTGTATTTGCCGTTCTTGTGCTTTGATGACCGCCTGGATGATGCACCCTTCTTAAAGATAATGGATTTTTCGACGATTTCATCATTTATGATCTTCACATAAGATAGATTGATCTTGGTATCCTCTGTTGAAACAAAATAAATATTCCTGTAATTGAAAAGCTTGCATGAAGAAATCGTTTCCATCGCATTTTTGTAGATGGAATCCGGGTCCTGGAAAAACTTTATCATGTAGCAGGCAAAGGAATGGCGGGTCTCAAAAATAAGCCTTGCCTTCGCAGCAGCTTCCATGATTTCCTTTCGTACAATATGATCGATTTCTGCATCTATCTCCTCACCCATGGAACGAAGGTCTTCTATCCTCCCTCTGATTCCTTCGTCAGAAGTACGGGTGAGCAATGCCTCATTGATTGAAATCAGATTGTTTATCCTGTCAATAGAATCAAAAAGCGGCTTGTAACGGCGGCGTGTTTTTTTCATTATTTCCCTGATGAGGCCAGTATTTCCAAAAATCAGCACAGCTTCAAAAAGATAATCATAAACCGTCCCTGCAATTCTGTCTTCAAAAGGCGCAGGATTTTCGAACCAGTTCCCATGTTCAAGAACTTTTTGCACGGTGTCCTCATCTCTTGTCATGATCGCATAATGAAGCGGGGTAAGATGCAGTGCATCAAAATAAGCAGCTTCCACGCCATCTGGTGCTACACCAGAAAGAAGCTTGTCATATACCCTCCCCATTCTGTCATTAAAAAATCTCGCACGGAATAATTCGATTTTCACGATTGAAATGAACTGAAGATCATCATGCGCCAGATTCATAAGCTCACGATAATATGACTCATCACCAATATATGTACACAGATATAGGAGAACGACAATATCCTTCGTAGAAAGGGTCTCACGGTTTCTGAAATTCACATAGGCTTCAATCAAAGGCTTGGAAAGCGTGAGAAACGGAGTGCTCGAAAGCGCCCTGACATAGGAATTAAAGAAAATATTGTCAGGATCCTGAAGGACGATATAGAGGCCTTTGTCCAGATTTGACTGCTGTTTTGAAAGTAATTCGAAATATTTTTGATTTTTGCCACAGCGGTAGAAATTCTCAAGAATAAGCTTAATGACAGATGCGTCCCTGAGTCCTTTTTCTACAGAAGAAATAAGAAATAATTCGTCATTTTCCGGAAGCACGCCAAAGTTTACGAAATGCTCTCTTGCAGCATTTACCTTTTTGATAAATGTATCAGAATAGCTTTGCTTTTCCTTTGTGAGTGCCCTGGTCATATTTCTCCAAATAATTATCAAAAAAGGAATTGCAAATTAATCCAGAAAATATGCGCGAGCACACAAATACCGGCGGTTCTACGTAAAAGGAATTTCGCAATTTCATAATAAAAATGGATCTGAGGGGAGTCGAACCCCTGTCCGAAGAAATCTCAAGAAGAACATCTACATGCTTAGGCAGCTGTTTTTGATACGCGGTGTGTTTTAAGCAGCTGACCTACCTTGCACACGCACGCCGGAAATTCTGTATCCGATGCGTCAACCCGGAAAACCCACATCATTGGTCTATATTACTTTAACACTTATTCGTTACCAAAGACCGGGGACTAAATAAGTGCTTATTCTCTTATGAGAGACTGACCTAATCAGAGATTAGGCAGCAAGAGCGTAATCGTTATCAGCGATTATTTTTTTGGACTTTTTAAGGAAGGAGCCCGCTTCCGCATGCAGTTCTAAAATCCTTTTCCCCGTCGAGACCATTACAGACCCGAAAGAAAACATCATTTAGAGATGCTATAAAATTATCAAAGCAAGCCAAAATATGACCTGAATCTGACTTAAAATATATCACGAAATCCGCTTGGTTTCAATTCAAAGTACATGAAAAAATGTGAAAGTTCGATGACCCCACAGCCCTCTCTTCACAACACTTTTCTCACACCTTCAGTGATACCTTGTAATCCCTGGCAGCTTCCCTCTGCCTGTCCCGGGCTGCAATGTCCGCTCTCTTGTCGTAGAGCTTCTTGCCTCGTGCCAGTGCGATCTCTACCTTCACATGTGAGCCTTTCAGATAGACTTCGACAGGTACGAGCGTATATCCCTGCTCGGAAATCTTCTGGGAAAGCTTTCTGATCTCATCCTTATGAAGAAGCAGCTTTCTTGGACGGAGCGGGTCTACATTAAAAATATTTCCCTGCTCGAATGGAGAAATATGCATCTGGTAAATAACGGCCTCGCCATTATCAATACGTACGAAGGCTTCCTTGACAGAGCATTTACCGGCACGCATGGATTTGACCTCAGTACCTGTAAGGGCGATTCCGCACTCTAAATATTCTTCAAGGAAATAATCATGCCTTGCCTTTTTATTGTTCGCTATTAACTTTTTGCCGCTGTCCTTAGCCAATTAAAAACCTCCGTGGCATTATCTCTTTTATCATAATTTTCCCGGAGGTTTCAGCTCCGGCGCATCACTTCTTCTTGGATTTCTTGTGGTCCTTGTTGTGGTGATGCTTCTTGTCCTTCTTCTCGAGGCCTCCATAAGGCTTTGAAGACCTGTCATTATTATTATATGGTTTAGAAGAAGAAAATCTTTCACTTTTTTTATTGAAATTTTCTTTATTAAATTTCTCCATCTCTGGAAGGACGAAATCTACACGATGCTCCTTCACATCGACTGACGCAACCTTTATGGTCACAGGCTCGCCAAGCTTGAAATGGCGGTTCTTATACCGGCCTATAAGCTCGAAGGTGTCCTCAGAATAATCGTAGTCGTCATCCGTTAATGTCCTGATTGAAACAAGACCTTCTGCCGTATTCGGGAGCTCCACATAAAAGCCCCACTTTACGACACCTGAAATCGTGCCTTCGAATTCTTCACCGACATGGTAACTTAAGTACTCGGCTTTCTTGAGGTCATCTGTATCTCTTTCAAGCTGGTCTGCCCTTCGCTCGGTATCAGAAGTATGTCCGGCAACATCAGGAAGTATCGCATTATAGTGATTCTTCCTGTCCTCATCCATCTTTCCCTGCAGTGTTTCCTTTATGATCCTGTGAATCTGAAGGTCAGGGTATCTGCGAATCGGAGAGGTGAAGTGACAGTAAAATGGTGCTGCCAGTCCGAAGTGTCCCTTGCCATCTGTCGTATAGCAGGCTCGCTGCATGGAGCGGAGCGCAACTAATGTGATAAAGGTTTCCTCATCAGTATCCTTTACCTTATTCACGAGATTCTGAATCTGCTTTGGCGTGACATCTGCAAAGCTCACATGCGGCACATAGAAAAATGCACCGGCGAGACGGTAAAGCCTCTCCATCTTCTCTGCTTCCGGCGTGTCATGCGTCCTGTAAAGGAAAGGAATCTTCCTGTTTGAAAAATCCTCGGCAACAGTCTCATTTGCCGCAAGCATGAATTCCTCAATCATCTTCTGGGAAACGCCGCGGTCATATCGCTTTATGTCAACTGCATGGCCATCATCGTCGAGAATAATCTTTGCCTCTGGAAGGTCAAACTCGATGCTTCCACGGATTTCACGCTTCTTGAAAAGAATTTTTCCGAGCTTTTCCATGTCCTTTAAATCTTCAAGCATGTCAGGATATTTCGCCATCTCTTCTGGATCTTCATCCTCAAGAATCTTATTTACAGAAGAATAGGTCATCCTGTGGTGGGAATGAATGACGCTCTCAGAAATCTTGTGATCAATAATCTGACCATCTTTGTCTATTCTCATCACACAGGAAAGCGTAGGCCTGTCCTTGCCCTCCATAAGGGAGCAAAGATCATCTGAAAGCCTGAATGGAAGCATCGGAACCACCCTGTCAACAAGATAAACCGAAGTGCCGCGCTTCTTTGCCTCAATATCAAGAGGACTGTCCTCAGTCACATACTGTGAAACATCAGCAATATGAACGCCTAAAATATAATCGTCGCCATCTCTCTCAATAGAGACGGCATCATCAAAATCCTTTGAATCATCGCCATCGATTGTAATCGTGCGCAGAGACCTGTAATCAGTTCTGCGGGCGATTTCTTCTTTAGGAAGGTCTTCCGGGAAAGTATCAGCCTGAGCTAATACTTCCTCAGGAAAATCTGTAGGAATGTCATAGGTGCGGATCAGTGAAACAATGTCGACGCCCTTCGCATCCGCATCACCGATGACCTCGGTAATCTCGCCATAAGGGTCACGGTTTATACTGCCATAATCAGTGATCTTGCAGACAACCTTCTGCCCGTCCTTTGCTTCCTTGGTCTTGAATCTTGGAATATATATTTCGTAAGGAATCTTTCTGTTGTCAGGAATAACAAGGCCGCTTGTCTCGTTCATCTCATATGTGCCGACAACTTCCTTGATCTCATGTTCTATGATCTCAACAATCTTGGCTTCTTTTCTCTGACCAAACTGCTCTTTTGACGGACGAATTTTTACCTTGTCGCCATGAAAAGCATGCATTGTAAATTTCTCTGGGATAAAATAATCTTCGTCTGAATCTTCCGTCGCTACGAACCCAAAACCGCGCTGGTTCGCACAAAATACTCCCTCAATAAGTGTTTCTTTTTCTTCCATATTTTTTCCTTTAACTCGCTAACACATAATCTTTTAGATTATAACCGAGGGGGGAATGTATTGCAAGCATGCATAATTCTGTATATAAGCATGCGTGAACTGTAAAATCAAAAAGGAGCTATCTAAATAGATAACTCCCGAAAATAATCATTATGAATTATACAATAATCAGAATAATGCGGTATTCAGCAGTGCAGCAAGTACAAAGAATGCTACGACAAGTGCACTTGTGACGCGGACTAGAACACCCTCTCTTGAACGAGACTTGTGCTTTGTCCAGTAGGATTCAATTCTCTGACCTGCAAGTGAACCAAGTCCTGCAGAATTTCCTTCCTGGAAAAGGATGATGATCGTAAGGATAACGCATACAGCGATGAATAATATTGTAATAACAGTCTTTAAAACAGCCATTTCTAATCTCCAAAAAAAATATTTTGCCCTGCCGATTGCATAAATCTCCGCAAAGCAAAAAATATTTTAGCAAAATTCAGAAGATAATGCAAGGAAAATTTTAAACCGAAATCACTGCCTTCATTCCAAGGTCGTCTTTGTTTGCTTCAAGAACTGGATTTACGACTTTCTCGAGGTACTTTGTTACCTGGCGTGGTGAACGGCCAACATAGAGAGCCGGATCCATATGCTTTTCCATATCCTCTAGTGAAAGACCGAACTTGTCATCCTTCGAAATGAGTTCAAGCAAGTCATTATCCTTTCCTTCAGCCTTTACATGGCTTCCAGCTTCCATTGAAAGCTCACGGATTTCTTCATGCATATCCTGACGGTTGGCACCATTCTTTACGGCATCCATCATGATATTTTCTGTTGCCATGAATGGAAGTTCTGCCCTGATGTGCTTTTCGATGACCTTTGGATAAACAACTAGACCACTTGTAACATTGTTGCAGAGATCAAGGATTCCGTCTGTTGCAAGGAAGCCCTCAGCAACTGAAAGCCTCTTATTAGCTGAGTCATCGAGTGTTCTCTCAAACCACTGTACGCTTGATGTGATGGCAGGATTCAGCGCATCTATCATCACGTAACGTGCAAGTGAGCAGATTCTCTCAGAACGCATAGGATTTCTCTTATATGCCATGGCTGATGAGCCGATCTGCTTCTTTTCAAATGGCTCCTCAACTTCCTTAAGATGCTGAAGAAGTCTGATATCATTTGCCATCTTGTTTGCTGATGCAGCAATGCCTGCTAATACATTACATACTCTCGTATCAAGCTTTCTGGAATAGGTCTGGCCTGAAACCGGAACGCATTCCTTGAAGCCCATCTTTTCAGCAATCATCGGATCAATCTTATCGATTGTCTCATCATCGCCATTGAAAAGTTCCTTAAAGGATGCCTGTGTGCCTGTTGTGCCCTTTGAACCTAAAAGCTTCATCGTAGATACTACATAGTCAAGGTCTTCAAGGTCCTGCATGAACTCATTGATCCAGAGCGTCGCACGCTTTCCTACTGTCGTAGGCTGTGCAGGCTGGAAGTGGGTGAATGCAAGTGTCGGCATGTCCTTATATTTGTCTGCAAAAAATGCGAGATTATTTATTACATTAAGTAATTTTTTCCTGAGTAACTGCAGACCCTCACACATGATGATGACATCCGTATTGTCGCCAACATAGCAGCTCGTTGCACCAAGGTGGATGATGCCGGCCGCCTTCGGACACTGCTGTCCATATGCATAAACATGGCTCATGACATCATGACGGACTTCCTTTTCACGGGCACGGGCAACATCATAATTGATGTCGTAAATGTGCTCTTTCATCTCATCGATCATATCCTGTGTGATGACAGGCTTTCCGTTTTCTGAAAGTCCGAGCTCCATTTCAGTCTCTGCAAGTGCAATCCAGAGCTTTCTCCAGGTGGAGAATTTCTTGTCCTCTGAAAAAATGTACTGCATTTCCTTGCTTGCATAACGCTCTGACAATGGACTTATGTAACTGTCTGTTCCCATGTATGTGCTCCTTTAATAATTACTTATCGTATTTTCCTCTGATATCTTCCTTCGGCGGCTCTTCCGGATATTTGCCTGTGAAGCAGCCCTTGCAGATGCTCATGCCTTCTGAAAGTTCAATCAGTCTATCTTCACGAAGGTAAGCAAGAGAATCTGCGCCAATTACCTTCCTAATGTCTTCAACAGAACGGTTGTAGGCGATCAGCTGCTCCCTTACCGGAATATCGATTCCGAAGTAGCATGGCCAGAGGAATGGCGGCGAGGAAATCCGGACATGAACTTCCTTTGCACCTGCGTCACGAAGCATCTTTACGATTCGGTCTGAAGTCGTGCCTCGTACAATAGAGTCATCAATCATAACTACTCTCTTGCCATCTACGACTTCCCTGATCGCATTCAGCTTCACCTGAACTGCAGACTCACGGCTACTCTGCTTTGGCTTTATGAACGAACGTCCGACGTAACTGTTTTTCACAAAGGCAGTGCCGTAAGGAATTCCGGTTTCCATTGCAAAACCCATGGCTGCACAATTTCCGGATTCCGGAACACCGGTAACGAGATCTGCATCTACAGGGCTGTCTATTGCAAGAAATTTACCGGCCTTGATTCTTGATTCATAAATTGAAACGCCGTCAACATGACTGTCCGGTCTTGCAAAATAAATGTATTCGAAAATACATCTGCCCCTATCCTTTTCATCGAGGCAGTGGCTTCTGTCACTTACCAGCCCGCCATCCTTCGTAATCGTAATGATTTCACCAGGCTCAACATCACGGATGAATTTGGCACCGATTGTATCAAGTGCACATGACTCAGAAGCAAAAATCCAGGCATTATCACGTTTTCCAATGCAGAGCGGATGGAAGCCATAGGGATCTCTTGTCGCAATCAGCTTTCTAGGGCTCATGAGGACTAATGAATAGGCGCCCTTGAGTTTGCTTACCGTATTGCTGACAGCCACCTCAATCGACGGTGTCTTCAGCCGCTCTCTTGCAACGATGTAGGCGATCGTCTCCGTATCGATCGTGGTTTGGAAAATGGCGCCTGTCATCGAAAGCTCGCGGCGGAGGTCATTCGCATTGATGAGATTTCCATTGTGTGCAAGTGCCAGTGTGCCTTTTGCATAGTTTAATACGAGAGGCTGTGCATTCTCGCGGGTAGACTCGCCAGCAGTAGAATACCTGACATGACCTACGCCAATGTCACCGTGAAGGCTTTCAAGCTTGTCACCGACAAAAACCTCATTTACAAGGCCCATGTCTTTATAAGAATTCACATTGCCGTATGCACCGTTCGTGTCAGAAACCGCAATACCACAGCTCTCCTGCCCTCTGTGCTGAAGTGCAAACAGGCCGTAGTAAATCGAAGATGCAACGTCATTTCCGTCGAAATCATAGATTCCGAAAACGCCACATTCCTCATGAAGACCGGTCTCGCCTTTATTCATAATTTCCTGTGTCTTTATGTCTCTTGAATCCAAGGTATTATCTCCTAGTAAAACCAATAACCCCACCAGGACTGATCATTTTCTGTATCATCCCCATAATACAGAAATTTTTCAGTATGAATTCAAATTATAATGTCTTGCCAGTAAGCAGTGTGTAAGCCTCGTGATATTTGTCGATTGTCTTGTCGATGACATCCTGAGGAAGATTGTAGTCTGATTCAGGATGAGCCTTCAGGTAATCACGAACGAACTGCTTATCAAATGAAGGCTGGCCATGACCTACTTCATAGCCATCTACAGGCCAGAAACGTGAGCTGTCCGGTGTAAGCATCTCATCTGCAAGTACGATCTCGCCATTCTCATCAAGACCGAACTCAAACTTTGTATCAGCAATGATAATGCCCTTTGTACGAGCATAATCAGCGCACTTCTTGTAAAGACCGATGGTGTAGTCACGTAGCTTGCTGGCATAATCCTCGCCCTTGCCAGGATAGAGCTTTTCGATAATGTCAACTGACTCTTCGAATGTAATATGCTCATCATGATCGCCGAGATCTGCCTTTGTGGTAGGTGTGTAGATTGGTTCAGGAAGCTTCTCTGATTCCTGAAGTCCTGCAGGAAGCGTAATTCCGCAAACCTTGCCGGATTCCTTGTAGCTTTCCCAGCCAGAACCCGTGATGTAGCCACGAACAATGCACTCGATTGGGATCATGTTTAACTTCTGAACGAGCATTGATCTGCCCTTGAACTCCTCTGTCTGGAAGAATTCAGGCATATCTGCTGTATCGACTGAAATCATGTGGTTCTTTACGATGTCCTTTGTGTAATCGAACCAGAACTTTGACATCTGGGTGAGAACTTCGCCCTTGCCAACGACCTTGTTCTTCAGAATTACGTCGAATGCTGAAATACGGTCAGTTGCGACCATGACGATCTTGTCACCGATGTCATAAACTTCACGAACTTTGCCTTCCTTGAATGGCTTGTATGTTTCCATCTTGCGCTCCTTTATTAAATATAATCTTCAATCTTGAAATCTGTATGCTCACGGCCGTCAGCTGGGTTGTCTGAAAGCAGTGAGTGACCGGTCATTTCCTTAGGCTGCTCCATGCCCATAAGGTCAATCAGGGTTGGAACGATGTCGCAGAGCTTGCCGCCGGCTTTTAGGCCATACTTTTCATCTGCATTGATGAGGACGAAAGGTACCGGGTTTGTGGTGTGGGCTGTGTGTGGCTCACCTGTCTCATAATTGATGAGCTGCTCGCAGTTTCCGTGATCAGCGCAGAGGAAGATCACGCCGCCGACTTCCTTGACTGCATCGACAGCCTTGCCTACGCAGGTATCGACAGTCTCAACAGCCTTGATTGCTGCATCGATGACGCCTGTATGTCCAACCATGTCAGGATTTGCAAAATTGCAGATGATGACATCAAATTCGCCGCCCTTAATTGCATTTACAAGGTTCTCGCAAACCTCTGGTGCGCTCATCTCAGGCTGAAGATCGTAAGTGGCAACCTTAGGAGACTTTACTAAGAATCTCTTCTCACCCTTGTTTGGCTCCTCAACACCGCCGTTGAAAAAGAAGGTAACATGCGCATACTTCTCTGTCTCTGCGATACGGGCCTGTGTCATATTATTCTTTGCAAGATACTCGCCGAAGGTATTTACAAGCTCTTCCTTCTTGAACGCTACATACTTATTCGGGATGGTTGCATCGTAGTCTGTAAAGCAGACATAATATACATCCTTACGTGGTCCTCTGTCGAAGCCGTCGAAATCGTCGCAGCAGAAACATCTGGTAATCTCACGCGCCCTGTCTGGACGGAAGTTGTAGAAAATGATAGAGTCACCATCATTTATTGTAGCGACAGGCTTGCCGTCTTCCTGGATTGAAACAGGGATGACAAACTCATCTGTCTTGCCATTGTCGTAAGAGGTCTGCATTGCTTCGTGAGCAGAGTTAGCTTTGTTTCCTTCGCCCTTTGTAAGGACATCATAAGCCTTCTCAATTCTGTCCCAGCGGTTGTCTCGGTCCATTGCATAATATCTACCGGAAATAGAAGCAATCTTGCCGACGCCGATTTCCTTCATCTTATCTTCAAGCTGCTGAACATACTCGATTCCGCCTGTCGGTGAAGTATCACGGCCGTCCATGAAGCAGTGAACGTAAACCTTGTCAACGCCCTCTCTCTTTGCCATTTCAAGAAGACCGAAAAGATGTGTAATGTGGCTGTGAACGCCACCATCTGAAAGAAGTCCGTAAATGTGGACAGCTGTACCCTTCTTCTTTGCATTATCAAAAGCGGCTTTGAGTTCTTCATTCTTGAAGAAATCGCCATCTTCAATAGCTTTAGTAATTCTTGTAAGCTCCTGATAAACAATACGGCCTGCGCCCATATTTGTGTGGCCGACCTCTGAATTTCCCATCTGACCATCTGGAAGACCTACGTCAAGGCCTGACGCATAGCCCTTCTGGAATGGGTATGTCTTAAAAATCTTTTCAAGATTTGGCGTCTTTGCCATATAAACGGCATTTGCCTCATGCTTTGGGTTTAATCCAAAGCCATCCATAATCAAAATAACAGCTGGTTTCTGTCTCATTTCTTTTTTACCTAACCTTTCTTCTTAATAGTTCCTGAATCATCTATTTCTGTAGTGTTGGAATATTTTTCAATTTTCTGGAATATTGCAGCCTTCTGTTCCTCATCTGTCACCAGACTTGTAATGCCATTTGAAAAATGACAGGGAATAAATGATGGCGTAATGGTTCCATCATTATTTATCTTTAACTCAGCAAGCCCGGTATCATATCCTGCTGGCATATTCATTGTCGATGAAAACCAGAAATTTCCAAGACTGTAGTATACAGGAATATCATCTATAATTTCAATACCCTGTAAGCAATGTGTGTGTCCGCCAATAACAGCATCTGCACCAGCGTCAATATACTTTTTTGCAAGTACGGTCTGGTCAGTCCCATAATACGAATTTCCTTCGGTACCCCAGTGGACGATTGCAATCACAATATCTGAATTCTTTTTTGCATCAGAAATCACAGAAATATATTTTTCCGGATCAAGCGTCTTTAGCACTCCCGGAGTCGTATCTGTAGCTTCTTTCGTGTAATTATATGACCGCTCAATCTGTGTGGCAGCGACAAGCGCAATCTTCCGCCCGCCTGCTATAAAATAAACAGGTTTCTCTGCTTCTTCAATATTCTTTCCTGCCCCGACATATGGCATCCCTACAGAATCAAGCGTCGCAAAAGTATCCATGATTCCGTCAACACCATAATCAAATACATGATTATTCGCAAGGCTGACAACATCTACCCCGATATCCTTCAAATACTTTGCATTCTCAGGATTTCCACGGAAGGTAAATGCCTTTCCCGGTATTGGCGTACCTCTCGTAGTATAAGCAAATTCGTTATTAATTACAAATACATCTGCATCAAGCATCTTCTGAAGAAGATCACTCGAAAAGCATCCCTTCAGTTTATCCGGCTGCTCAAGCATGTAAGTGGTGGTGGCAATATCATCTGCCATAGAAAGGTCGCCAGAAAATAATAATGTACAGGAGCCGTCATCATTTACATGTGCAGTCTGATAGGTTGAAACATCGGGATAATCAAGACCTGTTGATATACAGTATTCGCTGTAGAGGACATGTATGGTCTTTCCTGTCTCCTGAAACCATATCTCCGGATCTGAAAACTCATTCTGGGCATAAATATCATCGATTACTTTCTGACCATAAGTAGAAACTACCCAGGAAAGAAAGCTTTCATCTACATTTTCATTGCCAATAAAATCCTTTGACGATTTTGTAAGGATCGTTTCATATTCATCAAAAAGAGCATCATCTGCGCTGCCATTTCCATCGCTATTTTCATTCTTCGTGGCGACAGAAATACTCGAATCAGAATCCATCGCATCGCTTTCTATTGCTCTATTAAATGTTTTGCTATTGAAAAAAATTAAAAAGATAATGAGACAGACTGAAATACAGGAAAGTATGAAAATTGTAATTTTATATTTCGTCATTAAAATGTCCCAAAATCACTAAAAAACATACGACGATGAATTATAGCATATCCAAAATTTTTGCGCAAAAAATTTGTTAACAGAAATAATCATAAAATCACGTCAAATTTAGGATTTTTTTACATAAAATAAGAGGAAGCCACGTTGACTTCCTCTTATTATCTAATGCGTTTTTACGCTCGGCTTACTGATAATTAACGATTCCACCGAAATCAGCCTTAAGTGAAGCACCGCCGACAAGACCGCCGTCGATATCAGGCTTTGCAAATAATTCCTTTGCGTTGCCTGGCTTTACAGAGCCGCCGTACTGGATACGGATGGATTCAGCTGTAGCTTCATCATAGATTTCCTTGATGCACTGACGGATGGCGCCGCAGACTTCCTCAGCCTGGTCAGATGTAGCTGTCTCGCCTGTTCCGATCGCCCAGATTGGTTCGTAAGCGATGACGGCTGTCTTAGCCTGATCTGCTGTGACATTCTGGAATGCGATCTTGATCTGCATTCTGATCCAGTCGATATAGATGCCCTGCTTCCTCTGTGTAAGCGTCTCGCCGCAGCAGATGATAGGTGTAAGGCCATGTTCGAAAGCCTTAAGAACCTTCTTATTTACAGTTTCATCTGTCTCTGCGAAATATTCTCTTCTCTCTGAATGTCCGATGATGACATATTTAACACCGGCATCAGTAAGCATGTTTGCTGAAATCTCGCCTGTGTATGCACCCTTCTCTTCGAAGTAAAGGTTCTCAGCGCCTACTTCGATGTTTGTGCCGTTTGTAGCCTCAACTACAGGGATAATGTCAATGGCAGGTACGCAGAATACGACGTCAGCGTCGTCTGTCTTTACAAGAGGGATGAGCGTCTTAACAAGTTCAACGGCTTCTGAAGGAGTCTCGTTCATCTTCCAGTTGCCTGCGATAATTTTTCTACGTGACATAATTATTTATTAACCTTTCCTATACTTTGTCGCTCCCGCACGGACAATACTGTCTCTCGCACGTCGTCTCGCGCCTCATGGATTTTTGCTCGCGTCACGTAAATTCGTGCTTCACCTATCGGCTTGCACTCATTAAGTGACGAGTAAAATCCATGCGTGCTGTGAGACAGTATTGCCGTGCTCGCGCTCGAATGCTAAAAATACAAATAAATGTACTATGTCTCTACGATCAGTCCTTGTCGTCTGCTGCTGCGACACCTGGAAGCTCCTTGCCTTCAAGGAATTCAAGTGATGCGCCGCCGCCTGTTGAGATGTGGCTCATCTTGTCGCCGTAGCCAAGCTGGTTAACAGCTGCTGCTGAATCACCGCCGCCGATGATTGTAGTTGCGTCTGTCTCTGAAAGAGCCTTTGCAACTGCCTTAGTGCCAGCTGCAAGTACAGGGTTCTCGAATACGCCCATAGGTCCGTTCCAAACGACTGTCTTTGCGTTCTTTACTTCATTTGAGAAGAGCTCAATTGTCTTAGGTCCGATATCAACGCCCTCGCGTTCAGCTGGGATTGAATCAACATCATAAGTCTCAACTTCAACAGGACCGTCAATAGGATCAGGGAACTGTGCAACAGTAACTGTATCAACTGGAAGAAGAAGCTTCTTGCCAAGTGACTTAGCTTTGTCCATCATTTCCTTGCAGTAATCGAGCTTGCTGTCATCAACAAGTGACTTACCAACTTCCTTGCCTTCAGACTTAAGGAATGTATAAGCCATGCCGCCGCCGATGATCAGTGTATCGCACTTCTCAAGAAGGTTGTTAATGACATTAAGCTTATCAGCTACCTTAGCGCCGCCAAGGATGGCTACGAATGGACGTACAGGAGTCTCAACTGCATTTCCAAGGAAGTTGATTTCCTTCTGCATAAGGTAACCAACAACGTGAGGACCCTGAATATACTTTGTAACACCAACATTTGAGCAGTGAGCACGATGTGCTGTACCAAATGCATCGTTTACGAATACATCAGCGATAGATGCAAGATCCTTTGAGAATTCATCGCCGTTCTTGGTTTCTTCGCTTCTGAATCTTGTGTTCTCAAGAAGGATAACATCACCATCCTGCATAGCATCAACTGCTGCCTTTACATTAGGTCCAACAACTTCAGGATCAGCAACGAATTTAACTTCCTTACCGAGAAGCTCTGAAAGACGAGCTGCAACTGGAGCTAATGTCTTTGTCTTCTTGTCTTCCTCTGTCTTTACCTTTCCAAGGTGGCTGCAAAGGATGATCTTTCCACCATCATTCATTAATTTCTTAATAGTAGGAAGAGCAGCTGTAAGTCTGTTCTCGTCTGTAATCTTGCCGTTTACGATCGGTACGTTGAAATCACATCTGCAAAGGACTCTCTTGCCCTTGACATCAATGTCGTCAACTGTCTTTTTATTTAATCCCATTTTGGAATCCTTTCATAAAATCAAAACGGAGCCCGGTCCTTAAAGACCGGACCCCGCATTAGGTCTAATTTATATTAGATATTGGTCAAATCAACCAAGCTCAGCGAAGTACTTGATTGTACGAACCATCTGAGAAGTATAAGAATTCTCATTGTCGTACCATGAAACTACCTGAACTAATGTGTCATCTCCGCAAGGAAGAACCTTTGTCTGAGTAGCATCGAAGATTGAACCTGCTGTTGAGTTGATGATATCTGAAGAAACGATTTCATCTGTGTTGTATTCGAAAGACTCTGTCTCAGCAGACTTCATCTTTGCGTTGATCTCATCAGCTGTAACCTTACCAGTAACTACTGCGTCAAGGATTGTTGTAGAACCTGTACCTACAGGAACACGCTGTGCAGCACCATTGAGCTTGCCATCAAGTTCAGGGATAACAAGACCGATTGCCTTTGCAGCACCTGAAGATGTAGGAGTAATGTTAAGAGCACCTGCTCTAGAACGACGAAGGTTGCCCTTTCTCTGAGGTCCATCAAGGATCATCTGATCACCTGTGAATGCGTGGATTGTTGTCATGAAACCACTCTTTACAGGAGCAAGATCGTTAAGAGCCTTAGCCATAGGAGCGAGGCAGTTTGTTGTGCAGGAAGCTGCAGAAATGATCTGATCATCCTTTGTAAGTGTTGTATGGTTTACGTTGAATACGATAGTCTTTAAGTCCTTGCCTGCAGGTGCAGAAATAACAACCTTCTTAGCGCCAGCATTGATATGAGCCATTGACTTATCCTTTGAGCAGTAGAAACCTGTGCACTCAAGAACAACGTCAACACCAAGCTCACCCCAAGGAAGATTTGCAGCATCCTTCTCAGCATAGATCTTGATTGTCTTACCGTCAACTGTGATAGAGCCTTCACCAGCCTCTACCTTTCCAGGATAACGGCCATGAGTTGTGTCATACTTAAGAAGGTATGCAAGCATCTCAGGGCTTGTAAGATCATTGATTGCAACTACTTCGTATCCTTCAGCGTTGAACATCTGACGGAAAGCGAGACGGCCGATACGACCGAAACCATTGATAGCAACTTTAACTGCCATTTTTGATTTCCTCCTATGAAAAAATTAAAACTTTGAGATAAAATATCTCACAACGCTCAATATAATAACTAACTTCGCTTTGTTTTTCAAGACATACATGGAAAAAATTTGTTAATTTTCTGTCAAATATTGCCTACACAGTTCACTCATAGATGGTAAAAAGCGACAAATCTCATGCTGGCATGAGATTTTGCTTTTTACTATCTATGCAGGGAACGCCTTCCCAATGAGTAATTTCGCCGCGTAGCGGCGATAGAGCACACGAAGTGTGCGTAAATTACGAATGGAAGGCGTGTGAACTGTGAAATAATCTCATGCTTGCAAAACTAAATTTTTGATATATGATATGGCATTGCATGAATAATATGAATTGGAGCGAAAAATGACAAAATTATACGACTGCCACCTGCATTCGAATTTTTCAGGTGATTCAAAAGCTGCACAGGAAGAACAGATTGAGTCTGCAATTGAGAAAGGTCTTTCAGGCATTACATTTACTGATCATATGGACATGGATTATCCTATTCAGAATACGGATGAATTTATGGAGCTTGACCTGCCGAAATATTCAGAGAAAATTCTTTCGCTAAGAAAACAGTATGAAAATAATCCGGATTTCCATGTATATTTTGGTATTGAACTCGGTCTCCAGCCGCATCTCGTATCGGCTTACCACGACATTCTGAAGACTTACCCATTCGATTTCGTGATTGGCTCTACCCATCTCATTGACAAAATGGACCCATATTACGATGAATATTTCGATGGAAAGACACCTGAAGAAGCTTATAATAAATATTTTGACACTATTATTAAAAACATTAATTCCTTCGACGAATTTGACTCACTTGGGCATTTGGACTATGTCGTAAGGTATGGCAAGCGTGTTTACGGAGCAGAAAAAGGCGCTCTTCCTTATGAAAAATATGCAGAAAAGATTGATGCTATCCTCTCCTACCTCATCAAGCACGACAAGGCACTCGAAGTAAATACCGGTGCATTCTGCCGCGGACTGGATGAGCCGAATCCTTCCTACAGGATCATTGAGCGTTATCAGCAAATGGGTGGAAAACTTATTACCATGGGTGCCGATGCCCACAAGGCAGAACATGTCGGACTGAATTTCAAAAATGTGCTGGCAAAGCTGAAAGAAATCGGGTTTAATTCGTATTACATTTTTGTAGAAAGAAAGCCTATTGAAATTACTATTGATTAATAACGTTGTTATTGCATTTTGAAATTAATTTCATCAATATGCCAAAAGAGTGATGTCGATTTGGACATCACTTTTTTATTTTGTAAAAATTTCTGCAACAGTTTTACCAAGTCCTTCAGCAGAATGTACATCTGCTGTGATGACAGAAGAAAAGCCTTTTGATTCAAGAAAATCTGCTGCACCGCTTCCTATGCAGACAAACTTCATATCTCTTGGGATTTCAATATTATTTTCTTCACAAAGGTACAAGAATTCTTCTGCGCCGGAACGGCTCGCAAAGGTAATACATGGAAGTTCTTCCAGACGCTGTGATGCGTTATACAATCTACCGCAAACATCGTAAATATGAAATTCATCAAATGTAATATTTGCTTCGGATAGACGTTCAGTGAAATCTTTTGTTCCTCTCAATGCCCTTGGAATCATGACTTTTTCAGTTGCTGAAACATTTTCCATGAGAAGCTTTGCTAGCATTTCCGTGGTATATTCTTCCGGCTCGAGATCAGCCTGAAAGCCATATTCGTTCAAGGCTTTTTCAGTTCCAGTGCCAATAATCGCAAACTTTGCTTTTGAAAATCTTCTGAAATCAAAATTATTTTTTTTAGCTCTTTCAAAGAAAAGCGTGACAGCATTCTGGCTCGTGAAGACAATCCAGTCATATTGAAAATCATCATTTGAAAAAATATCATCGAGCTTTGAAATGTCAGGCTGCTCCACTACTTCCATCCTGCAGAGATGTACAGGGGTAATGTCATATTTTTCCAGCTCTGAAGAAAGCCGTTCTGCAAAACGCTCTGTAGCAACGATGCCGGCTAATCTGTCAATTTTTGTTAATTCTGGAATACCCTTGCTAACCTTACCAATTTTTTCTTCTGTATTTTCTTCATCAGAAATAAGTAAAGACGATTCGATATTAGATTTTGCAGTAGTCACTTCGGAATAATAACTTATATTTGATAAGAAAACATATCCTGCCGTCTCTCCAATTACAATAATTGCCGGTGAAGAAATCTGATATTTCTTTACTTTTTCCTCTATATCTGAAAGCGTTCCTCGGACAGTCTTTGTAAAGGCACAGGCACCATCTGAAATCACTGCACATGGTGTTGCTTCTGACATTCCACCGGAAATAAGTCCATTTACGATAACACCGAGATTGTGAAGCCCCATCAGAAAAATAAGTGTGCCGTTAAGCTTTGTCAGGGTATTGAAATCAAATGGAAGGTCATTTGCTGAATCCTTTGTATGACCGGTAAAAACATGAAAGCTTCTTGCAACTCCTCTGTCAGTCACAGGAATGCCGGCAAGCTCCGGAACTGCGACAGCAGAAGTAATTCCAGGAATTAGCTCAAAGGAAATCCCGTGAGCAATCAGTGCACGAACCTCTTCACCACCGCGACCGAAGACAAATGGATCCCCACCCTTTAAGCGGACAACAGTATGATATTTCTGCGCTGCATCTATTAAGATTTCGTTTATCTCATCCTGCTTTGCTGAATGCTTCCCCATTCTTTTTCCGACATAGATTTTCTCAGCATCTTTTTTTGCAAAATCAAGAATCTCATCGGAAATAAGGCTGTCATAAATAATGCAGTCTGCTTTTTCAATTATTCTTTTTCCACGAAGGGTGATTAGGTCGCTGTCGCCAGGACCGGCGCCTATTAGATATACTTTTGCCATTTGATCAAATTTATTGCTGAATCTAAAGCCGCAAATAATTATCCTTGACAAACAGCCTACAGATAATTATTAATCATCTCATCCGCCAGATTTTTCCAGTCGCTTTCTTTTCCAAGTGCATTCATGAATGAAGGCGTGTGCTCATCGAAATTAATATTCAGGCACAGATTGTCATTAAAAATCGTCGCTTTCACACCGATTGCAGTCGTACAGCCTGCATCAAGCCGGCGGAGGATATAACGCTCGATTTCGCTTTCGCGAAAAGATTTCTCGTCATTTATTTTTGCTGCCATCGAACGGTGAAATTCGTCATCAATGCCCTCGATTGCAATTGTGCCCTGACCACCCGCAGGAACAATCTCCTTAAAATTAAAAGTCCTGTAATAATACCCGCTGAGTTCTGAAAGACCAAGCCTTATTAATCCTGCCATTGCAAGCACGACAGCATCAACGTCTTTTCCAATATGTGAAAGCCTTGTCTGGACATTTCCCCTGATATTTCGAAAAACAATATTTCCCCGCTCACTGTATAGCTTATTCAGCTGAAAAATCCTTCGTCCGCTTCCTGTTCCGATTATGATCTTTCTGTCACTGTATTTTTCAAAATATTTTTTCGTGAATTCATTTGCCTCAGCAAAAAAGAATGCATCGTTTTTCAGTGTAACAAGAACATCCCTTGCATCCTCTCTGGGAACTACCGCCAAAATATCAAGACCTTCACCCAAATCCATAGGCATATCCTTCATGCTATGAACTGCAAAATCAATACGGTGACTTGTCAAGGCATCTTCTATTTCGGTCACAAAAACGCCCTTGCCGCCAAATTCACTCAGCGGAGTTGAGAGATTCCTGTCACCTTCTGTCCTCATAGGTACAATTTCAAACTCATAATCCGGAAAACTGTCTTCAAAAGCATTTTTTACAATTTCAGCCTGAATAAGAGCAAGCATGCTTCCTCTGGTACCTATTTTAATGATATTATCGTAAGCCATCGATTTGCCCCTTTACTAGAACATCACGATAAAGTCATAAACATTATACTATTTTAAAACACTGCTGTCATATTAACTTTTTCCTGTTAATCTCATCCGCTACAATCTCGTCAGGGATTTGACCATCATGGGTTATCCCATATTCATAAAGATTATTAAAAATATTCTTTTTATCGCTGTGGGAAATATTTTCCCGAACGACTGCCGGTCTTATTTCAGATAACCGGTCAATCATCGCCGGCATAAAGTCAGGAATAATTTCTTTTATCCCATCTCTGATTTTTTGGGATGCAACAGGACTTTTCCCTGATGTGGAAACTGAAATATTGAGTGCCCCGTCATTTATCATCGCAGGAAAAATAAAGGTACATAGCTCAGGAACATCAACGACATTCACCGGAATATTATTCTTCCTGGCAAGAAACGAAATGTGAGAATCTGTTTCCCTGTCTCCAGTCGCAGCGATTACAATATCAGCAGATATAATATCCTTATCAAGAATCTTTCTTCTGACAAAACCGACTTTCTGCCCGGAAGAAACCTGTTTTGATTTAGCCAATGTTTTCTGTATTAACTCCTGTCCGCTGCAGTTCAAATCAAAATAAAAAGGCTCATCAGAAAAATCCGGAACAAATTCAGGAGAAATGATAGTAATGTCAGGCTCAAATGAAAGAAGGATTTTTGCCTTATGAACAGCGACCTTACCACCGCCTGCAATAAGACACCGCTTCCCCTTCAATTCTGTAATCATTGGAAAATACATCATTCTGCCTCATACGAAAGAATTTCATTTACTGCTTTTTCAAAGGTCTCCCGATCCAAAGGCTCCTTCAGATAAAAAATGTTCTTCTTTATTTCATCGTTTAACTTTTGAAAATCAGGCATTTTAACAAGAGCCTTCAGAAAAAGTTTTTTCTCTGTCTTTTCGGATTCCTCTTTCAAAACTGCTTCTGCGGCCTCAATTGAATTCTTTTTTTCTTCATTGTTCTGCCTGGAAAGTTCCTTGAAGAAATCTATTCCAAGTACTGAAATTTCGTCAGATGAAATCGCCCTGTCGATATCATTTGGCACTGCAAGGTCTATTAATAATTTTGCATTGCATCCTGATGAAAAATAATCCTCTTTGGTGATTGTAAAATGAGGACTTAACGTAGCAGAAACGATTGCTGTCACTTCATGAAAAACAGAAAACCTTTCTTCAAAAGGAATCCACTCTATGTTATCTCCAGGAATCACATAATATCCGTTTGAATGATGTGTCTTTCGGGTCGTGCCAATGACGGATATCCCCTTGTCAATAAGATCTCTTGCGACAACTGAGCCGATCTGCCCCGATGCGCCAATCACAAGTACCTTGCCTGAGCCCTGTTCTTTAAGGTATTTTTCTATATAATTTGCGGTCAGTGTACCAATAGATACCGGTGTCCTCTTGAAATCAGTCCTCTGCTTTGACTCCTTCTCGGCATGGAAGGCATCCTGAAAAATAATATTTAAATCCTTTGAGAGGAAATCCTTCGTTTTTGAAAAAAGATAGGCTTCCTTCACCTGGTGAAAAATCTCATCTTCACCAAGTACCATGGATTCAAGACCAAAGACCACTCTGAAAAGATGATTTATTGCTGAATCACCTTCGAAAAACAGGCCATATTTCTTTATCAGTTCAGCGTCAATATTCTTGAAGCCGGAAATCTTTGACACAAAATAATCTGTCGGAGCATTATCTGTTTCATTTTCATAATCATTATGGATTCCATCATCTTCCGATCCAAATTTTTCTACATTATGAAAATCAAAATAGAATTCCGTCCTGTTGCAGGTTGAAACAATGACTAAGCCTTCTATCTTTTTTTCAGTTTTCAGATGTTCAAAAAGTGCATTTTTTTCAGAATCCGTGAAATTAACTTTGCCACGTATTTCTTCCGAAGTATTTTTATAATTTATGCTGATGCAGTTCATAGTAATCAAGCCAATAATTTTTGTGGAAGTTCCCTGATGTCATTTACTTCAATAATCGGATGATCGGCTTTTCCAAAACCGTATGCTGCATGAGCAAAGGCGATGCCAGCAGCATCTGATGCCTTTTCATCCATTTCAGTATCCCCAAGGTAAATCGTCTCTTCCTTGATCAGATGATTCTTTTCAATCAGGAGCTTAATATTTTCTGCTTTTTCTTTTCCTGTATGGCCATAGCATTCTATGTCTGTGAAATCATAAACTTCCCTGTCATCACCATATTTTTCGCCATAAGCCTTCTCAAGAGAAAAGCCACCATCTTCAATCAGGGTCTCAATATAGCCCTCCTGGCAGTTTGAAACGATGAAAAGAGAAATGCCCTGCTGCCTCAAAATGAAGACAGTCTCAAAAAGCCCTGCATAAAACTCCCCTGAATGCTCTTTCAGATATTCATCCTCATAGGCCATGCATTCGTCCATGATCTCATCACGGAGTTTTTCATCAAAATCCGGAAGCATCATGAGTCCGATGTCCTTCATGGTATGCCCCATATAGTGATACATGTCTTCCTGGGTGACAACATGTTCATGCGTCTCATCATGCTTTTTCAAAATTTCAGTCCACGACTCTGCAACCTGCTTTGATGAATCCCAGAGCGTTCCATCTACATCAAAAATAATATTTTTTATCTTCAAAATAGCTCACCTGTTAATCCCATGTGTCCTTATTGATGACTGCGGCAAAGTCTTCCTCTGGAAGCGGTTTGTAAAAATAATACCCCTGTATCATCTCGCATCCTGCATCCTTTAGAAATTCGAGCTGTTCATCCGTCTCTACTCCTTCTGCTATGACATCGCTGCCAACATCGTGGGCGAGATTTATTGTAGATTTAATAATTGATTCTGCCGCCCTGCTCTTTCCAATTTTCCGGATAAAGCCCATGTCAAGCTTCACGGTATCAAATGCAAAATCCTCAAGCGTAGAAAGCGAGGACATACCTGAACCATAATCATCCAGAAGAACCTTGACACCCAGTGACTGCATATTGTGTAAAAATGACATTGCCCTGTCTTCGATATTTGTATAGGCAGATTCTGTGACTTCAAGCTTAATAAGCGATGGCGGAAAATTCGAGGTAGAAATAATATTTCCAATGTCATCAATAAGCAGCGTATCAAAAAAGTCAATACGTGAAAGATTTACAGAAACAGGCACCGAAGTTTTCTTGTCCAAAAGGCGTCTAGACTGAAAATCAGCAACTGATTTCAGCATGAAATGATCGAGAATGGCAATCTTCCCTTTGCTTTCAAATAGTGGAACGAACTGACCGGGAGAAATCATGCCTTTATGATGATAGTCCCATCTGATCAGAGATTCTGCAGTAACTACATTGCCAGTATAAGAATCCACTATCGGCTGGTAATAAGCCATAAATTCTCCGTCCTTTACTGCATCATTAAGTTCTGAAAGCATCTTCCCGCTTCTGATGTAGTTCTGGCGCATCTCGTCATCAGCCTTTTTCCAATTACTCTTTGAATCATCCCTGATGCTCTTTTCAGCAATCCTCGCCCTGTCAATAAGGTCTGGAATATTCACATCAGAAGATTCTATATCCACAAAGCTGCACTGTATGGTGTATGAATATTTCTTATATTTTTCTATATATGAAAGCTCTGACAGCTTCTGAAAATTCTCATCAGTCATCTGAGCTCTTTTTGCAAGAAATACAAAATGGTCATTTTCAAGACGGCAAAGGAATTTGGGAGCAAAAATCTCATTGATATAATCCTTCTCATAGAAAATAACCATATCGCCGGACGACTGGCCGAAAATATCATTGATGGTTTTGAAGCCTTTAATATTCGTATAGCAGAGAGAATACTCTGAAGGATTCTCGGCTTTTTCAAGAAATTCCATTGCAGCCTTTATGAATCCTGTTCTTGAAAAAGTATCTGTCATCCAGTCACGGTCGATGGATTCAGTATTACTAAAAATCGTTCCAAAAAGACATTTTCCTGCCCGCCTGATACGAAGATCTGCTGAATTTCTAAAACCATTCGTAAGATAATGAAAGGTTCTCGAATAAGATCCATATCGTTCGAGTTCATCACTTACAATGTCCATTTTCGAACTAGCTATTGCAGCCTGCTTTTCATCATCAACAATAATTCGTTCAGAAACAGCACAGACCAAATCGTGGAAATTTGAAATATTTACCGGTGAAATGCCATTCTTTTCCAAAAATGGACTGATATGTTTGATATCAATAAGTCCGGACTGCTCATCTAAATAAAATGCGGCTCCATAGCCCTGTGCCATAAGCGCGTCAAACACATCCGGTTCAATAATGGTAGAAATCTTCCGTACAGAACCATCTTCGATGATCTCACCTGTTCCGAAGAACTCTGTAATAGCGCCATTTACGATAAAATAAGAACCATCATCAATAAAATAAATCTTTTCTCCACGGCTTCTCGGAATCAGAATATCATCGTAAAATGATTTTCCATTGAGTGTCACAGTCTTAAAATACTGGGCGTGAGGAATGATATTGATGGGGGTAATGCCAAGTCCCGGCCTATGTGAAATGAAGTCAGGATCATCTGCTTCGCCGAAAAGTTCTGGAACCTGAACCGTATCGAAAGCTGCATTAACTGAGCCAGCAGATAGACCTATAAAGATGCCTTCATAACCTGTAAGCAAATCCCTGAGATTTATCTCATTTATGAATTTATTTTCTGTAGGACCATGTCCGCCTGAAAGAAAAATAATATCAGACCACTCTAAAAGTTCTGAAGCATTTTCAGAATTTCTATGGTCTAGGATCTTTATTCCCTCTATCGGAAATCCGGCATCAGAAAAAGTAGTCTGCATCTGATGTGATATTTGTTCATTCACATCAGTATCATCCGGATCTGCAGCCACGACAAGAAATTTTGCCGGAGCTGTCCAGTATTTACGTAAATTCTCCGCAAAGCCATTCTCGTTGATGAGAGGAGTCTTCTTCCCCAAATCCTCACTATATGGAACAAATGAACTTGTAAGAAATGATACCATTAACAGTTTCCTCTAAATAAAATAACCCACAAAAAGCAATAATATTTTACCATAAAATATTGCATTTTGGATATGGGATTTTTAATATCTTCAGGTTCTTTTGTTGATTAGCCATTAGATTTTATTATGGTTAATATATTAATAATAGTTTTTACTTATTTCTTATTATCATTATAATAAACAACTGTAATAAAAAAACTATTATGAGTAAAAGATAGAATGAATAAACAGGCAGTAAAAAAAGAAATCCAGATGTCAGAAGCTTTTATTACGATGGCCTTCCTCACATTTTCCGGAGGCCTGCAGGATTCATATTCTTACCTCGTAAGAGGCGAGGTCTTTGCGAATGCACAGACTGGAAATATTGTTCTACTCTTCGTTCATTTAGTGAATGGGAATTTTTCAAAGGCATTACATTATCTATTCCCTGTGCTCGCCTTTGCAGGCGGAATTTTTGTGACAGATATGTTCAAGGCAAAATTCAAAGACAGCAGGTCTATCCACTGGAGGCAGATCATTCTGCTCCTAGAAATAGGCCTGCTGTTTGGCGTCGTTTTCATTCCTCAGAATCACAACATGCTTGCAAATATCCTGATTTCATTTTCCTGTGCTATGCAGGTGCAGGCCTTCAGAAAGATAAACGGTTACGCTTTCGCCAGCACGATGTGTATCGGAAATACGAGAGCCGGTATGGAAGCGCTCTGCACCTACCTTCGGACAGGGGATAAAAAATTCAAGGAAAAATCTCTGCATTATTTTGGCGTTATTCTGCTCTTCGCTCTTGGCGCTGGCTTCGGCGGTATCTTTGCAAAATATTTGGGAAATGCCATGATTATTTATTCATGCATATTCCTGTCAGTCTCGTTTATTCTGATGTTCAAGAAAGTGCCTGCGAGAATCGTGGATTTTCATGATGCAAGAAATCAAGTAATTATTCAGACAAAATAATTACGAACACTTAAATCGGCTCCTCTGACATTTTTTATATTGTGCAGTTTCAAAAGATTCACTCATAATCGATCCGCTCGATTTTGAAAATGACAGGTCTCGTGCCATCATTGCAGCAGGTAATCATGACTTTATCATCATTCATCCAGCCATGCATAATTGAACCTCCCTGAAGACCGGTGTAGATATAGCGTGAAATCGCATCCCATGCACTTTGTGTTTCATATCTTTCACCTCACAAAGTTTGTGTATAGATGCTCATTCTCCGGATGATTGATTCCGTTCTGCTTTCCAAGGTCGATAACTTTCAGCATCCATGCCATGTTCTTGCCAAGATTGTACATGGTGTTAAGACCTTCGATGTCTTCCTTTACATCCTCAGCCTTTGCGCCGAAAACGTGGTTCCAGTATGTTGCTGAAACGATCGGCATCTGATTGATGGAGAAATACTTGTTAATGACATCCATTGATGCAACCTGTCCGTTTCTTCTGGCCGAGAAAATAGCGGCAGCAGGCTTGAATGCAAAATTCTTTGAAGCAGAATAAAATACCCTGTCCATGAATGTGATGAGTCTTCCTGAAGGATGTGCATAGTAAACAGGTGAACCAAAAATAAAGCCGTCGAAATCCTTTGCCTTCTCAATAAATTCATTTACGCCGTCGTCAAATATACACTTTCCTGTCTCTCTGCATTTTCCACAAGCTATACAGTCAGCCATTGGTTCATTTCCTATAAAGAAAATCTCTGAATCGATTCCCTCTTCCTTAAGGGATCTTGCAATTTCATTTAATGCTGCATCTGTGCAGCCATCCTTGTGTGAACTGCCGTTTACCATTAATACCTTCATGTCAAACTCCTTATCCTAAAACAATGTACAATTATGCTCCCCACAGCCTATAGTGAGTAGGATTAGATACCTTCCACTTCGTCAATCCGCCGATAATCATACAACTTACTATGCAAAAAATACAATGCTTTTATTTCATTGCAGTATGCAAAAAAGTTATAAATTAACCTCACTCATCAATGAGATTGCCTTCTTTGATATTTCGCTTCAGAATCTCATCCACCATCTCGTACAGCTTTTCAGAGCCCATCTTTGTAGTCTTGTTTCGCTCGTAAACCCATGAAGCTTTGGCGTGGTGCTGCTTCCAGTCTTCGCCATTATTGCTGTCGTTTAAGAGAAGCGGCTGGATATTGTCCATCGCATGGGCGTACTTTGCTTCGGGCGTTTTACAGGCATCAAATTCTTCAAAAATGTCTGCAAGTTCTTTTCCCATGTCCTCAGGAAGAAGAGAAAATATCCTGTCCTTTGCCTTTTCTTCCCTCTCCTTCTGAGTCTTCTTTCCTTCTGTATCGTATGCGTACGTGTCACCTGCATCGATTTCAACGATATCATGAATCAGGCACATGATCATGACTCTTGAGATGTCGATTTCTTCATTCGAATATTCTTTTAACAAGTACGCCATTACGGCCATATGCCAGGCATGCTCAGCATCATCTTCATTCCTGCCATGATTTGTAAGATGTGTCTGCCTGTATACATTTTTTTCTTTATCTATTTCAAGTGCAAAATCGATGAATTTCTGTAAGCGGTCATCTGCTGCCATAATATTCCTCATAAAAAATTTTTCTAAAGCACAAACTTTACTACAATAAAAATATTAACGAAAATTAAATTTTGTGCAATATCTTTTCTCACGCAAACCACTCAATAATCGTATGAATCGCCGTGTCCATCATCTTTGGATTCCGGAAGGCGTGGTCTGCACCTTCGACTGGCACGAATTCGATGACATTATTTTCGCAGAAGGTCTTTGAATCGTCAAACGGCACCATCTCATCTGCCGTGCCATGAATCACAATCATACTGTCTGCATAGTCAAAATATTCATATTTTGTCACATCGCTTTTCTGAAGGTCTTCAAGCAAAATTTTGTCAATTTTCATCTTCCGCTCGAAACCGACCTCGACATCCTTCCCTTTTTCAACTTTTCCCATATTTTCTTCACCGACATTTTTCAGCATCAGCTCATACATATGAATACCCGGTGCGCGAAGGGCGATTTTCGTAAAAGGGTTTTCAATTTCTGCAATGTATTTCAGCGTCAGATATCCCCCGAAGCTTACGGAATAATTGTAAATATCCTTCACGCCATAATTGTCCCGAAGATAATGCACAACAAGTGTCATGTAGTCCATGCAGTCAGATAATTCCAGTTTTTTCTTTCCATCCTGTCCGTGGCACGGCCAGTCAAAAGCGAACACGACGGCATCTTTATTCTTCGAAAGGTACTTTTCTGCGAACTTCGTAGTATTTGCCACATCCTTACTGCTGCCGAAACCGTGTGTCACGACAACCGCTTTCTCAAAAGTCCGACTGTCAGTTTCTGTCATAATACGGCAACGGATGGAATTATTATTTTCATTTATATCAATATGCTTTTCTTTCATCACTAACTTCTCTCACACTAATATTTCAAATTAAATTTGATGAAATTTTTCGACTACCTAATTGCAATGTGTCATCCTACTGATTCTATATATTAATACGATTGATAATAATTAACAAGCACTATCAGGCTAAGGAATTCTCAAAGTACGAATTGAGATGAACAAAATTTTCTTCTAAATTTTAAGCAATTAGTGTATACTATTTTAAGTTTCTGCAATGAATCTGAGGAAATAAATTTCTCACATTTATAAACAGAAACAAAAAAAGGGTTATTTATGTAAGGGGAAAAATATTATGGCTAAAGACACTCAAATCACACTTCGAAACAAGGTAATTTACCAGATTTTCACAAGAAATTATAAAGACGGAACATTTAAAGCTGTCGAAAATGACCTTGAAAGAATAAAGGCACTCGGCGTTGATATCGTTTATCTTCTTCCGATTCAGCCAAGCGGCGAAGTGCATAGAAAAGGCTCGATGGGATCGCCCTATGCAATAAAGGACTACAGGGCAGTTGATCCAGTTCAAGGAACAATGGATGACTTCAAATCGCTCTGCAATAAAATCCACGAAATGGGCATGAAGGTGATGATTGATGTCGTGTATAATCACACATCACCTGATTCTGTTCTTGCGATGACTCATCCGGAATGGTTCTATCACAAGGCTGACGGCACACTCGGAAACCGTGTCGGCGACTGGTGGGATGTTGTAGATCTTGATTATTCTCACATGGAACTATGGGAATACCAGATTGAAACCTTGAAGATGTGGGCTGAATATGTTGATGGATATAGATGTGATGTCGCTCCGATGATTCCACTTGATTTCTGGAAAAGGGCAAGGAAAGAAGTTTCTGAAATAAAGCCCGATTTTATCTGGCTGGCAGAGGCAGTCGAGCCTTCTTTTATTTCATATAATAGAAATAGGGGCGTTCCGACTTCATCTGACAGTGAGCTTTTCGAAGCTTTTGATCTTGCATACGACTACGACGTCTATGGACTTCAGAAGGATGCGATGACTGGCGCAAATTCACTTAGACATTTCCTTGCAAGGGTAAATCTTCAGGAGGGAATCTATCCTGAAAACTATGTAAAGCTCCGCTGTTTGGAAAATCACGACCGTGCCCGTGCAGCCTGCCTGGTTCCAGATGAAAAATCGCTTAGAAACTGGACCGCTTTCCAGTTTTTTGAAAAAGGAACGCCAATGCTCTATGCTGGTCAGGAATTTGAGGTCACAAAACACCCTACCCTTTTTGACAGGGACACAGTTGATTTCAATACTGGGAAAGACATTTCGTCTTTAATTGGAAAGCTTGCAGAGATAAAGAAAGAAGATATTTTCACTGACTCATCTTTCAATGCAAAAGTACTTTCAAGCGACGTGATTTTTGCGACAGCTGAGAGAAAGCTTAAGAGTCCTTTCGAAGATAATTCCGCCACAAACGGAAAAAATAAGCTAGTTGGCATTTTCTCTACAAAGGGCACACCAAAGTCAATAAGCACAAATATTCCAGACGGAACATATACTGATCTAATCAGCGGAAAGAATATTCATATTTTTGAAGGGGTCGTAACGCTCACTAGTGAGCCTCTGATTTTCTATGTTGAGTAACATATCTCTCAATAGATAACTGTCTTTATTTGAGGGCATAAAGAGAAAATAATATAACATAATTATTAAGAAAATTTTGCATAATTTTCTGCCAGATGATATAATGCTTTTTGCGCTTTCATCTGGCAGTTTTTCTGCAATTTGATTTCGCTCAAAAAAGTCATCTCACTTACAATTCCTTGTTGTTTTTGAGTTTGACAAAAAACACAAATCAAAAACAACAAGGAGAAAATTCGTGAGTTTCGATGCAATTCTACAGACAATAGACAAGTATGTCTGGGGCGTGCCGCTTATGGCACTCATTATCTGCGGCGGCGTACTGCTTTCAATCCGTACAAAATTCGTTCAGGTAAAGAGGCTTCCGCTGGCCATCAAGTGGGTTTTCAAAAATGAAAAGGAAGGCGATGGCGAGGTATCAAGCTTCGGTGCCCTGATGACAGCACTTTCCGCAACCATCGGAACTGGAAATATTGTCGGAGTCGCAACAGCTGTCTGTGCAGGCGGTCCCGGGGCATTATTCTGGATGATTGTCGCTGCCTTTTTCGGTATGGCGACAAAATATTCAGAAGGTCTCCTTGCTGTAAAATACAGGGAAGTAAAACCAGACGGTCGAGTACTTGGCGGACCTTTTTATTATATTGAAAAAGGCATGGGACCAAAGTGGAAGCCGCTTGGAAAAATATTCGCCTTTTTCGGCTGCTGTGTCGGACTTTTCGGAATCGGAACTTTCACGCAGGTAAACGGCATTGTTTCTGCCATCAACAATTTCTTCAACCCATCTGGAAAGACTGATGTACAGGTTGGAAATATTGGTGCATACAGCTATGCCACCATCATTGCATCAATTATCCTCGCCATATTTGTTGCACTTGTTGTTATCGGCGGACTTGAAAGAATTTCAAAGGTTTCTTCTGTCGTAGTTCCGTTCATGGCAGTGCTTTATTTCGTATTTACAATCACACTCATCATCGCAAATATCACCAAAGTTCCGTGGGCATTCGGCCAGATCATCATCGGTGCATTTAAGCCACGCGCCATCGCTGGTGGTGTCGCAGGAACAATGCTTGTCGCAATGCAGAATGGTATCGCACGAGGCATTTTCTCAAATGAAGCAGGTCTCGGTTCAGCGCCTATCGCTGCTGCCGCTGCAACGACAAAGGAGCCTGTCCGCCAGGGACTTGTTTCCATGACGGCAACCTTCCTTGACACGATTGTTGTCTGCAATCTCACAGGCATCTCTCTTGTCATTACAGATGCATGGAAAATTTCTGGACTTCAGGGCGTTTCCGTTACAAATTATGCATTTCAGAACGGTCTTCCATTTAATGACAGATTAGCTTCATTTATCCTTATGATCTGCCTTACGTTCTTCGCATTTACAACTATCTTAGGCTGGGATTATTATTCAGAAAAATGTCTTGAATATCTTTCAAACAAGAATATGAAAGCTGTCAAAATTTTCCGCTGGCTTTATATTATTGCTGTATTCATCGGACCATACATGACAGTTTCTGCAGTATGGACAATTGCAGATATATTTAACGGCCTGATGGCAATCCCGAATATGATTGCACTCTTTGCATTAAGCGGCGTAGTCGCAGCAGAGACAAAGGACTTCTTCGAGAAGGGTAAACACAAGGTCGCTGACTGATATGCGTCAATAACACATACTATCACTGTATATGGCTGCATGTCGTATCTGCATACATAAAAGCCTCGCAGCAGGCTAAATATAGCTGCCTAGAGAATACATAGAATCCAGGTGAAAAAATGACGCTCGACAGAGATCAAGTAAGAACAGCATTTGCTACGTACGTAAAAGATTACGACGACACAAATCCGAAAATAAAGTTAAAGATTGTTCATACCTACCATGTTGCAGATATCGCAGAACGAATTGCAAAGAGTCTTTCTCTTTCTAATGAAGACATAGATTTTGCCTGGCTTTCCGGCATGCTTCATGACATTGGCCGCTTTGAGCAGCTGAGGCAGTTCGACACTTTCAATGATTTCGTATCTATTGACCATGCTGAATTCGGCGCAGACATCCTGTTTGAAGGAGACAAAATAATCACAAGGTTTGCTGGCCTATCCTCTACTGAAACTAAGCTTCTCGAAAAGGCAATTCGTCTTCATAATAAATACAGACTTCCAGAGGACCTTGACGAACGTACCCTTATGTTTTCAAATATATTGAGAGATGCTGACAAGGTCGATATTCTGCGTGTTAATATCGACACACCTCTCTCTGAAATATATTCCGTTCCTGAAAGCGAAGTCTTAAATTCCACATTTTCTCCGATGGTGCTTGACACTGCCCTTCACAAGACCGAAGTCGTACAGAGAAAATATTCAAAGACACCACTTGACCATCTGATTGGACACTCCTGCCTTGTATTCGAGCTGGTATATCCCGAAAGCTACAAAATCGTAAAAGAAAATGACTACATCAATAAGCTTCTCTCCTTTAAGGCGACTGACAAGGTTGTAAATCAGGAAATCAAGGAAATCAGAGACAGAATTAATCAGTATATTGATGCAAAAATAGCATAGCATTCGACAGATTTTTCATTAATGTCGATTTACGAAATCACAGCCTCAACATGCGCCGTCTAAATTACTCACAAAAAATATCTTTCTCTACTTCACAGAGTTTTTCCCGGGCATCGCCGTCATGGCTGTCGAACTTGGTGCAAGCAGGCTTCTTTCACCATACTTTAGTTCCTCGCAAATCGTCTGGACCATCATCATTGGAACAATCATGGTCGCCATGGCTCTTGGCAATATCTATGGCGGCCGGAGTGCCGACAAGAATCCGAATCCTGACATACTCTATGGCAGAATCCTGATCGCCGGCGTGTGGATTGGGCTGATTCCTGTGCTTGGAAAATATATAATCGTCGGTCTATCCGGCCTTATTATTCTTTCTGTGAATTCCATGTACTTAGTCTGGGCGGCACTTGCAAGCGCATTTGCCGTGTTTGTATTTCCACTGTTTCTACTTGGCACAGTTACGCCTTCCCTTGTAAAATATTCTGTACAGTCACTCGATGACAGCGGCAAGACTGTCGGCTACCTTGGTGCCTTTAATACCATCGGAAGCATCATCGGAACTTTCTTACCAACCTTCGTTACGATTCCAGCCGTTGGAACTGCCATCACATTTCTGATTTTCTCAGGACTCTTAATCGCAATCGCAATTATTTATTTCATTAGCGTCGCAGCAGGGAAAGTCCGTTCAATAGTTGCTGTAGGATTATTTATCTTCTCCTGCATCATGGGACACTCTGACAGTTTTGCGTTCTGGAATACTAGCCTCACCTATGATGTGCGAAAATCCATCTGACAAGCTGGACATTCTGATTCTTGGAAACGGCAGCGGAACCTTTGCCACGGAATGTGAGAATTATCTTCCTTCTGTCGATATTGACGGTGTTGAGATCGATGAAAAAATCACTGATCTTGCAAGAGATGTCTATACGGTTGATGCTTCTGGCTGGACGAACCGTGAACTCTTCGCTTCAAATTCGGAGGATATGATTTCGAATCTTGAAAAAAATATTTCAGCCCTGAATAATTCCGAAAGCTCTTTCTATTCCTTATCAAATACGGATGCAGAAAATAATTCTAAAAATACTTTTGAATTATCTTCTGCAAAAAACGCTGAGCTCGCTTCAATGATGGACACAGTCTCAGAAAATCTCGTCAAATACAACGCAGGAAGCTACATCCTCACTGACGACAAAGCCCCTGTCGAAGTCTTAAGCATGCGTGTCCTTGACAAGATGATTCAGGAAGAAGTCGGATACTACAAAGATATTTATCATAAAAAAGTTCTCAAAGGACTGCTGGATGAACTATAATATCTTATTTATTCTGTATCCAGCCTTACCTTGTGATCCGGTGCCGGAAATTCACGATCGATAATCGCAAGGTCTTCTGCATCTAATACTATATTATCTGATGCCGCATTCAAGAGCGTGTGCTCTGCCTTCGAGCTTCGAGGAATTGCAATCGTGTGTCCATCCCGGATATTCCAGGCGAGAATAATCTCTGGAACTGTGGCTGAATGCTTTGATGCAATCTGCATGAGTACTGGATTTGATATGAGGCCGTCACGAAGTGCTCCGCCCTGCGCAAGAGGACAATACGACATAAGCGCCACATTATGCTCCCTCATCCATGGGAGAAGCGAAAATTCTATTCCTCTTGAGCCAGTATGATAGAGAACCTGATTTACAAGGCAGTGTCTTCCTTCAGGAATCGACCATAGCTCTTCCATATCATCTACATCGAAATTTGAAACACCCCACGCCCTAATAAGACCATCATGCTTTAATTCTTCTAGTCGGGAAACTGATTCCTTCAAAGGGTATCTCCCTCTCCAATGGTAGAGATAAAGATCAAGATAATCCGTCCCAATCCGTGAAAGGCTATTTACGAGTGACTCTCTCATTTTCTCTCCTCCAGCATTTTCTGGAAGAACCTTTGAAACTATAAAAAGTCTCTCCCTCTCAAATGGCGAAATAGCCTCTCCAAGCATATCTTCCGAAAGACCGTTTCCATACATCTCGGCTGTATCAAGAAGAGTCATTCCGGCTTCAATTCCTTTTCGGATGCCATCAATTTCCTGATTACGTTTGTCGGGATTTTCTCCCAAGAGCCAGGTTCCCTGACCGAGTGCTGGGACAGTTATTCCGTTTGCAAGTGTGACATTATGCTGCATAAGCTGAAAATTCCTGTCTGTTCAAAGCAAGTTTTTTATACAACCCAGAAAACAAAAAGTATCTACTTGATTCAGTATACCTTTCTTAATAGCACCACATCCCATGCATTTAAATGTCCATCAAAAATCTTATCTGATAATAGTTCCTTATACCCTGAATATTCCATCGCAGACGACTCACTGTCACCGACATAGAAAAGCATGATCTCGCCGCTTGAAAGGTGAAATTCCATTCTTTCCTTCCTGTCATCCGATGTGATGAAAGAATAATCCCCGGCAGGTATTGCCTTAAGCTCATGCCTGAAATATGTAAGCCTCTGGTACCATTCATAGAGCTTCGTATTCTGTCTCTTTTCATCCCAGAGCATGCCACGCCTATTGTCCGGATCTTCGCCGCCGGTCATTCCGACCTCGTCGCCATAGTAGATAAACGGCATTCCCGGAAGCAGCATCTGAAGTGCTGCAGCAATGCGGAGCTTCCGTACATCTTCGCCTGCCCTAAATAAGAATCTCGAAGTATCGTGGCTATCAATCAGATTCCAGAGTACCGGGATGACGGCACTATGGTACTGACCATTCAAAAATCCAAGCTCTGCAAGGAAATCCGACGGCCTCTCAGACTTATAGCAGATCATCGCAGCAACAGACTTAAAGAATGCATAGTTCATGCAGGAATCCCACTCATCTCCCATCAGGAAATCCGGAGCATAATGCCAGACCTCTCCGACAAGCAGCGCATCAGGATTGATTGCCTTTATCTCTTTTCTGAATCTCTTCCAGAAATCATGTCCGATTTCATCACCGACATCCAGCCGCCAGCCATCGATGTGGAATTCTTTTACATAATATTTTGCGACACCTAAAATATAATCAGCGACTTCCCTGTTTGCCATATTCAGCTTCGGCATGCCGCCAAAATAGGCAAAGCTCTGGAAGGATGGTTTTCTGTCCCTTGCGCCATAGTCCGTAGGCAGACTGTCAATATAGTACCAGTCGTAATATTTTGATCCTTTTCCCTTTTCACGAATATCCTTGAAGGCAAAAAAGTCAGGAGACGTATGATTAAATACGCCATCAAGAATGACTTTCAGTCCCAGAGAATGCGCCTTCTCGATAAGTTCCTTTAGATCATCGGAAGTACCAAATGAAGGATCGACCTGATAGTAATCCACCGTGTCATATTTATGGCTGGTATTTGACTTGAAAATCGGTGTCATGTAAACGACATCGACACCCATTTCCTTCAGATGCGGCAATGTGTTCGTGATGCCCTTCAGGTTTCCGTGAAGATTATCAGTTCCGCTAATCGGTGCCTTGTACCAGTCCTCTTCAGAAACATATTCTGTCGTCGCATAACGCGCCGGGAAAATCTGATAAACTACCGCAGATTTTGCCCATTCAGGAATGTGAAATGTAAGCTCTTTCCTCGAGATCAGCGGGCAGTCATACATTGCCTCTATGTCATCTGGCTCGCCGCGGAAAAACCTGCTGTCACCGTACCAGATGACGGATCCCGCCTTGTCAATTAATTCAAAATAATAGCGAAGACAAAGCTCTGACGGATGACCTGCTGCAGTTTCCGGAATGTCTACATCAGCAAAGAAATAATCCCTTGAAAAATCCGTCGCCGACTTCTTCATCTCGACACAACGCCTCGAATCCATCACATCAAGCGGAATATACTTGTCCTGCATGTGCAGATTCACATAAACAATGTCATTTTTTGCTGTAGAAATCCTGATCCTGAGTTTCCCGTTCTCAAGAAAAAAGCAGTCTCTCTGGTCTGCAAAGTGTAAAATCCCCGAATATATCATCTAAAACCCACCTTAAAATACAAAAAACTCGAATAAGCGCTAGCACAGGTATCCCTTCTCATTATAGATCAGGGCCATAAATTCAACCGTATCGTTTGAATTATTCTCGATGCTATGCCACTGGCCGACCTCGATGATGCAGACATCGCCAGGATGTACCTTTGTGACAGACTTGTCGTTATCAATGAAATCAGCCTCGCCCTTTAAGATATAATATGGCTCGGTGTCCTTCACATGCTGATGCCAGCCGACGGATGCGCCTGGAGGAAGAACGACCTTCGCATACATCCTGCCATGTCCATTGAGCTCATCAGCTTCTACAACATAATGAACCTCAGCCGTGCCCTTGCCACCTGCAAGACCTGGAATCAATTCAACTCTTTCTTTTCTAACCATTTTGTGCCTCCAAAACAATAATATTTTTTGCCCGATATGTAAAATAATACTCTATTTTTATAAGAATAACAAACGCAATATGATTCGATTTACTCTATTAACTAAAGCAATTTATCTCAAAGAAATTTTTTTAAGACAGCACCACACTATCTTATTCGTGTAGCAGAAGACTTCATAGAAAAGTAGTTTATCAGATTAACTTCTTTATCATATATAAAATCAGCAGCCCTGCCACTGCAAATGAAATCAAAAGAAAAATCACAGCCGTATATTTCCCGAATTTTTCATTTGCATTCTTCAGTACTGTGACCTTGTGCTCGGTGCCTCGTATTGCACCGGCAATGCCCTTCCTATGTGCGATGAACATGAAAATAGTCAATATAATTCCAGCAATAAAGACCTTTGTATCAAACAGAAAATAGGAAAATACAGCAAATGCAGCCGGAATGAAAACAGCGCCAATTGGAAGATAATTCGTAAGAAACGTCACATACATGCCAACTAGCATCGAAAGAATGCCAACTGCAGGCTGCACACAGAAGATCGCAGCGCAAGTTGCAGAGACACCCTTGCCATGACATTCGCCATGCCGGGATTTCCAGTCCCAACTTCAAATACGGTCTTTCCAAGAGCCTTCCTTATGACGATTTCCGCCGTCAGAATATTTCCGAAAGCATAACCGAGCAATAGAGAAAATATCATATACATAATATTAATCCATTCCCCACGGAGCATATTCAAAAATGCCCTGAACAGCATCCGAGATGTTCTGGATTTGGTCAAAAGAAATATGTCCCTTTATTTTATAAAATCTCGTATTTAAGTTCAGGCTTTTTAAATTTTCTAATAATGCGATGCCCTTGTAATTTTCTGAAACAATTTGGATATGAAGTGGTATATCATTCGCATGTTTGGCTATCGGGCATAGCACAGCAAATCCTTCTTTATTGAAAAAGTCTTTTGAAAGCACCAATGTATCAAATTTTTGTCCTTCGATACTGATAATATCTCCTTGAGAAACAAAACTCATTACCAAACCTCCCCATCTGCTGGCTCACCCCAGTCATATTCTTCAAAAGGACCTAGTTTACCTCCATATGCCTCTGCCCTTTCTTCCAAAGACTTATGCTTAAATGTATTACGAATGATTAATTCATTATTATTAACTTCAATATCAACAGGCTCATCAATATGAAAATTACATTCTTTCATAATATTTTTAGGAATTATAATTCCCTGACTATTTCCCCATTTTAAAATATTTGCTACCATATTATGCCTCCAAATGTATAAACTTGTTTATACATTATAACATAAAAATAAATAATATGCAAACTTAATATTATTGCATCAGTATTTTGTGAACCGCCGCAATCGGCAAACCCACGACATTGTTGTAATCGCCATGAATGCCCTGCACGAGCACTGCCCCTCGGCCCTGAATTCCATAGGAACCAGCCTTGTCCATAGGTTCTCCGGTCGCAATATATTCATCAATCTCACGCTCAGTGAAATCATAGAATTTCACTTCCGTGCATTCAGAAAATGTCTTTCTGTAAACGATTTTTCCTTCGAAAGTGCGGAGAATCGTAACGCCAGTTAAGACTGTATGGGTCTTGCCAGAAAGCATTGAAAGCATTATTTTTGCATCAGCTTGTGACTTTGGTTTTCCAAGTATTGCATCGCCGAAAGCCACTACCGTATCGGCACCTAAAATGAAATCTGAAAGATGCCGCCTTGCGACATCTTCAGCCTTTAATGAAGATAATTTCTGAACATACAAAGCTGGAAAATCATTGTCGGCTAATTCTGATGCTTCAGAATTAAGCTTCTCAATATCCACCTGCTCCTCCGCATCCGACGGATCAATCGTAAGCTCATACCCTATCTGCTCTAAGAGTTCCTTTCGCCTTGGAGAACCCGACGCAAGTACCAGATGATTATGAAATGTAAGAATTTCCCGAAGCGCCGTGCATCCCTTTACAATATCATTCCATGTCGCCTCAAAATCATCCGTGTACCATGGATCTGCGACATCCCGCTTCTCATCCGTGAAATCAAGAAGCCTGAACATCTTCCCGTCAGGATCTCCACCGGCAATCTGCTTCATCCAGGAAATGTTTGATGAGTCCATGCCTATTAGAAGATCGTATTGCCCATAGTCAAGCCTGGTCATCCTGCGTGCTCGCTTGCCTTCACAAGAAAGCCCATGCCGCCGTAGTTCAGCCTTTGCTGGAGGATACACAGGATTCCCCACACCATGATATATTTCTTCCGTCGAAACTGCTGCAGAATCAATATAATAATGCCCTGCCACACCATGCTTTAAGCAGTCATCTTTCATAAAAATTTCAGCCATTGGAGATCTGCATATATTCCCGTGGCAAACAAATAATATCTTTATCATCTCGCATTATCCTCATAAGCAAAAAAGTTATGTCAATTTATATTAGCACAACTCAATAATCAATCAAAATATTTATTCCTTTATTTAAAATCAAACAACACATTTTCGGTTACCACGGATTTTTGATATTTCCTTCATGGCATCATCATGAGATAATGTCCATCTGCTTGAATGCACGGATAAAATCCTGTCTTCCATATAATTCAATAATAATCACCGAAAGGATAATTTTATTTTTTGTTATATGTATTGTTGTATAAAACTTTTATTATTATAGCTTTTAATAAAAAAAATATTGACAAAGCAAATCTCAAGCCGATAATATAATAACAGTATAGGCAACAAATATGACTATATCGAGTATTTTTGCAACCTTTCGTATCAAGGAGGTGTTACATTATGAGTACAATAGATGCTACTGTATCAATGCTTGAAACAATGCCGGTAGAAGCACAGGAAAAAGTGTTTTCTTATACTCAGGCACTGTTTTCCAGCAGAAGACCTGCCAATCCATTCACGCCAAAATCTGAAGCACAAATTCTCACAGAACTTGACAAATCCGAACAAGAGATTGCTGAAGGCAAATGCCAGGAAGCAACGACCGCTGTTACAGAACTAAGGAGAGCACATGGATTCATATAATGTCATCCTATCAGATTCTGCGAAAAAACAGTTAGATGCATATATCGACTATATCCAATATACGCTTTTTAACGAGCAGGCTGCAGATGCAGTTTCACTTGATGCACTTAACACTATTGAGCAACTTAAATTAGTTGCCGGCAGCCTTGCTCCTTGCGATAACCCAAAGTTAAAGAAACGTGGATATTGAAAAATAAACTTTCTTCAGCATGATTATGTTATGCTTTACAAACTCAATGGTAACACAGCAAATATAGACGGCATTTATCATCAGCTGCAAGATTATGAAAATACTTTTGCACAAACATTAAAATAAAAAAGTTGTGCCAATTCATATTAGCACAACTTTCTGGTAACCTTCAATTTATCAGTTTCTCTGACAATCGATATTATTTCTCAAGCTCTGTAAGACTCTCATCAATTGCTGTCACGAACCAGTCAATATCCTTATCTGAAAACTTGAGTGTAGGACGAATCTTTAATATATTTCCGTAATGTCCGCAGACAGATGAAAGAATATATCTTTCACGAAGCATCTCAATAAGCGCAAGCGCTTTCTTTGTATCCGGTGTCTTCTTCTCCGGATCCTCGACAAGCTCGAAACCTATGAATAGTCCTGCGCCTCTTACATCGCCGACCGACTCAGGATGCTTTGCCTGAACCTCCTTTAAGGCAGTGAGCAGATGCTCACCAGTTTCCTTTGTATGCTCAAGGACATGCTCTTCATGAATGACCTTAAGCACTGCCGAAGCTGCCGCCATTGAAACAGGATTTCCACCAAAGGTATTGAAATATGGAAGCTTGCTGGTAAATGCACTCAGTACCTCATGCTTTGCAGCAAGACCAGATACTGGAATTCCATTTCCCATAGGCTTTCCCATGGTGACGATATCCGGGATAATGCCATGTCTTGCAAAGCCCCAGAAGGCATCACCTGTACGGCAGAATCCTGGCTGAACCTCATCGGCAATATAAACGCCGCCATTCTTATGGACGAGATCTACTGCTTCTTTGAGGAATCCCATTGGATATGGATGGACACCATCTGAAGAGAAAATCGAATCTGCAAGAAAAGCTGCAAATCCATATCCGCTCTCCTTCAAGTCATCAATCTGCTTCTGAAGTTCATTTAAGAACCATTTCGTAAATTCCTCTGGTGTTCCGCCTACACGATAATAATCCGGTGTTGGAACAAGTCTCGTATATGGAAGCAGTGGCTGGTCTGGTCCAAGTGAAGGTGAAACGCCGGAAACAAGAGCTGTATTTCCATGATAAGCTTCCTGGGTCACAATGATTCCCTTGCCGCCTGTGTATGCCTGCGCAACACGGATAGCAAGATCATTTGCCTCAGTACCTGAGCACATATATGTGATTTTATCGACTTCAGGTGGCATTTCCTTTAATAATGCCTCACTGTAATCAACAATAATATTGCTTAAATACCTTGTATGTGTATTTAACGTTGCCATCTGCTTGCTTACGGCTTCAACAACGGCTGGATGACAATGTCCGATACTTGCGACGTTATTGTACATGTCTAGGTACTTGTGCCCCTCTTCATCATAAAGGTAAGCACCTTCGCCACGAACAATGTATACCGGCTTCTGATAGAAAAGCCTGTAGCCATCGCTCATGTATTTTTCTCTTCTCTTTATGAGCTTACGCTCTTCCTCAGGTAAAAGGCTTTCATTTTCTGCATTAAAGCTATTTGAATCAAGAATACTTGATTTTGACATTTTTACTCTTCTTTCTTCTGATAAATAATTCTGGCCTTATATGGCATCGTCACCGCGTTCTCCAGTACGGATACGCATTGCATCTTCGATTGGACGGACAAAAATCTTTCCATCGCCGAATGACCCTGTATTAAACTCCTGCTGAATCTTTATCATTAGCGATTCAACGATCTCATCTTTAACAACGGTTCGAACATCCAGCTTTGGCATCAGATTAATGCCGACATGCTCATCTCTTGTATAGTGCTGATGCGGCTGCCCCTTTTCGCGGCCATAGCCGAAAATCTGGGTAATCATAACACCGGTTGCTCCTTCACTATCAAGGATACGCTTCAGATTTTCAATCTTGTAAGGCTGAATAATTATCTCTAGTTCTTTCATAAATACCTCTTAAGAAAATTCATTCAAATCAGAATTCCATATTTCCATCAGGTGTCTTCATCCAAACCTTCTCATGCTTCCAAAGGTAAAGTGTCATATAAAGCCATAGGATAAATCCTACTGCCATATATCCAAGGAAACCAAGCCATGTAGTCTTCTTGATGCCGATTGTACAGAAGAATGCAACAATTACCATGATGATAGCTGAAGCAAACTTAAGCCACTTTGCACACTTATATGGACGCTCCCAGTCAGGATGCTTCTTATCTACAACCAGCGAGGAAATAGATGTAATTACATAGCAGATCGAGCAGGCGAAAGCCATCAGATCAAAGAATGCTGTGATTTCCTGCATTGCGATGAATGCGATTGAAATACCGAGAATTAATAGATTCGGGATAATAGGCTGGCCATACTTATTGGTATAAGAGAACTGCTTCGGAAGGAAATTGTTTCTGCCCATAGCATAAATCATACGGACAGCTGAGTACCAGAAACCAAGAACTGAGGTACCAATAGGGAATACGATACCAACGATGCCCATGATGAAAATGAATGGCGCAATCTTTGGACCAAAGCATGTCTCAAGGGCCTTGAAGGTAATGAATGGTGAGCAGTCGCCATTGTTTGTAAGGTCGCTCCAAGGCATTACGCCTGCCATGCAGAAGAAGAAAATAGTGTAAATAACACCACAGGTGATAACAGAACCAAGGATTGCCTGCTTCTGATCCTTAATAGGGAAGTCACCTTCCTCAACCATTGCCGGAACAGTTTCAAAACCGAAGTAAGGTGTAATCATGAAGGATGCGCCAACAATCCATGCAATTGCAGTGGATGAAAAAGCGCCGCCATATTTCTTCATATTACTTGAAATGAAGAAATCTTTGAAATTTGCGATTGACCAATGACCTGATGCAAGGAACATTACTGAGCAGACAAGGATACCAACAATACCTGCAAAAAGCATGACTGACTGAACCTTGCCGGCAACGACGTTTTTATACATGGAAAGTGCACACCATGCAATCAGCATCAGTGTACCAACGAGTACAAATGCAACTCCGGAAAGATTTGCCTTGAACTGATAATTAATCCAGGCAAGGATTCCAAGAACGCCGGCTGCCGGAACTGCGATCCATGCACACATGATGAGCCAGGCTGACCAGAAACCTGCATGCTTATTTAATCCTACAGTATTAAATACCAGACAGGAACCTGTACTTGGCAGCATTGTTGAATACTCTGCATAAACGAATGCGGTCGGAAGAACCATCATCGTCATCATCGCAAATGCGAGGAATGTTGCCGGACCTGTGTAGGACATAAAAATTCCGTCCCAGTAACACATAAATGTGAAAATTGCACCTGTCGCCATGGCATATACATAGATAAGCTTCATGGATTTTGACAGTGCGCTGCTGTGCTTGTTTTCAACAGCTGTAGTTTTCTCTTCCATAACTTTGCCTCCTTCTTCAAGTAAAACATATTGCCAGCAAACTTCGTCTGCCAGCTATAAAAGCCAATGAATGGCTTTTATCAACCGAACATGCGGATAAACCTTTCAAGCAGGAAATCTGTCCCATCCATCCAGCCAACGGACAGTTCCTTTACAGGATCAGAATCCTTATGACTTGCGAGCCATGCAGTAAGCTGCAGACGCCGCATCGTAATAAATGTATCGATTTCCATAAAATCTGTATCAGAAAATGGCAGTACCTTGCGGTATCCATCCAGCCAGGCATTTACAAGATATTCTACATTTGGCTTATCCTCGATGAAGCTCAGCGCAGATGCAAGATCATGCAGATGCCAGCCAAAACCGCAGTCATCGAAATCTATTACCTTGATCTGGTCTCCTTCAAGGAGAAGGTTTGAAAGACGAAGATCTGCATGAATAAGACCATAATTATCTTCTGTCTTGCCATACCTCAGCAGACGATGGTAAATAATATCAGAGGCTCTTCTGCCAAGCTCCTTCTCATTTTCGCTCATAGGAAAATCCTCCCATGAACCCCATGCTGCATTTTTTCCAATGATCGTGTCATAATCCCAGTGAATCCGGTCGATCTGATTTGTTCCGTTCCAGATTTCAGTCTGTCTGTGAAGATAAGCTGTCGTCTCACCTAGATATGAGAACTGCTTTTCCATCTGTGTCTCATCGTTCTCATCAGGCTCATGGCCTTCGAGGAACTCAGTGACAACACAGAAATAATCCTTTCCATCAGATCCTTTGACAACCTGTATATCCTCTCCATCCAGACCAGGAATTGGATTTGCCACAATAAGCGGAGTATAATCATTGATCTGATTCAGCCAGAGCATTTCGGATTTTAATTCTGACAAAGTATGATAACCAGGTCTGCTGATACGAAGAACGCCATCCTTTGCACCTGTCTTTTTATTCTTTATGAGATAGGTTGCGTTTTCTGAGAGAACAATGAGGCTTGTCTCGTCATCATTTTCCCAGCCGTAATTTTTTAGAGCTGACTTAGCAATATCATCAAATAATTGTCTGTTTTCAAATGCCATTCTTTTTCCTTTTCCTTTTCGTAAATTTCGGACGCCTTAGAAATCCGTCCTATCGTCTTTTACAGAATGATATCATCAAACGCCCATCGATGTAGTCTCAGGAAGTGTCGAACCACCATCAATGACAATCTGCGTTCCTGTGATGTAGCTTGACTCATCTGAAGCAAGGAATGCGGCAAGTTCACCGATTTCCTTCGGATCTGCCAGACGGCCAAGCGGAACTGCCGATGCAATTGCCTGAATGGCTCTTTCCGGATGCTCAGGATCAGACTGCTTTGCCATGCCTTCTACAAGCGGCGTCATGGCGTAGCCTGGACAGATGGCATTCACACGAATGTTATCTGGAGCAACCTCTCTTGCAAGGCACTTCGTAAAACCAACGAGCGCTGCCTTTGATGTAGCATAAGCCATCTCACCCGGGTCTGCAACCATATCGCCTGTAACTGAAGAAGTAACGACGATTGCACCTTTTCCATGCGTCTTGATATCAGGAAGAAATGCCCTTGCTGCATTCCATGCACCTTTTACATTGATGTCAAAATGCTTGTCCCTGTTCGAGAAATCCGGGTCTTCGTCATCACCGCTGATAAAGTCTTCCAGGACACAGATTCCTGCATTTGATACGAGGATGTCTGCAGGACCGAATTTTTCAAGGCACTTAGCACGAAGATTTAAGATGCTCTTGTAATCCGAAACATCACACTGAACGCCAATCGCCTCAGCTCCATTTGCGCATAGTTCATCAGCAATTTCGAGTACCTGTGGTCCTCTTGCGGCAAGTACAAGCTTTGCTTTATATTTAGCAAACACTTCTGCGATGCCCTTGCCAATGCCCTTTGAGGCTCCAGTAATTACGGCTACTTTATTTTCAAGTTTTTCCAAAGCAATGCTCCTTTCTTAGCTTTTTACTGATTTGAAGCCGACTAATAATTTTTGCTTCCCGCTGCATTAATGCAGCAGATCCGCTTGCTGATTTTATAAAAAAAGAGACCCCACACCTATGTGTAAGACCTCTTTGTCCTTGATTATTGGACTAGATAATATTCTTTTTTTTATATAATTACTATATAAAAAATTAAGGTCATATATTGTTTTTTTTAATTTTTTTGTTAAACTGTGTGAAAAATGAAAGGTGCAGTGAATCATGTTTGACATTTATTATTACGGCAGAAATGCAGGCCGGCTTTCTATGATAAAAAATCTCACGCTCTGGGAAACCACAAAGGAGCTGCATTTTTCAGGAGCCATTGACTTCAATGGAATATTCGAGCTTGCCGATTCCGAGACCCCGGCGCTTCTCATTATTGATTTGGAATACGAGGACCCAAACTATTACGACCTTTTAGACAGGGTCATCGGAAGCCATCTGCTGCCAAGCATATTATTCACAAAGGACAATAGCTTCAATGGTGCACGCCATCTCTTTCTCTTAGGTGCAGATGACTGCCTTCCTTCCGGAGAGTCGCAAAAGATTTCAGAAAGCCGCCTTTCACAGTCCATTGTGCATGTTTGCCGGAATCATGAAAGTCAGATTTTTTCAAATGAGATGAATGACCTCATCTCCACTCTGACAGAGACGATTTTTGCAGGAAAAAATGACTGCAGCCCCATAGTGCTTGGCATCATCGAGCAGTTTTATCAGAAATATTCAGATTCTGTCGAACTCAGAATTGCATTAGCTAAAACTTTTGTATATATTTACCAGCTGATTTTACAAAAAAAATATTATCTCAGCCGTTTTCTCTACCTTGGTATGTACCAGCATTCAGAAACTTATATTTCAAAAACCAGAAAGGAAATCGAAGATGGCTGGTGCAGCTACTATGAGAGAATCCGAAAACTCTATACGCTTTTCAATATCATCGATGTGGATCCTGCCACATACAGAATCGGGAAATATACAATCCTTCAGGTCGATAAGGATCCGACGCTTCAGGATATCGCAAGAGACCTTCATATGAATCCGAATTACATCTCGCATGTATTTCATGAAAAGACAGGCGTCCGCTTAAGGTCATTCATCCTGATGACAAAAATGGAGCGGGCAAAAGACCTGCTCCATTTCCAGGAACTAAAAATCGGGTATATTGCGGACCTCTTAGGATATGAAAGTGTCAGCTACTTTGGAAAGCTGTTTCATGAATATGCTGGCATGTCTCCTTTAGAATATAGAAATTCGCTGGGACTAAGCAAGAAGCCGACGGAATCCTACGACTTATAGTCCTGCATTTTCCCTCATCCAAGTGCGGTAGTACTTTGCAGAATCTGTATAGTCTGAATCCGTAAACCCGGAGGTCTTCTTGCAGGAAGGAACCAGGATTGCCGAGCTCTCATTCTTATTTGAAAGGCTCCACTCTATGAAGGATAGTCCGTTTTCATTTATGAACTTCTTCCACTCGTCTGCTGATGCCTTGTCCAGACCACCGTTTCCGGAAGCGTCGCAGATGGAACATTCTGAAATAAACACAGGAATGCCTGCATCAAGTGCCTTCTTTGCCTTGTTTCGGATATTCTCTTTGTGCGTTGCGGCGTAGAAATGAACTGTGTACATGAGATTCTTTTCATTAATAGGATCAGAGATAACATCATCTACGTCCTGTGACCAGGTATTTGTACCAACAATAATCACAGAATCAGGAGCATTTTTTCTGATGATTGGAATTATTTTTTCTGCATAAGGCTTGATCTGGCTCTTCCAGTTCGAACCATTCGGCTCATTGCAGATTTCATAAAGAACATTCGAATAGGAAGCATATTTCCTGGACATCTCGTCAAAGAATTTCTCTGCCTCATCCTCATGCGTCATCGGATTTCCGTCAGAAAGGATGTGCCAGTCGATAATGACATAAAGTCCTAAATCAGTTGCTGCCTTTACACCCTTATCTATCAGTCCCTTTAATTTCTTCTTGTTTGCTTCATCGCCAACGCAATATCCGCCATCTTCCTGCGTATACATTGCAAGACGAATGATGTTTATACCCCAGTCATCCTTGAAACTCTTGAATGTCTCCTCATTCACATACTGCGGATACCACGCAAGTCCAAGTGTACTGATGCCCTGAAGACGTACTGCTTCGCCCTTTTCATTCATAAGGGAAGTTCCCTCTACATGAAGCTTTGAAAGTGTATTTGTAACCTTTGCCGTATTGTTTGAAACTGCCACTTTAGTATCCTCCTTACTGTATGAATCTGTACTGTTTGTAACATTACTGTTTTCTGAATTATTCTCTGCTGTCACAATCGAATCAGATGAATTTTCACCGCTTATTCCGGTAGCTGTTTTTTGATCAGAAGCGCCCTCAAGTGAATAGGAAATCTGATATTTTGAAAGCGGATTCCCCGTGCTGTCAGCGACTATGATGCCAAGCCCCTCAGTCTTCCCGCCAGCCTCAATCGCCTTTGCATAGTCAGCCGGAATAATATTCATCTTCCCGCCACTTACAGAAACCGTGGTATTCCAGTTCTGGTCTACAACCATGTCAGCCGGACACTCCGCATCAAGTGACCAGTCTGTAATCTTCTCAGATTCATTATTGTAGACTGTCACATCGTACTGCGTGTACTTACCCTTTTCACCGTCCCAGCTGTTTGTAGGCGTAAAATCTACATAGACTGAAGATTTTTCACCTGCACCAGATGTAGCTGCGCCTGATGAACCAGATGAACTTTCAGATATTCCTGAAGAAGTTTTATCGCTTGATGCATCATTTTCTTCAATAGAACTGTCAGTGTTTTTACCATTATTTTCTGCATTTGAAGATGTGACTTTGCTTCCACAGGCAGAAAGTGAAAGCATCATGCACGAAGCTAGCAGAAATGATAATGTTTTTCTAATTTTTCTTTCCTGCATAATAAACTCATATTTTCTATAAATTTCTATATTTTCGTTTCTAAGTTCAAAAATATCAAAGTTTTCCGAAAACGTTTTAGTAACCAGTGCTATTATATGACAAATTCAGGCCTACTACAACAAAAATTACAAATAATTACACTCTGAATATTAAAAAAGCAGCACCGAACTTTACCAGTGCTGCTTTCTTATGAAACTTGTATTTAAAACAAGCAATATTTAATTTCTTATTGTTTTCAATATGGAATAGTCAAATTGAAAACTGCGTTTTTATGCCTTCGGGCAGTCCTTGATGGAGAAGCCTACACGGCCCATCTTGTCCTTGCCAAGGCAGATGACACGGACTGTGTCACCAAGTGTGAGTACATCCTCTACCCTGTCGATACGCTCATTTGCAATCTTTGAGATGTGAACGAGACCTTCCTTGCCAGGTGCGAATTCTACGAATGCGCCGAATTCCTTGATGGAAACGACCTTGCCTGTAAGGATCTGACCTTTTTCAAAGTCAGTCGTGATGATATTGATCATGTCGATTGCCTTCTGGATGCCGTCCTTGTCGATGCCGCATACATCTACAACACCGTCATCATCAATGTCGACCTTGACGCCTGTGCGGGCAATGATTTCATTGATGGTCTTGCCCTTCTGACCAACTACATCGCCAATCTTTGCAGGATCAATATTGATCTCGACAATCTTTGGCGCATACTTTGAAACCTCTGGACGAGGAGCCGGAATAGCCTTTGACATGCATGTATCCATGATGAAAAGCCTTGCTTCTCTTGCTCTCTTGATTGCGCCCTCTACGATTTCACGAGTGAGACCGTGAATCTTGATATCCATCTGGATTGCTGTGATTCCTTCAGTCGTACCTGTAACCTTGAAGTCCATGTCGCCGAAGAAATCCTCAAGACCCTGAATATCTGTAAGGAGTCTGTAGTCATCATCTGTCTCGCCTGTAACGAGTCCGCAGGAAATACCGGCAACCATTCTCTTGATTGGAACACCGGCAGCCATAAGTGACATACAGCTTGCGCAGGTAGATGCCATGGATGTAGAGCCGTTTGATTCAAAAGTCTCTGAAACGGCACGAATGGCATATGGGAATTCGTCAGTAGATGGAAGAACTGGCATCAGTGCTCTTTCTGCAAGTGCACCATGGCCGATTTCTCTTCTTCCCGGTCCTCTTGAAGGCTTTGTCTCGCCTACTGAGTATGCTGGGAAATTGTACTGGTGAATATATCTCTTCTCTGTGATATTCGGATCAAGTCCCTCGATCTTCTGTGCTTCAGAAAGTGGAGCAAGCGTAACAATATCGCAGATCTGTGTCTGACCTCTTGTAAAGAGTGCTGAACCGTGTACACGAGGTACAATATCAACCTCTGCAGAAAGTGGACGAATCTGATCCATCCTACGTCCATCAGGACGCTTGCCATCCTTCAGGATCATCTTACGAACTGTCTTCTTCTGATACTGATATACAGCAGCATCGAGAACGGCAATCCAGTCCTCATGGTCTGCAAGTGCAACAGAGAGCCTGTCCGTAATATTTCTGATATTTTCTTCTCTTGTCTGCTTGTCGTCTGTGAAAACAGCCTCTTCCATCTCTTCAGGTGGAACGATTTCCTTCATCGCAGTACATAATTCTTCAGGAACTACGACGTGCTCATAGTCGTGCTTTGGCTTTCCAACCTCAGCGACGATGGTATCGAAGAACTTGATGATTTCCTGATTTACATCATGCGCCTTGTAAATGGCCTCGATCATCCTGTCTTCAGGAAGCTCGTTTGCACCAGCCTCAATCATGATGACCTTGCTTCTTGTAGAGGCAACGGTAAGGCGAAGGTCGCCGCAGTCCCAGTCCTTCTGTGAAGGATTAATGACAAATTCACCGTCGATCATGCCGACCTGTGTCTCGGCGATTGGTCCATCAAATGGGATGTCTGAAATCGTGGTAGCGATTGCAGAACCAAGCATTGCGACAAGCTCTGGCCTGCAGTCAGGATCTACTGAAAGAACTAATGAATTCAGTGTAACGTCATTTCTGTAGTCCTTTGGGAAAAGAGGTCTCATAGGACGGTCAATGACTCTTGATGTAAGAATGGCATTGTCAGAAGCCTTTCCCTCGCGCTTATTGAAGCCGCCAGGGAACTTTCCTACAGAGTACATCTTCTCTTCGAAATCAACTGAAAGTGGGAAGAAATCAACGCCTTCCCTTGGTTTATCTGATGCTGTGGCAGTGCAGAGAAGAACGGTCTCACCGTAATGGATAAGAACTGCGCCGTTTGCCTGTGCTGCAACTTTGCCTGTCTCGATGACAAGCTCACGTCCCGCTACTTCGGTCTTAAAAGTTTTTCTTTCCATAATGAAACCCTCTTAAAATTACTTTCTGAGACCAAGCTTTTCAATAAGTGCTCTGTATCTTTCGATATCCTTGCTCTTTAAGTAATTTAAAAGATTTCTTCTACGACCAACCATCTTAAGAAGGCCTCTTCTTGAATGATAATCCTTCTTGTTTACCTTGAGATGCTCAGTAAGCTCCTTGATTCTCTCTGTGAGAATAGCTACCTGAACTTCAGGTGAACCTGTATCGCCAGCTGTACGGCCATACTCGTTGATGATTTCTGTCTTTTTTTCCTTTGTGATCATGATAATCTCCTTTGATCTAAATACGTCCAAAGCTACGCGGCTGGTTGGAGAATCCAAGCACCTAGCTCCGGATAAAATGCAACTTTCAAAATATAGCACAACTCTTATTATTTGTAAACAATTATTTTCATATACTCGCTCCCGCACGGACAATGCTGTCTCTCGCGAGGCGCCTCTCGGGGTTCAGAGGTATTGCCACGATATTTGCATAGCAAAATCGTGGCATGTCGTCAGAGCACATAATGTTGCTGCTAAGCAGCAAAGTGCTCTTCCTCTTCGTGATTTTTGCTTGCGTTGCATAAGCTCAAACTTCGCCTTCGGCTCGTTTATCGCTAAGCAACGAGTAAAATCAAGACTCGCTCTGAGACAGTATTGCCGTGCTCGCGCTCGAGTATGCTTGAAAATACTGGTAACTCGAGCGGAGTAAAAAAATGATACATCTGTAAAAACCATGACTCGGACGTCGAGTCATGAGTGAGAGCGGGTTTTTCAGATGTACATTTTTTTGCGGGAGCGAGGATATGATTTAATCTAACAGTCTCGTCACTTTGACCGGCGTACGTCCGTATGCATTTGAGATTTTGATTCCGGATTTCTTTGAGGCAGCATTTACAATAAGTCCATTTCCGATATATATTCCGACATGATTAATCCTGCCCTTCTTTCCACGTCCATAGAAGAAGAGATCTCCCGGTTTTGCCTCAGATGCGCTGATGGTCTTTCCATAATTTGCCTGGGCACGTGATGAATGAGGAAGATAAATTCCATATTTGGCAAAAACTGACATTACAAAGCCTGAGCAGTCAGCGCCTTTTGTAAGTGATGTGCCACCCCAGACATATCTGTTTCCAACAAACTGCATTGCATATTCAACAAGCTGTGAACGGACATCCGAAACTCCGGCACCATATTTGAACTCAGATATTGAAATGGCTTCCGGGAGCTTTTCAGAAACAGTTGCATACTGCTTGCTGACATATCCATCCTCGCCATCAAAATCAATCTTGATGAAGTCGCCTTCCTCACCAAGCACATCAAAATCAAAGCCATTTGAACCACTGCCGATTACTTCGCTTGAGGTGCTGGCACCACTTCTGATGCATACACTGTCCGCCGTGATGGTAGCTACATCAGAAATAATCTCTGCAGCTTTCTTCTTCGCATCAATTCCTGTCAGAAGATAATCTGTTTTGATATATCCCTTGACATCGCCTGATGATATATTCGCAAAATCCCCATCAATCGAAAGGATCTCACACGCAGCATTATTATTCATCTTCCCTACTACGGCTGAATCAGTAGACGCGCTCTCCCTGATATTCAGATGACCATCCGCAATAGAAACTATTCCGAGATTATTGTATCCAAATGAAGATAATTCCACATCCTTTGTATTGACGCTGAAATCATTAAGATTCACTGTCATCGCACTGGTGACGCCGGATACAGGTGTAGCAGAAGAACTGAAGTCATAGGTATCTTCATCATAAAAATCATTGTGTGAATTTGCTGCTGAATGACAGAAAACTGCAAGTGCAATTAAAAGCGCAGTCAGAACGACAGAACGTATAAGATTATTTTTTAATTTTTCATTATAATAAACACTTGAAATAATGCTATTCAATGGAAGTGCTACATTCATCAGTAATACCTCAAATCAAAAAGTGTCATTACTATATCATGCAGTTCACAATTCGTCAATAGTTTTGTAACATGTCAGTAATATTTGAATAATATCACCGTGCCTTAAAAGTTATGTATTAACAGACATTGAAAAGTGATCAGATATGAATAAAATACTGCTTTGAAAATTCCTTGTCACGGGAGAGCTGTTCTGAAAGAGATGTCAATGAATCAAATTTCTTCTCAGGTCTGATATATTTTAGAAAAATAACCCTGCAGTCCCTGCCATAAACATCGTGGTCAAAATCAAAAATATGCGTCTCGATTCCAAGATGATTTTTCCCTGAAACAGTCGGCTTAAAGCCGATATTTGTCATGCCGCCATAGATTTTTCCGTCAGGAAATTCAATCTTCGTGACATAGGCACCATTCGGCGGCAGAAGCTTCTTTGAATCAGGAATCAGATTGATCGTAGGGAAATCAAGAACCTTTTTTCCCATTCCCCTGCCGTGTACGATTTTGCCGCTCACAAAATAATCATACCCAAGCATGTCATTGGCACTCTTAATTCTGCCTTCAGAAATCCTTGAACGAATAAGCGTACTCGTGATTACCTCATCATCTTCATTTCTTACCGCAGGCACAATGTGACACTTATAGCCATATTTCTGAGCCATCGACTGAAGAAATGCTGTATCGCCGGAATTTTTCGAGCCAAAACGGAAATCATCCATCGCAGAAATATACTTCATATGATATTTCTCGACTAACAGACGGATAAAATCCTCTGGTGAAAGCGACATAAATTCCTTGGAAAATTCATAATAAAGAAGGTAATCTATATTTTTTCCTTCGAGGATCTTCTCTTTTTCAGCATTCGTGAGAATATTCTTCACAGGCTCGTTTGAGTGTGAAAGAATAATGCGGGGCGACTCAGAAAATGTGAAAACAAGAGACTTCAAAGGTCGTGAAAGGATGTCGTCGATGATTTCCATATGACCCAGATGAAGGCAGTCGAATTTTCCAACTACCACAGCTGTGTCTTCATTTTTAAATTTTGATTGTGAATTTATTATTTGCATTATTTGAATGTCTGGATGTGCTGGTCAAAATTTTTGTCTTATGTTCTTGTAAGTCAGGCAATTAATGGTTGTGAATCACTCTCATCTATCAGAAACATCTTGAAAGGTCTAATAAACTCTCCGTCCCGCTCATAAATTCCCACGAAGAAATCATTCTTTAGAAAAATCTTGTAATATTCATCCGTGAATTCGTTAATTCCTTCTTCGAAATCAACTGCATACAGTTTCATGCCGTTCAGTGCATTTTTCTCATACTCTTCCGTCACGTGAAGTATACTGTATGAAAAAATATCGCTTGTTGGGATTATTTTTTTCTGAAGGAAATCAGAAAAAACCTTCTCTCCATTTTCTTCGATGATATTTTCATTGATCTCATCAAGTGTAACTGCATCTTCGATGGAAAAATGGCCGGTTCTCTCACGGAGAAGGTCACCCATTACAGCTCCGCAGCCTAAAGCTTTCCCAATATCGTGAATCAGGCTTCTGATATACGTGCCCTTCGAGCAGAATACGCAGATCTCAGCGCGTTTTCCATCAAACGAAAGTAAATCTATCTTTTCTATATTGATATGCGTCGGACGGATTTCGACATCCTGCCCTTCCCTCGCATATTCATATAGCTTCTTTCCGTTTACCTTCTTTGCAGAATAGATCGGAGGCATCTGGTCCTGCTCGCCGACAAAGTCATTAATCGCATTTCGTAGCACATCTTTAGTGATGATTATTTGCCCACTATTATCTGCATCAGCAGGCTCGTCACCCATCACATTAATATGCTCACGATTGTCTCTCAGCACTTCGCCAGTTACATCATAGGTATCTGTCTCAAGCCCCAAGATCATCTCAGCCTTATAGACCTTGCTGCCTTCCTGCACCATCGACACAGCCTTCGTCGCTTTTCCAAGACAAATCGGCAGCACGCCCGTCGCATTCGGATCAAGCGTCCCAGTATGCCCGGCCTTCTTCACGCCCAGTGCCTTCCTGACTTTAAATACACAGTCAAACGAAGTCATGCCGCGCGGCTTATTTAAGATAATTACACCATTAATTTCTGACATTTACGTTAATACTCGAGCGCGAGCACGGCAATACTGTCTCAAAGCGAGTATTCCATAGTTCATTTTTTGCACGTGAGTTTGCAAGTAATTAAATCAGCAGCGGGGTGATTTCATCTACGATGCCCTGAATGGCTGCTTCGGGCTCACCGAATACTTCAAAGCCCGCTGCTTTGGCGTGACCGCCGCCGCCGTGGCGTGAGGCAACTTCTGCGAGGTTGATGTCTGCAGTGGCGCGGGATGAAACCTTGAAGGAGCCCTTCTCAAGTTCATAGAGGAAAATGGCGACTTCCGCATCCTTCGTATCGCGAAGCTCTGAAACAATTCCATCCAGGTGCCTTGGAAGCACGTCGTATTTTGCCATCTCTTCCATTGTGATGTATGAAGCAATGATTCGTCCATCAGCATAGAGCTTTGCCTTCTCAAGTGCGCAGCCTGTCACCTTGTTCTGGTTGAAGGTCTTCTGGTAGAAGGTCTCATCAATGAGCTTCGGAAAATTTATGCCCTTGCCCATAAGCTTTCCAGCTGCGACCATTGTCGAAAAATGCGTGCAGTCATATCTGAATACGCCTGTATCATGAATGATTCCAAGATAAAGGGAAGTTGCAATATCCGTTGTGATTTTATCTTCATCCATGGAATTAAATACAAGTTCACAGGTTGAGCTCTCATCAGGAATAATATAATTTATATCTGCAAAGCTCTCATTTGAAAGATGATGGTCTATGCAGAGTCTTTTCTTTGCATTTTCAAACATCTTTCCTGAAGGGCCGAGCCTCTTGATGTCTGAGCAGTCAAGACAGATAAATAAATCATAGACTTTGTCAGACTCTACAGGTTCCTTCAAATCTGCTGAATTCATAAGGAATTTGAACTTATTGGGGATTGTCTCAAGATAGGCATCCACAGAAATCTCAGGATAATAAGTCTTTATGTAATTGTATACAGAAAGGACTGAGCCTACGCAATCGCCATCCGGTCTGATGTGCCCGCCAATTCCAATTGTCTTTTTATCTTTTACTATATCATCAAGACGTATCTGCATATCTCTACCTCATACTATGATCACATTCTCTCTGTGTTTATGCTGTGAGAAATACTAAAAGAAAATTTATGAATCTATGATGCATCATCACCTGCGTTGACAGCAGCTGCAGCAGCATCATTTGCTTCATCCTTCTTTATGACTTCATCAATGAGCTTTGACATCTTTGCGCCGTACTCAATCGAATCATCATGAATAAAATGAAGCTCGGGAGTGTATCGCATATTAAGCCTCTCGGCAAGTTCGTGCCTGATGAAGCCCTCGGAATTGTTAAGGCCTTTCATGGTCTTTTCGACCTGGGCATCGCCGCCTAATACGCTTATATACACTCTTGCCGTGCGAAGATCCTTTGCGACCTCAACACCGGTTACGCTTGCGAATTTTGAAACTCTCGGATCCTTCACTTCATCGTGAAGAATAAGGGAAAGTTCGCGGAATACACTCTCGTTTATTCTTTCAGATTTGTTTGTATTTTGTCGTTTCACTTCCGCTCTACCTCTACCATCTTGTATGCTTCAATCTGGTCGCCTTCCATCATGTCACCGAAGTTCTCAAATACGAGGCCGCATTCGAATCCGGCCTTGACTTCCTTGACGTCATCCTTAAAACGTTTTACAGAAATGAGCTTTCCCTCGTAAATCTGGTCTTTGCCTCTTGTAATGCGTACAAGACAGTCTCTCTCAACGGTTCCGTCAAGTACGAAGGAACCAGCGATATTCCCGACATCAGAAGACTTGAAGATTGCCCTGACTTCTGCATGACCGATGACCTTTTCTTCATAAACAGGCTCAAGCATGCCCTTCATAGCGTCCTGGACATCCTCAATGGCATTGTAGATGACATTGTAAAGCTTGATTTCAACGCCCTCTGTTTCAGACAGCTGCTTTGCAACAGCATCCGGACGGACATTGAAGCCGATGATGATTGCATTTGATGCTGCAGCTAGCGTAACATCGGATTCATTGATTGCACCAACGCCGCCATGAATTACCTTTACGATGACTTCATCATTTGAAAGCTTTTCAAGAGATGTCTTTACGGCCTCAACAGAACCCTGTACATCGGCCTTTACAATGAGGTCAAGTTCCTTAAGGGTACCTTCCTGAATCTTTGAGAACAGGTCGTCAAGAGACATCCTTGACCTGGTCTCATCGATGAGGGACTTCTTCTCTTCCGAAATAAATGTATTTGCGAAATTGTGTGCATCCTTTTCAGAATCAAAGGCTGTGAAAATCTCACCAGCGTTTGGCACATCTGAAAGACCAAGAATCTCAACAGGTGTCGAAGGTCCGGCCTTCTTTACATTCTTGCCGTTCTCATCGAGCATAGCCCTTACCTTGCCATAACAGCTGCCTGCTGCAACAGGATCACCAACATGAAGCGTACCCTTCTGAACAAGTACTGTTGCAACTGCACCACGCCCCTTATCAAGCTCTGCCTCAATTACGACACCACGCGCATTCCTGTTCGGATTTGCCTTTAGTTCCATGACATCAGCAGTAAGAAGAATCATATCAAGAAGGTCATCAATACCCTCATGTGTATGGGCAGAAACAGGTACGAAAATTGTCTGGCCGCCCCAGTCCTCAGGGATAAGCTCATATTCTGCAAGCTCCTGCTTTACTCTTTCGATGTTTGCATTTGGTTTATCTATTTTATTTACTGCAACGATGATTTCAACACCAGCTGCCTTTGCATGGTTGATAGCCTCGATTGTCTGTGGCATGACACCATCATCTGCGGCAACGACAAGAATTGCAATATCTGTGGAATTTGCGCCACGCATACGCATTGCCGTGAAGGCTTCATGACCAGGTGTATCAAGGAAAGTAATCTTTCTCCCCTTGGAGCTTACGACATAGGCACCGATCTTCTGGGTAATTCCACCGGCTTCCTTCTGTGAAACATGCGTATGTCTGATTGCATCAAGGAGTGATGTCTTACCATGATCTACATGACCCATTACGCAGACAACTGGAGGTCTTGGAACAAGATCTTTCTCATCGTCTTCATCATCCTTGAGCATCTCTGCAATGACATCCTCTTTTTCTTCCTTTTCAAGGATGCAGTTGTATTCAAGCGCTATTTCCTCAGCCTCTTCAAAAGAAAGGCTGGTATTTACTGTAACCATCTGTCCCTTAAGGAAAAGATTCTTAATAATGTCAGCCGGCTTTTCCATCATCTTGTCGGCAAGTTCCTTCAGGGTAATATGATCAGGAATCGTGATTGTCAGAATCTCATCTTCATTTCTCTCCGGAGCCTTTGGCTTATTCTGCTTCTTTCTCTCGCTCTTTTCGAGATTCATGAAGCGTTCCTGATGGTTTGAGCCTAATGCATCATGCTCAACCTTCTTCTTGCCATGTCCCTTTCTTGAGAAATTCTCACTTGGCTGGGATGGCATATCGTTTCTGACATTCTTATCATTTCTATTTCTTGAATCCGGCTGCGGCTTTCTGCCACCCTGGTTTCTGTCCCTGTTCGGTGCACCTGCACCTGGACGCGAATCCCTGGATTTTGGATTCCTTCCCTGCTGAGGCCTGTTCTCTGAAGGCTTCTGCTGTGGGCGGTTTGCAAAGATATTTTCCCTGACCTTTATCTTCTGTGCAGGCTTTTCTGTCTGTGCCTCACGTTTTGCTGTGTTTTCTGGATTCGTATTCTGTGTAGAAGAAGCAGCCTTAACATTTTCTACAGAAGCAGTTACATTGGTAACCTCATTCTGCTTTGGTGTAGCAGCATTACCTGATCCTGGCTTAGATGATGCACTGCTTGCAGTTTCCTGCTTTTTTGCTTCCTCAGCCTTCAATTCCTCGAGTATCGGATCATTGTGTGTCATCGTCCTTGCTGAAACGGCACCATTTCCCATACGAGGCTTTATTATTCCATTTCTGCCTCTGTTTACACTGTCACGGCTTGGTGCAGGACGGCCGTTATTTACACGTGAAAATCTGTCATTTCTTCCGCCGTTTCTCTGGCTTCCGTTCCTCGTATACTGGGCATTGAATACTGCAGTAATCTTTTTCTTTTCCGGAGCCTTCTGTGCATCATGTACCTGCTTCTGGTGCGAAGGAACCTTGTTCGCCTCACTTGATGCAGGCTTTGCAGACTGGCTCTTTGCCTCTGTCTCTTCAGGCTTTGGAGCGGCAGGCTTTTTCACAGTGCCCATTGAAGAATATTTTCTTCTGACAATATCTATGGCATCACCCTCGATATTATTTGAACTTGTAATGTCTGTGTAGCCATTTTCACGCAGGATATCGACAACATCCTTTGAAGGGACGTTCAACTCCTTTGCCAATTCTCTAACTCTCATTTTTGCCATAAATATGTCCTCCTTCAGTCTTAATAATAAGACGGAATATATCAACTAAGCTTCTTAAGTAAACTTTCTGCAAATCCTTTATTCTGAAATGACAGGCAGGCTGCAAAACTCTTTCCTGTCGCACGGCCAAGACTTTCCATGTTCCCATAAACCCTGAATGGAACATTCTTTGCCTTGCACATACTGGAAATCTTGTCAAAAGCATTTTCAGAAATGTCCTCTGCAAATATCACAAGATGTGAATGACCGCTTTTTATATCCTTCTCTGTCAGGAATTCGCCGGTATTTACCTTTCCTGCTTTTCTTGCTATAGAAATAAAAGATAATATGTTATCAGTCATATATCTCAGCCTTCATCATTATTTCCAATATACTGGCCATTCTCGTCATAATAATTCTGGCCTTCAAATTCCTCAAGTCCTTCAGGTACAAATTCACCTTCTGCATCTTCATCATAAGGAGGGAAGTCGCCTGCTTCAACAGCCTGTGTCTCAGACTTGATATCAATCTTGTAACCTGTAAGCTTTGCAGCAAGACGTGCATTCTGACCCTCACGGCCAATGGCAAGTGAAAGCTGGAAATCCGGAACAACAACCTTTGCTGTATTCTCTTCTGAATCTGCAATCACTGAAATAACCTTTGCAGGTGAAAGCGCATTCTCAATAAGGAATGCCGGTGTATCTGACCAGTTTATGATATCAATCTTCTCACCGTTTAATTCATCAACGACTGCATTTACTCTTGTACCGTTCATACCAACGCAAGCACCTACAGGATCTACATCCTCGTCATTAGACCATACAGCAATCTTTGTACGGCTGCCAGGCTCTCTTGCGATATTCATGATTTCTACAGTGCCATCACCGATTTCTGTGACTTCCTCTGCAAAAAGACCACGGACAAGATCTGGATGCGTACGAGAAACAACGATCTTTGTACCATTCTTTCCATCTGCAACTTCGATGACAACAACCTTAATTCTGTCCTTTGGCGCATATCGCTCACCCTTAACCTGTTCCTTTAATGGAAGGGCTGCATCTGCTGTACCAAGGTTTACGATTACTGTACCTGTCTTTGAATTCTTTCTCTGGACAACACCAGTAACTACCTTATGAAGCTTGCTCTGGTATTCGCTGGTAATATTGTGCTTTTCCTCTGTACGGATTGCCTGGATAATTGTGCTCTTTGCAGCACCTGTTGCAATACGTCCGAACTTTGTAGAATCAATCTCAATATTTACTGTATCACCGATATCGAGGCTTCCATCGATCTTCTGCGCATCTTCCTTTGTAATTTCAGCATAAGGATTTAAGAGGTCTTCTTCATCAACAACTGTTTTTACATAGTAAACATGATAATCACCTGTCTCACGGTCAACAGTAGCTGTAACATCTTCTGCATCACGGTTATTGTTCCTTGCAGCTGCAACAAGTGCATTTTCAATAGCTTCGAAAATAATCTCTTTATCTATATGCTTCTCTTCTTCAAGCTGATCTAATGCATTAATAAGTTCGACGTTCATTTTCTATAAACCTCCATAAAATAAATAATGATTTTGCATCATATTAATAAAATCAGAAATCCGGCGAAAGCCTGATCTTTGAAATATTCTTTCTGTCAAAGTTCATTTCACTGTCACCAAAGGATAATAATACATGATCTTTGTCAAAAGATTTTAAAATCCCTGTAAATTCTTTGGCACCGTCAATCTTCTGGTAAGTCGTGACATCGACATCGCGGCCGATGCTGTTTTGAAGTTCTCTGTCCTTCTTCAAAACCCTGGTAAGACCAGGTGAGCTGACCTCAAAGGTATAAGGAACATCAATATATTCATCACTGTCAAGGATGTCATTCATCCTTCGGCTCACCTCAGTACAGTCGTCGAGGGAAATACCGCCTTCTTTGTCGATATACGCACGGAGGAAGTACTCGCCGCCTTCTTTGACAAACTCGACATCCCAAAGGATAAAATGCAATTCGTCTAAGATTGGTAGAATGTATTCTTCCGTCTTTTTTTCTATTTCTGATTTTGTCATGGCACTCCTTTTCTCTGCTGCAGCACTCTTAGCAAGCCTGCAATACACAAAAGAATCGCATAGGAGAATTCCTATGCGATTCCAGTAATGTCAACCAGAATGTAAACTTAAAACTAAAGTAACGTAGTCCGGAAGGGAGTCGAACCCTTGATTCTGCCGTGAGAGGGCAGCGTCTTAACCACTTGACCACCGGACCATATCTTGCCGTCAATCGCGACAGCAAGTATTATTATACACATTTCGAAATATATTGCAAGTACTTTTTAAATTAATTTATCGCTCCCGCACGGACAATACTGTCTCTCGCACGTCGTCTCGCGCCTCATGGATTTTTGCTCGCGTCACATAAATTCGTGCTTCGCTAACGCTTGCACTCATTAAGTGACGAGTAAAATCCATGCGTGCTGTGAGACAGTATTGCCGCGCTCGCGCTCTATTTACTTGCAATTCACAAGCCGATGGTGAAAACTTTTCTGCGTGTGCATAGAGTGAGTAGTGCAAAATAGAAAAGTGCATGTCTACGAGCGCAGATTTGCCATGGATGGCAAATCTAGCCGAACGCGCCTGGATGGCGCATAAAGGCGGCGCGTAAATTAATATCGGTGGTGGCACTTTGCGTAATTTTGCCTACGACACGGACCGCATCACGCAGAAACGTTTTGCACCAGAGGCGTAATTATTGAGCAGCGAATCCGTTAGGGTTCATGCTCTGCCAACGCCATGAGTCTTCGCACATGTCTTTGATGTCGTACTGCGCCTTCCATCCCATCTCGCGCTCTGCCTTGGATGCGTCGCAGTAGCAGGTAGCAATGTCGCCTTCACGACGGGCTTCAATCTTATAAGGAATTTCCTTGCCTGTTGCTGCTTCGAAATTCTTTACGATGTCAAGAACTGAGTAGCCATGTCCTGTACCGAGATTATAAATGTCTAAGCCAGGATTCTCCTCGATCTTCTTGATGGCACATACATGACCCTTTGCAAGATCAACTACATGAATGTAATCACGGACACCTGTACCATCTGGTGTATCATAATCATTTCCGAAAACATGAAGATAAGGAAGCTTTCCGATTGCAACCTGTGTGATGTATGGCATGAGGTTATTCGGTATACCATTTGGATTCTCACCGATGAGGCCGCTCTTATGTGCTCCAATAGGGTTGAAGTAACGAAGAAGCAGTACATTCCATGAACTGTCAGCTGTATGAAGATCTGTGAGAATCTGCTCAAGCATTGACTTTGTCCAACCATAAGGATTTGTGCAGGTCCCCTTCGGGCAGTTCTCTGTAATAGGGATCTCTGCAGGATTTCCGTATACTGTGGCACTTGATGAGAAAATGATGTTTTTTACATTGTGCTTTCTCATCTCATCTGTAAGAGTAAGTGTACCGGTAATATTGTTCCAGTAATATTCCTGTGGCTTGTGAACAGATTCCCCGACGGCCTTTAAGCCTGCAAAGTGGATGACTGCGAAAATGTCATTCTCTGTAAAAATCTTGTCTAATATTGCTCTGTCAAGCATATCGCCTTCATAGAACTTCGGCGCCTTTCCAGTAATCTTTTCTACCCTGTTCAAGGATTCCCTGCTGGAATTCACAAGATTGTCAAGTACAACAACATTATAGCCTGCATTCAGAAGTTCTACACAGGTATGGCTTCCAATGAAGCCTGCACCGCCAGTAACTAAAATCGTTGACATCATTACCTCCAAAAAATTACAAAACAAAACACATGTTGAAAAGACGTCTTTGTCCTGACAACATGTGTATTATATACTAAGCAAAATAATATTACTATGCAGAAAAGATAAAAATCCTTGCAAAAAAACTTATGCAACCTTTTCCTTAGCAATGTCGCAGAGCTTTGAGAAGCCTTCTGCATCGTTTACAGCCATGTCAGCAAGTACCTTGCGGTTTAAGTCGATGTCAGCTGACTTGAGACCATACATGAATTTTGAATATGAAAGTCCGTTCATACGTGCTGCAGCATTGATACGGGCAATCCAGAGCTGTCTGAACTGTCTCTTTCTCTGCTTTCTGCCAGCATATGATGTAGCAAGAGCCTTCATAACTGTCTGCTTTGCTACTCTGTACTGCTTTGAACGAGCTCCTCTGTAGCCCTTTGCAAGCTTTAATACTCTATTGTGCTTTTTCTTGGCATTTGCGCCACCTTTAATTCTAGCCATTATTCACACCTCCAAAATTATAAGTAAGGAAGAATCTTCTTCATGTTCTTTACATTTGTGCTGTCTGTCATAGCAGCCTTACGAAGATTTCTCTTTCTCTTTGTTGTCTTCTTTGTAAGGATGTGGCTCTTGAAGGCCTTGTTCCTCTTAAGATTTCCGCTTGCTGTCTTTGAAAAACGCTTTGCTGCTGCTTTCTTTGTCTTTAACTTTGGCATAATAAACCTCCTATTATTTCTTTGCCAGTGTAAGTGAAAGGTTCCTTCCTTCCTGCTTACTCGGCTTTTCAACAACTGCAATATCTGAAAGGGCTTCTGCAAAATCATCGAGAACATATCTCGTATCCTGGATGTGTGCCATCTCACGGCCTCTGAATCTCAGAGTGATCTTGACCTTGTGTCCTTTCTCAAGGAACTTCCTGGCTGCAGACATCTTGGTATTTAGGTCATTTTCCTCGATGTTCGGTGTCATACGGATTTCCTTGACTTCGACTGTCTTCTGTTTCTTTTTCTGCTCTTTTTCTTTTCGGGCAAGCTCGTAACGATACTTACCGAAATCAATAATCTTGCATACTGGTGGCTGAGCCTTTGGAGCAATCTTCACAAGATCAAGTCCTGCTTCATCTGCTTTCTTCTGGGCCTCGCGGGCTGACATGATTCCGAGCTGTTCACCATGCGTACCGATTAGTCTGATCTCTGGATCCCTGATCTCACCGTTTACCTGAATGTCGCTAATAGTCTTGTCCTCCAAAAAAGTCAAACAAAAAAAATGTGGATAGTAAGCATTGCTATCCACATAATAATCTTCTAAAAGAATAATATGAACGCTAAGTCACGCGCTTGTGCTTAGGTGAGAGTGGATGCTCTGCTTTCTTTACAACGGGTGATACTATAACAGAATTAGAAATATCTGTCAAGTATTTTTTTATGATCCGCTTCCGCTTGTCGTATCATCATCAAATGAGAAATTGATAATCGGAGAAAGATCAACCGAAATGGTAGTTTTATTGTCTTCCTTGTAAGTCTCATATTTCTTGTAGCCTGAAACAGAAACAAATACCACAAGAGCTGCAACGCAGGCACAAGAAATGACAATTGCTAAAATGTTATAAAATTTTCTTTTTTTAATGGTCTTCTTTATGTTCTTTTTTTCTTCCTTATGAAGATCAACTTTTTCCTGACTCATATCATCCTCTAAACTAAATCCAGCCGCACAGGACAACCCTGCATGATGGAATAATTATTTTACATTACTCTACAGAAATCACATAATGGTAAACCGGCTGTCCGCCATCACGAATCTCAAATTCCATATCAGGGAATTCCTTCTTCAGTGCCTCGGTAATGCGATTCAAATCTTTTTTCTTTACATCCTTGCCATAATAAACAGAAACAAGAGAACTGTCCTCTGTAGAAATTGCCCTGACAAGGTCAAGCATGGCAATCTCGATATCAGGATTGACTGAAAGGATACCCTCATCGCCGATTCCCATGTAGTCGCCCTTGTGGATGACCTTGTCATTTATCGTGGTATCCCTGACTGCATATGTAATCTCACCTGAATGGACATTCGTAATTTCCTTCATCATGAGCTTTGCATTCTCTCTGGAATCGTGCTCTGGGATGAAATTGATAAGTGCAGCAATCCCCTGCGGCAGCGTCTTCGTAGGAATGACTACTAGCTCCTTATCCTCGCAGAGCTCCTTTGCCTGATTTGCAGCAAGTATAATGTTCTTATTATTTGGAAGAACAAATACAGAGCGGGCATTTACCTCTTCAACTGCCTTGAGAATATCACCAGCTGAAGGGTTCATGGTCTGACCACCTTCAATGATATAGTCAGCACCAAGTTCTTTGAAAAGCGCATTCATTCCCTTGCCAATAGAAACGGCAACAAAACCGATATTCTTCGGTTCTTCCTTTACATTCTCGGATTTCTTCTTGGAATTCTCAGGCTTCTCTGCCTTGTCGAAGGAACCATACTGCTTTACATAATCATCTGAAGTCTTCTCAACCTTTACCCTCGAAGTATCCTTTTTTGAATCCTCTTTTTCATTAATAATAGAAACAGAGAATACAGGACCAATCTTCAATGATCTCGTAAGGACATGTCCTGGATCGTTCGTGGAAAGTGTAAGGGCAATGCCATCTTCAGCCATCGAAATAAAAATTTCCCTACTGAATGTCTCAAGATAGGAAACAAAATCAGCCTTGTCCTTGTCTGTAAATACGGTAGGGTTCTTGATCTTTAATTTAACTGAATATTCAAGTCCAGGATTCTCAACAAGTTTGCTTTCGGAAGACTTTTCTGACTCTCCTTCTCCTGCTGAAATGGAAAGGTCGATTTCCTTGCCTGCAAGGTAATCCCTTGCACCTGAAAGAATAGCGTAAAGACCCTCACCGCCTGAATCTACAACGCCTGCCTCCTTAAGTACAGGAAGCATCTCAGGTGTCATCTGAAGCGTCTCTTCAGCAGCTGTCACTACCATATCTGCAAATTCATTTATGTCCTGGGTAATCTCGGAAGCCTCGACAGCCTTGTCCGCAGCAGCCTTTGCAACGGTAAGAATCGTACCTTCCTTTGGCACCTGGACAGCCTTGTAAGCTGTAGCTGTCGCATTCTGGAATCCTTCGGCAAGAGAATGTACATCAAGTGAATCAAGCTCCTTTACGACCTTCGTAAAACCACGGAGAAGCTGTGAAAGAATAACACCGGAATTTCCTCTGGCACCACGGAGCGAGCCCTGCGACATAGCTTTGCAGATGGTCTTCATATCTGACTGTGTAAGACCCTCTATATCCTTTGCTGCAGACATGATGGTCATTGTCATGTTTGTACCAGTATCCCCATCTGGAACAGGGAATACATTCAGTTCATTAATATAATCCTTTTTCGATTCAATATTCTTCGCACCTGCAAGGAAGCACTTTGCAAGTTCTTCGGTAGTTATTGAAAACTTTCCCATTAAAATAGTCCTCCTTAATCGATCACGCGGATGCCTTCAACAAAAATACGGATCGATTTAACTTTCATTCCTGTAAATTCCTCGACCTTGTACTTCACCGTCTCGTTGAGATTGTCAGCGATCGTTAGCACAGAAGTACCATAGGAAATAATCAGATGAAAATCAAAGGAGATTTCATTATTGTCATCGATAGTCACATCAATTCCGTGGCTTAAGTAATCTTTCTTGAGAAGCTTTACAATGCCGTCCTTCATATTCACTGCAGCCATACCGACGATGCCGAAGCATTCGCAGGCGACTGCACCTGCATAGGTAGCAATAACGTCCTTGTCAATGATTACACGGCCCAAGCTATTGTCAAAAGTCGAATAATTTTGCATACTTACCTCCTAAAGGCATAAATCTTTTTAGATTATATACAAAAATAATATTAAAAACAATAAAAAAACACTTGCTTTTATAAAATTTTTTTGATAACATATCACCGTTGTGTCAAAATCAGTATCTCCAAGGGAGGTGTTAAATATGGCAAAATGTGCAGTATGTGGTAAGGGCGCTCACTTTGGTATCAAAGTCAGCCACTCACACAGAAGATCAAACCGCAAATGGAACTCAAATGTAAAGCGTGTCAAGATAGTAGACGCAAATGGTACACCTATGCATGAGTATGTTTGCACACAGTGCCTTCGCTCCGGCGCAGTAAAGAGAGCGTAAGGTTCTTAAGGACGATTAGTCCTGACAACAAAAGAATTAAGACCTGTCAGACGAAGCCGTTTGACAGGTCTTTTTCTTTTGCTTTATATCTTATTTTTCCACTCTAGCATTGCATATCGACTGATTACCAACATCTCACAGGAAATCACTCCTGCATTTCCTTCTCGACATCAGCTGCATCATTTATTGTCTCTTCCATTTCTTCCCTTGCAGCTTCCTTTGTCTCTTCATCAGCATCGATGTCCTTGCCGGCTTTCCTGTTCTTTATCTTGTCAACAAATTCCGGTACCATCTCAAGCAGCTTGTCGAAGCCTGAATGTGTGGAAATATTAACAAGACGTGCATTGCCATCCTTTATGACAATGACTGCTGACGGAATCATCTTTCCACCCATTCCGCCTGCACCGGCATTCTTCTGTCCGGCAAGCGCACCAGCACCAACGCCGAAGCTCACATCTACAAGCGGGATAATGACAGTATCACCAACCTCGATTTTCTCTCCTACGACTGTCTTCGTGGAAAGGAAAGCATCCATACCGTTAAAAAGAGACTTCACGGTAGAATCAAACATCTCTGATTCTTTTGACATAGCAACCTCCAAAATTATCCTTTTATCAGTTTCATAATAAGTTTTCTTGAATCTTTATTTGCAAAAAGCGAAATCACAATATATAAAACATAATATAAAAACAGCTTTCCGTCAATAATAATATACCCTCTGAAATATGGTTTTTCTGACGCAAAATCCGGATTGAAGCTCTTCTTTTTCCCATAGATAAATGGCATCATGGCAAGGAATGCTGTCGCATACCCCGTCGTGTCCGGCTCTCCTAATGAATATGTCACATCGGCTTCTTTTATGTCCGGCCATATATGCTTTACAAGTTTCAGCACCTTATCGATAAGAATTTTCCTGCCGGCAGCATACTCATCAGACATGATCTCTTTCAGAAGGGATGAAAATCCAGGACGGGATTTCTTCTGCTTCTTTTTCTTTTCTTTCTTCGGCTTTTTCTTGATATCATGCGCCTCATCTGTTCCAGAGTCTGCATGTGATGAATTGTCTTTGTCAGAACTTTCAGAATCCCCGGAAACTAAAACATTTACCTCAGCAGTACTTTCTGTGCCAGCCCGATACAAATTTTCCCGGTATTCCTTCTCTTCTTCCTCAGAAACTTCCCGCTCTGTGAAGTTCTCGTCAAACGTCTTTGAATTCTTCTTTTTCGACGCCTTCTGCTTTGATTCTTTCTTTTTCGGATTTCCTTTAGGGAAGAGCTTTACCCTGCCCCAGAGAATATGAACAGAGAAATCTGATTCACCATCATAATCAAACTTCACAGAAAGAAATCTGAGAAAATCATGAAACCGCACCTTCGCTTTCAAAGCATTATAATATTCCAGATTTACCGAATATCCAAATGGGGTAAATAGCAGAAGCAGAATAATTGCCAGTATCACTAACAGCAGAATGAGCAATATTTTTCCAATTATTTTCAGAATAAGGAGAATCATCTGTCCTCCTCTTCATTAAATCCAAAAAATTTTTTAAGGTCCAGCGCTGGATCTTCTTTATAACAGTCAGATACTATTTCAGCACAGAGCTTCTCTGCCGAAAGCTTTGTTCTGGCTACACCTACGACGAGAAAGGAGTCATTTTTTATCATATGAGGCTTATTGAATTCCTTCGCTGAATATATGGTAAGAAGTTCATCTTCCTTTTCAGAAATAGTCACGACAAAAAGCCCTGCCGGATAAAGATGCCTTGAAAGCAGATTAAGCGCAAGCGTTTTATTTATTATATTCTTTGAAAAATAAAAATTCTTCGCAAATCTCATACAAATGGATTATACAATAATTGTCGCAATTATTCACTAAAATACGTATCAAAAATTTCCTTCGCAAGCGGTACTGCGTGCTTCGAACCAGTTCCTGCGCCCTCCATGATGACAGCTACAGCAAGCTTCTTTCCATCCTTTTCAGCAAAACCTGTAAACCATGAATGTGTCTTTGATTTATCTTCTGTGTATTCCGCGGTTCCAGTCTTGCCATAGGCATCGTAAGCATCTGTTCTTAATTTTCTTGCTGTGCCATTTGTAACGGCATATCTCATATAATCTTTAAGCTCTGATACCTGGATATCGGAAAGCAGCTTCTTATATGCTTCTGGAGAATTCTGTTTGATTACTTCTCCATTCACATTTTCGGTATGATCTACAATATATGGTTCATACAGTACGCCGTCTGCAGCAATGGCTGAAGAAATCATGCACATATGTAAAGGAGTCACAACTGTATCCGACTGTCCAATGGCGACCTGCATTTTCTTCGAATCCGGATCGGAAGACTTAAGGCTAAACTTACTCTCAGAAGTATTTTTAAGCTTTGTCGGAAGTTTCTGATTGAAAAGCAGCCTGTCTGCAAGTATTGAAAATTCCGAAGAATTCAGTTCGAGACCGGCATTTGCAAAGAAGCAGTTGCAGGAATTAGCAAAGGCTTTTTTGATTGTCTGACTGCCATGAACTTCATTTCCAGCGCAGTGAATAGTATAGTCTCCAACCTTCAGCCTTCCCCTGCATCGATACGTCTCCTCGGTATCTTTTCCCTCATCTAAAAATTCAAGAGCGGTCAGAATCTTGAATGTAGAGCCAGGTGGATATAGTCCCTGTGTAGCCCTGTTCACCAGCACTGAAGAATCTGAAGATGTAAGGCTTTCCCAGTCCTCTGAAATACTGTTTGGATCAAAATCCGGATTTGAAACCATCAGAAGTATCTTCCCTGTATCCGGATCAATTGCAATGGCAGCGCCGTAATAATCTCCCATTCCCTTGTATGCCACATTCTGAAGTGTCGTATCGAGCGTCGTAACGACAGAATCTCCAGGAAGCTTCTCACCTGTCACAGAGCCCTTTGCCTTGTCAATAGTGTCAATGCTGCTCGTAAGAAGGTCATAATTTTCCAGCAGCTCCACACCCGCCATGCCATTAACGGAATAGCCGACAGCATGAGCAAATTCTCTGCCATACGGATAATTCCTGACTTCTGTTCCTGCCGCCGAGACCGTAGATTCAGCAAGCACCTGTCCGTCTGCAGAATAAATAGTTCCCCTTGTCACCTGCTTTGACATGGAATTCAGTCTGGGATTATATGGATTGCTGGCAAAATCCTTTGACCTCACTGCGACAAAGAAAATAAAATATGCACATAACAGTGAAAAAATCACAACGAAGAATGCGATTATTCTTTTATATACACGGATGTCCTTTGCAGCAATGACAGGTGCGTCATTTGTAACTGTTTTTGCTGCTTTCTTATTATTATTTTTTTTCTTCTTTTTCGGCTTTACTTCATCATCGTCATCATTAAAGTCCATGACATCAACATATTTATTTTCAGAATATCTCTTACTCATCTTCCTCATCCTCCTCATCTTCATCAGAAGAATCCTGCTCAATGGCATAGAGTCCCTGAATAATAGCAAAGAGAAGCATTGTCGAAACAAGCGAGCTTCCGCCGTAGCTTACCAGTGGAAGGGTAACACCAGTTGAAGGTATGAATTTTATTACTCCGCCAATCATAATGAAGACCTGTGCACCATAGCAGGTTCCAAGGCCTAAGGCGATCAGCCTGTAAAAATCATTTGAGATCCGGAGAGATATATTCAGTGTCAGCATCAGATTGCCTACACATAGAAGAATCAGGCAGAGAGCGAATAACGCACCAAATTCTTCTGTAATCGCAGCGAAAATAAAATCTGACTGCGCAAGCGGAATTTTCCCAGGCATTCCCTGACAGAGTCCCGTTCCAAACCATCCGCCTGCACTGATGGCAAAAAGAGACTGTGAAACCTGATAACCGGTAGTCTTAATATTAGCAAGCGGATCAAGCCATGCTGAAACCCTCACCCTGACATGAGAAAACATCGCGTATGACATCAGCGCACCTGCCACAGAAATCCCGACGCCGCCAAGAAGGTACTTCGCATTCTTTGTCGCAGCATAAAGCATGACAAGGAAAATAATAAGAAAGATTCCGGCACTTCCAAGGTCCCTGGACAGCACCAGAATTCCGATATTCATAAATGCCAGCACTGTTGTAATAATCACATGTATGGTCTTTACGGAAGAATACAGCATGGAAGCAATGAAAAACACAAAAAGTATCTTTACAAATTCGGAAGGCTGGAAGGTGACACCGCCAATGGCGATATTCAGCTTTGCGCCATAGACTGTCTGTCCTTTCACAAGGACAATCCCAAGAAGTACAACAGAAAGCGCAAAATATAAATAAGCAAGCTTGTCAAAAATCTTGACTTTTTTAATAATAAGCGGAACAAATGCGGAAATGACGATGCCGATCGTCGCAAATGTAAGCTGCTTAATCGCCCGATCAACTGAAAGCCTTGTCAGCATCATAAAGCCAATGCAGAGAAGCATGGCCATATTATCCACAAGTACCTTCGACGAATCCGCATAGGCATTCCTGAAAATCAGAATCATCATGGTGAAGAAAATGATCTCAATCAGCGTGACGACGATGATTTTCGGTTCAAGCATATTTAAGAATAATACGAGGTTGCCATTTATTAAAATCAGGAATAAATACGCCGTCTGGCGTCTGAATCTGAAGCTGTCCTTTTTCTTTGAGCCGGATGATTTCAGTGCTGCGTAGCTGTCATATGTAAAAACAGCGAGCCAGAACAGCATTGTAAATCTGGAAATTGAAGTAAATAACGAAACCAAGTCACTCTACCCCTCTGTGGAAATGTCCTCTGGTAGTATTCTTTAATATTTCTGTGTCCATGGTATTATACCCTTTTTCATCTGATAATGAAAATACATATGAGAGCACTTTGTTCACATCTGCTTCAGCTTCGTCAGTGAAATCAATACGGAAATTCCTGATGCCAAGAGCATGAATATGCTCTGACTCATGTATTAATTCTGTCGGAACAGAATTATAGAGTGTGTTCTGACAAAACAAACAGTCCTCGCAGTCAAAGAATTTCTTTCCAAGCCTGTCGACATAATATGCCTTTTGCCTGTGGATCTCTTTGTTTTTCCTATCAGCGCTGTCTATTCGAAAAGCCATCTTCTCAAAAACTGCTTTATGACAGCCCTCTGTATTTCTGTAAATACAGTCCTGAAGGTGCATGAGCGCTGTCTTCCCATAAATTGTCATCATAAATCCGCGAAGGTCTCTGTGACGGAGTTCATTTTCATTCAGTTCATATGGCACGGACTGCTTTTCGTATCCGAGCGACTTCAACGCTTTGCCAGAATAATCAGAAAATGAATAGATTTCAGGTGACAGATAAATTTTTGCAGGTGCAATGCCATGATTTTTCAAGAAATAAAGTGAATCATATGAAGATGCGAAGAATCCTTTTATGTCAAAATCTTCTGCCTCTTTCATGATGCGTTCAAGATGTTTCCTGTCTTCATCCCTTATGACTGATGGAAGATCGATAAATATATTCTTGCGTGCGATGATATTTTCCCTGTCTTTTAGCCGTAAGAATAATGAGGCAGGGATAATAATATTTTCAACATTCTTATTTGTTATCAGTGTTGCAAGCTGATCATCAAATAGACAGGAGAAGAAATATTTTTCAGTAGAATCTGGTTTTTTAGAACTTAGATCTGGCTTGCCAGACGCTGGGCTTCCAAGGTTAAAAATATTCCTATTGAAAGCATCATTATTTTCTGCATTTGATGTCTTTCTTTTCTCGCCTTCCTTAATCTCCCACTCCGTCAGAATGTGGTCAGAAAGCGTATCAACTGCAGCTCTCTTTAGTTTCTTTATTTCTGACATCGGAATGAAAATCCCATCTTCAATATCAATATTTATCGTGCTGATTTCAAATGGCGTATCTGAAATTTCAGAAAGCTTTTCCTTTATTTCTGCGGCAGTCACTGCCCTCTTTTCAGCAGGAAATACTTTATCAGAAGAATATTCCGAAGAACAATTTTGATCTCTTTCAAGTGTCATAGAAAGGAAAATCCCATCGGTAATGCCTGCCTTAAAAATAACCTCTATCTTATTCTTCCCTGACTTGCTGCCATGGAATGTGCCTTCAGTTTTACCTGTATGCAGTGATGAATCGTCAAAAGAAATCATATCCTTTGATGACCTTTTATAATAATAAGACGAAGAAAAGTTTCCGCGGTTTCCAAGAGCAAGTAAGTAATCCGTTGCTTCCTTCATATATTTTTTATCGTTTATGATATTTTTGTCTTTGGAATAAGCGTCAAGAAAATTCCTGTAAACTGAAGTCACACCTGATGCATATTCCTTTGACTTCATCCGGCCTTCAATCTTAAGTGAATCCACTCCGGCATCAATGAGCGCAGGGATATCAGCAAAACCGCAGAGATCCTTCATCGAAAGAGGAAAGTAGTCATGATCCGTCTGCTTCCCATCAATTTCAATACCATAGTTCAGTCGACATGGCTGTGCGCAGCGTCCACGGTTTCCACTCCGTCCGCCAATCATCGAGCTCATAAGGCATTTCCCAGAATAAGAAACGCACATCGCACCATGCACAAAGACCTCGAGCTCCATACCGATAAGTTTTTTTATTTCTTTTATTTCAGCAATGGAAAGTTCCCTTGAAAGCACTACCCTGTCTGCACCGAGTTCCTTAAAAAATAATACGCCATAATGAGAAGCTACTGACGCCTGTGTGCTCACATGAAGAGAAAGTCCAGGAAAATTTTTCTCTAGAAAAGAATATACGCCAATGTCCTGAACAAGAATTGCATCTATCCCTGCCTCATAGAATTTCTTTACATAGTCATAGAGGTATTTTTCGATTTCCTGATTTTTTAGTAAAGTATTTACAGTAAGATAGGCTTTTTTGCCATAAATGTGCGCGAAGTCTATGGCATCAAGAACTTCATCATCAGAGAAATTCTTTGCATAAGCCCTTGCACCAAAAAGAGAGCCTGCAAAATAAACTGCATCGGCTCCCTGTTCAATAACTGCTTTGAAAATGGATAAATCCCCTGCCGGAGAAAGAAGTTCTGGCATATTAATCTCCATCGGATGAATCTACAGGACCAAGCAAAGCATCTTCAAGAGATGCTTCAAGCTTTTCTTTATTCTTCAGAAGCTCTGTCTTGTCATTCTCAAGAGAGGCTACCTTCTTCTGAAGATCCTCGATCTCAAGCTTGTTTCCAATGAGCTCATGCTTCAGATCATAAATATTCTTGTCTTTTTCAGTAATATCGCTTTCGTATTTTTCGGCAAGATCCTTTGCTTTGAAATAATCATCCGCAATATTTATTTCAAGAAGAACATTCCTAAGGTCCTGGGAAAGATGCTTGTACTCATCGAAATCCTTGAATTCGGCAAGCTTGGAATTAATATATGATGCGACTTTCTGAAGATATCCCTCTTCCTCATAGCCGCTTAGATTGTAAACACGCCCATCAATAAGGACTTCTGCACTTTTCTTTGCTGACATATATTAACTCCCAAACTTTGTAACATGAAGTCATATCAATAATAAATCCTTTGTTTATCTGACTTCACATGAATTTTATGTAATAATCTGACCGAATATCAAACGTTCAAAATACACCCAGTCAAAACATAAAAAATATTATAATGATTTACAATAATAAATTCAATAAAAATTATTCGTCATAAGGCAGGCCGAAATGTTCATAACAGAGCTTTGTTGCTACCCTGCCCTTCGGTGTTCGATTTATGAAGCCATTCTGCACGAGGTATGGTTCATAGACATCTTCTATTGTTCCAGAATCTTCACCTAAGGATGCAGCAAGCGTATCAAGTCCTACAGGTCCTCCGCTGAATTTCTCCATGATGGTCGTAAGAAGCTTCCTGTCAGAAACATCAAGTCCGTACGAATCTACTTCAAGCCTGTCTAATGCCTCTCTTGCAACTTCTTCTGTAATCTTGCCATCATACTGTACCTCAGCAAAATCACGGACTCTCTTTAGGAGCCTGTTAGCAAGCCTCGGCGTGCCACGGGACCTTCTGGCTAGTTCATAAGCACCCTTATCATCAATTGGGACATTTAATTTCTTTGCAGAATTCAGTACTATTATTTTAAGTTCCTCTGGTGAATAAAATTCAAGGTGGAAAATCACGCCGAATCTGTCCCGGAGCGGTGCAGAAAGAAGCCCTGCCCGGGTCGTCGCACCAATTAGCGTAAAGTGTGGCAGATCAAGCCTGATGGAACGGCCTTCCTGACCTTTTCCAATCATGATGTCTATCACATAATCCTCCATCGCAGGATAAAGAACTTCTTCTACCTGACGGTTCAGACGGTGAATCTCATCAATAAATAAGACATCATTTTCCTGAAGTGAAGTAAGGATTGCCGCCATTTCGCCTGGCTTCTGGATTGCAGGGCCAGAGGTAATTTTGATGTTGACACCCATTTCATTTGAAACGATTCCTGCAAGAGTCGTCTTTCCGAGGCCGGGAGGACCATAGAGAAGCACATGGTCAAGAGCTTCCTTTCTGTCCTTTGCAGCCTTGATGTATATTTCAAGATTTTTCTTCACCTTATCCTGACCGATGTAATCATCTAAGGTCTGCGGCCGGAGCGTAGGCTCGGTCTGAATATCTTCTGCAGTAATTTCAGTTTTTATAAGTTTTCTGTTTGGCATTTGCTATTTACTTAAAATTTTTTCTCAATTATTCGTAATCTACTAATTTTTCTCAGAGCTTTATTATGCAAGATTTTTAAGTGCTTCTTTTACAAGCACATTTGTGCTCATAGTTTCTGCATCTGGAACCTTCCTCACTGCCCTAAGCGCTTCGGTAGTAGAATAACCCAGAGCGACAAGAGCAAGGTAAGCATCATTCTTCTCATCAGTATCCATATTTGAAAGCGCTATCGCACTATCATCTTCTGCACCTTCAGTCATAAACTCAGGATCAATCTTATCCTTCAGCTCAAGGATAATTCGCTGCGCTGTCTTTGCACCGATTCCAGGTGCCTTTGAAATTGCCTTCGCATCTGATGAAAGTATGGCATATTTCAGGTCTGTCTCAGAAAGAACGGAAAGAATAGAAAGCCCTGCCTTCGGTCCGACGCCATTTACAGAAATAAGCATGAGAAACAGCTTTCTCTCCTTTTCTGTCAGAAAACCATAAAGCCCGACGCCATTTTCAGAAACCTGAAAATAGGTAAAAATCCTGACTCCGTCGTCACTCTTGTGTAGCCTTGAAAGATCGGTCTGAGACATAGAAATCTCATAACCTACTCCGCCCTCAGTCTCTATTACGACAGCGTCTTCCAATATATATTCAACTTTTCCTTCGATAAAATAAAACACTTATGCACCTAAAGATATAACTTTTTCCAAGCTTTTATTAGAAATCCTATTGGCATCAAATATCATTATTATTTTTTATTATTGGCTTTATTCGTTTTAATACTTCTGCAGAAATGATGCCAATCAGAAGTCCTGTGAGAAAGCCTGCAATTAAAAGTACCGGTAAATAATAACCTACCAGATAATTTTTTACAATAAGGATTGCGCAACTGAGCTGCCCGATATTATGAAGCAAGCCTCCGAAAACTGATACGACCTGAATTGAAGGCTTGAAAAATTTCTTGATAAGCCACATTCCAAGAAATGAAAAAATAGCTCCAAATAAAGAAAACATAATGGAAAAAATATTGGTAAACATGAGACCTGTTAGAATAACACGAATGATATTTACAATAAGAGCTTCCATAGGTCCGAATATGTAAAGTACCATAAGGATTGCGGCATTAGGAAGACCAAGTTTCATTCCCGGCACGCCGAAATAAAATGGGATGAGGCTTTCCACATAAGAAAGAATCATGGCAAATGCAAGAAATAAGCCAAGAAATGCTAATTTCCTAGTGGACATTTTTCTATTTTTCTGAGTTTTATCAGTCATTAATGATATTTCAATCTTTTATTATTAGTGATATTTGCAAAAAATTCCAAACGTTGTTCGAAAATATTTATTACAGCAATCATTATTGAGCAACTGTATCGTAGTCGGCTTTTTTGTCTCCAGATTTTACGCTGATTACGACCCTGTTCGGAAGGCATACGATTTCAGAATTTGCATCGTTTTTCTTTCCCTGCTTAATGCAGAGCTTGTCCGGGCAGGTTGCCTCAAGCATAAAAATTTTGCCGTCCTTGATTTCTGCAGTATTCGTGACATTGCCATCGCTGTCAGTGATCGGAATCTCCTGATCTTCGTTCAGCGAATATGTTCCGAATAATTCACCGTCTACTGTGATTTCAGCATAACTTCCATTCTGTTTTATCATATAGAAAACAAGGACAACTACTGCAATTATTACAAGTACAACTGTCAAAATAATTGTGTCCCTGGGCTTCATAGTGAAGTCAGTATTTTCTGTAACTGAGTTATTATCGGATTTTTCCATATTATTTTCTAACTCTTAATTTCAGGAGTTCAACGCTTAAACAATTTCTCCGAAATAATAGAAGTTCATGGCTTTATCCAGGTGCACTGGAACTATTTTTCCGATCAAATCTTCGCTTCCATGGAGATGCACAACGGCATTATTTGAAAGCCTTCCAGTAAGAAGATTTTCCTCACGTTCATTCTTTTCTTCTACAAGTACTGGCATTACCTTACATTCAAGTTTCTTAGTCTGCTCTGTGCCAATATCCTGGACTTTTTTTAAGAGACGAGAAAACCTGTCCTTTACCACTTCTTCTGGAATCTGGTCATCACGCTTTGCCGCCGGAGTCCCTGTCCTCATCGAATAAATAAATGTAAATGCTGAATCAAAGCGAACCTTTTCTACCACGTCCATCGTATCAAGAAAATCGTCCTCTGTCTCACCAGGGAAACCGACCATGATATCTGTCGTAAGTGAAATATCCGGAATCCTTTCGCGTATCTTTGATGCAAGAGCCAGGTAGCTTTCTTTTGTATAATGCCTGTTCATTTCCTTAAGTACCTTCGTACTTCCCGACTGAAGTGGCAAGTGGATGTGATGGCAGATCTTGTTTGATGCAGCTATTTCGTCAATCAGCTCATCTGAAAGATCCTTAGGATGACTCGTCATAAAACGTATTCTCTTTAGGCCATCGATTTTCTCTATTTCACGCAGAAGGTCAACAAAGTTCATCTCACCGCCCGAAACGGATGAGCCTTCTGGAAACTTCTTTCCGTAGGAATTCACATTCTGTCCTAAGAGCATAATCTCAATGACACCGTCATTTACGAGCGTCTCGATTTCACGCAGTATATCCTTGGGATCACGACTGATTTCACGCCCCCTCACATATGGCACGATGCAGTATGAGCAGAAATTATCACAGCCGTACATAATATTAATTCCTTCTTTGAAAGAATATTTTCTCTCGACAGGAAGACCTTCATTTGACGCCTTATTCTCTTCAAGAATCTCCTTTACATGCTTTTCGCCAGAGAGGATCCGGTGCATCAAAACAGGAAAATTATTGACATTATGCGTACCAAAAATAAGATCAACGAAAGGATAAGATTTTCTAATTTTCTCCGCCTCGTCAGATTCCTGCATCATGCATCCGCATAGGCAGATCTTCATATTTGGATTCTTTTTCTTGTAGCCGTTTAAGACGCCCAACCTGCCATACACCTTGAGATTCGCATTTTCCCTGACCGTGCAGGTATTGTAAATGACGACATCAGCATCCTCGTCGTCACTTTCCATAAACCCTGCTGAGATAAGCGTCCCCCTCAGCTTCTCCGAGTCCCTCGCATTCATCTGACAGCCAAATGTCGTCACATGAAATGTCGGCGTGTGCCCAAGCACACTCCCAAATGCCAGTGCATCATCACGAAGCGTCTCGATTTCGGAGTCGATCTCTATATTTTTTTCTGTTAACTGTATTATGTTTTTCAAAACTCAATCCTATATATTTGTAGTAATTGAGTGCGCGAGAAGACCAAAACTATCTAAGAAAAAGTCTTGATTTTACTCGTTGCTTAGCGAATTCGAGCCGGTAGGCGATGAATGAGCTTATGCAACGCAAGCAAAAATCACGAAGCCGAGAGGAAGAGCGCTTTGATGCGTAGCATCATTCTAATGCGCTCTGACGACATGCCACGATTTTGCTTCGCAAATATCGTGGCGATACCGCTGAATGCGCCTTTTTCGTGATAGTTTTGTGTCTTCGGGAGCACGTAAATTACTGCCTAACTTGTCCGTTGCCGAAAATGATATATTTGTAGCTCGTGAGCGCCAGCAGCCCCATCGGTCCGCGTGCATGCAGCTTCTGCGTGGATATTCCGATTTCTGCGCCGAATCCGAACTCTCCGCCATCCGTAAATCTGCTTGAAGCGTTGACATAAACTGCCGCAGCGTCAATACGATTCAGGAATTCCATTGCATTTTCATAATTATCCGTAACGATGACTTCCGAATGTCCTGTATTATATTTATTAATATGTCGGATTGCCTCATCGAGTGAAGAAACTGTCTTCACAGACATGATCAGGTCAAGGTATTCCGTACCGAAATCCTCTTCTGTAGCCGGAACCGCATCTCCTTCTTTGAAGTCACCGATACTTTCAGCATCTGCATGGTAAGCAACATTTTTTGACTTCAGTCTCTTCTCAAGAAGCGGCAGGAATTCATCCTTGATATCCTTATGTACGACAAGAGATTCCATCGCATTGCAGACTCCAATTCTCTGGGTCTTAGCATTTTCGATAATATCAAGCGCCATATCGAAATTCGCATATTTATCGACATAGACATGGCAGTTCCCTGTGCCTGTCTCAATAACTGGAATCGTCGAATTTTTCGTGACATTTGAAATTAACCCTTTGCCGCCGCGAGGAATCAGAAGATCGACGTATTTGTCTTCCTTCATGAATTCTTCTGTAGATTCCCTCGTGGTATCTTCAATCAAAGTCACGAAGGCTTCCGGAAGATTCATATGCGCAAGTACTTCATGAAATATATCAACAATAGCCTTATTTGAAGTGATGGCATCTGAACCACCCTTTAGTATTACGACATTTGAAGTCTTAAAGCAGAGTCCGAAAACATCGCTTGTGACATTCGGCCTTGCTTCATATATGACACCGATGACGCCAAGCGGAACCCTCTTCTGCCCGATCATGAGTCCGTTCGGCCTCTTTTTCATTGAAATAATTTCACCTATCGGATCATCCAATGCCGCAATCTGCCTAAGTCCATCTGCCATACCTTCGATTCGGTCTTCTGTCAGGCAGAGCCTGTCAAGAAGCGACTCAGACATTCCTTTCATTCTGGCATTTTCCATGTCAACTGCATTTGCTGCAAGAATCCCGTCCTTGTTCTCAGAAAGCACTCTTGCGCAGGAAAGAAGTACCTTGTTCTTTGTAACTGTGCTAAGCGTTGCTAATTCGTATGATGCTTCCTTTGCCTTTTCACAAATTTCATCTACTTTTGACATTTTATACACCTCAAATCTTCATTGTCCGTCAAAATATAGTCAATTCTAATGTCATTTTCTTCTAATTCAAATTCTGATGAGTCTTCATAAACCTGCCCCATTAAAGCAACTCCTACAGTAATATAGTACACATTTGCTTCATCCAGCCTGGCAAAATACCTGTCATAACAGCCACCGCCATAGCCGATTCTGCCGCCATCCTTTGCAAATGCAAGGCCTGGAGTTATGATTAGGACATTCCTATCTGACATCGAAAACTTTTCAAGGCTCTGCTTTGGCACATCGATATTCATTAATCCTTTTTCAAAATATTTTTCATCGAATGACGGAACACGGAAAAAATCCATACTCATGTCTTCATAAGTCACAGGGAAATAAATATTTTTCTTTAGAGCTAAAAGCTTCTCATAGAAAGGCCGAAGATCAATTTCCCGCTTCAATGGATAATAACACAAAATGTCCTGAATGTCAGAAAACTTGCCCTCAAATAAATCAATAAGGTTTACTGAAACCCGCTCACTTGCCTTTATATTTTCCTCAATGCTCATACTCTGTCGAAGGGCACGCATTTCTTTTCTGATTTCAGTTTTTGACATCTCAATTCTTTCTTAAGATATAACGAGTTGCAGGGAGTCTCTTTCGCCGTAGGCGAATTTAATGAGACGACCGACTTGGCTCGACTCTAGTCGAGCCATTACATCCTGCTACATCATATGATCGTCGACTCAATGTATGTCAGCACATCATAATTCTTATCAGGATGTGCAGGGAAAAATGTGCCCTTGAAGTCACCTTCAATGATATCATGAATAATGCGCACATCTTTAGCATTTGCAATAACCATGTCAGTTCCGGTCTTTGTTGCAATTTTTGCTGCAATGAGCTTTGTCCTCATGCCGCCTGTACCGACATCCGAGCCCGGTTTTGTCCCGGCCATCTCAAAAAGTTCCTCATTAAACTCATCGACCTTTGGGATGAGCTTCGCATCAGGATCCTTGTGCGGATCTGCCGTATAGAGCCCGTCAATATCCGATAACAAAATGAGTCTCTCGGCACGGACTAGGTAGCTCACGATTGCAGACAATGTGTCATTATCACCAAACTGGATATCATATGTGGAAATCGTATCGTTTGCATTAACGATTGGAATGACATCCATCTTAAACAATTCTTCGAATGCATTCTGCGCATTTTTTCTGGAGACATTGTCGAGGATCGTATTTTTTGTAAGAAGAATCTGGCCTGTCAGCTGGTTAAATTCATTGAAGGCCCGCTCATAAATCGTCATGAGCCTGTTCTGTCCTATAGAAGCAAGAGCCTGCTTCTCAGGCATCTTCTTTGGTCTCGTATCTATTCCCATTGTCTGCCTTCCGACCGCAATTGCGCCAGATGAAACAAGACAGACATCATAACCTTTATTTTTCAAGTCAGAGAGCTCCATTGCGAGCCGCTCGATTTTCAGGTAGTCAACTTTCCCAGTCTCAGGATGCATAAGTGAATTTGAACCGATTTTGATTACGACCCGGTTTTTTTTGATGTCTTCCATAATTTCCTCGCTTTTTATTTTGTGGGTGTTATGATACCATATTTGAGATATAATTGAAAATAATTTTACAAAATGAAACATTCATAGAATAATTATTAATTAGCATTAAGATAATGCAAATTAATGTATCTCAGAAAATTATTAATAGAAAATATTACGTCCAAATTGAATAACTGAAGTAACAAATATTTCAAGTAATCAATAATAAAGAAAGCGAAAATAATGAAAATATTTTCATACATAAAACAACATATTGCTCTGCTCCTTTCCGCCTGCCTTGTCCTTCCACTGTTCTCAGGCTGCGCTGCTGATGAAACACCTTACTCAAAAACCGGATTTTACTTTGACACAATCATCACGGTCACTGTCTATGGAAAGAAAAATGAAAAAGTGCTAGACGGCTGCATGGACCTTGCGAAGAAATATGACAATCTCCTGTCTACAACAAAAGAAAATTCAGATATTTACAAAATAAATAATTCAAACGGAATCCCTATCGAAGTAGCTTCAGATACTGCCGAACTCATAAATAAAGGGCTCCACTATGGTGAACTTTCAGGCCACGCATTTTCCATCTGCTGCGGCGCACTCACAAGCCTCTGGGATTTTGAAGACAATTCCTCCGGCGTGATTCCCTCTGAGGAAGACATTCAGACAGCACTGAAAACCATTGATGACAGCAAGGTAGAGGTCTCGGGAAATACAGTCACATTATTACCGATCAGTGAAACAGATTCATCTTCACAGGAAACATCAACTTCTCAATCAGGCGCAAATGATTCTGCTTCCCAGACTTCATCTAATGATTCTGCATATCAATCAGTCAGTGACGATACTTCCTTATATCCACAACTTGATCTCGGTGGCATTGCAAAAGGCTTCATCGCAGACAAAATGAAGGAATATTTGCAAGACCAGGGAATCTCATCTGCCATCATTAATCTCGGCGGAAATGTCCTTACTATTGGCTCACGACCTAATGGAGAAGCTTTCAATGTTGGCATCCAGAAGCCATTTTCAGATGATGGAACTGCAGCCTGCACAGTCAAGTCCCAAGGCTCATCCATTGTCACAAGCGGCACATACCAGCGCTACTTCGAAAAGGATGGGAGAATTTTCCACCACATCCTAAACCTCACCACAGGCTACCCTGAAGACAATGATCTTTCATCCGTCACCATCATATCAGACAAGTCTACAGATGGTGACGCACTCTCCACAACCTGCTTTCTGCTTGGCGAAGACAAGGCAAGAAAGCTTCTCTCCTCCCTTGGAAATTCCGAAGCAATCTTCATCGATACTGAGGGAAATATTACATATACCGACGGTCTCAAAGGTGTCATTTCATTAACAAAATAAGGCTGCGCCCAAAGCACAGCCTAATATAATCACAAGCAAACACCTAAAATAGGATAAATACCATTATTAAAAATGAAAATTCTTATACCAGATGAATAACCTTCTTCGGGCACTTGGTTACGCAGGTGCCGCATCCAGTACATTTGCTCTGGTCAATGTGTGCGATGTTGTCAACGACGTGGATCGCATCTGAAGGACAATTCTTCTCGCAGAGATGGCAGGCAATACAGCCGGCGTCGCAGACAGCCATGACATCCTTGCCCTTATCCTTATTCGAGCAGCCAACCATTTCAGTTGCCTTATAAGGTGTGAGCTCGATGATGTGCTGAGGACAGGTACTGACGCACTTGCCGCAGGCCTTGCAGGCTTCCTTGTCTACCTTTGCGATGCCGTCAACGATGTGGATGGCATCAAATGGGCAGGCCTTTACGCACGAACCAAAACCAAGGCAGCCGTAGTTGCAGGCCTTTGGTCCCTTGCCAGGAACGAAGCTCATAGCAACACAGTCTTCAAGTCCTGTGTACTCGTAATTGTTCTTTGCCTTTTCACAGGTTCCTGAGCACTTTACGTATGCGACCATACGCTCGCCTTCTTCGGCCTGGACGCCCATGATGGCGCCGACCTTTGCACCGACTGGCGCGCCGCCGACAGGACACTGGTTTACAGGCGCCTTGCCGGTAACGATGGCGTGGGCAAGACCAGAGCAGCCGGGATATCCGCAGCCGCCGCAGTTATTTCCAGGGAGAACGCCAAGAATCTCCTCTTCTCTTGGATCTACCTCAACCTTGAACTTCTCTGATGCAAATGAAAGGAAGAAGCCAATGATGAGACCAGTCGCACCGACGATCACAAGAGATATGATTATATCAAATACCATTTCTTTCCCCTTTCCTTACAGTGAGATGACACCTGAGAAGCCGCAGAATGCTATTGACATAAGGCCTGCAGTAACAACTACAATGCCTGTTCCCTTGAATGCTTCAGGGACATCATTGTCTTCCATCTTCTCACGAATAGAAGCCATGATGATGATTGAAATAGCAAAACCAACAGAAGTACCAAAGCCATAAACAACGCCCTTAAGTAAGTCTGCTGAAGCGCCTACGTCATAGTACTTTGTAACATTATCAAGTGCAACACCAAGAACGGCGCAGTTTGTCGTAATCAGAGGAAGGTAAACACCGAGTGACTTGTAAAGTGCCGGCATATTCTTCTTCAGTACCATCTCGATAAACTGAACGAGTGCTGCGATGACAAGAATAAATACGATTGTCTGCAGATACTGGAAGCCTGATGGAACAAGGATGAACTTGTAGATGAGGCCAGTAACGAATGAGGAAAGTGTAATTACGAAGATAATTGCACCGCCCATGCCTGCAGCAGTCTCGACCTTCTTTGATACACCAAGGAATGGGCAGAGACCTAAGAAACGGGAAAGAACGACGTTATTAACAATAGATGTTGAAACAAATATGAGGATAACCTGTAAGAATGTATTCATGATCATTCACCATCCTTTCCTGATTCAGCACTGGAAGCATCCTTTTTAACAGCTTCCTTTATTGCCTTCTGATTGTCCTCGACAACCTTCTTTACAGATGCACTGTCTGTTGCACCAGCTGACTCTAACTGAGCCTTGCCCATGCAGTGATCTGCCATAGGGCATGCTGAGCAGCCATCTTCCATCATTCCCTGAACGCCTGGAAGCGGCTTACCCTTCTTTGCCATGTGAAGCCTTACTTCCTTCATGACTGCAACTAAGATAGCAAGGATGAAGAATGCACCAGGCGCCATGACGAAGATGGAAACTGGTGTATAACCAGCTTTTCCGGAAGCAGCATCAGCAAGAGGAAGAACCTGTACGCCGAAGAGTGTGCCGGCACCGATGAACTCACGGACAAGACCGATAATCGTAATTGACATCGTAAAACCTAAGCCCATGCCAAGACCATCGAAGAGGGATGGGATCGGCGGATTTTTTGATGCATAGCTCTCTGCACGTCCTAAGATGATGCAGTTTACGACGATGAGCGGGATGTAAATACCAAGTGATGAATAAAGGCTTGGTACATAACCCTGCAGCAAGAACTGAACAATGGTAACGAAGGATGCTACGATAACGATGAAAGCAGGCATCCTGACTCTGTCAGGAATAATGTTCCGGAGTAGTGAAATAATAAGGTTTGAAAGAGCCAGAACGAGTGTCGTGGAAAGTCCCATGCCGATACCGTTGATAGCGGATGTCGTGACGGCAAGCGTCGGGCACATACCAAGCATCAGTACGAAGGTAGGGTTTTCCTTTATGATACCATTCTGAAGACGCTCAAGAGGTGTATTTTCTTTTATCATTGAGAGCCTCCTTCTATTGTATTGTAATATGCAAAGCCTGCATTAATCGCATTTGTCATAGCACGTGATGTAATGGTCGCACCAGAAATGGCCTGGATTTCTCCGCCATCCTTTGTAACCTTGTACTCACCGTTTGCAAGACCTTTAAACTGCTCTGCAAAGCTTCCTTTTCCTGTATCTGTGGCATGCATGCCGAGACCAGGCGTCTCAGAAATAGAAGTAAGGGAATAACCTGTGCAGTTTCCGTCCGTGTCAACACCCATTGAAAGATCAATGGTTCCGCCGTAACCCTTGTGTGACTCTACTCCAATGACATAGCCAAGTTCGTTTCCGTCTTTATCCTTTGCAATAACGCAGCCTGTGATGTCATCATCAGTAAAGCCTGCATCATGTGCAGCCTTTGAAGCTGTGTCCTTGTCAAAGCCTTTGACTTCGTCGTAAGAATCCATATCTTCGAAAACTGCCTTGTAAGAATCTACAAGTGTCTTCTCATTTGCCTTTGCGATTGGATCCTTTGTGATGCCATAAACTGCACCAAGCGCAGCACCGGCAATCACGGTAATACAAGTAAGAACAAGAGCATCCTGAACTAATTTATTTTTCATTTGGCTGCCTCCTTCTTATCTTCCTTCTTTGCCTTTTCAATACCGAAAGCCCTCGGAACCGTAAATCTCTCGATGAGAGGTACAAGAAGGTTTCCGAAGATGATTGCAAATGAAACACCCTCTGCAGAATTTCCAAACAGTCTGAAAATACCAGTAAGTATTCCGAGAAGAATACCGTAGATAATCTTTCCCTTTGGCGTGATCGGGCTTGTGACATAGTCTGTTGCCATGTAGAAAGCACCAAGCATAAGACCACCGCCGCAAAGCTCTGCGCAGAGATAATTCATATCAAATCCATGTCCACCGAAGAGAAGGACAAATACTGAAAACGTAATAATGTAAGATGCAGGAATTGAAAGATCAATGATTCCCATGAGAATCAGGAAAATCGCACCGATAAGTAATGCGATAACTGATGTCTCACCGATGGTTCCTGGTATATTTCCAAGGAGCATTCTCATTGTATCTACCTGACCACCTGCCTTTACCGTGGCAAGAGGTGTAGCACCAGAGAATGTATCTTCAAATCCAGGATAATCCGAGAAATCATTCATAAGGCTTGCAAATGAAATGATCAGGAAGCATCTTGCGCCAAGTGCAGGGTTCATGAAGTTCTGACCAAGTCCGCCGAAAAGCATCTTTACAACGATGATGGCAAAACCGGAACCTACGACTGGCAGCCAGAACGGAACCGATGAAGGAAGGTTGAGGCCGAGAAGAAGTCCTGTGACTACTGCTGATAAATCATTAATAGTCGATTTCTTATGAAGAAGCTTCTCATAAAACCATTCAAAGAATACAGCTGATGCTACAGAAATAATGAGGACGAACATAGCCCTGATTCCGAAGTTTACAATACCAAAGACTGTAGCAGGCATCAGTGAAATGATGACGCACAGCATAATCTTCTGTGTATCTACCTTGTCCCTGACATGAGGGGAGGATGTGACTTTTATAAGTTTCTTTTCTTTTTCCATTTTCTCACCCCTCCTTCTTCTCTTCTTTGGCTTTTTCAGCTTCAGCCTTTGCCTTTGCAGCTGCAGCCTTCTTTTCGCCAAGAACAATCTTCTTCATGGTCTTGATGTCCTGTGCAAGAGGACGTCTAGCAGGACAGCCATATGAGCAGCTGCCGCACTCGATGCACTCAAGTCCGTACCACTTCTCGAACATATCCTTCTTGTCATGCTCAGCGTAATCGGCAAGTCTTGAAGGAACAAGTCTTTCAGGGCAGGCCTCAACGCAGCGGCCGCAGTTGATGCAGGCTGTGGTCTCATACTTTGATGCCTCATCATTTGTAAGGCAGAGAAGTGCTGATGTCGTCTTTGTCGTCGGAACATCCAAAGTGAACATTGCGAAGCCCATCATTGGTCCGCCTGAAATCATCTTTTCAGGCTCATGGATGAATCCACCTGCAGCCTTCAAAAGCTCTGCAAATGAAGTACCAATATGGATTCTGAAATTCCTAGGCTCGCATACTGCGTCACCAGTAACAGTGAAGATTCTGTCCATGACAGGCTTGCCAAGCTTTACGGCATCGTAAATTGCCATGATGGTTGCAACATTGTCAACGATGCAGCCTGCATCAGCAGGGAGCTTCTTCGAATTGATATCACGACCTGTGATGGCGTGAATAATCTGACGCTCGCCGCCTTCAGGATACTTCGTAGCAAGAGGCTGAACCTCAATCCTGCCTTCATGCTCGCAGAGCTCTGATAATTTCTTGATGCAGTCAGGCTTATTATTCTCAATTCCGAGAACACCCTTTGCATTAGGGAAAAGCTTTAAGATGATCTTCATGCCCTCGACAAGCTTTTCAGGCTCTTCAATCATTGCCCTGTAGTCAGATGTGAGGTAAGGCTCACACTCTGAGCAGTTTGCAATGACATAGTCAATTTTCTTTGGATCCTTTGGAGAAAGCTTTACATGGGTAGGGAATCCGGCACCACCCATTCCGACTACGCCGGCTTCCTTAACCTTCTCAATGATTTCATCTTTGGTAAGCACATTGACATCTTCGACTTCGTTGAACTCGACTTCAGTGTACTTTCCATCATTTTCGATAACTATCGAATTCACCATGTCGCTTGTAGCTGTACGGCGTGGTTCGATTGCCTTAACAGTGCCGGAAACTGATGAATATACAGGTGCGGAAACAAAGCCGCCTGCCTCACCAATCTTCTGGCCACGAAGAACGGTATCACCGACTGCGACTATAGGCTTTGCCGGCGCTCCGATGTGCTGGGAAAGTGGAAATACCAGCTCTCCTTCAGGCAGAATTTCCTTTATGGGCTTGTCTTTTGACAGCTCCTTTCCCTCATGCGGGGGAACCGGATGAATTCCGCCTTTGAATGTTTTCAGGCTCATTCAAAATACCTCCTTAAACATAAATAGCCAATAATAATTTTGACCCCATATGGTGAAGATTATATCACTTTTACTTAAAATAAATTCACATTTTTTTCATTGCGTCTTCACTGTATTGTATAAAATTTTAAACAAATATGATAAGATAATCACCGGCAGGGTAAAATCAGTTCAGTTGGCGCATTCGTAATATTTTTTAATTTTTGCCAGGATAATATTTTGATCTACTGCAAATGTGTATGGCATTTTTGAGAAGGAATAATGAAAATAATACAGCACGATGACGAACTTTCTGAAAAATATGAATCTGCGAAAAAATATGTCAATGAGAAGGACATTTTCATTGATATAGAGACCACTGGTTTCTCAAAAGAATTCTGCAGGATATATCTCATCTCTCTTTGCACTTTACGTGACGGGATTATTCACGCTGTCCAGTTCTTATCTGACAGCGAGGATGATGAAAAAGATATCCTTACAAGCGCCTTTAATTTCATCTCTGATTTTGAAAATATGATTACCTATAATGGCCGTGCCTTTGATCTCCCATTCTTAAAAAGGCGTTCCGAAGTACAAAATATTTCCTGCCCAATTGATAATAAAAAAGATACAGATCTTTACCGTATTGCAAAAAATCTTCACTTTCTGTATGACGGAGTCGGGCTAAAGTTAAAATCAATTGAGAAATTTCTTGGAATAAAGCGGACGGACGAGAAAAACGGTGGGGAGCTGATCAAGGAATACCAGAAATATATTGCTTTAATAGAAAACGATAGAGCAAATAATTCTGCTGAAATTGACAGACTTGAAAATGAGCTCCTGCTTCACAACTATGAAGATGTCATAAATCTCGTACCGCTTATGGTGCTTTTCGAATACCAGAAATTATTAAAGCCAAAGGTAACAATAGAAAAATTTGAGGTCACAGAAAGAGAAGTTTTCTTCAGCGGAAAAACAAATGCCAACATTACAAATCCGTTTTTCCTGAAGAATGATTACTGCTTTCTGAATTTTGACAGGAAAAATATTAAAGGAACGGTAAAATTTGTCAATGGAAAACTGAGATATTATCTTCCTGACTACAAGAATTATTTTTATCTTCCTGACGAGAATACTATTCTGCCAAAGCAGTTTGCTTCAGCTATTCCAAAGAACAGACGTCGTGCCGCCACAATGGAAGAGTGCTTCGTAGAAAAAAGCCCTGAGGAGATAGATGAAAAGCTCCTCAAGGCTTATGCTGATAATGTAATCAAAAATCTGATTCGCTACGGAACATAACAGTCCTTCACAAGAATATATCTGGTGATCAGAAAAGATATTTATGGATTCTGATAAAAGAAGGACGATTTCCTAATATAACCAATATCCTTATAGTCTATTACCTGCTCTGTACTTCCAATGAACAGTATGCCTCCGCTCACTAATGAATTCTTGAATTTGACATAGATTTCATGCTTTGCTTCTTCAGTAAAATAAATCAGAACATTTCTGCAGACAATCAGATCGCAGTCATTCGGATATTTGTCAAGCAATAAATTGTGCTGTTTGAACTCGACCTGACGCTTTATCTCCTCAGAAATCTGGTATGACTCTCCCACCTTTGAAAAATATTTCTTTTTGAATTCATCAGGAACATTTGTAATACTCTTCTCATTGTAAAGACCAATCTTTGCTTTGGAAATCACGGTATTGTCAAGATCAGTCGCTAAGATATGTATTTCATTTACCGGAATAAATTTTGACAGAGCCATCACAAGGGAGTAAGGCTCATCTCCCGTCGAGCACGCTGCTGACCAGATTTTAAGATGCTTTCCCTTCCTTTGAATCATCTCTTCAACATAATTTGACAGAAGTTTCCACTGCTCTGGATTTCTATAGAATTCAGAAACATTTATCGTCATGAAGTTTATGAATTCGTTGAAGGCATCCTTGTCTTTTTGAAGCAGTTTCACATAATCCAGAAAATCCGGGCACTCATGCTTCCTTGCAAGAGATTCAAGTCTCCGTCTCATCTGGTTTTCTTTATATGAAGACAGATCTATCCTGGTCATCTTAAGAATCGAAGCCTTGAATTCTTCATATTTCTCCATTATTCCTAATCCCCCTTATAAGTAAAAATATTCCCCAAAAATAAAAATTACTGTCTTAATTATCCGACAGAAAGATTTTCGTAAAATAATAAAAATAATATATCACTTTTTCGTAAAAATAAAAAGATTTAGTCATTCTCTGTTCGATAACGCAAAATGCTTTATTTTTTCACACAAAAAGGACAGGAAAAACCTGTCCTTAATTCACTGTATCAATGATATGATATCAATCAGCTCTCTGAAGACTCTGTCTCCTCAGCTGCTACTTTGTCGACATCAACATCAGCATATTCGCTGTTGTCATCATCCTTCTTGAGTTCCTTAAGAGAAAGAGAAATCTTGTGCTCGTTCTCACGAAGCTCTACGACTCTGGCTTCAACTTCCTGTCCAATTGAAAGAACATCTGAAGGCTTGTCAATGTGCTCTTTTGAAATCTGAGAAACATGAAGGAGTCCGTCGATTCCAGGAGCAAGCTCGATGAAAGCACCGAAATCAGCCATACGGGCAACCTTGCCCTTTACGATGTTTCCAACTGCAAACTTCTCTGCAGCATCGTTCCAAGGATTCTCATCAGGGAACTTTCTTGAAAGAGCGATCTTGTTGTTTGAAATCTCCTTTACGAAGACTCTGACCTTGTCGCCTTCATGGAATACCTTTGAAGGATTCTCAACACGTCCCCATGACATCTCTGAAATATGAAGAAGTCCATCGATTCCACCAAGATCTACGAAAGCGCCGAAGTTTGTAACGTTCTTTACAGTTCCTTCGATGACATCGCCAACCTTAAGTGTAGAAAGAAGCTCATCCTGCTTTGCCTTCTTATCTGCAACGATAAGAGACTTTCTGTCGCCGATGATTCTTCTCTTCTTTGGCTCGAATTCAATAATCTTGAATTCAAGTTCCTGACCTTTGAACTGATTTAAGTCTTTTACATAGCCGTCTGAGATAAGGCTTGCAGGGATGAATACTCTTGCTCCATCAACATCTGCTGAAAGACCGCCCTTAAGTACGGCAACAATTGTGCCCTTAAGAACTTCGCCATTCTCAAAAGCTTCCTTGAGCTTAAGTGTACCTTTCTCCTGAGCAAGTCTCTTGTAAGAAAGAAGTACCTGTCCGTCAGAGTCATTGACCTTGACAACCTTGGCTTCCATCTCGTCACCGACTTTAGCTACCGTTGTAAGATCCAGATTGGAATCGGCAGAATATTCACTTCTGGAAATAATACCATCTGACTTGTAACCGATGTTCAGAATAATCTCATCCGGCTTTACAGATATAACGGTACCTTTAACCACTTCTCCATTCTTAATAGTTTTTAATGATTCGTCTAGCATTTGTTCGAAACTCATTTCTGACATTTCTCAAAAACCTCCTCGATAATATTTTTGGGTGTAGACGCCCCAGCTGTTATACCGATGTTTTGAATGGATTGCAGTGTCTGGGGATCAAGATCATCTCCTGTCTCCAGAAAATAAGTCTGTTTACATTGTCCCTTACAGATTTCGAACAGTTTTCTGCTGTTCGAACTCAACCTATCGCCAATCACAAGCATTACATCAACCTTAGATGCGATCTGCCTGGCTTCGTCCTGCCGTACTTCCGTCGCTGAGCAAATCGTATTTAAAGCGTATACATAATAACCTTTTTGGCGTATTAAATCAACAAAAATTTGAAATTTATCGAAACGAAATGTCGTCTGGGCGACAACACACAATTTCTTTTCAATAGGAAAATCCAGATTTTCTATATCATCTTCATTTTCCACAACTCTGTAGTCACCATTTTCAATCCATCCAAGAGTTCCAAGCACTTCAGGATGGTCTTTATTTCCTAGAATAATAATGCCGTAGCCCTTATTGGAATATTCTTCAACAGTCCTGTGAATCTTCTTTACGAATGGGCAGGTCGCATCGACAATCTTGAAGCCTTTTACCTTCAGACCATCCTCGGTCGCCTTTGAGACACCGTGGGAACGGAGGACAATCGTGCCTGTAGATTCAACATTTTCCGATGCATCATCACTTACTGGTTCAGGCGCTTTACTGTCCTGAGTATCTTTACTTTCTACAGAGGAAGCACCCTCTGCTGATTCCTCATCAACCGGATACAGCCTCACGCCCTTCTCCTCGAAGGACTTCACGACGTGCTCATTATGGATAATTGGCCCGTAAGTATAGATAGGTTTCTCACCATCTTCTACCGTCTCATTTAATATTTTTACCGCTCGCTCGACGCCAAAGCAGAATCCTGCCGAGTCAGCAACTATTATGTTTCGATCCATATTAATATTATTTTCTTTCATCTATTCCAGCTGCATTTAATTAAAAAAGCGGATCCGTTATGAACCCGCTCACAAAACTTTGAAAATTCGAATAATATCAGTTTTCAGAAGAATCCTTATCTTCTGTACCGTTCTTCCACTTGTCAAATTTCTCAAGGACTTTGTCGTAGGTCTTCTGTGAAATATCAGGAAGGTCCTTGCCCCAGGTCTTCGTAGCCTGCTCGAATCCTTTCTTGAAGGCATCAATGAGCTCATCTGCCTTTGATTTATCATCCCCTGAAATAGCCTTTGCAAAATCAAGGATTCGGTCTGATGTCTGCTCGACACCATAATAGCCATCATCTGCAATGTCCTTTTTAGCCTGCGCCTGGGTCTCGGCATCAACTGTGAAATCGCCACTTGCAAGGAATTTCCACATATCATCTTCAGATGCTAATGCAAAAGACTTGCCCTGTCCCTGAATCGTCTTCGTAACGATATTCATAAGGTTCTGCTTCTGCTGCTCTGCATCCTGCTTTAGTGCTGCAATAATGGCAGACCTGTCATTGACTTTTGTAGAAGACTTCTCCGTGACCTTAGAAGTGTCCGATGACTTTTCAAAGGTCGCTGCTTCTTCTGAAAAGCCGGACTTATTTGTAGATGTTGTCTCTGTGTCTTTGTCCGTTGCGGATGACTTTGCATTTGTCGTAGATGCCTGAGCCTGTGCAACCTGTGCGGCTGTGATGTTTGAAATTGGCATATAAACCTCCTTGTTCTCAATGATGATCAGCCGAACCTATATTGCTGTCACCATTGTCAATGCTGTTTTTCTGCCTTATCTTCCGTGATGCTTTATTATTGATTTGGCACTTTTCAAATATTAATAAAGTGCAAAATCAAAAATGGCAGATTACTACAATTATTTTATCGGATGATAATACAAATATTTTATGCTAATTTTTCTATTTCTTGTATTCCAAAAAAAATTAAACCGGGCTCATATTATTTAATATATCGAATGGAAAAGCTTCAACGCTTTTTGTATTCGTTAAGTATCGCATCAGCGACCTCGTCGATTGTCATGTCTGAAGAATCGATTTCGACTGCGTCATCTGCTTTCTTGAGTGGTGCTTCGCTTCTATGCATATCGCGGTAATCGCGGTCTCTGATGTCTTCCTTTATCGTCTCAAGATCCGGAGCCTCACCCTTCTCAAGCATTTCTTTGTAGCGGCGTTCTGCACGGCACTCGACTGAAGCAGTGAGATAAATTTTTAGAAATGCATTTGGCAGCACGACGGTGCCAATATCACGGCCATCCATCACGACGTCATTTTCCTCTGCGATCTTTTTCTGTAGTGCGGAGAGCTTTGCCCTGACAGCTGGATAAACAGCGGTCTTTGAAGCGGAATTTGAAACCTCTTCTGTGCGGATCTGTCCAGTCACATCCTCGTCATTCAGGATGACCTTCTGCGCACCGTCCTCGTATTTGAGTGAAATATCAATTTCATCTACGAGTCCCGAGCATACCTTCTCATCTGAAAGATCTACGCCTTTCTTCAGGAAAAATAATGCGGCGGAACGGTACATCGCGCCGGTATCGACATAAATAAAACCTAATTTCTTTGAAACGATCTTGGCGATCGTGCTCTTGCCTGCACCTGCAGGACCATCAATTGCAATCTGCTTGCCCATCTTCTGCTCCTTATTCTACAAACTCACGTCGCAAAAAAATGTACATCTGAAAAACCCGTTCCCACTCATGACTCGACGTAGCGGCACTAAGCTCACGCTATATCAAACGCTGTTCGCTAAGTGCCGACGTCCGAGTCATGGTTTTTTGCAGATGTATCATTTTTTTACTCCGCTCGAGTTTTATGTAACTCGAGCGGAATTGCGCAATTTCAAAATAACTTCCCAGCCGCGGCTGTGCCGGCGGCGCAGCCGGTCGACCATGCGACCTGGAGGTTGAAGCCGCCGGTCAGTGCATCGACGTCAATGACTTCTCCAGCGAAGAAGAGTCCTGGCACGGATTTTACTTCCATCGTGCGCGGCGAGATTTCCTTCACTGAAACGCCGCCCTTCGTGATGACTGCTTCATTATAATCCCGAAGCGATGTTATCGTAAACGGAAATGCCTTCAGCAGTGAAATGATTCTCTTCCGTTTGTCCTTATCAAAATATGATAATAACAGGCTTTCCGGCGTGCCTGTGAGATTAGCAAATACCGGAATCATCGACTTAGGCATGAGCTTTGCCAGGAGATTTTTATATTCTTTCTTCGGTGCGGCCTCTATTTCCCTTTGAAGTCTTTCATCAAGCTCTTTTTCAGTGACTGCCGGTTTCATGTCGATTTCCGCATGAAGCGGGCCTGATTCAAGTGCCTTATTTATATAGGCAGATGCAGAAAGCACCATCGGTCCGGTCACGCCAAAATGCGTGAACATCATCTCGCCGAAGTCTTCAAATATTTTCTTCTGCCCATTGAAAATCTTTAATGAAACATTTTTTAGAGACAGTCCCTGCATTTCAAAGATGTAATCTTCCTTCACATTCAACGGCACAAGAGACGGATACTGCGGAATTATATCTAGTCCAAAATCCTTTGCAAAGTGGTAGCCGTCGCCTGTCGAACCTGTCGTCTTGTATGAAAGCCCACCTGTTGCGATGATGACACAATCGGCAGAAACCTTTTCGCCATTCTTCAGATGAACTTCAAAACCTGAATTGATCGCACCTGTCTTTTTACTTGCGGCATTGTGAGGATTCGATTGCTTTGTAACATCAATATTCTGTTTTACGTTTGAACTGATATTATTTTCAAATGTATGAGCATTTAAATGACTATTATTGGATGAAATATTTCCAACTGAAATCGTAACATTTTTCACTGGACGACGTCTTATGTAAGCGACCTCTGAATCAAGCCGGATTTTCACACTATTTTTCTTCAGGTAATTCGTGAGCGCCTTCGTAATATCAGAAGCATGGTCAGAAAGTGGAAATGCTCTGCCGCCACGCTCTACCTTCGTGCGCACACCATTTTCCTCGACAAAGGAAATCATCGCGTAGTTATCGAAATTAGAGAATGAAGAGTACATGAACTTTGGATTCGTGACAATGCTTTTGAAAAAATCATCACGCTCGGCGATGTTCGTGAAATTGCATCTACCCTTGCCAGTGATGTATATTTTCTTGCCGAGCTTCTCATTTTTCTCAAGCAGAATGACCTCTGCTTCATTTTCCCGTCCCGACGATCTAATATTTTCTGCCGCAGTGCCCGCCGCCATCATTCCGGCTGCGCCGCCGCCAACTACTACGATTCTCTTCATGTACGTTTACTTGATATTCTTTGCCTTCTTACGAATCCTTGAAATCGTATTTGCTATACTCTTTGTGTCTTTATTCATCACCGCTGCAATCTGCCTTGAAGTATAGCCATCAATGTACTGTTCCAGAACTTCATTTTCAAAATCAGAAAGCGTTTTCTTCAGTTTCAGATAGAAACTCGTAAAATTTTCGTGACTCAAAACAATATCTTCAGGGCTCTGCGCCGTGCCGCTGATTGTTTCCTCATCTATGTCAGTAATAGGGACCGACTCATTCAGCATCAGATTGTAGAGACGGTTCGACCTCTCGACTGCATGCTGCATCTCCGACTGTACCGAAGAATATGCATAGGTCGAAAACTTCGTGCCAAGCGAACTGTCATAATGCTCGATTGCCTTGAACAAGCCAATTCTGCCTTCCTGAATCAGGTCGTCAGAGTCACCGTCGCTCAAGTAATATTTCTTCTCGAGCTTCATGATGAGCGGCGTATATCTAATAAAAATTTCAGTATACGCTTCCATATCGCCAGCACGGCAGTGGGCTATCAAATTTTCATCTGAATCGTCGTTTATGATAACACCTCTAATACTCGCTTCACAAAAAAATGAACATTTGAAAACCCGTTTTCAAACGCATCATTATTTATTCAGCTCGAGATTTCTGCAAATATCAGCCCCTGCTCCGCATGATCTCGTAAGCCAAAATCCCCGCTGCGACTGATGCGTTGAGTGAATCGATTTCACCCTTCATAGGAAGGCTAGCGAGGAAGTCGCAGTTCTTTTTTACAAGTGGCGAAAGTCCCTTGCCTTCATTTCCGATGACAAGACCGATTGGTCCTTTAAGGTCGAGCTTGCGGTAATCTTCACCATTCATATCTGCGCCGATGAACCAGATGCCCTGTTCCTTAAGTTCTTCCATCGTACGGGAAATATTCGTTACCCTTGCAACTGGCGTATAGGAAACTGCACCAGCTGAAGCCTTTACTGCAGAAGTCGTGAGACCTGCTGCATTATTCTTCGGAATAATGACGCCGTGCGCGCCTGCTGCGTTTGCTGTTCTGATCACTGCGCCAAGATTGTGCGGATCTTCAATATCATCAAGAATAATGATGAACGGCGGCTCATTTTTCTTTTCAGCATTCGCTAAGATATCGTCAACCGTCGCATATTCAAATGCTGAAACATAGGCAACAACGCCCTGATGCTTCCTGTCACTCGACAACTCATCCAGTCGTTCTTTCTTCACAAAATTCACCTGGATTTTTCTCTTCTGGGCTTCCCTGTAAATCGTCTGCAGTGGGCCATCCTTATTCTGTGAAAGAAGGAAAATCCTGTCAAAGCTCTTGTCCGCACGAAGCGCCTCAAGAACTGCATTTCTGCCTTCAATTATCGTACTTTCGTCTCGCATGTCGTCCTCTTAAAAAATTATTTGTTTGATGCAAAAGCAATTAGCTTTCTTACACAAGAATATTCTATGAAAATATTAATATAATTTGCGTAATATTATCAAATAACAATAGCAATAAATGTTTTTTATTTGTTGCTCAACAATTAAGAATTACTGTCAATCTTCAGCTGATCAAAAGAAGATTTTATAAGTGTCAGCATCCTCTCATTTTCGCCCTTCAGATACAGATATCCAATAACAGCTTCAAATCCGGTTGCTTTCAAATAGTCCTGCAGCGACGCATTTTTCGCTTTAGTGTGCGGTGAAGAATTCTTACCTCGACGGAAAATTTCTTTTTCATCTTCCGTGAGTTCATCCTGAATGATATCAGCGAGTTTTGACTGTGTCACAGCCTTCTCATACATTGTCGCCTTCTGCTGGAGCTTCTTCGGCGAGACATTGCCATCTTCCACGACAAGCGTACGTACCACAAGCTCATACACGGCATCGCCTATGAACGCCAGTGCCAGCGGCGAATATGAAGTAATATCTTTCGGTGCCGAACTAAATTTTTCATTTATTTCTTCGAGTATTGTGTTTCCCAATCGTCACTCCAAACGCTGTCGCTCTATTTTATCCGGTCACTGATCCGAAAATATTACGAGCTAATCAAAATACTTTGCTCATGCTCTGTGCCATTTTACACCATCTTTTGTGTCTTCAAGAATAATACCCTGAGCCTTAAGAGAATCTCTGATTTCATCGGCACGGGCGAAATTCTTTGCTTTTCTGGCGGCATTCCTTTCCTCAATGAGAGCCTGGATATCATCATCGAGAAGTCCCTTCTCCTCAGAAATGTCAAGTCCGAGAACGCTTGTAAGCTCTGTCAGTTCATCTGATGCTGCCTTAATGAGCTCTTTCGAAGAATTCTCATTAATATTTGAATTTATGAATTTCACAAGATCAAAAATTGCAGTCAATGCATCCGCGGTATTCAAGTCGTCATCCATTGCCTCGTTAAACTGGGTTCTGAACTTTGGAAGCTCATCGATGAGTGCTTTATCGCTGCCACCTACTTCTGAAGTGTCTTCTACACCATCGCTGCCATTTCCAGCATCTAAGGAGTCATTTTTCTTATCCATCAGATCACTTAAGAAACTGCCAGCAGTGATGATTCTCTGAAGTGAAGACTTTGATGATTCCATGATTTCCCTTGAGAAATTCAGGGGACTTCTGTAGCTTACCTGAAGCATGAAGAAACGGATGACACGACCTTCATATTCTTTCAGAATATCACGTACAGTGAAGAAATTCCCAAGTGACTTTGACATCTTCTGTCCGTCAATATTGATGAATGCATTGTGCATCCAGTAATTTGCAAAAGGCTTGCCATTTGCAGCCTCAGACTGGGCGATTTCATTCTCGTGATGAGGGAAGATTAGGTCCTCGCCGCCGGCGTGAATATCAATCGTTTCGCCGAGATATTTCTTTGCCATGCAAGAGCACTCGATGTGCCAGCCTGGCCTTCCCTCGCACCATGGAGACTCCCAGAAAGGCTCGCCTTCCTTCTTCGGCTTCCAGAGTACGAAGTCAAGCGCATCTTCCTTGGTCTCAACACCGTTCACCTTGATTTCACGATGACCCTGCTGCAAATCATCTATATTCTTGTGGGAGAGCTTGCCGTATCCCTTGAATTTTCTTGTAGAATAATAAACAGTTCCGTCGTCGGCCTTGTATGCATATCCCTTGTCAATGAGCGTCGAAATCATCTCAAGCATTTCAGGAATTTCCTGAGTTGCCTGCGGGTGAGTTGTTGCCGGCATTACATTTAGTGAAGTCATGTCCTTCTTGCACTCTGCGATGTATTTTGTCGAAACCTCTTCTGCAGAGATGCCTTCTTCGATGGATTCCTTGATGATCTTGTCGTCGACATCGGTGAAATTCGAGACATAGTTCACTTCATAGCCCTTGTAAATAAGATAACGCCTCAGCGTATCAAATACGATCATAGGTCTTGCATTTCCAATGTGGATGAAATTGTAGACGGTAGGACCGCAGACATAAATCTTGACCTTGCCCTCTTCTATTGGCTTAAATTCTTCCTTTTTTCTCGTGAGTGTATTGTAAATTTTCATGAAAACTCCCTTTTCTTCTGTCTGATTCTTGCTATTTCTATCTTCTGGCTACCACATACATTCTATTTAATATTGTGGTAGCCTAATCTGATATTCGTTTTTCATGTCTGGCTACCACATGCTGACTTTTTAGGCTTTGTGGTAGCTGATTTCTTTTCTCATGTTCTGTGACTGGCTACCACATGCTATCTTTTTAGGCTTTGTGATAGCTACTGCTTCATACATCGACCAGCACACGGCGGTAACCCGTTGCCCTGTGAAACTGCTGCAACGGTTGAGCCATCAAATACTGCAGAGCTTCCCTCGAACAGCGTCTCAATCGTACAGACTGCCTGGGCGGAAATGCCTTCGCCGCGTCCGGTAAATCCAAGATGCTCTTCCGTCGTAGCCTTGATATTAACAGAATCAACAGGAAGTGCAAGTGCTTTTGAAACATTTTCACGCATTTTGTCAATATATGGGCGAAGCTTCGGAGCCTGGCAGATGACAGTCGCATCAATATTGTTGATGCAGTAACCCTTGTCAAGAAGCATCGCATTCACTTCCTTAAGAAGCTTCACAGAATCGGCACCCTCATATTTTGGATCATTGTCAGGAAAATGAAGACCAATGTCACCAAATGCCGCAGCGCCAAGTAGCGCATCCATGATTGCATGAAGAAGCACATCGGCATCAGAATGTCCAAGCAGTCCTTTTTCATAAGGAACCTCGACACCACCTAAGATCAGCTTTCTTCCCTCAACTAATTTATGTACATCATAGCCTGTTCCTATTCGCATTACGTCCCCTTATGTATCGCTCCCTTTCCGAAGCGCTTCATTATCTCATCTTCCATCCTGTCCAGCCTGTTCTCACGCTCTAGCTCTTTTTTCTCTTCTTCACTCTGTTCTGAAAAATCAAAAATGGAAAGCTGTCTTTCTTCACCATGGTCAAGATTCGTAACCCCAACGCCGAGCAGTCGGTAGCCAGTACGGTTGTCAGACAATAATCCTGCATTTTTGTTCACAGCTGACTGATCAGCAAAATCATCACTATTGCCATTGTGATTATCTGGATGCAAACCTTTACGTATTCTACCATTATTATCAGAAAAATGCTCTACTTTTTTGCCATGAATAATATCAGTTGATATAATATTTTTATCAGAATCATTAACTAATTTGAAGCTTTCAGCACTTCCTGTCTTCTGTTTGGAAGCAGAAAAATCATTCAAAAATGTATTATTTTGTTTTCCAAATGATATCTCCTTCAGCAGCGCCAGCGCAGTGCTATAAATGACCTCGGTGCTATTCGTCGAAGAATCCAGCCCTCTCTGAATCGAATGTCGTTTAAATTCATTTGTTTTCACAGACACAACCACCGTGCGGCCAAAGACATTGTCGCGGCGGAGACGCTTCCCCACACTCTCCGAAAGACGACGAATGATCTGCAGAGCCTCAGCTTCAAAATTCGAGGCATTAATGTCATGTGAAACCGTGTACTCATTCGAATAGCTCTTTGCTTCGTCACGCACAGGATTTACAAAAGTGCTGCCATGACCATTCGCAGCAGAGAAAATATACTCGCCCGCCTTCTCGCCAAGAATGCTTTTTAGAACCTTTTCAGAGGAATGCGCCGCATCGCCAATTGTCTTTATCCCATATGAATGAAGCCGCTCAGCAGTTTTGCCTCCGCAGCCAAAAAGAGAGCCGATTGGAAGCGGCCACATCTTATCTTCTATTTCATCAGGGAACAGTGTATGGACCTTATCCGGCTTCTCAAAATCCGATGCCATCTTTGCAAGCAGCTTATTCGAAGAAACTCCTACATTCACAGTAAAGCCAAGCGTGTCACGTATTTCATTCTTAATGTGATATGCCAGTGAAAGTGGGAATTGCAAAGTCTCCGTCTCAAAAGAACTGTATATACCTGCAGTCCCTGAAACATCCATATATGCTTCATCTATCGAAGCCTGTTCCACTTTGTCGGAATATTTTCGAAGAATTGTAATAAACGCATGTGAATACGCATGATAGGTCTCGAAGTCTCCCGGCACCAGAATCAGATCCGGACACTGTTGAAGTGCCTTCACAACTGGCATGCCCGTGTGAATGTCATATTTTTTCGCAGGAATTGACTTCGCAGAAATAATGCCATGGCGGCTATCAACATCTCCACCCACTGCCGACGGCACAGTCCGAAGATCGAGGGCATCCGGATCCTCCCTCAGCCTCTTCACTGCCGACCATGAAAGAAATGCGCTATTTACATCTATATGAAATATCGTTGTGTCTTTCATTAATGATTCCTGCCGCCTTCTCACAGTTCTCCTGCGAAGAAAATTCAATAAATTTATTCTGCTTTCCGATTTTCAGCATGAGATTCGGAACCGGCATGGTACTGTCACCAGAACAACAGGAATGATGTTCCTGAAAAACAAAAGACTCCGCACTGTCGATGCAGGAAAAAGGAAGATAATAAAGCGTCGCATTCTTGTAAAAATAGAATGCCTTCTGCCCAAACTTCTTATCCTCAAGCTTTGTAGAATTCTTCAAGTCCGTCTTCACGTCATCGATAGAAAAATCTTCAATCAATGGCTCTGCTGTGCCAAATCCAAACATTTTTCACCTTCAAAAAAGCTAATCATGTGCCACCATGTTAATGGTATTATTTTTAATTCATGCTTTGTGCTGAATATTCCATAAATTCCTTGTTTGACATACAGACTGTTCCAATCTTGGTCTGATAATAATGCCTATTTGAAATAGAATCCCAATTCGACGGTTTCCTGCCAGCTTTCATTTCAGATAGCTCTTCCTCAGAAATAATAACACCATTTACAAGTCCAAGTTCTGTAGCAAGTACATCAGGAATTTCTGCATATAATTTTTCAGCTGATTCTTGTTTCTCAGACACTACGGCAATATTTGACTGCTCTGAATTATTAGCGTCATTTTTCTCAAGCACTAAAAGACACATCAAAGGAGTCCCTTCCGGCCTCTCTTCGCAGCCATAATCAGCTTCTTTTATGTCGAGTAATCTATATTCATCCATCTTCATATTCTTCCATTCATCTACAGTCGGCAATGCAAAAATCAGAATTATGAATTCACATACTCCAGAAATATCTTTGTCGCAACTGACGCTGTCTCTTTATTTTTCAGAATAATCCCAATCTCTCTCGAAAGTGGCACTGACAGAGGAATCGCTTTGATTCTGTAAGGCGTGCGCTTTAATATCAGCTTCGGCATGATACTGATGCCCAGACCTCTTTCGACCATTGACATAATAGCATAATCCTCCCATGTTGCAAAGTGAACCTTTGGCAAAATACCATTTTGAGAAAGATAATCCGCAATCACCTCATGCCTGCCATGTTCGAGCAGCATAAATGGTTCCTTGCCAAATTCTTCTATGGGGAATTTCTGCAAATCTTTCATCGGATGCTTCGCCGGAACTACCGCCATATAAGGATCTTCACCAATTGAAATCGTGTCAAAATCACCATCCGGTGGCAGCACAGTAAATCCGCAATCAACCCTGCCCTCGCTCACCCATTGCTCAATTTCACTATACTCTCCCATCAAAACTTCGTAATCTATACCTGGAAAATCCTTCTGAAATTTTTCAATGATTTTAGGAACAATATGCGTCGCCGCACTGGAAAACGTGGCAATTCGTATAATGCCGGATTTTAACCCTGTAAGTCCATCGACCTCTGCCTGCAAACGCTCATAACTATGCACTACATCCTGGGCAAAAGGCATAAGTGACTTTCCTTCTGAAGTAAGATAAACGCCATTCCTGTCACGGTCTAACAGTGTGACCTTCCACTCATTTTCTAAATCCTTTATCATCCGGCTGATTCCCGACTGTGAATAATTGAGCTTCTCTGCTGCCTTCGTAAAACTCCCACATTCAACAGTCGCTAAGAAAGCCATATATTTTTGTAAGGAAATATCTTTGCCATCCATAATTCATTACCTCCCAGACACAGAAAATAATATATCTGTTTTTCTCATTTATCTTATGAATATTATTCGCTTTTCAGATTAATGATAAAATACTAAACTTACATTGTCAAGAATGAAAGACAAAGTGAAATATTATTAGACTACAGCAAAGACAATACGAAAAAAGCTATAAAAAATTTTGAAATAGAAAGTAATAAATTCATGAATAAGCATGATCATAAGTAATAAGAAAAATAAGAGCGTACAGGGATTTTCCAATACGACAATTCAGCTTTTCTCAGCTTTCATTACCGTACTTATTTACAATCTAATCAGACAGGCGGTCTCCGGCAGCTTCAACCTCAACATTTCAAGAAGTGACATCTTGCCCATCCTGCTGCTTGGAGTCCTGAACACAGGCATTGGCTGCTACCTCTACTTTGTCGGCATAATAAAAATTCCTGCCCAGACCGTGGCAGTCTGCGACTACCTCGAGCCTATGACAGGAATTTTCTTTTCAGCACTGATTCTTCATGAAACAATTGGACCAGAAAAAATAATTGGCGCTGTGCTAATACTTTCAGGAACATTTTTCTGGAATGTGAATCTTCAACAATTACATCTCATCAAACCGATAAAAATAATACATGTAAAAACAAATAAACAGTATTATGTGGGCAAACAAAAAGTACATAAAGAATAGAACAAAAAAGACTCTGTGAAAATCACAGAGCCAAATCATCTAGTAGCGAGAGGGAGACTTGAACTCTCGACACCGCGGGTATGAACCGCGTGCTCTAGCCAGCTGAGCTACCTCGCCACGATGACGCCGTTTGAAGCGTCAACGAATGATATATTAACAAAGTCATATGACATTGTCAAGGAAAAATTTTGATAATTATTTCATCGCTCTTTCGACAATAGGTATGCTTTCAGATTTTTTCTTCTTTTTACGTACAAGACGGTACATGTCATTTTCCATAGCCATGACCTGCTCAACCGAAAGCGGCTTAAATAGCTTTATCTTCATTACTTTCTTGATCCAGATTACTGAATAAATTGCAAGTGCAACGAATATTATGCCTACGACTCTATAGATAAGGCCTCTTGTAGCAGGATCAGGTGAAATATTATACATCATAAAGACATTACCAGTGATGCATAGGATAGGAATGACAGGTCCAAGCGGAACTTTAAATGTCCTTGGTGCTTTCTTCAGCTTCTTTCTGAAAATCAGCACGTCGATTGCAGAAATCGCATAGGCAGCCATCCAGAATACGCAGCCGATCAGAATCAGTGTAGAAAGCTGCGACGTTGTTGAAAGGCCGGTCGCATTGATGATGATCATCAAACCGCCAATCAAAAGTGTTCCAAAGAAAGGTGTTCCGAATTTGTTCCTCTTTGCAAAGATTTCCGGAAGAAGGCCAATCTTTGCCATGCCGGCGCAGATATATGGAAGCGAACCGATGACCGAATTTACTGTGCTGACAACTGCGAAAATCGAGACAATTGCCATCCAGTATTTGCCGACGTTTCCGAGAAGATTAACGCCATAGAGGACATGTGGTGCAGAATTGCTTGCAAGTTCATCCCACTTTGTGTAATTATGCATTCCGAGGACTACGATAATCTGCATGCCAAGGACGATAAGAAGGCTTAAGATCATGCCAAGCGGAACATTCCGTCTGCCGTTCTTTATATTCGGTGCAATCGGGATGATAAATTCGCAGCCCAAAAATAAGAAAAATGCAATTCCAAGCATCGAGAAAATATCTGAAGGTGCTGAGCTGATGACAGCTGGCTGATCTACGACTTTACCTGTACCGGCCTTGAACATTCCGATGAGACCCATGATTACCAACGAAAAGATGAGTCCATATGCGACTACATCCTGAATCTTTGCAAACATATCCACACCGCAGAGATTTGTGACAATAAGAATTACAAGAAGAATGATACAAAAGAAACTTGACGGAAGCGGTGTATGGAAAACTGAATTCATCGTATTACCAAACATCGCGCACTCTGCAGAACCTGAAATCGTGTTGCAGACGATGTAGCCGCCGACCATGACAATGATCGATGCAAAAGGTCCCATGGCAGCAAGTGTATACTGTGCAAGACCGCCCGTGAGGTTTGGCATCAGGGCATTTAATTCTGAAAGACCAAGTGCAGTGAATATGTTTATCGCACAGGCAATAATCATGGAAATAATGAATGAAGTACCAATCGTACCAGCACCCTGTCCTAATGACATCAGGCAGCTGGTTGCAACAATAAGTCCAACACCCGTTGCTATCGCACTTGGAAGACCCAGTTTCTTCTCCATTTGTTAACCTTTCTGAACGTCCCTAAAAGAGCTTATTATACTAAAACATGGGGACGGCCCGGGAGTACCCAAAGCCTTCCCCATAAAATATGACTTATTAATATTATCCAAGAATAGGCTTGTGCCAAAGATTAAGTTTTGTACCTATACCTTTTTCAAGCGCATTCTTATATACTACTGAACCCCAGGCAACATCTTCAATTGGCATACCACCTACTGAATAGATGACAATCTCATCATCTTTTCTGTGTACAGGAATATTTCCCATCAGCACATCCGGAAGGTCGTCGATCTGATCCTTTGTCATCTTTCCTTCGGCAATCAGATCCTCTACCTTTACGCCTGGAATAGGGATTGTATAATATGCATTCGGAGCAAATTCCTCTTCCCATGCTTCGTAAAGCTTGACATTATCTGTAACTGTTCTGGCACGATTGATGAGGAAATCTTCGTCAAATTTGAGTGCAGATGTGGTGCAGATCATTGCGCCCTTTTTAATCCAGTCCTCTGCAATATAAGGATACTGTGAATCATCACCAGTAGGGCTTGAAGTTGCTGCATAAATAACGTCTGCATCCTTTACTGCATCTTCAATAGTATCACAAACAATAATATTCTTTATTGATGGATATCTCTCCTTAATGAAATCAATATAAGCGTCCATTGACTTCTTGCCACGGCCTTTGATCTTTACAGTCTCGACCATAGGACGGACCGCCATGACAGCCATAAGGGCTGTCTTACTCATGATGCCAGGTCCGATGATGGCAACTGTCTTTGTCTCTTCAGGTGCAAAGTACTTAAAGCCAACACCAGGAATGGCGCCTGTTCTCATGGCAGAAAGAACATTTGCTGACATATAGCAAAGTGGTGCGCCTGTATCCTTGTCATTTAATGTAAGCATAAGGATAGATCTTGGAAGACCCTTGTCACGGTTTGCTGTATTTGAGCCATACCACTTCATGCCGGCTAAATCGAATTTTCCACCAAGATAAGCAGGCATTGCCATAAATCTTCTGTCTGGTCCATCTACTGGCATTTCAGGGAAAGGTGATTCCTTAGGGAAAGAAACCATGCAGCCATGTGAATTGCCATTCTGTCCACCCATACGGTAGTCCCCAATTTTCATGAGCTTCAGCATCTCTTCCATTGTCTCGATGCAAAGCGGCATGTCCTCGACGCCAGCCTTCACAGTGTCCTCTTCATTCAGATACAAAAAATCAATTTCTGGTAAACTCATAACAAACCTCCAAAAAAAAGACACTGAATCTACCTTTCGTAAACCCAGCGTCTTTGCTGCTTGCGAAGTATCATACTTCGTTGTTAATAAATATGCAATCATTCTAATACAAAAAAATGAAAAAAATTGTAAAAAAAAGAAGTGTTCTCACATGGAATAAAGAATGGCATTTACTATAGCAGCAGCGACATTCGAGCCGCCTTTTCGGCCTCGTGCCACGATATGTGGAACCTTCGTCTCAAGGATCAGTTCCTTTGCCTCGACCACATGAACAAAGCCGACTGGAACAGCAATGATACCTGAGACAATGCTTCTTCCATCAGTGATATTACTATCAGCAATTAATTTATTTTCAGTGAGTAATTCATATATTTTCATGAGTGCAGTCGGCGCATTTCCTGAAACAAAAATAATATTCTTTCCAAGCCCTGCTGCCTTTTCCATAGAAACTGCTGCCCTGGTAATGCTTCTCTTTTTTGCTTCTTCTGCCACGTCAGAATCTGCCATAAAACAATAGACTTCTCCGCCAAATTCGGCTAGTTTCTTTTTATGAATACCGGCTTTTGCCATATTCGTGTCGGTGACTATTGATGCACCATTTCGAATCGCATTCTGCATCTTTCGTACAGCGTGTTCTGAAAATGAAAGATTATCCGCATAGTCGAAATCCGCAGTCGCATGAATCACCCTCTTTACCACAGGGTCTATTTCAGGATCAAAGGTTCTATCCCCTAATTCGTTTGTGATGATTTCGAAACTCTTTTTTTCGATATCTGCAGGAATCATGATGTCCTTATAATCAAAATCCTTATCCATTACATCTCAACTCCAGTCCGTGCCATCACGCCTCTGTCAAACGGATGCTTTTCCTTACGAAATTCTGTCGCATAATCAGAAACATTGATGATCTGCTGGGATGGCGCCCGTCCTGTAAGAACTACTTCGACATCCTTTGGGAGATTTTTCAGAAAATCAAGTAAATCCTTTTCATCAATAAGTCCAAAGTGCACCGCATGAAGCACTTCATCAAGAACTAATAATTTTTTTATTTCTGCATCATTTTCAGGCTTCGTGAAAATCTTCGTACCAGGAGACTTCTTTTCTTTTATCGCAAAATTCTTTGCACTTTCAAAAATCTTTTCGGCTTCGTCCTTTGCTTTTTTCTTCTCATCATCATCCATATTTGGAAAGAAGCCTTTGAGACCATCTTCTGTCAGAATTTCTACTTCATCGATTTTCTTTAGAATTTTTAGCTCACCGCTGCTGCCATCCTTTAAGAACTGAACAAACAGCACAGGCACATGATGCCCTGCTGCCCTGACCGCAAGCCCTATTGCTGCAGATGTCTTTCCTTTTCCATCCCCATAGTATAGTTCTATCATCATTCACCTTCGAAGTTCAATATCATACCTTCAAAATCATAATCCAATAATATTCATGACTTTTTCTATATCAAGATTCTGCTCTATGAGATCCGCGGCTTTGTCAAACTGTTTCTCACGAAAATCGTGGTAGGAAAAATGAGTCTCTTTATTATCCTTATTTGTAAGCAGGTGCAAAAACGCCTTCCGGAATTCATCATTTTCAAAAAGACCATGAAGATACGTTCCAAAGACGTTATTTTGCACATAGCCAAGAGAGGCACTTACATCATCAACGATAAATGGCATGCCTTTTTTATCATCAGCAACATCAGAAATTTCAGTATTTTTTTCCTGTCCTGATGGTTTATGAATCTTTACTGTATGGCTCTGTCCCATATGGATTTCATAGCCTTTTATGTCAATCCCTGACAAATTCTCAAAAAATCCAGGCAATGTATTTATTTTTCCTTCAGTATTTGTAGTCCTCTTCTGTTCATCAAATACTGTTTCAACAGGGAGAAGTCCTAAACCATCTCTTTCATCACTTTCTCCATCTATATGATGCGGATCAAAAAGCCTCTGCCCTAATATCTGGTAGCCACCGCATATTCCAATGACAGGAACGCCTTCATTATGTAATTCAATAATTCTTTCGGCAAGTCCGGTTTCAAAAAGCCATCTTGTGTCATGCATCGTATTCTTCGTGCCCGGAATCATGATGCATGAAGGACTCTCTAAATCTTCTTTTTTGGTAACATATCTTAGACTGACATCCTGCTCAAGCTCAAATGGCTCAAAATCTGTAAAATTCGAAGCCCAGGGAAGAGAAATCAAAGCAATTTCAATACGCTTCTCATGAAGCTGGCTTTTACCTGATATCTTCCCGGCCTTCTCATCCGTGACAAGCGAATCCTCTGCTTCTATTTTCGCATCCGAATATGGCAATACGCCAAGAACCGGTCTTCCCGTAAGTCTTTCAATCTCATCAAGCCCGCTTCGGAGCAGTGCCTTCTCTCCACGGAATTTATTAATAATGAGCCCTTTGATCAGCGTTCTCTCATCTTCTGTGAGAAGTGCCATCGTTCCATAAAGCTGCGCAAAAACACCACCTGGATTGATATCGCCGACGAGAAGCACTGGAGCATCAATCATCTTTGCGAGTCCCATATTTACAATATCATCTTTTTTTAAATTGATCTCCGCAGGACTTCCAGCGCCTTCGATGACGATTATATCATTTTCCTTTGCAAGCGATTCATAATCTTCCAGAATATACGGAATATAGATTTTTTTGTTTAGGAAATATTCCTTTGCACTTTTCTCCCCAATGGCCTTTCCATTCAGGATAATCTGTGAGCCCTTATCACTCGAGGGCTTCAGCAGAATCGGATTCATTCTGTAGTCCGGCTCAATCCCTGCTGCTTCTGCCTGGACAGCCTGTGCCCGTCCTATCTCCGCACCATCTTTTGTAATAAATGAATTAAGCGCCATATTCTGGGATTTAAACGGTGCGACACGATATCCTTTTCTCTTAAAAAATCTGCAGAGACCAGTCACGACGAAGCTCTTTCCAACGTTTGACATGGTGCCCTGTATCATTATATTTTTTGCCATATTCTTTATGTTATTTTGCTTGTCTAAAAAGCACTACCTAATATTGCACGATATATTATTATTTTAATTTTTTCCTAAAAGCAAACTCAGTCCTCATAAAGGCTTGTAAGAATAGTAAAATCAAGCTTGTCATAATATGCGGGCATGTCGGAAATTCTGCCTGGCATGAGGACATTATTTAGTCCTAAATATTTTACAAGCTCACGGCACTCCTCTGCATACTGCTTGTCCTCATCAGGTCCTAAGATGTGAAGCCTTGCATTTGGGAAGCTCTGCGTGACTTCATAGAATGCATAAATCATCGTCTTTATATCCTTTATCTTTGCAAACCTGACTGCCGCCCCGATATCTATAAAGCCATCAGGCTTTTTTCTCTTTGCACCGGAAAATCTCGGATAATCGATTCCGTTTGAGATGACCATGCATTTTTCTTCCGGGGCGCCTATATCCTTCTGAATCTGAGATGCAGCAGAAAAAAGGCTCGTGATTTTTACTGCCCTCTGGTAAATCGCATTCGAAAGCATATAGAAAAAATCAATTAGGCAGACACAGTATAACCCTGCCTGCCTTGCAGCGGATGCAGTTCTCCAGAATCCTATAGAGATTCCTGTTCTCGCTTGCGCCGTCAGACAGAGGGTCCAAAAAATCTAAAACAAAAATGACATTATTAAAATCATGTATGTCAAAAAGAGAGTCAAATGAATCACTCTCTGGACTAATATCAGTATATATGATCCTGGATCCGTGAAACTTCCTTCCTGATGAAGCAGCCGAAACCACGATTTTTTCGTTAGGCAAATAATCCTCGATTGACACTCCAGTAAAGAGCATCGCACGTCCTGCTATAAGTGTAGCCATATCCGCCCTTTCCTTTTTCCTCTCCGATTTCATGCATTATACATAGTATATCGAAAAAATACAAATCAATATAATGGTCTAATGCGTGGAAGTGAACGAATTCACAAAATTTTGACACAAAATGCAGCGTTCGAAAGTCGCATACAACTGGCAGTTGTCCAAACGGTTTTATGGAAATGTGATTGGCTAGTGAAATATTCCCCACAGAATCAGGGCGGAAAGTGCCATGAAGAGAGCCTCTGTCATATACATTAATTTCTCTGTCCGCTTTATGTCTTCTGCCTCAAGCGGACGGATTGGATCTCCAATCGTCGGCTTCTCAAAAAGCACGCCAAAATAATATGCATTTCCAAGAAGCGAAATGTCAAGTGCTCCTGCCGCTGCCGCTTCGCACTGTGCAGAGTTCGGGCTTTTTGATTTTCTGCTGTCTCTGCGCCATATCTTCCAGGCATTCTTCCCATCAAAATGAGTGAAAAATGCAGATACCACCATCAGAAAACCGGAGATTCTCGCTGGAAAGAAGTTTACCACATCATCAAGCCTTGCAGCAAAGGTACCGAAGTGGATGTATCTGTCATTCTTGTAGCCGATCATAGAATCCATGGTATTTATGGCTTTATAGATGATGCCGCCAAGAGGTCCGAAAAGGATTAGGTAAAACATAGGAGCGATGACACCGTCTGAGGTGTTCTCAGCTATAGTCTCGACTGCGGCTTTTGTCACGCCTTCGTAAGAAAGATTTTCAGTGTCGCGGCCGACGATCATGGAGACATTACGCCTTGCTTCAACAAGATTATTTTTATGTAAAGAAACATAGACTCTGTTGCTTTCTCGAGATAATTGTCTTGCAGAAAGACATTGAGTAGTCAGAATTAATGAAAACAAGAATGTAAGCATTCCATTGATTCCAAAATTGTCCTGAACAAAAGCATTTACATTCTTCAATACTGAAATATTATTTTCAATTATTGTGAAAATATAAAAGATTAATATTGTAATGCCGCCTGTAACAATAAGTACAGATATCGCTAATAAAGCTCCCGCAAGAAACTCTCTTTTAGCAAATATTTTTCGATATAATTTTTCAAACCAATTGATTAATTTTCCAATACCCCTGACTGGGTGCCAGAGAAAATGTGGGTCGCCAATGATGAGGTCAAGCAGAACTGCAAGAAAAAGTATGATGATTTTCGGTCTTAAATATGCCATTTACTTCCCTAATGAAAAACCAGTAATATCCGTAATGCTGATATTATAGTCGACCGAAAGCATTCCTGCAAATCCTGACAGCGGCTTCGTCTGATAAGAAAAATAATCTTTTTTTGGCACGCCATATTTTGAGAGCAGAGCCATGATTGTCCCACCATGAACAAATAAGACAAGCGGCCTCACATCATTTTTCAGTTCATGCATTAATTCAGCAAAAGCCTCGCAGGTTCTATCCGTAAATTCCTGCTTCGACTCGCCATTTGGAAATGCCTTTTCGCCATTTGAGTCTATATACGCCTGGTAATAAGGATTACCGTCAAGCTCAGTGAAATTTTTATACTCTAAGTCGCCGAAATTCATTTCTCGAAGACCATCGCAGATCATGTCAGGCTCCCTGCCTGTCAGATAAAGGCATGTTTCTCTGCAACGCCTCATAGGACTTGAAATGAGCACGGCATCATTAATAATTTCCATACCCTGCAAATGCTTCTTTAGATTATTTTCAGAAACACTTCTGCATTCAGATATAGAAACATTATGTAACAACTCTTTTTCTGAATCAAGAATGTCCTCATTCGTTGAACCTACATAGCGCTTCTCAATATTTCCCTTTGTCATTCCGTGTCTTACTAGAATTATTTTTTTATTCATTACTTTACTTGATTTTTGTTCCGATGCCCATTGTGACAAGGAAGACCTCGTCTGCTTTTTCTGCAAGAACACATCCTGCCCTGCCGACTGCCTCACGGAAAATGCGGTCATCTTTTGATAGCGGAATAATTCCGCAGCCTGCTTCGGTGAGTATGATTACAGAATCCTTATTTTCATCGGAAAAATCCATCGCAAGCTTTTTTGCTGCAGACTCTGCCTCGTCAGGTTCCAGACCTTTTACTAATGCTTTTATTTTTTCATCAAAGTCAGAAATTATTTTTTTTGAAGGCCAGTGGGTTTTTGAAAATTCTTCTTCACCCTCATATTTTCCACCTGTAACAAAAATCATATTTTTACAACCTAATAATATTTGCGACAGTGTCACAAATATTTAAAATACTAAATTTCACAATCTGCATTTTTTATATCAGATTCAGTTTCAGATTCTGAATTACTCCTGAAAAATCTAGTACGAACAAAACCACCAGCATGACAAGTTCAGTAATGCATACAAAGGCTCCTGCCTGGTCTCCGCTCGTGCCGCCGAAGGTTCTTTTTGAAATCACAAAGTATAAATAAAAACAGAAAACTGCGACTGCAGTCGGAATCAGAAAAACAGGTCCAAGAAAATAGACTGACGCAATAATAGCGGCAATCAGCTCGACAATCAAACTCTTAAAAACATTCCTGTCAGCATTGTCTGAAAATGTCTTCACAAGTCCTTCCTTTGCCTTAGGAAATGAGACGACAGAAATTCCGCTTAATATTCTTGAAATAATAAATACATAAGCCATGAAGCCCGCCGTTCTTCTGGAAAGTGCGCTGGTAAATGTAAAAAACAATATGAGATAAAGACAGCCATAGATTACAGCAAAAGAACCGACATGCGGATCGTCTAATATTTTTAGCTTCTCTTCTTTTGATTTGTATGAACTTATGGCATCTATGGTGTCAAGGAATCCATCAATGTGAATTCCGCCAGTGATTAATATCGGAATAAGCGTTAGTACCGCACCAATGACGAGCTGTGGCACTTTCAAATATAAAAGACAGACTGCAAAAAGATATTCTATGGAGCCGATTAATACGCCGACGAACGGGAAAAAACAAAGCGCATAGCGCATGTTTTTCTTCGTCCATTCGACCTTCGGCATCGGGATTTTCGAATACATCGAAAAAGCTATGATAAACGAACTCAAATCAACTCTCCTTCAGGATTACGGGAATCCCATAGATTACTTTTACGACCTTGTCGGCTTTGTCAGCCAGCATTCTATGGACTATCCCTAATTCTTCCAAAAATTTTTCAGTCGAATCATCATAACATATACCGTCACGAAAAACATCATTCATGACTATTACAATATTTTTGACTTTGTAAGATACTGCAAGGACGTCTTCTAACACTCCTGTCGATGAACAGGGCTTTTTGGCATCTGAAAATAAGAAATTAGACAATAGATTTGTCAAATCCTCTAAAAGAACTGTCTCATTTCCATGAAAAGATAATTCAGATAAGTTTCTTTCTTTTTCTAATGTGAAAAAGCCCTTGCCTTCTCTTAGTTTTCTGTGCCTCTTCACCCTCTCTTCATAAGCTTTAGAGCCATCATTTTTCATGGTGGCAAGATAGAATTTTTTATTACCATCCGAAAGTTTCTCACAAAGTCTCTCAGCATATTCACTTTTTCCAGAGCCAGCGCCACCGATGACTAATATTATTCTGCCCATATTTTTCCAATAAAAATTTCAGGCTGGATCTAATCTAAATCCAGCCTGAATAAACCATCTAACCGAATTTCGGAAGCTTACAGATCCTTGACTGAATCCTGAATCGTCTCGGAAAGTTCCTGAATATCCTGGCTCTGTGCAGAGATTTCCTCTGTCGTTGCAGCGATATTTGAAAGCTTCTCGTTCATCGCTTCGATTCCAGTGAGAAGTCCCTTGATGTCTTCGATGCTCTTATTGATCTTTGGAATCGTGCCAGCGGCTTCTTTCTTGTTTGCCTCAATGAGAGACTTCGTTGATTCTGAAAGATTCCGGATTTCGCTTGCAACTACTGCGAAACCTCTTCCTGCCTCGCCAACTCTTGCGGCCTCGATGCTGGCATTCAGTGAGAGAAGGTTCGTCTGGCTGGCAATACCAACAATATTTTCATTACTCTGATCATAGACCTTAATGAATTCAGCGAAAACACCAAGCGATTGTTCGATTGCCTTGCACTGCTCACTGATGTCGGAAACTGCCTGCGTAATTTCAGTCGTATCATTTGCAGTCATCTCATTTGCATCGGCAAGCTGGATAACTCCTGAATTCAAAGATTCAAACTTTTCTATGATGTCATCAAGCTTCTGATTCCTGACCTCCTGCTCCTGAATACTCTTCTCATGAAATTCTTCTACTTCCTTCTTTTCTTCCTCAGCCATAGCCTTGGCATAGTGGATGCAGTTTTCCTTTGTATTGACTCCGTTGAAGATTGCCTTTGCCATTTCCTTGCAGGTATGATAACCGCAGCAGCTGCAGTTGATTTCACGAGATTTCTTCGTGGTCTTCAGCATATCATTGAAGATCTGGTCTTCTTCAGCAGGCGTCAGCGTCTTGATGTTGACAGCCTTGTTGTCATAAAGTCGTACGAAGTCGTTTAGATTGAGATTGCTAAACTGCGCATCATAATATTGCCATCTCTCATCAAGCGTAAGGGCGCTGTTCCAAGGATAATGATAACCATTATCTTTCTTATTATTAAAGAGACCCTTCTTTTCTGGCTCGTCAACGACACGCTTGTTCATCTCATTAATTGCAAGCTCGACATCGACATCGTCAATACTATCGTCTGTTGCAGTGCCTCGGATGCAGCCCTTCTGGCAGTTTAATATGTCGACAAGGAATGGGAAATTGTTCTTTCTCTTTGCGTATTCTTTAAGGAACTTGTAAGCTTCCTCTTCTCCCTCAACCTGGAGCACGGATGTCTGCGGTCCAAGGAAGAAATGAACGCATTCCTTGAGTCCGCCCGGCTTCGGATATCTCGAGCCAAGGCCGTATGGATAAGCTGATTCTTCATCGGCTTCCGGAGCATTCATGTATTTGTCACCGATTGCTTCCATCAGCTTCTTGAAGGTAACATTATATTTAACAAATCCGTGATTATTCTTGTCTGTAATCTCGTATTTTTGGGCGATGCATGGAGAAAGAAATACAAGCTCTTCCTGAACATTCTGGTATTTCTTCAGATAAATTGCCTCATCCATCATCGGGCTCTGAAGTGGAACCATTATTGGAATAAGCTCAGGCTGGTATTTCTCAACGTAATTGATGATCGCAGGACAAGGCTGGGAAATCATGCCAAGCTTTCCTGTCTGCTTTATGTATTTGATGTAGCTCCATGTCGTAATATCGGCACCGAAGCTGACAGGATAAATGTGAAGGACGCCAAGCGACTTCAGATAACCATAAACTTTTTTGTAAATATTTGGATAATTTGCGATAAATGCAGGTGCGACAATAACTGAATAATGCTTGCCAGCCCTCAGATCTTCAAGGAAAACCTCCGTATCATCCCTGTAGTCCCTTGCACCATGCTCGCAGTGATCGAAGCAGGCACCACAGGCGATGCACATGTCCTCATCTACTTTGATTCTGCCGTCCTCGGCAACATTTGCCGCAATCGATGGACAGCTCCTGATACACTTGTTGCAGCCTATACAGTTGTCATTAGTAAAAACCATTACATTCTCCCCTCAATATTCTTTACAAAAAAGATACTCTGCAATAAACACAGGCTCCCTTAAAGTCATGTCTATACAGAATAAATTCACTGCTTGTTTATGCAGCCAAATCTGTAATTTGTTTTGTGCAAAATCAACATAATGCTCTAACAAAACTATAATTTAATTAGATATTTTAGCACATTTAATGTAAATTAATACAAATATTGAAAACTTTCAGAAAAATATTTTCATTTATTCATTGTTTCAGCTGGAATACGCATGTTTTTTTTTGAGATATTCAGAGAATAAAATTTTTGGTGCCACGATCAAATTTGAAAGCAGTGACATGATAAAGACTTCTGAGTTTTTCTTCGGTTAAAATCTCTTCTTTAGTACCAAATTCAAAATGTCCATCGTCGAAAAGAAGCAGAACCAGATTAGAAATAGCATAAGCCTGGGAAGGCTCCTGAATAGTTAAAATAATCGAGATATTTTTTTCGTGCGCTTTTTTTACTAAATATTTTGAGATTTTCAGTCTGTAGTTGATATCAAGATAAGAAAAAGGCTCATCTAAAATCAGAATCCTGGGTTCCTGACAAAGTGCCCTGGCTAAAAGGACACGCTGTTTCTGGCCATCGGAAAGAGTCGAATATTTTTTATCAAGCAGGTCTGATATCTCAAGTTCCTGAGATACCTTTTTTGTGATACGTTTGTCATCTTCTGTAAGTGCACCAAAGTGACCGGTATACGGGTAGCGGCCTGCTTCAACAACCTCGCGGGCATCCAGATTTCCGGCAGAAAAACGCTCCGTGAGAAGCGCGGAAATTTTTCTCGCACGCTGCGCCTGAGTAAGATCATTTAGGTCAGTGCCTTCGATTCTAATCTCGCCATTCTCTCCTACTGGAGTTATCATTGAAAGCATGGTTTTTAATAGTGTACTCTTTCCAACGCCATTCGGACCGAGCACAGACATAATCTCACCTGGTGCCAGAGAAAACGTGACATTTTCTGCAAGCACCTTACCGGGGTAACCGATATTCAATTTTGTTGCTTCTATTTCGTTCATAATATTTTATTAACTCGCTGCATGCCAAATATAAATTTTGAAAACCCGCTCTCGCTTCGTGATCGACGCAGCGGTACTAAATTCGCGCCTTGCGCTCATTAAGTGCCGGCGTACCGATCAAGAGTTTTCAAAATCCATATTCGGCATTCCGCTCGAGCTTGACCTAAACCTTATCATTGTTGGTAAATTAGTGTTTTCTACGTAACAGCATAAAAATAACCACCGGGGCGCCGAAGATCGCAGTCACGGTCGAAATGTTCATCTCGACTGGTGCGAAGGCGGCGCGGGCGATGAGGTCCGAGAAGCCGACAAAGGCACTGCCAAGCAAGAAGGAGCAAGGTATCATAATCGATGGCCTGTCTGTTTTCATGATAAGGCGGATCAGACAGGGAACTGCGATACCGACAAATGAAATAGGACCTGCATAGGCTACAACTTCTGCAGAGAGAAGGCTTGAAATCAGGATGACGCCAATACGAAGTGCCTTTACATTTACACCCATCGAAAAGGCGTATGATTCACCGAGACGAAGCGCACCGATTGGCTTCACCAGTAGAATTGACAGAATGAGAAGAATGATGGTCATTACGAAGCAGATCTTTACATCACTTAATTTCGCGCCGGAAAAGCTTCCCTTCGACCAGTCACGGAGATTCACGATATTTGAGTCCGATGCAAATGTCACAATGAGATCTGTGATTGCCGTTGTGATATATCCTATCATGACACCAGCTATCAGAAGCGTCTCCATGTTCTTAACTTTTCGTGCAATCAAAATAAGCACAAAGGTCGTCAGCATCGCACCAATGAATGAACTTAGTACAAGCAGAATCGATGACGAAAACCCAATTCTCGCAGCTAAGAATACAAGATACAGCGCTACAAAGGTCTTCGCACCAGACGAAATGCCAAGCACAAATGGACCAGCCAAAGGATTCTCAAAATAGGTCTGCAGCAAATATCCTGACAGCGCCAGCGCTCCGCCAAGAATTGCAGATAAAAGTGCCCTCGGCAGCCTGATCGTATGAATGATCATATACTCCGGACTCCCGTCGCTGCCTGAAAACAACAGCTTCACCGCATCGATGAACTTAATATCTGCACTACCGACGAAAATGTTTAGGGTGATTGATGCGAATACCAATATTATTAAAATTAATATTATTAACTTATTTTTCTTATTCAATTTAGTTTACTCATTACTTTAAGATCCGCATCGTCGCCGGTAAAAATATCATGCATATCCTCGATGCAGTCGCCCATGGAGTCTGTCGCCTGATACATCGACTTGTTGTAGACGTAGACATTTCCGTCTGAGATAGCCTTGATGGTCGAGAGTGCCGGGTATTTGTCAGTTAGCTCCTTGAGTGACGATGGTGTATCAACAATTGTTCCATCTAAGAAAAGGTAATCCGTATCGGAAGCCTGAGACACAAACTCCTCCATCGAAATGTGCACAGTATCACTGTGCGTTCCTGACTGCTTTGCAAGCCCTTCAAATGTATAGTCTGCTCCAGCGAGACGGATCATCTCAGAAACATAATCGCTTGAAGCACGGACGATAGCTTCTCCCTTTGAATTGATATAGAAAAATGCAGCCTTTTTGCCAGTCTTCTCACCAGATGCGATGGTCTCAATCCTTGTCTTCTCTGAATCAAAGAATGAGTCCGCCGCATCTTCTTTTCCGAAAAGTGTGCCGTAGAATTTCACCCACTCGAGCCTGCCCAAAGGACTGTTCTCAGAAGAAGATCTGTCTACAATGACAGGAATCCCAAGACTCTCAAGCTTTTCCATGACATCCGGCGTCTGCTCAATCATCATCGACTCAATTGCAACTGAACATTTTCCTGCAGTCAGCAGCTCATAATCAGGCTCAGAATATTTCCCGGCATAGGTGAGTTTGCCATCATCCATCGCCTTCTTCGCAGCATCCACATACCAGTCTTCTGCCTTAAGCGAACTGTAAGAAAGTGAATCAATAGCATCAATCCTGTCAATCAGAGACATGGCAGCCGTTGCAGCAAGATATACATTCTTTGGATTTTTGCTTATATACTGCACAGTCTGCTTATCCGTATTAGAAGAATATTCAGGAGTTAATTCGTCTTTTTTACTCAAGTCACAGAGAACATAATCATTGCCAGGATAAATGTGAATCAAAGTTGCATCATCATAGGTAAAAATCTTGAAGTTTTTCGCATAGGAAAGAGAAACCTCGGAAGTAGGCTCTTTGCCATTGATCTTTGGGGCAGAATAATTCTCAGTTGATGCGTCGTCGCTTGCCGAAGAGTTCATGCCATTGGACGCACTGCCTGAGCTATGATCAGAAGCTACACTGTCCGAAGAATTTGATGTGCTGCCATCGCCTGCTGCCACGCTGCCACTTGCTTTTCCTTCTTTCAGCGTATCTCGATTGAACTGAATCTGGTATTCAATCTCGTGCGGCTTGCTCATTGCGACAGTATCAGCAACGCACTTGAGCTCGACTGAAATGTCACACGGCACTTCAAATACTGAATTTCCATCAGTATTGACAGGTTCATATGTCTTTCCTCCGACCTTCATATAGTCGTAATTCGGACTCGACCATACGATTTCTAGCGTCTCATGTCCATCCTTTACTGTGAGGTTTGCAGGACTCTGGATTGTTGCCTTGCCTGAGCCGCCCGTGAGCGTCACTTCGATATTGTACTCGCCATCTGCAACTACATTTCCTGCATTAAATTTCTTCAGAACAAATGCAAAAATCAGGCACACCAGCACGAGTAATGCGATGAAACCTAAGATAACTAATATTACATTTTTTGCCTGGGAGTTCTTTTTTCTTGACATGTTTTTATCTTCTTGTTAATATAATTTATGCACTGCATCAAGCAGGCGGTTGTTCCATTACCTCCGAAAGGAGGTGAGAAATATGAGAATTACTTTTCATATAGGTAAATTTACAATTACCATTATAATAAAAAGCAACAACCGCCACTCTGCCAAGTGACGGTTGTTTAGTAATAAAAAACACCTAATCTTGTAATGAGCAACCGCTTGCTGCAGTGTTCTTTTACTTCCAAATAATCATTCCAACCGCCACTCTGGCAAGTGACGGTTGTTAATGTAATTTAATAACTGTTTCTCATAAGACCAACCGCTTATGCAGTGCTCTTTTATTTGTTATTATATTTTCTAACCCCTTTTTTGTCAACTCACTGCATCAAAAAACGGATGAATCCCACTTGATATTAACAAGTGTACTTATTCCTTAACCGGATTTGACACCTTGACCTTGTGGTCGTACCACTTTCCTTTGGTTCCGAGAAGGGCGAGGTCAAATTCCTCATCAATTGCTGGAACCGGCACATCAAAACCATAGACCTCTTCAGTAGTTCCGTCAGAATATGTTACTGTATCAGTCGTTGGCTCAAGTAATTTGGCGCCGTCCTTCTGGGCATCCTCAGCAGTTCCTTCGAAAAGGTTTACGATATTCTTTGAAGCAAGTGAAATATGAATTGTCATCTTGCCATCCTTTACCGTGAGATCGCCCTTTCCGTCCTTTGCCTCATTTACATGGAACATTGCATTATCTGTTGTGAAATCTGCTGTGTATGTGCCATCTTCGAGAGTTTCAGCTGAACCTGCTGATGCAGAATCAGATGAATCTGTTGCGTCTGCAGCAGGGGTTGCTCCAGTTGCATCTGCTGTGTGGTTAATATACATCTGCTCGATTGCAGGAATTCGACCAAGGCCTTCGATCTGGCAGTCAACTGAATCAAACTTGTCGCTTGCCTTAAACTGTGATTTCCAGGAATCGTCGTCATCACCAGCCATATCATTATTGGCGTGGTCACCAGCAACGACCATGAGCGGCCTTAATATTACCTTCTTATATCCTGCATCAGAAACCTTCTTTATTACTTCTTCGCATGCTGTGTCAGCAGGCTTGCCTTCAACGGTTCCGATAAAGACATTCTTGTAGCCAAGATCTCCGACTGTCGTCTGCATCTGATCGTATGTGACATTTGCCTCGTGGCTTGTGCCGTGGCCCATGAATACGAAGGCAATGCCATCGTTTGCTGCATCATCAAGGGCTGAAATCGACATGTCGCTAGAAGAATCATCGACCTTGTAACCGGCTTCTTCAAGAGCCTTTGCTGTGATTGCGTGGGCAACAGTCTTCTTATCATCATTTGTGACAGATGCATCTGCACCAACCTCGCCAAGAAGCGGCTCAGCAACCTTTACCGAATCAAACTTGTCCTTGTAATTATCAACTGCCTCAACAAGCTCATCATATTCAGCACCGTGCATGAGGTGAGTAGGCTGAACGACAAGGTTCTTGACGCCGTTATCCACTGCACGCTGGAGCGCCTGGTCCATATTATCAATATGCTCATCATCTCGCGCCTGGACATGATTGATGATAATCTGGGCAGTGAATGCACGTCTTACAGAATAATCCGGAAATGCCTTCTGGAGAGCTTTCTCGACTCCGCCGATATCCTCAGCCCTTGACTCATTAAATGATGTACCAAATGATACAACGAGGAGCTCATTTTCGCCGATATTGTCTTCATTCAGTGGATCATCCTTTGAGGCATCACCTGTGTCCCTGCCAAAATAATCCGGATCGGCATTCTCACCTGAAACCAATGCCTTCTGGGCATCAGTCAGCTTGTCCCAGGCCTCCTTGGCTTTCTTGCAGTCCTCGTCCGTCGTGTCTGTCCTTTCCTGAACATAGATTGCGTCAATTAATTTTGCAACCTCATCGGCTTTTGCCTGATCGTCCTCTGCAGCGCCAGATGCATCCTCTGCAGCGCTGCTTCCAGCACCGCTTTCATCTGAAGATGCAGTGCTTCCGCAGCCTGCAAGAAGTGAGGCCGCCATACTGAATGCAAGCAGTCCTGTTACTAATTTTTTCTTCATGAAACTTTCCTTTCCGCCAATTCCTCGTGGCTTTTCTTCGTATCGAAACGAAGCAGGCTGATATTCTCGGCAGGTCTCCTGACTTGAACAATTATTTTCACCTTCCCATGTAAAACACAGTGGCATAAGAAAATAATTATTCGTTCTTCACAGTGACGAGATCGTACAGGACTTTCACCTGTTTCCCTATTCTCCGGACCGCATAAAATATGCTCCGGCACCGAAAATTTATTAAATTGTTACTGAAACCTCTCATATTTCCCAATGTCATAGGCCTCGAATGTGCCCATCTTTTGGTAGACTGAGATGGCCTGGTCGAGAAGTGGGAGCATCATCACGCCGCCGCTTCCTTCACCGAGTGCTAATTGTGCATCAATTACCGACTTCATGTCAAGTACAGATAGTATAATCTGTCCAGCTTTCTCCTTTGGAAAATGTGATGCAAGAAAATAATTTTTTGATTCCGGGCTGAGCTTGTAAGCAATATAGGCGGAAATCAAAGATATTACTCCGTCTGCCACTGCCGGGATTTGATATTTTTCTGCCCCAAGGAAAACACCGGTCATCGCTGCGATTTCAAGCCCGCCGGCAGAATACAAATAATAGAAGGCCTCATCATCACCAGATGAATTTTTTTGAACTCTTTGTATTATTTCTTTTACTACTTCAATTTTTCTTTTATATCCAGCCTCATCAAGTCCGGCACCACGTCCAGTAACCTCTTCTGCTTTTTTATCAAGAAGCAGTGCTGCAAGTGCACTGGAAGGCGTCGTATTTCCTATACCCATCTCGCCGGTAAGAACAATGTCATAATCAAGTTCCTTTAGCTCACAAACAAGATTCATTCCTTCTTCAATTGCTCTCCTGCACTCTTCTGGTATCATAGCATCTTCTACAAAAATATCACCTGTACCATGGCGGATATTTCGATTATTGATCTGGTGCATTTTCAAAGAACTATTGGTATTTTCTGATTCTCCAGATGATTTTTCTTTTGAATTTTTTTCGGTTTTATCCTTTGTGCCATCAGAATCATTATTGTTTTCCTGAAGCATCCCGATATCAACAGGGTATACATCACAGTTTGCATTTTCTGCCATGATTGCGGTGCAGGCATTTCCGGTGCAGAAATTCTGCATCACGATTCTTGTGACAGAGCTGTCCGTCTGAGTCACACCTTCCTTTACAACGCCGTGGTCTGCACCGAAGACAAGAAGGGCTCTTTTCTTTAGAACAGGAGGCTCGGCGCTTCCTTTGATTGCGCATAGCTTTGCCACATCACCTTCCAATGTTCCCAAAGAATCAATTGGCTTTGCAATATCATCCCAATTTTTCTTTGCTTCAAGGTATATTTTTTCGTACTCTGGATTCATTGTTCGTTCTTGTTTTCGTACTGATTACGATAATTGTCCCATGTATCACCAGAAGATGAAACATTATGGTTTTGCTGTAATTGTATATTATTTTGTTGCTGAAAATTATTTTGCTGCGGCAGTGCTGGCCTGTTTTGATAGCCTGAGTTAATCTGCTGTGGATTCTGATAACCGGGATTATTCTGATACCCCGCATTGTTGTAATTTCCTGCATAATACTGCTGATTAGGTCTATTTAGATACACAGCATTATTCTGGTACCCATAGCTATTTGGACTAACCACATTGCTTTGATATTGATTTGGCCGGTTCTGATAACCAGGGTTGTAAGAATTTTGCACTTGCTGATTCTGATAACCATAGTTATTTTGATAGCCGCTATTATAACCAGGCATACGGAAAATAGGATAATATCCGCCTGGATTAAGATTTGGATTCGTCACCTGAAAATTAACAGGAAACTGCATTCTTCCATAGAATGGCACATAAGGTCTGTACTCAATATCCTGCCTGAATGGCGGCATGTAAGTGTAGAAAAGTTCATCGTCGCGGGCTGCCCTCTTGGCCTTTCCAAAAACAATGACATAACCGGCCAGGACAAGCACGATTGCAATGGCAAATCCTGCGTCACCAAATGCAGTGAGTGAAAAGTCATAAAGGCCATGATAGAGAACTGCAATAACAAGACCGATGATGACCGGCTGATGTACATGCGGCTGATTATTCACGGACCTGTACTTTGAAATACCATAGCCGTAGCCCCAGATGATACCGCACATCGCATGGAATGGAACCGCCATGAATGCCCTCGTAATTGCTGTACCAAATGCACTGCTTCCACTGGTAAACACATAGGTGAAATTTTCAAGCGTGGCAAATCCGAGCGCTGAACAAACACCATATACAACACCATCATATGTAGAATTGAACCTGTAATTCTTCCAGGTCACAACACGCATTGCAAAGTATTTACTAAGCTCCTCGGAAATTCCGACAGTAACAAAGAATTCAAACAGCATACCCGCAATTGAACTTTCCATATCTGGTAATATCATATCCCAAAGAGATTCCAGAATAAGCGCAGGAACGACTGAAAGCACGCCCATCATGAATACGCCAAAGAGAAATCCCTTGTCTTTATCTTTTTCCTGATCCTGCCTGATGATAATATAAAATATGACGATTGCCGGAGCAACCGTAAGCAAAAAACAGCAGTCTCATATAATCCATATTATTAATCCTTCTGAAAACTTACTTATTACAATATTGCTTTATCATATCATACAGCCCCGTGTTGTCAAATTGCAGATACTGAATTTTTGTAATGTTTGTGTTAACAGGCAAATTCATATGCAAAAAAAGTGGTAATCACAGGAAAATTTCAAGTGACTACCACAGAAAAAAATAAATGCAATTATACCGTATCAACCTTATTTCGAATTACTTTCTTGAGCAGCACGTACCCTACAATCGCAGTCAGTCCTTCAGCAATCAGGAATGAGAACCAGATGATTCCTGAAAAGTAAAATCCATGAAGCACCATCGAAGTGAAAATAGTTGCGGGCGGAAGGACGAATGCAAACTGTCTTAAGACAGAAATAATCAGAGATTCAACGCCGCTGTCGAGTGCCTGAAAAATGCCCTGGAAAGCGATGTTGATGCCGGCAAAAATAAAGCTCAGTGAAATGATTCTGATTGCACTGATGCAGAGCGCTTCTGTTTCGCCAGAAAGTCCGAAAAGCCCTGCGAGCGGATTTGCAAAAATCTCAAGTGCGATCATGCCAGCTGTCATAATGACGATTGTGTACAGAAGACCATAGCGGATTCCCGCCATTACTCTTTCCTTTGACTTCAAGCCGTGATTGAAAGAAACGATCGGCGTGATCGCATCACGAAGTCCAAAGGCTGCAAACAAAATGAACTGCTGAATCTTATAATAGAGACCGTATGCGGTGACGACATTTTCACCTATCTTTACGAAGATAATATTAAGAAGATAAGTAAGAATAGACATCAGTGCCTGGGCGATGATAGCAGGAAGACCGATTGAATAGATATTTTTGATAATCTGACTATCAGGCTTACAGTATTTCATATTCTTGCTAAATTCTACATTATATTTGAAATGGAAAATCAAAGCGAGGACGAGCGAAAGAATCTGTCCGATAACGGTTGCAATTGCAGCACCGGTGACGCCCATCTTCGGAAGGCCGAGCCAGCCAAAAATGAAAATAGGATCGAGCATCATATTTGCCACAGCGCCGGCAACCTGTGCAATTGTAGAATATAGTGAACGTCCAGTCGCCTGCAAGAGTTTTTCAAATACAATATAAATAATCAGCGCAAGGAAAAGTCCGTTTCCTGCGGTACGGCTTGCCTTCTCCTTGTCGCCCTGACCGAGGCTCTTCGAAAGAAGCGCATTGCAGCCTACGCCTGTTCCAATGGAAATCGCAACAATCAGCATCTGTACCGGAAATGCAAGCGTCAAAGCATTCAATCCCTGCTCTCCCACCTTTGGAATTGCAGAAACGAAAGCCGAATCAACGATATTGTAGACAGCCTGCAGCATCATCGAAAGAATCATCGGGATGCCTATTTTCAGCATCAACCTCCCAACCGGCGCATTTGCCATTGCGCCTTTGTCCTCGTGGGAATCCTGTACCTCATTTTTCACATCAACTCCTGAACCCATTTTTTTCATTTTTCCTTTCCAAATTTTTCTCTCTTTTGCCAAGTCTCTGGTGCTTCCAAATACGGTTCAAAGAGAATAACAAATTATTTGAGCACAAGAATTACTTTGAAAAAAATGACCAGATTTGATGCATTTTTCTGCACAAGAAAAGCGTGTGCCCTATGTATTAGAACACACGCTAAATAGCTGGAATTACATCTAATTTTGCCTCACAGTTCATGCATACTTGAGCATGAGCCATCCGTTTCGCACGGTATTATAGCAGACCGAATTCAAAAATGTAAGTGAAATTTTTCATATTTGCTTTGACAAGTCTTTACAACTCTTTACAACTTTTATTTTCTTTTACAACTCTTTACAACTAACTCAGTGAAACTTTTCTTCATGTGATTTGCCATCAGGCTGAAGTGATTCCCAAGATGCATGCATGTGAGGATATAGAACCAGTATGATGCGGCAAGGTGAATCCGGCGTGCTGTAGCTACTCCGTCCCATGCCGGAAGGAACCAGAAAGCATATTTTGACATGGTAATTCCACTGTAGCCTAAAAGGACGATTGCGACCACAAGTGCCAGAATCAGAACGAGATTATATATGCGGTAGGGGCTGTACTTTCCCTTAAACATCGCTTTATACCATTTGTAATTCAAAATAGTATGTTCAATAAAAAGTGCAAGCATCGCCGTGCCAATATATTCGTGAAATTCACGACCTGTGATGAAATACGCCATGAGGATCACGATAATCACCATCATGGCAAGATCTACGATTTTCTTTATTGTGCTTTTCATCTTAAATATCTCCATTTTTCCAATAATGTTAACATTGAAAAAATAATAAGTCTAATACCTAAAATGAATTGTAAATTATGTCAATGAGGTATTTATGATAATATATACGTAATTTCAGATGCTTGTGACAGGAGCTAATTAGAAAAGCTTATACATGCTTCGATAAAATGGCATATTGCTTCAGGATTCGAGTACCAGTAAAAATGCGGGAAGCCGATGGCATAGGTTTCAGAATAATGCATGGCTTGCCATGATTTTCCTGAGACCTGCTTTGTCATAGAAAAACTATCGCCATTGTCATCGGTATCATAATAATGAAATTCATGACCGCGAAGGGAGACTCCAGAAGAGCCAAGAAGACCGTCTTTTTTCGAAGTTCCTTCAACATACCCGAAACGAACCAGATGACTCTGCTTTTCTGCCTTCGTGTGAAAAAGTCCAGCCATTTTTTCTTCTTCAAGCGAATCACAAAGATAAAGAAATCCGCCGCACTCTGCTATCGTGGGAAGCCCATTTTCAATCATTGTCTTAATCTGTGATCTCATAGAAACATTTTCAGAAAGTTCTTTTGCGTATAGCTCCGGATAGCCTCCACCAAGATATAAGCCACTGATACCTTCAGGAAATGCTGTGTCGTGAAGCGGTGAAAAGAAAATAATTTCCGCACCAAGTTCACGAAGGAGCCTCAGATTTTCCTCATAATAGAAGGAAAAAGCCTCATCGTGGGCAACAGCGATTTTGATTTTATGACTTTCGTTTTTATTAATATTAACATCAAATGTTCGGGTGACTGGGTTAATAGCTCTGTCCTCCAGCTCGCATGCATTTTCGGCAAGCTTTATGATTTCCTCCACATCGACATTTTCAGAAACAAGTTTCTCTGCTTCAGCGACAAAATCAGAATTTTTCTTTGCCTCTTCTGGAGAAACGAGTCCAAGATGCCTCGATGGAACAACTAAATTTTTATCTTCGGGCAAGAATCCAAGAACCTTCACATGGCACTCATTTTCTATCATTTTCTTAAGAACTGGAAAATATGATGATGAAACTCTATTTAGTACAACACCTGCAATCGACGCATCATCTCGGAAATTTAAAAATCCATTGATCAGCGGAACAAGTGAAAGTGAAGCACCCTTTGCATCAAGGATCAGAATCACAGATGTCTTCGTAATACATGAAATCTCATAGCTTGAGGCCTCGTCAGAGGTTCCGCCAAGACCATCGAAGAATCCCATCACGCCCTCAATCACCGCAATGTCAGCACCTGCATCTAAAAATTCTGAAATCATAATATGACGCAGGGTGTCATCATCTGTGAAGTAGCTGTCCAGATTTCCGGAATTGATTCCAAGCACTGATCTATGAAACATCGGATCAATAAAATCCGGACCGCATTTAAATGAACATGGATTTTTTCCACTAGACTTGAGTGCTGCAAGCAGCCCGACAGTAAATAATGTCTTTCCGCTGCCAGACTTTGGAGCGGCAATCTCTATTCTTGGAATATGTATTTTTTCCTGTTTACCATTGATCATCTTTTGTCTGAAATTATTATTTTAGAAAAAAACGCAAAAAAATAATAAAAAATTATCATCTGATAGAAATAAGCATCACTGGATTTAACGCTTTTCGTAAATGGTAATGTCCAAGATTCTCATATTCAGTCACGGCAATTTCTGAAAATGAAAATTCATATTCAGTGAACCTTTCAGACATTTTCTCACATTCTGAAATGGTTTCAAGCGTTACTGCCGAAATCAAAATCTTAATATCCGGGTTTATTGATAATAATCTTTCTACAATACTTGAAAGGTTCCTTCCTGCCCCACCAATAAATGCATGAGTCGGAGTATCCATGATCACAGAAAATGATTCGGGAGCCATGCCTTCAATCACTTCAATATTTGAAATCTCAAATTTCTGAATATTTTTTTTGCAAAGCTTGACAGCCTCAGAATTTTTTTCAAAAGAATAAACTCGACCTTCAGGAATACGCAATGCTGCAGCAATCGAGACTGAACCCGTGCCTGCGCCGATATCCCAAAGCACTGAATCTCTTTTCAGAGAAAGTTTCTCCAAAGCAATTGTCCGAATATTTTCTTTTGTCATTGGGATTGATTTTTTCGAATGAGAATCCCCAAATTCACGAATATAATTTTTGTCAGGAATGAAAAATCCCTCACTTTTGTCGAAGTTATCATTCTGAAAAATTACAATAGATAATGCTCTGTCGATTGGCTTAAAAAGAATAAAGTTACGTGGATTTCCAATAGTTATTCTTTCATCTGGCAATGATAGGTTTTCGCCTAAATAGATTTTTGTTTTATTTAATTCTCCATCAGGATTTATTTTTTTTGCAAGTTCAATTAATTGAGCAGTATTTGAAAGGAGCACAGCTGTGTATTTATGTGTACGAACCTGTGAAAGCACATCAAAGTCACATCCATGAATAGAAATAATTTTTACTTCATTCTCTGAAATATGCAGTTTTGAAAGAAAATATGATACTGATGAAAGACCATCAATTTCTTCTACATCAATACCTTTTTCCGCGAAAAATCTGATGGCGGAAGGTGCACCGGAATATAGGTTGATGCTTCCTGAAAAACATATCGAAACAGTCTGCGTATCAGCTGGTAAAGTTAAAGATTTATCCGTAGATGTAGAGGAATTCAAAATTTCATAAATTTTCTCAGCCCTGTATTCATTTACAAACTTCTTATCAGAAAATGTTTCTCGAATATTCTGAAGAACCTTTCCGGCACCGAAAACAATGTCAGATTCCGATATTGCATCGATTGCTCTCTTCGTCAGATATTCAGGATTTCCAGGGCCAACACCTATGATGAAAATTTTTGAAACCATATTTTTTCCTTTAGTCCAATCTGTCTATTCGCATCAGCCTGGTATATCTGCCATGGAAGAATTCAGATCTGCCCGTTCATTATCATCTTCACACATTTTGAAAGTTCAAGTGTGATTGCCGTGTCAGGCAGGTATTCTTCCGGGCGGCCGATCATCACGACAGGAACGCCAATCTTGTCCGCTGCCTCTACCTTTGCAGGTGTACCGCCGACCTCACCGGAATTCTTTGTGACAAGGCACTTGATGTCCAGATCCTTCATCAGCACTTCATTCAATGCCACAGAAAACGGTCCCTGCATCAGGATCAGGTGATCATTTGAAATCCCTGCGAGCCTGCAGCGCTCAAGCGAATCCTCCGACGGAAGTGCTCTGACATAAAAACGCTGCTGGAAGTCATGTACTGACGAAAATTCTCTAAGATGCAGACTTCCTGTAGTAAGAAGAACATTTCCATCAATATTTGAAACCTCGATGGCTGCTTCCTCAAAAGAATTTACAACGATAATATTCTGAAAAGATGTGTCATTAGCTTCTCTTTCCACCCTGTAGTATGTGATGCCATTTGCAACTGCGGCATCAGAAATATTTTTCGTAACTACTTCTGCAAACGGATGCGTCGCATCAATAATAAAGTCTGGTTTTTCCTCAGAGAAGAGCCTTGACATCTCTTCTTCATTCAGCCTGCCGACATGAATAGATTGATCATCTTCATTGATGAGTGATGCACCATACTGCGTGGCGACGTAAGTATTCGTAGCATAGCCTTTCTTATGCAGAACACCATAGAGAATCCTGCCCTCGGTCGTGCCGCCAAAAAGGATAGCCTTTCTATTTACTTTTGGTTTTCCAAAAAAAGTACTCATTGTATTATCAAAATATCTCATACACCGTCTTTGGCATATGGGCAATTAATCGACTTTGTATCCCCTCGGTGTCACCATCTTCTCACCGATGAGTTTCGTCGTAGAAGAACCTATGAAAACTGTCGTAAGCATGTCAGCTTCATAATCCTTAAGTTTTTCAAGTGTCATGATATGTCGTTCCTGGCCTTCACGGTCAATATTCTTGATGATGCCACAGACAGTGTCCTTGTCACGGCCGTTTTCGAGCATAATCTCACAGGCCTTCTCAAGTGCATCTGTCCTCGAGTGGCTTCCAGGATTGTAAAGAACAGTCACAAAATCTCCGACAGCTGCCGCTTTGAGTCTTTTTTCGATTACCTCCCATGGCGTAAGAAGGTCGCTTAAGCTGATCACAACAAAGTCATGTCCAAGCGGAGAGCCAAGCCTTGCGGCTCCAGAAAGTGCTGCCGTAACGCCAGCGACGACATTTATTTCTACCTCTGGATAATCCTTCGCCATTTCAAGAATGAGTGAAGCCATCCCATAGACGCCTGCGTCTCCGGAAGAAACTATCGAAACTGTATGGTCTTCATTTGCCTTCTCAAGAGCCTCTTTGCAGCGATTTTTCTCCTCGTGCATACCGGAAACGATATATTCACGCCCTGGAAAATTCTTCTTTACCAGATCAATATAAGTCTTGTAACCGTAAATCAGCTCGCTTGATTCAAGTGCGTTCAAGGCTTCAATCGTATAGCCGTTCATTGAACCAGGACCAAAGCCAACAACATATAATTTTTTCATTATTACACCCTCTATGTGTCTTTATGATATTTGCAGGAAAAATCATCTTTTTCCCCGCAATTCAAATATACAAAATAATATGAAATATGTCAAAATCAAATCATTGCAATTCCCACTGTCACATTTCCGTAAGCTTTCTTATCCACCAGAAGTCTTGGATTGTCATAATATTTTATCTCATCTTCAGGCAGATTTTCATATTTTTTCTGTGCCAAAAGAAGCGCAGACCTGCCTGAAACATTGTCGACGCCGACAGTCTTTTCCACAAAGTCTGACTTTGAAAATTTGCCCTCTGTTTTTCGAAGCTCGTCGGCTGAAAAATACGAAAGTATAATATGATGTTTTTCTGCGAATTCTGTCAGTCCTGCTTCGTCTTTTTTGATGTCAATAGTCGCTGCACCTTCAATTGTGCGGTAATCAAGCGAGTTCTCAACCATAGCGTTTCTCAAAGCGTCTTCAATTTCTCCTGTGGAAACTCCTCTTCTGCAGCCAATCCCGAGTGTCACTGCTTTCTTTTTATTTCTGCTAATCACTTCGCTTGCGGTAGTAACAATGCTTTGAGCCTTAAGTGCCTGGGCTGTCTCATCTGCGAAATGGTTGGCACCACCTTCATGCCCGGAAAGGATTGGAATTACATATTTACCAAGGCAGTCAATGACGATGACTGCAGGGTCTTCGGTTTTCTTATGGACAAAAGGCGCAATGCTTCGCACTGCAATGCCGCTCGCAGAGATAAAAAATATTGCCTTCACATGAGAAAAATAATACGAGACGATATCCTGCAAATGTCTTGGCTCTAAATCATCATGTTTATTAATCCTTGTAATCTCATCATCCGGGTAACTCTCTGCAAGGAATGATGCTGTCTTATCCATTACGCTGTCTCCGACAGAAGTACAGGAGATAAGAAGGAAGCCGGACTTTTTCGTTTTTCGAAACGCCGTCTCAAAATTCTTATCATAAAGCTGCGAATTTTCTTCGCCTTTGATTTTTCCTTCAGAAAGCGCATCACCAACTAGAATCAGGGCAAAATTATGAATGCCTTCTTCCGCCATTCTTTCTGGCATCCGTCCAAGTGTTGTGCGGAGAATTTTCTGATCCGGCCAGGATGCTTTATAGACAACGACGACTGGAGTGTCTGAGGAAAATCCGACCGACAGTTCCTCCCTCACCCTCTCCGCCTGACTGGCAGAAAGATAAAGAGCAAGCGTCGCATGATGCGAAGCATAGGAAGAAAGCGATTCCTTCCCAGGTACCCTCGTCCTTCCATCAACTCTCGTAATTGTAAGTGACTGTGAAACATTCGGTATCGTAAGCTCAGCTCCGACAGCCGCAGCCGCAGCAGAAAATGCGGAAACACCAGGCGTTACATCAAATGGAATGTCGTGCTCATGCAAGATCTCAATCTGTTCATGAATCGCACTATATAAAGATGGATCTCCTGTATGAAGTCGGACAACATCCTTCCCTGCATTATCTGCCTCAATTTCGACAGCCGTAACTTCTTCAAGCGTCATCTTTGCACTGTTATAAATCTCGACATCCTTCCTGCAATATGTCGAAATTAAAGCAGGATTCACAAGAGAGCCTGCATATATGACCATATCGGTATTTTTAAGAATTTCTGCTCCGCGGACCGTGATCAGATCAACTGCCCCGGAACCTGCACCAACAAAATGTATCATGATAAAAAATATTTGACTAATAACCAAGTGCGCGAGAAGACCAAAACTATCTAAGAAAACGCATTGATTTTACTCGTTGCTTAGCGAATCCGAGGAAGGGCACTATGCTGCATAGCAGCATTCTCATGTGCCCTGACGACATGCCACGATTTTGCTTTGCAAATATCGTGGCGATACCTCAGTAAGCCGTTAGGCGATGGATGAGCTTACGCAACGCAAGCAAAAATCTATGAGCCGAGAGAGGAAGAGCGCTTTTGATGCGCAGCATCATTCTCATGCGCTCTGACGACATGCCACGATTTTGCTGTGCAAATATCGTGGCAATACCGCTGAATGCGCCGTTTTCGTGATAGTTTTGTGTCTTCGGGAGCACGTAACTAATATTAATACATCCCTAATAGTCCATATTTCTCCGAGTACATGATCACATGCGTAGGAAGTACTCCGGCACGATAGGTCACGTGACTCTGTATGGCGGCCATCATCTTTTCTACAACTTTCTCACGAAGCCCATATTTTGTCAATATCAAAAGCATCTCATCTGTAGTAATTGCCTGCTTTAATTCGTAAATACAATTCTCTGGCGCTCCAGATAAAGCAGCATTTGCTGCAAAGACTTCAAACCTTCCATCAGCAACACGCGAATGTGTATTCATGATGCCAGCTGCAAGCTTACAAAGTTTTCCACAGTTTCCAACAATGGTAAGCGACACAGCATTTAAATGTACAGCAAAATCTATTGTATCTCCGATGTAATTACTGCATAGAATAATGTGACTATCTGTAATATGGTTTTCTTTTATGTATTTTTCGCCATAATTTCCCGGCGCAGCAAAAAGATTTCCATCTCCCTCAGCAAGTACTACCTTCATCTCTGCTTCGATTGATTTCACGAGTGCCCGCTCGCTCATCGGCTCGACAATTCCGGTCGTCCCGAGAATGGAAATTCCACCCTCAATTCCAAGACGTGAATTAAAGGTTTTCTTTGCGATTTCCTCGCCGTTTTCGACGGAGATGATGATAAGAAAATTCTGAATTTGTTTCTGTGATTCATGTGAATAAGCATGATCAGAACTGCTATGTTCACCCATTGAAGAATTCTGACTGCTAATAGAATTCCTATTCTTTGAAAGATCTAATAATTCCCTGGATGCCGCATCGAAAATCATCTCTCTTGGCACCTTGTTTATCGCAGGATAACCTATTTCCTGTTCGAGTCCAGGTTTTGTGACAATGCCGACACCGGGACCACTGGTCAGATACAGTCCATCATAGTCAGAATTTGAGAAAAACTTTTTACCTGTCAGCTTATGATCTGATGAAATGATTTCATTATTTTCCAAATTCAAAACACAGCCTGGTGTGCGGTCAATATTATTTTTGCACTCTTTTTCACTGCTGACAATTTCCGCCGGCACCACCGTGGCCTTCACCATTGCCCCATTCGTCACATCCGGATCATCGCCGGCATCCTTGATGCAGTAAAAAGTTTTCTCATCTTCTTTATATACCGGTACAAAAAGAAAGCCTCCGCTTGGAAGGCTTACTTTTGCTTCTGAATATGTTTCACCTGTTAAACAAAAGTGCATTGCGGCTGCCGTGGCTGCGGCCGCACAGGTGCCTGTTGTGATACCCGTTTTCAAATCGAACGAATCTTTTTCCATTTACCAGACCTTGTAATTCTGATTTCCTTCGTCTCCACCATCACCGGAATTATCGTCATCTGAGGATCCGCCGCCATTTGAGCCATTATTCTGGTTCTCTGAGCCATTGTTCTGATTGTCAGAACCATTATTATTCTGATTCTGTTCAGAGCCGCCATTACTATTCTGGCTGCCCTGCTGCTGATTCTGCTTCTGCTGCGATGGATTCAGGTCACTATTCTGCTTTTCAATTTTTTTCTGTTGCTCACGGCGGTCCTTATTGTTGTCGCTCTTCTGCTGATTCAGTTTCTGTTCAAGCTTATTATCAGATGAATCATTCTTGTCCTCATTATCCTGCTGCTGATCCTGATTATCCTGGTTCTGGTCCTGATTCTGATCCTCGTTAGGATTGTCCTCGAGCTTATCAAGCTCGTCATCAATGTCCTTTTTCAGTTTTTCAGCATCTTTTGAATGTCCTGTCGCCTGCCCTTTTTCCTGACATGCACAGCCATTTTCAGTAAGTATATTCCTCAGCGTATGAAGCTGGTTTATCGCATCCGTCTTATCATCAGAAGCCTCAATTTTCTCAAAATCCATCTGATTTAAATTAGATAATACGAGATTAATCCTGATATTACAGTCCTTCTCCTTGTCGAGCGGTGCCCATGAAAGTGCCGTATTATAATAAGTTGCAGCCTTGTCATATTTCTTCTTGTGATAATAATAATTTCCGAGATTATAATTTGTAATATAACCATCCGGATACTGAAGATCTTTTATTGACTCAAGTGATTTCAAATCTTTTTCAAGATACTGTCCTTTGGCAGCATGCCTCTCAAATGTGTTATTTATTACATAGGGGCGAATAAAAAAGACACTGAAAATCGCCATTGCCACGGCAGCTGCTATGAGAAATATATAGATAAAAATATGCTTTTTCATATCATAGCCTCTTCTTCGTAGCAACTACAATGAATTCCCATACCAGAAGTACAATAAGCGGCAGTGCAAAGCACCAGTAATAATCAGTGTAATAAATAAGATGCTGTTTCGTTGCAACTGACTTTGCCAGCGATTTGATTGTGGAAAGCCGCATATCAGCGCTGTGCTCATTATCTACATGAATGTACGAAATTCCAAGATCTTTTGCAATGGCCTTAAGATTATCCTCGTCTATTTTTGATATGCCCTTTTTATTTGTCTCTTTATCATATACATAATTTCCATACTCATCCTGCATGGTACCGCCTTCTTCAGTGCCATAGCCTAAAACTGCGCCATCCTTTATGTATTGTTTCAGGCTTGAAAAATCCATGAGCTTATCGTCATTCGTAATCTCACCATCGCTGATAAAAAATACAATGGCCTGTCTGTTCTTTTTCTTAGCAGTTGACTTCAGCAGCGATTCAATGTCATTGTAAGGTGTATTCATGGATGTTCCAGTAGCATCATAAGAATCCATGACAGAGATGCTGTCGATATTGTCCTTCACATCATCAACATCCTGTGTGTATGGCGAACGGATTTCAGAATAATTGTCAAAAGTAATCAGTGCAAAATTTGCACCTGCGAGTTCTTCCATAATGTAATTTATGTCCCTCTTCGCTTCATCCATTCTAGTGCCATTCATGTCGTTTGCCCACATGCTGATCGTATCATCGACAACAAACATGACATCCAGATTGCTTAAAAATACATCATGAGATGTCTCCTCCTTTGAGGGACGAAGCATGATGACAAAAGCCAGGGCAATAATTAGTCCTACCCTGACAGCAGAGGCAATATTCGTCTTGAGCTTCTCGTTTCTCCTGAAAATGTGAATGAAAACGAGTACCAAAGCCGCTGCAAAGACCGGTATTAATATCCAAATGTTTATTATTGGTCGAAATTCCATACTATCACCGTTTCAGCACAATTCCAGAAGCAATCATGATGATCATGCAAAAAAGCATTACAATTGCAGGCACTTCCGGGTACTCGACATCATGTACAAAATTCTGAATTTTCACTGCCTTGGCCTCTTCTGCCTCTATGCTTTTGATGATGTCCGGCACCGTATTATCTTCTGTAACCAGGTAAGCCTCACCATTTGTGGATTCACAGGCAGTCTTTAATTCCTGGAATTTTTCCTCTGAATAGCCAGGTCCGTGATAATCCTCATTGTACTGGGTTTCAGAACAGATTCCGTAAACACGTACATTTTTCTTTTTGCACTTTTTTGCTGCCCCATCAAGTTCTATATCAGGTGGAACAAGCGCCTCTTCGGCATTATCTGTGCAAAGAATAATGACACGCGATCTATCCTCATTATATTTTGGGAAGCTATATAGCGTCGTCGCAAGTCCCTCGCCAATCAGCGAGCTCCCTTTATATATATTGTTCGTAAGCGTACCTGCGCCATAATAATCTAATGTCTGTGAAAGTGTGCTGTATTCATCATAATTAAAATCATAACTGTCATAATTTCCATAGGTGTCATAATTATCCATATATGTCTTCTGAGCTTCAAAATATGGCTTCAGCTCATCCAGACGCTGCACGACAAAATCGTAATCATCAGTCATTGGAACATATGTGACAGCAGAAGTATTAAAAATAACGACACCAAAACGCTCGCCGTTCATTCCGTTTACGACATTTTTGAGCGCCTCAATGACATCGCTGTTCAATTCATAAAGCGAATAAGAAACATCCATAGAAAGAAAGATATCTCTCTTCTTCACGCTGCCGCCTTCGCTGTGCGTCTTAAAAGGACGGGCAGCTAAAATAAGACCACATAAGATCATAGCAGCCATGCTTCCAAAAAACAGCGTCTCTAATGCGACAAGCTCATTTTTTCTCTTCTGAAATTCTTTCTGGGATTTAATAAATTCAGTATTGGCAGCCTTTTTACCGCCAGCATATGCTTTTTTCCTTTTGCGTACAGCAAAAAAAAGGATGAGGCAGAATGCCACAAGCCCTGGAATTCCAATATATAAGAATAAAGGATTTTTCAAATCCATTTTGAAATTACCTCTCTTGCTGCTCCAATATTATACTGTGCAGATGACCTTGACACCGGCGCAAATTCCGGCTGATAAAATAATGCAATCGCTTTTGATAATCCAATAAGACCAGATGCACGCCTCAGCTCGGAAAGAGTCATCTTAGAAGTTTCCCTTCCTGAAATCTCCTGAACATAACCTCTGCACATTCTTGAAAGCTTCTCGTTTAGTTCTCTTTCTGTGAGCTTCCCATTAGAATAATTCACCTGAATCTTGTACAGGCTGTTCAGATATTTATTCCTGATCTTTTCACGCTGCGAAGGTGTATATTCACGTGCCTTTGGTGGTGCGTCAAACTTATCTTTATTCCTGATACGGTAAATAAAATATGTCAGGAAAAATACCGCTGCGGCAATCAGAATAATACCGGTAACCAAATCGATCACAGGAAACGAATATGCATTTTCAACTTCAACCGAAATCTTCATACTTTCCTCTTCCGAAACCGAAATCCTTTTTCCCGTACCTCTGAAAAAGCTCAACCGAACGCTTAATAATATTCTCTTCTTTATTGATGAATGTAGATGCGATGCGGTATTTTTTCGTCATCCTGTCAAGCTTTAGGAACATTCTCTTCCTGTAATCTGCTTCAATTAAGTGAAGATCTCTGCTTCCAGAAATGAAAGGATCGCTGTAATCATCTGCATCAATGTCGAAGGTATTAGCATTTGTATAATAATAGTCCTCCATTACTGCAAAAAGGACGTCGTTATTTACCGTAAGCCGCCTAAATGTATTTTCTGAAATGCTGTCCATCCCAGCCACATCAGTAATCACGACTATGATGCGCTTTTTCCTGGAATCTTCTGCTGCTTTTCGAAGCAATTCATCAAGATGAATATAAGGTTCCTGATAACTCTGAGAATGGTATTCATTCATAACCCTTTCAAGTTCATTCACGCCCATCCTGTAAGGTGAACGCATAATGCCCTTGTCATTTGAATACATCACTGCGACATCAGCAGACTGCCTTTCGACTAAATATGCAATCGTGCCGAAGATCATCGTAGCAAGCTCTGCTTTAGGCTCACCACCCAGAGTATCGCCCATCATCTTTTTTCCCTTATCGAGAACAAAAAGAACATTGTGTCTCCTGTCCGTAATGTACCTTCTGACGAGCGTTTTATTTGCATGTGATGAAGTCTTCCAGTCAATATCCCGGATGTCGTCACCGTATGCGTATTCCTTCAGGTCGTAGAATTCCATACCTTTTCCGATTGACTTCGAGCGGAAATTTCCTTCAAGAAGATTTGCTGTCCGGACAGTCGTAAAGAGTTTGAACATACCTTTAATCTTGTCAAGGTAATCATATTTAACCCTGGATTCGTATGCAGGTGGCGCTGACATAACCGGAACTGAAGGCGCCTGATTTTTTTGTACTTTTTTTCTTCTCACAAATGCCATATGTGATAAATATAATTAATTAGTATGTACTAACCCAAATTACTATTAATAACAATAAATGCTTTATTTATGCCATCATATTATTTTACTTAATGCTGAAATAAATATTATGGCGTCGGAACCGTCTTTATGATCTCATAAATAAGATTTTCAACTGTGATTCCATCAGCAATTGCAGCATAATTTAATGCAAGCCTGTGACGGAGCACGCCGAATGAGACATTCCTGACATCCTCAGGAATAACGTAATTTCTGCCCTCCATGAGCGCCAATGCCTTTGATGTCTTCAAAAATGCAATTGACGCACGTGGACTTACGCCCATGCTTACATAACCCTTCAGGTTCTGTGGCAGCTTCTCATCCGCATGACGGGTGGCATCAACTATGGATGCAATATAATAGCGGATCTTGTCGCTGACATAGACATGCTCAACGATATCCTGCACCTTATCGATATCGGCAATCGTCAGAACCGCAGGCTGCTTTTCAACGTTCTTCTTTTCTGTGAGCTTAAGAATCTGAAGTTCCTCTTCAGCAGTCGGGTAAGTGAGCGTGTCCTTCAGCATAAAACGGTCTGTCTGTGCTTCAGAAAGAGGATACGTGCCCTCCTGCTCGATTGGGTTCTGCGTTGCAATGACAACAAACACATCCTTTGGAACAGAATAGGACTCCTTGCCGATCGTGACCTGCCTCTCCTGCATGGCCTCGAGCATGGCTGACTGGGTCTTTGCGGAGGAACGGTTTATCTCATCAACAAGGACGAAATTTGCAAATACAGGTCCTAAAACAGTTTCGAATTTGCCTGTATCTGAATGATAAATCTGGGTACCGATAATGTCTGAAGGGAGAAGATCCGGCGTGCACTGGATTCGAGAAAACTTGCCATCTACTGCATCGGAAATTGCTTTTGCAGCGGTCGTCTTCGCAAGGCCAGGAACTGACTCAATCAGAATATGACCGTCTGCTAAGATTGCCTCGATCAGAGAATACATAAGCTGCTTCTGACCGATGACTCTCGTATGGAAATACTTTTCAAGCTTGTCAATTACATCTTTAGCATATGCGAAATCCTCTTCAGAAATTTCAGAAACATTCTCTTCCTTCTTCGGCTGAGGAACAGGATTGACATTCTGATTCATCTGAGAAGCATTGTTCATATTCTCATAAGTCTGCGGCGACGGATTCTGACCAAAATTCTGATTCTGCTGAAAACCCTGGCTCTGACCATACCCCTGATTCTGCACACCAGGATTTGTGACATAGCCGCCATTGCCAATCGGCTGCTGACCGTACTGCGCAGGATTGTAATATCCGGGCTGCTGCCCATACGCACCATTGTAATTCTGATTCATCGTTTTCTAAATATCCCCCTATAAACTTATATACTCGCTCCCGCACGTTAATACTGTAAATTGCAATTACTCTCCATGAGTTTTTACTTTAGCAATATCAATCGGCGTCAGGCTCTCGATATTCGACTCCATCGCCGTAGCGAGAGCATTTGCTGTATCAATTGCTGTGATGCAGTATACGCCGGTTTCGATGGCGTTTCGGCGGATCAGGAAGCCGTCACGTGTCTTGTCGCCGTGTCCTTCGGTCGGCGTATCGATGACGAGATCGATCTTATGGCCGAGGATTAAGTCCATGACGTTTGGCGATTCCTGGGAAATTTTATTTACCCAGAGTGCATCGACGCCATGCTGCTGAAGATATTTTGCAGTCGAGCGTGTGGCGTAAATCTTGTAGCCTAAATATGCGAAACGCTTTGCGACAGAGACTGCCTCCGGCTTATCCTTGTCGTTCACGGTGATAATCATCTGCTTGTACTTCGGAAGTACAACGCCTGCGCCGAGAAAGGCCTTGTATAGAGCTTCATTGAAGGACTTTGCGATGCCAAGGCACTCACCTGTTGACTTCATCTCAGGTCCGAGTGAAATCTCTGCGCCACGAAGCTTTTCAAATGAGAATACCGGCATCTTGATTGCAAAATAATCTGCCTCCGGCTGAAGTCCAGGCGTATAACCCAGGGACTTTAAGCTGTGTCCTAAAATAACCTTTGTCGCAATGTCTACAATCGGGATGCCCGTAACCTTGCTGATATACGGAACCGTCCTTGAAGAACGAGGATTTACCTCGATGATGTAGACTTCGCCACCCTGGTCAATGAACTGGATATTGATGAGTCCCTTGACGTGAAGCGCACGTGCGAGCTTGATCGTATAATCAACGACCTTTTCCTTTACCTCGTCTGAAATCGTCGGTGCAGGATAAACGGAGATCGAGTCGCCGGAGTGGATACCTGTTCTTTCGATGTGCTCCATGATACCCGGGATTACGATGTCTTCGCCATCGCATACGGCATCGACCTCTAATTCCTTGCCCTGTAAATATTTATCAACGAGAACTGGGTGCTCCTGGGTATATCTATTGATAATGCCCATAAATTCATCGATTTCCTCGTCATTGAATGCAATCTGCATGCCCTGGCCGCCGAGTACGTAGGAAGGACGGACAAGTACAGGATAGCCGATTCGGTTTGCGACTTCCTTTGCCTCGTCTGCTGTAAATACAGTACCGCCTGCTGCCCTCGGGATGCCTGTCTTCTGAAGAATCTCATCGAAGAGCTCCCTGTCCTCTGCTGCATCGACATCCTTTGCGTCAGTACCAAGAATCGGCACGCCCATACGCATCAGGTCCTGTGTCAATTTGATGGCAGTCTGGCCGCCGAACTGTACGACAGCACCATCCGGATGCTCGATATTTACGACATTTTCTACATCTTCAGGTGTCAGCGGCTCAAAATAGAGCTTGTCTGCAATATCAAAGTCTGTAGAAACTGTCTCAGGGTTGTTATTAATAATAATGGTTTCCCAGCCCTCTTTTGAGAACGCCCATGTCGCATGAACAGAGCAGAAATCAAATTCGATACCCTGGCCGATTCTAATAGGTCCTGAACCAAGGACCAAGACCTTCTTTCTCTTCTTATCTTCTTCCTTTGTCTCGAGAGCCTCATTTGCTGAGCCGAATACAGAATAATAATACGGTGTCTCTGCCTTGAACTCTGCTGCACAGGTATCAACCATTCTGAAGGCTGCAGTAATGCCATTTGACATTCTCATATCGTGGATTGTGCTTTCAGTCTTTCCAGTGAGTCTTGCGATGACATTATCCGGATATTCGATTCGCTTTGCCTCTGCAAGAAGCTCCGGCGTAAGTTCCTCGGTCTGAAGCCTCTTCTCCATCTCGACAAGGATGGCAATCTTGTCAATGAACCAGATGTCGATTGTCGTGATGTCGTGGAGTTCTTTTTCAGAGAAGCCACGGCGGATTCCTTCGGCAATCCTGTAGATTCGCATATCATCGATCTTTGCTAAGTCTTTTCTCAGTTCGTCGTCAGTGAGTTTCGTGAAATCATAGCTCATCAGACAGTCTGTATGCTGCTCGAGTGAACGGATGGCCTTCATGAGTGCGCCCTCGAAATTGTCGGAAATACTCATAACCTCGCCGGTTGCCTTCATCTGCGTCGTAAGTGTTCTCTTTGCAGTAATGAACTTATCAAATGGAAGACGCGGAATCTTGACAACAACATAGTCAAGCATAGGCTCGAAGGAAGCCTTTGTCTTCTTTGTAATCGCATTCGGAATCTCGTCAAGCGTATAGCCTAAAGCAATCTTTGCAGCAACCTTTGCAATCGGGTAACCAGTAGCCTTTGAAGCAAGTGCTGAAGAACGGCTGACACGCGGATTTACCTCGATGACGCAGTACTCAAAGGAGTCAGGATTCAGGGCAAACTGAACATTGCAGCCGCCGGTAATCTTAAGTTCTTCGATGATATTAAGAGCTGCGCTACGGAGCATCTGGTGCTCTTTATCGGAAAGTGTCTGCGAAGGCGCAACAACGATGGAGTCGCCAGTATGTACGCCAACCGGGTCGATATTTTCCATGTTGCAGACGGTAATACAGGTGCCGTTCGCATCACGCATTACTTCGTACTCGATTTCCTTCCAGCCTGAAATGCAGCGCTCTACGAGTACTTCGTGTACTCTTGAAAGGCGAAGGCCGTTTGCCAAAATGTCACGAAGTTCTGTTTCATCATGGGCAATTCCGCCGCCTGAGCCGCCGAGCGTATAAGCCGGACGAAGAACTACGGGGTAGCCAATCGTATTCGTAAACTGAACACCGGCGTCAACATCATGGACGACCTTTGAAGCTGCGACAGGCTCGCCGATTTTTTCCATCGTATCCTTGAATTCCTGTCTGTCCTCTGCCTTCCTGATGGTTTCAGGAGTCGTTCCAATGAGCCTGATGCCGTGCTCTTCAAGGAAACCGCTTTCTGCAAGCTCCATGCCAAGGTTTAATCCTGCCTGGCCGCCGAGCGTTGCAAGAACGCCGTCCGGCTTTTCCTTCAGGATAATCTTTTCAAGCATCTTTGCTGTCAGGGGCTCGATATAAACCTCGTCTGCAATGTCCTTATCCGTCATAATCGTGGCAGGGTTTGAATTTACGAGACAGACCTCGACGCCCTCTTCCTTTAAGGAACGGCAGGCCTGTGTGCCGGCGTAATCAAACTCTGCGGCCTGGCCTATTACGATAGGACCCGAGCCAATCATAAGTACTTTTTTAATGCTGTTATCCTTTGGCATTTCTAACTCCTAAAAACTATACTACTTCTTTTTAGTCTCTTATTTGTGAATAAAGTGTTATCCAAACATAAAATTTTCGTTAAGGTTTTGTTAAAATAATTTAGACAGTTTCCTAACACGGAAATTTCAATGAAATTTTATTAATCCATCATAGATAAGAATCTGTCAAATAAATAATTTGAATCCATAGGTCCTGGGCAGGCTTCCGGATGGAACTGAACCGTGAAGATATTTTTGTTCTTGTACTTCAGTCCCTCATTCGTACCATCGTTTACATTGACGAATGCCTCTTCTGCAACTGCCGGGTCTAATGTATCCGGATTTACCGCATAGCCGTGGTTCTGTGAAGAAATATAAACCTTTCCTGTGGCAAGGTCCTTTACAGGATGATTGCCGCCGCGGTGGCCGTACTTGAGCTTATAGGTATCAGCACCAGTAGCAAGTGCCATGAGCTGGTGGCCGAGGCAGATTGCAAAAATAGGCGTGTCACTGTCATAGAGCTTCTTAATCTCTGCAATAATGTCCGTATTTGTTTTCGGATCTCCAGGACCGTTTGAAAGCATGATTCCGTCCGGATTGTCGGCTAAGATTTCTGAAGCAGGCGTATGGGCAGGATAAACCGTGACATTGCAGCCGCGCTCATTTAAGTCCTCTGCAATGTGGCGCTTTGCACCAAGGTCAAGAAGCGCTACCTTCTTGCCATGTCCCTTTAAGACATATTTTTCAGGGCAGGTCGTTTCCGTCACAACGTCACCTACCATATAAGCCTTGATCTTTGGAAGGATTTCTGAAAGGTCATCATACTTTGTAGTCGTAATCATTCCGTTCATTGTGCCGGAATCACGAAGGTGCTGTGTCAGCGTTCTCGTATCGACGCCGGCAATTCCCGGAATTCCCTGCTTTACGAGGAAGTCCTGAATTGTGCCTTCGCAGCGGAAATTGGAAGGCGTACGGCTAAGCTCACGAACGATGTAACCCGAAACGAATGACTGTCTCGACTCCATATCAGGTGTGATGCCATAGTTTCCAATCAGAGGATAGGTCATCGTAACTGCCTGGCCTGCGTAGGAGGGGTCGGTCAGAACCTCGAGATAGCCCATCATGGAAGTATTGAAAACGATCTCGCTGATTACTTCCTTTTCTACGCCTATGCTCTCCCCTTCAAAAACTGTTCCGTCTTCTAAGATTAAATATGCTTTCATGTCAACCTTTCTATGTATAGAAATTCGTTGTATGTTGCGTCATCAACTGATATAGCGTTTGCACGTAAATGCACCAACCAATATCACTTTACTCCTAAGTATCACGCAAATAAATGTATCGCAAAAAGTGTGAAAGATTAAGAGAAGTAAGATACTCCGCTCTCAAATATCTTCATATCCATCTCGCCATATATGTTCTTAGATACATTCTCGCCGATTCGTTCTACATGACACATCTTGCCGAATACACGTCCGTCAGGAGAAGTAATGCCTTCGATTGCAGAATAGGAACCGTTGATGTCCCAGTATTCATCGAGTGAGACATTGCCTTCTGTGTCAGAATACATCGTGGCAATCTGTCCATTTTCAGCGAGTTTCTTCAGCCAGAAGTCATCTGCAACAAATCTGCCTTCGCCGTGTGATGCAGGAATTGCATAGACACCGCCAAGAGAAGCCTTCTGAAGCCATGGAGACTTGTTTGAAATGACCTTCGTATAAGGGACATGGCTGATGTGACGGCCTAAAGTATTGTAAGTAAGTGTCGGGCTGTCCTCACGCTGCTCCATGATTTCGCCGTATGGTACGAGGCCGAGCTTTATGAGTGCCTGGAAGCCATTGCAGATACCAAGGATGAGACCGTCCCTCTTTGTGAGGAGGTCCATGACAGCGATCCTGAGCTTCTCATTTCTGAAGGCATCTGCATAGAATTTTGCAGAACCCTCTGGCTCATCACCTGCTGAGAAGCCGCCTGGGAACATGATAATCTGCGCTTTATCAATTGCCTTCTTGTACTCATCGATTGACTCTGTGATGTCATCGCCGGTAAGGTTCCTGAATACCTTTACGATTGGCTCTGCGCCTGCCTTCCTGAAGGCCTTCGCAGAATCGTACTCGCAGTTCGTGCCTGGGAATACAGGGATGAATACCTTCGGCTTCTTTGCCTTTGTATGTCCGACATAGACATTCTTTGCTTCGTACAATTCGTGGTTGACAGGCATTCTGTCATCATTTGCCTTCGTATGGAAGACATCCTCAAGCCTGCCCTGCCAAGCAGAAAGTGCCTCATCAAGCGTGAGACCTACATTTCCGTATGAGAAATAATCACCATTTGTTACTTCACCGATGACTGCAAATGCATCAGAAATTCCGGCAAATGAGAAGGCATTCTTTACTGCCTCAAGGTCTTCATTCTTTACTTCAAGAATGAGTGATCCGTTGCTCGGGGAGAAAAGAATGTGCTTCGGGAAGGTATTCGGATAAAGCCTTACGCCTAGTCTGTTTCCGAAAGCCATCTGGCTGACGGTTGCGGCAATTCCGTATCCGTCCTTTACATAGGCACTCTGAATCTTCTTTGCCTTGATGAGTTTATGAATGGTCTTGTACATCTTCATAGCCATAGCATAATCCGGAAGATCGTACTCATCCCTGAAGCAGCGCGCATTGATAATCTTATTTCCTGCTGCCTTGAACTCTGGTGTAATGACCTCAGAAGCCTTTGCCATATCAACTGCAAATGCGACGAGTGTTGGCGGAACATCAAGATCATTGAAGGTACCACTCATGGAATCTTTGCCGCCGATTGAAGGAAGGCCATAGCGGACCTGTGCCTCATATGCGCCAAGCATTGCAGCAAGAGGCTGTGACCATCTCTTCGGTTCCTTATTCATTCTGCCAAAATATTCCTGGCAGGTAAATCTGACCTTCGTAGGATCACCGCCCATGGCAGTAATCTTTGCAAGCGCCTCAGTAAATGCGAAAACTGCACCATGGTATGGGCTGAAGGATGAAAGATATGGATCAAAGCCGTATGCCATCAGTGAGCAGTCATCTGTCTCGCCGTCTGCGACAGGAATCTTTGCTGCCATACCCTGTGTAGGCGTGAGCTCGAATTTGCCGCCGTATGGCATCAGGACTGTACCTGCACCGATGGATGAATCGAACATCTCGACAAGGCCTTTTTCTGAGCAGATGTTGAGGTCTGCTAACGTATTAAACCAGGCCTGTCTCACATCGCCTCTCTCGAGGTCGTTTCTTACAACAGGATTGATAGGTCCTTCGAAATAATTGTGGTTTCCATCAGGCATTGTGATTTCAGCATCAACCTCCTGATGGGCGCCGTTTGTATTCATGAATTTTCTTGAAATATCGACAATCTTCTTGCCGCGCCATGTAAGGACGAGTCTTGGCTCCTTGGTAACGACTGCGACATCCGTAGCCTCGAGGTTTTCCTCTGCAGCATATTTCATGAAGGCCTTTTCATCTTCAGGTGCGACGACGACTGCCATTCTTTCCTGGGATTCAGAAATGGCAAGCTCTGTTCCGTCAAGGCCTGCATATTTCTTTGGAACAAGGTCAAGATTTACATTGAGGCCGTCAGCAAGTTCGCCGATGGCAACCGAAACACCGCCTGCACCGAAATCATTACATTTCTTGATGAGCTTCGAAACCTCTTCACGTCTGAAAAGTCTCTGGAGCTTTCTCTCAGTCGGTGCATTACCCTTCTGAACTTCTGCGCCGCAGACTGTTGTGGACTCGGTGTTGTGTGCCTTGGATGAACCTGTTGCACCGCCGATTCCGTCACGTCCGGTTCTGCCGCCGAGAAGAATAATTCTGTCTCCTGGATCAGAAGTGAGCCTCTTTACTGCGCGCCTCGGTGCGGCACCGACAACGGCACCGATCTCCATACGCTTCGCAACGTAGCCAGGATGATAGAGCTCCTTGACATAGCCGGTTGCAAGACCAATCTGGTTTCCATAGGATGAATAGCCATGGGCGGCTTCACGGACAAGCTTCTTCTGAGGTAATTTTCCTTCAAGTGTCTCTGAAACAGGAACTGTAGGATCTGCAGCACCTGTGATTCTCATGGCCTGGTAAACATAAGTCCTGCCTGAAAGCGGGTCACGGATGGCACCGCCAAGACAGGTGGCAGCACCACCAAAAGGCTCGATTTCTGTAGGATGGTTGTGCGTTTCATTTTTGAAATTCAGGAGCCATTCCTCTTTCTTTCCATCTACCTCTACTGGAATAATGATGGAGCAGGCATTGATCTCGTCTGACTCCTCCTGATCCTTTAATTTTCCAGCCTTCTTCAGCTGCTTTGCACCAATGATGGCAAGGTCCATAAGGCAGACATATTTGTCATTCTTGTCCTTGTATAATACTTTGAAATTATCCTGATATTTCTTAAGAGAAGCGGCGATCGGCTTCTTATAAAAACCGTCGTCAATCTTTATTGACTTTAATTCTGTAAGGAAGGTCGTGTGACGGCAGTGGTCTGACCAGTAGGTGTCGAGCACACGGATTTCTGTGATGGAAGGATCTCTCTTCTCGTCCTTCTTAAAATAATCCCTGATGAAGATGAAATCTTCGTAGGTCATTGCAAGGTTGAGTGAATCATATAGCTCGTGGAGTTTGTCGTCAGATTCCTTGATGAAGCCGGTCAGAATCTCAACATCCTTCGGCTCCGGATACTTGTCAACAAGCGTCTCAGGCTTCACTTCAGACGTCTCACGCGAATCGACAGGGTTGATGCAGTGCTTCTTTATTCTGTCAAAATCATAATCCGAAATATTTCCAATGATGACATAGGTCGTGGCAGTCTTGATAACCGGCTCTTCCTTACTGTCAAGAAGCTTAATACACTGCTCAGCAGAATCAGCTCTCTGGTCGAACTGTCCAGGAAGGTACTCTACTGAAAATACACGGCCGTTCCTGTCAAAATCCTCTTCATATATATTGTCTACAGGTGGTTCGGCAAAAACTGTCTTCTTTGCCTCTTCATAAACGGCATCTGAAATATTTTCTGAATCATAACGAATAAGTACGCGGACATCCGAAACGGCATCGATACCAAGGTAATGCCTGATCTCGTGCCTTAAGGACTTCGCATTTACTGCAAAATTCTTTTTCTTCTCAACGTAAATTCGCCTAACCTTACCCATAGCTTACCTCCTATTAAGAAACCATCAACACCTTGGAACTGCCTGTTTATGCGCATTACAGCACCTTTCATAATCATGCGCACTCAGTCGGCCTCAATGCATTCGCTCTAGTATAACATATTAGAGGGCGAAATTAATATCAAAATTTGAAATTATCAGTTCGTTTTTTTATACAATTACAATAATGCAATCTCTTCCGCAGGCAATACAAAATCAGCATTACAATATGCAAATCTCAAACCGGAAGCTCTCCTGCATTCCAGAATTTCTGTATTTTCTCCGCCACATTCTCCTTTGTGCATCTTTCCATCTGCCCAGTCCAGTCCGGTGGGAAAATATTCCGGTACGACGAATATTCAAATCTTGAGTCAAGCAGCACGATAATACCTCTGTCGGTCTCGGTCCGGATTACCCTTCCTGCCGCCTGAAGAACCTTGTTCATTCCAGGATAGAGAAAGGCATAGGAAAATCCGTCAATACCTTTCTCACTAAAATAATCTTCAATAATCTTCTGCCTGGTCGAATACTTCGGCAGAGCCGCGCCGCAGATGATGACGCCAATCAGACTGTTTCCTGTAAGGTCAATTCCTTCAGAAAATGCGCCGCCAGAAACCGTGAATGCAATGACCTTGTTCTTATTTTCAAAGGTGTTCAGGAACGCATCCTTGTCCTTCTCCTTCATGCCGTTTTCCTGCACGAGGATTTCGTAGTCGCCGTCATACAAAGAATAAAAATAATTAAGGACTTCCTTCATAAACCCATACGACGGGAAAAATGTCATATAATTTCCTTCGTGCGAATTGATGATATTAATAATGTACGCAGCGTAGTCAGAATACGTTCTGGAATTTCTCTTCTTATACAGGCTCGTGACATCACTTCCAATGAATACCCGCTTATTTTCCGGCGGGAAGGTAGACTCAGCAAACACGGCAAATGGCTTTTCCTCGAGGCAGAGAAGTCTCTTGTGGTACGCCATCGGAAGAAGCGTCGCTGAAAAAAATACAGTGGAAATTCCCATGTCGAGCCGCTCCTGGATGTTTTTCGAAGGGTCTATGCAAAACAGGTTCGCATGGAAATGCTTTTCATCATCGTATGAAAAATAAAATTTGTAGTGTGCGTCTGAAATCGTGTAAATCTCGTAGAAAAAGCTGATGTTAAAATAATGCTCCAGAATCTCGTCTTCATTTTCAAGCGGAATCTTTTTTTCTAGGATCATCTGGAAGGCATTTACCACTCGGCCTATTGCATTCATGAAGTCAGCAATTTCCTGATTGTCCGGGAAGTATGCATTGGCACCAGTTTCTTCAAGCGTAATTTCATCAAATGATTTCCTGATTTCCAGGAATTCCCGATTTAACTTATTAAGAGCCGAAACGATGCCAAATGCCCCTGTATTAATTTTCTTCTTTATCAGGAGAACTTCTTCCTTCGTAAATGAAGCCGAATACATGTCACGGCCTCGCTCGATGAGATTGTGTGCCTCGTCTATGAGGAAGATAAAGTCCTGGCCTATTCCTTCAGAGAAAAACTGCGAAAGCGACGCATTCGGATCAAAGACATAGTTGTAATCGCAGACGATGTTGTCACACCATCTCGAAAGATCGAGATTCATATAATACGGGCAGACATTTTTTTCCTTCGCCCACTCGATGATATCCTCCGGGCCTGTGATGTCACGGCTTGTAAGAAGTTCATAAACGACATCATTTATCCTGTCAAAATGCCCCTTTGCATAGACGCAGTGGTCCGGGTCGCATTTCACCTCGGTATTCGTGCAGAGCTTTTCCTTTGCGGAAATCATCACGGATTTCATACGAAGGCCATTGTCTGAAAGAATTTTAAAGGCATTAAACGCAACATTTCTCGTTACATTTTTTGCAGTGAGATAAAAAATCTTGGAAGCCAGGGAATTTCCAACTGCCTTCACTGATGGGAAAATCGTTGCAAGTGTCTTTCCTGTACCGGTCGGCGCCTGCATAAAAAGAAGTTTATTTTTGGAAATAGAATAATATATTTTTGCGATCAGTTCCTTCTGCCCTGCACGGAATTCATATGGAAATTTGAGTGTCTGGATTGACTGATTCCTAATCTTCTGCCAGTGGAAAAGGAAGTCCGCCCAGCGCTTATAAAGAGATAATACGTTACTGAAAAAAGCCTTTAATTCTTCATATGTAAAATTGAAATGAAAATATTTGATCTTGTAATTGTCGAGATTGATATAGGTCATGCGCACCGACATGTCGCATTTGTCATGATCTTCTGAATAGAAAAATGCATAGCATTTCGCTTGGGCGAGATGCAGTGGCAGCGGTGCATCCATCAGGTCTAAATCAAGGTAGACGCCCTTGATTTCATCTATTGTAACGTTTACGTCATCAATGACCCCGTCAGCCCTGCCAGAAACCTTGAGGTCATATTCATCATAGTGCTCGAAATAGACAAACGGCACCTCGGCATGGTACTCCGGTCCTGCAGCTCTCTGAATACTCTGATGCGCCTTCGTCCCCTCCTGCATTGCTTTCAAAGGATCAACAGCACCAATCCTGTTGTCAATATCGCCAGATGCGAGCACAAATTCTACGAGCTTCCGCACTGAAATTTCAATTGTAGGTCTAATATCTTCCATGAAATAGAATCTTCAAGTCCCTGCTAGCTAAAAATAAGTAAAAAAAATCAAAGTATCTTTCATACATTTTTTTAATTTTTCTTCTGGCATGTAAAACCCTGTTGTTTTCAATTTTATTCCCAACTAACATCATTATCAAGCATTGGGAATAAAGTTGTGAATAATACTAATAACCCCCTAATCCCCATATCAAAATGCACTCATCTATACAATCCGAAAAAAAATAGAAAAACGCCGCCACAACTGTGACGGCGATTTCTATGAATCCAAAACGAATGTTGCTAATTTTAAGTTGCATCAATGGATTGAAAATAATTTATGCTGCAATAAAATTCTGAAGACGATGCTTAAGAGTGACATCTTCACGTGCTGTTGAGAGTTCCATCTGCCTTCTTGTGCATGCACCCATGACACCGAGAAGTGACTTTGCATCAATTACGTAAGTGCCATTCTTGAGATCAATATCGTAATCATACTGAGAAGTAATGTTAACAAATTCTTTAACATCGTTTGGACTCAAAAGCTTAAGAGTAAATTTCATGGTTTTACACCCCTTTCTTCAATCCGAGGTTAATTTAACCACGAAACTATTTTTTGGTCAATCGTTTCCGCGCTATATATTGTGATTGTACTGGCAAAAATACAAAATGTAGTCAAAAACGTTTGTTTACTAGTCAAATCTTGCAAAATTTACGATAATTTACACCGAAATTGCAAAATTAGTCCCGTCAACGAAAAACCCACTCTCGTTTCGGACTCGGTTAACTCAGTTTTGCGCGAACTCGCTTAATTTAAGTCCCTTGTTCCGCTCGAGCGTCATCCGGATGCTCCACTCATTCACCCAGAGTAAAAGCGGGCGACCTTTTAAGTCCATGACCTTCTTCATGTCAGATGTGCCAGAAATTGCATCGATGTCAATATCATCATTTTCAACCCAGCGAATGTATTCGTATGGAAGGTTCTCGAGGATGATCTCGACATTGTATTCGTGAAGCAGTCTGTACTTCAGGACATCAAACTGCAATACGCCGACAACGCCGACGATGATTTCCTCCATGCCGGTATTATATTCCTGGAAAATCTGAATCGCACCTTCCTGGGCAATCTGGTTCACACCCTTCATAAACTGCTTTCTCTTCATCGTGTCGACCTGGCGGACGCGGGCGAAGTGCTCAGGCGCAAATGTCGGGATGCCTTCGAATTCGAATTTGTCCTTTGAATCCGTGAGCGTATCGCCAATCGAATAAATTCCAGGATCAAATAATCCCAGGATGTCTCCAGCGTATGCCGTGTCAACTACCTTTCTCTCATCTGCCATCAGTGACTGAGACTGCGTGAGGCGCACATCCTTCTTCTCCTGCACATGGTAGACTGTCATACCAGAATGGAAGGTACCGGACACGATTCGAAGGAAGGCAATCCTGTCGCGGTGAGCCTTGTTCATATTTGCCTGAATCTTGAAAACAAAACCAGAAAAGTCCTTGCTGAAAGGATCTATGATTCCCTTATCTGATTTCCTCGGAAGTGGCGAGGTCGTCATCTCAAGGAAATAATGTAGAAATGTCTCGACGCCGAAATTCATGAGCGCCGAGCCAAAAAATACAGGTGAAAGCTTTCCAGCTGAAACTGCTTCCTGGTCAAATGGAACGCCAGCCCCGTCAAGAAGCTCAAGCTGGTCCATCAGTTCCTGCTTCTGAGTGTCAGAAACCAAATCCTTTAATGCCGGATCATCGATGTCAAGGTCTAATTCCTGGCCTTCCTTCGTGCCCTTCTTTGTATCTGTGAATATCTCAACTTTTTTAGATTTCCTGTCGTAGATTCCTGCGAATTCCTTTCCGGAGCCGATAGGAAGATTGATAGGACAGGTGTCGATTCCGAGGTTGTCCTCTATGTCTGATAGAAGCTCAAGCGTATCCCTTGCGTCACGGTCCATCTTATTTATGAAAGTAAAAACTGGGATTCCGCGCATTGAAACGACTTTGAAAAGCTTCTTCGTCTGCGCCTCGACACCCTTCGAGGCATCGATAACCATGACGGCAGAATCGGCAGCCATGAGTGTACGGTATGTATCCTCAGAGAAATCCTGATGTCCAGGAGTATCGAGAATATTTATGCAGAAGCCCTCATATTCAAATTGAAGGACAGAAGAAGTGACGGAAATACCTCTCTCCTTCTCGATTTCCATCCAGTCTGAAACTGCGTGCTTTGCCGTAGCCTTGCCCTTGACGGAGCCGGCAGTATTGATCTGGCCTCCGTAGAGGAGGAATTTTTCAGTAAGTGTGGTCTTGCCGGCATCCGGGTGCGAAATGATTGCAAAGGTTCGGCGGCGCTTAATCTCACTTGTGCTATCCATGTGTATCTCCAAATATCAATTCAATATTCACAATGAAACATTGTTAATATAAAACTAAGTGCAAATCTGTTAATGTATTTTGGATTTCAATGTGAACAATAATAAACAAAACAAAAGCCGCAATTTTCATTGCGGCTTCATAAAATCTAATTACTTGAACTTGCGCTTGCGTGCAGCTTCAGACTTCTTCTTACGCTTTACGCTAGGCTTCTCGTAATGCTCACGCTTGCGAATCTCCTGCTGGATTCCTGCATTTGCGCAGCTCCTCTTGAAACGCCTAAGTGCGCTATCTAAGGATTCATTTTCTTTTACAATTACGCTAGACAATTCTTTTTCCCTCCCCTCCAGTCTCTAAAATTGTGCCAACAAAGACTGTATGGGTTCTTTTTTGCACTTGTGAAAGTATACCACAAAAAAAATATTAGTCAACAACTTTTTTCTGTACAGTCCACTTTCGTTTCATATAATTTCGAATTGAAAGGTGCATGAGCTGTAATCTCAGGCCTTCTCAGTGATGAATTCCTTAGCTGTAGCTATGGCCTCATCAACGCCAGCCGGGTTCTTGCCGCCAGCCTGCGCCATATCCGGACGGCCGCCACCGCCACCGCCGACCTTTGGTGCTGCAGTCTTGATGAGATCTCCAGCCTTGATGCCACGCTTTACGGCTTCGTCACTTGAGACTGCGACAAGATTTACCTTGCCGTCGATTACAGATGAAAGGAATAATACGAAGGCAGAAGTTCCAGCCGTCTTTTCCTTATTCTTGAGGTCATCGGCTAAGTTTCTAAGGCCGTTCATATCAACATCAGAAAGCTTGTTTGAAATGAACTTAATGCCCTTGATTTCTTCAGCACTGCCATTGTCTGATGAAAGCGAAGCCTTTGCGGCCTTTGCCTTCAGGGATTCATTCTCATCCTTAAGTGCCTTTTCTTCCTTCAGCATATGCTCGATTCTCTCGAGAAGCTTTGCAGGCTCTGTCTTAAGAAGTGCAGCTGCATCAGAAATTTCCTTTTCAAGACCGTTAAAGTACTCGAAAGCAGCACGGCCCGTGAGCGCTTCAATTCTTCTTACGCCTGAAGCAACGCCAGACTCGGAAACGATCTTAAAGTATCTTATCCTTGCGACATTATCTACGTGGGTACCGCCGCAGAGCTCTGTTGAGAAATCACCCATGCGGACAACTCTTACCTTGTCGCCATATTTCTCGCCGAAGAGTGCCATGGCGCCGGTCTTCTTTGCTTCTTCAAGAGACATGACATCTGTGACAACCGGAAGCTCCTTAGCAATCTCGGCATTTACGATATCCTCGATCTGCTTCAGCTCGTCCTTTGTGACTGCTGAGAAGTGTGTAAAATCGAAACGTAATCTGTCAGGATTTACATCAGATCCTGCCTGTGTGACATGCGTTCCAAGAACCTGACGGAGTGCTGCCTGAAGAAGATGTGTAGCAGAATGATTTGCTGCAATGTCCGCTCTTCTCTCGGCATCGACTGTCAGGGTAACTTCATCATTCATTGAAATCGTGCCGCTTACCATCTCACCGACATGGCCGATTTTTCCGCCCTGGAGGTGAATCGTGTCATTTACTTTGAATGTTCCGCTCTTTCCTTCGATGACACCTGTATCGCCGCACTGACCTCCCATCGTTCCATAGAATGGAGTTGCTACTGTGATGATTGTTCCTGTCTGTCCTTCTGTAAGATAATCAACTACCTCGCTCTCAGTAGTGAGAGCTTCAACAGTTGACTCCTCTGAAAGCCTGTCGTAGCCATCGAACTCAGATGTCATCTTGAGATCAAGCTTCTCATAGACTGTCGCATCCTTGCCCATGTAGTTTGTGACTTTTCTTGCGGAACGGGCCCTGTTTCTCTGCTCCTCCATGCACTTTGTGAAGCCTTCCTCATCATAGGTAAAGCCCTTCTCCTCAAGAATCTCAGCGGTTAAGTCAACAGGGAAGCCGTAGGTATCATAAAGCCTGAAAGCATCTTCGCCTGAAAGAACAGTCTTGCCAGACTTCCTAAGATCATCTTCGAGTTCAGAAAGAATTGAAAGCCCCTGGTCGATTGTCGCATCGAATTTCTGCTCTTCTTCTGAAAGAACACGAAGGATAAAATCACGCTTTTCCTCAAGCTCAGGATAGCCGTCTGAACAGCCATCAATAACAGTCTTTGAAAGCTCCGGAAGGAATTCGTCCTTGATGCCAAGTAATCTTCCATGACGGGCTGCACGACGGATCAATCTACGAAGAACGTAGCCACGTCCTTCATTTGAAGGAAGGATGCCGTCTGAAACCATAAATGTTGCACTTCTGATATGGTCTGTGATGAGACGGATAGAAACGTCATCCTTCTCATTTTCCTGATACTTCTTTCCTGAAAGGCTTGAAACCCTGTCGCGGATAGCCTTCATTGAATCAATATCGAAGACTGAATTTACATCCTGCATGATAACAGCCAGACGCTCTAAGCCCATACCGGTATCGATGTTCTTCTGCTTAAGCTCGGTATAGCCGCCCTTGCCATCGCCTTCGAACTGCGTGAAGACGTTGTTCCAGACTTCCATGAAGCGGTCGCCCTCGCCGCCTAAAACATCCTCTGGACCGGTTCCGTATTTCTCACCACGGTCATAGTGAATCTCGGTACATGGACCGCAGGGACCTGCACCATGCTCCCAGAAATTGTCGGACTTGCCGTTTTCATCGCGGCCGATTCGCATAATCTTCTCAGCCGGAACGCCGATTTCCTCATTCCAGATGCGGAAGGCTTCGTCGTCGTTTTCATAAATTGTGACATAGAGACGTTCTGGATCCATCTTCAGGACCTCTGTCAGGAATTCCCATGACCAGTGGATGGCTTCTTCCTTGAAGTAATCACCAAAGGAAAAGTTTCCAAGCATCTCGAAGAAGGTAAGGTGGCGAGCCGTCTTTCCGACATTCTCGATATCGCCTGTACGCACGCACTTCTGACAGGTCGTGACCCTGCGCCTCGGCGGAATCTCCTCACCGGTGAAGTACGGCTTAAGAGGCGCCATACCTGCATTTATAAGTAACAGAGAGTCGTCATTCTTTGGAATGAGCGAGAAACTGTCCATCTTCAAATGCCCTTTACTCTCGAAAAATTCAAGATACATTCTTCTTAATGAATTTACTGAAACGTCCACTTTTTTAAAGTCTCCTTTTTATGATTTATATAATACTTGAGCTATGCATTTAATTGCACGTCAAATTATCTCATACGACCAATAATCTCATTTGCCTTCGCATAGATTTCCTTCGGGTCAAAATTAATATTGAACTCTCCATTCTCATAGAGAATCTTTCCATCTACCATAGTCATGACGACATTCTGCTTGCCGCCGGCATAGACGATATTTTTAACTATATTGTTCTCAGGCTGCATGTTTGGCTGCATGAGATCGAGTACTGCAATGTCTGCCTTCTTTCCAACTTCGAGTCTGTCGCAATCGTCAAGGCACATAGCGTGTGCGCCGCCTGCTGTTGCCGCATAGAGAATCTCATCTGCATTGATAGAAGCAGGATCCATCTCACGAACCTTTGAAAGCGTCGATGTAAGGTACATCTCACGGAACATATCTAAGGCATTGTTTGAAGCAGGTCCATCTGTTCCGATAGCAAGATCAATGCCCTCGTCGATGAATCTCTTAATCGGGGCAATGCCGCTTGCAAGCTTCAGATTGGAAGCCGGGTTTGTGACCGCGGTAAGGTGATGCTTCTTGAAAATCTCAAAATCATTGTCACTAAACCATACACAGTGGTATCCACCGCCGCCATATTCGTACATGCCAAGAGACTCAGTGAGTTCTGTAGGCGTCTTACCCCAGCGTTTCTTGCAGTCCTCTACTTCTGACTTCGTCTCAGAATTGTGAAGGAAGCATGGAGACTTGAACTTCTGGACAAGGTCTGCTATCCCTTTCATGTTCTCCATTGAGGTCGTATATTCAGCATGGAAGCCCATGATGAATGAAACGAGCGGATCCATGCCGTTTACCTTCTCATAGTCCTCGCCGACATCTGCAACGGTACGGCCGAAATTGTTGAAGCCTGATGTCTGGACGGTCCGGAAACCGCAGTCAATTGAAGACTTTGCATCCGTTTCTGCGAAGAAATACATGTCGAAGTTCGAAGTGATGCCGCTGGTAAGGTATTCCATGATGCCGAGGATATTCAGCCAGTAGCAGTCGTCGGGTGTGAGCTGTCCTTCACGCGGAAATACCTGCTTTGTGAGCCAGTCCTGAAGCGCCATATCGTCAGCGAATGAACGTAGAAAGGTCATCGCTGTGTGCGTATGGGCGTTCTTAAATCCCGGAATCAGGAGCTTTCCTGTGCAGTCGATCTCGCGCTCCCAGGCTAACGGGCCTTCCTTTGCAGTAACGTCGGCGACGTCACTGCCGTCACCGATATAGATGATTTCGTTGCCTTTGACCCAAAGCTCACCGGTCACAACGTCGAAGCTGTGATCGTTGTGGGTCTTTAATATTTTTGCATTTATAAATTTAATATTCATTATACCCTCTTTATTAATAGTTATGCAAAATAGCAAGTACAATGTAAGCGCGAGCATGGAGATGTTATCTCACGCGAGGCGCCTCGCGTGAGATAACATCGACATGCGGGAGCGTAAATTGCTTCAAGACTTTTTCTTAGATAGTTTTGTCCTTCTCGCGCTTAATTACCTTCACAATTACAGTTTCGAGATAATCCTGTCCACCAGTCCCGTGAATTCAGGCTCAACCTTGCGGCCGGCTTCTAAGACCTCTTCTTCGGTGAGAGGTGTCGGGGAGATGCCTGCGGCGAGGTTTGAGACTACGGAAATGCCAAGAATCTTCATGCCCATGTGATTTGCTGCGATGGTTTCGCATGCAGTAGACATGCCGACGGCATCAGCACCGATGGTCTTTAAGAAACGAATCTCTGCCGGGCTTTCGTAATTCGGTCCTTTTGTCTGGACATAGACGCCTTCCTTGAGCGGGATATTAAGCTCCGCGGCGCAGTCCTTAGCGAGTGCCTGTAAATCCTCATCATAGATATGTGACATATCCGGGAACCGGTTTCCTAGCTCGTCAATATTCGATCCACGAAGAGGTGATGGCAGGAAAAATGAAATCTGGTCTGTAATCAGCATCAGGTCGCCGGCGGAAAAATCAGAATTGATTCCGCCAGATGCATTTGTAACGAAGAAAGTCTCTGCTCCAAAGAGCTTCATGAGACGGACCGGCATGACAACATCCGTCATATCGTATCCTTCATAAAAATGCACCCTGCCCTGCATTACCACTACAGGAACCTTATCCACATAGCCAAATACGAACTGTCCCTTATGGCCTGGCGCAGTAGAAACAGGAAATCCTTCAATGTCCTTATACGAAACTGTTGCAACCTTCTCAATATGGTCTGCATAGTTTCCAAGTCCGCTTCCAAGCGTAAGCGCTACTCTCGGAACAAAATCCGTCTTCGCGCGAACTGACGCAAGTGCTCTCTCGAGCTTTTCATAAATTTCTGACATAAAACTCTCCTAAGTCAAAAAATAAATGGACTAAAGCAAACTGTATTAATATATCATACTTTCAAATAAAAATGAATGAAAATTTTTCCTCTTAGAAAAATAATTTATCAAAACTGCTGGCAAGTTCAATGATTAATATCATAATAAAAAAGAACCGGCACAAATAATTGCACCGGTCACTTTGTTCAATCTTTATCAGGCTTGCAAACTATGTTTGCTCGCTAATAACTTATTTAAGCTGGGCAGCAACTTCTGCAGCGAAGTCCTCTTCAACCTTTTCGATGCCTTCGCCTGTCTCGAAACGAACGACGTCAGCAATCTCAAGTGTTGTATTCTCAGCCTTGGCAACTGCCTCAAGGTACTTACCAACTGTCTGCTTGCCGTCTTCTGCCTTTACATATACCTGGTCAAGAAGGCAGACTTCCTTGAGTTCCTTGGAAATTCTTCCCTTGATCATGCCTTCCTTAACCTTCTCAGGCTTTGAGGCTTCCTTTTCATTGTTTTCGATCTGGGCACGGATAATCTCTGTCTCATGGTCGATGTATTCCTGGTCAACATCTGAATCGCGGATGTACTTTGGATTCATAGCTGCGACCTGCATTGCTACGTTTGTAAGGGCTTCCTTTACACCGTCTGTAACGTTTAATGCCTTTGCAGAAACTAAAACTGCGATTCTTCCGCCGCCGTGGATGTAAGAAACGATAGCACCCTCTGTCTGTGTGAGCTTCTTGAATCTTCTGATTGTGAGGTTCTCGCCGATGACAGCAATCTTGTCAACAAGAGCTTCCTTAACAGTCTTGCTGGCATCCTTCTCCCACTTCTCAGCAAGGAATGCGTCGATATCAGCAGCATCTGTATGAAGAGCCTGTGCAGCAACATCTGCAACGAACTCCTGGAAGGTTTCGTTCTTTGCAACGAAATCTGTTTCTGAATTTACTTCTACGATTGAAGCTGTATTGCCTTCAACTAATGTAGCGCAGAGGCCTTCTGCAGCGACCTTGTTTGCACGCTTCTCAGCCTTTGCCTGTCCGTTCTTTCTAAGGAATTCAACTGCGGCATCCATATCGCCGTCAGTCTCTGTAAGTGCCTTCTTGCACTCCATCATCCCCGCACCAGTTTCCTCGCGGAGATCCTTTACCATCTTTGCTGTAATTGCAGCCATTTTTGTCTCCTTTTCTTAAATAAAAAAGGTGCTGTATTTGTGATTCACTTTCGAGCTCTCCGCTCCGAAATCCAATCAGATAAACACGGCACCGAAAATAGTTTTTTATTAACGTTTACTCAATTACTCTGCGTCTGCAGGAGCTTCCTCAGTTTCGCTCTTGCTCTCGGCAAGTGCCTCAGCGCCTTCCTTTGCTTCGATAACAGCGTCTGCCATTGTCTCTGTGATAAGCTTTACGGCACGGATAGCATCGTCATTTCCAGGGATGACATAGTCAAGCTCGTCTGGATCTGAGTTTGTATCAGCGATTCCGATGATTGTGATGCCAAGCGTACGTGCCTCAGAAATGCAGATGTGCTCCTTCTTTGGATCTACTACGAAGATAACATCAGGAAGCTTCTTCATTTCCTTGATTCCGCCGATGTTTCTCTCGAGCTTTTCCTTTTCCTTAAGGATGTTCTGAACTTCCTTCTTTGGAAGTACGTCAAATGTACCATCCTCTTCCATCTTGTAGATCTTCTCAAGACGGGCAATTCTTGTCTGAATAGTCTTGAAGTTTGTAAGCATACCGCCAAGCCAGCGCTGGTTTACATAGTACATACCGCAGCGGGTTGCCTCTTCAGCGATGGTATCCTGTGCCTGCTTCTTCGTACCTACGAAGAGAACTGTACCGCCCTGCTGAACGATATCAAAGATGCAGTTGTATGCATCATCTACAAGACCAACTGTCTTCTGGAGATCGATAATGTGGATTCCGTTTCTCTCTGAATAGATGTACGGAGCCATCTTAGGATTCCATCTTCTCGTCTGATGACCAAAGTGAACACCTGCTTCGAGAAGCTGCTTCATTGAAACTACACTCATTTTAACCTTCCTTTCGGTTCTGGACTAAGTCCAATCTTCCATGTCCCTCATATGTCTGGGAAACCTGACTGACTGCCTTCGACCGGCGGACCGCAATATATGGGCTGTCTGTAAATGTCGAGGTGTCATCATCGGGCACCGTCCCGGATATCAGGGCATGTGTTTTTTCTTCTGCCGGGACTATTCCCGGCTCAAAACGCAACGAATGGTATTTTATCACGAAGTGATGAACTATGCAAGAAAAATTTAATGATTATTTTGAAGTAATCGTATGTACGATTTCGTCGTAGCTTGCACCTTTTTTGATATTGTAGGAGCCATTTCGAATATATCTGTCGTAATTATTTGACTCAAGATATTCATTGAAATCACTTTCATCATCAATAATGCCAGCATCATGAAGATTCTTTACAACTACGCGTGAATCCTGGCCGCCTGTAATTGTAATGGTTCCAAAATCTGAAGAAGGCGCATCTGCAGAATCACTGTCATTGGAAGTATCAATGTTTTTCTTTACATCATCTGGCGTAAGCTCGGTTTTGGTAGTAACACTGCCATCGGAATTTTCAGTACCTGAGCTATTTTGAGCGCCAGATGCAGTATCTGCCCCTGAGTCCAGTGCCCCCGATGCTGCCGGCGGGATAGGTCCGTTTTTTGAAGAATTCTCTGTGCTCTCCGTCATTCCGAGCGCAAGCGCCTTTTTCTTTATTTCTTCATCAGAAAGCGTAGGCTTGTAAAATATAAGCCCTATTGAAAATAATATGGCCGTAACAAGTATGCCTACCCCGAGCCCTCTGAAATAATATTTTTTCTTCATGATTTATTTCCTTCATCGAAAAGGCCAAGGATCAGCTTTACCTCTCCCACACCCTTGCCAAGATTCTTTGCAATTTCAACTTCTGAATACCCCTGCTTATATAAAGCCAGAACCTTTTCATTTATTGACTTCTCACCAGGTCTTTTTTCGTTTTCAGACTTTTCATTTGAAATTTCTTTTTCAAAAGCCGCCTTCAGATCATTTAAATCTGAAATTCCAAGATTCTCAGTCTTTACAGAATCACCAGAAGCATCCTGCACTTCTTCCTCGGAAGTATCCATTTTTGAATTTTCTGAAGAAACGGATTCTGAAGCCTCATCATCTTTCCTACTATTCGAAAAAGCTGAAGCATTCTTTATGTCCTCAGCAGTGACCTCGATATTCATTTTCTTAAGCTCTTCAGCTTTTTCCTCTATGGATGACTTGAACGCCCGAAGATAATCCTCTTCATACGCTAGCTTTTTGGAAAGCTTGTCTATCTTCTGCTCCTTATCGGAAAGCATAGAATAAATAAAAGTGATCTGATCGTGGGATTTGTTCACAGACTCAAGGGTCTTCTCTGAATTTTCATTAAAATTCTTTATGACAGTATCGCCATATTCACCAATCGAAAGAAGCTTGTTGTCCGTATCCTTGTCCGTTTCAGCCTCAATCCTGGCAATCGCATCTTCTGTTTTTTCATCGATGGATGCCTGAATCTTCTCAGAAGCAGCATCCAGCTCCTGCTTGAGAAGGACATTGATCTCTTTTTCAGAAAGCTTCTTTATATATTCAATATCTGAATCAGATAATTTTTCAGTCACAAAAAAAGAAAGTGTGAAGAAAAATAATCCCGCAACAATGAGTACTATTTCAAGTGCCAGCATAAAAACCTCTAAATCTTAATATCAAAAGAGCCGTGTTCATTCTTTACCTTTACAGAACCATCAGACTCAAAAAATTCGTGCTGCTTCTTTTCTTTCTTCTCACGGTCACCGCCGTTTCCTTCGTACGTGCCGTTTCCGCCAGATCCATTCTCATCAACTTTTGCATTATTTTCTGCAGCGTTTTCTTTGCCATTTACCTGGTGAAGCTTTACCTCGGCTGCCTGCTCTGAAAACTGCGAGATATTCTGCTGCTGGACCAATGGCTGCTGATCATCAGCTACCTTATTCTGGGAGACCTCTGCAGTATTCTGAATCATCCCGTTAAATTCTACCGGACGTATGATCATAGGTTTGTTACCTCAACCCTTCCATTCTTCTTCTGGAATCTGCAGAAGGACCGCTTTTCTTTTGTCGTGGTCGAAAGCTCAGAAACGGCAACTGTGACCCCCGGAAATACATCACGCCTGACATCGACGCTCGCCCTCACTGAATGAAGCATATCCTGATGAAGAGCGTTATACTCTGTCCTGAGTCCCTGAAGATTCTTTCTCAAATCATTCAGTTCATTTAGCAGCATCTGCATATATTCACGGTTTTTATCGTCGAGGGTTCCGCCCTTTGATAAAAAGTCACTATATGTCCTCATCACTGGCGTAATTCTGTTTATCTTCATATTAATTCCAGTGATTTCCTTGTTCAGGAATGCATATCTTTCCTTTTTTTCAGGTGCAATACCGACCTCAATCCTTGTCGGTGCACCCATATCGGAGCCGATCGTCTGTGAAAGCACCTTACCACCTGCACGTACTACGCCGCCTAAAATAAAGCCCTTCTTTTCCTCGACTAAAACATCTCCGCCAGCATTTACATCTGAATAAAGAATGGAGCCCGTCTCCACATATCCTCCAGCGAACACCCTGGCATTTTCAATAAACCGGGAAATGACATTGCTTTTTGACTCCAGCATGCCACGGTGCTTGCCATGAATCCCACATTTGACAATAATCTGCCCGCCGGCTTTTAAGAATGCAGCTTCTACTACGCCATCTACAACGATATCCCCGCCTGCGGAAACGGTAAAGCCGCCTCTGACATTTCCAGCAATATGGACATTTCCGCTGTAGTTGATATTTCCTGTCGAATTGTCAACATCGGCTGGAATCTCAAGAACATCTGAAACAAAGACCTGGTCGTCTATCAACGCGACATGGCCATCCACATTTGACCTGATCTCAGTCTTGTCTTCATTTATTTCTACATTCCTGCTAAAAGAAAGTTTTTTTGAATGGACTTCTCTGGTAGGAATTTCTTTTCCATAGATATCCTTGCCTCTTTCTCCCATATCCGCAGGAATCAGCCGTGCAAGAAGATCACCTTTCTTTACCTCACAAATTGTATTTAATTCTTTATAATTTACAGAGCCGTCTTCATTAAGCTTTGGCTTCAGCGTTGGATTTGTATTAAAGAAATATTCTATCTTTGCATCATGTCCTATTCTTGGCAGCTTCCCATTTGCAAAGTTATAGTCAGTGGCATAGCATCTGTCATTAAAAAATTCAATGATCGCATCCTGATCTATGCCAAAAATAATGCCAAGATTATTCAGTCTGTTTATGATATCCCTGGAATCCAGTAAAGAACCATTCAGTGATGGAGGCATGAACCGGCAGACTGCCTTCATTCGGTCTAATGAGACCCTCACCTTCATATATTCAGAAAATTCGCTTCCGCTTCCGATGCCGATATACATGGTTTCTTCGGTATCTGAATTCAGCTTTGAAGAGAATTCATTCATGTCGAAATCTGTATAGCCTTCGGCGGTTAAATATTCCAATGCCTCTTTCATCGGGAAGCGCACTCCGCCGTCAGATGGAGGGTAAAAATGACAAATTGAGTCATTTTCCACTATTTCTATTTGAAAATATCCATTCTGCTGCGGCATAGTTCCCTCCCTAAGTCAGCATATACATGTAGTCGCCCATTGTCTTTCTCATCTTCATAAGAGCTTTCGTATGAAGCTGTGACACTCTTGATTCTGATACTTCCATGACCTTAGAAATTTCCTTCAGTGAAAGATCTTCATAATAATAAAGAACGATCACCTTCTTTTCTTTTTCTGTAAGGTCTTCGAGCGCATCCTGAAGGACTTCCTTTAATTCATCCTTTGTAACCTTTTCCTCAGGCTCTGCAAATGTGACATTGTGTCTGGCATCTGACACTGGCTCTGATCCCGCCTCCATGAATTCATTCAGTGAAATCAGATTTGTGACATTTACCTGAGACTGCCATGAGACATATTCATCATCAGAAATGCCAAGCTTCTCAGCAATTTCATTATCAGATGCAGCCTTTCCGGTATCCTTTTCAACAGATTTCGCTGCCTCTTCAATCTGTCTCTGCTTCTGTCTGATGGTCCTGGGAATCCAGTCCATCTTCCGAATCTGATCCAGGATAGCTCCCCGGATTCGAAGCGAAGCATAAGTTTCGAACTTTATATCTTTAGAATAGTCAAATTTGTCAATTGCATCAATAAGTCCGAAAATTCCGTATCCTACCAGATCGTCAAACTCTACATTATTCCCAAGATACATATAGAGTCTTCCAGCCACGGTCTTTACCAGGGGAGCATAAGCAATAATAATCTTTTCCCTGAGTGCAGGGCTTGGATTCTTTGAATATTCTTCCCATAGCATTTCTTTTTCGGTTTCTTTATTTTTCATTTAATCCCCCGTAGAAATCAAGCGAGTAATTATTCGTCAGCATCTTCATCTGAATCTTCTTCTGAAGAAGACGCTTCCCCATCTTCTTTTTCTTCAAGAGCCTCTTTAATATCCTTCGTCCTGAAGAAATATCTATCCAGCACTACTCTGATCACTATTCCAATGATACCAAAAATAATAACAGAAAATAATAGTCTTTCAACATATACTTTTAATCCTACCTGCTGAACAATAGATAATATACAGGCGATCAGCGCAGCAGCAAGCGTAATCATAATAGGAATCGTCTTTGTATTTGCAGGCCTTACCTTTGTCGTTTTTTCTGTTTTCTCTTCAGATGCTGAAGAAGCATTCTTTTCTTCTTTTTCTTCTGCCATAATTTATATAATCTTTTCAGGCTTTCCGACAGCTTTGATCAGATAATTCCCATTTTCTGAATAAATCTCCACTGTCCGCCCATAATTTGCTCCGCAGTCTTCTGAAACCAGCCTTATTCCAAGCTCCTTTAATTTTTTCCTGGAGGCTTCTGCATTCCTGTCACCAACATTAATCGTGCTTGAGCTTCCTGAAATATTAAACATCTTAGCACCGCCTGCAATTTTTGCCACCAGCCTGGATCTGTTCGCCCCAGCCTTGATCATATCATCCAAAAGCTTCTGAATGCCTGTATCTGCAAATTTGGCAATATTTGAATTGTTCCGAATCTGTGTACTGTCAGGCAGCATGATGTGGGCAAGTCCGGTGACTTTCGTGGTCGGATCCCATAATGCGATCCCGATGCATGAGCCTAATCCAATAGTGGTAAGATTGTCCGGAGCCTTTACAACTTTAAGGTCTGCCATGCCGACCTTAATCATTTCCCCCATACACCATCCTCCATCAGACAGGCAAACCCAGCGAAGAAATAATCTTCTTGTAAGAATCTCCCTCCGGCATCAGGATGAAATATCCCTTAATGCTTTCGGATGTGCCAATCTCAGTATTGATAAGAAGGGCATTGTCACCAACCATGCCAAATTCTATGGCTGGTACTGAAAGTATCGCAGCCGCCATATCTATTGAAATAGATGGAACAGTCGGAGTAATCGTAAGATTCGTAAGCCCTGACAGTGCGGAAAGATAGGCACCGGAAATGATATTGCCTATTTCCTTCAATGCTGAAAGATCCATCTCATCAAAATCCTTATCGTATGAAGGATCACGCATCATAAGCTTGTTGACAAGATGGTGGGCAGAAGGAAGATCCATGAGAAACATCATCGAACCCTGTATGTCAGTCTCAACCCCAAGCATAATGCCGACTACCACCTGATCTTCAGAGCCAATGGCACCGCCGATCTTCTCGACAGGAAGAAGCTCAACCTTCGGAACAGACATGTCCATCTTCATACCGAGCATATTTGCAATTGCAGTAGTAGCATTGCCTGCTCCGATATTGCCGATTTCCTTCAGCACATCAAAATATTTAGCATTCAGTTCATCAAAATCCGTTGCCATATTTCACCCCGTCATAATCATTTTCTGGACTTTGAAGCTACCGGATCAATTATCGCTGAAATCTCAAAAAGCGAAACAAGATTGTCCCCATTTTTACCAATTCCATTAATGAATGTAGCATTGTTTCCTTTTGCGTTCGAAGCGACTCTGTCTATATCGGATTCACCAAGAGAGACGACTTCCTTTACCTCATCAACCAGTATCCCGACGAGCCCCTGTTCTTCGAGCTTTAAGATGATGATTCTCGATGCCTTTGACTCAACATCCTTTTCAAGTCCCATCTTCAAACGGACGCTCATTACAGGCACTACCTCGCCACGGAGATTGATGATGCCGGCATAATATGATGGCGCCTTTGGAACCCTTGTAATCGGCTGCATACGAACAATATTGTCAACATAAGAAATGTCGATTCCGTACTGCTCGGAGCCAATCATGACTACGATATACTGCTTTTTCTCTTCCTCGATATTTTCCAGTTCTAATTCGCTCATATTAACCCCCATTATACCAGTGAATTCACATCCAGAATCAATGCAAGTTCACCATCGCCTAAGATCGTGGCACCGCTGATATATTTATTATTATCTATGACTTTTCCTAGCGATTTTATGACGATTTCCTGCTGACCGATCAGATTGTCTACGACTATGCCTGCATAGCTGTCACCAATGGTAACGACAACTACTGTAAGGTCCTTTGCATCTTTATTCTGATCAGGACAGTCAAGGAGATCTCCTAACCTTATGATAGGAATGACATTTCCCCTTAAGTAAATGACCTCACGTGCCTCGACATATTTGATATCTGAAACCGGGATATTCTCGATGTTATTGATATTTGCAAGTGCAATGGCATATTTTTCTTTTCCGATCTCGACCAATAATGCCTGGATGATCGCAAGGGTAAGCGGAAGTCTGACAGTAAAGGTGGTTCCTTCTCCAAACTCACTCTTTACTGAAACGTCGCCGCCTAATGCTTCGACATTGCTCTTTACAACATCAAGTCCTACACCTCTTCCTGAAATGTCTGTAATCTCCTTCGACATAGAAAATCCAGGCATGAACAGGAAATTGATAATGTCCTTCTTTGAAAGCTTTTCAGCGTCCTCTGCAGAAACCAGGCCTCTTTCAATAGCCTTACCTTTTACTGCCTCTGTATCGATTCCGGCACCATCATCACCGACTTCGATAATGACATTATTGCCTTCCTGGTATGCATTGAGGAAAATATTTCCTGTCTTCGGCTTTCCATTCTTTTCACGGGTCTCGGGATCCTCGATACCGTGGTCAGCAGAATTTCGAAGCAGATGCTGAAGCGGATCACCGATCTGGTCTACAACCGTCCTGTCAAGCTCTGTGTCCTCACCAGTCATGACAAGCTCCATAGGCTTATTGAGCTTTCTGGAAAGATCACGGATCATCCTCGGGAATTTGTTTACTGTATTTTCAATAGGAACCATTCGAACCTTCATGACTGATTCATGAAGTGTCGTCGTAATTCGCTCGAGATATTCGATCTGCTCATGGAGCTGTGAATTGGAGGAGCCGGCATTATCTGAATTTGAAATGGAAACAAGTGAATTCTTTGCGATAATAAGCTCTGAAACCTGATTCATAAGGGCATCGAGCTTTTCAATATCAACCCTTACTGTACGGGCAGTAACAGGCTTTGCAACTGGCTTCCCAGCAGGCTTCTTTGCTGCAGGCGCACCTGCCGTCTTTTCGGCTGCCGGTGCATTTGAACTTCCCGATGCCTGAGGAGCCTTCTTTGCATTCTCTTCAGGAGCCTTTTCTTCTGCCTGGTCTGAATCACTCTTGTAGGTATCAAGCGTAACCTCTTCACCAACTGCCTTATCAATTTCTGAGACGTTCTCGATCGCCGCCTTTATCTTGTCGAAGCTTTCCGTAGAGGCAGCAATAACAGAAAATGAAAGATCGAATTTCTCATCTTCGATATCCTGTGAGGATGGTGAATATACGACAATCTCACCGAATTCTTCTATTGCCTTGAATACGAGAAATGCCCTTGCAGCCTTCAACAGGCAGTCATTCCTCACATAAATCGTAAATGCATACAGCTTCTTTCCTGCATCAAGCGCTTCCTGCATTGCATTTCTATTGGAATCATCAAGGGAAATCTGAAGATACTCAGGCGTGTCAGAACTTTCGGCCTTTTCCTCTTTCTGCTGAGGTGCAGGTGCTTCCTTTTTCGCAGGCTCTGCCCCAGGAAGAAATGTGTTCAGCTTTTCAATAAGCGCCTGATTCTCTTCATCGCCCTCGCTGGAAGTAGCCTTGATATTATCAAGGTATTTCTCTATTGCATCAAGGCACTGGAACAAAACATCTATCATGTCAGAAGTAACCTTCACGGTTCCATTCCTGACCTCAGAAAAGACATTCTCCATGTCATGTGTAAGATGCTGCATATTCTTGAAGCCCATCGTACCGGCCATACCCTTCAAGGAATGTGCCGCACGGAAGATTTCATTAATCGTATCCGTATTCTCAGGCTCTTTCTCCAATATCATAATATTGTCTGAAAGACTTTGAATATGCTCATTTGTTTCATCAATGAAAATATCCAGATACTGACTGACGTCCATTACAAAACCCCCAATTTCTTCATAATTGACTGTGCTATATTTCCAAGCGGCTCGACTTCATTCGAAAGACCTGTATCCTTTACCGCTTTTGGCATTCCATAAACTACAGAACTTTCCTCATCCTGGGAAATAACAAAAGTATTCTTCACAGAGCTAAGCTCAGCGATCCCCGTCGTTCCATCCATTCCCATGCCAGTCAGGACAACACATAAAATATTGTTCACCTGACAGTCTGCGACTGACCTGATGGTGACATCTGCACAGGGCTTCAGGCTGTTCACCGCTGCCCCGTCATATACCTTTGCTGCAAGCGCCCCATGTGAATCATTTATGATCTCAAGGTGCCTTCCACCCGGTGCGATATAGATGGTATTTTTTAATAATACTTCTCCATCTTCAGCTTCTTTTACCATTAAGTGTGACTTTTCGCTAAGCCTTTCTGCGAGCGGCTTTGTAAAGCCATAAGGCATATGCTGCACAATGACAAAGGGAACAGGAATGTCCTTTGTAATGAGCGGGATCACCTTATGCAAAGCCTGCGGGCCACCTGTAGAGCATGCAAGAACAACCAGCTGAAAAGGACCATTAGAAACAGGCTTTCTCCGCTTTGCAATCTCACTTGCGGCACGCACCGTAGGCTTAAATGCCAAATTAAAAAGTTCCTGTCCTCTCTGATTGGCAGAATTTGAATCCTTTTCATCTTTTTTTGGTGCCTCGTCTTCTGTCTGCCTCATCGAAGTTCCTGTAAATTTTATCTTTCCTGCAGCATTAGAAACTGCCTTTGAAAGTTCCTTCCTATAGTCATCTCTTTCTTCAGGCTTCATATGAAATGGTCTCACAATAAGCCCGGCGGCATCTCCATACGCTCTGCTCACAAGATTCTTGTCTTCAAAAAGCGGATAGCATATTACAACAAATGCGGTATCCAGCTTCAGAGCTTTCATCGCATCCATGAAATGCCCATCTCCGCTGCTGTCAAGGGATGCATTCATGACAAGCAGATCAAAAGCATTTTCACGCAGCTTTTTTAATAATGAAGTCTCATCAAAAGCGGTATCCGTTACGCAAAAATCCTGTAATGAATTTATTATATCACAATCTATCCTTCTCATGAGTGCAGAGTCATCTGCCACAAGAACATTAATCATTAATCCTGCGCTTTCTTTCTCAGGAGGCGTTCCTTATCAAAAATATACTGTACTATTTTTTCCTGGAATTTGCTGTCCTTAAAATGGAATTTAATCCGGTACGTATAGAACACGCTGTTTTCATTTTTGTATGAACCGACGATTTCACCGATAATTTCGATTTCCTCATTCAAATGTTCACTCTCAAGCCTGAACTTGAGTAATATGTATTTTGCTTTTGGAATTTCCTTCTCTGTATGGAACTTAATTCCCCCTCCGGAAATATCATCCGTGCTGCCATTTCCCATCGTTCTGACAAAGTCCGGAAAATGTTCCTTGTCAGGCGTCAGAATCGTCCTGAGATCTTTCATGGAATCAAGCGTGGCCGCCCTGTCATCTAAAGTTATAAAATAAAGAGGGAGCAAAACATTCAGCCTGTAAAACTCCCTTCTCTGGTATCTTTCAAGCTTCGTCTGAAGCTCAAGATGATAAATATAAAAATTTTCTTTTTTGTAATGCTCGGATACCTCTCCGATTCCACGATACAGGCCATCCTTCGTGGTGAATATCACACCATATTTCACCTTCTGCAGAAGTGCTGTCAGCTTTCCATCGACATAGGGTACAAATATCTCTACAGAGTGATCATCATTCACATCGTAGACTTCAGAATAATACGCTTTCTGAAGCTTAAGCTTTTCTTTAGCCGCATCTGAAACAAGAGCCTCAAGTCCTACCTTTGTACCCGGGATAAGTTCAGTTGATGATATTACAGTCTTCATATGGCCTTACCTATAAAAATCAAGTTTATTTACAGAAAACTGATGTCACACGCTGTATCTGAAAATCAGATCACATAGTTTACACACCGAAAATATTTCTGAAGAGCTCGGTAACTCCCCTTCTCTCCATTCGTTCCATGCCATTATTGTTTAATAAGGCATCTGCTGCAGCTTTGTATCCTCTCGAGCTCCTGGCATTTGGGTTTGAAATAGAAACTACCTTCTGAGCCCGTATTGTCTTTTCCATAACAGGATCTGTCGGAATATAGCCAAGATAATACATGCCGCCGCCTAAAAATCTATGGACTATTGAATCAAGCTTCTGGTATAGCTGAAGCCCCTCATCTGCGGAATTCACCTTGTTTGCAAGCAGCCTTATCCTGGTATCATTTCTCATGAAGGAAGGATCAGAATACAAGGTCTTCAGCTGGGCATAGGAATCAGAAATCGAAGACGGATCCGGCGTCACAACAAGGATAATATCAGGTGCATTCAGGACGAATTTCATGACCTGGTCAGAAATGCCGGCCCCAGTATCAATAATCAGGATGTCGCAGAGGTCATTCAGCTGGGCAAGTGAATCGATAAGAATTTTTATCTTTGCATTGTCAATATTATTCAGTCCTACAATACCGCTCCCGCCGGAAATAAAACCAATTCCCATCGGTCCTTCAGTAATGATCTCCTTTAAGTCCCTGCCCTTGTAAATAAAATCTGAAAGCGTATATCTCGGAACGGTTCCGAACATGATCTCTACATTTGCAAGTCCAAAATCTGCATCGAGAATAATGACCTTGTAGCCCATCTGCCTGAACCACACTGCCATATTAACTGCTGCTGAGGATTTTCCTACTCCGCCTTTGCCAGAGGTAATAGTAAACATTCTGGCATTCAGCTTCTGTTCACTGACCTTTATTACATTCCTCAGGTGTTCTGCCTGATCCATATCAATTACCTCCAAGTAAAGTTTTCGTAAGTGCCTGTACGTCAATAAGAGAAATATCGTCTGGAACATTCTGTCCCGTGGTCACATATGAAAGGCTCTTTCCAGAGTACAGTCTTGCGTTTAATATATTTCCATAACTGTCAGTCTCATCAAGCTTCGTAAAAATAATATCAAAATCTGTAAGCTCCCTGTAGGAATCAATAATCTCCTTGATATCCGTATATTTTGTCGTGGTTGAAAGAACCAGATAAACTTTCGCATCCTTGCTCTCAGGAATCTTTGCAAGAAATGCGCTGAGATTGTCCTTCTGCTCTTTATTCTTGTGTGAAAAACCTACGGTATCAATGAGAATAAGATCCTTATCCCTGTAATTCTGGATACCGTTGGAGACATCATCCGGAGTATAGGCAATCGTCATCGGAACCTTCAGAATATCGGCATATACCTGAAGCTGTTCCGTAGCTGCAATCCTGTATGTATCTGTAGTAATAAGCGCTACTTCATTCCTTCTCTTTATCTTGAAATCAGAGGCGATCTTCGCAATCGTAGTCGTCTTTCCAACGCCGGTGGGGCCTGTAAAAAATACGATCTGGGGACGCTTCATAGGATTCTCCGGAATCTCAATTGGGTCTGGATTTCCAAGTAAAAGAACGATCTTCTGGTAGACATTGGCAATCAGGAAATCAAGGCTGTTGTCGGAGCGTATGATATTTCCCATGCCGGAAATAATACGATTGATATATACTTCGTCTACTTCGTGGGCAAGCAGAATATTGTATAAAGTCTTTATAAATTCATGATTGTTCTCATACTTAAGAAGAAGCTCCCTTTCGCTGTTTGCCTCTTCATCCTCGTCCTCTCCGGAATAGCCCTCATACTCCCTGTCTACCCTTGGAGAAAATACATCCTCAGAATACTGTGAATAACGTGATTCATCGGAATAATCCGGTCGGTGCATGTCCTCGGAATACTGAGGTCTTCTAACTTCCTCACGTTCATTGATGTATTCTGCGCTTCTGTCAAGATAACGGTCATTATCACGGGAATATTCGTCACGCTTGATGACCGGTCTTTCATACTCTGAATTTGAATCCGGCCCTTTTACTCTTTCTGCCCTGTCTATGACGTCATTGATCTCTTTGAAGGCACTTCGAAGATCGTCAGGATTTACGCTGGAAATAGGGTCAACCTTCTGCATTCCGGAAGTAGGAGCTGGCGCTGTGAGATCCGGCAGATGTCCTGTATTTCCTGAAAATGACGAAACGGGAATCTCTTCATCAGCTGCTGCTGAAAATGAAGACTGCTTTTCTTCGGAAGTGTTCTTCTTAAGCCTGAGTGATGCAGAATCAGAAGGTATGCTGCTCTCTGTATCTGCGAGCATGTCCGTCTGCGAGCCGATTTTCTTCTGTACCTCTTCCTCTTCTACTGCGGCAGTAACCTCATAGGATGGCTTTCTGAAAACGCCCAGTATGCCTTTCCCCTTTGCCTCTTTGATATTCATAATGACGACTTCCTGCCCGAGCTCACGCTTTGCAGCATTGATCGCCTCTTCTTTTGTTTTTCCTTCAAACTTCTTAATTGTCATCTACTTCACCTATAGTACCAACAGATTCAATCTGTATATCAGAATCTATTTCATTATACGAGATTACGATCAAATCTTCTATATAATCTTCAGAAAGTCTCTTAAAATACATTCTGACAATAGACTGACATACAACGATGGCAGGCTTTCCAGCATCCTCCAAAATCTTTATCTTTGCCTCGGTATCATTCATGATCTCCTGAACCCTCTGCGGGTCAAGCGAGAAGAATGTGCCATTCTCGGTATGCTTTACGGCTGCCATGATTTCCTTCTCCACCTTTGGAGAAAGAAGAACTACCTGGTTTACTTCTCCTGCATCGAAGAAACGCGATGAAATCGCTCTCTTCAAGCCCTGGCGGACATATTCCGTGAGGACGTCTGTATCCCTCGTCGACTGCGCCTTGTCTGAAAGAATTTCGAAAATCGAAAGCAGATCCCTTATGGAAATGCCCTCGTTTAAGAGATTCTTCAGTACCTGCTGGACTTCGTTCAGACTCAATTCATTAGGAATCAGCGTGTCCACAAGAACCGGATTCGTCTCCTTGAGATTGTCGACAAGGTTCTGCGTATCCTGCAGCGTCAGGAACTCAGCAATGTGGCTCCTGATGACTTCTGTCAAATGCGTCGCGATAATGGACGGCGGGTCAACGACCGTATAGCCTAAGGACTCAGCCCGCTCACGCTGCCCCTCTGTAATCCAGAGTGCCGGCAGGTGGAACGAAGGCTCGAAGGTCGGAATACCTGTAATCTCTTCTGTGACGAAACCGGGATTCATCGCCATATAGTGGTCAAAAAGGATCTCGCCTTCTGCAACCTTTACGCCCTTGATCTTTATGATGTACTGGTTCGGGTTGAGCTGGATATTATCCCTGAGTCGTATTATTGGGACGACAGTTCCTAGCTCAAGCGCGATCTGGCGGCGGATCATGACGACACGGTCAAGCAGGTCGCCGCCCTGGTTTACATCCGCTAATGGAATAATACCATAACCAAATTCAAGTTCAATAGGGTCGACCTGCAAAAGTGAAACAACATTTTCCGGTTTCCTGATTTCTTCGGCCTGTGTCTCATCTTCCTGTACTTCCTCGGTCACAGTCTTCACTTCAAGCTGCTTCTGCATGTTCCGTCCGACCACAATAAATACTACACCAAATGCAATAAATAGTACAGGATTAAGTGGCGTTGCAACGCCAAGAATGATCATAACGAAACCGACGATGTAGAGGACCTTCGGAATTCCGAAAAGCTGGCGGACAAGGGTTCCGCCGAAGTCGGATTCCTTCGTGCCCTTTGTGACGAGTACGCCTGTTGCCAGGGAAATAAGAAGTGAAGGGATGGATGAAGTAAGGCCATCACCGATGGTAAGGACACCGTACTGATTTAAGGCAGTCTGAAAATCAAGTCCCTGACGCATCATGCCCATGACGATACCACCAATCAGGTTTACAAATGTAATAATGAGGCCTGCAGTTGCATCACCTTTTACGTACTTCGTAGCACCATCCATGGCGCCGAAGAAATTTGCTTCATCCTGAAGCTTCTGTCGTCTTCTTGCTGCTTCCTTATCATCAATGGCTCCGGTATTCAGGTCCGCATCAATGGCCATCTGCTTACCGGGCATGGCGTCGAGCGTGAATCTCGCTGTTACCTCAGACACTCGCTCAGTACCTTTATTGATGACGACGAACTGAATGATGAGGATAATAACGAATACGATGACGCCGACGACCAGATCGCCGCCGCCCATGAACTGTCCGAAACTTGTTACGACATTACCAGGATTTCCTGTGGTAAGAATAAGCCTCGTAGATGAGACATTCAGTGAAATCCTGAAAATGGTAGTGAAAAGTAACAGCGTCGGATAGAACGACATGTCTAGAGGCTCTGTTACGAAAAGGCAGTTTAAGAGTACCACGAAGGCGATCGACATGTTAAACGCCAGCATGATATCGAGAACGAAAGAAGGAATCGGGACGATGAAGAACATGATGGCAGCGAGCAGGTATGCTGCTGTGCCGATGTCAGCAATATTAGAAAATCTTGATGATTTCTTTGTATCGTCCATGTGTACCTCCTTTCTATGTTTCTCTATGTATTATTCTTTCTGATACCAATAAATCTATAAATTGTTATCTATCCTGGCTATTCTGCCTTTATTTTTCATTTATATTCGTAACCACCCAGCATAATTATCTCAGTCAATGCCGATGCTTATGATTATAAACGATTGCGAGAATTTCTGCCACCGCCTGATAAAGCTCAGGCGGAATCTCGTCGCCGATTTCCACCGTAGTATAGATTGCTCTCGCAAGCGGCTTGTTTTCTACAATCTCTATATTATTTTCTTTTGCCGCGTCCTTTATCTTCATCGCAAGATAATCCTGGCCTTTTGCGATAAGAATCGGTGCGGATGCGACCTTGTTGTCATACTGAAGTGCTACGGCAATGTGCGTCGGGTTTGTGATGACGACATCCGCCTTAGGCACTGCCTTCATCATTCTCCGCTGCGATGCCTCACGCATCCTCTGCTTCTGACGGCCCTTGATTTCCGGATCTCCTTCTGAATCCTTGTACTCGTCCTTGACCTCCTGCTTCGTCATCTTGATGTCATTTTTAAATTTCCGTCTCTGATAAAAGAAATCAAGAAATCCGATGACGAGATAAACAAGGCTGATTCGAAGTCCGGTGTCCACGACAAGGTTTAATACAAGCGAAATCCCTGCCCTGAAATCCATTTCATAGAGCATGAAAATCTGATTCATCTTTCCTTTCAGCACAGAATAGGCAACGCCAAAAATAATGACGATCTTTGCTATTGAAAGAAGAAGATTGATGAGCGCCTGCTTCGAAAAAATCCTCTTGAAGCCATTCGCTGGATTAAGCTTCGAAAGCGAAGGCTTTAAGGGCTCCGTCGTGACCTGAAAAGAAAACTGTAGCCCGTTTCCGAACAGTGCTACAAGAAAACCACCGACCAGAAATGGTGCAGCCGTAACTAAAAACTGCAGAAATAACTGCCACATCAGCTGCGACGCAGTCAGTGCCGTAAAACCACTCCTGTTATTTGAATGGATGATTTCCGGAATCTGCTTTCCTAAATACCATTCAAACTGACCGTTGAAATTCTTCGCAAGATATTCACCAAAAACTCTGAGCAGAAGAAAAAGCATAATAAGCTCAATCGCATTTGCAAGCTCCTGCGATTTTGCCACCTGGCCTTTTTTTCTTGTATCAGAAAGTTTCTTTTCGGTGGCATCTTCAGTCTTGTCTGCAGCATCCCCGAAGAACTGCAGGTCGTATGGAATTAGAAGTTCTTCATTCTCCACTAATGCATGCCCTCTATTCCATTCTGAATCATTGTATACATTTCATTTACGATCATATTCACAACTTCCGGGAAAAGGAATATGACAAGGAAAATAGCCCCGAGGCCGATCAGTATTTTGATCTGCATGCCGACTGAGAACATATTCATCTGCGGTGCAACCTTTGCCATAATACCGAGAATCGTATTTGTCACGAGCATGACCGCAAATACCGGAAGAATGATACGAAATGCAATGATGAATGAATCCGTCATGTATTTCGTAAATGTAGTAAGGAGACTGTCCCAGGCAAATGTCGCTCCGCCAAGAGGAATGAGTGTGAAAGAATCAATGACTGCACGTAAGATGTATTGGTGCATATCAGAAACCAGAAGCAGAAGCATCATAAAATAATAATACATCTGTCCGGTGACAGTCATCTGCGTATTCATCGTCGGGTCGAATTCTGACGCCATGGAAAAACCGATATCCATGTCGATGATATTTCCGGCAAAGATGACTATCGTATTACATACATAGGCCATAAAGCCAATAATGAGTCCTGTGATGGCTTCCTTCATGACCAGGACAGCAAAAGAAATCACGCCGGCGTATACAACCTCAGAAGGCTTCATAACAGAAACAACCATGATCGCAACAACTGCAGAAAAGCCGCTACGCACCATAATCGGAACTCCCTGCATACCAAAAAAAGGTGCAGACACCATGAATGATGCTATCCGCACGAACACAAGAAGAAAATATTCAAATGCAATAAGATTAAATGTGTATGATAACATCAACCACCTCGTGTATATACCGAGAAGTTCGTCCAAAGCCTTACTACAAACTCATTAATCGTAGTCATAATAAATGAACCAAAAATGATAATTGAAATAAATGTAGCTAAAATCTTTGGAACGAAGGTAAGCGTCTGCTCCTGAATAGATGTGACAGTCTGCAGGATACTAAGTATCAGACCTACGACAAGTGATACAATGAGCGGAGGCGCAGAGCAAACAATAACTGTATAAAAGGAATCTCTCATAATATCAAGAACCTGTCCCTGAGTCATATACTACCTCCTTAAAAATGCAAAATTTTCTATCAGAAAACGAATTACTATATGCTTCCTTCTGCTTAGGTAAAATCCTGAATCGTCAGTAGAATGTCTTCACAAGGCTTCCGATAATCAGATTCCAGCCATCTGCAAGAATAAACAGAAGAATCTTGAATGGCATAGAAATCATTGAAGGCGGAAGCATCATCATACCCATCGACATAAGAATCGATGAAACTACCATATCGATAACGATAAACGGAATATATACAAGGAAGCCAATAATAAATGCCTCCCTGAGCTGGCTTAAAATAAATGAAGGAACAAGGATAATAAATGGAACATCGTCATAGTCATCATAAGTGACATTTGCGATATCACAGAACAAATCTACATCCTTCGTCTGGGTCTGTCCATACATGAATTCACGAAGCGGCTCCTCTGCCTTTGGAATCGCCTGTTCAAAGGTAATGTCACCACGATCCAGAGGCTGAATGGCATTGGAATTGATATCCTGAAAAGTAGGCCACATAATGAAAAGCGTAAGAAAAAGTGCAAGTCCTGTAATGACCTGGTTTGGAGGTGCAGTCTGGGTATTCAGTGCACTACGAATGAAATGCAGCACGACAATGATCTTCGTAAATGATGTCAGCATCACGAGGATCGAAGGTGCAAGTGAAATCACAGTAAGAACGAGGAACATCCTAATTGTCGATGTCATCGTTCCATTATCACCATCGAAGGTCAGCGTAAAACCTCTGCCATCTGTGGTCGTATTATTTGATGCATTTGGAGCCCCGCTTGTAGGACCATAATCATTGCTGTATTCAAATGGCGTAGTATATGGATTCCCAGTATTTGATGTATTATCACCTGTGCCATAATTGTCGCCATTGTAAAGACTCTGGTTTGAGGAATTGGCATTCCCATTAGAAACATTTCCATTATCTACAACAGTGGTATTTCCATTTTCATCTGTCGTCGTAGTCGTCGTAGTCCCTGCTGCCTTGGCGGTAGCTGGTGCAATTAAAAGTGCAATAGCAGATATTAAGAAAAAAGCCGCCAAGCTTAAACTGACGGCACAACAGATCTTTTTCCTTTTGGAAAGCCTGTTTTTTTTATGAATCATCTTTTTTGGATTTGAATGCATTAAAAAATTCCTTAAAGCTTGCAGTAGTACCTGAATGCGCTGCAAAGCTCTCCTTCTCTTCATCGTCAAGATCCAAAGCGTCCTTTGGAATCTCACCAATAGAAGTGACTTCATCTTTGCCAATACCTATCAGAAAATATTTATCCTTCCCTGCTTCAACAATCTCAAGGTATTTGTTTGAAGAAACCTTTATCGTCTCGATGATCTTCAGATTTTTGTTTGTATTTATTTTCTTCTGGTAGCCTGCCACCCATTTTGTAGTGTAGAAAGTGAGCCCGAGTACTCCAATAAAAATCAGAAGTACAACAATAAACTGAACGACAGGATTCGTACTGCCTGAAGAAGAAAGAGTAAGAAACATCTATCAGCCTATAACTTTTTTCACAGCTTCAAGAACTCGCTCTGCCTGGAAAGGCTTCACGATAAAGTCCTTTGCGCCGGACTGTATTGCCTCGATAACCATTGCCTGCTGTCCCATAGCAGAACACATAATGACATTGGCATTTGGGTCATTTTTCTTTATGCCCTTAAGTGCACCGATTCCATCAAGCTCAGGCATGGTAATATCCATGAGAACAAGGTCTGGTTTCAGCTCGCTATATGCCTCAATGGCTTTATTTCCGTTCTCTGCTTCGCCAACTACGTTGTAGCCGTTTTTTGTAAGAATATCCTTGATCATCATACGCATAAATGCTGCGTCATCACAGATCAGAATGTTTTTTGCCATCTTCTATCTCCTACACTGTAAAAAAAACTGATAACATATTTTACATTAATTATCACAATTTATCAAGAAGTCATTCTTTTATGATTTCAGTAATCCTTATTCCAAATGATTCTTCAATGACCACTACTTCGCCCTTTGCAACATATTTGCCATTAACAAGTACATCAATAGGCTCACCTGCTATTTTGTTCAGCTCAATAATCGTGCCAGGTGCAAAATCCAGAATCTCCTTAATAGATTTGTGTGTACGGCCAAGCTCTACTGTGACTTCAAGCGGAACATCCATAATGAGACCAATATTCTCAGGGTTAATGTTCCCGACAAGCTGATTTGCAGTAAGAGGCGTAAACTGTGCCGGCTGTACACTCACACTCGGCTGAGGAGCAGGATTTCCATAGCTTTGCTGGTAGCCCATCTGAGGATTCGGCATGCCATAGCCCGGCTGCATTCCACCCATCTGAGGCGCCATCTGTGGCATTTGCTGACCAGACATACCAAAATCAGGCATACCTGTCTGTGTGTAATTCTGCATGCCAGCAAATGGATCAGGCATTCCGGAACCTGATGGATTCATGTCCTGTGCACCTGACAGATCAGGAGTTGCAGCAGGCGCTGATGCAGTAGAAGCGCCATTCGAGACAGTAGAATCATTATCTTCCTGCATATTATGCTTGATGTCGTTTACCATCTTCTTTGCGACTTCTATTGGATAAAGCTGCATGATAAACGAATCTACAAGGTCGCCAATAATCAGTCTGAATCTGGTCTCTACAAAATCCCCATTCTGATAATCTTCAACTTCCTTTGGAACTGAATCATCCTGAAGATCAAGAAGGTCTGACTGTGGTGGTGAAATATCGACAGGTCCGCCAAGCATCGTAGCAAGCGACGTGGCAGCAGAACCCATCATCTGGTTCATGGCTTCAGAAATAGCAGAAAGCTCGATTTCTCCAAGCTCCATATTATCAACATTCGTACCATCTCCACCCATCATGAGATTCGTAATGATCTTGACATCATTCTCCTTCAGTATGAGAAGGTTCGAGCCGTCTATACCTTTTGTATAAGCGATCTTTATCAGAACACAAGGCTTTTCATAGAGGCTGATGATTTTTTCCCAGTTTGAAATCGAAACCACAGGTGTGGAAATATCGACTTTTTTGTTCACCAGCGAAAACAGTGCTGTTGCGGCGGAACCCATGGAAATGTTTGAAATCTCGCCGATCGTATCTATTTCTTCATTTGTGAGTAACCCGTTCGTGGAATTGTCTGAAAAATCCTGAACGGTATTTGCCATAAGGGCATCTATTTCTTCCTGTGAGAGAGCTGCGTCACCCATCTTCTTCCTCCCTTAGGATACTAGTAAGTCTAACTGCATAATCCTTCCCGACTGTTCCGGGAAGTGCTTCGAATTTTTTAATATCTCCAACATATATGTCAAGTTCATCATTTACCTTTTTGTCAAGTCTGATGATATCGCCCACCTGAAGTGAAGCAAAATCACTGACATTGATCGTACTGTTTCCAAGTACAGCTGTAATAGGAACATCCGCCCGCTTCAAAAGGTCTTCAATATCCTCAGTATAATCCTCACCGGTCTTCTCCTGCATATTTGAATACCAGAACTTGGTATTCAGCTTGTCCATCACAGGCTCAAGCGTAAGGTAGGGAAGACAGATATTCATCATGCCTTCTGCACTCGGCCCCAGCTTGATATTCAGTGTGACGATGGCAATCATCTCGGAAGGAGAAATAATCTGGGCAAACTGGGAATTCGTCTCTATCCTGTCAAGCCTCGGTGATATCTCTACGACATTTTCCCAAGGTTCACGCAAAAGTTCAACACAGCTAGTCATAACACGCTCTATGATGAGAAGCTCAATTTCGGTAAAGTCTCTTGTCTTCTCAAGTGGAAGTCCCTGACCGCCCAGCATCCTGTCAACAATTGCAAAGCCAAGCTTTGATGCCATCTCTACGATGATATTTCCCTGGAGTGGTGCAAAATCCACAATTCCAAGTATGACAGGATTCGAAAGAGCATTCGTAAATTCCATATATGTGACTGCCTCGGAATTCACCACTTCAACCGTGATGTTCTCCCTGAGGTAGATCGGAAGATTCGTTGACAGAAGCCTGCCGTAATGCTCGAAAATAATCTCCAGTGTCCTTAAATGCTCTTTTGAGAACTTCGAAGGACGGGCGAAATCATAATCTTTGACGACATTTTCCGAGGATTTCTTCATCTCCTCGAGGTCAACTGTACCTGTCTTCAGTGAATCAAGGAGGCTGTCTATTTCAGCTTGTGATAATACATCACTCATCAGTACACTCTTTTATGCTAAATTCACTGGTATGAAACACTTGAGAAGCTGACAGAGCTGATGAGGTCTGCGCTTCCAAACATCTTGTTCAGGGAAGCCTTTACTGAATCCTGTACAGAATTCATATCTCCTCTGAATTCATCTATTGTATATCCTGAAACCACCTTAATCACTGCATCCTTGATGTTTGCATCATAGGAGCCGTCGCCTCCGGTGGTAAGGCCTGCAGAATATGTCTTGAAATCTTCACTGTCTTTATTTACATTCAGAGAAACAGTAATGACGGCGTAATGCTCTTTGCCATCGCTGCCCGGCTGAAGATTAATGGTCATCTGGTCAGCAAGGGTATATGCCTGAACCTTTGTGAGATCTACCTGTTCTACCGAACTGTCTGCAGCCCCGGCTTCGAGGTCTAAGTCTATCGCAGATGCAACCTTTGAGACCAAGGTGTTTACATTCTTTACTTCTGGCACCACAGCAACGACAATCACTGCGGTAAGAATGACATTGATAAGTGTCAGTGCAAAATTCACAACGGTCAGTAATGATTTCTTCATGACAAAACCTTTCGTAAAAATATTCCGAAAACTCAGTTTGTGCTCTGTATCGAGTCCGAATTGTAGGAATTGTATACCTTTATCTCAACACGCCGGTTTCTTGCTCTTCCTTCCGGTGTCGAATTGTCCGCTACAGGATTGTAATCTCCCCTGCCGGTTGAAATAATATGTCCAGGATCAAGTACACTGTTTTCCCTGATCAGATTTGCAACATCAAGAGCCCTGTACATCGAAAGTACATCATTTGATTCAAACTTTGATGACTTGATCGGAACATTGTCCGTATGTCCTTCGACATCAATAAGGTTCGAAGGGTAATTCTCAAGTATCTTCGCAAGCTTCTCAATCAGCGGCTGTGCCTCTGATCTAAGCTCAGCAGAACCGCTGTCAAACAAAAGTGCACCAGAAAGAGTAATCGTAACAAAGTCGCCATTGTAATCGACCTGCACCATATCCTGAATGCCGTACTGCTGTGCCTGAGATTCAATATCCTCAGCCATCTTTTCGCTTTCTTCGTAGGATGCCTGGTTCAGCTTTTCCTCTGCATCTGTAACCGAGACATCAGACGTTCCTTCAGAATTCTTCGATTCGTCCTGTCCAGTCTCTTTTGCAGTCTCTGTCGTATCAGAAGTGGAATCCGCATCAGGATTCGTATCCTTCGAAGACTCATCAGTCATAGGAACTGTACCGGTATCTGATTCGCCGTTTGCATCACCCTTTGAAAGAGAATCTCCAAAGTAATTCGAAAAATCCGGCAGCTGGGAAATGCCGCTTGAGACCATGCTTCCTGCCACGATGGAATTTCCGCCTGTCGCCATGATCGAAGTAAAGGCTGTCTGCAGGGAATTTACCACCATCTGGTACTTGTCTTCATTAATAGAAGACATAGAGAAAAGCAAAACGAAAAAGCAGAGAAGCAGATTCATGAGATCCGAAAATGTACTTTGCCACAGAGGGAAAGATTTGGGCGGATCTGGTTTCTTTTTCATGAATTGCCTCCGGCGGCTGCACCCTCACCTTCGCCTTCTGTAGCAGACTGTCTGTCTGCAGGTGCTATGAAGGTCTTCAGCTTCTCTTCTATGATGTGCGGATTCTCACCAGCCTGGATAGAAAGAATTCCTTCAACCATGATGGACCTGACAGAAAGCTCAATGGAATTGTTCTCCTTCAGCTTCTCGCAGGTAGGAACACAGATCCAGTTTGCAAGAACCGAGCCGTACAGTGTAGTAATAAGGGCAACTGCCATTGCAGGTCCGATAGACGCTGCATCTGACATATTCTGAAGCATGATAACGAGACCGATCAGTGTACCGATCATTCCCCAGGCAGGTCCCTGTGTGGACCAGTAATCCCAGAAGCCCTGAACAGACTTGTGCCTGTCGTCCATAGCAGACATATCGCTCTCAAGGATGGAGCGGACCAGGTCGCCTTCAGTACCATCGACGATCAGCATGACGCCTTTCTTCATGAAGTCATCCTGAATATTGTCAGCATAGCTTTCGAGTGCAAGAAGTCCTTCTTTTCTTGAAATATTCGACATCTCGATGATCTGCTTTATGACATCATTCGGATTCCCGCAGGCAGGCTCATGAATCGCATATTTCATGGACTTAAGTCCGGTCTTCACATCTGCAATCTTTCGGCTCGCCAATAGTGAACAGATGGAGCCGCCAATCGTGATGATAAATGATGGTGCATCCATGAAGTACTTAAAGCCACCTACGCCGGCAGATGAAATAACACCGAATACAATAACCATGAGGCCGCCAAGCATGCCTCCTAAGGTTGCTACGTCCAAACTATTACCGCCCTTTCAAAGAAAAATAAACTTTCCCCAAAAACAATCACAGGATATTTTATATTATTTTGGTAATAATGTCTACATTTTAAACGAAAAAAATAGTATTATTTGTGCTCTAATGAGACAAATAATACTAAATGTTGAGATTAATCGTTTTTCAATTAACGTTTCAGATTCGTCAGCTCCTCGAGCAGGGTATCAGAAACCGTGATGATTCTGGAGTTGGCCTGGAAGCCACGCTGCGTTGTGATCATATCTGTGAATTCCTGGGCGAGGTCGACGTTTGACATCTCAAGCTGGCCGGTCTTCATCTTGCCGCCATCTGATGTGATGTCTGTTCCGATGCCATCGAAATCTCCAGAGTTTAATGTCGTATCATAGCAGTTGTTTCCGACGGACTCAAGACCGGATGCATTGGAGAACTGGGCAACTGCAATCTGTCCAAGAAGTGTCGTATTGCCGTTTGAATATGAGCCGTAAATCATGCCGTTTTCAGCAATTGAAAGTCCGGTGAGATTTCCAAGTGCCTTGCCTCGGCCAACGGCATTATTTGCAATGGTACCGCCATCTGCTGCAACTGTCGCATTCCCGCTGTGCTCAAGATCCTTCGTAGCAGAGAAATCCATTGTAATGTCACGGAGTCCGTCAAGGAAAGGTGTATCCGTACCTGCACCACCCTGATTTCTCAAAGCAGAAAGCTTGAGGAGTGCTGTATCTCCACCTTCTGTAGCCATTCCTGTTCCATCATTGTTGTCAATGACATAAGAGAAAGTACCATCAGCTGTGTTGTACTTTACAAGGACATTTGTATCGCTGCTCTCTGCTATGAGTTTTCCAGTAGCAGAATCAATTGAAAGTGTCGTAGTCGTGCTGCCTGTAGGTGAAATAGCGCCGCTTCCGCTTGATGAGCTTCCTGAATATCCATAAATATCAGAAATTGTCTTGTTTACATTTGTAGTACCTGCTGTAGGTGTAACTGTTCCATCGGTTCCCATAGTACCCTGCTGAAACTCAACATTCGTAGAGGCAGTGATGTTAGTGATGTTAGCTACAGGCTGTGTGGAGTAATATGTCTTTCCACCTGAAGTGTAGCAGAGATAACCATTGACAAGAGAATAATCAGAACCTAATGAATAGGAGGTCCTTGAGGATGAATCCGGATCACCGAAAATCTTGTCGAGTGTATTGTCTGTGGAAAGCTTCTCCCACTGGTCAAGAACATCGGTATTGTTGTCATCGTAGATATTTGTAAGCTTTACTGTAAAGGTACCCTCTGCTTCATCATATACCTTCATTGAAAATCTTGCAGTGTATGAGTATCCAAGATTATCATACAGATTAAGGGTAAAGGTCTTTCCGGCCTCTGAAGTCATATTTGTATCAGTCTTATCAGCAAGACCTGTAAGATGTGCCTGGGTAGTAGCCTCAGGATTTGAAGTCTGGTTTTCTGGGCTATTGATGTGAAGGGCAGAAACCATGTCCTTCTGAATTGTGATATTGCCCTGGTTGTCCGTGGTCGTCTGCCAGCCCATGACCTGGAAGCCTGTTGTCGTCATGGCAAGATTTCCTGCTGAATCAAGATAGAAAGAACCTGAACGGGTAAAAAGTTTTTTTGAGCCGTTGTTTACGATGAAGAAATTTGTGGCTTTGCCATCTGCAAGCCTGATATCAAGTGCATCACCTGTTGACTGTGCAGAGCCGCCGTTCGTAATGGAAATCTTCGTAGCACCGGTCGTAACGCCGAGACCAATCTGCTTTGCATTGACACCGCCTGTCGTAGCAGTGGCGCCGGATGCATTTGAAAGATTCTGATACATGACATCTTCGAAATTTACGGAAGAAGATTTGAAAGCTGTGGTATTGACATTTGCAATGTTGTTACCAATGACATCCATACGTGTCTGGTGTGTCTTGAGACCAGCAACGCCGGAATAAAGTGACCTCATCATAAGGCAGGTACCTCCAAATAAAAATAATATTCAGCCGTCCGTGGTGTACATTCTCTTTTGACACGTCCCTGTGATGAGAAGAATGATCTTTTTGATTTTACATTCGTATTTTATATCGGAAATCTGAAAGAAATAATAATACTTTACACAAGAATTATTTCTGTGTTTATTCAATATTTGTTGATTAACAGAATTCTAATAAATGCTGCTTATGTCAGATTAACTTTCTTCTTCAAAGCCTTCAGCACATTCTCAACATTAGCAGATTTTAGAAGGTTCTTCTGGTTGTCAGAAAGATTGTCGTAAACCTTTGAGACATTCGAAATCAGATCCTTGTCGCTATCCGTCACATTTGCCTCAGAAGGAAGCTTTGCAAATAAGGCATCAAATGCGCTGGCAATCTGTGTGTCCTCATAATAAGATTCATCATAAACTGAAGAAATATTGTCAGCATCATAAAGCTTTCCGTCTATTGAAACCTTCTTGACATTGTCGACTGTCGTGACATATTCGACCTTGCCCTCAACAGTGTTTCCGTCATCATCAGTGACTGTGACATACTTTCCTGCCATAGCATTCGATGTGCTCTCTTCGATAGAGCTCTGCATGTTCTGCAATGACTCAACCTGTGAAAGGGATGCCATTTCCTTTACATATTCAGTATTGTCCGTAGGGTTCGTCGGATCCTGGTACTGCATTTCTGCAACAAGAATCTTTAAGAACATCTGCTTCGTCTTCTCTGTCTGGCTCTGGTTTGTGGCTGTGGTCGAACCCGTCTCGCTCGTCACATTATCAGTCGATTTCTTCTCAGAAACGACCTTACCATCCTGCATCTGCTCCACGAGTCCAAGAGATATATTGTTTGAAACACTGTCTGCCATTATTATTTTCCTTTCGAATTGCGCTATATGAATTGCAAATTCTTTCTTATGCTAAAATAAATTGCTGTACTAAGCCTGTCATGCCTCGACGTTCAGCTGGTTGCCATTATCCTTCATGATCTGTGCCTGAAGCAGCTCTTCCTCAGAAAGATTCTGTAAATCCGAACCAGACATATTATTAAGATTCAGGGAGCCAACTCCTTTTCTCTTATTTTCTTCGTATGCATTCTCTTCTGCGCTGCCATTCTGATTCTGCTGGTTCTCGGCAAAGTTCGTATTTGTCTCCTGCCCTTCTTCAAGATTCCTTTCGAATGCATGGGAATCTGCTGTAACAGTGACTTCGTCCACCTTCATGCCCTGTGCTTCTAGATTTGTCTTAAGAAGTGCCATCTGGTTTGAAAGGGCTTCCTTCACATCTTCGTTCTGAACGGTAATATGTGCCGAAACGGTACCCGCCTGCTCAGAAACCTTCATAATCATCTTTCCGAGTGACTGCGGATTCAGCTCCATCTCCATGGATTTCACTGTATCAGAAATCGTCGTCCTCGCATGGGATACAATCTGATTGATCAAATCAGCGGCATCAATATTTGAAAGCGTCCGAAACTGTGTAACTGCCTGGTTCTCAACGTTCTGAAACGAAGTCTGCGATGTCTGATTCGAAGCAGTATTGATTGTCTCCGGTTTAATAACCGTATTTTCAAATAAGGAATCGTTTGACTTTCCTGAAGCTGAATCATCTGATGAGCCATCCGTATTCTCATCTGCATCTGAAAAAGCATTCAATGCACTTTCATCACTCACTGCTTCAGAAACTGCCTCAGATGAATCAATTATATTAGAAGGCTCATTTGTTTCCTGCGCACCAGACGAAATGCCATTTGCTGATGCAGCATCAGCGTCATTCTGGAATCCGGAAAGATCAATCGCAATCTTCTCGATTCCAGCCTTTGAATCCTGGCCATTATTTACGAGTTCCTGTAATTCTTTTAAATTTGTGGCCGACGCATCCGTAAGCATCTCAGAAATATCGATTCCATTTGCATCATCTGAAATATTGATCGTGAGATCTGCCGGAAGCGACATGATTGCATCGCTTATTTCATTCAGCTTTGAAAATATATCATTAAAGGATGAATCTGTAAGGACTACAGAAATATCACTGTCTGCATTACCTGTAAGATTTAGAAGAAGATTTGCAAGCTTTCCGGGATTCAGTAAATCCTGAAGGGACATGCCAAGCTTTGACATGGCATCATTAAGCTCATCATCAGAAACACCGAGAGCGTCCTTAAACACATCCTTGATGTCACGTAAAATCTGCTTTGTGTCATCAGAAAGGCTGGCATTTGAAGTATTCATGCTATTCTTACCAGTCTGAGACTTGATCGCTAATGAGTCTGCATTTTGGGAATCTTTTGCAGAAACGGTATTCTGAAGCTTTGCTACAGAAGTTTTAAGATTGATCACAGAATTTGCAGAATCTATGCTGCCGGATTTCATATTTATTGAAGCAGAAACAGGTTCTACAGTTGAATTCCTGGTATTTTTCGGTGATGCAGTATTTGAAGATAAATTGATGGCAAATGAAAGCGTACCGGCAAATCCGTCATTTTTCTTTGAATTGTCATTTGACTTTGGTTTGACAGAAAATTGCTCAGAATTATTATTTTCAATTGGCGTAATGATATTGCTATTCATGGCATACTCCTATAAAAATCTGCCATCCATAGCAAATTCATACCCCTCATGGATAAGGAAGAGAATTTCTTCAATGTTTATATCGGACGGATTATTCTTTACTTAACCCATTTATATGATAATTTTCTTATCACATGAGAAAATTTGCCCTTATGGGAACAGCTATCCTTTATGGATTCATGATCTCCGTAACCTTTGCTGCTGTATCTGCATTCATCTGTCCTAAAATATTTCCACGGGACTCTGCATCCATATTCTTAAGGATCTTTGCAACAAGTGAAAGATTGTCTGTCATCGTATTAAAAATTGATGCGGCTTCTGCAGGCTTCATTGAAGAATATGCCTTTACATAATCGTCGATCTCCGCCTTGCTCTCTTCCTGTGCAACAACCTGTTTGTATAGAGCCTCGGCATTTGCCGGATCTATCTCCTCATAATATTTCTTGTACTCTGAAGCATCCGGTGCATTATTATTGTAAACAATGTCCTGATACCAGTCGGACTTTTCCTTCTCAAACTCAGCTTCATTATCCTTGTACTGCTGGAGCTCCTGCTCTAACTGCTGCATAGTATCCTGATCGGTGGCAGCTGAACTCGCGGAACTCTGGGCTTCCTTCAGCTGTCCCTCGAGTTCCTTTATCCTATCAACAGCCTCATCCATGGAAGAATACTGATACTGCGCATCCTGTGTAGCCACTACATTTTCCTGTTCAGGAAGAATCTTATTTAGATATGGGACATCTTTAAGGATTGGGTACATGACAGTAGAGCCAAAACCACCGACATCCATCTTTATAAGAATTGCAAAAATAACAAGCCAGATCAATACAATAAGAACTGCTACAAGAGCGATGATGGCACCTGATCCCTTCGAATCATCATCTTCGTCATCATCTTCTGAAGCTTTTTCTTTTCCCTTAGCTTTAGTATCCGCTTTTTCTTTTTTCTTTTTATCTTCCTTTGAATCTGCCATAATGCGTGTCCTTTGTATTCCGCTAATATTAATTCTTCGAATGTGTGAAGCTTACGAGCTCGTCTATTTCCTTCATTTCCTGATGATTCAGGTCTTCTTTAAATTCATCAAAAGCTTTTTCCTTCAGCTTTTCATGGGTCTTTCTGTCCTTCATGACCTCGTCAAGCTTTTTCCGCTCTTCATCAACTTTTTTCTGTGCCTGATGAACGACAATCATCTGATCTCTGACAAGAGATTTCATCGCATCGATCGAGTTCCGGCAATGTGCTATTCTTTTTAAGTCTAGTCTTCCCTTGAGCAGCCTGTCAAGTTCATTTTCGTAGGATGCCTGGCGGAGCATCAATTCCTGAAGCTTATCCTGCTCCTTCATCAGACGGTTGTTTGCCACAGTGAACGCAGCCTTCTGCTGTTTTTCAAGATTTTCTTTGAGGTTTAAGATGTTCTGCATCCTGTAGACAAATTTTGCCATCTATACTCATCCCTCTTCCGGAAACATATCCTCAAGCATCTTTACTTCATCTTCAAATGTATATCTTTCGTCAGTTGACTGGAGCAGATAATCATTTATCGCATCATTTTTTGATATCGCAAAGTCGATGTTTTTATTCGAGCCCTGCCTGTATGCACCAATATTGATAAGATCTTCTGCCTCGGCATAAGTCGCCATACAGTTTTTCAGCCTGCCGGCTGCCTTCTTATGCTCCTTTGATGCAATCGCACTCATTACCCTCGAAATCGACGCCAGCACATCAATGGCAGGATAATGATTTCTCTGCGCTAGACGACGGTTTAATACGATGTGCCCGTCGAGAATCGAACGCGCGGTATCCGTAATCGGCTCATTAAAATCATCACCATCCACAAGGACAGTATAAAGTCCGGTAATAGAACCGACATCTGAATTCCCGGCCCGTTCAAGAAGCTTGGGGAGCTCAGAATAAATCGATGGCGGATATCCTCTGGTAACAGGCGGCTCCCCGGATGCAAGTCCGATTTCTCTCTGTGCCATACAAAATCTGGTGAGTGAATCCATCATCAGAAGCACATCTTTTCCCTGGTCACGGAAATATTCAGCAATAGCCGTTGCCGTCTTTGCTGCTTTATTTCTGATGAGTGCAGGCTTATCTGATGTTGCAACGACAACCACAGAGCGCTTCATGCCTTCTTCACCAAGGTCATGCTCCACAAACTCACGAACCTCACGGCCACGTTCGCCAATCAGTGCAATAACATTAATGTCCGCCTTCGTATTTCTTGCGAACATACCCATAAGCGTGGACTTTCCTACACCGGAACCGGCAAAAATCCCAATTCTCTGTCCCTTGCCAACTGTAATGAGGCCATCTACCGCCTTGACGCCAAGCGGCAGCACATCCTTTATGATGACCCTCTGCATCGGATCCGGCGGATTTGCAACGGCCGGATAATATTCATGAAATTCAATCGGCTCATCTGTGTCCGTCGGAATGCCTATACCATTTACCGTGTGTCCAAGAAGCTCGGGTCCGACAGGAATCATAAGAGGCGCTCCTGTATTTTCTACAATACAGCCAATTTTTATGCCTTCTACACTTTCATAAGGCATCAAAAGAAGCCTGTTATCACGAAAGCCTACGACCTCTGCCATGACATAACGTCCATCACCAATGCTGATTCTGCAGAGATCATTTAATTTTGCATCCGGACCGATTGACTCAATCGTAAGTCCGACAACCTTCATTACCCGGCCAAGATGCTTCATATGATTTTTTTCAAGAACAGAATAATATTTTGAAGTATCCATAATCTATACTGCTGTCTGCCGTAAAATTTTCATTCAGATTTCGTGCCTGAATCATTCAATAGCCAGTGCCTTAAGATCCCGCATCAGGCTGTCCATCTCTGTATCAAGAGAACAGTCATAAACCCCGCTGTCCGTCTCGATCAGGCATTCTCCTTCTTTTAATAGCGGGTCGGCGACAACGTCTACACTTGCTGATTCACCAACAATTTTCTGAAGTTCATCCCGCCTTGCATTCATCCCGGCAAACTGCTCTCTTGAAACATGAATCGAGAAATTCCTGCTGTCTTCAATATGAAGCAGGGCATTGTCAACGATATTATTAAGTAATTCCTTCTTATCGCCAAACTCTATCTTAAAAAATTTAGAAACAATATCGCAAACCATATCTACGGTATCTTTTTCTATATTTTTCTGCTTTTCACTGTAATCCTGTTCAAGCGAAGTTCGCTCTTCTTCAAGGGCTTTATTCTTGTCGGCAAATTCATCTTTGGCGCGGCTGATTCCCTCATCATAACCTTCACGCCTTCCGGCATCACTCATGTCAGACTTAATTTTCTCGCCCTCATCCTTTGCCTCAGAAATAATCCGTTCAGCCTCCTCCTTTGCCTCAGAAATAATCCTGTCTGCCTCATTCTGAACATCTTCTGCATAATGAGAATAGTCTTCTTCTGAAAGCTCATCTGATTCAGCTGCAATTCCTTCAGAAAATCCGCCATCTTCATTTTCTTCTTCATCTGGAAGAATTGGTCTTCCTTCTTCATCTAAAGAAAAAAGAGGGTTTCCGTCTTCATCCTCAGGAATAGAGATATTTCCATCTTCGTCCTTTGGGAAAACGGCATTGCCCTCTTCATCAGTCGTCAGATTGTTTAGATATTGGGAGATCAGGGCCTTTCGTCTTTTTTCTTTCTCTTTCGCTTCCTTCTTCAGGAATAATTCGATTTTTTCATCCGCTATGGAATTTGAATCAATGACCAGTTTGTCATCTTCATCTTCGTTTACATAGAAGCCCTTTACTATCTTAGACAACGAGGTCGTCACCTCCTCCACGGGAAACAACGATATCGCCTGCATCCTCTTTCTTCCTGATGACTGCTACGATACTCTGCTGGGCATCCTCAACATCCTTAAGCTTTACAGGGCCCATAAATTCCATATCTTCTTTGATCATGGAAGCAAGTCTTGAAGAAAGGTTTCTGAAAATAGCATTCTGGACATCTTCGCTTGAACCCTTCAGGGCCGTCGCAATGGTCTTGTTCTCAACATCACGAAGTACCACCTGGATGGACCTGTCATCAAGAAGAAGGATATCCTCGAATACGAACATCTTCTTACGGATTTCTTCAGCAAGTTCAGGCTCTTCTATTTCAAGAGATTCCATGATACGCTTTTCTGTACCACGGTCAACAGTATTCAGGATATTTACAATAGAATCGACACCACCTGCCACTGTGTAGTCCTGGCTGATCAGTGAAGAAAGTTTCCTCTCAAGCACGCTCTCTACCTCTTTTATGACATCAGGAGATGTCCTGTCCATCATTGCAATTCTCTTTGCGACATCTGCCTGCTTCTCCGGAGAAAGCTCAGAAAGAATCATCGCTGCCTGATTTGCAGGAAGATAGGAAAGTATCATCGCAATCGTCTGCGGATGCTCATCCTGAATGAAGTTCAATACCTGCTGCGGTTCCGTCTTTCGAATGAACTCAAAAGGACGTACCTGCAGAGAAGATGTAAGCTTTGTAATGACATCCCTGGCCTTATCCTCACCAAGCGCCTTTTCAAGAAGATCCTTGGCATAATTTATGCCGCCCTCTGCAATGTATTTTTGTGCCAGGCAGACCTGATAAAATTCATTCGTGACTTCTTCCTTCAGTTCGGGAGTAATCGCGCGGGTATTTGCGATCTCAAGCGTGAGCTCTTCGATCTCGCCCTCTTTCAGATGTTTAAATATCTCAGCTGATTTGTCAGGTCCAAGCGTAATAAGCAGAATAGCCGCCTTCTGGACGCCTGTAAGATCTTCTATCTTCGGGCCCTTGGAGACGGTTTTCGACTTTGAATTTGTGGCTGCGGGAACATTAGCCTGCGCAGCATTTGTATCATTATCTGTATCTGGCATATTAATATTTATCTATAATAAATCATACTCTGTATTCCAAAGCGTATATCCGGCATAGGCACGGCATTAACCCCAGTCATCATTCAGCCAGTTCCTAAGAAGTGCTGCGGCAGCTTCAGGATTCTCATCCACGAACTTCTCAATAAGAACTCTTGCTTCGGATTTCTCATTTTCCTGAATCGTCTCAAGAGGCGTTCCGTTTTCTTCCTGCTGTTCAATCAGCAGATCTTCAGGCGTAACCTCTGTAATCTCTTCTTCCTTCGGTGCCCTGAATGTCCTGATGACAACAAAGAGAAGGAGAAGCATAATGAGTACTGCCAGAATAATCTGAAGGTAATCAGAAAAGCTCCTGCCACCTGTCGAATATTTGAAGGTCGGAACATCATTTACAATAATTGAAATATTGCCTTCAGCGACACCTGTCGCCTTTGAAACAGCTGTAAGCACTGCAGGATCTACCTGCTCTGTCGTCGTGGCACTGTTTGCAGCGACAAATTCATCAAAGGTCTGGTTCTGAAGCTGTCCAGATGCCTTCATCTGGTCTTCATCATACACCACATACTTATTTGCCACAATAGAAATAGAAGAATTGTCGTAATTTATTTTACCGGTCTCACCCTTTGTGTCTGTGATTGTCTCATTTGGAAGATAATTGTCAGACTCATCATTTGTCTCAGACGTAGAAACGCTGCCATCCTCTGTGACATAGGTCGTGTCATTATTTGAGTCCGTACCTGGCGTTCCGCCAATGCCATTTGTGGACTTGCTGTTTGAAGTGGTCTTGCTGGAAAGGTAGCCTTGTGTATTTCCATCTTTTACCCAGTACTCATATTCCTTTGTATTTACCTGGGAGAAATCCATATCAAGCTTTACAGAAACCTTGGCATTATCGTATATGGAGCCATCATTCTCGCCAGCTAAGATATTCTTTACCTTCTGGGCAACTGCATTTTCAGCCTGTGCCTGAACTGACTGATTCTGCGAAGCCTGGACGGAAGTCGTCGCAGCGTCACCGCCTGAGAATAAGGTGTTGCCATTCGTATCTACGATATTGACATTTGAAGCATCATCAGAGCCTAAAGCTGTGGCAACCGTCATGGCGATTCCTGCTGCCTGGTCATTTGAAAGATCTTTATTCAGTTTCAGAATAATGGCAGCATGAGAATCCTTCTGTTTTGAAATGATCGTGCCGTCATTTGCAGGAATATTGAGAGAAACAGTCGCACTGTCAACTGCATCGATGGATTCGATGTCCTTGGCAAGCTGGCTTTCAAGGTATACCTGGTATTTCTTTGTCTTGTCCGCTTCAGTAGTTGAAAATGAGCCATTCAATGCATCATCGATAGAATACCCCTCTGATGGGATGCCGTTCGATCCAAGTGTAAGACGCGCTGCAGCCTCCTGCTTTGTATTTACAGAAAATGTCAGGCCATCCTGGGACTGCTTGTAATCGATGGTCTCATCTGCACCATCAAGTGCTTTCTTGATCGTAGCTGCCTCAGCTGTGTCTGATGCAGTCACAAGCGGGGTATATGTTGGCTTCGTCATTGTAACGCCAAGAATCGAAAGTGCAACTACGACAATAGCGGCGGTACTTATGATTGCCGCCTTCTGTCTGGTCGAAAAATGCTTCCACCATTCTGAAATTCTATTTAAGATTCTTTGTAATTGCTCAGGCATGCCTGAATCCTTTCTGTGTTACTTTGCTCAATCAGATTTGCATGTTCATGATAGTATTATACGCCGTCAAGAACCTGTCGCGCACTGCTACCGTATACTGCAGTGCGATATTCGCCTTGCTCTGTGCGATGAGCAGGTCGTGTGTATTGTCCGACAGTCCCATCGCAAACTTCACTTCTTCGTCCTCGGCCTGATTCTTCAGTGTATTTGTCTCATTAATATTTGACAGAGCCTGATTGAAAATCGCCCCAAAGCCGTTGTCATTTGACGTTTTATTCAGCTCCGAAGCCCTCTCAGGCGTCGTCTGGTAATAATTATTTAATGGAGTAACGTAAGCCATTTATTTACCTCATCAGCTTCCTATCTGAAGTCCCGTCGTCGCAATATCCTTTAATGCATTGAAAGATGTGACATTTGCCTGGTATGCCCTGGTCGCATCGATGAGGTTCGTCATCTCTGTCACGGTATTGACATTCGGATAAGTCACATAGCCATTCTGATTCGCATCCGGATGCGAAGGATCATATACAAGCGTCATATCAGTATCAGTGTCCTCATAGACACGGCTTACCTTTACGCCATCGCCCTTGAAGGCTTTCTTGTAATCCTCAAGCGTATCAGCAAAACCCGCATTCAGATTCTTTTCCTCAAAGGTAACGACCTTTCTTCTGTATGGTCCACCGTCTTCTGTACGTGTAGTATTCACATTTGCGAGATTTTCGGAAATCGTATCCATCCTGAATCTCTCTGCCGTCATACCGCTTGCGGCAATATCAAAGCCCTGAAATAATGCCATAATAAACTCCTTTATGATGCACTCAGAATAAATGCATGCGCAAAATAATCTACTTACTGTCCTTTAGCTACAACTGAAAAATCCTTAATCTCATTTGAAGCTGCTTTCGCAAGCGTCTGGTACCGTATTTCTTCAGATGCCAGCTCAACGTTCTCCGTATCCACATCGACATTGTTCTCATCAAGTCTGTAGGAATATCCCGCATGGTCATAATAAAGCCTGTCACGCACCTTACTATATGTAGTCTCCTTAACAGCCCTGTCAATCGAAGTATGACCAGAATGAAGAATGGCGTGCTGAAGTTCCTTCTCGAAATCTATGTCCTTTCTCTTGTAACCAGGCGTATCGACATTTGCGAGATTGTTTGAAATAATCGTCTCACGCTTCGAGCTGGCATCAAGTGAACGGTCTAACAGATTAATATAACTAAAAGCATCGGAATTTATCATAAATGCCTCCAAAATTGCTTAAGCTCGCAAACTTCATTTGCTCGCTATAAAATTGCTGCTTCGCAGCTCTTCAGGTGTGGGTCCCACACCTGAAGGCAAGGCATCCCTTCGCCAGAAGGCTATGGGATACCTTGCTTATTTTATATATTATAGAAGAATTTTATAAAAACACAAGAACTTTTTACATTATCTTGTATGGGGTTCCATTCGAAAATACAAGATATGTATCATCGCGTATTCCCTAATAAATGCCGTTTGCTGTAATAGTTCCCAGTACAACCCAATAATGTTTTTCTAAAAAAACAAAAAGGACCTACGTAAACGTAAGTCCTTTTACCAATGATACATCCATGTACCAAATTATTTTTTATAAAAATTCAATAACAATGCCTGACTAACATAGTATAACATTTAAAATGTAAGTCGGCATAATAAAATCAATTTTCAGCTTTGTAATTCTCAGAATGCCCACATTCTGCATTCGTGCAGACTGCCTTCTGTCCTTTAATGACCATCATGCAGCCACAGTCCGGGCATTTCTTTTCAATAGGCCTGTTCCATGAAGTGAAGTCGCAGTTCGGGTAGTCCTCGCATCCATAGAAGACCCTTCCTTTCTTCGTCTTCCTGCGGACGATGTCCTTACCGCATTTCGGGCACTTCACACCTATTCTCTCTAAGTAAGGCTTCGTATTCCTGCACTCCGGGAAGCCCGGGCATGCTAAAAATTTGCCATGCGGACCATACTTGATGACCATATTACGTCCACACTTCTCACATTTTATATCGGTCTCTTCATCAGCAATCTTTACTGTTGCAAGTTCACTTTCTGCCTTTTTGACTGAATCCTCAAGGTCCGGGTAGAAATTCCGGATAATGGATTTCCACTCGACCTTTCCTTCCTCTACACCATCAAGAAGGCTCTCCATGTTCGCAGTGAAATTGTAATTTACAATCGTCGGGAAGGATTCCTTCATGATTTCATTTACAACTGTACCAAGCTCAGTCACGAAAATAGCCTTCTTCTCGTGAACAATATAACGACGCTTTAGTAATGTCGAAATCGTAGGTGAATAGGTGGAAGGCCTTCCTATGCCAAGCTCTTCCATTGTATGTACAAGAGAAGCTTCCGTGAAATGGCTTGGCGGCTCTGTAAAATGCTCTTTCTCATCGAATTTCTTAAATTCCAATTTTGAATCTTCTGAAAGATCAAAGAGTGCCTGATCCTTTACCTCTTCCTTGTCAGCGAATTTGTATACCGATTCCCAGCCATCAAAAAGCAGTCTGCTCGATGATGAAGTAAAAGCATTTCCTGCGCAGCTTAGCTTTACTGAAACAGTTTCATACTGTGAAGGAGCCATCTGGGATGCTACGAAGCGAGTCCAGATGAGCTGGTACAGTCTGTACTGGTCACGGGTAACCTCATCCTTTATCTCTGCCGGAGTGAGCGTGACATCTGCAGGTCGGATGGCTTCATGCGCATCCTGAATATTAGAGGCATTTCCAGCCTTCTTAGGAGCAGCGCCTGTGCCAACATATTCTTCACCATAATTTCCTGTGATGAACTCTCTTGCAGCTGCCTTTGCTTCATCAGCAATCCTGACAGAATCAGTTCTCAAATAAGTAATCAGACCTACTGTTCCCCTGCCCTTTATGTCGACGCCTTCATAAAGCTGCTGTGCCACACGCATCGTACGGGAAATCGCAAAGGAAAGACTCTTATTTGCCGCCTGCTGCAGCGTCGAGGTCGTAAAAGGAAGCGGTCTCTGCTTCGTCCGCTGGGAACGCTTAATATTCTCTATTGTAAAAGGCTTGCCCTTGCAGGCATCTATAACCTTATCGATATCAGCTTTCTTTAAGAAGGCATCCTTATCCGGCTGCACATAGGAAGCCGTAAAAGTAAGCTTCCTGCCTTTTTCTGAAAGGATGGCATCAAGCGTGTAATACTGCTGTGGGATAAAGGCATTTATTTCATCTTCCCTGTCACAGATAAGGCAGAGCGCAACTGACTGGACACGTCCGGCCGAAAGTCCTCTCTTTACCTTCGCCCAGAGCAATGGGCTGATCTCATAGCCTACGATTCTGTCAAGCACACGCCTCGCCTGCTGCGCATCGACAAGATTCATATCAATATCCCTGGGAGCCTTGAAGGAAGCCTTTACGGCATTCTTCGTAATCTCATTGAAGGTAATTCTTTTATATTTATCCTTTGGAAGGGAGAGGGCCTCGACAAGATGCCACGAAATGGCCTCTCCCTCACGATCAGGGTCTGTTGCAAGATAAACAGTATCTGCCTTTTTGGCTTCCTTCCTAAGATCCTTTAATAGATCTCCCTTGCCCCTAATCGTAATATATTTTGGTTCAAAATCATTCTCGGTATCTATTCCAAGACGGCTCTTCGGCAGGTCCCTCACATGCCCCATAGAAGCCATCACTGAATAATTTTTTCCTAAAAATTTCTTAATAGTCTTGACCTTGGTAGGCGACTCGACTATTACAAGATTCTTCGCCATAAACAGTCCTCCTAAAAAACAATTAAAGACTATACAACAGAATTTTTCTTTTTACAAGGACAAAGGATAAAATTTATATTTTCTTAATATTTAATAATTTGTTCTGATTTGTTCGGGCAAAAACTATCTTTTTCTTCATTCTGTTCTGTTTTTTCGAACATCAAATAATTTATTTATTAATTTTTGTTTGTTTTTTTCGAACAAAAAATAATTAATTTTTTATTAATTGAATTCAGAAATTTCACATGCTAGCATCAGAGAAAATTTTCTGATGCCAGCTTACGCAGTATATGCCGGCTGCTTCCCTGAAAAATATTTGGTTAATAAAACCTGATTCATTAATAGAAAGTAATAACTATGTTTGGAAAAGTAAGTTCAGCAATTTTACATGGCATTGAGAGCACGATCATTTCCGTCGAAACCGATATCAACAGCGGAATGCCTTCATTTGATATGGTGGGTTTTCTATCTTCAGAAGTAAAGGAAGCAAAAGAACGGGTGCGCTCTGCCCTCACAAATTCCGGCTTTGATCTTCCAGTCCAAAGGATTACTGTAAACCTTTCACCCGCAGATATTCGAAAATCCGGAAATGCCTATGATCTTCCTATCGCAGTCTCGATTCTCTGCGCATCTGGAAAAATTCATTGCAGCAATGACACTATGATCATAGGAGAATTAAGCCTGGATGGTCATGTCCGTGGAGTAAATGGCGTTCTTCCTATGGTACTAGCTGCAAAGGAACACGCTCTTACGACGATTATTCTGCCTGCAGAAAATTTCATAGAAGCCTCGCTTGTCCCTGGAATAAAAATAATTCCTGTTTCAGAATTAACCGATGCCATAAATTTCCTGAAGGAAGGCAGAATCCCTGAGTATCATTGCGCTAACAAACTAATTCCAGGCAATAGCACATCTTCATCAGAAACACCTGATTTCGCAGATATACGTGGACAGAAAATGGTAAAACGCGCATGCGAGGTCGCAATTTCCGGCATGCACAACATCCTCATGATCGGTCCTCCTGGTGCCGGAAAAACGCTGATTGCTAAATGCATTCCATCCATTCTTCCTCCTATGACTACCGAAGAACAGCTTGAAATTTCCAAAATCTATTCCGTCAGCGGCATGTTTGCAGAAAGGGAATCTCTGTTAAATACAAGACCTTTCCGAAGCCCGCATCATACGATTACCGAAGCAGGTCTTGCGGGAGGTGGAAATGTCATCCGGCCGGGGGAAATTTCGCTTGCACATAATGGCGTATTATTTTTAGACGAACTTCCTGAATTCTCGCCAGACACGCTCGAAGTCCTTCGCCAGCCGCTCGAAGAAAAACAGATACGAATCATCCGCGCAAATGGAGAAGTCACATTTCCAGCGAAGTTTGTCCTGGTTTGTGCAATGAATCCATGTAAATGTGGATATTTTCCAGATATGAGCCGATGCAGGTGTACAAGAACCCAGATTCTGAAATACTTATCCCGGATCTCACAGCCTCTCATTGACAGAATTGACATTACAGTAGAGGCAAAGCCTCTGTCATTTACCCAGCTTGGTTCAGAGGAAAAAGAAGAGTGTTCTGAAAATATTAGAAAAAGAATCATCCGATGCCATGAGATAGAAAGATCACGTTATCAGAATGAGCCTTTTTCCTATAATTCTGAAATTCCGCCAGGAAAAATAGCAAAATACTGCCATCTAGAAGAAAAGGACATTTCTTTTATGGAGGATATTTTCAAAGCGATGAACCTTACAGCAAGGACATACCATAAGATTCTTCGTGTTGCCCGGACGATTGCTGACCTCGATTCATCTGAACAGATAAAGACCCGGCATCTTCAGGAAGCCATCTGCTACCGAACCTGTGACAGAAAATACTGGGAGAATACGCTGTCAGCATAGACGTTTTTCACCAAAGCCTGCTGCAACTAACACATCATTTTTCGGAGATATATATGGATAAATACGGATATTTCATGTCTTCATTTTTCAATGTCGGAATGCAGAAAAAGAAGAAGCTGCTTTTATATTTTGGAAATGAAAATAAAGTTTACAATGCAAAAGAAACAGAAATCAAAGAACTGAGCTTCCTTTCAGATGAAGAGAAGACATCCTTTCTGATGCATAGGGAAGCCTTTCCTCTCGAAAAAGAATGGGATCGCTTTATTCATAGCGGCATCAAATCTGTGGCAATTAATGAGGAAAACTATCCAAAATCTCTCGTTTACTTAAGCGATGCGCCATTTTCGCTGTTTTACCTGGGAGACCTTCCAAAAAAGAATGAAAGATTAATCGCTATGGTAGGGGCAAGAAGGGCATCAGAATACGGCCGGGTAATGTCAGAAGAAATCGCAAAGCATCTCACAAAAAATGGCTTTACAATCGTTAGCGGCATGGCGCTTGGTATAGATTCTGCCTCACAGTCCGCTGCACTTGAAGCAGGCGGTAGAACCTACGCAGTCCTTGGCTGTTCCGTTGACATATGCTATCCTATGTCTAAGCTCACTCTTTACAATGAAATACTGGACGGGCATGGCGGAATCATTTCTGAATACCCGCCCGGAACCCTTCCGCAGAGCAAAAATTTTCCGCCAAGAAACAGAATCATAAGCGGGCTTTCAGAAAAGGTTCTCGTCATGGAAGCCAGAAAAAGATCCGGTTCCCTCATAACTGCAGATTTCGCCTTAGAACAGGGAAGAGATATTTATGCTCTTCCTGGAAGAATTACAGACCCAATGTCTGAGGGCACAAATGCCCTGATCTATCAGGGTGCAGGCATTATCCGTTCTAAAGAAGAACTTCTGGCAGATTTACTCGAGCTTAATGAAACACTCACTACAGAAGAAAGCGAATATCTGAAAATAAAGGCGGCTGAAAACTCAGATAAGAAAACAAAGTCAAAAAAAAGCAAAAAAAATATACCGCTTTCAGATGAAGAAAGAACGGTATATGATGCTATGGATTATTATCCTATTGGTATAGAAGAGCTTTCTGACAAAACTGAAATTCCATTCATGAATATACTGCCTGTCATCCTTTCACTCGCCGAAAAGGGATTGATTGCAGAAAGATTCAAAAATGAATATACGAAAATCAGGTGAATAGTCCCATGAGCCTGATGAATGGAAGCCCATCAACCACTTCATGAAATCTCCTGCTTCTTGAAACCCTGTCGTTTTTCAGAACCTTCCTCCTGATATAAGCATAAGTATAGTCCTCGCCGTGCTTTGCCAGTATCTTCAAAAGCCGCTCAAGAAGCTCCTTTGACTCAGGATGCAGCATGTATGGCGCCTTGCCTTTCATATAGTACTTTAACGGACTCGCATCGGTGTACTTGTCCTTCTGATAGTTCTTGCATGCAGAAACGCGGTCGATGAACATCTCAACTACGTACTTCACAGGCATCTTCATTCCCTTAAGCGGTATGCCTACGCCATCCCAGTCCATATTGTAGTCGATCCAGTATTCCAGATGGTGCTTATTCCTTCCTTTATGATGAAGCCATGCAGTAGAAAGTCCCTTGTCTTCTCTCTCTGCATTATTCGGACTCCTGTCTCCCTGAAAATATCTGGCACCCACTATGAACTCAGTATAGGAATACTTTGAGAGATCGTGCATGATTCCCTGGTAATACAGCCCTGCCTTGAAACAGCCTTCCATGACAAGTCTTTTATGATTGGTAATCGTAAGAAAATGCCCTACTGCTTTTTGTAATGTGATTTTGTTATCGCTCATATTGCTAAATTCACCCTACCCTGTACCTTGACAATATTAAGGCAGAATTGGAAAATATCAAACCTCAGGAATTCCCGGTTTTCTCTACTGTCTTTCTGGCAAGTGCTTTCTTCACTTTGCTGGATCTTGCAGTATTATCCGGTGTCTCTTCTATCTTTCTTCCAACAATCACTGAAATCGTACCTCCAGGTACAATACAGGATGTCTGATCACGAAGAACTTCTCCTTCATCATTCCAGTCAAAGGAAGAGGTGTTATTGATGAAATACCATCTCTTATTTGTAAGCTTTGGAAGTGCAAATGTCTCTTCGCCAAAATAGAAATTGAATAAAAGCATGACATCCTCTTCGTCATCTTTTCTTCCATAAGCCCCGGCAAATAATATGCCAAGTGCCTTCTTTTCAGCACCTATTCCCATGATCCAGGGTTCTCTTCCATGATAAGATACATCTGGAAGGCCTACATGTTTGTAATCCTGGAAGAAATAGGGCGCAGGACTTGAAAGCACGGTATGTGTCTTTCGAAACATAATGAGCTTCTTTACATAATCCTGCATGGAAAGTGCTGCCTGCCGTTTTGAGAAAGTAACCCATCCTGTCTCATTATCCTGACAGTAAGGATTATTGTTTCCATCCTGGGTATTCAGAATCTCGTCACCCTCAAAAATCATCGGTATGCCCTGTGACATAAATACAGAAAGAAGAGCTCCTCTGACACAGATCTCACGAAGACGGTTTACGACATGATTCTTTGTCCTGCCCTCAAAGCCATGATTGTTTGAGCAGTTGTAATTCGTACCATCTGTATTCTCTTCGCCATTTGCTTCATTATGCTTCTCACCATAGCTATATACATCATAAAGCGTAAATCCGGTATTATTAGCAGCATAATTTACAAAACCAAAGCTTCCACCCTGACGTTTCATGAAATCCGCAAACTCAGAAACATTTCCATCCATATGGTTCTGAAGCCTTCTGAGAGGATATTCGAAATCATCATTTGTAATAAACAGATGCTTGTCATTTTCAGTATTTGAAAGAAGCTTTTCCGGAAAACTGTCATAGAAAATCTTCGTACCTGAAAGAAATGGGTTATTTGCAATTCTCTCAATAGGAATACCATAACCAATAAGATGAAAGCCATCAATATGATATTCCTTCAGCCAGTAGACAAGGGATTCAGTCAGAATGTCTGGCGGAAGTTCAGGAGAAAAAGAAAATTCCATTATGATTTCCATGCCTTCTCCATGAATCCGGTCAACCATTTCCTTCATATGAAGATCGCATTTTGAACCACCAAAATAGGATGCCTTTGGAGCAAAATATTCCCCTGGTCCATATCCCCAGTAATTCACGCCATACGGCTTTTCATTGACTTTAATTGTCGTATGATTTTCTCCCGTTTCAAGATGTGTACGGAAGCGGATCTCTTCGAATTCATATAGGGGAAGAAATTTAAGCGTATTAACCCCTAATGACTTAAAATATGGAAGTTTCTCAATGATTCCAAGGTAATTTCCTTTTTTGGAATGTGGAAGGCTGTTCTTCATCGTGAAGCCTCTCATATGAAGCTTGTAAATAATGGTGTCCTCAGGTGCTATCCTTGGAGGAACAAAATTCCATTCATAGTCTGAAGAAGAAACAGAAAACCCACAGTAGGTCTTGTATCCTTCATCAAACCGGCTTACATCATTCCACTTTTCACGACCTATTATGACAGGCGCAAAAACATCAGGCCCAACTTTGCCATCTCGCTTCAATAAGTAACAGTATCTGGAAAAATCCGGTCCGGAAAGCACTACAGAATAAACATTTCCCAGTCTGAATTCACTATGAAGCTTAATTTCTACAATGAGCTCTTTTGTCTTTTTATCAAATAGAAGAATGGATGGGGCTTCTTTTGTCTGTACAGAAAAAGTAAAGGCAGCGTTCTTGTCTATGATCTTCGTGCCAAATTCTGAAAAGTCTCCTTTTGTTACCTTTACCTTCATAAGTAAATTTTGCTCCTTTGAAAAGGTACTTAGTAATAATACATCGACATCAAAATTTAATAACTTTGATGATAACCTTGAAATCTCATATCCCGAGTGTTATTTTAGTGTGCATAAACCTTTTATTAATGCAAACGATATTTTATCATTTATATGTGTCATGGTCAAAGGTTTTCGAAGCACATTGATTGTTTTTTATTCTTGCAGAATTATTCTGCAAATGCTTACTTTTAGGGGATTTTATGAGTAAAACAGACATTTTTCCAGTTGATGACAAAGATACAGATGTAATGGTGACAATCGATTTAGACGATGGCAGCACCATGGACTGCGAGATTCTCACTATTTTTGACATTGGAAAGCAGAACTATATTGTCCTTCTGCCTGTCGATGACAATGACATTCCTCTGACAGAAAGCGATGTTTATATTTATCGATATTTTGAGGATGAGGATGGCAGTCCATACCTTGATAACATCCAAGATGATGAAGAATATGAGCGCGTGCAGAAGCGCTTTGATGAAATCCAGGACAAAATTGACAAGATGAATAATGATTGATCAATACACAATTGTAAAATAAGTTCCATTAACGGGCGTTTTTGCAATTGCTAGTTAATAGAGGTAATAATATTAATCGATAAAAAATGGACTGTGCATCATGCACAGTCCATTAATATTCTTATGATTTTCAAGCGAATCAGCCGATTGAATTAACTCTCTTGGCCATCTTTGAAACCTTGTTTGAAGCATTGTTCTTCTTGATAACGCCCTTTGTAGCTGCCTTCTCAACAACTCTTGTAGCATCCTTAAGAACTTCGGAAGCCTTCTCCTTGTCGCCTTCAGCAACTGCAGCATCAACCTTCTTCATATAAGTCTTAACCTGAGACTTAACGGCCTGATTTCTCTCAGCCTTCTTCTCGTTTGTAATAACTCTCTTCTTAGCAGATTTAATATTTGCCACTTTCAATACCTCCAGAATGGAAACCTAATATTTAATATATTTAAACCCGCAAAGGCGACATTGACACGGTATCAACCTTGCAAGACCTAAAAACATACTGTGACATAATACTCTCATGGGTGAGAAATGTCAATGATTTTTTTCAGAATAACGGCAATATTTTTTTATGCCGCAAAGCTCGCATTTCGGTGAACGTGCAGTGCAGATTTCACGTCCAAAGCTGATGATCTGAAGGTTCCATAGGATCCATTCATCCTTTGGAAGAGACTTCTCAAGATCCTGTTCCACCTTCACAGGATCGTCAGAATCGGTATAAGAGAGCCTATTTGAAATTCTCTTCACATGCGTATCGACGACAATGCTTGGAATTTCATAAATATTTCCTCTGATGACATTTGCAGTCTTCCGTCCAACACCCGGAAGTTTTGTAAGCTCATCAATATCAGACGGAACCTCCCCATCGTATTTCTCGATAAGCTCTCTTGCGCAGGCAATGATATTCTTTGCCTTGTTGTGATAGAAACCAGTTGACCTGATGTCATTTTCCATTTCTGAGAGCGATGCATTAGCGAAGGCTTCAAGCGTCTCATATTTTTTGAAAAGCTGCTCCGTTACAATGTTCACTCTCTCATCAGTACACTGTGCAGAAAGAATGGTTGCAAATAGAAGCTCATAAGGCTTTTCCTTATTAAAATGAAGAAAGCACCTTAAATCGGTGCCGTATCTTTCGCTCAAATATGAAATGATCTCAGTAGTCTTTTTCGAAACTCTCATAACCAATACATGCCTTTCTATCTGCCAGACTCATCAAGGCACCTCAAAGCAATGTCAAGCTTTCACAACCCCACACATCTTCAGAATCTGGAATACTGCTGACATAAAAAGTACTGCTGATCCGAAGGAATAAAATATTGTCTTTCCCTTAAAGCCCATCATGTATCCAGTATAAAGGCCTGACAGCACAACAAGAAAAAAACATACAATAATTGCGGTGAGAAGAATCCATACATTTGCAGAAAGAAAACCTGCTGCACAGCCTGCAAAAATAGCATAGATAGATGTCACAAAAATAATCCTGACATAGGTAGATCTGGTAATCTCGCATCTCTTCTCATCCACAAATTCCTGCTTTACAGCCTTAATCAGAAGCCTTACCGCAAGGAGTATGAAAATAACGAATGCGATAATCTGACCAAGCCATGTGGAATTCTTAAAAACAGCGTTCTGTGACACATTATAACAGATGGCATAACCGCCGAAAAAGAAACCAAGCTGTAAAAGCGTAACAAGCCCGCTCGTAATGAGCAGTGTAGATTTCTTTATCTCACCAAGCTTTGCGCCCTCTATCTCCATAGTAGCAAAAAGATCAAGGCTGATTCCCGCCACGATAAGAATACATTCCAACCAGTTCATATTTTCCTCTTTCCTCCCCGGAAATAATTTGCATGATTATGAAAGATTAATAATACGCAAAAAATATCTATTTATACAACAAAGATATAATAATCATTCAAAAAACAAATATTAATATTCAAAAAAAGTGCTATGTATATTTTGCATCACTGAGAACTACAAAAATCGAGAACTGAATGTGAAATCATATAAATAAATGTATCAATAAGTTCATCAGGTTCAATCTTCATGCCGCTCTGGATCCAGGAAATAATGCACTCCGCAATAGATTCTGCAAAAAATAATCCAATGAGATTCGGAGTAATCCACTTGTATGGAAGCTCCTTTATTAGCTTACTGGGATTAATAAAAGGTATGAGAAGCTCCTTTATGTCTTCAGTAATAATGTCGCGGAAAGAATTCTGACCTGTGAGCTTTGCAGCATTTCTATAAAATGCCCTGTCCTTTTCAATTTGATTAAAAGCTAACAATACACCCTCTCGTGAAAGACCGTCATTATATTTGTCAAGCATAGGCTCAATCAATTCTTTCTTTACGATCCATTCAAGAAGTTCGTATTTATCCTGAAAATGGTTGTAGAAGGTAGGCCTGATGACACCTGCCTTATCTGTGATTTCCTTTATGGTAATCTTCTCGATCGGACGAGTAGAAGCGATCTCCTTGAAGCTCTCCGAAAGAAGTATATCTATTGCATTTGTACCATTTGCTGTCATAATTAATAAACCAAAAAATTAAATGTATGATAAAGGATTCAAAATAGTCATATTATTGATGCAATGCATTCAGTCCTCGTCAAATTCGACTGTTACATAATAGCCGCGGTCATTTTCGATGACATCAACGACCTTGCCCTCTGTGGACTTAAGCCGTTCTGTCGAACGGTAATTTCCACTCATTGCAAAAGAATTTCCAAGCGTATAGTAATACGATCTTGCAACTTTATTTTCAGTAACATTCAGAACATCTCCGACCTTGAGTAAACCGGTGCGCTCCATTTTAAATTCCATCCTGCGCAAATATTAATCTCCCAAAATATCTGCAAATTAAATTCTCAAAACCTGCTACAAGTCTGAACTAATTATTACAGATTTTTCTCGCTTGTGATTGTAGAATCAAAAACGCCCTCAGCTTTGTCTACCTTTGCAACTAAAAATACAGATGAAATACCGTCTAATAACAGGAAGATACCAAGAACTGCTGTAGAAACTGCAGCCACTGTAAATGGCGTAATCAATGAAAAAATGCCCAGAACCAGCTTTACTATGCCGCTTATCAATATACCCTGCCAGAATGGCGCTGCAGCAATTCTTCCTGCAGAAGTCATAGAAAAATCTTCTATGGCACTAACGATAAGAATAATGCCAGCGAGTACTGGGAAAAATGATGCTGCCGCATATTGATGCTTAAGAATAAAGGCGCCTACGATAATAAGAACCACGCCCAAAATAATCTCAATAAGGTTCTTATCTTCACCGATGATACCAACAAGAAAAGCCGCAATACCTGCAATAATAAAAATGACTCCTATAATCTTGGTTATTGTCATTACGAATCCACCAGGATTCACAATGCAGAAAATTCCAAGTATAATGCAGAGAACTGCGCCCCCAGTGACATTTACACGAAGATTCTTTAACTTCTCAAACATAATAATCCTCCGTCCACACGAAAAATAATATGCCGTGCCGTAGATTTCTAACAAACCGGCAGATATAAAAATTATTTTATACTTTTACTTACAAATATTCAATGAAAAATAGTTGACTAAACTTACAAAAACTAATAAAATAGCAAAGTGGTTTCAAAAGCCAATACTTGCAGGAGTGGCGGAATTGGCAGACGCGCAGGCTTCAGGTGCCTGTAGTAGCAATACTGTGTGGGTTCAAGTCCCATCTCCTGCACTTTCTTATTTTCTTTTCCAATTCACACAAAGAGTATCAATATAGGGGAAGGTTACGCCCACTCTCCTGCACTTTCTTATTTTCTTTTCCAATTCACACAAAGAGTATCAATATAGGGGAAGGTTACGCCCACTCTCCTGCATTTTTCTATTATCCCATTCGCACCTTTCTCAGGCGCTCGAGTCCGAATTCGGTCCGCTGTGCGATTAGAATTCCCTTATGTCCGGCTTTATTCTTGATATATGAAAATGCAGTATGAATCTGTTCTTCGTTCATTCCATGAAATGGATCATCTAAAAGTAAGAGGTCAGATGGAATAATTGATGCCCTGATGATTTCTACAACCTTTCTTTCTACTTCTGTCAATTCTTTGACTGGCACGTAAAGCGCTGACTCTGGAAGAAGCTTCAAAAGTTCTTCTCTAGCTACTCTTTCTGAAAGCTTTGAGCTCATACAGGCAACATTTTCAATTGCACAGTAATCTTCTAGGAGCCTGTCGTCCTGAAAGACCATTCCGACATTTATCCTGTCATATTTGTAGTCTCCAAGTAGTGTGACTGCACCCTCATCCGGTTTCTCAAGACCGCAGATGATTCTGAAAAGTGTCGTCTTGCCACAGCCTTCAGGTCCCATCAGAAGAAATGTATCATCAGAACTGATGTCAAGTGAAAAGTCGCTCAATACAACATCCTCACCATATGATTTTCCTACGTGCTTGATTTCAACCGTCATTTATTTCACCAAAATTCTTATAGACAAGCTATGCAAAATGTGCTTTCTCGGATGTTTTCCAATAAATTTTATTTTCTTGAAATTATCTTTCCCATAGCTGCATACTGCTTATATTTCTTTTCTCTTGACTTTTCTGCAAGCTTAGGAAATTTTGAAGGCATAGTAATGTACTCTCTGACTGCAGATTTTGGCATATGAAAAACCTCAGCCATTTCAAGAAGTTTCTTTTCATCTTCCTTCGTCATTACTTTACCTCTTTCTTCTGATTTTCCTTATATAAACAAATGTCCTTTTCATCAGCAACGCCATACATTCGCATGAAATTCCTTATGTCTTTTTCATCGCGTACGAGCATTTTCTCTTCAAAGGTGTTTGTTGCCATATTATAAAAACCTGCTATTTTCTCGCCATTTGCGAGGTCCGTGCGAAGCATTGGCTTCCTGACTTCAGGATTGTAACTCTTCTTTGAACGGTCAGGGAAAAATGCATTTCTCTCCTTATCGAGTTTTTTGTAGTCATCGACTTCCTTTTCAACCTTCTCATTGCCTTTATCAGGCTTTGGGATTGCCATGCCAATCAGCATGCCGCCTATCGTACATATTGCAAGAAGGACTGCACCGGCTGATGCATGCTTCGTCACGAGGAGGGCGAAAAACAAAAAAACTCCAAGAATCACGCCGTAGGTCATGCCTTCGGAGCCGTAATTGTCTGGAGTCTCACTATTGCTATTTTTCCCGCGCTTATTATCTGCCATATATTATTCTGCCTTGTCTCCGAGCATTTCCTCCATCGTGTGCCAGCCGAGGACGGCGCATTTGACACGGGATGGCATATGGGCGATATCGGAAAGAATTCCTGCTTCTTCGAGCTCATCCTTCTCTTCGTCTGAGATGTTGCCTTCCTTGATCATGCGAAGGAAGATGTCTGCAAGATGCATTGCCTCTTCCTTTGACTTTCCAATGATGAGGTCGAGCATCATGTCGGCAGATGCCTGTGATATTGCACAGCCATCACCAGTGAAAGCACCATCGACGATCTTTCCATCTTCGACCTTAAGATTCAATACAATGTCGTCACCGCATGATGGATTGATGCCTTCAAGTGAAAAATTTGCGTCCGGTAGCTCATGCTTGTGCGTCGGATTCATATTGTGTTCTGTCAGAATTTCGTTATAAAAAGTATTGTTTGCCATGATTTTTTCTCTTTGTCATAATTTAATGATTGGCGTACCGGTTAGAATAATACCTAATCCGTACGCCAATTTCAAGTTTACATTATTTCATTATTCAAGCTTTGTATATTCAGTCTTTATAGCCCATCTCAGAACGCATCGAGCTAAGGCAGTCAATGAATGCATCAATATCATCCTTGGTATTGTAGAAGCCAAGTGACATCCTTGATGTTGACATGACGCCTAAATATTTGTGCAGCGGCTGTGCACAGTGGTGTCCGGCACGGATTGCGACGTGTGCGCTGTCCATAATTGCTGCAACATCATGTGGATGGACGCCGTCAATCTTGAATGTAAGTATTCCATGATGCTCCCTGTAATCTTCAGAACCGATCAGCGTCACATGAGGCACTTCAAGAATCCGCTCGACCGCATACTTCGTGAGCTCCTCTTCTCTCTTCTCTAAGAAATCTAATCCGTATGAATTTATGAAGTCAAGTGCAGCACACAGGCCTACTGCGCCACCGGCATTTACGGTTCCGGCCTCGAACTTGTGCGGAACCTCGGCATAGGTCGCGCCCTCGATTGTGACATATTCAATCATCTCGCCGCCGAAAAGAAATGGTGGCATCTTTTCAAGAAGGTCTTTCTTGGCATAAAGCACGCCGATGCCCATCGGTGCATACATCTTGTGACCCGAAAATGCGAAGAAATCAATATCAGAATCCTGAACATCGACCTTGATATGAGGTGCTGACTGGGCACCATCTGCAACGAATACGGCACCGACTTTATGCGCCTCTGCAGCAAAAGCCTTGACATCATTCTTCCTGCCAAAGAGATTTGACATCTCTGTCATGGCGACAAGCTTCGTATTCGGTGTCAGAAGCTCCTTGAATTTTTCAAGAGAAAACTCGCCATCCTTCTCACAGTAGAAATATTTGAGCGTTGCACCGGTCTTCTTTGCGACCTGCTGCCAGGGAAGCATATTCGAATGATGCTCGGCAATCGAGACGATGATCTCATCGCCTTCCTTGATGAAATTCTCACCATAGGAATAAGCGATCAGATTCAGACTCTCCGTCGCATTTCTCGTAAATACGATTTCAGAAGAATCCTTCGCATTTATGAAATTTGCGACCTTCGTCCTCGCTTCTTCATACTGCTCTGTAGCCCTGAGACTGATATCATATAGTCCCCTCATCGGGTTCGAATTCACGGTCTCATAGAACTTTGTGACTGCATCGAGTACCTCGACAGGACGTTGCGACGTTGCAGAATTGTCAAGATAATGCAAATCCGGATTCGCCTCGAATATTGGAAAATGTTTTCTTATTTCTCTATCTTCGTCTGTCATACTATCACCTTATAGCATATTATCCACACGTTCCCTCGACTTTTCGTCCGGAATCAGGTTCTTTACCGCATCAATCCTGGCGCGTGAGATCATCTTATAGATTTCTTTCTCAGGAATGCCGCGGCTTTCGAGATAGAACATCATCTCTGAATCCAGCTTTCCGATGGATGCGCCGTGGTTTCCCTCAACCTCTTCTTCTGAGCAGAGGATGACCGGAAGCGTGCGGTTTACAAGGTCATCATCAAGGAGGAGAACGGATTCCCGCTCATTTCCCTTTGCGCCCTTACATCCTTTTCGAAGGTCGATGGTTCCGCGGAAATTCTTCTTTGAACCTCCGTCGAGAACGCCGTTTACTTCGATCTCGGAAAGCGTCTTCTTTCCGATGTGGTTGATCTCGTCATTAATATCAAGAAGACTTCCCTTACCGACTAAATAGGAAAGCTTCATGTCATGCGAAGCCTTCTCGCCAAGAAGATCTGTTGTCGAGCCATAGTATGTATTTCCGCCGTCGATGACAAGCTGTGAAAGCCTGAACTCGCCGTCCGCCTCAACCGTTCCGCCGATGTCATTGAAGAAGTCCATGCTCTTAGATGTCTTCTGCACCTGTATAAGATTAAGTGAAGCACCTTTGCCGACATGGTATTTTGTCTGGACGACTGCCTCGCCCTTTGTCTCTGGAGCTGCCTCAAAAAACATGATTGCTGTCAGTGCTTTTCCGTCTTCTACGAAGAGCTCTACTGGTGTCACTGCATTTATTTCTGAACCGTCAGAAGAATATGATAAATCAAGCTTCAGAATATTCTCTGAAGCATCTGCAGCATTCTTAGCGATAGAAGAAACATATTTCGTAATGCTCTGTCCGCTCTTTGCTGCAAAAGAAACTGCCTTATCGATTTCAGGTCCGATTCCGGTTTTCTGATTCTTTAGTGAAGTTTCAGAAAGCTCTTCCACCCTGACATCCGACGGCACTGTAGCAGATGCCTTAAAAAATGATGAAGCCTTTATTGAAACACCCTCTGCTTCATTAAGGTGTAGCCTGTTCCATGTAAGTGATGGTATTCTGTTTACTGTTGAAAATTCTGCCATTATCCAATTGCCCCCTTCATTTCGAGTCCGATGAGATTGTTCATCTCAACCGCATACTCAAGCGGAAGTTCCTTGCCGACGTTGTCCGCAAAGCCTCGTACGATCATAGCACGGGCGTCCTCTTCTGAAAGTCCGCGGCTCATCAGATAAAATACGACATCATCAGAAATCGAGCCGATTGATGCCTCGTGACCGATCTCGCAGTCGCTGGTCCTAATATCCATTGCCGGAATCGTATCGCTTCGTGAAATATCGTCAAGCATAAGTGACTGGCAGGAAACGGAAGCCTTTGAGCCCTTTGCCTGTGAGGTTACAGTGACAGCGCTTCTGAATGTAGAGATGCCGCCACTCTTTGAGATTGACCTCGTATTAATATAGGATGAGGTATTCGGTGCATTATGCACTACCTTTGTGCCAGTATCGAGATTCTGTCCGTGGCCTGCAAACGTAACGGATGTGAATTCGCATCTTGAATTCTCGCCGTTTAAGATACTCATAGGATAAAGGTAAGAAATATGGGAGCCAAATGAACCAGAAACCCATTCAACCTTTGCATTCTTCTCGCAGATGGCACGCTTGGTATTGAGGTTGTACATATTTTTTGACCAGTTCTCAATTGTGGAATACCGAAGCGTCGAGCCTTCTCCGACGAATAATTCAACGCAGCCTGCGTGAAGGTTTGCGACATTATACTTTGGAGCTGAACAGCCTTCGATGAAATGAAGGTAAGCATTCTTGCCAACAATAATAAGCGTATGCTCGAACTGTCCTGCGCCCTTTGCATTCAGTCTGAAATAGGACTGAAGCGGAATGTCAAGATGAACGCCGTCCGGAACATATACGAATGAACCGCCGGACCATACTGCGCCGTGAAGCGCTGCAAATTTGTGGTCGGTCGGAGGAACGAGATGCATGAAATGATCTTTAATCATGTCTGCATACTCGCTGTGTAAAGCACTCTCAAGATCGGTGTAGACAACGCCCTGCTTTGCGACCTCATCCTTTACATTGTGGTAGACGAGCTCAGAGTCATACTGTGCGCCGACGCCTGCAAGTGACTCACGCTCAGCCTTTGGAATGCCGAGCTTCTCGAAGGTTTCCTTTATGTCCTTTGGAACTTCCTTCCAGTCATCTGCCATCTTATTTTTCTTCGGACGGATGTATGTGACGATGTTCTCCATATGGAGTCCGGAAATATCCGGTCCCCATTCTGGAACCTCTAATGAATTATATATTTCAAGTGACTTCAGTCTGAAATCATGCATCCACTGGGGATCATTTTTCTCTTTTGAAATCTCTTCCACGATCTCAGGAGTAAGACCCTCGTCAACCTGGAATACGTCCTCAGGCCTCTCCTCGTAGCGGAAGTCATACATGCTTCTGTCTATATCTTCGACTACTGTTTTTTCGCTCATCGAATAAACCTCTGCTGCCAAAACAATAAATAATAATCAAATCAATACCTCAAATGCTTCGCTTAATGCGAGTTTACTTGATGTACTTCTCGAATCCGTTCTCATTTATATCATCGACCATCGATGCATCGCCATCTGCGACGATTCTACCTTCGACAAGGACATGCGTCTTATCAACCTTGAGTGACTCAAGGATTCTCGTAGAATGAGTAATGATAAGAAGTGCGCCGCCGATTTGTTTCTTGTACTCTTCGATGCCCTTTGAAACCGTGCGGACGGCATCGACATCAAGGCCTGAGTCTGTCTCGTCAAGAATTGCTAAATCGGGCTTTAACATGAGAAGCTGTAAAATCTCAGCCTTCTTTTTCTCGCCACCTGAAAATCCGACGTTAAGATCACGCTCTGCATAGGAAGGATCCATGTTAAGAACCTGCATCGTTGCCTTAAGCGTCTTCTGGAAATCCCAGACTCTCAAGTGCTCGCCGGTCTTATTTTCAATTGCAGTACGGATAAAATTTGAAAGTGAAATACCCGGAACCTCGATCGGATTCTGGAAGGAAATGAACATGCCCTTCTTTGCAATCTTATCCGTAGAAAGATTTGTAATATCCTCTCCCTTAAAAATAACACTGCCGCTTGAAACCTTGTATCTCGGATCACCCATTATGGTAGAACCGAGTGTAGACTTTCCGGCACCGTTTGGTCCCATGATGACGTGCGTCTCGCCTGCACCCACAGTGAGATTCAGTCCATGCAGAATTTCTTTTTCCTCAACGCCTGTATGCAGGTCCTTTACTTCCAAAATTGGGTCTGACATTTATGAAGCCTCCTTATTTCCGTGATTCCCGGAGTTATTTTATATAATATGATTTGTCCTATTTCCTATATTTCCTACTAACTTGGTAGTATATAAAACTTAGCATCTTTGTCAAGTTTTTTAGGATATACATTCATGCAAATCTGTGAATGCCTGGTGTAATCTAATACTCAAAAAGCGCTTTTTAACGCAATCTTTGGTATATTATCATACTTTTACATTATCATAAAGGACTTTTTTTGTATAATCACTGATAATTGTAGCTAAATCAGCTTGATACCCTTACTCCCATAGAAAAAGCAGCCGGTTTCCCGACTGCTTTGTAATCAAATATCTAAATTACAATCCTCTATGCATCAGATCGTCTGTCTGCCTTCATACTGACCATTTGTAATGTAATGGCTGTAATAAAGCGTCCAGTTGTCACCATATGCTGCATCAAGATCTGGGTTCTTTGCCCTGTATGCACGAACATTAAATGTAGGAGCTGAAACTCTGCCCTGTGCCATACCCTTTGTCAGGAAATGATTCAGGAGCTTCTGTGTATCATAGCCATAAAGCTTCTTAATATCAGGGTTTGCATCTGCATAGAATACAGGATTGAATACTGCCCTGTATGGTCCATAATATGAATTCAGGGAGCCGTCATCATACCATGTGTTGAAATCAACGGCACCATTAATTCCAGGGCATACACCCTGTCCATACTGCCAGAAATCTGAAATCCCCCATGGCGGATTAGATGCTGACCAGATCAAATACTTGCTTGCAAGTCCGAGGCCATCGAACTTCTTTGTAAAACCGTTCCTATATGAATAAACCATAGGAGCATAGCCATTTGCAGCGATCATCTGGCAGAATGCATCGATATTTGCTGTGTTTGTAGCAACATCAAGACCATAAGCTCTGTCGCCTGCCTTTGGCTCAAAATCAATGGCAATCGGTAGTGAGATATTGTATGGCTGTACCATAGCAACCGTCCATGCAGCTTCTTCAGCAGCCTCTGCAGGATTCACTGCCTCTGTTCTGAAATAAACACCGACGTTGATTCCGGCAGCAAGTGCACCAGAAATATTCCTAGCGTAATATGGATCTACCTCAATACCGCCATTGATATGGTTCCTATAACCAACTCTGATCATGCAGTAATTGATTCCTGCAGCCTTTACTGTAGGCCAGTCAATCACACCCTGGAACTTTGAGACATCAATCATTGCCCTCTCGACATAAGTCGCGCTTCTTGGTGCTGCCTCAACCTTTGTGGTTGCAGCTGGTACGAAGAAACTCGTAATAGCTGTCGCTGCAGCAATGACGAATGCTGCAAGTCTTTTCTTTTTCATTCTCTTCCTCCTAAAAAAATTTTCTGATGTCTAATACATCGAAATTTTGCTGATTTTGCAGAAAAAATAGTTCTCCCACTCTTTGCAAACATCAAACATTATAATACATCAGATTAATTAATTAAAGCATTTTGTGTTAATTTAGTGAAAAAATCAGTCATCCTCCTCATCAGATTCGCTTGTTGAGAAGACTGCCCTCTTCTTTGCATTCTCATCTGCCTCGAGGTACTCATCGTATGTCGTCCTCTTGTCGATGAACGTACCGTCCGGCAGAAATTCAATGATTCTGTTCGCTGTTGTCTCAACAATTTCATGGTCTCTTGATGAGAATAATATGACGCCTGAAAACTTCTTCATGCCCTGGTTTAATGCAGTGATTGCCTCCATGTCAAGGTGGTCGGTAGGCTCATCGAAAATCAGAACATTCGAACCTTCGATCATCATCTTTGAAAGAAGCACCCTGACCTTCTCACCACCGGAAAGGACTCTCATTTTCTTTACGCCGTCCTCTCCTTTAAAAAGCATACGGCCAAGGAAACCTCTTACATAAGTCGCATCCTTTATTTCAGAGAACTGAGTGAGGTAATCTGCGATATTGTTGTCGCTGTCGAAGATCTTCGTATTATCTTTTGGGAAATAGGACTGGCTCGTGGTAACGCCCCACTTGTAAGAGCCTGCGTCCGGTTCCATCTCACCGGCTAATATATTGAAAAGCGTGGTCTTTGCAAATTCATTTCCGCCGACAAATGCGATCTTGTCCTCACGCTCCACGGTAAAAGAAACATTGTCAAGAACCTTCTTGCCGTCGATAGTCTTTGTGAGACCTTCGACAGTCAGGACTTCGTTTCCGATTTCTCTCTTCGGACGGAAATCAATGTAAGGATATTTCCTTGAAGAAGGACGGATTTCATCGAGCTGGATTTTTTCAAGCGCCTTCTTTCGGGAAGTTGCCTGCTTTGATTTTGCAGCATTTGCAGCAAACTTTGCGATGAATTCCTTGAGTTCTTTAATCTGCTCTTCCTTCTTTTTATTCTCTTCCTTTTTCTGCTTTATAATAAGCTGTGATGACTCATACCAGAAGTCGTAGTTTCCGGAATAGAGCTGGATCTTGCCGTAGTCGATATCTGCGATGTTCGTGCAGACCTTGTTCAGGAAATATCTGTCGTGGGAAACAACGATGACGGTGTTCTGGAAATTAATTAAAAATTCCTCAAGCCATTCGATTGCTGTCATGTCAAGGTGGTTCGTAGGCTCATCAAGAAGAAGAATATCAGGATTTCCAAAAAGCGCCTGGGCGAGGAGTACCTTCACCTTCATAGCAGATGGCATGTCTTTCATCAATGTCTGGTGAAATTCTGTGCCGACACCAAGACCGTTCAGAAGCGACTCTGCATTTGACTCTGCATTCCAGCCATCCATCTCGGCAAACTCTGTCTCAAGCTCTGACGCCTTGATGCCATCTTCGTCAGAAAAATCAGGCTTAGCATAGAGCGCATCCTTTTCCTTTCCGATCTCATAAAGACGCTTATTTCCCATGATGACCGTGTCAAGAACCGGGTATTCATCATACTTGAACTGGTCCTGTTCGAGGAAGGAAAGCCTCTGCCCAGGCGTGATGATTATTTCTCCGCTCGTAGGCTCAATCTTTCCTGAGAGGATCTTTAAGAATGTTGATTTTCCAGCACCGTTTGCTCCGATGATGCCGTAGCAGTTGCCCTCGGTGAACTTGATGTTAACATCCTCAAAGAGCGCTTTTTTCCCAAATCTGAGTGAAATATTATTCGCTTCTATCATTGCTTTCTCCTAATTATATTATTTTACACTTGCACACTATGGCAGTGCGCTTACGAATCGCTGATTTTACAAGCTCCAAAAAACCTTTGTATCATAACAAAAAATGCGATGAGTGTCAAAATATATTGCAGATCACACGCTTTTCAATTCAAAAAAATAATCCGGTGGAACAACCACCGGAAAATGAAACCTATCCTACATCATGGACCTTGTGTCCCAAAACATATCCAGATTAAGGAGGATAATATAAGTCACGCTGAGGATATGCTTTTGAATCTTCAAAAATTATGTTAATAAATTAATCTTTTTTAATCAATATGTGGCAAAAAATTACCTGAGGTCATGCCACCACTATATACATGATCTGGCAATACCAAGATCAGATGCTGTTGTTATTTTCGCAAAATATAGACTCTATTATTTCTCGCACGAATCAATAAACCCCTGAAGCACATTCTTTGCCTCATCAAGTGACATCACCAGATGGGTGTCATAAATATTCTTCATAAAAACAGAAAATGCGTTAACGATATTTATTTCATCAATCATGATATATCTCGTCGAACGGTCACGGCTGATCAGGACATGCTGGTCATTAATGACATAAACATTCCAGCCATCAGTCACAGGAAGAAATTTTGAATTGACAATGAAATATTTCCTGCCCAGTTTTTCAAGAATTTTTTTCAAGAGAAGCGCCCTGTCCTTTTTTTCCAAAGCGCCTGAAATCTCACTTGGGATTTCATCGAGAATGCCTGTTTTCGCAAAAGCTTCAAGTCCGGATAGCGTCAGATACTCTGTCTTTACCTTCACGCCCTTCGTCTGTTCAAAATAATTCTTAGAAAATTCCAGATATTCTTTCGGGACATACTTCTTTATCATATCCTCTGTGATGAGCGTCATAGCACAGAAGGAACTGTGGTAGGAAAGCCATTCATCTTTAAGATTCCCATAAAGCGGCTTGTAGGCAGCAGTGTATGAATAAATATCATCAAAATATTTAAGGAGCCTTTTCGACTTGCCCAGAATCTTTTCAAAATGCTCCTCTGCTGCCTTTACGACATCAGCATCCTTTAGAATAATAAAGCCATCGCTGCTAAAAAGAATCAGCTCATCCTCAAAAACAATTCCATAAGGCATGAAAATACCTTCACTTGAAGATGCACTGCCAAGGCTGTAATAGTACCAGACTTCGTAAAATTTCAGATTATCAGTGATAATCGAAGCTTCTTCTGCAAAGCTGTCTAGGATTGGTGTCTGATTTGCCCTGAGATTATTTGGATACTGAAATAGATGGCGCACCTGAGCCTTTCTATCTGAATGCTTGATCAGAAGGCCAATGACCAGATTGAAAATCTGCCTGCAGGAAGAATCCATAAAGACATCCATCTTTGCATTTTCGTCAGAAAGCTTCCTGTCCAGCTCCTGATAAAAATAATTCTGAAACTTTGAAAATGGAAAATACGTCCTTCCCTCTGCCTCTTTGAATTCAGTTTCCTTTAGCGGCTCATAAATATATGCGCCTTCCTTTTTTGAAAGCGCAGAAAGACATTTGATAACCCCGGAAACACTATCCGCAGCCTGCTGACCATTTACTACAGAAAAGTATGCCTTATCCAATTCAACATTATCGTTCTCAGATAATGCGAGAAGGCTGCTAATAGAATGAAACTGCTTTTTGGTCGGAACCCTCGTGCCATTTAATATCTTGTAAAATGTTGATTTGTCTATTCCAGACATACGGATGAATTCGGCCTTATTGATTGCAAGACTGTCGATGTATCGTGATAAAAGGATTGAAAATGTAGTTTCCATGATGCAAAAAAATAATCAAGCAATATCGATGTCCAATAAGGAGACATCGATATTGCTTAGTTTTTAAAAGAGTGAATCGGCGCAGGAATCCTTCCGCCACGGTTTACGAAGGCGGAGCAGTCATATTTGCTTACAGGCATGATAGGGGCTGCACCGAGGAGACCGCCGTAGGAGACGCTTTCTCCGACGCCCTTACCGATGACTGGGATGAGACGGGTTGCGGTCGTCTTCTGATTGATCATGCCGATTGCCATTTCGTCTGCGATGATTCCGGAGATGGTTTCAGGTGATGTGTCGCCAGGAATGGCAATCATGTCAAGACCTACGGAGCAGACTGAAGTCATAGCTTCAAGCTTCTCTATTGTAAGTGCACCTTTTTCTGCAGCTGTGATCATCGATGCATCTTCTGAAACAGGAATGAATGCACCTGAAAGTCCGCCGACATAGCTTGATGCCATGATGCCGCCCTTCTTTACCTGATCATTTAAAAGTGCAAGGGCTGCTGTAGTTCCTGGCGCGCCTGCATATTCAACGCCGATCTCATGGAGTACATCTGCGACTGAATCGCCGACTGCAGGTGTCGGTGCCAGTGAAAGATCTACAATTCCGAATGGAATCTTGAGTTCCTTTGAAGCTTCCTTTGCGACAAGCTGGCCTACACGGGTAATCTTAAATGCGGTTTTCTTTATCGTCTCGCAGAGCGTTTCAAAATCCTTTCCTTCAACTCGGGAAAGTGCTGTACGCATAACGCCAGGTCCAGAAACGCCGACATTAATAACTGCATCGCCTTCTGAAACGCCGTTGAATGCGCCGGCCATGAATGGATTGTCCTCTGGCGCATTTGTAAATACAACGAGTTTTGCAGCACCGATGGAGCCCTGATCAGCAGTCTTAAGCGCAGTTTCCTTTACGATGTCGCCCATCAGACGGACAGCATCCATATTGATTCCAGCCTTTGTAGAGCCGACATTTACTGAGGAGCAGAGAAATTCAGTCTGGGAAAGTGCTTCTGGAATAGAATTGATGAGCATCCTGTCAGACTTTGTCATTGCTTTCTGGACAAGTGCCGAATAGCCGCCGATGAAATTCACACCAAGTGCCTTTGCTGCGCGGTCAAGCGTGAGCGCAACCTTCACAAAGTCCTCTTCGCTCCTGCAGGCAGAGGAACCTACAAGGGCAATAGGCGTGAGTGAAATTCTCTTGTGAACGATCGGAATTCCGAATTCCTTTTCTATCTTCTCGCCTGTAGGAACTAAGTCCTTGCAAACTGTTGTAATTTTCTCATATATATTGTCACAGAGCTTATCGATATCAGAATCCATGCATGGAAGAAGATTCACGCCAATCGTAATCGTCCTCACATCGAGATTCTCCTCTGTAATCATTCTGTTTGTCTCATCAACTTCGTATTGATTTATCATGATTATTTTCCCTTTATATTAGTAATTAGACACGGTGCATCATGTCGAAGATTTCTTCCTTCTGCGCGTGAATCTCGACGCCGATTTCTTTGCCAATTTCGTCGAGTTTTTCCTGAAGCTCTGAAAACGTAATCTTTGCCTCGGAGAGATCAACGATCATCATCATGTTAAAGAAACCACCAGTAATGGTCTGTGAAATATCAAGAATATTGATGCCTGTCTCTGCGAGAAGTGTGCAGACCTTTGCGATAATTCCAACGCTGTCCTTACCAACGACTGTGATTACAACCTTTTTCATAGTATTCCTCATTTCATAATAAAAATTTTCAAAATATTTTTTCTTCCATAAAGAATGCGGAAGATGATATTCGGTGCATTAGTATAACATAAAATAATAATGTGGGCAAAATGATATTGAGCATGACTCAACTTTATGCCGTGACCATCTCTGAAACCTCATGCCGAAGTGCCACTGTGATTGGAAAATCATCCGCCTTGTATGGATTGTCCCCTAAAGTAACCTCCTGACGCACTGTTTCATATGCAAGCTCAGGAATATTATTCTCTGCCGAAAGGTGTCCTAAGAAAATATGCTTCACATGGTCATTTAAGACTTTCCCGAGAAGGTCGCCAGATGCAGCATTGCTCAAGTGCCCGCTGTCTGAAAGAATCCTTTGCTTCAGTGGATATGGATAAGGCCCGACCTCGAGCATATTGATATCGTGATTTGCCTCGACAAATAATACGTCAAGGTCCTTCATATTATCAATCGTATAATCATCATAAGTCCCAAGGTCGGTAACGACTGCAACGGACTTTCCATTGTTTGAGAGTCGGTATCCTACCGGGTCTGCCGCGTCATGGCTGATGTGGATTGGATGTATATCAAGATCCCCGATTGAAAAATCAACATCACGCTCGATACAATTGAAAAGTGAATCATCAATATTGCCAAGCGCCTTATACTTTGTTAAGCCGCTGTAACGCCTGATTGCATTGATGGTGCCTTTTGTGCCATAAATCGGAAGGCCGTACCGCCTTGCCATCACACCAAGTCCTGAAATATGATCCCAGTGCTCATGCGTAACAAGAATCGCATCTATGTCTCTCGCACATAAATCATATTTATTGAGTCCCTGTTCAATTTTCTTGCCGCTGATTCCGGAATCAATCAACACATGGTGATCATCATCACCAACTACGATACAACTTCCACTTGAGCCTGATGCAATTGAAAAAATTTCCATCTTTTCGTAAAAATCCTATCTCTGAAAATTATTTCCAGTAAATTCTTACCTTGTCGCCATCCTTCAGTGGCTCAGTAAATCCACATTCTTTACCATTTATCTCTGTAATGACGGATGAACCTTTTTTGTCGTTTGTATCAAAATCGTAGACCCTGAAAATATCCGTGAATATATAATCACTCTGGTCAGAAAGTGTGCGCTCCTCGTCGTTTACAGTGAAATGTATGGTAATGATTGGCGCCGGGACAGCTTCATTGCTGTCAGAAGAATCAGCTGCCTTTGCAGTCTCATCTGCTGCTGCATTACCGACTGACTTCGTATTTTCATCTGCTGCAGCAGTATCCTGAGCCTTTGAATTATTTTCAGAAGCTTTTGAAGCATTGACCTGACTCTCCGTATTATTTTCAGAAGCTTTTATGTCTTGATGCTGATCCTTAGCATTTTTTTCTGAATCAGTCTTCTCCACGCTCTCACTCTCTGCAATATCAGAATCCGGCGACAGCGTCCACTGCACATCGAAATTCTCATAGACCGGTGTATTTAGATTTGCCTCAGCAGTATTTACTAAGATATCCTGCTCGGGATCGATTTTCACATCCATAAAGGAAGCAATCTGCCCTACCGTGTAGAAATTCTTTGTCTCAATCCGGTCGCCCTCAGAAATCACATACGATGCACCCTGCATATTGCCATTTACTTCAAAGAACTTCGGACACATAATTTTTTTAGAATTTACGAAGAAATCAAGATAAGCAGTCTTAAATTCATCTATGTCGGAAAGGCTGATTTTAGCATCTGCACCTGCAGTCGATGGCTTTATTTCAATCACAGCATTTGTGTGAATGGATGCATTCATGCTGACAGAAGACCCGTCAAGAGTGATGGCACATGGCTCGCCCTGTTCACCCAGCACGATTCTCTCTTTACCATCGACGGTAAAAGTAAGCGCCTTGCCCCTCTTCGGGAAAAGGTCTTCTGTCGGAAATCCGCCAGCAAGGGCTGCATCAACAACCTTTAATTTTCCATTATCATATAGCTTCAGCCTTTCGCCATTAAAAAGTACCATAATGAAGCTGTTCTGCTGCTCATAAAAATTTAAACAGATTCCAATTGGCGTCACAAGGAGCGGATCCTTTTTCACATCCTTCTGCTCGAAAGTAATGTTCTGCATGACCTCTTCGCCACGGAGCGCAACTCTTTCACGGATAATGCCAAGCTTGTCTGAAAGCCGCTCACAAAAGCCATGAACCTTTCCGCCACCGCCTACTACAAAAGTAGCTGCCACGCTCTTGCCGCCATTTAATTCCTTTATTTCTGATGCAACTTCGTCTGTGATTTTCTCCATTATGGGATCTGTGACTGCCCAGATTTCTTCGGGCTTTGCCGTGTGCTCGATTCCCATGATGTCTTTGTATTTGATTTCATTTTCTGAAGTCGATGCAATTTTAATATCTTCAGCTGTCTGGAAATCAACAAGGAATGCCTGGACAATTGCCTCTGATAGCTCATCACCAGCGTGCGGAATCATACCGTATGCAATGATCGAGCCATCCTTCGTAATACAGATATCGCTTGTTCCTGCACCGACATCAACGAGACCAATATTTAACATCCTGAAATTTTCAGGAACGGCCAGGTCCATTGCTGCAATTGGCTCGAGAGTCAGGTTTCTCACTTCAAGTCCTGCTATTTCAACCGCAGCATAAAGGCCATTTACGACATCCTCAGGCAGGAATGTCACAATAATATCCTCTTCGATTTTGTTTGCCTTGTGACCTTCGAGATATGAAAATGGCTCACCGTCAAGAAAATACCTGACCACCGAATAGCCGACACAGAAAAAATGAAATCTCTTGTCTTCATTAATGATGGACTTTTCCGCCTGGTCTATTCCCATGAGGTCGAGCGTATTCAGATCTTCGCCTGTGACATACGTTTCTTCTGGATAGTCATACTCAACTCTGGTAGTGACCGTACGAAGCACACGGCCAGCTGCAGCAATGCAGACTTCGTGAAGCGTAATCCCGAGTGCGTTCTCAATCTGCTCCTTTACCTTCCGACAGGTATCGCCAACTCTTTTAATGTCATGAATCTGCCCATCGAGCATCGCCCTTGTATCGTGAACCATCGAACACTCATAGATAATATGAAAACCCTTTTCTGTCTTGTAGCCAACAATACCAACTACATTACGGGTTCCTATATCAAGTCCGAAAACGAGGTCGTTGCGTTCCACAGCCCCCTCAATTTTCTCATGAATAATATTCTTTTTTGACAGCCGCTCAATCGCACTAACCGGCGCGTCACTCATTTCATTTCTCCAAAATTTTTTGAATTAATTTTTTAGCAGTGTTTCAATATATTCTTTCGTCGAAGAAAAATCCCCACCATTGTCAATCACGACATCGGCATACCTTCTAAACTCTCTGTCATCTAATTGCTTTGAAAGAATCGCATCGATTTTCTCATCAGAATAATGCCTTGACTTTTTCAATCTTTCACGCCTGACATCAATCGGTGCAAAAATATACCAGAGTGCATCAAGCACCTCATAATAATGCTCTTCTATTAAAAGCGCAGCCTCAAGAAAATAATATTTGTATTTTCCTTCTGTACGTTTTTCTTTCACATCCTCCATGATGATTTCCCGCATCATGGGATGAATAATGCCGTCAAGAGCAAGCCTCTTCTTTTCATCGGAAAAAACTTCTTTTGCAAATGCAGCCCGGTTCATCATACCGTCAGCATGATAAAGCTTCTGATCAGGGAAAGCCTTTACGATTTCACTGTAGCATCTCCCACCTGGCTTCGATTCTTTTTCAGCGAGTCTGTCAGAATATAATACAAAAGAATCCGCTCTTTCATCAAGATAGGAAAGAACTTCACTTTTTCCGGCACCAACGCCGCCAGTAACTCCGATGAATTTCATGATAAAATCACATAACTCTCAATAATGATTGGCCACATCAAGCTTTCCTGCTGCTTTAAGGCAGTAGGTTCACTTAATGATTTAATAAATCCCAGCGCAAAGTATACCATAAATATAGCATTTTTCCAACAATGGAAACCACAAAATATTGTATTCCTTACTTTGCTTCATACCAGGTATTCCCCGATTCAATAGAAATCTGAAGCGGTACAGAGAGCTCGACAGCATGTGCCATTTCGGAATTCAGTATTTTAATGACCTTATCCTTCTCTTCGATCTTCGTCTCAATCAAAAGCTCATCGTGAACCTGAAGAAGCACCTTCGACTCGAGGCCTTCTTCACGGATTTTCTTCATGACCTTCACCATCGAAAGCTTCATGATATCTGCAGCAGTTCCCTGGATTGGTGAATTCATCGCAACCCTCTCACCGAACTGTCGAACCATATATGCCTTGGAAGAAAGTTCCGGAATCGGCCTCCTTCTTCCGAAAAGCGTCAGCGCAAAGCCCATTTCCTTTGCGGACGTTACCAGCCCGTCAAGGTAGATTTTAAGCTTCGGATATGCAAGATAATAATCATCAATATACTGCTTTGCTTCCTTTGGAGAAATGCCAAGATTCTCGCCGAGACCGAAGGATGAAATGCCATATACGATGCCAAAATTGACAGCCTTTGCACGGCGGCGGTCAAGGTCTGTGACATCCTTTGGATCCTTATGGAAAACAAGTGCGGCCGTAGCCCTGTGAATATCGGCATCCGTCTTGTAGGCATTGATGAGATTTTCATCCTGCGAAAGATGTGCTAACACCCTAAGCTCAATCTGCGAATAATCCGCATCGACAAATATGTACCCTTCCTTCGGAAGAAAGGCTTTCCTGATTTCACGTCCGAGAGGCAGCCTTACAGGAATATTCTGCAGGTTTGGCTCCGTCGATGAAAGCCTGCCTGTCGCAGTCACGGTCTGCTGATAGGTCGTGTGAATTCTGCCATCATCTGCAATGCATTTCGTGAGTCCGACAGCATAGGTAGATTCAAGCTTTGTATACTGCCTGTAGCTTAGAATGTCATCGACAATTGGATTTTCGCCGCGCATCTTTTCAAGGACATCGGCAGATGTGGAATAGCCTGTCTTTGTCTTCTTCCCACCGGGAAGTTTCATATGCTCAAAGAGAACTTCGCCGAGCTGTTTCGGGGAATTTATATTAAACTCTTCTCCGGCCTCTTTATATATTTTATCCTGAAGAACACCAATCTCTTTTGAAAGCTTTTCATCATATTCCTTCAGTGCAGAAAGCGAAGCGTAAATCCCTTCTTTTTCCATCTCATAGAGGCAGAAAATAAGAGGTCTTTCAATCTCAAGATAGAGCTTTTCCATGCCCTTCCGTTTTACATTTTCGTAGAGAACATGATAAAGCCTTGTGCAGGAATAGGCCTTGAGACAGGCAAACCTGCAGGTCTTTTCTACATCAAGAAATGGCTCCTTCACACCGCGGACATTTCCAAAAATTTCTTCGTAGGAAGGCTCAATCAGATTAATATATTCATTCGTAAGTGCGTCGAGCGGATACTCCTTTGGAAGTGGATTTAGTAAATATGCGAGCACGGTCACGTCATCTGCATTTTCGAAATCATCTGATGGATTGACGAAATGATAATCCCGCTTCAGATCATCAGAGACAATCTTCTTTCCGCTTTTGAAAAGCTCTGTTACGAGTAATAGCGCTTCATCCTTTTCTGTTTTTTCATCCGGAGTATCGAAAAAACTCAGCTGTCCGCCATTTTTATTCTCGGCTTCCTTGTCAGAAACAGGAAAATAATATGAGCTTTTTCCGTCAGAAACAGCAATGCCATATAATTTCTTTCCTGTAGAAATAATTGAAAAGCCTATGTTTTCCGCATCTGATGATTCATATTTCTTTATTGTATTTTCAAAACCCGAAATGTTTTCTAAGACATGGAAATCACTTTCATCAATATCATTTTTATCGGAATCATCTGATTGTTTTTCATCTTTAGCTGATTTTGAGAAATATGTCAGCAGTCTTCTGAAATCATGCTCAGTAAAAAAGTCCTTTGCCTTGTCGGTGAAAATATTTCCGTACTTCGCCTTCTCCTCATCAAATTCAACAGGAGCATCTGTGACAATAGTCGCAAGCTTCTTTGAAAGCACTGCAGTATCGTATTCTGCGATGAGATTTTTCGATGCTCTCGGCGGCTTTATTTCTTCTGCATGTTCATGCGCATTTTCAATCGAATGGTACTTTGCGATGATTTCTTTTGAAGTCTTCTCACCGATTCCTGTGACGCCTGGAATATTGTCGGAGGTATCGCCCCAGAGTGCCTTTACATCTATAAATTCTTTCGGTGTGACACCGTATGCTGCTTCTACATCCTTGGCATAATATTCCTCCTCGACCTTGCCGAAGGCCTTTGTTTTTGGAAGAAGAATTCGAGTCGAATCAGTTGCAAGCTGAAGGATATCCCTGTCGCCTGAAAAAATAGTGACAGCATAGCCTTTCTCTTCGCCAATTCGCGCAAGCGTTCCTAAGATGTCATCGCCCTCGTAGCCTTCCTTTTCCACATGGGAAATTCCCATGTCATCAAGGACCTCTGTAAACAGCGGAAGCTGCTCACGAAGCTCCTCATCCATGGGCTTTCTCGTACCCTTGTAGTCTGGGTACATTTCATGACGGAAGGTCTTGCCGTGGCTGTCGCGTGCCACGATCAGGGCGTCTGGTTTTTCATTTTTTAAAATTCGAATCAGCATCGTGAGGAATCCGTAAATCGCTCCCACATGCGTGCCAGACTTGTCTGTGAGATCTGGCATGCCGTGGTAGGCACGGAATAAAACACTGTAGCCGTCGATTAAGAGAAGTTTTTTCTTCATAATAATTATTCCTAATATTACGCTTCTTCGTATGTCGAAACATCCTCAGATGGCTCAGGGTTCGTGTCGCAGGCAAAATTACGCAAAGCGCCACCACCGATATTAATTTACGCGCCGCCTTTATGCGCCATCCAGGCGCGTTCGGCTAGATTTGCCATCCGTGGCAAATCTGCGCTTGTGAACATGCACTTTGCTATTTTGCTCTGCTCACTTTATTCGCATCTGAGGATGTTTCTCATACTCGAAGCTTGTTTATAAGCAGCTAATTAAATCGCTGAGGTTGCCTCTTTCAGCCACTTGGCTTCCTTCTTCGTCAGAAGTGGTGAGACCTTCTCATAGACGCGGGCGTGGTAGGCGTTGAGCTCTCTGCGCTCCTCGTCAGTGAGCATTGAAGGGATAATCGCATCCTTATCGATGGGGACAAGGGTGAGGTTCTCGAAGGAATAGAACTGACCATATTCGGTATGTTCATCCTTGACACAGAGAAGTTCATTCTCTGTACGGATGCCATAGCCGCCTTCATAGTAGAGACCCGGCTCGTCGGTCGTAATCATGCCGGGTTTCAGAGGATAGGCCTTCGTCATTGGTGTCTCACCAATTCTGTAACGAAAGGCATTCGGTCCTTCGTGGACATTTGAAATGTGACCGACGCCATGGCCTGTACCACAGCGGTAGTCGAGACCCAAATCCCACATAAAGCCTCGCGATAGGATATCAAGATTCTGTCCGGAAACCCCATCCGGAAACTTCGCACGCTTCAGCCTCATGGCTGCCTTCAGAACTAATGTGAAGTCGTGCTTTTCTTCGTCGGTAAGTTCACCTAAGGCAATCGTCCTTGTGATGTCTGTTGTACCCGTATAATATGTTCCACCGGAATCAACGAGTAAAAATCCTTTCTTTTGAAGATGCGATTTCTTTTCCTTCGTAGCAGTGTAATGCATGAGCGCTGCATTTTCTCCGTATGCTGCAATCGTGTCAAAGGAAAGCTCGATAAAGCCTTCCCCCTTTGCGCGAAGCTTATCCAGCATCTGGGCAATAGAGTACTCATCATAGTCCTCGACATTGATTTCGCACTTGATCTGGTACAGGAATTTGCACATGGCAACAGCATCAATGAGATGGGCCTTCTTCGTGTTTTCAATCTCGGTCTCATTCTTGACAGTCTTCTCTGTCGTCGTGAAATTAATTTCTTCGATAAATGTATTATTCTGTGATTCTTTATCTGCCAGCTTCTCGACTGTCAATATTTTCTCTGCCTTTTTGGCTTTCTTCGGAAGCTTGTCAATCTTTATTATATTCTTGGCTTTGCCATCATCTTCAAGCTTGTCAACTGCCAAGACATTTTCGCCATCTTCTGCTTCTTTCGGAAGAGTTTCAACATCAAGTAGCTTTTCTGATGTTTCATCTGGCACAAGTGGCGACTCACCGCCGAGTGCAAAGTAAAGAGCAGTATTTACAGAATCCGGATCAATGATGACATTCTGGTCATGGATTTTCTTTGCATCTACATAGACGTCCTGATAATCACGGACCTTGACATCATTTTCTTCAAGATATTTTTTCACTTTTGCGCTCAGTGCATTTTTTTGCACATAGAGAAATGTGGTCTTTCTTGTGATAGTCGAGTAAGCATAAAATACCGGCGTGCATGAAATATCATCTGCACGCATATTGAAAAGCCAGGCAATGTCTGTCAAATCTGTAAGAATGAAAGCCTTCGAATCCTCTTCCTTCATATGCTTACGAAGATCCTTCAGCTTCTTCTCATAGGACTTTCCGGAGTACTTATCTTCAAGGACAAAAATCTTACTACAGGTCTTTGCCGGCCTGTCCGTCCAGATTTCACTGATCAGATCAATATCTGATTTCAATACTGCATCTGTTCCCTTCAGAGCTTTTTCATATTTCCGTAACAGCGACACTGAAACCTTTTTGCCATCAAAGCCAAATACAAATGGAGCACCAGCGCCGCTCTTTTTCTTCTTCTCAGCTAGCGTCCTCAAATATTCTGAAACCTTCGGCACACCCTCAGAACCATCCCTCATGAGAGATGTTCCGCTGTCCGCCATCTCCTTCTCCGCCTGAATATAATACCTGCCATCTGTCCAAAGAAGTGACTCCTCTTCTGTCACAAGGCATACAGCATTTGTCCCGGTAAATCCCGTCAGGAATCTGATATCAAAATCACTCTCCCCGACATACTCAGACATATGCTCATCCGTCATATACACGAGATATGCATCAATGCCCTGCTCTCTCATCTTTTCTCTTAACTGAATCAAACTATTAAACATAAACACTCCATTCAAAATATAAGTACTTGAGAAATACAATCATTTCTCCCACTTATCGCACATATCATTGATACGGTCAGCGAATTTCGCCAATTCTTTATTCGGCCTTCCTTCAGAACGTTTGATGACAGCCATGAGCCGCTCACCGGCAGCAACGAGACGGGCAAATACAGTATTCGCCTTGGTCTTCTTTGCTTTCTTCTCAACGGAATGAACATCGCCGACCTGAATCTGCTCGCCAGTAATGAGGTCGAAAATATCCTCCGTATACGGCGCATAGGCAGGAAATCCAGTTTCCGCTGTAACAAGCTTTGCAAAAGGATCTACCACTTCATTGTCGCCGTGGACGATAAACACCTTCTGCACGTCGGTCTTGTAATTCTTGATCCAGGTCAGAAGTCCGTTCTTATCCGCATGCCCGCTCAAACCAGGAAGATTAATGATCTCCGCATTTACGGCAACAGGCTCGCCGAAAAGCTTTACCGTGGCAGGCTTTTTATCGGATAATAAGATATTGCCAAGCGTGCCCGGCGACTGGTATCCTACAAAGACAATCGACGATGCCGGATTCCAGAGATTGTGCTTTAAGTGATGTCTGATTCGACCAGCCTCGCACATGCCTGATGCAGAGATGATGACCTTCGGCGTCTTGTCGAAATTGATCTGCTGGGACTGCTGCGAGGTGACCGTCGTGTGCAGGTCTTCAAAACCAATCGGGTTGATGCCGGCATTCACCATGTCAATAGCCTTCTGCTCGAAGCAGTCAGCGACATTTTCATTGAATACATGCGTAGCCTCAATGGAAAGCGGAGAATCGACATATACAGGAAAATGTGGATACCGCTCTCTGACCTCAAGAATCTCCTTTGGCAGCACCTTCTCTTTTTCATCTTCTCCGACCTTTACCTGCCTCAGAAAATACAGAACCTCCTGCGTACGGCCGACTGAAAATGCAGGAATAACGACGTTGCCTCCCCGGTCAAAAGTCTTAAGTAATATCCTTGCAAGTGCAAGGGCAAAGTCGTCAAGCGGCGGATTCTCATGCACCCTGTCGCCATAGGTCGACTCCATGACGACATAGTCAGCCTCTTCTAAATATTCCGGATTCTTGATAAGCGGCTTGTCCTTATTTCCAATATCACCGGAGAAAACAATTTTCTTTGTGACACCATCTTCAGTAAGCGTAAACTCAATTGAAGATGAACCTAAAAGGTGCCCGGCATCAATGAATTTCACATCAATTCCATCTGCAATATGGATTTCGTCATGATACGGAACGCTCTTGAAAAGGCTCATTGCGCCTTCTGCATCATCCATATCGTAAAGCGGTTCTACCGAAGATATGCCCGCACGGATATTTTTTCTTGACTTCCATTCTGCATCAGATTCCTGGATGTGCGCACTATCCTTCAGCATGATGTTGCAGAGTTCAAGCGTCGCCGATGTACAAAAAATTGTACCGCGAAAACCTTTCTTAAAAAGAAGCGGTATGAGTCCGCTATGATCAATATGCGCATGTGTCACAAATACATAATCAATCTCTGCTGCGTTTACAGGAATGTCCTGATCAAGATAAGCCTCAGGTCCCTGCTCCATGCCGCAGTCAACAAGCATCTTCTTCCCGGCGGCCTCCAGATAATGACAGCTCCCCGTAACCTCATGATCTGCACCAATAAATCTAAGCTTCATAGAAATCTCCTTTGTTTCCCACAATTTGTCAGCATCTGCCAGCAAATATTTTACCAACATCAGCTAAATAGTATTGATTCCCCAGACAAAAAATTTAACATCAAAAAAGGCTGTGACATCAGATTTTTATACTTAACATCATAACCCTTTCAAATAAAAAATCAATTTTTTTCACGATTGAAAATATCAAATTTTATCATAACAAAAAAGCCGCCTCATTTAGAAAGGCGGCCGTACAAGACACAGCGCAGACAGCATGTGCGAACAAACAAAGCATTCTGAAAGGAGGAGCTGCCTGCTACTTATTATTATAGTATGTTAGTCAAGTCTTTTTTGATTTTATTCTCAATTTTTCATAAAAAATCAATTAATTTCTGCCCATAAAACAAAAAAAGAACCCCTTTCGGGGTCCTAAAAATCCATATCAATCAATAATCAATGATCAGTTCTTTGGAAAATTCTTTAAGAAGCCAGGCACGCTGATATTGTTCTCATGAACTGTACTGTTCGGAACCTGTGGCTTCTGAATTCCAGGGAAAGATGAAGTCGTATTTGTCTCAGGTGTACTGCTCTGTGCTGGCTGTGTAGAAGCAGGTCTTGCGTAAGTATTCTGAAATGCAGAAGTATTTCCAGCAGGTCTCGAAGCTGTTCTCTGCTGGTAAGCAGTATTCTGAAGTCTTGAGCCAAATGATGGCTGTGCAGGCTGGGTTGGTGCTGCTGTAGCAGCTGAACCATCGGCATCTGAAAGACCTGTAGCTATGACAGTAACTGTAATTGAGTCATCTTCATAAGCTTCATCATTCCTAAAGCCAATCTTGATGTTTGCATCTTCACCGATGACATCCTCGACATAGCTCATTGCGATGGCATAATCATCCATGCTGACATCCTTGCCTACCATATTTACAACGATGTCTGTAGCACCATTCATAGGTGTTTCAAGAAGTGGAGAATTAATAGCCTGCTCAATTGCATCTACCGCCCTGTCATCACCATTTGCTGTACCAATGGCAACATGACCGATTCCCTTATCCTTCATGACGCTTCTGATATCTGCAAAATCAAGGTTCATATCACCATGCATATTAATAATGTCTGTGATGCCAGTGATAGTCTGCTGGAGAACCTTATCAGCCATCCTGTAACCTTCAGTCATGGAAGTCTTCTTTGCAACAATGTCATAAAGACGCTGGTTTGGAACGACAAGAAGCGTATCAACATTCTGCTTCAGCTTTGCAATACCTTCAGCAGCTTTCTTCATCTTTGCCTTGCCTTCAAGTGCGAATGGCTTTGTAACAACGCCTACTGTAAGTATGCCCTGCTCTTTAGCAATCTTTGCAATGACAGGAGCCGCGCCAGTACCTGTTCCGCCACCCATACCACAGGTAACGAAGACCATATCGGCACCCTTGATAGCAGAGGAAATATCTTCACTGCTCTCTTCAGCAGCTTTTTCGCCTACTTCCGGCTGTCCACCTGCACCAAGTCCCTTTGTGAGCTTTTCACCGATCTGAATAAGTGTAGGTGCTTTGCAGCTCTGGAGGTCCTGTGCATCCGTATTTGCTCCAATAAGCTCAATACCGCTGATATTATCATCTACTATACGATTTATGGCATTATTTCCAGCACCGCCGACACCAATGACAATAAGTCTGGCGCTGGATTTTTTTTCATCTTGTATTACCTCTAACAAAGCTCTTTCCTCCTGAAACCTAAAGAACTAGATCATAAGACTTCTTTAGTACTATCTCTCATAATATTTTGTAATAATAATTCTTCTACTCTGTAAATTCAATTACTTATATTATTAGTTTTTAGAAAATATTTCAACTGCTTTTTATGAAAATAATATAAATTATTGTGCCGCATCAAATACAATATCTGTATTATCTTCACTCCAATCTTCTAAATGTAGTACTCCAGCCCTATTTTCAAGCTGTGGAAGTATGTATGCCAGTCTCTTCAGCTTCTCGTCAAGATTGCTCTTTGTTCCAAGGCGTATTTCAATCTGATCATACTGGAGAACTATTCCGCTGTCTCCATTCAGATTGATGCTTGTAATATTATAATCCCTATTCTTTAGCTCTCTAATAAGTACATTTAAAGTTCTTGAATCTGTTTCTGGTATAGGCAGGCTTTTTCCAATCTGACCCTTATCCTTTATCTCTCCCGATGAGACAACAATTGAGCCATCAATATAATCCTTGGAAATTTCGGTAATGATGCCTTTTTCATCAAAATACATATATTTTGAGTTCTTTCCCTGCATCACACCAGTGCGGTCTTTTTCTTTGACCTTGATTTCAAGTGCATCAAGTGCCTTTATTTTTATTTCATATTTGTCAATGAATTCAGGATTTTTCTTGTGCCTTATTTTTGACATAAAAAATGAAGGTATCGTATATTTATCATATTTCTCAGTAAGATAAATGTTTTCTAACTGCTTGTCAGTATAAAGATCAGTGCCCTTTACAGTGACCTTATCCACTTTACAGAAAATAAGAATAAAAAGAACAAAAATAATAACAATGATCGCTATGAAGAGCAGCACGGATAATACTCGTAAGAATGCTCTTGTTTTTCTTCTCTTTTCTGCTCTTGTCATAATGATCCAATAGAAATGCCATGTGAAACTGAAAGCACCAGTCCCATCTCCATAAGTGAGATGACAAGTGCCGAGCCGCCATAGCTTACAAATGGAAGCGTAATTCCCGTGGTAGGAATGGTATTTGTAACAACGGCAATATTTAAAATTACCTGGAGTGCGATATGACAGAATACCCCGATTGCAATGAAGGAGCCAAAGGTATCAGACGCATTCATTGCAATGACAAGACAGCGCCATAGCAATAATATATAAAGAATGATAAGACCTATTGCTCCGATAATGCCAAGCTCTTCGCAAATGATTGAGAAAATCATATCATTTGATGCTTCGGGAACGATTGCCTTCTGCATAGAATTTCCGAGCCCTTTTCCAAATAGTCCGCCGGAACCTATGGCATACAGTCCCTGAAGTGTCTGAAGTCCCTTATCGTATTTTTCAGGATTTCTCCAGATCTTGATACGGTCAGAACGCCAGCCTGCAACCGCAAAAAGAAATGCACCAAGCGCGCCAATAACAAATATCTCAACGAAAACACTCTTTCTCGGACTTGCAATAAATAGCATAAAGAAGGCGATTCCGGCAATGATAATAGCAGTCGAAAGATTCGTAACTCCTACAATCCCTATAATAGGAATCATATAGATAAACGCCCGCCAGACATTCTTTTTATTAGAAAGTAATTTCCCGGAATCCGCAATAAGCGCCGCAAGATAAATAATAACCGCGACCTTTGCTATCTCCGAAGGCTGAATTGACATTCCGCCAATTACCAGCCATCTTGATGAGTTATTTTTTGATGTACCAACTACAAAGACAGCTAGACACAGGAAAAAAGAAATCCAATATAATGCACGGTTGAATCTCTTGATCTTTCTATAGTCAATCTTTGCCATTACAAACATAAGGATGAAACCGAGGACCGCAGCCAGTGCCTGCTTTTTCAGATAATAAGCAGGATCGTCCTTCTTCAGATTTCCCATGTAGGAGCTGACTGAATAGAGCATCACAAGGCCAAATGCAAGAATGATGACAAGGATGATAAGAAGCGTGTAATCAAAATAAAATATCTTCCTCGCTTCTCTTTTTGGCTTGCGATAATATGTAATATATTGAGTTCTATTATCAATGGTATCGTCCATAATAACTCCTGTCAGATTTTGCTTTTGACATATTCCTTGAAAATCTGTCCACGAATTTCATAATTCTTAAACATATCCCAGCTTGCGCAGGCAGGTGAAAGAAGAACATTGTCACCTGGTACTGCATTTTCTGTACACGCATCTATCGCTTCTTCAAGCGTATCGCAGAGTTCGAAATTCATGAATCCATGACGCTGACAGCATTCAGCAATCTTATTTTTTGTCTGTCCAATGAGCGCAATCATCTTCACTCTCTTATTAAATGAGTTTACCCATTCATCATAAGAATTACCTTTGTCATAGCCTCCCCCGATCAGGCAGATAGGACCGTTCATGGCTTCTACTGCCTTTATCGCTGCGTCAGGATTTGTGCCCTTTGAATCATTGTAATATTTAACGCCGTTCTTCGTGCAGACATATTCAATCCTGTGCTCAACGGCTGTGAAATTCCGAAGTCCTTCGATGATCTTTCTCTTTGGAACGCCCATAGCCTCTGTCATGGCAATGGCAGCCATCGCGTTTTCCCAGTTGTGCGGTCCCAAAATCTGAAGCTCTTCGACTGCTAAATAGCTCTCAATTTTACCATCATGTGCCTTTACAATCTTGCCATCTTTTATGAAGAAGCCTTCAGAAAGCTCGGTCTTTGAAGAGAAAAATACAACCTTCCTCTTCCCCATCATCTTTTCACCGAAAGCTCTTAAAACCTTATCCTCATAATTTAATACAAGGGTATCTGACTCCGTCTGATTCTGAGTAATAAGTTCCTTGACACGGATGTACTCTTCCATCGTATGATGACGGTTTAAGTGGTCAGGTGTAATATTAAGGATTGCTGCGACATTCGGATGGAACTTGTCCGTTGTCTCAAGCTGGAAGGAAGAAATCTCAGCAACGGTCACGGTCTTTTCTGTCTCGGTTGCTGCTTCCTTCGTATAAGGATTTCCAATATTGCCAACGACACGGACATCCTCATTATCAAGCTTCATGATCTCACCTGTAAGTGAAGTCGTCGTGGTCTTGCCGTTTGTGCCTGTGATGGCGACAAGCTTTCCCTTTCCACATTCGAAAGCCAACTCTACCTCTCCAGTGATTCTTGCCCCTGCTGCCTTCAGTCTCTCAGAAAATGAAGAATCAAGAGGTACGCCAGGTGAAAGAACTGCCTCATCAAATTTCTTCATATCATCATCTGACATCTCACCAATGACAAGCGGAACTTTGTCAAGACTTCCATTTACTGCACGAAAGGTCTTCTCATCAAAATCCTTGTTTGCCTCAAAGATCGTGACGTTTTTCTTCATATCAAGAAGCAGTTCTGCTGCTGCAACACCACTTTTTCCAGCACCCACAACCAGATAATTTTCTGACATTTCAATCCTCCAAAATCAAATCATAAGCCCCATGTATGATAATACACATAAAAGTGCCGTGATTATCGAAAATACTGCTACTACCTTTACCTCTGACCAGCCGCAGAGTTCAAAATGGTGATGAATAGGCGCCATCTTGAAAATTCTCTTGCCAGTCAGCTTAAAAGATAATACCTGAAGTATAACAGAAACTACCTCAAGGAGATAGATAAATCCGAAAATAATGATGAAAAGCGGAATCTGAAGCACACATGCTATTCCTGCAACAAAGCCGCCAAGTGCAAGAGAACCGGTGTCTCCCATGAATATCTTTGCAGGGTAGGCATTAAACATAAGGAACGCAAACAATGCACCGATTGTGATTGCAATTATTATTTCTGTCGATGAACCGTTCCCCTGCATTAGCCCTCTGCATGCAAAAAGCAAAAATAATGAAACAACGATGGTCACTGTCGTATTCAGTCCGTCAAGTCCATCTGTGAAGTTCACGCCGTTTACCGTTCCAAGTATGCAGAGATAGTAAAAAACAAATGCTACTGCAAGATTTGAAAAGTCTAAGAATGAAAAACTATTGAACGGTACAATGCTTCCAGGAGACACAGTCGAATAGTATTTTAAAAATACAATAAATATTGTTGCAACGATAAACTGCAGTGAAAATTTCTGCCGGGCCTTTAATCCGTCTGTCCTCTTAAGTACCACCTTAAGGAAATCATCCAGAAATCCGATTAAGCCAAAGCCGATGACTAAGATGAGAACAGGTATGCCAGATGGCTCTTTACTGCATGCGATAATTCCGAGGACAATCATTGGAATCAGGAAGATGATTCCACCCATCGTAGGCGTACCATTCTTTTTCTTGTGTGACTCGATATACTCCCTTTCGGTCTGGTCAACCTTTTCCTTCGTGAGAATCGGAATAATAATGAAGCCGAGAAGAAGCGCTATTCCAAATGAAATGAAAATAGCTAAAAAATCAGTCATTAATATTTTATCAAAAACGATCATTATTATTCTCCTGCCTGTGTAAGTACATTTCCGTTTACTGTAGTCTGCGCATTAGGATCTGCTGCAGCATCCGTGCTTCCGTCTGCTGCTGCATCTGCAGATTTCTCAATATTCATATAAGGTAAAAGCTGCTCAAATATCGCATGCTCTATTTCCTGTGCGTAGGTCGAATGCGGCTGTGATGGATCATTCGGCTCATCAATAATCGTATATACGACTACCTGTGGATCATCAACCGGCGCAAAGCCTATGAATGAAACAAGGTAGTTTCCGGTTCCTCTAGGGACCTTCTCTGCCGTTCCTGTCTTTCCACCAATATCATAACCATCGACACCTGCCGTCTTTCCTGTACCTTCCTGGACAACGCCCCGGAGGTAATCACGCATGATGTCAGAAGTTTCTTTAGAGATTGTCTTCTTTGCAACTGTAGGCTGTATTTCTTCTATCACATTTCCATTCGAGTCACGGATTTCAGATGCCACATGCGGAACATAAAGCGTACCGCCATTTATTATTGAGGAAAAACCACAGGCCATCTGCATCATTGTGACGTTAAAGCCCTGTCCAAATGAACATGTCGCAAGGTTTACATCTTTATGGATATGATCCCAGTCATATATGAGGGAGCTCGTGTTTCTTTCACCTGGAATGTCGACCCCTGTCCTCTGGCCGAAGCCGAAAAGACGCTGGTAGGTGTAGAAATTGTCGCCGCCAATTGCAAAGGACATCTGCATCAGGGCATCATTACATGATTTCTCAAGTGCCTGCTTTACTGTGACCTGTCCATGGCCGCTGTGATTCGAGCACTTGATAAAATAATTTCCAACCTGCATTCCGCCATCGCAGAAATAAGTCTCATCGCCTGTAAGTGTTCCAGTATCAAGTCCCATCGAAATAGTGAAAGGCTTGAAAGTAGAGCCCGGCTCGTATGTAGCTTGAGCAGGGAAATTTGTCCAAAGGCTGTTTGTGAACTCATCCTGCATTTCCTCTGGCGTCTTTTCAGTTCCATCTCCTTTTGTAGAATGGATTTTTGACAGCGCATTTGTGCTGTTAAAAAAGTAATCAAGATTATAAGGATTGTTAAGGTCGAAATTCGGGTACTGGGCCATTGCAAGAATCGCACCGGTATTTGGATTCATGACTATTGTTGCTGTATTTTTTGAACCAAGTGCCGTGATTCCCGTCGACGGATCAGTGACTGTGTGTGCATCATTCCAGTCCTTTATTGCTTTTTCCACGATAGACTGGATATTTACATCTATCGAAAGCACGACATCATCACCATCTTCAGGCTCTATCACAGTCTTTTCAAAGCCGTCTGCACTGTCGAGGTAACCATATTCTCGACCGTTTGTGCCATTCAGATATGAATTATATTCGCACTCAATACCGTTTACACCATTTCCCTCGCCAGAGATAAAGCCTATGGTCTGTGCAGCGAATGATCCGTATGGATACTGTCTCTCATACTGCTTTTCAAACCATACGCCTTCAATTTTCTTTCCAGTTTCCTTGTCATTCGCATAATCAGAAAATTTCTTCATCTCATCATATGAGACCTTCTTTGCAAGGACAGTGTACTGATTCTTTGGCTTGTTTTTTATGATGTCCCTGGCTTTATCAATATCAGCCTCTGGAACGCATTCAGCAAGATACTGGAGGGTTGTCTCAATTTTTTTCTTATTTTCCTTGCTTGAATTTAATACCTTCGCATCAAGTATAACATTATATACATCGACACTTGTTGCTAAAACAGTTCCCTTTGCATCAACAATATTTCCACGTCTGTAGGGTATAATCGTGCTGTCATACTCCTGCTGCGCAAGGACGATTTTCTGGTATTTGTCACCACTCGTGTACTGGATGTACATCAGCCTGAAAATGAGAAATGCAAACAGCAAAGAAAAGGCTCCGAATACAATCCAAAGCCTTCTCTGCATTCTATACGATATTTTAGGAGTCTTCCTTTTTTTCGTGCGTCGCTTTTTCAAATCAAAACACCTTAAGGAACATCTTCATACTGAGTCATATAGTCTTCACTCTCGATATCGTAATAAACGATCTGGTCAGAATTTGCATAAACCATACCAAGATTATTTACTGCGGTCTCTTTGATATTTTCAATATTGGAAGCAGTTGCAATCCTTGACTGCGCTGCTGCATTTGAATCCTTAAGTGTTGTAATCTGCTGTTTTAAGTCGGAAATATGTGATTTCTTCGTATTTATTGAATTCTGAAGGAACAAATATCCAAAGAATAATGTGCAGATCACTAATACGGAGACAATAAACTGAAAGGTCTGTATCCTGAGCTGTCTGAGCTGTACTGCCCTCGCACGTACTGCCTTTCTCTTTCTGTCGCGTTCCCTTTTTCTTCTCTCTTCTTCTTCGATAGAATCAGGATATGCGTATTCTGCCTGCCTAGCCGTGTTTCCAACGCTGTAATAAGTTTTTCTGATTACTGCCATAACTTTTTGTCCTTGTCTATAGCCTTACATATCTTCTCTCGAAAACACGAAGTTTTGCGCTCCTGCTTCTCGAATTTATTTTCATTTCTTCTTCTGTCGGAAGAATAGGTTTCCTAGTAATTACTTTACCCTTTGAAACCTTTCCGCATACACATACCGGAAAATCTGGCGGACATGTGCAGGGATTTTCTGCTGTTCTGAATTTATCTTTTACAATCCTGTCCTCAAGAGACTGAAAAGTAATGATTGAAAGGCGTCCGGAATCATTTAGTAAATCGATCATGGTGTCGATTGAACTTTTCAGAACATCAAGTTCTCTGTTTACTTCGATTCTGAGTGCCTGGAATACCTTCTTTGAAGGATGTCCGTTCTGCTTATATTTATATGGAATGCATTGATCAATAATCTGATTCAGCTGACCAACCATTGTTATTGGTCGATTTTCTCTTTCTTTGACAATGCGATCTGCAATTCTCTCTGCAAATTTTTCTTCGCCATATTCCTTAAAAATGAGGCTGAGTTCCTCTTTCGAATAGCTATTAAGTACAGAAACTGCTGATTTTCCATTTCTCCTGTCCATCCTCATGTCGAGCTCGCTGTCGTCATCCAGATATGAGAAGCCCCGCTCTTTTTCGTCCAGCTGGTATGAAGAAACGCCAAGGTCAAGGAGGATTCCGTCAACTGACTTTATGTTTCTGTCATCCAGAATGTTCTTAATATTTTCGTAATTGTCACGGACAATTTCTACTCTGGCTTTGTAAGGTTTTAATCTTTCTGTCGCTGCCTTTATTGCATCCTCATCCTGATCAATTCCGATAATCCTTCCTTTTTCAGAAAGCCTCTTTGCTATCTCGGATGAATGACCAGCCCCGCCTAAAGTTCCATCTACATAAATTCCATCAGGTTTTATATTCAGACTGTCTAAGGTCTCATTCAGGAGGACTGGAATGTGAGAAAACTTTTCCATTTTGGCTTCCTTCTATTATTCAGATTCCAAAGCCAAGGTCCTGCATTTTTTCAGCGATTGCATCCATCTCGTCGTCATCAACTGCTAGGTCATCAGTGAACTTCTTAGTATCCCAAATTTCGATTCGGTCATTCATGCCGACTAATGTGGCATCCTTTTCAAGCCCTGCATATTCTCTAAGCGATGCTGAAAGAAGTACTCTTCCCTGCTTGTCACAGTCAACGGTTGTGGCAGACGCCATGAAAAATCTCTTGAATTTCCTGACTTCCTTGAGGTTATTTGGTAATGAATTTAGCTTTTCGCCTATCTTCTCCCATTCGGAAAGCGGATAGGCATAGAGGCAGCCATCAAGTCCTTTCGAAACTACAAATTGTGGACCAAGTGACTCTCTAAACTTGGAAGGAATTGTAAGCCTTCCCTTTTCATCGAGGCTGTGGTCGTACTGCCCCATAAACATGATTCATTCTCCAAAATAACGCGCTTTTTGTTGGTCAGGGACTTTCAGATTAACTATGGTTTGAGGTTTGTAAAAGATTTTTTCTCCACTTCTCACCACAAATTGCCTTTTAATATCCACCGACTCATTAATAATAGCCCATTTTCGATTTTTTTCAAGAAAAAAAAAGCCGCTATAAAGCGGCTTTCAAGAATGTGGGAGAGAATTTTGCTCCCGGTTTTGGAAAATATTGATTCGGTTCACAAGAAAATCACAACATCTTGTGCTTTCAAATAAGTTTCAGTGATTTTTCACAAAATTTCCACAATTCAGTTGTGCATTTTTGACATTGCGTTATTCATGCCTATTAACTTTCCAGTCGTGCTACGCTAACGCTTGCACTCATTAAGTAACGAGTAAAATCAAGACTTTTTCTTAGATAGTTTTGTTCTTCTCGCGCACTCTTATCCTGTAAGTATCAATAATAAAACTTAGTGAATAAACATCGCATCCCCGAAAGAGAAAAATCTGTATTTCTCGGCCACGGCGGTGTTGTAGGCGTGAAGAATGTTTTCACGGCCGGCGAGGGCGGAGACAAGCATGATGAGCGTGGACTTTGGAAGATGGAAGTTTGTGATCAGTCCATCTACGCATTTAAATTTGTAGCCTGGGTAGATGAAGATGCTGGTCCAGTCTTCCTTAGCTGGAATCGTGCCATCATCGAGGGCGGCTGATTCAAGCGTACGTGTGGATGTCGTGCCGACGGCGATGATGCGGCCGCCGTTCTTCTTCGTATCGTTGATGAGCTTGGCGGTGTTTTCCGTGATACGGTACCACTCGGTATGCATGTGATGTTCTTCGATGTTCTCTACCTTTACAGGGCGGAAAGTACCGAGGCCGACATGAAGGGTGACTTCAGCAATGTTTACACCCATTGCCTTGATTTCGTCGAGAAGCTCGGTCGTAAAGTGAAGGCCAGCCGTAGGTGCGGCTGCACTGCCCTCATACTTCGCATAGACGGTATTGTACATGTCAGGATTTTCAAGCTTGTGATGAATGTATGGAGGAAGCGGCATCTCGCCGAGGCGGTCAAGGACCTCCTCAAAAATTCCTTCATAGGTAAACTTTATGAGCCTGTCGCCATCTTCGACAATATCGACAATTTCACCCTTGAGGCTGCCATCACCAAAGGTGATCTTCGTTCCTACTTTACATTTCTTTCCAGGACGGACGAGGCACTCCCAGACGTCAGCCGTATTTCTCTTCAAGAGCAATACTTCGATTGCAGCGCCAGTCTCTTCCTTCGTACCATAAAGACGAGCAGGGATGACCTTCGTATTATTGATGACGAGGCAGTCACCTGGCTTCAAATAATCCTTTATGTCATAAAAAAATTTGTGTTCAATTTCGCCGGTCTTTTTGTCGAGGATCATGAGACGCGAGTTGTCACGCTTCTCGAGAGGATCCTGGGCAATCAATTCTTCCGGAAGATCATAGTCAAAATCTTCTAATTTCATTATTTCCTAAGTTCTATGTTCAGCTCGCCGAGGGCAGACAAAATCTTGTCCATAGCTGAATTGACTTCGTCGTCGGCGAGGGAATGGTCCTTCGCACGGAAGGTGAGTGAGTACGCCATCGACTTGTGTCCGGTGAGGACCTGGGCACCTTCGTAGATATCGAAGAGGGTGACGCTCTCAAGATGCTCGCCGCCATTCTTCTTAATCACATCGACAATTTCCTGATTTGTGACATCATTTGGAACAACCATAGAAATGTCTCGAGTAGAAGCCGGGAAGTTTGCAATGCCCTTGTATTTTCTCTCGAAGGAAACGTGAGGAAGCACGGATGGAAGATCGATGACTGCGACATAGGCGCGGCCAGAAATTCCATAGTCCTTCGATACAAGAGGATGAACCTCGCCGAGGTAACCGAGCACTTCGTTTCCTAAGGTGATTAATGCCTGTCTTCCTGGGTGAAGGAACGGCTTTTCTTCCGTAGCCTTGTAGACGATGTCTGCATCAGGAATGGAAAGCGTGATGAAGTCATCGACAACGGCCTTCATCTTATAAAAATCAAAGTCTCCATATGCGCCGAGCGTGAACTGCTCTCTCTCATCCGGAAGTTCTGTAAGCGGAAGTGCCTTTGGAATATAAATATTTCCAAGCTCGAAGAGACGAACATCTTCATTTCTTCTTGAAGAATTGAGACCGAGGCTTGTGAGCATTCCGTTAAGAGAAAGTGTTCTCATGACTGAGAAATCTTCGCCAAGCGGATTTGAAATCCTGATGAAGTTTCTTTCTGGCGCATCTTCTGCAAGGCGTAATCTGTCATAAGCCTTCGGGCTCTCGAAAGAGTAGCACATTGCCTGTGAGAAACCGTTGTGGCGGGCTGCGAACATGGCGACTCTTTCGAGCTCCTTCTTCTTTGAAACACGGCCCATGGTAGTTGCGCCGTGAGGAAGTGTCGTAGGAACCTTATCATAGCCGAAGAATCTTGCGACCTCTTCTGCGATATCGGCATAAACCTTCAAATCCTGTCTGAAGGTTGGGATGATTAATTCATTCTTCTCCTCGTCGTAGCCAAGCTCTTCCTTCTTGAGATACTGAAGCTGTGTCTCAGCAGGAATGTCTGTGCCAAGGAATGTATTGTATCTGTCCGGTTCGAATGGAATGCGGATCGGTTCCTTCTTTTCTGGATAAACATCGATGACGCCGCCGACAACTTCGCCTGCGCCGAGCTCTTCAACAAGTTCACATGCACGGTTCATGGCGTCGATTGCATTATTCGGATCAAGTCCCTTTTCAAAAATGGCAGATGCATCTGTTCTCATACCGAGTTTCTTTGAAGAAAGACGGATGTTTGTGCCGTCGAAAGTGGCTGCTTCGAAAAGCACTTCGCTTACAGAGTCAGTAATCATTGAATTCTCGCCGCCCATGATGCCGGCAAGACCGATGGCCTTCTCACCATCACAGATCATCAGCATGTCCTTTGTGAGTACCCTGTCCTGACCGTCAAGCGTCGTGAAATGTTCGCCATCGTTCGCATTTCTTACGACAATCTTCTTTCCTGAAATTGTGGAGAGGTCATAAGCATGCATAGGCTGGCCGTATTCTTCCATGACATAATTCGTGATGTCGACGATATTATTGATTGGTCGAATGCCCTGTGAACGAAGGCGCTTCTTCATCCAGTCAGGTGACTCAGCGATGTGGACATTCTTTATCTTTCTTGCTGTGTATCTCGTGCAGAGGTCGTGATTTTCAATGTCAACCGTGACCTCGTCTGCAATATTTTCTGAATTTCCAGTTTCCTTTACAACCGGTGGGTTGAAAGGAAGATTGAAGGTAGCTGCTGACTCTCTTGCGATGCCGATGATGGAGAAGCAGTCGACACGGTTTGAGGTAATCTCATAATCAACTACGACATCATCAAGGCCGAGGTAGTGGATTGCGTCCTCTCCTACAGGTGCATCATCAGGCATAATATAAAGACCGTTTTCAGGTGCATCTGGGAATAATTCGCGGGAAGAACCAAGCTCCTCGATTGCGCACATCATACCGTCTGATTCGACGCCGCGGAGCTTTCCTTTTTTAATCTTAATTCCGCCAGGTGTCTTTGAACCGTCATGGCCACCTGCAACCTTTCCGCCAGGAAGGACGACAGGAACCTTTGTGCCGACTGTGGTATTCGGCGCACCGGTAACAATCTGGATCGGCTCATCCTTTCCGATATCGACCTTGCATACGACAAGATGGTCTGCATCCGGGTGCTTGTCGATGGAAAGAATCTTTCCTATTACAATATTTTCAAGATCCGCTCCAAGATCTGTATAGAACTCGACCTTTGAACCGGACATGGTCATATGATCACAATAATCTTTCGGATCCGTCGTAAGGCCAGGGACCATCGAACGGAGCCATTCAAGTGAAGTCTGCATTTATCTTTATCTCCATTTTAGAATTGTTTTAAGAATCTGATGTCATTCTCATATAAAAGTCTCATGTCGTCTATCTCATATTTGAGAAGTGCGATTCGCTCGAGGCCGACACCGAAAGCGAAGCCGGTGTAAACATCAGGATCGACGCCGCTCATGCGGAGTACGTTCGGGTGCATCATGCCGCAGCCGAGGATTTCGATCCAGCCCTCGCCCTTGCAGAAGCGGCAGCCCTTTCCGCCGCACTTAAAGCAGGAAACATCCATTTCTGCTGAAGGTTCCGTGAATGGGAAGTGATGAGGACGGAACTTTACCTTTGTATCCTCGCCGAAGAGCTGCTTTGCAAATTCTGCAAGCGTGCCCTTTAAATCTGCGAAGGTAATGCCCTTGTCGATGACCATTCCCTCGACCTGATGGAAGGAAGGTGAATGTGTGGCATCAACTTCATCTGCCCTGAATACTCGGCCAGGTGCGATCATCCTGATTGGAAGACGGCCTGTCTCCATCTCACGAACCTGAACCGGAGATGTCTGTGTACGAAGCAGAATGTCTTTATTAATATAAAAGGTATCCTGCTCATCCTTTGCCGGATGGTTTGCAGGAATGTTCAGAGCTTCAAAGTTGTAATAGTCGTATTCAATCTCCGGACCTTCAGCGACTTCATAGCCCATGCCCGTAAAGATCTTTTCGACCTCGTTCAATGCTACCGTGTTCGGATGAAGATGTCCGGTCGGCACATCCTTTGATGGAAGTGTAACATCGATTTTCTCGCTCTTCAGCTTCATGGCAAGCTCAGCTTCTTCAAAGCTCTTTCTTGCTGCTGTAAGCTTCTCTTCAATAGCTTCTCTTGTCTCGTTTACGAGCTTTCCAACTGCCGGTCTGTCATCAGGCTTTACGTCCTTCATGCCTTTAAGAATTGCAGTGAGCTCTCCTTTTTTGCCAAGGAGCGCAACTCTGATATTATTCAGGGCTTCGTTGTCCTTTGCTTCACTGATTTCAGACAGAGCCTTGTTCTTAAGCTCCTCTAACTCTTCTTTCATTCTAACTTCCGTGCGAAATGCACTTTTCCTTTCTTACACATTAACCATTGCCGTAATAATATGTGCAAACAGCCTTTGCTATTCTAGTACATTTATTGGAAAAAAGATACATTTTTATTTAAAAAAGTACATTTATGAGCTTATTTGACCATAAATGCACTTGAGATGATTTAAAAAGAAAAAGCCCGAGATGCCGTGCCTGCCTTTTGACTCCCTAGCTATAGCCAGGTGGGTAACCGCATTCTGCCTTTTGCCTTCCACTGATAAAAATGAGGCCTGACAGCCGGTCAGAAGATCTAGGAGACCCTGTTTAAGAATTTGTAGGTTCAAAAATAACAGGTGATGTCGAACACCCCAGGTAACCTTATTATAGCAAAATATTCGATTTTCTCAACACCCAAAATCTTATTATTTAGCAGAATATAAGAGTCTATTTCGTCATGCTTGCATGTAAGAAAAAAACAAAAAAAACTTGAAAGATTTTTCCTCTAATCTACGTATAAATATAATGGAGGCACAAATCAGAATATGCTGCAAAAAAGATTCGAAAAAATCAAAGAAAATGTTGACACAGAAACTGATTCGTGTATAATAAAACGATTCGGGAACTTGTGAATATGTGGCTTGGAGAAAAAGGGGAAATGCAAAGAATCTTGCCAAACGCGAAATAAGCTTCATCGACTTGGCAATGAAAAAGGGCGAATACATTTTTAAGAGATTGCCTTAGCCGTCTCCCTGAGAATCAGCGCAAGGCAATAAGCCTCGTGTATATCGAACAGTACTCTGTTCGAGAGGCAGCGGACATGATGAATGTCCCGGTCTCGACAGTCAACAACTGGCTGTATCGAGGCAAAAATAAATTAAGCAAAATGGAGGGACTCGCAAAAGCGGGTCCTTCCGTTTTTATATATATTTTGTTGCAATTATTCGCAAAAGCATTATTACTGTGTCATCAAAATTCATCTGGAGAAATCAAATCATATCATCCACAATCTGCGTGCAGAGTGCGATCAATATTGAACTGATGGTAAGACTAAGTCCAAGATAAATAAAATGAAGATCTGCCAGAACATCTGGTATCGGTGAAAGATATGTATTAAATACATAGAAAATAATCCCGGCGATCAGAAGCGCTATTCCAAAAATAATAAATATGAGCTCTGTCCTGCTAAAATCCCGCATTGTTACAACTTCATAAAAGCTTGAAAAAGCCATAGCGAGAACCAGCATCAGCATTACCATTATCCATATTGGAAGATCATGCGGAATATTGATGATGCCCCATTCACATTGCACAGCAAGATAATAGATAAACAGCGAAATATTTATTAGCAGCGAATACCCACCAAGATAAAATACTGCCAGCACCAGCGAAATGATTAATAAAATATTAGGTCCGATTGCACCATCTTTCCTTATGCTGTTTACAAGGAAAATGCATTCAGGAATCAGTGACAGATAAGAGATTGTCCTGAAGATCACACTGATTTTCGTCTTCGGATGCGTATAATCTACAGCATAAAATATCCCAGGCAGTGAACAGAAAAGCAGACTTAGAAAATATGCACCATCAAAATCTGCCGGCATGGAATAATATGTTTCGACATAAAAAAGCATTGGAAGAAATACTATTATTGGAAAAATAATATAAGGTCTGGCCTTGCTTATTCCCTCCTGCATCTTCCTAAAAGATTTAGCATCATCAGGCTCGTCAGAATCATCCTTCTTTTTCTTCTTTGGTTTTGTTTCAGGCTCATCATATGAAGATTTATTTTCTGCCGGTAATGGAACATAACCATCTTCAGAATTCACATCATCATATGAAAGCCTCGGACGCAGCCTGCTCTTTGAAACCTGAAGCTTCTTGATTTCACCAGGAAATGCATCATCAAAAATCGCCTTGATCTCAGACAAAATATTCTCTGAATTAACCTGCCTTCTGACCGGATCAAAATTTATCATGCATAAGATAAGCGAATTAATAGAAGAAAATCCATTTTTCGGAGGAATCGAATTTTTCTCTATATTAGGAAAAAATCTTTTGTCTTTATCTAATAATGAGCCTTCGGGTTCACCTGGGAATGCAAGGGCATTTAATAGCACATATAATACCATTCCATAAGAATAGATATCAGCCTTCTGTGCATCAAACGCTGCGTTTTCCTCATTACCATCATAATTAATTTCAGGCGCGGTAAAGCCGCCTGCTTTTCCCGATGCAACGGAATTTGATTCATTTAACCCAGGAAATAAAGAAGTGCCAAGCATGAACCTCTTTGTTTCTTCATCATAGAAAATATTTGAAAGGCTGACATTTCCATGTGAGACAGTGCCCTTCTCCTGATCGGCCCCATGATAAATATGTATCGTATTTAACGCATCTGCTAAGTCGTACGCCAGGAAAAGAACGCCTTTTTTCTCACCCGCAAGCCCTTCAGCTTCCCCGCCGGCATTTAATAAAGGAATCCTGCAGACGCATTCATCCGAACCCATTTTTTTCTCAACTACAGGCTTATATTTTCTCATAATGAGAAATATGACGATTCTGGAATTTTCCTCTGCAACATCTACATTTATGCAGTCAGAAAATTCACCATTTTCATCAAATTTTAAGGCAAAAATTCTGAAAGCTTCTATTGGGATAATATTTTTTGATCTGTATGAAAGCGTATTCTGAAGACGGACTGCTCTTTTTATCTCGTTTGAGAAATCATGCCCTCCGTCAGATTTCCTGAGACTTTCTTTTAGGCCATAAACCTTGATTATATATTCAGCCTCATCATCGCTTTTTCTGATGGAGTATACATCTGCACTGCTATCCTCATCAGAAATATGAACTGGCACATTATTCTGATCAAGCACCAATTCATAGTCAGAAAAAGCGCCCCTGAAAGCCTCCGTATTTGAAATAGAAATAAATATGTTATTTCTGTCTGTCATTGATATCCCCATATTCCCCTATAATAAGTTTACAATTCAAAAAATTATTTTTTATTATAATACATTTTGCCGCAAGTTTCACTACAGCATGAAATTGTGGAGTTATCAATACAGTTATTTCTTCTCTTCTTCCTTGAAAAAAATAATTTTGATAAGGCAATAAAAAATTAAAAGAAAAAAACCACACTTTTGCGTAATTATCAATGTGTAAATAAAGATAGTACAATGTATGGACTGGCTTATTACTGTACAGGAAACATTGTATTAGAATTATCCACATATTATAAGGCACGCCAGATAATGGTATACATACCCTTTTCATTTGTTAATTGCGTTATTTAATATCAATATCGCATATTGACAATGTATATATTATGTTTTATATTGTATGCAGGAGGTGATATTATGACAATGGTATCTTTCAGAACGGATGAAAAATTAAAAGAAAATGCAACGAAGGTATACGAATCACTTGGCATGAATCTTACAACCGCGATAAATATGTTCCTGAAACAGACAGTTATCCAGCAGAAATACCCGTGCAGCCTTGACCTTGATGTTTCTCGCGATGCAAAGAACACCTACAAGCCGGAATTTTTTGAACTGTTTGGGAAAGGTGCAAATCTTGGATTTGACGAGGAGCCGCAAGATCTACCGCCGGAGGACATTAAGCTATGAAATATTTCCTTGACACGAACATCATCATCTATGCACTTAATGGCAAATACCCTGCCATTCTCTCACACTTTCAAAAAATTCCTTCAATGTCAATAGTAATTCCATCTATAGTGCTCGCAGAAATAGAGTATGGTGCAAGAAAAAGCATTGATTACGGCAAAACAATTGCATTATATAATGAATTTACAAAAGTCTTTGAAGCGGAAGATTTCTCCAGTAAAGCAGCTGTTGAATATGGCAACATCCGCGCATCGTTAGAGAAAAAAGGACAGGTCATCGGAGCAAACGATATGCTGATTGCCGCGACCGTGCTTGCTGCCGGAGGCACACTTGTAACACATAACACAAAAGAATTTAACCGAGTCGAATCCCTTCTCATAGAAGATTGGACGACATGAACTAATCGACATGGCGTTGGTGATAGATGATGCTTTCAAAAGGAGATTTTCTTTCAGTAAAAAATAAAAAAATCCACAAAGGGTGTTGTGGTCAAGCATTTTTGTAACAAATATGGCTAAAATATTGTTCTTAAACAGATACATCAAATACTCTGTCTAAGAACTTTAAATCTTTTAAGTTCATTGATTCCTTTCCATTTCCACGGCTA